>ERZ773004.1-NODE-1-length-537084-cov-48.134471_pt1 | contig 537084 bp, 438 predicted proteins | sample MGYA00580667_ERZ773004 | MGnify/ENA primary metagenome ERZ773004 (study PRJEB29015, sample SAMEA2737963) | human oral metagenome | biome: human oral; feature: human-associated habitat; material: dental | place: China | collected 2123 ... | reverse complement strand
GGAGCCGCCGTGCATGACGAGGTCGAAGGGGCGGTTGTTCTTCCAGCCGACCTTCGCCGCGACCTCTTCCTGGATGGTGCCCAGGATCTCGGGGCGCAGCTTGACGTGGCCGGGCTTGTAGACGCCGTGGACGTTGCCGAAGGTCAGAGCCGTCAGGTAACGGCCGTTCTCACCGAGGCCGAGGGCTTCGACCGTGGCAAGCGCGTCTTCGGTGGTGGTGTACAGCTTCTCGTTGATTTTGCCGACCACGCCGTCTTCTTCGCCGCCGACGACGCCGATCTCGATCTCGAGGATGGTGTTGGCGGCCTGCGACAGGGCGAGGAGCTCCTTGGCAATCTTAAGGTTCTCAGCCAACGGAACGGCCGAGCCGTCCCACATATGCGACTGGAAGAAGGGAAGGCGGCCGGCCTTGACTTCCTCAGCCTCGAGCTCGAGCAGGGGGCGTACCCACGAATCGATGTTCTGCTTGGCGCAATGGTCGGTGTGGAGCGCGACGGTCACGGGGTAGTTCTTGGCGACCTCGCGCGCATACGCGGCGAGGGCGAGCGAACCGGCGACTCGGTCCTTGACAGTGGAGCCCGAGGCGTACTCGGCGCCACCGACGGATATCTGGATGATGCCGTCGGACTGAGCCTCGGTGAATCCCTGCAGGGCCGCTGTGAGGGTCTGCGATGACGTCACGTTGATTGCCGGGTAGGCGAACTTGCCTTCCTTGGCGCGGTTGAGCATCTCTGCATAGACTTCAGGGGTTGCGATAGCCACGAATAATCTCCTTCGTGTTGTTGCTGACTACCCTCTTATTCTCTCACTTGACGGCAGGTACACAACACGCGAACGTCCCAAGATTCCTGCCCGCGATTGAGGCCACCGTCACGCTGAGGCGACGGTCACTGCTTCGGCAAGGCTCCGGTGCCGACTTTCCGAGGCGACGGTCACAGCGCCCTCCCCTCACCGATGCTGCACGGACCACCAGTGCATGGCGATGGCGGCGGCGGCCGCCACGTTCATCGAGCGGGTGGAACCGTACTGCTCGATGCGCACGGCGAAGTCGCAGGCGGCGAGCAGCTCGGGCGAGATGCCGGAGGATTCCTGTCCGAACACGAGCAGGCACCGCTCGGGAAGCCGGGTCTCTTCGAGCGCGGCCGACCCCGGCGGATTGTCAACGGCAACCATCGCGTAGTCGTTTGCCCTGGCCCATTCGACGACGTCGCGCACCTCCGGCCGATGGAAGACGTCCACGTACCTGTCGGTGACGAGCGCGCCCTTGCGGTTCCATCGCTTGCGGCCCACGACGTGCACGCCGGAGACGTTGAAGGCGTTGCCGGTGCGCACGATCGAGCCGATGTTGAGGTCGTGCGCCAGGTTCTCGATGGCGATCTGGAGGGCCGCCCGGCTGGGAGCGAGGTCGGCCCGGATCGCCTCGACGCTCCAATAGCGGTACTTGTCGATCACGTTGCGCCGGTCGCCGCTTTCCAGCAGGGCCGGGTCGAGGCGCGGATCGTCCGGCCATGGGCGAGGATGCGGCCCGACGCCGACGTCGCGCCGCGCGTTGCCCAGCGAGGGGTCCTCGGGCGGCCCGGAAAGCTGCGCGGGCTCGAAGGAACCTGCGGGGTTGCTCGCCGCCGCGGGTTCGTCAGTCACGCCGACCTTCCCGTCGCGCCGAAAGACCGATCCGCTGCCTTGTCGCTGGACCTTTCCTTCGCAGCGGAAGCCGCCGCAGCAGCCAAAGCCACGCTCATCGCCTCACGTCCGGGCCTCCGCCTCACACCCGGGCTTCCAGGCCAAGTCATGCCTGGGCTCCCAGGCCGAGGTCTTCCAGGCCGAGCGCGGCCAGGTACGGAACGCCGCAGGCTTCGATCTTTTCCTTAGCGCCGGTGGCCCGGTCGACGACCACCGCCACCGCCAGTGCGTTCGCCCCGGCCTCGCGCGCGGCTTCGAGGGCTTGGATAGGCGAACCGCCGGTCGTCGACGTGTCCTCCAAGATCACGACGTTGCGCCCTTCGATGGACGGGCCCTCGATTCTCCGCTTTGTGCCGTGGTCTTTGGCCTCCTTCCGCACGACGAAGGCGTCGACGTCGAGCCCGCGGGAAGCCGCGGCGTGCATGATGGCGGTGGCCACGGGGTCGGCTCCCATCGTCAGTCCGCCGACGGCGTCGGCCACGCCCGCGCCGAAGCCCGCCTCCTCGAGCATGTCGAGCATGACATGCCCGACGAGCGGGCCCGCCTCGTGATGAAGCGTGGCGCGGCGCATGTCCACGTAGTACGAGGACTTCTTGCCGGAGGCCAGCGTAAAGTCCCCGCGTTGGACGGCCAAAGAGCCGACCAGTTCAATGAGTCGCCTGCGAAGAGAATCGTTCACAGGTCCAAGTGTAGTGGGCAAGTGCAGTAATTACTTGCCACCCAACGAACTCCGCCGTTCCACAATTCACTTGAATTTGATTGGAATAGATTCGTAGTTACAAGCCTCAGCGCCAGTCATTTCTTTCGCTGCCACGGATCACTTGCGGATGCTTGCGTTTCATATTCTGCCATTTTACTGTCCATTTCCTTAGCCGATTGGTAATCAATGTCTTCATAAGAATCAAGAACCACATTTAAAGTATGGGCACCTAGCTCAATATCTTCGGCAAGATCTCGAATCAAACCAATCAGTCTGTCGTTTATCGCATAAAAATCTGACATAGGACCACTATCGCCATAACCGACACCATCTGCGCGTCGAATAGGCACCTTAAAACCACCGACAATCTCAGCCAGTGCATTCATCATTGAGGCGACTGACGGAAAAGTCCTGTCAGCAATTTCCCGCACTGCAGAAATCTCTCCAATCCTAAGCTCAGTGTTACGCGAGTTTGTAGCCCCCCTCCTATCTGTTTGATCCACATCTTCGTGGTGAACAATCGGATAATCTAAATCAAAGTTCTGTTTATTAGTACTCATCTTTAAATCGTTTGTCGCAAGGTTATAATGTATAGTCTCTTCAATTCCCTTTAGTTGCTTATTTGCCTCTTTTAAAGCCATCTCCATGTTGGTCATCACAGCGCTGAAGCCTTCCGGGGCAGGTTCAACCTTTACTTCCATCGCATCCGCAATCGCTCCTGCCGCCAAAGCAACAAGCCCAGCCCCCACCACCCAAGCCGTTCCGCCAGAAGCGATAGTGCCAATTGCTGCAGCTCCCGCAACAACAATGCGAATGTTGGCGGGGGTAAGTTCCTCATGCGGTTGACTGGCTGCCGCTGCAAAAGACTCCCTAGCTTGCGTTGCAATCTCAAGAATGGCCTCGCGCGCGCTCTTGATCGCTCCCTGTTCAACCACAAGCGCAGTTTCAACGACGCGTGAAACACCGCAAAGGTTATTCATTATGTCTTGCATGCGAAAAAGAAAGTTGTTCTTAAAACTATACATCCCACTCCCGGACAACTGTGTTTCCGCAATATTGTTTGCCTTCTGTAGCTGGGCGGAAATTTTCCCCTCAACTACGGGGGTTTTCCCCTGCTCTTCGGTGTCGCCCAGAATAATCTGGTTTGCTAGATAACCATAAACCTCACCGCAGAGTCGTTTCGCATTATCAAGATCTGTAGGTTCGGGAAGTGAGCGCCATCTTCCCAATACATCATCAACGTGAGCCATGATTTGTTTCGACTTTTCTATGAACTCGAGGTAGTGCAAGTGATCATCGGGGCCTATGATTTCAAACCCTCCCTCACCTTGTTCATTGGGAGCAGTAAGGCCTCTTTCATCACCAAACTCATCCCAATTATATCCATATATATATTTATTGTCTTTCACACGCCAATACTCGAAGCTGGCGAAATAAGCATCAACAGCCGATCTTTTTACCCTGCCAATGAGAGCATCGAGAGCCGGGAAGGTCATCTTTTATCCTTTCTATAAGAGTCTTTGTTCTCGCACTTGAAGCTTTCTTCAAAATATATTCTAACAAAGAAAAAGAACCTCTAATGCGTAGAAAAGGAATAAAGGTCCCCAAAGAACTAACTATTTATCAAACCATATAGATTGCCGTTAACTTTCGTCATGATAGGAATCCATTCGTTTCCGCTAGAATAAATCTAGAACCTATTCTAGACAAAGTTAAAACACTTCGAAGTGCAAAAGTGACTACATTCTACATAAATTCCTCTAAGGTAACCGATCTGCGTCAGATAATATAAGACTTAATTATTTTAAGTGCGGAGAGCGGCGTCCAGGTTAGACACCGCCTCCGGGCTGGCCGCCGAAGCCGGGCTGCATTCCGCCATTCTGGGATCCGTACCCGGGCTGGCCGCCGAAGCCGGCAGCGGGCGGCGTGTTGAAACCGCCGAAGCTGACCTGGGGCAGCTGTCTGTCGGCGCTGTCGATCTCGAAGTATTCGGCCTTCTGCAGGTTCATCATCGACGCCACGATCGAAGAAGGGAACTTCTCCGCTTTCGTGTTGAGGTCGCGCACGTTCGAGTTGTAGAAACGGCGGCCTGCGGCGATGCGATCCTCAGTGTTGGTCAACTCCTGTTGGAGATTGAGGAAGCTCGTGTCGGCGCGCAGCGTCGGGTAGTTCTCGGCAACGGCGAAGAGCCGCGAGAGCGCGTCCGACAGGGCCGATTCGCTCTGCGACCTCTGAGCGAGCGAAGCCGCCGGGGCTTCCGCCATGCGACGCGCCTCGACCACGGCCTGCAGCGTCATCTGCTCGTGGGCCATGTACCCGCGGACCGTCTCGACAAGGTTGGGGATGAGATCCCGGCGCCTCTTGAGTTCGACGTCGATCTGTCGCCACGACTCCTGGACGAAGTTCCGCAGCTTGACGAATCCGTTGTACGTGGCGATGTACCACAGAATCAGCAGGAGCAAGATCGCTGCGACGGCGATGATGGCAGCCTTCATCGTTCCCTTCCTTCCGGTTCCGCAGCGTGCCCTGGACGGGCCCCTGCGACGCCTGTTCGCATGCGACGCGGAACCGCATCTGGGGCCGCGCGCCGCGGGTTTCAGTTTACCGAGCCCCGCCGACGCCCGAGGCCTTCGCCTCGAAAGTCGTCAGGGCCAGACCGGCTGACCGGCCTTGCGCGAACAGGCTAACCCGAAAAGCAAGGCGAATTCGCGCCAGATTGCGGGGAGAGGTACAAGCGTCCGCAATGCGATGGCACCGTGGCCTTGGACTACCCGGCAGAGAACGGCAAGACGGCACAAAACGACGAGACGGCGCAAAACGACGCGTCACGAAAGCCGGGGGCGGAAATTTCCAAAATGCAGGAGGCGGCATAGGCGGAGCGCGGAGGCTAAGCCGCTGCGGAGAGCCAGGCTGAGACAGGGTTAGGCCCGGAGCAGGAGCACGGACGACGCTGGACTCAAGCAGAGCAGGCTCAGCCGCGGCGGCCGGAACGCTCCGGACCCGCGACAGCGCGCACGAGGCTTCGGGGCGCGACCTTGAGGGCGCCCGCGAGCGCGCGGTACCTTCGCGACGGCGTGACGACCACTTTGCCGCGGCGCACGCCCTCAATGGCCTCGGCGGCCACCCTCTCGGCCGGGATGAAGGCGGATTCGGGCCACTGCCCGGGATCGACGTCGACCTTTTCGTGGAACTCTGTATGAACCAGGCCGGGGCAGACGACCGTCGCGTTGACGCCCGTGCCCTTCAAGCTTGCCGCCAAGCCCTCGGTGAAGGTGCGCACCCAGGCCTTGTGCGCGGAGTAGGTTCCTTGCGCCGTCAGCGCGGCCATCGAGGCGATGTTGAGAATGCCTCCGCCGCCGCGGGCGACCATGCCGGGGATCGCCGCGTGGCACGTCATGAGAACGGCGCGCACCATGACGTTGAGCGCGTTGAGCTCGCGTTCGATGTCGCCGCCGACGAAGTCCTGGCCGAGCCCGAATCCCGCGTTGTTGACGAGCAGGCCCACGGGGCGCTCGTCGTCGATGAGGCGCTCGCACACGCGCAGGGTGCCCTCGGCCTGCGAGAGGTCGGCCGGCAGGACCTCTACCTCTACGTCGGCGACCTGCCTGATATGTTCGGCCACCTCTTCGAGTCGATCCGCACTTCTCGCCACGAGGATGAGGTTCATGCGCTCAGCCGCCAACTGCCACGCGATTTCACGACCAATTCCGGATGTCGCCCCGGTTATTAAAGCGGTAGCCATGCATTCAGCCTATCCCGAAGCTCAAGGCATGAGGCGGAACATCACGCGGCGCGCCTAGCAGGCATCGCGAGGCGGGACGTCGCGCGGCGGGACTAGTCGGCCTCGTCTTTTCTCACGCCGAGGGGCGACGGCGGCCGTCAGCTTCTCGAAAAGTGTCGGAGGCGAATGAGATGCTTAGTGGCATGGACGTTCTTTCGACTCGCGATTCGCTCATCATGGCGACGGCCGCACTGGCGGCCGAGCATGCTGACGCGCTCACTCCCGAGGAATCGCGAATCGTCGACGCATGCAACGCGCCGAGGCCTTCGCGTTCCGACCTGGCCGAAATCCGGGATCTCATTCGGGCCGGCCGCGATCCCCTGGGAACGGCCTATTGCCGCGTCCACTCGGCGGAACTGCGGCGCCCGCTGGGGCAGACCTACACATCGCGAGAGATCGTCGAAGCGATGACCGCTTGGGCTGCGGCCAACGGCTCGCCGACGCGCGTCGTCGACCCCGGCGCCGGCTCCGGCCGCTATCTTCTGGCCGCGGCCAAGAGCTTTCCCGAGGCACGCCTGTTCGGCGTGGACGTCGATCCCCTCGCGGCGCTGATGTTGCGGGCAAACCTTGCGGCGTGCGGCCTTGCGGATCGCGCTGAGGTCCATGTGAGCGACTTTCGCACGCTCAGCCTGCCCCCGACAGACGGTTCCACGCTTTTCCTGGGCAATCCGCCTTACGTGCGCCACCACTCAATACCGCCCGAATGGAAGGAATGGTTCGCGACCACGGCGAAACGGCACGGTTTGAAGGCCAGCAAACTCGCCGGGTTGCACGTCCATTTCTTCTTGGCGACCGCCGAGCATGCCCGCCCCGGGGATTACGGCGCCTTCATCACATCCTCGGAATGGCTCGACGTCAACTACGGCAAGCTCGTTCACGAGCTGCTTTTGGACGGCCTGGGCGGCCAATCCCTCCATCTCATCGACGCCAGCGTCTTGCCGTTCGACGACGTCGCCACAACAGGCATGATCACATGCTTCAAGATCGGGGACTCACCGGCAGCCGTCAAACTCCGCCACGTGAGGTCCGTCGGGCAGCTCGGCCGGCTCGAAGGCGGACGCGGCGTCTCCCGCAAACGGCTCGCCGCCTCCGACAAATGGTCCGTTCTGACGCGCACATCCCCCAAACTGCCGGAAGGGTACGTCGAACTTGGCGAGCTGTGCCGCGTTCACCGAGGCGCGGTCACCGGGGCAAACAGAGTGTGGGTAAGGCGGGGCGCCGCTTCCGACCTCCCCGAGCGGGTCCTTTTCCCAAGCGTGACGAAGGCCCGCGAACTGTTCGCGGCGGGAAAACGGCTGACTTCCGGGGAAGGCTTGCGCAATGTCATCGACCTTCCGTCGGACCTTGACGTCTTCGACGCCGAGGAACGCCGGCAAATAGACAAATTTCTGCGCGAAGCACAGCTGAAAGGGGTCGACAAGGGGTACATAGCAGCCAATCGCAAGGCGTGGTGGAGCGTGGGACTGCGCGAGGCCGCGCCGATCCTCGCGACGTACATGGCTCGGCGCCCCCCGGCTTTCGTGCGCAACGACATCGATGCCCGGCACATCAACATCGCGCACGGCGTCTATCCGCGGACGCCGATGAGCCCCGCGCTCCTCGACCGCCTAGCAGACGCTCTGCGCGCAAGCGTCAATCTGTCCCAAGGAAGAACGTACGCCGGCGGACTTGTGAAGTTTGAGCCCAGGGAGATGGAGCGCATTCCCGTTCCAAACCTCGACCGGCTGGCGGAAGGGACCGAGCCGTGAACCCGCAGGCACAGCCGCCGCTTTGGTCCGAAGAGGAGCTTTCTGCCGACTCGGCGAAGGCGATTTCGCGTTTTCGCGAGACACGCGTCCAGGAGCCCTTGGAGCTGTATCTCGGCCATTTCGGCACGCATCGCCGGAATATCGAAGCCCTCTTCGAAAAGACCTGCTGTCTCACGCAGCTTCGCGAGCAAGCCCACGAACTGCTGACCGGGCACGGCTGGCTCACGGAGCTCCGTTATTTGACCTCACCCTCGGTCAGCGAAGACGATCTGAAAGTCTTGACCGACGCCAAGCTCAGCCATTCGTATTTAGAGAAGAACCCCGGGGCCGCGCAGAGCATCATCGACGTCGTCTTACTGGGACTTGACCGAGAACGTTTCCCGTGGCTCGGCGAGAATCGCATGCCCACAGCCGAAGAGAGCACAGCCGCCGTAGTTTCGACCGCTGCCCTCATCGCCAATCAGAAAGTGCAGACTGCGCGTCGCAGCGCGGCCAAGAACCTGCAAGAAGACGAGGTCGCGAAGGCACTTTTGGCGAGCGGGTACGTGGAAGTCGAACGCCGCAGCGTCGACAATTTCTCACAGACTCCCGGCCCCGGAGAATTCTGCAAAGAGTCGCTTTTCGGCGGCAGGAAAGCCGACCTCGTCGTCGGCCTCTGGGACGGCAGAGCGATGCCAACCGAATGCAAAGTCAGCAACTCTTCGACCAATTCGGTCAAACGGCTCAACAACGACGCGGCGGTCAAGGCGAAGGTCTGGCTGCGCGAATTCGGCACCGCCTCCTGCATACCGGCGGCGGTGCTCTCGGGAGTGTTCAAAGTCCACAACCTCTTGAGCGCCCAAAAGAACGACCTGACGATCTTTTGGTCGCACAAACTGGAAACGATGATCTCCTTCATCGAAAGCACGAAAAACTAGGCGCAAGAGCACGAAAAACTAGGAACAAGAAAGCGTGAAAGCCCGGACAAACAGACGCCGCAGTCAAGGCGAACAGGCGCCGAACGCCTACCCGTCACCACGGCTTTCCTCGCAGGTCGACGGGTCCGGCGGGCCATTCGCCGACGTCGCGCGAAGCGGCGCAAATAAGCACGGGCGCCCCCTCAGAAACGACGATCGAGACCGGGCCGTCCCCGGCGTCGGCCGGACCTTTCCCTGCATCGCCCGGATCTTTTCCTGCACTGCCCGGATCTTTCCCTGCACTGCCCGGACCTTTCCCTGCACTGCCCGGACCTTTTCCGACAGCGTTGCCCTCGCCCGTGGAAACGCGCTTCTCACCCATGGAGACATGACATTCGACGACGTCGATCCGACGCCACCCCGTCGCTTGATAGAAGGGCACAACCTCGGGCCTGCAGCCCAGATAGCCAAACTCCGCCTTCGGCTTTCCCGGGACGTCAAAACTCCGCATCGAGGCTTGAGCACGGCGCATAAGCGCAGCGCCTAAACCGATCCCCCTTGACTCCTTGCGGACGAGCACGCCGCCGGTTCCAGCGACCGCCACGTCGCAAACGCCCACCGCGATGCTGCGCAACTGAAATCCAACATGGCCCAGCAGGCGGCCGTCGGAGAAGACGCCGACGTGCACGTCGGCGGGCGCATACCCATACGGCGCGTCAGGATCCCAAGGCCCGTGTTCGCGAAAATACTCACCGTCGAAGAGATCGCGAAGGCATTCCAGTTCGCGTCGGGATAGATCGCTGTGGAGAACGGTTCTGAACATCATCGGCAAACGAGTCTACAACGGCCTTGGCCTGCCGCATTCGACGGGCTCGAGGGCCGGAGCCCTTAACGCGCGCCAACCAGACAGACCGTCACGCGCCAACAAGACGGAACAGTGCGGCGCCTAGAGGATTTCCACAGACGGATCCGTGCGCCAGGCACGGCAGCCCGTCAGGCACGGCAGCCCGCCGGGCAAGGCGGCTGGCCGGGTAGGCTTGGGGCATGCGCATCGCCACGTGGAACATCAACTCAATTCGGGCGCGGCAAGAAAGGGCGCTCGCCGTCCTCGACCGTTGGGACCTCGACGTCCTCCTGCTGCAGGAGACGAAGTGCCGCCCCGACCAGTTCCCTGCCGCCGAGTTCGAAGCCGCCGGATACGAAGTCGCCGCCCACGGGCTCGACCAATGGAACGGCGTGGCGATTCTTTCGCGCGTGGGAATCGAGGAGGTGGCCGTCGGCTTCGAGGGCCAGCCCGCCTTCGGCAAAGAAGGCGCCGAGCGGAAAGTCGAGGCACGGGCGATCGGCGCGCGGTGCGGCGGCGTCGGCGTGTGGAGCCTTTACGTGCCCAACGGCCGGGCGCTCGACGACCCGCATTACCCCTACAAACTGGAATTCCTCGCCGCTTTGAGGCGGGCCGCGAGCGCACAGCTCGCCGAGGACTCCTCGGCCCAGCTCCTCTTGGCGGGAGACTGGAACGTCGTCCCGAGCGACGCCGACGTATGGGACCCCGAACTCTTCCGAGGCGAACTCTACGCGAGCGACCCCGAGCGTGAAGCTTTCCACGCCTTTGGCGATGCCGGATTCGCGGAAGTCACGCGCGGCGCGACCGAGGCGCCCTACACCTTCTGGGATTACCAGCGCCTGCGCTTTCCGAAGAACGAAGGCATGCGGATCGACTTCGCGTGGGCAAGCCCGGCTTTGGCCGAGCGGGTCGCCGCGGCGCATATCGACCGCAATGAGCGCAAGGGCAAGGGGGCCTCGGACCACGTGCCCGTCGTCGTCGAGCTCGCGTAAGAGAGCCGCTGCACCGCCGCGTAAAAGGGACGGACAGAAGGCTGCGGCATAGGCGCATAGCCGCAGGCGCGGCCTTGCCCGAAGCGCGTGCCAGGCGCGAGCGCCGCACATAAGCCAACGTCGCCTGTAGGCCAATGTCGCCTATAAGGCAATATCACCTACAAGCCAATGTCGCCTAAAAGCGAATGTCTCCCGCTAGCGAAAACCGGTTGAAGACGGGCGCTTGAAAGTAGGCGACAGTTGAAGGCGAGCGCTCAAGCGCCGATTTTACGCAACATGCTTTCGTTGAAGAGCAACAAGCTTTCGTTGAAGACGGGTGCCGCCTGGAAGCGTATGGAGATTAGAATACGGTTATGAACGAGGACGTTTTCACGCAACTGTCGGCAGGCGAGATGGCCGAAGGAGTGCGGTCGGGGCGTTGGACCGCGCGCGAGCTCGTAGCAGCGTCTTTGGAACGCATCGGCCGCCTCGATCCAGAGCTCAACGCCTTCACCGTTGTACGAACCAAGGAGGCCCTTGCCGAGGCCGACCGGCTCGACGCCGAACTGGCCGGCGAAGCCAAGGGACGGAAGGCCTCCGGTGCGGACTCCCGTCCAACCGCCGACACGGGAAGGCTCCTGACGGGCGTGCCCATCGCTGTGAAGGAAGAGTTCGACGTCGCCGGTCTGCCGACCACCCTCGGCGGCAGCGGAAACCCGTCGCCGGCCGCAGCCGACAGCGAAGTGATCCGCCGCGTGCGCGCCGCAGGCGCGATCGTCGTCGGCAAAACGACGATGCCGGAGTTCGGCCGTTGCTCCGAAACGATCTCGGACCGCTACGGCGCCACCCTCAATCCGTGGAGGCGCGACTTCTCCCCCGGGGGCTCGTCGGGCGGTTCGGCTGTGGCCGTGGCTGCGGGAATGACCCCAATCGCCCTCGGCGCCGACGGCGGCGGCTCCATTCGCCTGCCCGCCGCGTGCTGCGGAATCCTGGGGCTCAAGCCGGAGCGCGGCCGTGTGACGATGGCGCCGCTCTCGCAGCATTGGCACGCGCTCGTAACCTTCGGCGGGCTGAGCCGCACGGCGGCGGACTCGGCGCTGCTCTACGACGCCATCGCCGGCAGCCTGCCTTCGGACCGGTGGCAGGCCGAGCCCCTGAGCGAGCCCTATCGCGACGTCGTCGCACGCGGAACCGGACCGCTGCGGATCGCCTGGACCGGGCGTTCCCCGATGCCGGGGCTAAAGAACGACCCCGAGGTCGATCGCGCGCTGACCGCACTGATCCAGAGGCTCGCGCGCCTGGGCCACGACGTTCGCGAGACGCACGCAGCGTGGCCCGTGCCCACCGACGCCTTCATTTTGCAGTTCCTCTCCGGCATGGCAACGGAGGCCGACTCGGTTGAGGCGCCCGAGAAGCTGGAGAGGCACACCCGCCGCATCGCCGCCGTCGGCCGCCTGATTCCGACGCGCCTGGCAAGATTCGCCGAACGCCGCGGCGAGAAGATCGCCCGGGCCTTCAACGAGCGCTTCCTCCCCACCGCCGACGTCTTGGCGATGCCCACCATTCCGGTGCTTCCGCGGCCTTTGGGCTGGCTGGAGAGCCGAAGCACGTTCGCCTCGATCTTCCGAGGCACGCCAATGGTCGCCAACACGTCGATCTTCAACGTGACGGGCCATCCCGCGCTGTCGATTCCCGGCGGAGTGAGCGCGGAAGGCTTGCCGATCGGCATGCAGCTCGTGACTCGGCCCGGCCGCGAAGGCCTGCTTCTCGCCCTCGCCGCCCAGCTCGAGAAGGACGAGCCTTGGCCGACGCCGCCGGGCTTCTGACCCCGCCTTCCCCGGGGGGATCTTCTCGCTTCTCAGCCTCCCGTGGCTTTAGGGAAAAACTGCGTTCCGAAGCGTCGGGAGATATCGAACGCCAGCGCCGCCGCGATTGCCAACACCTGCCAATCGCGGGAGACGCCCGGAGCGAAATTCAGCGTGTACTCTACACCGCCGGTCAGCCGATAACTTCCCTGAACGACAGACGCCTTGGAGTCCATGGATTTTATGTCGAATCGATGGCGAAAGTTTTCGGCGTGGAACTCCATCGGCAAACCGTCAGCCGGTTCAATGAAAATGACGGTTGCCGGGGAATTTGCGCACACGATCGCCGCAAGAGGGGAACCGTCCTGCCGCGTAAGGGCATAGCCTCCTCGGGCGCCGGGAACTCGCACCTTGCTGACATAAGCAAGGACGTCGGCAGATGCGTCAACAATCTCGAACTCGCGAAATCTCCCGAAAGGCCGGGGCTTTCGGCTGTCTTTACCGACGATTTGACCAACGACGGCCCCGTCTTTGCCTTCGATGGAGAAATCGCTGGACGATGAAAAACTGCGCCGCCGCATGATGAGCCTGTCGCCTTCCAGAGCAACGGATTCGTTATTCATGTTTATGTAATGCTCTAACATTCTTCGACGGTACGTGACTTTAAATCTAAAATCACCACTTATGACGATTCCTATTTAATTCACAAGAACTGCCCCGTGAATGCGACGCCTTCCGCCAGCGAAGTTACATGCTTCCCGTCATCCCAGACGGCCGCCAGAGAGCATGAACTTCTGTGAGATGAACCGCCATCGCGACCTGATACGCGCGAAGACGCGCGAATCGTTCGCTCGCATCGGACGAACGCCCTGTCCACGGGCGGAACATGACGCTAATGTGTGAACTATGGAAGCACAGCAGAACATTGCCGAACGCGATCTTCTCGTCATGCAGCAGATCAGGCCCTCCATATCCGATGAATTCACCATTGAAGACGCCGATGGAAATATTGTTGGAAATATCATATCAACCGATTCCACGCAACCTCGTTCCTCAAAGTCGCCTTGCAAGTTCGACGTCGTCGATGCGGACGGCTCCGTCGTCATCCACGTGAACGCCATGCAGAACTTCGGCAGGGACGCCTACTCCGTGAACCACCCCGACGGCGCGCTTCTGGCCGGCGTCAAGGAAAGGTACGCGTGCTTCGTCCGCGAGATGTCGATCGAACCGGTCGACGAGGCTCCGATGACGCTGCACGGCAGTTTCCTCGACCGCCAGTTCAAGGTCAAGTCCGCCGACGGCGACGCCCTGGTCGCAAGCTCCGCGCGCGGAAGGCCGAGCCTCGCCATTGGCCCGGCTGGCCGCGGCCGCTACGCCCTCGCCTTCGAGACAAGCGCCTCTGAGATTCAGCGGCTGGCGGTGCTTGGCGGGATGGTCGCACTGGACCTCATGGATCAAAAGGCCGCTGCGTCAGCAAACTCTTGGGCATGATCGGAGCGCCGCACACGGACGGGCCCGAACCGCTCCGAACTGATCGGCTCCCGCCATCGCGCTCGTGGGCGGCGGCTCCGGCAAATGGAACGAACGCATTGCTTTATGAAAGGAGTCGCCTCATGCCCGAATGCGTCCTCCCGAGTTCGACGGTTTCCCATTGCGATTCGCGTAAGCCACCTTCCCGGACCGGAGCGCGCAGCAGACCCCGGGCGGCTTGACGCAAACCGCCGGCCCGGACCAGAGCGAGCCGCGGGCAGCACCCCGACGCGAAGCTTCGGCTCACCCCAAGGAGAGAAAATCGCGAAGCCACATATCGACCTCCGCCATCGTCCGCGCATCCACGACTCCGGCGACGTCGACGAGCCTTTCGCGCGATATGGTCCGCGGCTGCTCGGTCATGGCGTACGTCGGACGACGCAGAACAAGCTCAGGCCCCCGCAGCAGAACGTGATTCGGCCAACCGCGGCGGATCGTCGTTGCAGGGACGACGATTGCAAGCGCATCGGCCTGCTCGAGGTAGAGGTCCCCGGCGACGACGAGGGCCGGGCGGCGTCCCGCCTGCTCGCGGCCACGCGTCGGGTCCAACTCGGCCCATACGACCGCGCCTCTGCAAAGGCCGCCAACCATGTCACGCGTCGCTCGAGGCGACGTCCCAAGCCCGGAACTCGTCCCAGTAGGCCGCGTCCGCCTCGCGAATCGCGCTTCCGAACGCCTCCATCCGCTGACGCCGCTCGTATCCGTCAAGCAGCCGCTCGATGAGGCTCGCAGCGGTCAACCCCTGCTCTCGCGCGCCCTTGTTGATGCGGTCGCGAAGCTCCGAGGGGACCTTGATTGTTGTAACCATGAGAAAACTCTAGCAATAGGTATACCGTTTTGGATACCTCGTTTCGAGCATCCGCGCTTCCGGTGAAAGCCCTTTCCGGCCAAAGTCTCCCCCTACCGGCCAAAGCCCCCTTCCCGCCAAAGCCTCTCCCTTCCCAGTCAAGCCCTCCGCCTCCCCGGTCAAAGCCTCCGCCCGGACGGCTTCGCACAGGCGCCGCCGCGCCAATGCGTCGGAAAACGGATGCCCCTGCAGGCGCCGCCGCGCGACGTCGATTTATGACACAAAACCCTCACGTTTATGGTTTTTGAGCGAAATGTCGCCAAATAACTCCAATAGCACACCCCTTTAGCGGACCGATTCGGTCCGAATTGGGACCAAAGGTTGCGGGGCTTCCCCGGCCTCGGTGTTAGCGTGATCAAGCAGGGATTATTCCGCGGCATTCGGCCAAAGACGGGCGATTCGCCGGGCGAACGCAGCCAATCGGGCGCCGTCGGTCGGGACGGACGCCGCGGAATAGAGGTTCACCGGCGACGCAGCCGTGCGTGCTCAGCGACGAGCCGCGCACGTCTGGCTGAGCCCTTCGGCAGAAAGCGCAAGCCGCCCGCCGGGCGATCCGACGCCCTAAAAACTTCCATACGCATACAAACTAAATCAGGAAGGAGCCGCGCGAGGCGTCACGACGCCGTTCACCGCACGGACGGAGCCGGCAGACGCTCATTGGCGACACATCCGCGCGCGGATCCGAAAGGAGACCTCGGAATGTCAAAGAAGCTGCTCGAAGGCGTCAAAGTCATCGAACTGGCGAACTTCATCGCGGCCGCCACGGCCGGCCGTTTCCTGGCCGACCAGGGTGCAACGGTCATCAAGGTCGAGTCTGCCAAGGGCGACCCCTTGCGATTCACGGCCCCCTCGGAAGGCCGGCCCCTCGATTGGCACGAGAACACCACGTGGGAGTTGGAGAACGCCAACAAGCTCAACATCTCCATCAACACGAAATCCGAGGAAGGGCGCGACGCCCTCTTCGCACTGCTCGAAGACGCCGACGTCCTCATCACAAACTGGCGTCAAGGCCCGCTCGAGCGCCAGGGCCTTGACTACGAGAGCCTGAAAAAGCGTTTCCCCAGGCTCGTCTACGCGATCTGCACGGGATACGGCGAGAACGGGCCGGACAAGGACCTGCCGGGATTCGACTTCACCGCCTTCTTCGCCCGCGGCGGCTACCTGGAGACGCTTCGCCAAAAGAGCGGCCTGCCCATGAACGTCGTCCCGGGAACCGGCGACCACAACGTCGGAATGAACCTGGCCGCCGGCATCCTCGCGGCGCTCTACCATGCGCGGGAGACCGGGCAGGGCGAGAAGGTCGAGTCCTCGCTCTTCGAAACCGCCGTCTTCAACCTCGGCATGGCCATTCAGGCGGCGCAATACAAGGACATCGGCAAGGCTTTCCCCATCGACTCCAGCGACTACGACAACCCGCTGCTGTCCTCGTGGCCCACGAAGGAAGGGCGCTACATCCAGACCTGCATGCCGAACTACAACCAGTACTTCAAGGTCTTCATCGCCACGATCGGCCACCCGGAGCTCGCCGACGACGAACGCTACTTCCCCATCCAGAACCTGCAGGCGAACGGCCTGGGGCCCGAGCTGCACAAGCTCATCTCCGAGACGTTCAAGACGAGGACGGTCGAGGAATGGCGCACCCCGCTGGTGGAGGCAGACATCCCCTTCTCCCTGGCGCAGTCGCTCACCGACATCCTCGACGACCCGCAGGCCTGGGACAACGACTGCTTCACCGCCTTCGAATACGAGAACGGCAACACGCGCACCCTGGTGCACCAGCCCGTCCGCTTCGCCGAACAGGGCAAGCCCGTCTACACCCGCGGGCGCTTCCCCGGCGAGGACGGCCCCGAGATTCTGCGCCAGCACGGCTACTCGCAGGAGCGCATCGACAAGATGCTCGCCGACGGCTCCCTCTACGTGTGGAGCGAGTGAGGGCCGACGCGCAGGGAATGAGAGGAAGCATGAGCAAGAGCTATTTGGGCGTCGACGTCGGCTCGACCACTTCGAAATGCGTCGTCATCGACGACGATCGGGCCATTCTCGGCATGTCCCTGGTGACCGAGGGAATCGGCACCGAGGGCTCGACCAAGGCCGTCTCCGAGGTCCTCGAACAGGTCGGCGTGCGGCGCGAAGACATTTCCAAGACGGTGGCCACCGGCTACGGGCGGAAGATCTTCCCCGATTCGGACAGGAAGGTCTCCGAGCTCTCGTGCCACGTCAAGGGCGTCTTCTCCCAGGTGCCTGAAGCGCGAACGCTCATCGACATCGGCGGGCAGGACGCCAAGGTCATGTCCATCACCGAATCGGGGATCATGACCAACTTCCAGATGAACGACAAATGCGCGGCCGGCACCGGCCGCTTTCTCGACGTCATGGCGAGGATTCTCCAGCTCGACGTCGCCCAACTTGAAGGAGAGTACTTCAAGGCGGCCAAGCCCTCGAAGATCTCCTCGACCTGCACCGTCTTCTCAGAGTCCGAGGTCATCTCCCAGTTGGCCTCGGGCGAGAAGCGGGAAGACGTCGTCGCCGGAATCTGCCAATCGGTGGCAACCCGCTTCGCCTCGCTCGTCATGCGCGTGGGGATCACGCCCACCCTGTGCATGAGCGGCGGCGTCGCCAAGAACGGCGGCGTGCGCGACGCGCTGGAAAAAGAACTGGGACTTCAGATCGTCTGCCCTCCCAACGCGCAGTACATGGGGGCGCTCGGCGCCGCTCTGTACGCGTGGGAGACGGAACACGGAATCATTCGTTTGTAAGGAGAAGTGCGATGGCACAACAAACAACGACGGCGCAGCAGCCCTCCAAGGCGGCGGGCCAAGCGCCCGATCAGACCTCCGCGCAGGCGCCGGGCCAAGCGCCCGATCAGACCTCCGCGCAGGCGGCGGGCCAAGCGCCCGATCAGACCTCCGCGCAGGCGCCGGACCAAGCGCAAGCCAAGGCGCCAGAGCAGGCGCCGGCCCGCCCGCGCAAGAAACTCGACCCGAATTCGGCGAAATACAAGCTCAACGCGATCGTCGCCGAGCATTACAAGTCGGCTTTGGAGGCGAAGGAGCGGGGTGAGAAAGTCGGCTGGTGCGCCTCGAACTTCCCGCAGGAGATTTTCGAGACGCTCGGCGTGAAGGTCTGCTACCCCGAGAACCACGCGGCCGCCACGGCGGCCAGGGGCGGCGGCGAACGCATGTGCAACATCGCCGAGGCGGCGGGCTATTCGAACGACCTGTGCGCGTACGCCCGCGTCAACCTGGGCGTCGCCATGACCGGCAAAGCCGAAGAGCAGCCCATCCCCATGCCGGATTTCATGCTGTGCTGCAACAACATCTGCAACACCATGACGAAGTGGTACGAGGAGCTCGCCAAGATGCTCCACATACCGATGATCATGATCGACGTCCCGTTCAACCCGGACTACGACGTCTCGCCCGCCCAGATCGAGTACGTCAAGGGGCAGTTCATGGACGCGATCCGCCAACTGGAGGAGATCACCGGGAAAACTTGGTCGGAAGAGCGCTTCGCCGAGGTCATGGCAATCTCCAACCGCACGTCGCGCGCCTGGCTCAAGGCAGCCAGCCTGCTCAAGCACACCCCGGCGCCCTACAACGGCTTCGACCTCATGAACCACATGGCCGTCGCCGTGTGCGCACGCGGAAAAGTCGAGGCGGCAGAGGCCTTCGAAACCCTGTGCAAGGAGATTGAAGCCGCGGTCGCCGAAGGCAAGACGACGTTCCGCGGCGAAGAAAAGCACCGGATCATGTTCGAGGGCATCGCCTGTTGGCCCCACCTGAGAGTCACGAACACGGCTCTGCGCGATCTGGGGATGAACACCGTGGCGACGATCTACGCCGTCGCCTTCGGCATGCTGTACGAGGACTTCGACGGGCTCATCCGCGCCTACTGCTCGGTGCCCAACTCGGTGAACCTCGAAAAGGCCCGCGACCAGCGCATCGAGCTGGTCAAGAGCCAAAACGTCCAGGGAATGCTGGTGCACACGAACCGCTCATGCAAGCTGTGGTCGGGATTCATGTCCGAGGCATCGCGCCAGGTGTGCGCCGAGTGCTCCATTCCCCTGGCCTCGTTCGACGGCGACCAGGCCGACCCCCGCAATTTCTCCGAGGCCCAGTACGAGACTCGCGTGCAGGGCCTGGCCGAAGTCATGGAAGAGATGGGATTCTAATCATGTCGAGATTCGAAGAGCTAGCCGAGGAATTCGCGAGGATCGCCAACGACCCGCGCGGCCAATTCCAGAGTTTCCTCGATTCGGGGAAGAAAGTGGTGGGCTGCGTCCCCGAGTTCACGCCCGAAGAGCTGGTCCATGCGATGGGCATGGCGCCCTTCGGCATGTGGGGCGCCGACGCGAAGGTCACGCGCGCCCGCACGTATTTCCCCACCTTCTATTGCGGGATCGTGCAGACGGTCCTCGACCTCGCGCTCATGAAGAAGTACGAGGGAATGTCCGCCGTCATCATCCCCACGCTGTGCGACACCCTCAAGGCGCTCACGCAGAACTGGCAGCACGGGGTGGACGGCGTCCCGTACATCCCGATGACCTACCCGCAGAACCGCAAGCCCGCCTACGGCCAGCAGTTCACCAAGGAGGGCTACGAGCGCGTCATCCGCGATCTGGAGCGTTGCACCGGGGCCGAATTCTCCGACGAGGCCCTCGGCAAGACAATCGAGGTCTACAACGAGCATTCGCACCTCATGCGGCAGTTCTCGGTCGCTGCGGCGTCGCACGACTGCGTCACCCCGACCATCCGCCGCAACGTCTTCAAGAGCGCGTGGTTCATGCTCAAGGAAGACCACTCGAAGCTCGTGCGGGAAATGGTCCGGGAACTCTCCGCGATGGAGGTCGAGACTAAGAAGACGCGAATCGTCACTTCGGGCATCCTCGTCGACAACCTCAACCTCCTTCAGATCCTGGAAGAGAACTCGATGACGATCGTCGGGGACGACGTCGTCGCCGAATCCGGCCAGTATCGAACCGACGCGCCGGCCTCCGGGCCGAGCAACCTCGACAGGCTCGTCGCGAAGTTCACGAACACGGGCGACGTCTCGATGCTGCTCGACCCCGAGCGCCACCGCGAGGTCGCGCTTGTAGACCTGGCCAAGGAGCGGCGGGCCGACGGCGTGCTCATCGTGCTGACGAAGTTCTGCGACCCGGAGGAGTTCGACCTGCCGCGCCTGCGCAAGGCCGTGAAGGACGCCGGGCTCAAGGAAGTGACGATCGAGGTGGACCGCCAGATGGACCGCTTCGACCAGGCGCAGACCGCGCTCGAGACCTTCCACGACGTCCTCGCCTACGCGTAGGCGAGGGCCGAGGTTTCGACTCCGCCCAAGGGCTATCTGGATTGTCTGGCCTGCGCGCAGGCGGAGGGCCGAGCCTGACGAGGCGCTGCTTGAACCGAGGCATCGTCGGCCCGCGCATCGACGCCGCAGAGCGTCCGCTGCGCGGGCCGCGTTAGTTGCGAAGGGCGGGACGGGGCGAAGGGCAGGCCGCCGCAAAGGGCAGGCCGCCGCAAAGGACAGGCCGGGGCCGCGTTCGTTGCAACGGGATGTTTGCCTGCGAACCCAGAGCGGGCCGCGCAGCCCGGGCCGGCGGGTAGGCTTGAACAAAGGGCATCGATCTCAAAGGAGAAACAGATGAAGAACATCCCCCTCGGCTCGACGGGCGTCTCGATCTCGCCGATCACGCTCGGCGGCAACACCTTCGGCTGGACCTCGACGCGCGAGGAGTCTTTCGAGGTGCTCGACGCGTACCTCGCGGGCGGCGGAACGACGATCGACACGGCAGACGCCTACTCCGCCTGGGCGCCAGGCAACCGGGGCGGCGAGTCGGAGGAGACGATCGGCCAATGGCTCGCGGCCCGCGGATACTCGAAGGGCAGCGGGCGCGAGGGCCTCGTCGTCGCCACAAAAGTTGCCAGGCACCCGCAATTCGAGGGGCTCTCGCCCAAAAACGTCGCGGCGGCCTGCGACGCTTCGCTCGAGCGGCTCGGCGTCGATTTCGTCGACGTCTACTTCGCCCACTTCGACGACGACGCCGTTGCGATTCCCGACATGGCCGAAGCGTTCTCCGCGCTGGTCGACGCCGGAAAGGCACGAGCCGTCGGCCTGTCGAACTTCACGCCCGAGCGGATGGAGGAATGGCTGCGCTGCGCCGAGGAGAACGGCCTGCACAAGCCGACGATCCTGCAGCAGCACTACAACCTGGTCAAGCGGCGGCGCTTCGAGGCCTCCTACCTGCCGCTCGCGCGTAAACACGGCATGGCCGCGCAGAGCTACTTCGCCCTGGCCTCCGGGTTCTTGACGGGCAAGTACCGCAGCAAAGACGATGCCAAGACGAATGCGGCGCGCGGAGGGGCGGCGGCGCGATATCTGACGGAAGAGGGGCTCGCCGTGCTCGCGGCTCTGGACGACGTCGCGGCCCAGCTCGGCGCTAGTCCGGCGAGCGTCGCCTTGGCGTGGCAGCACGCCAAGGGCGTGGATTCGCCGGTGGCCTCTGCCCGGACAGTCGGCCAGCTGCCCGATCTCCTGGCCGCCCTCGACCTGACGCTGACCGCCGAGCAGGCGGCGATCCTCGACGCGGCGTCCGCACCAATGGCGTGAAGCCGCGCCCCGCGGGGATGATCTACCGAGGTCCCTCCACAGGCGAGGCACGAAGCCGCGCCCGCGGGGGACGCGGTAGCCCATACGGGCTCCGTCGAATGTCAACGGCCACGAAGCCGCGCCCGCGGGGGACGCGGGGACTGAGGTTAGAGGTTCCTGTCCCCGCCTCAGAATGCGCGCATCCCGCGAGCCTCGGTCTATAGTGGCTGAGCGTGCGGTCCTGGCGTGTGCGGGTCCGGGACCGCATACGCCCAGCGCGGTCCGCCGCCGGGGCGGGGCGGGCAATCGCGCGGGAGGCCGAGCGGATCGGCTGGTCTTCGGGGGCCCGGACTTCCGGCGGCAATCGAGGCGGCCCGCGACGACGGCGCGTCCCTCACGTGGGTCGCCGCAGCGCCAATCAGCGTCGGGGCGCTCGGCCTTTGGCTGACTCTGGACAGCGCGACGGCGGCCAAGGCCGCGACCCAGTGCGAGCAGATCTGGCTGCGGGGCGCTGCCAACGGCGTCGTCCGAGAAAGCGGCCGCTACACGCCCCTGCGAAACGCGGACTGGCAAACCGAACGAGAAGTCGCCTCCGTGCGCTCGGGCACACGGTGACTTTGCGGATACGCCGTTCGGCCGCGACTTTCCCGGCGGGGCACGGCCGAACGGCGGATCCTGCGGAGCTTCCCGCTGCGCTGCGGCACTGGCGCCGCGGTTATTGCTGCGCCGCGGCTCGGCGTTCGAGCCTTGCAGCCACAACCTGGTAGGCGATGGCCGCGCACAGGCCGACCGCCGCCGCGACGATGGCGATGACGAGCGCCTGCGAGTAGTCGCCGCCGTTGCTCTTGCCGATCTTGGCCCCCAGATTGGGTGCGAAGATTGCGGAGACCGCGAAGGCGCTGAAGGCGACTCCGTAGTTGATCCCCTGGTTCTTCGGGCCGAACTGGCTCATGACGAGGGCAGGCATGGTGCCCATGATGCCGCCGTACCCCATGCCGACGGCGAAGATACCGAGAACGAGGGGCAGCACGTTGTGGTCGCCCTTGCCGACGATCAGCGAGATCAGGCCGAGGGCTGCGAGGATGAAGATGATCTGCACGGTGCGCACCCGGCCGATCTTGTCGGAGACGGTTCCAAAGCAGATCCGGCCCGCCAGGGAGGCGAAGGCGTAGACGGAGACGATGAAGGCCGCCTCGGACTTCGAATAGCCGAACATCCCCTGCGCGAGCGGGGAGGCGTTGGCGACGATGAGCAGGCCGGAGAAGGCGCCGCAGACGAAGATGACGAAGATGAGCCAGAACATGGGAGTCATGCACATCTGCCGCCAGTTGAAGTTCTTCGCCTCGGCCGCCGGGCCTCCGGACGCCGGGGCCGGAGGAGTCCAGCCCTCGGGCGCGTAGTTCGCGGGAGCCTGGCGCAGCGTGAGGGCGACGAGGACGGCGACCGCGAGGAAGGCGACGCCGAAGGCACTCATCGTGGTGACGATCCCCTGGTCGTCAAGAATCCAGCGGGCCAGGGGCGCCATGACGATCGCGGCGCCGCCGTTGGCGCCGGTTATGAGGCCCGCGGCCATTCCGCGGCGATCCGGGAAGAAGCGCATCGTGTTGTTGAGGGCGGCGGTGTAGGCGAATCCCTGGCCGAGGCCGCCGATCACGCCGAAGCAGAGGATGAACATGGAGCCCGAGCCGGACAGCCCGCCGAGCAGCCATCCCAGCCCCCACAGGGTGCCTCCGGCCAGCGCGACGAGCTGGGTCTTGCCGCGGTCCACGAAGTAGCCTCCGAGGATCATCGGGATCGGCGAGATGGCGTTGAGCACGGAATAGGCCATGACGGCGTCGTCCGAGCCGAATTCCTTTTCCAGCGCCGTTTTAAGCACCGAGAAGATGTAGGTGCACCCGGTGGCGAAAACCAGCAGGCACGACGCCGCCAGAATCAACCACCGGTTGTATCGAACTTTTTCTGACATTGAATAACCTTTCGAGTGGAAGCCGCCGTCATGCGGCCTTCTCATCCATCACGCTCACGAGCCCGCCCCGGGTTTCGGCACATGCCCCCGGACCCGTCTCTTTGAGATCGTCGTCGATCTCCGGCGTGAATTCTATCTGGTCAAGGGCCTCCCGCCGCAGACCGTCGCCCGGCGCGACCTCGCGCTGGGTCAGGCGCTCGCCGTCGAGCGTGAAGACCGCGCGTTCGGTGACGCGGAGGACGCGCCGGCCAAATTTCGAGGCGGCCGACCCCCAAAAGCTCGCCTGCTCGACGTCCCTGACTAATTTCTTTGCCCTGCCCTCGTTCGCAACGACCGCCTTGCCTTCGCCCTCCTTCAGCCGTCCCGCGGCGAACGCACCGGCGAATACGAGCGTTTTGGCCGATTGGGAGGCGCCGACGAAGCCGCCCGAGCCCGCCGCCTTGTCGGAGGGCTTCGAGACGCCGCCGCGCGCGCAGGCCCTCGCGAGTTCGAGGGCTTCCCCGTTCAAGCGCGGCAGGGCGAAGGGCGTCGCCCCTCCGGCTGCGCCGGAGGCCGGATGCGCGGCCTCCTCGGCCGAAACGACGGCTGACATGGCCCTACTTCGTGTGCTCTTTGACGATCTGGCGGCCGACGACGTGCACCATGATCTCGTCGGTGCCGCCCCCGAAGCGGTGCCCGCGGGCGTCGCGCCACAGCCGCTCGATCCGCACGCCCTCGGTCACGCCAATGCCGCCGTGGATCTGGAGGGCGTCGTCGCACACCTCGAAGGCGGCCATCGAGCAGTAGCGCTTGCACATAGCGGCCTGCTTGCGGTCGAGCGTGCCGTTGTCGACCATCGAGGCCGAGTGGTAGATGAAGTTCTTCATGTTCTCGATCTTGATGGCCATGTCCGTCAGCTTCTCCTGCACCAGCTGGAACGAGCCGATCGGCTTGCCGAATTGCACGCGGGTCGCTGCGTACTCCGCGGCGTCCTTGAAGGCCGCCTCGGCCAGACCGAGGGACTGGGTGGCCGTCATGATCCGCTCCAGCTCGAAGTTCTTCATGAGCTGCTTGAAGCCCTCGCCTTTGACGCCTACGAGGCAGGATTCGTCGACCTCGACGTCGTTGTAGTAGATCTCCGACGAGTCCGCGGTGTGCCAGCACATCTTGGAGATCGGGGAGATCTCGATGCCGGGGGCGTCGGTGGGAACGAGGTACATCGAGATGGCGCGGCGCGGATCCTCGGCGTCGGGGTTGACGGCCATGGTCAGGAGGTACTTCGTGTCGACGGCGTTCGTGATGAGGGTCTTCGTTCCGTTGAAGCGCACCTTTCCGTCCCGATGCTCGGCGGTCGTCTTCATGGCCGAGGAATCCGATCCCGCCTGCGGCTCGGTGAAGGCGAGGGCGAAGGGGACGCCGCCGTCCTGCAAAATGCCCAGGACCGACTCGCGTTGCTCGGGCGAGCCGAACTCGAGGATGTCGAGGACCTGGAGGATCTCAGTGGCGTATCCGAGGTTGAGGCCGCGTGAGGCCACCCTTTCCCCGATGAGGCACATTGTCACCATGTCTACCGGCGTGCCGCCGTATTCCTCGGGAATTCCGAGGGAGAGGAAGCCCGCCTCCTGCATGGCCCGCTTGAACTCGACGGGCTGGCGATGCTCGCGATCCGTCTCGGCCACGTACGCCGGGGACGCGTACTGGTCGAGGATTTCGTCAAGGCTTTCCAGCAGAAGCTGCTGTTCTTCGCTGAGGCTGAAGTCCATTCTTCATTGAACCTTTCTCTGTTTGGGGCTCCGCGGCGACGCATTCGTTCGGGCTCCGCGGCGCACCGAGTTTCGGCGACGTCGGAAAACTCGCGAGCGCGTGCCGCGTTTCACATGACAAGCCTAAGAATCTCGCGGACCGAGGATATAGGACCAAAGTAGTCCGATTTGCGGGAGTATGCTCGATAGTGTTCTCTCGCACGGGCAGACGATGCCCGCCGCACCGCGGATCACGCAATCGCCACGCGGATCCGGGCCGCTGCGCGCTCGACGCCGAACGACCAAAGGAGCGACGATGACCAAGGCAATCAGCGCGGCGCAGGCCGCCGCGCTCATCAAGGACGGCGACACGGTCGCGTTCTCCGGCTTCGGTTTAGCCTGCGTCAACCAGGAAGTCATCGCCGCCCTCGAGGAGCGATGGTTGGCCGGGCAGGGCCCCCGCGGCCTGACGATCGTCAACTCCTCCGCCGTCGGCGCGCGCGGCAAGCGCGAAGGCCTGGGCAAGCTCTCCTACGAGGGGCTGGTCAAGCGGTGGATCGGCGGAATCATGTCCGCCTCCCCCGCGCTGGGCCAGCTCGCCGCCGACAACAAGCTCGAATGCTACAACCTGCCGCAGGGCGTCATGACGGCCCTCTACCGCGAGATCGCCGCGCATCGGCCCGGCGTCGTCACCAAGGTGGGGCTGGGCACCTTCGTCGATCCTCGCATCGAGGGCGCCAAGGTCAACGACGTCACCACGGAAGACCTCGTCTCGCTCATCGAGCTGGACGACGAAGAGTACCTGTACTACCGAGGGTTTCCGATCGACGTCGGGCTCATCCGCGGCACGTACGCCGACGAGATGGGCAACCTGACGATGGAGCACGAGGGTCTGAAGATGGAGATCCTCCCCATCGCGCAGGCCGTCCACAATTCGGGCGGGATCGTCGTCGCCCAGGCGAAGGCGGTGGTCGCGACGGGCACTCTCGACCCGAACCTCGTGCGCGTCCCCGGGAACCTCGTCGACTACATCGTGGTCTCCGAGCCGGACAACCACATGCAGACCGAGTACACCCAGTACAATCCCGCCTTCTCGGGGCAAATCAAGGTCCCCGCCTCGAACGTCGAGCCTCTGCCGCTGACCATTCGCAAGGTCATGGCGCGCCGCGCCGCCATGGAGATCCGGCCGGGCCAGACCATGAACCTCGGGGTGGGGGTGCCGGCCGACGTCGGGATCGTGCTCGCCGAGGAAGGCGTCTCCGACTACGCGCTGCTGACCACCGAGGCCGGCGCCGTCGGCGGGACCCCCGCAGACGACAAGAACTTCGGCCACGCCTACAACGTGCTCGCCCAGGTCGGCATGCACGAGCAATTCGACTATTACGACGGCGGAGGCCTCGACCTGACGATCCTCGGCACGGCGCAGACGGACGCCCGCGGGGACGTCAACGTCTCGAAGTTCAACGGCCGCGTGGCGGGCTGCGGCGGTTTCATCAACATCACGGCCACCGCCAAGCACGTGGTGTTCGCGGGCTCCTTCACGGCGGGAGGCCTCGACGTCCAGTTCGCAGACGGGGGCTGCAGGATCGCGGCCGAAGGCAAGGTGCGCAAGTTCGTCCGCGACGTCGAGCAAATCACCTTCTCCGGCGAGCAGGCCTCCCTCGCGGGCCAGTCGGTGCTTTACGTGACCGAGCGCGCGGTCTTCGAGCTGCGCGAAGGCCGCCTGACGCTCATTGAGAAGGCGCCGTGGGCGGACTTGCAGCGCGACATCCTCGACCAAATGGACTTCGAGCCGGCGATCGCGGACGACCTGAGGGACATGGACCCGGGCATTTTCCGTGAGAAGTGGGGCGGGCTCAAGGCGCACATCGATGCGGCCGCAGAGCGCACGGCTGCGAATTCGACGGCCCCTCAGGCCTCTACCCCTTCGAGTCACAAGTGAACGGCACAGGGCGAGAATCGGGCCCGGGCGAGCTTGTCTCGCCGATCCTGCAGTTCGACGCCCTCGCCCGCTCCGAGCCGTCGAAGACGTGCATCGTGGTCGACTCCTTCAGCTACACCCGGGCGCAGATCCTCGAGGCGGCGGACGCGCTGGCGGCCGGGCTCGCCGCCTACGGCGTCGGGCAGGGCGACAGGATCGCCATCATCCGGAGAAACGCCCCGATCCACATGATCGCCTTGCTGGCGGCCAGCAGAATCGGCGCCGTGCTGCTACCGCTCAATTTCCGCCTGTCCTCGGTCGAGTGCCAGGCGATCATCGACGACGCCGGGTGCGCGGCCGTGCTGTGCGGGCCGCGTTTCGCGCGGCAGTTCGACGAAGAGCTCGACCTTTCGCCCGAGATCCTCTGGATCGTCGACGACATCGACCCCTCGATCGAGCCACCGGAGGACGATTCTCTCCACTTCATCTGGCAGAGGCTCTCGGAGCTCTACCGCGCAGGCGAGGGCATGGTCCCCGACGCCGTCCCAATCCGGGCCGACGCCCTCGCGCTTTTGCTCTACACGTCCGGCTCGACGGGCAAGGCCAAGGGAGTCAAGCTCACCTACGGCAACGTCTTCGCCTCGTGGGCGGCTTTCTCCGAGGTGCTCGGCACGGGGCCCGACGACGTCGCCCTTGCGATCGCGTCCTTCGGGCACGTCGGGGGCCTCAACACCTTCACCTTCGCCACGCTCCTGGCCGGCGGCCTCGTGGTGGTCCAGCGCAAATGGGACGTCGGCGACGCTCTGGCCAAGATCGAACGCTATCGGGTGACCCGCACCTTCGGCGTCCCGACGATGTACGACGCCATGGCCCGGCATCCGGACTTCGGCTCGCGCGACCTTTCGAGCCTGAAAACGGCGATCGTCGGCGGCGCCTGCTGCCCCAAGGACTTGTGCGACGTTTTCACCGCGCGAGGCGTGCCTTTGGCGAACTCGTGGGGCATGACCGAAACCGCGGGCGGCGGCACGCTCACGCCGCCGAAGGACATGGCCAGGCATTGCGCCCAGGTGGGCAAGGCCGCACCCGGGATGAAGATGCGGGTGGCGCGCGAGGACGGATCCGAGGCTTCGGTCGGCGAGGTCGGCGAACTGTGGGTGTCCGGACCGTCCGTCTCTCCCGGATACTGGGGGAAACCGGAAGGCCAGGGCTGCGGTTTCTCAGGCGACGGATGGTTCCACACGGGAGACCTCGTCTCCGTGGACGCCGAAGGCTTTTACACCATCGAGGGGCGTGCCAAGGATCTCATCATCTCCGGCGGGGAGAACATCTATCCCGCCGAGATCGAGACGGTGCTGCGCAACCACCCCGCCGTCGCCGAGGCCGTTGTGGTGGGCATGCCGGACAATCGCTGGGGCGAGCTGCCGGCGGCCTTCGTCGTCGCCGACGACGGCGCCGATCTGGACCTCGAAGAAGTGCGCGCCTTCGCCGCGACCCGGCTGGCGAAATACAAGGTGCCGCGCACGATGGCGGAGCTCGACGCCATCCCCCTGGGTTCGACAGGCAAGCCGGATCGCGGCGCGTTGGCCCGCATCGCCGCGCGCCATCACGACCCGGGGCCGCGCTGGTACGCGCAGAGGTGAGAGCGCCGACGGCGCCGACACGGGCGATCTGCGCGAGCGGGCCGCTCTGGCACGGCGAGCGGGCAGCTCTAGCACGGGCAGAGGCGAAAACTCTTCGACGGTGACGCCGCGTCGCCGCCGCTTCAGTCGGCGGCCTCGCACCGTCGCCTTCCGCCTCACAAACCGACTTTTCCGACTTCCGCGTTTCACATTTCGAACACCCTTGTATAGTGAACATAATATTTATAGGATTACACTATACGAGAGGAGAACGATGACCGGAATACTGAGCGCGAAAAACGACGAGCTGCGTCAACTCGCCTCCAGACTGCAGGCGAGCTCCGCCACCCTCGAAGACGCGGCGGTCAAACAGAGCCTGAACTCGGATTCCGCGGGATTCGCCGAGCTGTCCCAAGCGTGCGGAGAGTTCGTTTCGAACGCGGCCAAACGCGTGCAAGGCGGGCAAGAGTGGTTCGACAAGGTGATCGACGGCGTCGAGTTCACGGCTCGGCACATCGGGCAGACCGACGCCCAAATCGCCCAAAGCATAATCAAGACAAGCAGAAGTTTCTCCGACGTCGTCTTCTCTCTGGAGCCGCTTCTGTGGAGCGGCAAATTCGGCTGGGACGGCGACGCCTATCAAGAGAACGGATGACCGACGATGCACGTGCCGGTATTCACGCTGTTCGCCCGAGATATCCCGGGAAGCCCCGATGGCATCTTTGCTTTCGCCACGGTTTTGCGAGAGAAAGCGAAGGCTGGCGAGGCGGTGTTCGTCGCTGTGCGGCAGTCCGACGGGCTCGCTCCGTCTTGGCGCGGCACTTCCGCCGACGAGTACATAAAGTCGAAGGACGCGGCAGCCGACGATTTCATGAACCTGACCGACGGTCTGTACAAGGCAGCCGAAACCCTCGACGGCTATGCGTGGAGCCTCAGAGCGCACCAAAGCACAGCCGCCGAGTACAAAGCCACTCTGGAAAACTACGACCGTCAGCTCGAACAGGCCCCAATCAGTCAGAAGGGGCAAGTTTACAATTCGTTGCTCTCCGCGGCGGAGGAAGTCCGGAACAGCTTCACGACGCTTGTCGAAGAAACCGAAGCCGATATGCGCGTATGCGCCGCTGAGCTGCGGAACTATCTGCACATTGAAGCGTTGAACTACGACAAGCACGGAAACAACCACGGACACCAGCACAAACTCAGCGACACCGACATCGCGAGGATCAACGGCCAGCTCGACCGCCTCGACCCGAGCACTGTCGGACAAGGCAAGATCGGCGACTGCTACTACCTGGCCGCGCTGGGGGCCCTGATGTCCACCGAGAAGGGGCGGAGACACGTACACTCATGCATTCGGGCGCATTACGACGAATCAGGGAAGCAGGACGGCTATCTCGTGACGGTCTACGACAACCCGCTCCACCCCAAAACCTCGCGCTCGCAGACGGTGTTCGTCGCTGACGTCTACGAGCACGGCGCCGTCGGCGGCGGCTCCAAGCCCAGCGTGGCTTCGCTTTTCGAGGCGGCTTACGGCCAGGTCCATCCCGGCGGCACCCGCAGCTCCGTCGGCAAACAGCCGGGCATCGACGGCGGCGTGGCCCCGAAGGGTTTTCGCCACATCACCGGCGGAAGCGCCCACGACGTCCACCCGCAGAAAGGGCCTCGCGGCGAGTTCCATTACGACGACCACAAGCGCCAGCAAATCATCGAGGCCGCCAAAACCAAGGCCGTCGTCGCCAACACGGACAAGGGGATGCCCGGTTACAACAGCAAGGGCGAGGGTCACACCGTCGTCGAGATCGACGGCAAGAAGCAGGACATGAAGATGTCGCCCGGGCACGTCTACACTCTCACGCGCGCCGACGCGAGCGGCGTGACGCTGCGCAACCCGTGGGGGCACAACGATCTAGCAAGCGGCGGACACGCCGGGGCGGAGTTCAAGATGTCCTGGAAGCAATTCGAAACGTACTGCAACAGCGCGACGATCGGGGAGATTCCGTGACGTGCGCGCGACCCATTGGAAGACCGGCTGCCTGGGCGGCCGGGGCGGCGCTGGCCATGTCAGCGGGGGCGTGCGCCCTTGACGCCTCCCTGTGGGACCCCTATCTGGAGCCCTGCTACGGATATTCGATCACGATCCAAGAGAACACCGTTCTTCGTCTTGGCGTCGACGAAGATATCCGCACGTACACCGTCGGCGGGGCCAGGGTGACGGGCGGAAAGAAGAGAGCCATCTTAACCGGAAGCGTGCGGGAAGGCCAGAGGGGAGGCATTCGCTCAACAACGCTGTATATCGGCGACTCAGTCACCGACGATGTGACAGGCAAGTTCACCCTGGAAGACGTCACCGAACCCTCCACCGTCAACGAGGAGCGATTCAGCTCGCACCCCGTCGCCTACTTCTGCTACGAGCCCAACCCCTCCTTCAGGCTCAACCCCGAGGAGTTCCCAAACCAGCCGTCGAAATAGGCGCATATTGGAAAAGGCACGCGGCGGGTTTTGCCACTTAACGGCAGACTTATAACATCAATCGGCGCGACTGAAGGAGACAGGACCGTGGCACGGGCTGACCTGCTTCTGGATCTCGTGGAAGCCGAAGGGCGAGGCGATCGCGAGCGCTTCAAAGTCGAGGAACAGCAACGCCCCGATCTGCTGCGCAGCCACCGCATCGAGCCTCGCGACCGGTCGCTTCTGTCAGGGCCTCCCGGCAACGGGAAGACCAGCGTTGCCGAGGCGATAGCCTCGGAGCTCATGCTCCCCTTCCACGTCATCCGGTACGAGGGAGTGATGTCGAGTTTCCTTGGGGAAACGGCCGCCTGGCTCGACAGCGCCTTCGAATTTGCCCGCACCCACACAGTTTCCTTCAGAGTTGTCGCGGCTTCTAACCCGTATCTTCCTTCGGCGAACGTCGCCTCCTTTGGGCGGCGCCTCCGCGAGGAGGCTCGCCGGGGTCGGTCACTTCCGCGTCGACCATTAGATCCGTATCGGCCTTAGGAAGCTTTGCCGGGTTTCCGGCCATGCCGCCCGCAGCTTTAAGACTCGCCATCGGCATTCGCGGCGCTGCTGTCCGCGCCCGGAGTCTCCTCGCCGGCGCTTTGGGAGGCTTCTTCGGCGTCGTCGTGCAGCGTGTCATCGCACACGCCGCCGCTGCACGCGTGATCGCCGCCCGCGCTGTCGCGCCGATGAACGTTGCCGCTCTGCACATCGTTTTGCAAGCCGTCGCCCTGTGCGTCGTCGATGCCTTGCGCATCGTCCTCCCACGCATCGTCGCCCTTCACCTGGGCGATGAGCGGCAAAAGGACGTGGGATCGCTCCGACCCGTTTTCGCGCAGATCCACGACGGCCTGCTCGGTGACCCACGGCCCCATGACGCCCGCCACCAGCTCGTTGGCGAACCGCCGGACCTTCTTTCGCCCGACGGACAGCAGGTGGTGCGGCGTCGCCATGACGTGCATGGCCATCCCCCCTTCGAGGGCGTCGCCGAGCTGCACACGCTGCGTTTCCGGCCGCAAATCGCCGGTTCGCATGGCGTCGCGGATGATGTTCCTGGTGTGGATCACGGACTTGCCCACCGAGTTCTGCCATATCGTGCCGAGCTCCTCGTTGTCCGTGTGATTTTCGAGGATCAAGCGGATCACTGCGAGCCCCGTGGGCGTGTAATAGCGCGTGAGCCTGTCCTCGACGAGCATCTGGACGTACTCGAGAAACGGGACGTCGGGCCTTTCGTAGTCGCGGTATTCGAAGAAGACGTCCGACGCCGTGAAAGCGTCGGCCAGCATCGCCTCTTTGGTGGGCCAGCGAAGGTAGAGCGCCGATTTGCCCATGTGGGCCTGCTTGGCAACCTTCCCGAGCGTGAAACCGGACCAGCCCACTTCCATGTAAACCTCGAGCGCGGCGACCAAGGCGCGCTCCTCGATGCCGGGGTCGCGCGGGCGGCCGACCCCGGCATCGACCGCCCCCGAGTCCACGACGCTTGACAGCGCTGGAAGAAGTTCTCCCATCGAAGGCTCACCCGCGCCGTGCCGGCGCGCTCTTCTCCACGCATTCGACGACGTTGGCAATGCTCGTGTGGATGAATTGCGGACGGAAGGCGAATTCGGGGATGTTCTCGCGGGTTGTGGACCCGGTCAAGACGAGGTGGGTCTGCAGTCCCGCTTCCATGCCTGCAAGGATGTCGGTGTCCATGCGATCGCCGACCAGCGCGGTCTGCTCCGAGTGGGCGTCGATGCGGTTGAGGCCCGTGCGCAGCATGACGGGGTTCGGCTTGCCCACGTAATACGGGGTTTTGCCGGTGGCCGCGGTTATCATCGCGGCGACGGCGCCTGTGGCCGGGATGGGGCCGTCCGCGGACGGCCCCGTGACGTCCGGGTTGGTGGCGATGAAGCGGGCGCCTTTGCCGATGAGGCGAATGGCCTGCGTGAGGGCCTCGATGCTGTATGTGCGGGTCTCGCCGAGAACCACGAAATCCGGATTGTCGTTGGTCATGACGAAGCCGTGCTCGTACAGGGCGGTGGTGAGCCCCGCCTCGCCTACCACGTAGGCGCGGCGCGAGTCGGATTGCGTGGCGAGGAAGGTGGCCGTGGCGGTGGCGGAAGTCCAGATGTTCTCCTCGGGAACGTCGAGGCCGGACGAGGCCAGCCGCGCGGAGAGGTCGCGGCGGGTGAAGATCGAGTTGTTCGTCAAAACGAGGAAGGGGACCTCGCGCTCGCGCAAAGCGCTGAGAAACTCGGACGCCCCTGGCAGAGCGTGCTCTTCGTGAATGAGCACGCCGTCCATGTCGGTCAACCAGTTCGCAATGTCAGCCATGCTTCAAGTCTAGGCCGCCGAGCGGCCAGCCGTGGCCCTTACCAGGCGCAGTTCACACCGAACGTTCAGGATTCGACCGGTCCTGAAGACGCGTGTCCCTAAAAGCGTCGGGCGCCGGAAAACTGCGCTGCCGCTGCCGGGCGCGGGGCGCCCTTCGTCCAACCCGCGGAGCCCTTAGGGCCGGGCCAGCAGTTGCGACGCTCTCTGGTGGGATATGCCCATGACGGTCCCCACGTCCCGCAACGCCAGCCCCGCCTCGCGCAACGCCCGGGCAGCCATCCGCGATTCTGCTGCCGCTCGCTCCCTGGCTCGAGCTTCTTTTTCGCGTTCCTCCTTCGCTCGCGCAGCGTGTTCCCGATACGCCTGGGGAAGAACGGGGACGACGTCAATGGCGACGTCGTCCTCCGGCAATCCCGCAAGGTATGCGACGGCCTCGCGGATGTCGTCGCTTGCTTGGTCGAGTCGGCGAACCTGAGAGACCGCGCCGACCTCGGCGCATTCGGTGACCCACCACCCTGTGCGCCCGCGTTCGGCTGTGACAGTGAATTGGCGGCTCATCGCCACCACCCCTTTCCCAACTCGTCGGAGAATTGGTCGAAGAATTTGCGGGCGGTCAGGTCGTCAATTTCAGCGTGACGTCCAAGCGTGCGCGAAGTTGTTCGGCCTGGCGTGCCCGAGCGGCCGGGGGTTATGGCCAAGCGTGCGCGAAGTTGTTCCGACGGTGACCGCAGTATGATTCGTCAGCTCCGTGGTCGAGAAGTCAAGGTCGCGAGCTTTTGCTTCTTGCTTGAGCTTCTTAAGCAGAGCGTTGCGTTTCCCTCGCAAGTCTACCCTGGACTAGACTTATCGTGCAGTCCCGGTCTAGGGAATCGTCCGCATACCGTCGCACAGACAGCAAGCTATAAGTCGCGCAGACAGCAAGCTGTAAATTTTAGGGTCGTCTCGGTCACCTTTGCAGCCGCGGCAACTAGATCTATAGCTGGCACCCATCCTCCCGTGGCAACCGAGGGCTGCCCGTGGCAAACTGGCCGAGTGACTTCCTTCGACGCCGCCGCGCGGGCCGCAGCCGCGCATTTCGACTTTCCGTGTGCTTTCGGTGTGACGGACCTTGCGGGGCCGATCGCGTGTTCGGGCGACGTCGACGCGGCATTCCCTTTCGCCTCGGTGACGAAGCCGCTGGCTGGATACGCCGCCCTCGTGGCGGTCGATCGGAAACTGCTGCGTTTGGATGCCCCCGCAGGGCCCGAGGGGTCGACCGTGCGCCATCTTCTGGCGCATGCCTCCGGTTTGCCGTTCGAGGAGGGGGCGGTTCTGGGCGCACCGGGAAAGCGGCGTGTTTACTCGAATCGGGGCTTCGACGTGCTGGGTGGCGTCGTCGAGGAGGCGACGGGCACGCCCTTTCCCGAGTGGCTGGAGGAAACCGTGCTCATTCCGCTGGGCATGAGCGCAACCGAATGCGAAGGGTCGCCGGCCCACTCGGGCCGCGGCTCGGTGGCCGACCTTCTGGCATTCGGCCGGGAAATGCTCTCCCCCACGCTCGTCTCGTCCGAGCTGTGGCGCGAGGCGATCACGCCGCAGTTCCCCGGGATCTCGGGAGTGCTGCCCGGGTATGGGCGGCAGGCCGACAACGCGTGGGGCTTGGGCGTGGAGATCCGCGACTCGAAGGCACCGCATTGGACGGATGCCTCGTTTCCGCCGTCGGCCTACGGGCACTTCGGCCAATCGGGGTCGTTCCTGTGGGTCGATCCGACGGTCGGGCGCGCCGGGGCTTTCCTCGGCGCCCGCCCCTTCGGCGCGCCTCACAGGGAGGCGTGGCCAGCGCTGACGAAGGCCATGCGCGAGGCGTGACTGCGGCCTCGACAAGGCTCCGCCTGAAGCTCCAGTTCGTCAAGCCCGGCGCGGCACACTGCCAGTTCCGGCGCGGCACACCGCCAAGCCCAGCGATGCGCACCGTCAAGCCCAGCGCAGGACACCGCCGCACCCAACGATGTGCGCTGAGCACTTGAGCCCCGCCCTAGGGACTTGGGCTCCGTCCTAGGGACTTGAGCTCCGTCCCAAGCGCTTGAGCCCCATCCTGAGAACTTGAGCCCCATCCTGAGAACTGGAGCGCCGCACCATGAGCCAAAACACCACACCGTGAGCATTCATCGCGTGCCAGTCAAAGACTGTGTTCGAAGGGCGGCACCAACCGTGGGCATGAAGCATTCACCCGATTCCAGTCGATGGCGAGGCCCACGGCGTCGGCGACCCGGGCTCCGGAGAATCCGCGGCGGTCCTGGGCTTGCGCCCGGGCGGCGCGGGGCGGCAGCCGGTCATGTAATCCATCCCGAAGGAGTCGTTGTCTTCGACCGAAGCACCGACATAACCGCCGTCCTGGGTGTTGTAGATGTAGACTGCACGACTATTATCGTTGGATACGTCGATGACCTCCGTGAAACCGAAAGGAGCGACCTCCTCCTTGACAATGGCAAGCAAGCGCGGCCACGCATCATTCGAAAAACCAAAGGCGATCCCCTGCCGAACACGATCAAGATAACCGCCCTCGTGTATATCGTCGCACGGGTCGTAAAGCTTGTTCGGGTCCTCGTCTAGCCAGGTCCACTGCCTGGCGCCGAACTCGGCGTCGACCCTGGAGCGCACCCTGGCCAACGCCCCCATAAGCTGACTGCGGGCGGTTATCACGTCCACCCGCTCGCCGAAAGGCTTGCGCCCCTCGTAATACGGAGACGGTGTCTGCTCCACCGAGCTCTCCCCCTTTCCCGACGACGTCGGCGACCCGGGCTCCGGAGGATCCGCGGCGGTCCTAGGCTTGCGCCCGGGCGGCGCGGGGCGGCAGCCGGTCGTATAGCGCATGCCAAAGTAGTTTTCCCGTGTCAAAGACGCGTCTACATACCCGCCGTCCTGGGTGTTGTGGATATAGGCCCCATGGTCACGACCATCTGAAACGTCGATAACCTCCGTGAAACCGAAAGGAGCGACCTCCTCCTTGACGATGGCAAGCATGCGCGGCCACGCATCCTTGGAGAAACCGGGGGCGATCCCTTGTCGAGAATGGTCGAGGTAACCGCCCTTGTGGAGGTCGTCGCACGGGTCGTAAAGCTTGTTCGGGTCCTCGTCTAGCCAGGTCCACTGCCTGGCGCCGAACTCGGCGTCGACCCTGGAGCGCACCCTGGCCAACGCCCCCATAAGCTGACTGCGGGCGGTTATCACGTCCACCCGCTCGCCGAAAGGCTTGCGCCCCTCGTAGTCCGAAGACGGTGTCTGCTCCACCGAGCTCTCCCCCTTGCCCGCCGACGTCGGCGAATTCGAGCCGGGCCCAACGGGCCCGCAGGCGCATAAGGCCCAGCATGCAGCTGCCGCGGCAACCGCCCGTGCGACCGCGCCCATGTCAGTGAGCCTTTCCAACAACAATCGATGCCAACTGCCACTGTGCATGGCTTTTGTTGACGAGATACCCGGAATGGCCGGTTGTCTTGGTGTCGGGCCCCTCCGGATTCAGCTTCTTGAAACTCGAATCATCGTAAGGGTCCATGCCCAGACTTCCGTTGTGATTGTGGGCAAAACCAGCGCCGACATTGGCGGTTCTGATCGGATCGTCCTTGAAAAGGGAGACGAATCTGTGCCCCTGAGGAACGTTCATATCCCACGATCCGTTCTTCACCCCAGGCGAACCAAACACGCCGAAGTCGTCGATCACCCCGGGCCGAGCCTGCGCGGCGGCGTAGCTGGCCGTCGTCGATCCGTACGAGTGGCCAAGGAGCGACTGGTGGACGTCCGACGTTCCCGAAATCGCGGCGTTGCGCGAATCCCTGATCCCCTCCAGGAACCTCGCCCCGCCGTCGCCGCCCATCCGGGCATCGCGGGTGCCGAGAACGGAAAAGTCCCACTGTTTTATACTCTTGCCCGGATTGCTTTCCCACGGCGCCGGCGGAGCATCGTACCCCACCCAGCCGATCGCCGCGACCGATTCTCCGCTCGATTGTTTCTCCGCTGCCTCTTTGAGGTGCACCACGTCCCGCGTGACTCGGTCCATGTTCTTGGAAACGTCGGTGCCCATGCCGGGCATGAAGGTGGTGACGTGTTTTGCGGTGTCCACATCGCCCACGGCTATTGCCGCATGGGCGTGTTTCGCCCCAGTTTCGTCGCCGCCGTGCTGGAAGATGAGCAGCTGGGTGTTTCCGCCATTCTGCGTCAGAGCCTTTTCCACATTCTTCGCCTCCCGATAGTACTTGAGCTGCAGGAGCTCATCACGGCTCAGAAGCTGGGACTCGCTCTTGCCTGGATTCGCCCTCTTGAGCTGCTCCAGACGGTCGGCTACGGGTTTGTACTGTTGGAGATCCTTGTTCAACAGTTTGCGATTGGCGATGTTTCTGTACTTCGCCTCCACGCCGTCCAGGTTGCCGACCATTTCAGGGGACTCTTCAGCCAAAGCCTGTTTTTCGGCGTCGGTATGGGCGGCCCACCATGCGGCGACCTCCTCCGTATTGTTCGAGGGCGGCTGCTTTGGCAAGCCAGGATTCGGATCCTCCAACCTGCCCGAAGACTTCACCTTCCCGCCAGCGATCCGCAAAAGGGCAGCCTCGTAGGCCCTGTCTACCTCGTCGGCTTTCTTGCGCGCATTGCAGACATGGACCTTGCACTCCTCGAGGTGTTCCTCGCGTTCCTTTTTGTCTTCCTCATGGTCGGTGTCCCATGGGCTGATCGAGTCGCCGAAGCTCTTTTTGATTGGATTCGGATCGGTCACAGTGGTTCCGTCGGCGGAGATCTTGAAGCCGAAATGGCTGGCGCGAGACTCGGCTTCCACAACCATGGTCGAAACCTCGCCAAGGCCTTCCTGAGCCTCAGCAGTGGCCTTTATTAGCTCACCGATGTTTTTCAGCAGCAGGACGGTCTTTCGGTCTAAACGATCGCGCCTCTGCTGAGCCGCCGCGGCTCCCTCGCCTTCCCATCCTGTGGAGAGATCCATGGTCTCTATATGGTCGCCCCCGCCCACAGCCTTCTTTCTAGAATTGACAAGCAGGTCAATAAAGGAGTCCAGGCCCTCGGGCTTCCAACGTTTGAGCTCATCCCACGTGACCATCATTTGCCTCGCAGACGGCTGTCGAGGCTGGAAAAATCGACGCTCGAAGAATGGTCGGCGGCGTTGTAGTCTTCGCGCGCCTTGTCGAGCGCCCCGGCGAAGGCTTCCAGGGAGTCTTTCATGCCTTTGGCTATCTTGTCGCCGAAGTCTGCGGCACGGACGACGGCTCCTCCCGATCGGCTTCCCGGCATTGCCTCTGCAACACTAGGCGTTCCTTCTAGCATTTTTACGGAACCAATCGCTTGACCGGCTTGGTCTGCCTCCGAGGCGGCCTTTTTCAGCAGCTGCGGAGAAACTTTCACTTTTGACATTGTTCACCCTTTCACGCACCCACAATGACGCCACGCATGCGCATTTATTTAGCGTGAGTCACTGTTGGAAGTTGCGACCATTACGGCACAACACCCTATCACTTGGTAAACCCAATTGGCGGTCCGCATCGCGGAACCGCCTTCCAAAGCTATGCAATGGTGTCGAATGATGCCGCTATGTAATTGTGATGTTCAACACATCTATGTGGAACTTCATTGTCTTCGCTTTCAATCACGATCCGCTGCGAACAAAGCCAGCCCGCACCCCGAAACAGACCGCGATCACGAGGAAATCAAAGGCCTTCGGCAAGGTCGAACATGCGGCCCATGGGCGGCGCGACGAGCTTGGCTGAAGTCCGGCTTCAGCTCAGACTTCTGATTTCGGCCAAGCCGTCCGCCGCCCAGATCTCAGTGCTCGCCTCTTCAGTTTTCCAATCTATTTCAAGCCAAGCACGCTAGCACGTCCATGCGATTATCGCCGCTCCTCCGCTCGGAACATGGACGGTTTCACCCGCTTCGACCGGCCTGCCGTCGGGAATTTCGACGGGCACGGCCGCGGCGGTGTGCACGACCTCGATCGTTCTCACCGCCTCGGCCGCCCGCGAAGATTCGCTCGTCTTCACTGGCACGCTCACGTCCTCGCGGCCGTGATTGGTGGCCACGAGGATCCCGCCGCGCGGGCCGCGCAGGACGCCTCGCGCGAGCTGCGGGGAATCGAGGTCGACCGGCGGCTCAATCCCGGCGAGGTCGCGCACGAGCCTGTAGACGCGCCACAGGCCGTCGGCGTCGCCGTGGGCGTCGGCGATCTCGGCGGCGAGAAGCTCGATCGGATAGGCGCATACGACGACGGCCCCCCGGCCGCGCCGCGCCACGGTCAGCGCGGGCAGGCCAGCGGCGTCGGTTGCCACCGTTCTCGCGTCGACCACGTCCAGCTCCACACCCCGCAGATGCAGATTGTTGGCCGCCCCGCCGGCCCTCGCGGCGGCCGGCAGCTCGACCGAGACGACGTCGCCCGCTTCCAGGCCCGCGAAAGGCTCGACGGCTGTCAGCTCGAGACGGTCCGTTGCGACGGCCCGGTCGGCTATCCGCACGCCCGCGAACTCCGCGAGCTCGGGGATCGCCGTTTCCGCGGAGCACGAAAGATAGAGGACGCCGCCGGCTTCGACGTAGTCGAGCGCGCCCTGCCAGAACGACGTGCGCATGTGCAGGAGGGACGACGTCGTCGAGGTAAGCGGCGCGGGAAGCAGCGCGATGGGCGTCGCGGGCCACGAATCGTCAAGCTTTTCGCGGGGAAACTGGCAGGGCAGCCCGGCGCGGGAGGCGAAGACGTAGGAGTTGAGCCACCCGCGCACCAGCGGCTTGACGTCGCGGGCGGGCTCCCACGCCTTTTCGGCCGGGACGTATGGCCCCGAGGGCGCGTCGTCCAAACCGTAGGAGGCGCGGTCGTAGGGCTTGACGTACTCGTGCGGCACGGGAATCGACGCGGGCGTCCAGGGACCGTCGCCCGCCAGGCCCTCGAGGTCGAGGGCCCCGGTCACCCGCGCGAGCTCGCTCTGGACGCTGGCGCGGGGGCGTGCTTTGCCTTCGGCGTCAAGCAGCCCGAATTGCGTCTCGTGGGGCATGCGCACGTATGGTGCGCGGCGGTAGGCGGCGGGTTCGGCGTCGATCCAACACCACGCGTAGAAGCCGATCGCCCCGGCCCCCAGGGAGGACCAGCACACGAGCCTGTCGTAGTCGGCGATCGCCTCGGGCGCGAACTGGGTGCTGGAAGCCCCGAATTCGTGGACCATAACCGATTTTCCGGCGCCGCGGGCCAGGGCGGTCTCGAACGCCCCCGCCATGCTCATTCGCCGCGAGCCCAGGCGGTCGGCGTACAGCTCCGGAGAGTAGATCGGGTAGGGATGCACGCACGCGAAGTCGAGGGCGTCGGCGACGACGTCGGCCCGGAACGGCCCGCCGTCAACCTCCTGGGAGGCCGTGCCGATGGTCACGAGGCAGCCGGGGTGGTTCGCGCGGATCGCCTGAGTCAGGGCCGCTGTCCATTCGACGGCGTGTTCGTCGTCGGTGGTTTCGCCGTAGATCCAGAACGGCGGCTCGTCGGTGAGGTCCCACGCGATCAGCTCGGGGCGGCTCGCCCACCTGCGGGCCAGTTGTGCGGCGTGGGCGGCCTGGAGTTTGACGAGTTCGGGGTCGGTATGCGGGTTGACGCCGCTCGCCCACGGAAGGTCCCAGTAGGCGTCGCCGACCTCGCCGCCCACGAAAAGGGCCGGGTGAAGCGTGATTCCATGGGCCCTCGCCGCATCGAAGACTCGGTCGAGGGCGGCCAGGTGCGCCTCGTCGAGGCGGCCGCGTTCGGGTTCGACGGCCGCCCACAGCAGATCGATGCGGGCGCTCGTCAAACCGTGCTCGGCCATCTGGGCGAAGGCCCGGTCGAATGCTTCGGGGCCTTCGCGCCACGGCCAGTCCGGCCCCGACGGCGGCACGAGGTGCGCGCCCACCGGGATATGCGGCTTTCCGCAGGCGTACATGAAGTGCCTGCCCATGGAGAAAGCCGAGGCCCCTGAAGACGCCTCCGCGACTGAATCCGGTTTGATTCCCGGCGCCGGCGCGTCCCCTTCGATTCCCGGCGCGGGCGGTTCCTTTCCCTCCGGTTCCTTTCCCGCCCCCGGCGCGGCAGTACCGGGCTCGACTACCCGCTCGGCCGTATCCGGCTCGAGTCGGGGTCCGCGTCCTCCCGGCGAAGCGCTCTGTGGCGCCTCGCCTCGATGTCCGCCTCGGGTCATTCGCATGTCGTCACCTTCGCTCCGACGTTGAACACTCCCGGCGTGGCCGAGTTCTGCGAGGCCTTCGCCCAAGCCGCCAGCAACAGCGGGATTGCCGCGCAGCCGGCGTCGAGCAGCGGCGCCGTGCTGGAAAACAGGTAGTCGACGGGCAGGCCGGAAGCGGCGACGACGTCGGTTCCCACAACCGTCACCGACGCGCCTTTCGCTTCAAGTTCGCCGCGCAGGCGCGCGTCCAAAGCCGCCTGCGTCGGCTCGAGGCTGACGAGCACGACGCCGAGGCCGGGCGCGGCCAGCTCGAGGGGGCCGTGTCGGAATTCTGCGGCGTCCATCGAATGGGCGGGGACGTGCGCGGATTCCTTGAGAACGAGCGCGTTGAGCTCGGCGGTTGCTATGGCGACGCCGCGGCCGAGCACCATGAGTGCCTGCTGGGATTCGTCGATCGCTGCCGCGAGCCTCCGCCCGATCGCCTCGGCGCCGTCGGCCCACTCGCGAAGGCCCGCCGCGGCCTTTTCGGCGAGCGCCTGCGCGGAGGAGAGAATCGAGGCGACGGGCTCGCCGCCGGTCAGGACTTCGGCGAGGACGTGCATGGCGAGCATCGTTGAGACGTACGTCTTGCTGGAGGGCCCGCGCTCGTCGCCCGCGCCGAGGTCGATGGACACCGCGGCCTCTTCGGCGAGAGGGCTTTGCGGCCCGTTCGTGACGGCGACCAGCGGAACGCCCTCTTTCTTGCGGAGCTCCGCCGCCATGCGCACCGCCTCGATGCTTTCGCCCGACTGGCTCACCGCCACAACCGCCGAATCCGGGGCCAAGGCGTTCATCCGGTAGTGCAAAAGTTCGGCCGTGTGGATAGTGTTGGCCTCCACGCCGCGGCGCCCGAGGACGCTGGCCAGCGCGGTCACGGCGTCGGCCGAGCTGCCCATTCCCGTGAGGACCAAGCGGCGCCCGCCGAGCAGGGTGCGCACCCGCTCGAACTTGTCCGTCTGCTCGCCCAGGGTGCGCGCTGTGCCCAGCAGCGCGCTCGGGCTCTCGCAGATTTCCGTGAGAAAGAGATCCCTTCCGGCGGGTGCTCCGGGGGTCGCGGCACCGCGGTCGGCCGCGCCGGAAGAATCGTGTGTGGTAGCCATGTTTATCCTTTTGTTGAGCCGGCCGTCAGGCCGTCGATGAATTTCCGTTGCGCCACGATGAAAATGACGATCATTGGAACGGCAGTGACGACGGCGCCCGCCATTGTTCCCGGCCAGTCCACTGTGTTCTTGCGGGCAAGAAGGGCCAGGCCGACGGGCAGCGTGCGCGTCGATTCGGAGTTCGAGACGAGGAGCGGCCACAGGAAGTCGTTCCATGCCCCGAGGAATGTGAAGACTGTCAAGGTCGCGATTCCCGGCGCCGCAAGCGGCAGCACGATGCGCCGCAGGATCTGGAACTCCGACGCCCCGTCCAAGCGCGCCGCCTCCAGAATGGAGTCCGGTATCGAAGCGAAGAACTGCCGCATGAGGAAGATGCCGAAGACCTGGACGGCGCCCGGCGCGATTATTCCCGAAAGCGTGTCGAGGCCTAGGAAGGGAACCCAATCGTGGAGCCACACCATCATCCTGTAGAGAGGGATGAGGTTGACCTGCATGGGGATCATCATCGTCACCATGAGCAGGCCGAACAGGAACGACCGCCCAGGGAAGGGAAGTTTCGCGAAGGCGTAGGCCGCCAGCGAATCGAAGACGACGTTGAGAATCACCACGACGACGGCGACGATCACCGAGTTGAGGAAGTACCGGAAGAACGGCTGGTCCGTGAAGATCCGCTCGTAGGCCTTGGTCGACGCCGGGTCTGGCACGAGTCCCGTGCCCGGGGCGAACACGTCCCGGCTCCGCTTGAAGGACGTTGAAAGCGTCCACAGCCAGGGGATCGTCATGAGCACGCTGAAAACCGTGAGGCAGGCGTACGTCAGGACGCGCCGCTTCGTCGTCGGCCGAAGGCGTTTGGCCCACGACGTCGCGCGTTTCTTTTCCGCGGGCTTCTTGTCGGAGCGTTTCTTTTCCTCGGGCTTCCTTGCGGAGACGCCCACCGTGTTCTTTGCTGAAGCCCCTTTTGCGGAGCTTTCTGCCGCGGCCCCTTTTGCCGCAGCGCCTTTCTCAGCGGAGTCTCGCGCGTCGGGCGTGTCAGCGCCCTTCGCCACGGCTTTGCCCGTCATGAGGGCCTCCTTTCAAGCCTCATCTGAAGCGCAGACGCGGCGGCCAGGAAGATCACCAGGAGATACGCGGCCGCGGACGCATGGCCCAAGTCCAGCCGATGGAATTTCTCGACGAGGTAGTAGACCACGGTCATCGTCGAGTCGGCGGGCCCGCCTCTGGTCATGACATAAACCTGGTCGTACACCTGGAACGCGCCGATGATTCCGACGACGTAGACGAACAGGAGCGCAGGCCGCAACGCGGGCAAAGTAACGGCCCGGAAGGTTCGCCACGGCCCGGCGCCGTCGACGGCTGCCGCCTCGTACCTCTCGCGAGGGATTCCCTGCAGCGCAGCGAGGAGGATGACCGTCTCGAAGCCGAACCCCTGCCAGATGCTCGCGGCGCACACGGCCAGCAAGGCCGTGTCCGGGTCGGAGAGCCACTGGCGCCCCTCTCCCCCGAAGAACTCAATGGCGCGGTTGATCAGTCCGTCGTCGTTCAGGAGCATCTTCCACATCGTCGAAACGACCACCAGGGACATCGTCACGGGGAGGAAGAATGCGGCGCGGAAGAGTGCTTGGCCGACGCGCGCTCGATTGAGCAGGAGCGCCGAAACCAGACCGAGGAGCGGACCGATGGTCATCGTCACGAGGGCGAAGATCGCCGTGTTTCCCGCGGCGGTTCGGAACTGGTCGTCGGCGAAGAGGTCGGAGTAGTTGTCGAGGCCGACGAACTTCGGATCGGTCACGCCGTTGCACTTTGTGAAGCTCCACCACAGCGAGAAAGCCATGGGGAGGAAGAAGAAAACGGCGGTGAAGATCATGGCCGGGGCCACGAAGACGTAACCCGCCCGGCGCTGCCGCCTTTCCATGGGCGATTTCTTTGTGGACGATCGGCGTTTGGAGGTCACCTTGCGGCTTCGGGCGCTCGCGCCGCTTTCGGCGTTCACGGCCTCGTTCTTGACGGCCGCGTCGGCTGCGTCAACCATTTTTCACCCCTTTCGCTTCGGGTTCCGCCTTGAGGGAGTCCCAGTGCGCGGATGCACGACGTCGCCCGCGTTTCGCCGGCGGCGGCGCGATCGTAGCCGTGCGTGATTGCTGCGCCGCGCCGCCTGCCGCGTCATTGGCGAAGAGCTTCATCGGTTTTCTTCGCTGCATCTTCTAGCGCCCCCTTGGGGGTTTTCCGGCCTCTGATCGCAGAGGCGACTGCTTTGGTGATCTCCTGGTCGATGTCCGGCCACCCGGCCACGTATGGGAACGGCGTCGCCGTGGCCATGGCCTTTTCGAACACCTCGAAGGGCTTTTGCCCGCTGAAGAAGGGATCGGGCTGGGAGAGCTTGGGCGATTTGAGCGCGGCCTTCGTGGCGGGCGCCGCCCCCGCCTTCGTGTAAACGAGCTCCTGCTGCTCGGGTGTGAGCATGAATTGCATGAGGCTCCATGCCTTCTTCGGATTTTTCGCGCTGGCCGGAATCACCAAGCCTGTGCCGCCGAGGTACGAGCCGGGCTTCTTGGCAAACGGCGCCTGCGCCACGGCCCACTTTCCGGCTTGACCGGGGACGCCGTCCTTGAGCACGCCCATCATGTAGGGGCCGTTGAGGAACATGCCGATGCGTTCGTCCGAGATTCCCGGCAGGCCCGTGGAGTCGCCTTGCGAGTCGTCCCACAGCAGGCCGCCGCTATCGAGCAGCTTCTTCATGTACTCCATCGCCTGGACGCCTTCGGGAGACGTGAACGCCGCCTTCTTTCCGGACTTGTCGACGATCGACCCGCCGTTTTGGAAGAGGAACTGGGAGTACTGGAACGTGTCCGGGCGCACCTGCATCTGGTACTTGTCGGGTTTGCCGTCGCCGTTCGAGTCTTCGGCCATGGCCTTGGAGACCTCGACAAGCTCGTCCCACGTGGTGGGAACCTTGAGCCCCTTGGCTTCCAGGATGTCCTTCCTGTAGTAGAGGGCGTAGGCGTCGAAATCGTATGCCAGGGCGATCTTGTGGCCCTTGTAGGTCATGGCGTCGACGGAGCCCTTGGTGTATTGGGAGTCGATGGACGCGCCGTTGAGTTTCTCGCCCGAGATTTCGGACAGGTCGGACAGAAGGTCTTGGGAGGCGTAGGTCGGCACCCATGTCATGTCGATCGTGGCCAGATCGGGCGCCGAGTTCGACGAGAACGCGGTCGACAGCTTCTCCTGGAAGGTGTCGTAGTCATAGACCTGGTAATCGACTTTGATTCCCGGGTGCTTCTTCTTGTACGCCTCGATGGCGGGTTTCACCGGCGTCGCCGAGCCGTAGTAGTCCCAGACGACGATCGTGTTCGCGTCGGCGTCGTCGCTCGAACAGGCGGCGAGGCTTGTGCCCGCCATTGCACATGCGGCGATCATCGCCGTTGCGATCGCCCGTTTGCTGTGTCTCCTCATGTTCGCTCCAGCTGGTTGAGGTGATTGGGAGGAAGGGCATGGTCAGGCGCTGGGCGCGGGAGGCTCGTTCGAACGCCGCATCGACGGTTCGTGGACGACGATGCGGGCGCAGTGCGGGGTTCCCTTTTCATACGCTTCGCGGCCTGGCGACGTCGATGTGGTACTTCGCCCGACTGCCCTTCACAACTGTGCGACAGTATTCGATCGGACGCCCATCGGCGTTGCGTGAGATGAGTCTGATCAGGAGCACAGGTTCGCTGCGCTCCTGCTTGAGCAACGCAGCCTCCCTGGCGCTCGGCAGAGCGGGCTGGATCGTTTGATGCCCGCTGACGAGGTCGACGCCAAAGCGCTGGGAAAGGTGCGTGTAGAGGGATGAGGACCCGAGATCCAAGGAAAGGAGCCCGGGGAAGAGATATTCGGGAAGGAAGACGTGTTCGAGGAGCAACGGCTCGTCGCCGGCGATGCGCAAGCGCTCGATCGAGTAGACCGGAAGCCCCGAGGCAATGCCGAGCCGGTCTGCCGTCGACGGCGTCGATTCGGTGACTTCCTGGGTCAAGACGACCGTGCGCGGCTCCAGGCCGCGGACGGCCATCTCCGCCGTGAAGCTCGTCAGCTCGGCGAGCTGGCGCTCCACCGGGCTTTCGCTGACGAATGTCCCGCGCCCGCGGACGCGGTAGATCTGGCCTTCGCGGACGAGCTCGTCCAGAGCGCGCCGCACCGTGACGAGGCTGCACCCGTAGAACTTTCCGAGTTCGCGCTCCGTCGGGAGGCGATCCCCTGATTTCCACCGCCCGGCGTCGATTTCCCGGCGCAGAGCGCTGTATACCTGGTGGTAAAGGGGAACCGGACCCCTGACGAGAGCGGCGCCGGGCGCGTTCGAGGGCTCGTCCGTGCCGACGCGCGCATCGGATTCACCCACGCGGGCATCGGCTTCAGCCGCATGCACATCGGCTTCGCCGTCAGGCACGCGGGAGTCGATCGTCTCCTGCGCCATAGCGTCACCTCTCAGGTTTTCCGCGATTCATTATAATGTTATACTTAAGTATGGTCGCGCAAGGAGAACCTGTCAACACGTTCGGACAATCCGCCGGGCAACCCGCTGGGGCTCAAAGGTCTGACGCCCCGAAATCCGCGGGACAATCAGCTGAACCACCCGCCGCTGCGCCCTCGTCGCCGCCGACAAGCGCAACGGACGCCGACGCCTCCGGCTGCGTCGGAACCCTCGACATCGGCGGGACCTGGATCCGCGCCGCCGTCGTCACGCCCGCCGGGGAGATCCTCGTCAGAAGCCGGCGGCCCTTGCCGACGTCGGAAGGCGGGCGGGCCGTCGTCGACACGTGCCTCGACGCCCTCGGCGAGGCACGAATGCGAATCGGATGTCACACCCTCGAAAGGATCGGGGTGAGCGTGACCGGGCCGGTCGACCCGCGCACGGGCAAGCTTTTCACGCCGCCGAACACCGGGCCCGTCCTCGCCGGGCTCGAGCTGGGCGAGGCGCTCTCGCGGGCCGCCTGCCTCGAGGTGCGCGTGGACCGCGACACGAACGCGGCGGCACTCGGCGAGCACCGCTGCGGCAGCGCGCGCGGCACGGCGAACTTCGTCTTCATCACGGTTTCCACCGGCGTGGGCGGCGCCGTCATGCTTGACGGCCGCCTGATTCGCGGGGCCGACGGCGTCGCCGGGGAGATCGGGCACATCTGCGTGGAGCGCGGCGGCCCTCGGTGCGGCTGCGGCCGCCGCGGCTGCGTCGAGGCCATTGCGTCCGGCCCCTCGATCGCCCGCCGAGCCGAGGCGGAGCTCCGTGCGGCTGAGGGTGCCGAGTTCCGTGCCGTTGAGGGCGCCGAGTTCCGTGCTGCTGAAGGTTTCGCGCAAACCCGCGCCGTCACGAAATCCGTCGAAGGCTCCGCTGCTGCTGCCAGCGTCGCCGGCCGAGCCGGTGAAGCTGTCGCCGCACCGATCTCGTCGCAAGCATCGTCTTCGTCGCAAGCATTATCGTTCTCTTCGCAAACGTCCTCGCCCCTCGCCGAGCGCCTTCGAAGCGGCCGTCCGCTCACCGGCAAGGACGTGGACGAATGCGCCGCCGCGGGCGACCCTCACGCGATTCGGGCGCTCGACGCCGCAGCCGCCGCGGTTGCAGGCATGTGCGTCGACATGGCCAACGTTTTCAACCCCGAACGCATCGTGGTGGGCGGAAGCGTGGCCATCACCCACCCCGACTGGATCGCACGGGCATCCGAGCTCGTCGCCCGCGAGGCCCTCGTTCCCGCCAACCGCGAAGGAATCGTCGTCCCCGCAGAACTCGGCGACGACGTGAGCCTGGTCGGCGCGGCGTTCCTATAAATCGCGGCGCAGCGTTTTTAAGAATGCGACTGTTTCGAGCCTTCGTCACCATTCCATCGGAGGGACGGCCTGGTTCGCCAAAACGACCCTTAAGTCCAGTCCCAACTCCTGCCCTACAGGGACGATGGAGTCCGGACCGGAGACGATGACGGAATCGCCGTAGGGCGGCGCTGCAAGGCGAACTTCCTCGCCGAACTGGACGACGCCGGGAAGCGCCCGGCCTCGCCACAGGTCCGCGAAACGCGCAAGATCGATCAACGTGCTTACCCTCGGAATAAACAGGCAATCGGCCGCTTCCAAAAGCTCCTCGTCCGCTTGGTCTGCCGACAGAACTTCGGCTTTGTCCGTCAACCGGACTCCCGCTTCATCTGCCGACCAGGTTCCTGCTTCGTCCGCAAACCGGACACCAGCGTCATAGGTCAACCGCGCTAAGGAACTTTCAATCATTTCGGGGAAGGGAGTGAATGTCCATCCCTGATCGCTTCCCGCCACGGTGGCAAGGAGGTCGGCGACGCGTGCGATTGTCTCATCATCGGCATGCCCATTCGACGGACGCCAACGAACAGAGAAATCACCTGCCCCGCTTCCCCAATCAAGGTATTCCATAGACGAGACGGACCCGCTCAGCGCCGCCTGAGACCACCCTTCAAGGGCAGACCACGCAAGGCAATCGTCGGATCCCTCATCCACCAAGGGCAGGAACACTCGCGCAATTCGAGGCGCACCCTCGAGCGCGTAATCGCCAAAACACCGCTTCTCGTCCATAATTGAAACCTTACTTACAGCCCAACTGGGGTTCCTGCTTTGACGGGAGAGAGCAAATATTTGTTTTGCAAGGCCGCAATGGAAAACTCACAACGGACCTTTGAGCGGCCTACTGAAGGGATCCTTGGATGTTCCATCGAGCCTGGCAAGCAGACGTGGCAGGCGAACCCTCTTTCCAGCAATCGCATGGGAATGAATTATTCCGGCAAGTTCAGACGACAAAGTAAATCTTGCCTGGGTGGTATCCCACGCAAAGACGATACCAATTGGCAACGCAAGAAGTCTGGCTCCTGTGGCATGGCGTTCGGATGATGGGATGTGTGGCGGGTGGCGTTGGGTGGCCGTTAAGATCGGCCCATGGATTTTGGCGTGATTGTCGGTGGCTTGTCTGAGTTTTTCGACGGTTTAGGAATCGTCAACACAGCCTTCACCACGGCCGAGCGGCTCGGGAAATTGTCGAAGAGTCAGACGGTGCAAGCCAAGAAAATCGGGGCAAGACTGAAGAAAGCCTCGAAGAAAGAACTCACGCGGTCAAGCCCCCCGGAGGAAAGAAAAGCTGCCCAACAGGCCGTGAAAGCGGCCCTCGAGACTCTCGACGAGGCCCGTAAAGACACGGAAGCCCTCGTCCAGGCCAGATGCGGCCGCGACGCCTTCCTCGCCTACGTCAACGAGCACGGCGGCACGCAGCGGCGCGAAGCACTTGACGAAGACGTGCGGGGCCTGTTCGACGAATTGCTGGTCATTGTCGCCGACGGGGCCCACGACTTAGCCGAGACCGACTCAGGCCTTGTCCCCCAAGCCCTGACAGACCTTCTCAACGACACCCAAATACTCCTCGGAACACTGAAGACAATCGAGACAACCGCCGAAAAGACACTGGAGGCAGTCAACGTAGGCAACGCCGCTGCCGACGAGCGCTACATCGAGACAACAGGCAAGCTTGACAACATAAGCGGCCTCATCAATGAGCACCTTGCTGGGAGAAATGCCGATCGCGGGCGGAAGGTTCGGTTTGGCTCTCTTCCGGCGCAGGCCGTCGGCTTCGTTGACAGGCGCGAGCAGGCCGACCTCTACGAGGCGCTGGCCAGGCCTGAACCGGCGGACTCAATGGGGAAGAGGGAAACGTCCCAACTGGCCCTCGACGATCCGCAAGCCCGCGGCTCGAATGCCGACAACAACGCGGATCATTCAACGGACGGCGCCGGTGGGGGTTCGTCGGCTGACGGCGATGGCGTGAGTTCTTCGTCCGACGGCGCGGGCCGTGCAGCCAACGGTTCGGGATCTTCAACCAATGGTGTGGGTCCTTCGGCTGTGGGTGGGCCGGTTGTTGTGTGTGGGATGCGGGGTGTGGGCAAGTCTCAGTTGGCCGCCGCTTATGCCCGCGAATGTGAAAAGGCCGGGTGGTCTTTGGTGGCGTGGATGGACGCTTCGAGCCGTGAGGCGCTCGTGGCTGGTTTGGCGGGACTGGCCGTCGAGATGGGAATCGACGACGGCAAGGGCGACCCTGACGCTGCCGCCTGCCGGTGCGTGAACCGGCTCAACTCCGGTGAGGGTGACCGGCTGATCGTGTTCGACAACGTCGAGGACTTTGACGATCTGACCGGGCTGGTGCCCCGCAGTGACGGTTTGCGTGTCCTTGTCACGACAACGGTTGCCAGCCCGGGCGACAGTGCCGGGCGCCTCATTGCGGTGGGGGCGTTCACGCGGCCCCAATCGGTAGATTTCATCGTCGAGCGGACCGGGTTAGACGACGACGCCGGAGCGGCCCGCCTGGCCGAAGCTCTTGGGGACTTGCCCGTGGCCCTGGCCCAAGCCGCGGCGACCATCAAGCTCAACGGGTACGACACGCTAGACGAGTATCTGGCCGAGCTGGGCGAATACCGGCTTGACGAGGTCGTCGACCGCCTGCCCGGCGACAATTACCCCGATCTGGTGCACGCGGCCCTGCGCATGGCCTACACGTCCGCGCTCAACAGGCTCGCCACCCGACAAGACGAAGATGACAGTGACCAAGACGCGTCCACACGTCAATCTGTGGCATTCGTACAACTGGCTGCCCTGGCTCTTCTGGCACCCTCCGGCGTGCCCCGACCTTGGCTGCACCGAGTCGGCAAGAACATGCCGATTGCCCGTCAAGCTTTGGGGGCGCTTATCTCTCACTCCATCTGCACACTTTCAGACGACAAACGCTACGTGCGTATCCACGGACTCCAGGGGCGCGTCCTGCGCGAAGACTACAAAGAAGAACCGGATGTCTTTGCCGTTCTCAAGGATGCAGTCGTCAACCTGCTGAAGGGCATCGACATGGACAAGGCGGACACCGGCGACGTCCAACGGACCGACGCCCTCGACATGGCCGACCAGCTCCGAGCCATCACAGAACAACAAGGACAAGCACACTATTCTCCCTACGAAGCCCACATCGACCTTTCAAGCGTCACCGTAGTCGTTGGCGAAACGATTTCGTGTCTCACCAATATGGGGCGTCCGCAAATCGCCCTGACCCTCACAGAAGCCGTCGAAATACTTGTTGCCATCCCTGGCCGCGACGACCCCAGCGCACTTGCTACATACAACAACCTCGCCCTTGCATACATGGAGGCGGGAGATGTCTCCAAAGCCATCGACATATTCGAAGCTCTGATCCCCGATCTCGTCGGCGTCCTCGGACGCGACCACCCCGACACACTCCATACACGAGGCAACCTCGCCGACGCATACCGGGAGGCAGAAAGCATTTCCAAGGCCATCGACATGCACGAGACCCTCTTGGCCGACCGCACCCGCATCCTCGGACCCGACCACCCCCACACATTCAATACACGCAACAACCTCGCCGGAGCACATCTGGATGCAGGAGACCTTCAGCAAGCAATCGACATGTACGAGGCCCTTCAGACAGACCAAACCCGCGTCCTCGGATCTGATCACCCCCGCACACTCACTGCACAAAACAATCTCGCCCTCGCGTACCAGAAGGCAGGAAACCTGCGGAAAGCCATCGACATGTTCGAAGCCCTGATCCCCGATCTCGTCGGCGTCCTCGGACCCGACCACCCCCACACACTCACTGCACGAAACAACCTCGCCGCCGCATATTGGGAGGTAGGAAACACTTCTAAAGCCATCAATGAGTACAACGCACTCATTCCTGATCTCGCCTACGCCCTCGGACCCGACCACCCCCACACACTCGATGCACGAAACAACCTCGCCTACGTCTACTACGCTGCCGACAATTTGCAGATAGCCGTAGAGATGTACGAGAACCTTGTCCCTGATCTGATCAACGTCTTCGGACCCGACCACCCCCGCACACTCGCCGCACAAGGCAACCTCGCCGCCGCAGGAAAGACGCAGCAAGCATCGTCACCTCAAGCGGACGGCAAGGCAGAGTCCGCGCCTCCTCCCGAGAATTAGCAAGGATCGCAGAGCAAGAAGTTAACAGAGGATCGCAGAGCGAAAGTAGTACAGAGAGTGGGGGCGCGCCTTTAGGTGCGCCCCCTGCAGCCATCAGCCTCAGCGGCACTCATGCACAGCTAAGTTGCCGCTAGGCTTCACACCGGGCACCAGCCGGGGCAGCCCCGCCACAAGAGCGGGTTGCCCATAGATCTCAAGGCCGACCAGCGCGATTTAAGACTCTGCCCCGCAAGAGCGGGTTTGGGTTCAACCGCCAGAATATAGACAGGGGGCGCGCCTAAAGGCGCGCCCCCTCCAGCCACCAGCTGCAGCGCTACTCCCGCGCGGTCAGCTTGAGGCCCGGCGTCGAGTCGGACGGGTCGGTGTCCACCGTGACCGTCGCGCCGTCGGTCACCTCGCCCGAGAGCAGCATCCGCGCCAGCTTGTCGCCAATCTCGCGCTGAATGAGCCGCCGCAGCGGGCGCGCGCCATAGGCAGGGTCGTACCCGTCCATCGCGAGGAACTCCCTGGCCGCATCGGTCACGTCCAGCGTTATCCGCCGCGACTTCAGGCGCCGCGCCACCTGCTCCACCTGCAGATCCACGATCTTGCCCAGCTCCTCCAGGCTCAGCGGGTCGAACACGATGACGTCATCAAGCCTGTTGATGAACTCCGGCTTGAACGCCTTCCGCACGGACGCCATAACCGCCTCGCGCTTCTGGCTTTCGTCGAGCGTCGGATCCATGAGCGCCTGCGAGCCCAGGTTCGAGGTCAGAATCAAGATCGTGTTCTTGAAATCCACCGTGCGCCCCTGGCCGTCGGTCAGGCGGCCGTCGTCGAGCACCTGCAGCAGAATGTCGAAAACGTCCGGATTCGCCTTCTCGACCTCGTCCAGCAGAATCACCGAATACGGGCGACGCCGCACGGCCTCCGTCAGCTGGCCGCCCTCCTCGTAGCCCACGTATCCGGGAGGGGCGCCCACCAGGCGCGAGACGGAATGCTTCTCCGAATACTCCGACATGTCGATGCGCACGATCGCGCGATCATCGTCGAACATGAACTCCGCCAGCGACTTCGCCAGTTCCGTCTTGCCCACGCCCGTGGGCCCCAGGAACAGGAACGAGCCGAGCGGCCGGTTCGGGTCGGCGACGCCGGCGCGCGAGCGGCGCACAGCGTCCGAAACGCTCGCCACCGCATTCTTCTGGCCGATGAGCCGCTTGCCCAGGACGTCTTCCATAGACAGCAGCTTCTCCGTCTCCCCCTGCAGCAGCTTGCCGACGGGCACGCCCGTCCACGCGGAGATCACCTCGGCGATCTCGTCGGCGTCCACACGCTCGGCGATCATCGGTTCGATGTCGGCGTCGGCCTCGGCGAGCTCCTGCGCCTCGGCCTCCGCAATCTCGGCCTCGATCGCCGGAATGTCGCCGTTTTGGAGGCGTCCGGCGTCCTCGTAGCGGCCCTCGCGGACGGCGCGTTCAAGCTCCGTGCGCAGCTCGTCGAGCTTCACCCTCAGCTCGCCGACGCGGTTGCGCCCGGCCTTCTCGGACTCCCACCGCGCGTTGAGGGCGGCGAGCTCCTCGGACTTGTCCGCAAGCTCGGCCCGCAGCTTCTCCAGCCGGTCGGCGGCCGCGGCGTCGTCCTTCGTCTCCGTCTCAACCAGGTAGGCCTCCTCCATCTTGAGGCGGTCCACCTGCCGCTGAAGGGCGTCGATCTCCTCGGGCGAGGAATCGAGCTCCATGCGCAGGCGCGAGGCGGCCTCGTCTACGAGGTCGATGGCCTTGTCCGGAAGCTGGCGCCCCGGAATGTAGCGGTTCGAAAGCGTCGCGGCGGCGACGAGCGCGCCGTCGGAGATCGTCACCTTGTGGTGCGCCTCGTACTTCGGCGCGATTCCGCGCAGGATCGCCACCGTGTCCTCCACCGAGGGCTCGCCCACGTACACCTGCTGGAAGCGCCGCTCCAAAGCCGGATCCTTCTCGATGCCCTCGCGGTACTCGTCGAGGGTGGTGGCGCCGATGAGCCGCAGCTCGCCGCGCGCGAGCATCGGCTTGAGCATGTTGCCCGCGTCCATCGCGCCCTCGGAGCCGCCGCCCGCGCCGACGATCGTGTGGATCTCGTCGATGAACGTCACGATCTCACCGGCCGAATCCTTGATCTCCTGAAGAACCGCCTTGAAACGCTCCTCGAACTCGCCGCGGTACTTCGCGCCCGCCACCATCGAGGCGACGTCGAGCTGGATGAGCCGCTTGCCGCGCAGGGACTCCGGCACGTCGCCGTCGACAATGCGCTGGGCCAGGCCCTCCACCACGGCCGTCTTGCCGACGCCGGGTTCGCCGATGAGCACCGGATTGTTCTTCGTGCGCCGCGAGAGCACCTGGACGACGCGGCGAATCTCCGAGTCGCGGCCGATCACCGGGTCCATCTTGCCCTCGCGGGCCGCCGCCGTCAGATCCGCCCCGTACTTTTCGAGAGCCTGGAACGTGCCCTCGGGGTCGGGACTGGTCACTTTGGCGCTGCCGCGCACATTCGGCAGGACCGCGGAGAGCTGCTCTCGGCCCGCGCCCGCCGACTGCAAGATCTCCCCCGCCTGGCTCTGCGAGGCCGCGACGGCAATGAGCAGGTGCTCGGTCGAAATGTAGGCGTCGCCCAGGGCGGTCGCCTCCTTGCCGGCGTCGCTGATGACGCGGGAGAGCGTGCGGGAGGCCCCCGGCTGCTGCACGGAGGAGCCCTCGGACGCCGGCAGCGCCGCGAGCGCGGCGTTCACGCGGGATTCGACCTCCCCGCGGTTGACGCCGACGGCGTCGAGAAGCGCCACGGCCACCCCGCCCTGCTGGGCGAGGAGCGCGGCGAGCAAGTGGAGGGGCTCGACCTGCGGGTTGCCCGCGTCGGTCGCAAGCCGAATCGCCTCGGCGAGCGCCTCCTGCGATTTGGTCGTCAGTTTGTCCATAAGCCTTTCACTTTCCTTTGCGTCCTTGAGGGACGGCATTGATGTCTATAGAAGACTGTGTCTATGAAGGACAACGCCACTGAGATTGAGTCTATTCCACTCAAGTTTATTTGCACAAGGATGGCTCACGGACACGGCCGATTCGTCGGCGTCTCCGGCCCCGAGTCCAATGCGCGCCGGCCGCCGATCCGGCGTCGGACGTCCGCGAAGCGGCCCTCCGGCCGGTCGTCGGACGCTCCGCCGGGGAACTCGCGGCGGAGCGGCCTCACTCGCGGCGACGCCTCAGTTCACAATCCCGCCCGGGACGTCGCCGTCGACCGAAAGGCCGCTCTTCTCGATGATCTTCGTCAGCTCGGACTCCGAGTACGCAGAGGCGGGGCACGTGTAGCTCACCAGCACATACACCGCGGGCGTCGACGTCGAAAACGCGCGGAGCCAGTGCCATCCGCGGTAGTTCTTGCCTCCGGCGTCGGCATACGTCACGACGTTGGCGACGCCGTCGACCTCCGCGCCGTTCGCGCCGCGCAATTTCGTCCTGCCGGAAGGCTCGGCGTGGAAATTCGATTTGCCCTGCTGCAACTCGGCCAGATGGCGATTGACAGCGTCCTCCGTCATCTTGCGCTCGCCGCCCTGGGCCCCTTCGGCCTGTTGCCGCCCGGCGGAGAGGAAGCAGCCTTTCTTGCTTTTTGAAAGGATCTTGCCGCTGTTCGCCTGGCCGGCCTTCCACCCCTTCATCTTCGTGGGAGAGTTCAACGACGGCGCGCCTGTGCCGGCCGCCTTGCCGCCTCCGGGCGTCGAACCGCCTCCCGTCGAAGAGCCCGACGGCGTCGCCGACGCTCCTCCGGACGATCCGTCCGAGGCCGTTGTTCCGTCGCCTGTGCCGGCGCTCTGCTCGCCGTTCGAGGCGGCCCCGCCCGGCGGCGATTCGTTTTCAGCCGAGGAATCGCCGCCCTCCGACTGCCCCTTTCCCGGCTGTCGTCCCTTCCCGGCGTGCGAGGCCTTGCTTTCCGAGGCCTTGGAAGAGTCGCCGTCCGAGCACGCCTCCAGAGCCGCAAGTGGAAGGCCGAAGGCGAGAATCAGAGCGGCGCCGCGGCTCGCGAGACGGCGTCGGCCCGCGAAACGATGTGTCTTCACGATCTTCTCTCCTATTGCGTGATTGCCCGCCGCAACCCGTTCGCAGCGGCTTATACGGACTCTACCTACCCGCAGCGGACCATGCTCGTTCGGACACAATGTGGAAGTATTAGTCTGGCGCGCATTGTGGGAAAGCGCCGGATGACGCGAATCGGCGTCTCCTCGGCGATCGCGGGTAGGATGATCGCCGACGTCGAAATCCACAGTTTCCTGTGCCTGAGGCGGCTGAGCCGCGTCTGTGGGAGGCGCGACCTTGCGGAGCGCGACCGGCGGAGCCGCTGAGCACGGAGCCGCTGCCGCCGAAATCGGCGGGGTCCCGCGCGCGCACGCCGGGATAGACGCTGCGAACAACGAGACGCGCGCACGCCGGGGACGCGCCCGCGAACGGCACGAAGCACACGCCGAGACGTGCACGAACAGCAAGAAAGGGAGGCCATGCCGGAAGGTCAAGCAATTCACCGCATCGCGCGCCTGATAAACGAGAGGTTCGAGGGCGCCGACGTCGTCGCCTCCTCCCCGCAAGGGCGCTTTTCCGACGGCGCACGCCGCCTGGACGGGCTCACGGCCGGACGGGCCGAAGCCTGGGGCAAGCACTTTTTCATGCCGTTCGCCGACGGCGGCTCCTTCGCGCGCGCCGACAACGGGCCTTCGAGCGGCATGCCCGCGGGCAGCGCCCTCCAGAGCGAGGAAGAGTCAAGCAGCGGGCGTTTGAACGCGAAGAACGCGATCGCCCCGGGCGCGGAGCACCTCGCCGAGACTCCTCTGGGCGGCACGTCCCTGGGCGACGACGGGCCCCTGTGGCTTCACATTCATCTGGGTCTGTACGGCAGGTGGCACTTCACGGGCGAGGGCTCGGACGCGATCGTCGGCGCCGGCGTCCGCAGCGGCAATCACAACGCGGTCAACGTCGGCGCGGGCAGCACGGTGCGGCTGCGGCTCGCCGCCAACGGGTTTACGGCCGATCTCACGGGACCCTCCCGATGCGAGATCCTGGACGGGCCTGGAGTGCGGGCCGCCGTCTCCAAGCTCGGCCCCGATCCCGTTCGCAACGAGCCCGGAGACCGCGAGCGCTTCGTCGAGGCGGTTCGGCGGAGGCGGTCGCCGGTGGGCCAGCTGGTTCTCGACCAGTCGATCGCCGCGGGGCCGGGAAACATCTACCGCGCAGACTGCCTTTTCCGCGTCGGAATCTCGCCTCTGCGGCCCGGCAACAAGGTTTCGGCCGAACGCCTGAAGGCCCTGTGGGACGACCTCGTTGAGACGATGCAGGCCGACGTTCCCGACGGCGTCATACGCACGGTCCCGGAAAGCCTGAGGCCAGAACCGGCCAAGGCTTCTGGCGCGAAGAATCCAGACGCCGAAGGCGCCGACGGCGACGACCCGGAGGCCCAGCGTTTCGCGGTCTACCACCGCACGGGAAGGCCGTGCCTGAGATGCGGCACGCCTGTGGCGGAGAAAGAAATGGCCGGACGCCGCCTCTTCTGGTGCCCGAGCTGCCAGCGATGAAGCGGTGACGGGCCTTGCGCTCGCTGCGTCCGATCGTCGGGCTCTTCAATGGAAAGAGGCCGTCTTTTCAGCCCGAAGAGGCTTTTAACCGAAAGAGGCGTCCTCTAGTCGAAGGAGACGGCCGAGTCGAGCCACGCCACCTGGATCAGCTCGCGATTGACTTCGCGCGAACGGAACTGGCCGCGGCCGGGCATGCCCTCCTGGGGCCGGATCCGGCCGAGGACGGTGCCCTCCTCCGGGTTGCCGGGCAGGAGCATGGCAGGCGAGGCGAGATCGTTCATCGCCTGAATGACGGGAGAGCCGTACATGGCCCTGCTCGCGCCTCCCATGCGGCGGGCGACGATGATGTGCAAGCCGACGTCGCGCGCCTGCGCCATCATCGGGACGAGGGCCCTGACCGGATTGCCCTGGGAATTGTCGACGAGGTCGTAATCGTCGACGACGACCCACGCCTCAGGCCCCTTCCACCAGCTGCGCTCGCGCAGCTGTTTGGCGGTGACGTCCGAGCCGGGAACGCGCGTTGCGAGGAACTGCGCCAGGCCGTTGAGCTGCTCTGTCGCCTCGGCCGCGTTGCGCAGGTGGCGGCCGACGTAGCCTTCGGGCAGCTCGCCGAGGAGCGAGCCTCGGTAGTCCACCGCGAAGATCTGCGCCTGCTGCGGCGTGTACAAACGGGCGATTTCCGAGCAAATGAGCCGCAAAGTCGCGGTTTTCCCGGACTTCTGGTCTCCGAAGAAGAAGAAGTGGGAATTGGCGTCGAAGTCGATTCCGAAGGGCTCCAGGCGGGATTCGCCGAGCCCCAGAAGGACCCTGCGATCGTCCTTGCTGACCCTGCGGCGGACCTGCTCGATGGAAACCTTGTCCGGCAGCACGCGCAGCTTCGGACCCCGCGGGCCGGTCCACAGTTTGTTGACGTTTTCGACGAGGTCGGTGACGCCTTCGGAGAGACTCTCGGGGTTGTGATCGGCGTCCACTCGGGGAAGCGCGCCCAGAATATGGTGTTTGGACGGCTCAAGGCCGCGCCCGGGGGCGCCGGTGGGCACGTTCCGCGAGAGTTTCCTGTCGATCTCCGAATCGAGAGCGTCACCCAAACGCAGCTCGATTCGCGAGCCGAACATGTCTTTGACGGCCGTGCGGAAGTTCATCCACCGCAGCGCCGTGGCGATGACGTGCATTCCGAAGTTCAGGCCGCGGGGGATGAGGTCCTGCAGGCGCATCTCGAGCTCGTCGAAATCGGACCGCAGCGCCTGCCAGCCGTCGACCACCAGGAAGATGTCGCCGTATCCGTCGTCGGCCTTCCCTTCGGCGCGCATGCGCCTGTAAGCCGCCATCGATTCGATTCCCTGGGCGGCAAAGTACCGCTCGCGGTCATCGACGATCGACTTGATCTCCGCGAACATGCGGCGCACGCGGGTCTCGTCGCTTCGCAGGGCGACGCCGGACATATGGGCAAGGTCCCTCATTCCGGCGAACGTTCCGCCGCCGAAGTCCATTGCGTAGACCTGGATCTCTATCGGCGTATGGGTCAGCGCCAGCGCGCCGACGACGGTCCGCGCGAAGGTCGACTTTCCGGACTGTGGGCCTCCGATGATCGCAAGGTGGCCTCCCGCGCCGGAGAGGTCGAGGGTGAGGATGTCCCTGCGCTGTTCGAGCGGGCGGTCGACGTCGCCCACGGGGATCGTGAACTGGCCGGCGCCGCGCCACTTCGGCGAATGCAGGCCGAGGACGGGCGAGACGCGGAGATCCGGCATGAGGCTGTCGAGCGTGGCCGGGACGTTGAGCGGCGGCAGCCACACCTGATGGGCGTCCGGCCCCTTGCCTGCCATCCGGGCGACGGCGATGTCGAAGGTGGTGTTCGGCACCCCGGGGATGCCGGAGTCGCCGAGCTCGTCCTCCTCCGAGCCCGAATCCTCTTCGACTTCCTCGACCTGCTCCGTTTCAAGACGCAGAGGCTTGGCGGTGAAGTCGAGGATCTCCACCTCTTGGGCTTCGCCGGATCCGAGGGCGGCGCTCAGCTCCGTTCGCCTGGGCGGGGGCCCGGAAACATAGGAAGATCGGAATCTGATGAGCCCGCTGCTGGCGTCGGGCTTGAGGTATCCGACGCCGGGGATGGCGGGGAGCTCGTAGGCCTCGGAGCCGCCGATGACGCCGCGCGACTCCTGCGCGGAGAATGTGCGCAGGCCGATGCGGTAGGACAGGTGCTCTTGCAGTCCGCGCAAACGGCCCTCTTCGAGTCTCTGCGAAGAAAGCAGGAGGTGGACGCCCAGGGATCGGCCGAGGCGGCCGATCTGATTGAACATGTCGACGAAGTCCGGCTTTTCTGCCAGGAGCTCGGAGAACTCGTCGGCCACCACGAGGAGCGCGGGAAGCGGGACGAGCTCGGTGCGGCCGTTCTTGCGGGCGCGCTCGTAATCGTGGATGTTCTTGAAATTTCCGGCTGCGCGCAGGAGCTCCTGGCGCCGATTCATCTCGCCGCGCAGGGCGTCCTCCATGCGGTCGACCAGCGTGAGGTCCTCGCCGAGGTTGGTGATGATAGCCGAGACGTGGGGCATCTTCGCCATGCCCGCGAAGGTCGCGCCGCCTTTGAAGTCGATGAGCACGAAGTTGAGCTCTTCGGAGGAATGGGCCATGGCCAGCGCCAAAACGAGGGTTCGCAGCACCTCGGACTTTCCGGAGCCCGTCGCGCCGATGATGAGGCCGTGCGGGCCCATTCCGTTGAGCGCCGACTCCTTGATGTCCAGGTAGACCGTTTTGTGCTCGGGGGTCAGGCCGATGGGCACGCGCAGGCGGTCGCGCTCCAGGCGGGGCCTCCAGGCGATGTCGGTGTCGAGGTCGCGGACGTCGCCCAGTCCCAGGAGGTCCACAAGCTCCGCGGAAGCCTCCCCGGGGGCGTCGACGGCGGAGCCCGACGCTGCGGCGTCGGTCTGTATGAGCGCCTGCGTGGCCAGGCGCCTCGCGGCGGCCTCGGCCTGGACCACGGAAAGTCCGTGCGACCGGCCGCTGACCGGCTCGAAGCCGATCTGCAAAAGCTCGAGGTTATCGCCCTCCCCCAGCTGGACGCGCACTGTGTTCGCGTCCGTCAGCGACTCCCAGTTGGCGGGAATCTCCACAACGGTCACGCCCAAAACTCCGTCTTCGGTGATGATGGGATGGTCGGGCGGGATGGTAACGCCGTCGTTGACGATCACGAGGTGGGGAAGCTCGGTTCCGTTCTGATCGGAGACGAAGCGGGGGCGGTCGGCGATGCCGTCGGGCAGAAGGTCCATGATGTTGGTCGGATCGACGTCGATCATGCGGGCCGGGCCGATGGAGTCGAAGATCCTGTCGGAGCCGGCGTGGGGAAGCCATTTGATCCAGTCCCACTCGTCCCAGTGGTCCGTGCTGGTGAGCACGGCGATGCGGACGTCGGAGGCCTTGGTGAAGGTTGCGATCTGAACGAGCACCGAACGCGCCACGGCCCGGGCCTTGGCCGGCGAGTTGCCGATGATCTGCAGACGGGCGATCGTCGAGAGGTTGACGCCCAGCGGCAGTTCGTCGAGCCCCTTGTAAAGCCCCTCGAACTGGACCAGGGCGGACTCGGCGACGGGGTCGGCCTCGGCCACGGCCGACGCCTCGGCCTTCGTGTAATCCAAAGTGAAGGGCTGGTTCGCCGCTCCGACTCGCGACAGGAGGAACTCCTCGTCGGCCGGCTCGCGCTCGCCCACTCGCGTGCCCTCCTCGAGGATCACGGGAAGGTCGCCCGGGTGAGGCAAAAACCACTGGGCGAACTCTCTCTGCATGTCCTCGGCCTTGCGGGCGTTCTGCCTCGTCTTGGCCAGGTAGGCGAGGTACTCGCGCCGGCTTCCCGTGACGGAGTTCCTGAACTGGACGCGGTTGCGGTAGATGTTCAGAAAGGCCACACAGAGCATCGCCACGACGAAGAGGCCGGACATCAGGATCATCCTCGGCGAGCGGTTGCCGGACATCGCCATGACCACCATCATGCCCATCGACCCGAACATGGGAAGGATCATGGCCAAAGCGCCGGTCAAGCCTTCCGACCGCTGAATCTCAGGCGGAGCCTTGAGCTCGACGACCTCCTGCGGCGGCGCTTTCGGCGCTTGACGTTTCGTCGTTGCCACGTGCTGTCCTCCAGATTCGTTCTCTTCCCGCGTGGATATCCGAAGCGGGCCGACCTGCGGATCGTGTCTGCGGATCGCGGCGCCGGCCCCTCTATGGATCATACTGAGCAAAACGAATTCGCTCGAGCGTGTCCATCCTCGCTTTCCTCGGAATCTACACCCCTATTTACCGAAACCGCGCCGGTTAGTGAGATTTGCTGTAAGTTTACGGGGAGTACTCCACCAAGCGCGAGCCTACGCGGCGCGCTATTGTGGACGAGAACGTACACACGCAGCTTTCGACCAAGGGGAAGCATGGCCGCCACTTCAGCGTCTGTTTCATACCTCACCCTCGTGGTGCAGGGGGAGAGCCACGACGTCGTCGCGCCGGCGGGCTTGACGCTCGCGCAGGTCCTCAAGATCCGCAGGGTGCCGCCGGACCTCGTGCCATGCACCGTCGCCGGCGACAAGCTTCCCGGCGCCTTGGTGGTGGGCCGAGAAATCCGCAACGGGGCCCTCGTCGTGCTCCAACCGCCCGGGCCCGACTTCCAAGTGACCCTCGAGGACTACAAGCCGAACGCCGCATCGCCCGAGGCAGCCTTTTCCCCCGCCGTCTCGATTGTGGGAATGCTCATCTCCGTGGTCCTGTCGCTCCTCGTCTTCCTCAGGAGCCCGCTCGTCCCGGAATGGCAGGCGCTGACGGCGGCCGGAACGATGCTTCTCCTCGGCCTGCTCTACTCGCTGCGCCCCAACATGGGGCACCCCGTCTCCGAGACCCTCGCGGCCGTCACCTGCGGCATGACGGCGGGTTTCCTGGCGACGGCGTCCAATCCCGACGACGCCAAGTACCAGGCGCTCGTCAGCGCCTTCGCGGCCGCCGGAATCCTCGCCGCGATGCGGTGGGCGTGGCGCGGACGCAACGACGTCGCAACCGCCCGGGTCGCGGGAGACTGCGCGGCGCTCGGCCTCATCGTCTCCGTGGGCGGCCTCGCGTTCCTCATTCTCGGCGTCAAGATCGAACTGCTGCTCGCCGGTTTGTTCGGCCTGTCCGCGCCGCTCATACAGGCGCTTCCCGGGTTCTCGATAAGCATTCCCGCCGAAAGGCTCATTGACGAGGCGACCATCGTGCGCGAGGCCCGTTCCGTCAGGCACGCCGAGCCAAAGAAGCTCGACATGATCACGCCGCAGGAGACCGCCGACCTCATCGCGGCCGGCACGGCTCGCAATCGCCTGTGGACAGCCATTCTCTGCTCGACCGCCCTCGTCATGCTGCCGACGATGACCCGCGCCGCCCTCCGCGGAGGATGGCAGGGCGCTGTGGCGGGGGCCTCGATCGGTTTCGTCGCTCTGGCCTTCCTCCTCGTGCCGCGGGCAGCAGCCGCGATATACGTTCGCGTCATCCCGAGGGCAACAGTCGCGGCGATGGCCCTCTGCGGCGCAGCGTTCACCGGCGCTCGGGGGCTCATCAAAGAGCCGGTGCCCCCCGTCGTCGTCCTCACGTGCGTCGCCTTCACGATTCTCCTTGTGAGCATTCCCATTTCCCGCGGCTGGAGGCCCCTTTCCTTCACCCGCATAGCCGATATCGTCCAAAGCCTCGCCTGCGCCTGGGCCCTTCCCCTGGCCCTCGCGGGAACGGGACTCATCACCCTTGTTCGAACAGGGGGAACTTCATGATCCACCCATCCGCCGTCACGAATCGAGTGAGCGATGCCTGAGAGAAAAGAAAACTTCATCCGAGCGACCCTCATACACGAGGAGAAGCGGGCGGACATCCTTTTGCCCTCCAACATGCCGGTGGTCGAGCTCATCCCGAGCGTCGTGCGTCGCTTCGTCTCGGTGACTCCCCGAATGGTCTCGCGAGGGTTCATCCTCACCACCCCCAACGGGCAGGTCGTGGATCAGTCCCTCACGTTGAAGGCCCAGGGCATCAACGACGGCACGCTCCTCATGCTCTCGCCCAGGGTGAAGGAGATCGAGAAGAAGTACGACGATCCGATTGAGGCGGTCGCCGACGTCGTCAACGAAACCAACAGGCCGTGGACGGACGCCGACGCCGCCGGGGTGGCAACCGGAGCGGCCATAACGCTTCTTGTCGCCTCGGCGATCCTCCTGTGCATGGCGCGGCCCCTGGCGGGAATCTCCATACCGATCATCCTGGGCGGCATGGCGGTCCTGCTGATCGGCGTCATCTGGGCGCTTCAGCGCGGCGAGCGGCACACCCACGCCGCGGCGCTCGCCCTCGTCTCCTCGGTGATCGTCGGGGCGTGCGGCTTCAGCGTGCCCAATCCACCCGTCACTTTCGGCCTCGACATGGCGCTGGGCGGATTCTGCTGCTCGATCGCCGCCATGCTGACGATGCCGCTGCTGAGCGAATGGAAGGAGATCATGTTCGCCCCCGCGGTCGCGGGCATCTCGCTGGGCACCGTCGGCGCGGTCAACATGGCGCTCACCGATTCGCATGAGCGCGTCGCCGTCGTCGCCACGAGCCTCCTGGGCATCTTCCTGCTCGTTCTTCCCGGGTTGTCGATGCGCCTGAGCAGGCTCGACCAGGCTGACCCGCTTCTGGCTTCGGGCGGCGGAGGCCCGGCTGCCAATCCGGGCGCCAGGCGCGAAGCCAGGCCGATCAACCCGCGCGTGATCAAAGACCGCTACCTCCGCGGCCGCCGGGCGATGTTCGCGGCGCGATGCGGAGCGGGCTTCGCTCTGGCCGTCCTCACCCCGTTCACGGTCGCCAGCGGCAAATGGGGCGTCGTCGTCATCGCCGGAATCCTGATCATCCTGACGGTCGGATCGCGAGTGCAGTACGCGAAGATGGACGTCATGTCCGAGTACGTCATCGCCGTCCTCGTCTTCGCCATCGGATGCTCCTCGGTGATGATGCTCCACTCGCAGTGGTGGCTCGGCCTCGTGATCGTCCTGGCCGTCGTGGCTTCCATTCTCATCGCCTACGGCCTGGTCATAGGAAAAACCCCGCAGTGGCTGCGCCAGACGGCCGACATGTCCGAGACGATTGCGGGAATCGTCCTCATTCCCGCCGCAGTTCTAGCTCTAAGGTTGTGGTGACGTGGCATCGACGAAAGACATCCTCGACGGACAGCGTTTCAACCGTCAGCGTTTGGTGACGGCCTTCACCTCCGGGATGCCCGGAGGCCGTGAGCTTACGCCCATCCACCCGTGGAAGGGCATCATCGCGAGCCTCGTGATCACAGCCCTGGTAGTCGGCGGGGCGTGGATATCGAAGCTGTTCGCCCCGTCCCTTCCCGACGGCTGGAAGAACGGCAACCTCGTCATCAACTCGTCGAACGGCTCTCGGTACGTCTCCATCGAAGGAAAGCTCTACCCCGTTCTCAACGCTTTCTCGGCCCACCTTCTCTTCCCCAACCTCAAAACGATCACCGCGAACGACGACGCGCTGGCGACAGCCCCGCTCGGCCCCGTCGTCGGCATTCCCGGCGCCCCGGACAAGGTTCCCGCCGCCGACAAGGTCAGAAACGCGGACATCACCGCCTGCATCTCCAGCAACGACTTCCTGTGGAAGGGCGTGAACATGAAGGAAAAGGTCACCTCGGCGAACGGGGCCGCGCTTTTCGTCGAGAGCAACCACGTGAAGTACCTCATCGCGGGCGAGTATCGCTATCCCTTCAGGGAGGGCGAGGGCGAGAACCCGAAGGCCGAGCGCATCCTCGAAAGCTTCGACATCGACGACGCCAAGCCGATCCAGGTCAAGGCCGCGTGGCTCAACCTCTTCAAGGAGGGCGAGCCCCTCACTCCCCTCCAGATCGACGAAGGCAGGGGCAATGTGAGAGTCGAAGGGATCGATCGGGAGTACCCCGTCGGAACGATTCTCAGGGAGGCCGACGAAGAGAAGGGCACAAAGTACTATCTGGTTCGCAAGGACGGAAAGCTGCAGCGCATGTCGACGACGGCCTTCCACATGTACACGCTCTCATCCTCGGGCCGCGACGCCACGCCATCGAAGATCTCCTCCTACGACAGGGGTCGGGCAACCTTCAACGATGAGAAGCTCATGCCCACGTGGCCCGAGGACATCCCGTCCCTCGTGAACAACTCGACGTCGAGGCCGTGCGCACACGTCGCCACGGGGCAGAGCACGAGGCTCATGGTGAGCAACAGCATTCCCCGCCTCACCTCCGATCGCGTGGAGGTCGCCTCCCAGACGGGGGCCATCGTCACCCAGCCGGGCAACAAGGTAAAGCGCTACCACCTGATCGACGAGGACGGCCTCGCCTACGAGATGGACAACTTTGAGAAAACCGGCGAATCGCTGGGGTATAAGAATGTGACTCCGCTGGAAGCCCCGCCCGAGTGGATGGATCTGTTCAGCTCTGGGAAAGAGAAGACTCCGACGCTTTCCGTCGAGGCGGCATGGTCCACCGTCCCAGCCGACGCCCGCAAGGCGGCGAACAAGTGAGATCGAAGGAGGCGAGCGCAGGGAGCATGGACCGGAGAAAGCGAAAAGCCTGGCGCTGGGCGGCGGCCTCGTCGGCCATCGTCCTCGGCTTCAGCGGGATCGGGGCAACTGCCTCCGCGCAGGTCGGGGCTTCCGCACAGGCCAAGGGACCCGCTCCGATGTGGTTTGACCGGCAGAACTGCGAGAAGGATTCGGCCAAGAGCTACAACCCCAAGGACGAAGAAAGAAACACGATCGGCACCTACGCGCTCGATCTGACCGAGACTCACAAGTTGACGAAGGGCAAGAAGGCGACGATCGCCCTCATCGACACCGGAATCGCGACGAACAACAACAACCTCAACCCCGCGTTGACCGGTGCAAGCTTCGGCGCGGGGGTCGACCTCACGGGGGGCAACAACTTCAGGGTCGACAATGACGGCCACGGAACTGCCGATGCCTCCATCATCGCCGCCCAGCCGGGCAAAACGAGGTCCTTCAGCGGCGTCGCCCCCGAGGCGACGATCGTCCCCGTCAAGGTGGCCAACGAAGAGCCGCAGGAAAACGCCGACGCAGCAGCCATAAGGGCCTACAAGCAGAGTTTGGCCGCCAACCTCGTCAAGGGGATCAGCTGGGCGGCCAACAACCCGTCCGTCGACGTCATCGCCATACCCATAGCCGGGGATTCAAGCGCGAGCAACGACGCCCTCAAGAAGGCCACAGAAGACGCGATATCCAAGGGCAAAGTGGTCGTCGCCGCCGCGGGGAACTCGGAGAACCGGCGCGGCGGGTCTTCTTCGCCGTCGGCCACTTCGACGTCCTCGGCAAGCTCCTCCGAGAATATGCGCTACCCCGCCGGATACGAGGGCGTCATCGGAGTGACCGCGGCAGATTCACAGGGAAACGTCAACGAGTCCGTCGTCCATTCGGACGCCGTCAAGCTGGTCGCGCCCGGCCAGAACATGATCGTGGCCAACGGGGCGACGGGCATCTGCCTGACCTCCACGCAAGCCCCGAGCACCAGTTACGCCACCGCCTACGTCGCCGGCGTCGCGGCTCTCGTCAAAGCCCGCCACCCGAGGGAAAGCGGCAGGATGATCACGTACCGTCTGCTGTCTTCGGCCAACCGTGCGAGCGCGGCCAGTTCGAACAAGGAACGCGGCTGGGGGTTCGTCAATCCCTACGGCGCGGTCACGATGGTCGACGACGGGCAGATTCCAGGGCCGACGTCGCCCGTCATTCAACGGCTCAAGCCGGTTCCCACCGTGGGCTCCAAGGTTCCGCCCGAGCCGCACGATCCGCAAGGCAACGGCCGCAAAGCGGGAATCATCTGGGCCGGCGCCGGCGTGGGACTGACCGTGGTGCTGCTCATCTTGGCGGCGGGGCGCAGCAGAATGGCGCTCAGGCCGCGTGAGGCCGACGACGACGCGGACAACGCCAAGGGCTAGCGCGCGCAGCAAAAGGTCCAAGCGACGGCATAGGAGCAGCAAAAGAAGAGCGAACGCACATTGGGCCAGAAAAGCGGCGGTGGAACGGAGAGTCCGTTCCACCGCCGCTTTGGATTACGGTTTTCTCACTTTCTCTCAGCTTCAACCAAGTCCGCAATTTCAACCAAGCCCGCGGCTTCAACCGACGTCGAATCGCCGACCTCCTCCGTTTCCAGACTCTCAGCCGAATCGTCGCGCCTGCCTGACGCCAGGAAGGTGACGGTCCGGCCGGCGTCGTAGCTGGAAACGGCATTCTCCTTCGCGGGGAGAAGGCCTTCAATCCCCCTGCCCTGCGTCTGGCCGTCGTCGCGCCTGCGACGACGGCCGACCAGCCGGCGCAGGATGCTCGGAGAATCCTCGCGCTGCGATTCGGTCGACGTCGAAACGCCGCTCTCGGTGGCCTTCTCCTGAGGCAGTGGCTCGTTCAGCTCGAGGGAGACCTTCACCTCGCCGTTTTCCACTTTGGCCACGATCGAGGCGGAGAACCTCGACATCACCCGGTATAGGGTTCCCGACGCCCGCGCGGTCACCGTGAAGGTGCGAACGGCGCCGTGACGCACGGCTTTCCTCTTCGGACGCGTGGACGCCTCCGCCATCTTTCGCGCGGTGACTGCCGCACTGCCCGTTGCGGGAACGCCGCCTCGCGTGCCGAGGGGGCCGCGCGCCTCGCCGACCGCGAGTGCGACGCCGATTCCGAGCCGTGCACCGGCCAGGCCTTTCGTCGGAGCCTTCGTCCGGCGCGGCAACCCGGTGGCCGAGCGACGCGCCTTCGAGTTTCGAGTCTCGCTTGCGGCGTTGCGGGCCGCAAGCGAGGCTGCCCGAGCGGATCCCGTCCGCGTTCCCGCGGTGCGAGCCTCGGCCGTGCGGGATGCGCCCATCCCTGCGGTGCGATTCTGCGTCGAGGCCTTCGCCCGCTTTGCGGTGGTCGTCCCTTTCAAAATACCGGAGCCGCGTGTCTGCGTCGAGGCCTTCGCCCGCGCAGCAGTTGTCGCGCCTCTCGTAATCCCCGGCGTCCGGGCGGAAGACGAGCTGGTCGGCCGGTCCGCGCCGCTGGCGCCGCCAAGGCCGCGGGACGCCGTCGCAGAGGCCTTCGCGCGCGCCGCCGTCGTCGTCCCCCTCAAGATTCCCGATCCGCTCCCGGGCGACTGAACCCGCATCGTCGCCCCGGAGCGCAAAGCCGACGAAGCCGACTGCGGAGCGGAGACCATCTGAGCCGCCTTCGCCGCCTGGTAAAGCTTGTAACTCGCGGCAGCGGCTCCGCCCGTGGCGGCGGCGGCCGTGGCCATCGGGTTGAACACGGCGGGCGAATGCAGCATCGAAGGCTGAGAAACGGCGTGCCCGGCCTGCACGCTGGGCATCGAGTAGTGCGAAGACTGCAGGGAGAGCCCGCCGCCATCCATGCGCGGCCCGGAATGCCACTCGGTGGCAGACCTCGTGGGCGCGGTGGCGGCCGTGGGCTCCGAACTCGCCGGAGGCATGAAAAAGGACTTCACCTGATTGAAGAGCTTGACCGCCTGGTCGAACTTTTGGAAGGCGTCCTGCACCTCCTGCGCCGAGGGCAGCTTGACCTTCAACTTCGACTCGACCTCCTGCTTGAGTCCTTCGAGCTGGGCGAACGGGGGAAGCTTTCCCATGGCGTCGAACGTGTTCACGTCCAGCCCCTTGAGCACGGCGAGGGCCTGAACGTCAAGGACGCCCATGGCGGCCTGGTGCACCGCGTTCGCGTGCGCCACAATCATGGGCGCTGCGACGGGCCCGGCGGCGGGGGCCAACGCCACCGCGCTGTCGCGGGCGGCGTTCGCGGCATCTACGTTCCTCCTGATCTCGCCGTACTGAAACTGCGCTTGACGCCCGACCTCGACCACCTGGCGGCGCGCCGTGGAGACCCGCTTGATTCCGTCCGAATGGTCAACGACCCTCGCTTGAAGCTTGTCGAGGTTCTCCCGCGTGGTGTCGGCCATCTGCCCCTCGAAACCGAGCTCGCCGGCGATCGATCGCGTTCGCATGGCGACGGTTTCAAGGTGCTGCGCAACTCGGTCCAAACCGTCGGAAATGGCGTCGTGCGCGGCAGGGGCCCACGGCCCGATCAATCCGAGCTTTTCAACGTGCGGCGTAGTCATCCGACATCACCCTTTCTTTTGGCCGGCGTCGCCGGATTCCTGCGATGCGCCGTCGGAGCCGAGCGTTGCGCCTCCGTCCGCGCTCAATGAGCCTTCGCCAGACAAGGAGACCTCGCCAGACATGGAAAACCCGCCGCCGGACGTCGTGAACTCCCCCGACATAGAAAACCCGGCGGGCATCGAGTTCCCTCCCGACGTCGAACTTCCGGCCGACGCCGAGCCCTGCCCGCTCGCAGAGTTCTGCGAGCTTCCCGAGCCTTGGGCGCCGCTCGAGCCCTCCTCGCCCAAGAGCGACTGCCCGAGGTGCACGGCCTCCTTGATTCGCGACAGGAACTCGGGGGTCCTGTAGGCGAAGTTGGCCGAAGCCTGCCCCAGCGTGTCGAGAAGATGCACATACTTTCCCTGGTGGGTCTCGTCCGCCCCCAGGGACTTTTCCAGCGCTATCCGGAGGTTGGCGATCACTTCCGTATATTGCTGGGATATGTTCGTCAGCTCGCCGTCGATCACTTTCATGGTCGCCCCGAGCGGGACGGAAAACTTGTTGACCTCGCTCAGAGCCGTCCACATCTCCGAAATGTCCAGATTCCCGAAGGCGACCTTGGCCTTCGCGAAGTCGTCAGACGTGCTTTTCAGATCGTTGATCCTCTGCGAGAAGATGCTCTCGTCAAGTTTGAACATGGTCATTGTTTCTCCCTTCTTTCAATTTCCATTTCAATCGGCATCCCGGTCACGTCCGCATTCCAGGCCGTACATCGCCACGCATTTCCCCACCGCGGCTGGATGAGCGCCGTCGACACAGCGCCACACCGACGAAGCGCTGTAATTCGATGTGCATCGGACGCGCTCCCCACACATGTGCATGCCCCGCATATGCGCACACGGGGCGCCAACCGCATATTCCTTCCCGCATTACAAACAGAGACATGAACGACAACAGAACCCGAACGAGACTCTTATCATCTTACTTCGGATAAACCTGTATTTCCAGATTTTTCGGAGGTCATTTCTCCCCAATTTCACTCCCGCAACATTTTCGCCTTTTAACGGATGAAAGACTCTCGAAAATCCGCCCTTAATCCCCCTTGTGACACTGGCGAGACCCCGTCTACCGCATAGAAATGCCGCATTCGGCGCATACGTTTTCCCCCAGGCTCTTGCATCGAGGTTTTTCGGCGAGTATAAGCGGAAAACTCGGCATTCATGCACTTGTAAGACACAGTCGGCCCTGCCGTCCGAGGTTCGAGGCTGCCGGGCGAGAAACGCATGTGCGGGCGTTGGCCGCGCCTTTCAGCAAGGACCGTCGCACAGTGCCTCGACGTCGGCTAAGCTCCGCCTGAGCGTCGATACGTTAAGATTGGACTGCCTCTCAGCGGGTCAAACGCTCGCATAAGACGGCCAAACGCCCGCATAAAACGAACGGAGTACACAATGGGCATTTTCGACAAGGCCAAGGATGCTCTCCACAGCGAGGGCATCGAAGAGAAGTCGGACGCCGTTCTCGACAAGGTTGAGGACTTCGCGTCGAAGAAGCTTGGAGAGGACAAGGCCGAGAAGGTCTCGAAGGTGCGCGACGCCATCGACCGCCAGATCGGCGACGAGTGACGCGGCAGCTATGACGGGCGTCGAGGCGCGGGGCGAATCGGTCGGCTGCGGCCGTTTCGCCCCCTCGCCCACGGGAGACCTTCACCTCGGCAACCTCCGCACGGCGCTGCTCGCGTGGAGCATGGCCAGGCAAAGCGGGAGAGCCTTCCTCATGAGGATGGAGGATCTTGACGCCCGCTCACGGCCCGAGTTCGTTTCACGCCAGCTGGCGGACCTCGAGGCCGTCGGCGTGGAATGGGACGGCCCCGTCCTCTTCCAATCTGGGAGATTGCAGCACTATCGCGACGTCGTCGCTGATCTCTCATCGCGAGGCATGCTGTACGAGTGCTACTGCACCCGACGCGACTTGGCCGAGGCGCCGTCGGCGCCGCACGGCCCTCCAGGCGCATATCCGGGCACGTGTCGCGGCCTGAGCGAGCGCGAGAGAAGCGAACGGCGCGCGGCGCTGACCAATCGGGGCCCCGCCCTTCGGCTGGCCGCCCGGGCAGGCAGCGTCGCCGTCGTCGACGCGGTGTTTGGCCCGTACACGGGAACGACGGACGATCTGGTCATTCTGCGCGGCGACGGCGTCTTCAGCTATAACTTCGCCTCGGTGCTCGACGATGCCACAACGGGCGTGACGCAGGTTGTTCGCGGCGACGACCTGCTGCCGTCGACTCCGCGCCAGGCGCATCTGTACGAGCTCCTCGGCTTCCCCCTGCCCGAATACGCCCACGTGCCGCTGGTCGAGAACGCCGGGGGCGCGAGGCTGGCCAAGCGCGACGGCGCGGTGACGATGGAGACGTTGAAAGGGTTCGGGTGGACGCCGGCCGACGTCGTCGAACTGTTGGGGGCGAGCCTCGGCATGGGCCATCCGCGCACCGCGGCCGAGTTTGCCGACCTTCTGCGCGTCTCAGACCTTCGGCGCCCCGCCTGGCGCATCGATCCCGCGATCCTGGAGAGCGGCCCGACGCCGGAGACGTTCGAGAGACTCGCCGCCGCTGAGCCAGCGCAGACCGGCAAGCCGATGCAGACCGACAAGCCAACGCAAGCGGCCAAGCCCCTCCAGTCGCCCGCGTAAGGCGGCCGCCTCAGCGCCGTCCATACAGGGCGCCTCCGCGCAGCTTGCCCTCCGCCTTCCGCAATCCTTCTCCCCCACGCGTCACCTGCGGATGGCGGCGACGGCGTCGCGGCGATCCCCGTTCCAGTCGCCCGCGACGATCGAATCGCTTGCGCGGCCGAATGAGAACGCCGTCTCGGCGGGCCCTCCCTTCGTCGCATTCGTCGCGAAGAGGATGTGCCCGCGCCTGACTGACACCGTGTCGCGGCCGTCGCCATCCCAATCGCCGACGAGGGGAACGTCGCCCGTGCGTCCGTAGCGGTAGGCGACGTCGGCCTCGCCGCCTCCGAGCGCATTCCTCAGGTAGACGCCGTTGCCGCGCCGCACGCCGGGAGTGGCTTTGCCGTCGCCGTCCCAATCGCCCACGAGCCCGGCGTCGCCCTCCCTCCCGTAGGCAAAGGAGACGCCCGCCGGCCCCGAACGGGTCAGGTCCGTTTTGGCGGCGAACAGATGCCCCTTGTGGAGAACGAGGTCGTCCTTTCCGTCGCCGTCGACGTCGCCGACGAGAATCTCGCCGGAGTCCGCCCCTTCAAAGGTCACCGTAGAGGTTGCGCCTCCGCTGCGATTGACGCCGTAGAGGGTGAAGGCCGCGCCGTTGCGCACGCCGAGGGTCGCGATCCCGTCGCCGTCCCAGTCTCCGGCGATCGCCTCGCCCGGCTGGGCGAGGACCATGCCCAGCTTCGCCCGGTGCGTGGCCAGATCGTCGACGAAATAGGCCGTGCACGTCCCCGACTCGATGCAGGGGTCGGCGATCGGCTTGGCGGCGTCCGGATCGGAGGGGCGCGGGCGAGGTGGCTCAGGCGCCTTCCCCACGTTGACTCCGACCTTGACCGGGTCGTGGTCGGAGGAGCGGAAGGGGCCGCCGTCCCACAGCTGCTTGACGTTGTAGTTGTTCCGCGAATACTCGAAGGCCGGCGATTCCATCGCGTTGACGCTCCACACGTCCGCCCCGGCCACCATGCGGCGGGCGGCGTCGTTCGCCAAAACGTGGTCGAGAGAGCCGACGGCGCCGCCGAACTGATACGAATGGTCTGCGCGCCCAATCGAATCGCGGACCTTGGAGTAGCCCGCGTCGCGCAGCGCGAGAATCGGGTCCTCCGCCGAATAGGAGTTGAAATCGCCCACCAGGAACGTCGGGCGGTTTCCGTACTGCTCCTTCGCCCACTGCGCCAGCGCCTTCGCCTGGGCCGTGCGCAGACGGTTGTTGTTGCCCTGATAGGGATCGCTGTCGTTCGGGTAGGCGCTCGCGAGGGACCCTTTCGACTTGAAGTGGTTCGCCACAACCGCGAAGGCCTCACCGCGAGGCGCGCCGGCGGCGTCGAGCGCGCGCCACTCTTGGCCCAGCGGTTCGCGGGCATATCCGGTGAATTCCTTGTTTCCCGTCAGAATGCGGGATTCGCCCACCGGCTCGACTTTGCCTTTCTGGTAAACGAAGGCGAGGCGTATGACGTCTTCGGAGGCGGGAACCTTCGACGGCGAAGGAACATACGCCCACTGCTCGCGGCCCGCACGCTCGTTCAGCGCCTTGACCAGGGCTGCGAGCGAGGCGTCGCGATCGTGGCCGAATTTAGAGGAGGTCTCGATCTCCTCAAGCGAGACGACGGAGGCGTCGAGGCCTGCTATGGCCGAGACGATCTTCTGCTGCTGCTTTTCGAACGCCGCCTTGCTGTATGCTCCCCGCACGTCGCATTGATTGGCGGTGACGGGGTTGCCCTCGCGGTCGTCGTAGGACTTGCACCCGGCCTCCGATTCGCCGAGGTCGGTGAAATAGTTGAGGACGTTGAACGAGGAGACGGTGACGTCGCCCCCCACGTTCTCGGGCGCGGCCCTGCGCGTGTTTTCCACCTCGACGTACTCGGAGGACCTGTCCCCCGCCTCCTCGCTCGTCACAGGGGAGACGGGCTGAAGGTTCCATTGCTTGCGAAAGTCGAGGACGGCGGGCTTCTTCAGCGAGATCGCTGATCCGACGCGCGCGGGGCTCTGCTGCGACAGATACGGCAGCGGGACTTCGGGATGCGCGTTCTTCGCCCCCGTGTAGGCCCACGAAAGGCCGTCGTCGAGAGTGAGCGAGCGCGCGGCGTTAGCAGCCGAGAGCTTCTCGATCCGCTCGCGGTCGGCCGTGGGGTTGAAGACGTCGGAGGGCTGGCGCAGCGGCTCTTCGCCGAAGGCAACGCCCAGCTGGCCGTATCGGTTCGTTTCGTAGTTGTTCGAGACCGTCATGCGGGCGCGAACGTCCACGAGCATGCCTTCGAGGGCTTCCTTGCCGACGTCGTCGGGGACCGCCGTCAAAGGGACGGGGACCGGCGGGGCGACCTTCTCGTCCAGCTTGGAGAAACTGGACGCGTTGATTTCGGTAAGGCTGTGGAACTCGGTCACTTTGCCCTTGACCTCGACGTACTCGCCGATCTTCGCCGAGGAAGCAAGCTGGCGCGAATGGACGAACAGGCCGTCGGAGGCGCCGCGGCGGCCCGCTCCCCCGCTCCCGGGCGTTTGAATGTAAGCGCCGTCGAAGCCCCCGGTCGGATACACGGCGGTCACCACGCCCCGGGTCGTCACCGTCTGCCCCGCGAGCGGGCTCGCCTGGCCGGTCCCTTGAATTTCAGATATGGCGATTGCGCCGTTTGCCGGGGCCGTCGCCCCTTCGGCGGCCGACGTTCCCGCCAGCCCCAGCGCCCAAGCGAGCGCGAGCGCACCAGCCGTGCGCGCCGCCGCACGTCCCGTCATCGCGACGTCCATCTATTGTTCCCTTCTTTCCGCGCCTCCCGCGAGGCGGCGTGACCCGATTGCGACCAGGTTGCCACCAGATCGTTACAAGACTACTCCCGACATCGCGGGAAAGCCGCGTCATCGCGGGCATTGTCGCAAACCGACCCGGCCGTGGGGATCCGCGTCGGCGCGCAAACCGAGCTCGCCGCTCGAAACCGTACTTGCGCAAACGCCTCCTCGCCCTCCCGCCCCGATCGGACGGCGTGGACGACCGTGTCCGCGGCTTTGCCGATGACGAAGGCGCCCGCTATGCCCGCCAAAGCCACCGCGACCGATGACGAAACCACCGCAACCGACGACGAAAACACCGCGACGATCGCGTAGTACGGCGCGAGATTTCTCGTGAAGCGCAGAAGGCGCACGAGACTGCCTATAGTTCCCTCCCAGGCTCCGCCTAGGCCGACATTGCAGCTTCGGCGAGATACCCTTTGCCCATGCGCTGCCGTTACCTGGAGTCCGACCTGTGCCATTCGTGCACCCGGGCGAACGTCGCCTACGCCGAACAGCTTGCCGCGAAAGACGCCTCCGTCCGCGCACTCCTAGAGCGGTCCGCCCGCGCGAACGGCGCCGCGGCCCCCGACGTCGAATGGAATCCTCCCTTCGCCTCTGCCGAGAAGGGCTTTCGCAACAAGGCCAAGCTTGCCGTCGGCGGCACGCTTTCAAACCCCACCCTTGGAATTCTCGGATCGGACAAGCGCGGCATCGACATCGCCGGCTGCCCCCTGTACGAGCCGGCCGTCGCCTCCGGCATCGAGCCTTTGCGGGAATTCATCGGCTTGGCCGGCCTGACGCCCTTCGACGTTCCAAGCGGCCGCGGCGAACTCAAAAGCGTCATCCTCACGGGCTCGCCCGACGGCGAGCTCATGGTCCGCTTCGTTCTGCGCTCCACCGAATCCCTCGTCCGCATCCGAAAGCACATGAGCCTGCTGCGTCAGTGGCTTCCCCGCATCGCCGTCGTCTCCGTCAACCTCCTGCCTGAACGGAAGGCGGTGCTCGAAGGGGAGAAGGAAATCCTCCTCGGCCCCGAGCAATCTCTGCGCATGGACTTGGGCGACGTCGCCCTTCGCCTTCGCCCTCAGTCCTTCTTTCAGACGAATACGCGCGTGGCCGTCGGCCTCTATCGCCAGGCGCGGGAGTGGGTCGGCCTCCTGTGCGACGCCGAAGGCGGGGGATCTCACGATTTGGAGGCGAAACGCGCGGAGCCGGCGGATTCGGAGGCGAAGGGTGCAAAGGCGAAGGGTGCAAAACCGGCGAGTTCGGCCTCGGCCGGCGGGCGGTCGATCGAACTGTGGGACCTCTACTGCGGGGTCGGCGGATTCGCCTTGCATTGCGCGGGGCCGGGCCGCCGCGTGACCGGAGTGGAGCTTTCCGCCCAAGCCGTCGAGAGCGCGAGGGCGTCGGCCGCAGCCGCAGGAATAGACGCCGACTTCATCGTCGGGGATTCTCTGTCTGCCGCGCGCGAGCTGGGCACTGCCGACGTCGTCGTGGTCAACCCACCGCGTCGAGGAATCGGCGGTCTCGCCTCGTGGATCGACGCCTCGCAGATTCGATTCGTTCTCTATTCAAGCTGCAATCCCGCGAGTCTGGCGGCCGACGTCGCCAGCATGCCGAGTTTCAGGCCCGTCCGCGCCCGGGTCTTCGACATGTTTCCTCACACCGGCCACACGGAGACCCTCGTGCTGCTCGCTCGCACGCCGAGGCCGGAGCCTCGGCGTCTCCCGCACCGCTCGAGGCGCAGTTCTTGAAACTTTCCTACCTCGGCAGATTGCCTTGAAATGACGGGACTTCTTCACGCGCGACACTGTGTCGCCCGAAGATCCACCCGTAGGTGGAGGGATGGCCGGGCGAGCGGCTCGTAGGCTTATTACCAGAACCGGAGATACAGCGGTTAATCCGCTGGCCCACACGCTCACCTCGGTCTCAACTCGATATATGTTTAAGTGTTCCGGTTGAGAGATACGCACTCACCGCGTAACGGGGTGGGGCCGTGTGAACGCAAGTTCACACGGCCCCACCCCGTCATTACACCTCAGTGGGTTTTGCCTGGTTCAGACAGCGTCGTCAAGCCCGGTTTCGCGCGCATCCGAAACAAACTCGGCTCCGCGCGCATTCCGCTCGGGCCTCCACACCACGATTTCCCCGCTCCGCCGGGGTTTCGCATCCGGCAGCTGAGAGCGGATGCTCTCGCGTGCGACGACGAACACGCTCCCGTCGCCGCCGACGGCGAAGACCCTGCTTTCGCGGCCCCGCTGGCCTTCCAACTCTTTCTTCTGCTCGGCCACCACTTTTTCCAGCTGGCGGATGTGTTGGCGCAGTTTCTGCTCGCGGTCACGGGCCAGCATGAGCTTCGCGATTCCGGCGAGGTTGACGCCTTCGTCTTGGGAGAGACGCTGGATTTCGAGGAGGCGGTCGACGTCGTTCAGCGAATACCGCCGCCCGCCCCCTCGAGTCCGCTTGGCCTGGACGAGGCCGAGCCTGTCGTACTGGCGCACCGTTTGAGCGTGCATGCCGGCCAATTGTGCCGCCACGGACACGGTGAGAACCGCCGCATCGCGCCCAGCCATCGTCAACTCCTAGCCAAAGTGGCGAACTCCGCGCGAGGGTCGGCGTCGCTTGTGGCGTTCGCGAACTCCTCGACGGCCCTGCGGGCGTCCTCGGAGAGCTTTTTGGGGACGACGACCTTCAAACGGGCATACATGTCCCCGCCCTTGAGACCCTTGCCGCGGACCCTCAAAAGCTTGTCGGTCGAGGAGCCTTCGGGGATTTTGACGGACACGGTCTTCCCGTCGAGCGTGGGGATCTTCACGGTTGCGCCGAGGGCTGCCTCCGAAAAGGAGATCGGCACATTGACGTACACGTCTTTGCCTTTGAGCTCGTAGACCGGATGCTTCTCGACGTTGACGGTCACGAGGATGTCTCCGTCGGGCCCGCCGTTGACGCCGGCTCCGCCTTTGCCCGGCACACGGATCTTCTGTCCGTCCGTCACGCCCGCCGGAATCTTGGCCGTGACGGAACGCCCGCTCGCCGTAGTGATTTTCACTGCGGTCCCCGATGCGGCCTGCCGCAAGGGAATCGACACGCTGGTGACCAGATCCTCGCCCCGCGAGGCCCGGCGAGACGAACCGAAGCTGAAGCGTGATCCGCCGCCGCCCGAGCCGCCGAACATGTTGAAGATGTCTTCGAACCCGCCGGAGGAGGCGTTCGCCCCTTGCGCATGCCTGCGGAAGGAACCTCCCGAACCGCCGAACATCGAGGAAAACATGTCCTCGAATCCTGCGTCGCCTCCCCCGCCGGCGGTGAAGCGGGCGCCGCCTGCGCCGAAGGCGCGGATTGCGTCGTACTGCTTGCGGTCCTCCTCGTTGGAGAGGACTTGGTAGGCCTCGCCTACCTCCTTGAACCGTTCTTCTGCAGCCGAGTCTCCCGGATTCTTGTCGGGATGGTACTTGCGGGCAAGTTTGCGGTAGGCCTTCTTGATGTCCTCTGCAGAAGCGTCTTTCGACACCCCCAGAGCCGAATAGAAATCCTTGCCGATCCAATCCTGGTTAGCCATCGCCCTTCACCTCCTTCGTTGTGTGCAACGCGATGTTCACTCGGGAGACACCACTGCGACGCGCGCCGGGCGCAGGACCTTCTCGCCGATCCGGTACCCGGGCTGAATGAGCGTTTCTATCGTTTCCGCCTCCGCTTCGGCCGACGTCGAATGCATGAGCGCCTCGTGCAGGAGCGGGTCGAAAGCGTCTCCGACCTTTCCGTAGCGCTCGACCCCAAAGGAGGAGGCGAGCGTCGACTCGAACTTCTCCGCGATAGCGCCGAACGGGCCGGTCAGATCGCCGTGCTGCCGGGCGAGCTCGACGTCGTCCAGAACCGGGAGCAGCGCCTCGACGACGGAGGCGACTCCCTCCTCGCGGCGCACCGCGCCCTCCGCTTTGGAGCGGCGGACGTAGTTCTTGTACTCCTGCTCGAGGTTGTAGAGGTCGGCTCCGCGCCTGGCCACCTGGTCCTCCAGCGAGGAGATCGTCGCCATCGCCTCAGCGAGCGGATCGGTCAGATCGGCCGGATCGGTCGAGTCAGCCGAGGACGTCGGCGTCTCCGTCTCCGGGTCGGCCTGCGCCTCTTCCGCCGAGGAGGCTCCGTCCGGGCCTCCGGCCTCGGCGGCGGTCGCCTCCGCGCCCGTCTGTCCAACGTCGTCCTCAGCGGCGGTCGCCTCCGGGCCCGTCTGTCCAACGTCGGGCCCGGCCGGGCGCTCGTCTTGCGGCCCCGGGGCCGGGGCGGACTCGAACTCCGCCCCGGCCTCGTCGAACTCTTGGTTCGTCACTTCTTCTCCTCATCGTCGACGATCTCGGCGTCCACGACCTCTTCGTCACCCGCCTGGGCGCCCGCCGAGGACGCGTCGGCGGAGGCCCCGGCGTCGGCGTGCTGCGAGGCGTACATGGCCTTGCCAATCTCTTGGGACTTCTCGTTGAGCTCGGAGAGAGCCGACGAAACGGCGTCGAGGTCCTCGCCCTTGAGGGCTTCGCGGACCTTCTCGACCGCCCCGCGCACATCGCTGGCGACGTTGTCCGGGACCTTGTCGGCGTTGTCCTTGAGCAACTGCTCGATCGAGTAGACCGTTTGCTCGGCCTGGTTGCGGACCTCGGCCTCCTCGCGGCGCTTGGCGTCCTCGGCCGCATGCTCCTCGGCTTCCTTGACCATACGCTCGATCTCTTCCTTGGGAAGGGCCGAGCCGCCGGTGATCGTCATCGACTGCTCCTTGCCCGTCGCTTTGTCCCGAGCCGAGACGTGGACGATGCCGTTGGCATCGATGTCGAAGGTGACCTCGATTTGCGGAACGCCCCGGGGCGCCGGCGCGATGCCGGTCAGGTCGAAGGTTCCGAGCAGCTTGTTGTCGCGGGTGAACTCACGCTCGCCCTGGAACACCTGAATCGTCACGGACGGCTGGTTGTCCGTCGCGGTGGAGAAGGTCTCGCTGCGCTTGGTCGGGATCGCCGTGTTGCGCTCAATGAGCTTCGTCATGATTCCGCTGGTCCCGCCCAGGCTCGTCTCGATGCCGAGGGAAAGCGGGGTGACGTCAATGAGCAGCACGTCCTTGCGGTCGCCGGAGATGACGCCCGCCTGGAGCGCGGCGCCGACGGCCACGACCTCGTCGGGATTGACGCCCTTGTTGGGCTCCTTGCCGCCGGTCAGCTCCTTGACGACGTTCGTCACGGCCGGCATACGGGTCGATCCGCCGACCAGCACGACGTGGTCGATGTCGGAGACCTTGATTCCCGCGTCGCGCACGACGTTGTGGAACGGCTCCTTCGTGCGTTCGAGGAGGTCCTTCGTCATCTCCTCGAACTTCGCCCTGGTCAGCGTCTCATCGACGTGGATGGGGCCCGATTCCGACATCGAAATGTAGGGCAGCGAGACGTTGGTCGACGTCGTCGAGGACAGCTCCTTCTTGGCCTTCTCGGCGGCTTCCTTCAAACGCTGAAGCGCGATCTTGTCCTTGGAAAGGTCGGCGCCGGACGACGCCTTGACCTGCTCGACGAGCCAGTTGACAATCCGCTCGTCCCAGTCGTCGCCGCCGAGCTTGTTGTCGCCGGAGGTGGCGCGCACCTGGATGGTGGAGAATCCGTCGTCGTCCTTGCCCACCTCGAGGAGGGAGACGTCGAAGGTTCCGCCGCCGAGATCGAAGACGAGGATCAGCTCGTCCTCCTTGCCCTTTTCAAGACCGTAGGCGAGGGCCGCGGCGGTGGGCTCGTTGACGATGCGCTGAACGTTGAGCCCGGCGATCTGGCCCGCGTCCTTCGTGGCCTGGCGCTGGGCGTCGTTGAAGTAAGCCGGAACGGTGATGACGGCGTCGGTCACGGGTTCGCCGAGGTATGCCTCGGCGTCCTTCTTCAGCTTCTGCAGGATGAAGGCCGAGATCTGCTGCGGCGTGTAGACGGTGCCGTCGATGTCGACCTTCCAGTCCGTGCCCATGTGGCGCTTGACGGACGAGATCGTGCGGTCGACGTTCGTGACGGCCTGCCGCTTCGCGACCTCTCCGACGAGGACCTCGCCGTTCTTCGAAAAGCCGACGACCGAGGGGGTCGTGCGCGATCCCTCGGAGTTGGCGATGACGGTCGGTTCCCCGCCCTCGAGGACGGAGACGCAAGAATTCGTTGTGCCGAGGTCGATGCCTAGTGCACGTGCCATGTGTTTTCTCCTTTTCTGCGAGCCTGGCGGCTCGAAACTCTATGAGCCTGTCGGCTCTAAGCCTCATACACCCCAAGTCTGGCTCGCCGACCGGGTTATGTCCAGTCGACTCTCCATTTCTTGAGTCCACTTAACTCAACTTTCACCGCGGGCGGATTATTCCCGCATTCGACGAGGAGTTTTCTTCCCGCGTCGTTTTGAAGCTCGTCGACGTGGATTCAGAGCATTTCGGACACCCCGAAGCGTCGGACATCGACGCGTCCGGAGCCGGCCCTTCCGGCTCGCCGCGCTCGGCGTCCTTAAGGGATAAAGGAACACCCCCAAGTTCCGAGCACCGAGGGCGGGAACAAACATACTGATAGTTCGCATCAAACGACGCTATCGTCGCACGCACAAGAACGCCCCGACACTCTGGCCGGCCCTCAAAGAAGAGAAGAGACACATCATGCACATCGATAAAGAAGCAGACGCCGAGCAGCGCCGAAGTCGACGCAAAAGCACGCGTGCGCCCATCGCGGCGTCGTCAATCGCTGCGCTCGGCGCATGCTCAGGCGTTTCAACCAAGAACGACCCGGAGGCCGAGCGCATCGTCAAGAGAGCCATGCAAGAGGAGGAGAACCCGACCGAGCTTCCTTTTAGCGCGAAGGACATATCCGGCGGCGAAGACGCGACTGTCGTAGCCAAAACACAAATTAGCATCTCAGGTTTCGGCGACCGTCGAAAGGCTGCATTCGACGCGGCCTGGCGGACGGATGCCGACAAGAAGCTCGGAGTTTTCACTTATAAGGAGGATAGAGGGAACGGAAGAACCTTTGACCTGAGTCTGCACGTGCAGCAGACAAACGGCGTTTACGTCGTCTATCGTCAACTTGACGGTAAGTGGGTTCGAAAATCATGCCGGCGAAAAGAGCTTATCGACGCATTGGAAGATAAGACCATGTCACCAAATGCTGCAAACCCCCTGAAGAACGCAAAAGGACTGACTCACGCAAAATCAGGAAACACTCACGTCATAAAGAGAATTCTCGACGCAAACCTTTCTGAACGTAAAAGAGATTACAATATTGCGTTAAAGCGAATAAAAAGTACTCAAGATTTACAATGAAGGCAAATCGAAAAAATTATGCCATACACGCATTCAAAGGGAATGTGATAGGGACCGTAAGTGAGGGAACAGTCAGAGGAAAGATGGAGATAGACATCGACATAAAGGCAGACAAAACCGCCACCGTCCGTCTGTCGCTCCCCGAAGAAGCCAAAGACGCCCCGGAGGGAGATCCTTTCGATGACTCCAAACCACAGACGAACCTTCCGACCACGAGCCCGACACGACGGACGAACCCTCCGACTACGAACCAGAGACCACAGAAGACCCCGCCGACGGCGGATCAGAACCCGCCGAAGATCCTGTCGATGGCGCGGAGGCCGCATGAGACAACGCGGAACGGGAATGGGAACAGGGCTTCCGAGATGCGACAAGCGACACATTTGAGGGAAAAGGCCGCTTCGCGCGGCCACCGTGCGCCGAGATCCGACAGTTCAGGAAGCGGCACGCGGCGGCTCGCCGACGTCGAAGAGGCCGTCTTTGCCCAGGAATTCCATACCGCCATTGGCGAAAACGACCGCGCGGCCGCCCGCGCGCCGACGCGCCTGCGCAACTCGGCTGTTCCGCGCCAAGCGGCAAATGCGCCCCAATAGAAACTTCGGCAGAAAAAGCGCTCGGGGTAGGACTCACCACGCAGGCGGTGGCGACATTCGCCCGTCTTCCGTTAGGGTCGAACAAAACCCGCACGATAAGGAGTGAAAATGTCCCGCAAAGCGATCGCAGTCGCAGCCGTCGCCGCCGTGTTGACGGTTTCCGCCTGCTCCAGTGAAAAGACCGCTGACATCGACGGCGCAACCCTGATGTCGAAAGTCAGTTCAAAGCTCTCTTCAAACACACAAAAAGGCGACAAGATCTTCACGAAGGACGGCGTCCTCACCGCTTCCATCGACTTCGAGGCCAAGGCGCCCTCGTCCAGTGGGATTAAAGAGGGCAAGGCGAAAGGCGACCTGGAGATGAAGGTCGATTCCGAGAAGCACGGAATCGCGATCAAGGCCAAGGGAGATTTCAAGGGCAAGGCCTTCAAGGACGTTTCCAAGGGGATGTCCGACAAGGGCTCCGGCTCGATTGAGGCTTACGGCGAGAAGACCAACGACGGCGGATACAGAGTGTACTTCAACGCAAACGACAAGCAGTGGAAGTACACCTCTGTGGGGAAGTCGGATTACCAGTCTTTCCTGAACGAGGTGCAAAAGTCCGCGAAGCAGCAGAGCGGCAACCTCAAAGGCAAGATTGACAAATTCATGAACGACGCGAAGCAATATGTCGACATTGACGTCAAAGAGAACGGAGACGATTACATCGCAACCGTCACGCCTAAGGATGTCGTTATCAACCAACTGGTTTCCCAGGCTGGTAAAGAAGGCGTCAAGATCAATAAGAACGACGTCAAGGTCAAGCTTGTCGTGACCACCAAAAAGTCGGACTACTCCCTCAAAGAGCTGAAGGCCGACGTGGACATCAAATCCACGGACGACAAGTTCTCCCTCAAAGGCAACGCCAACATGAAGATCGAGGAGAAGGACGTTTCGATCGACGTTCCCAAGAGCGCCAAGAACGGCACGTCCGTTCCTCTTCAGGAATTGCTCGGCTCCTCATCCTCAAAGGCATTCTCACAGGACTGAGGCACTCCCAACCAAAAGCGCCAGTCTTGGGGTCGGATTCTCCGGCCTCGGGAGCGTGAATCCCGGAAACCCGAGCTGTCACTATGCCCTCGAAGCCCGACCGAGGCCAGTATCACGCATGGTTTCGGTCGGGGGCGGGCCGGCTGCACGCAAGCCGGCCCGCCCTTCTGTCTTTGCCCGGACCAGGCGCGCCGTCTCAGATTGAGGGCGATGAGAGCAGCCCGGCGCCTATACGGTAGAATGCCTTTCGGCATCCCCCACGCAGGAGCGCAGTATGACCTTTCGCCACTTTCTTTCTCGAGCCCTATGCGCATCTTTGACGCTTCTCGCCTTGGCCTCATGCTCAGACGGCGGAGCTTCTCCGAGTCACGAAAGCACCGCCGACCCCAGGGACGTTCTCGACGCCGCCGTCGCGGACACAAGCCGGAGCAAAAGCGATCCTTTCGGCATTGGCAAGCACGATAAAACAATTAGCGAGACCGAGGCCGTCTCCTATGAGGCGTCAACAGAAAAGCGGGAGAGGAAGACGTCGAAGAATATCATCATACGAATCGACGTCGATTCTCGCGTCGCAGAAGCCAGAGGGACGCTCAAGGCCACTGACGCAGCGGGACGGCCCAAGGAGCGCAGCCAGGAGCGACTCAGCTACTACGACGGCTCCGCCAAGGCGCCGACCGCTTATTACAACGACGAGGGATGGCACAAGACATCCCGCACACCGGATGGGAACGCGCCTTTCGACGTCGTCCCCGTTGACGTGCCGTCCTTCAAACGACTCAAGGACCTCACAATCACGGAGGTCGGTCAAACTTACGTCATCACGGGAAAGCCGCATTCGGACGACGGCGGAAACGGTTCGCACACGGCGGGCGTCGTTGATTCGTCCAAAAGCATGGTCTCGGTGACCATCGACAGGAAGACGAAGAGAATCGGCTCGATCGAAAGCCGCATCGTCGTCATGCGCGACGGCAAACGCGCCTTCGAGGCGAAAAAGTCTCTGAAATACGACTGGAGCCCAGTCGACGTCGCCGTGCCGCCGGAGGCCAAATCGGCTAGCGCCACACCGACCACAACTCCGACTGCCGCCGCTACGCCCACGGGCCTCGCACCGAGCAGCAAGGCCGCGTCCGCAAACGGCTAATCGGCCGACGGCCGCCTCTCCCCCGCCCTGATCGGCGCCTGGATGCCATTGCCGACCGGCGGCATTGGGCATGTGCCAAACGGTGTGAACGCCGCAGGAAAGTTGGCCGCCCGATTGAAGTCAATTTTCACGGGGCCGGCGCCGCCCCCCTCTGGGGCATCGAAGGAGACATATCGCCAGTCCGCCGTTTCCACGCCGTTCGTCCCGTCATAGAAGACCGCCGTCAACGTGGACGAATCTCCTTGAACCACGAGCTTCGCCGAGGCTCCCGCGTAGACGAACTCAACGACGCCGACGATGTGGGCCACGCCGGGCACCGCGGGATTCGCGGTGGTGATTGGGATGTCCCGAGGCTCGTCAAAGGGCTCGAACGTCCCCTTCACGACAGCCGACGGATCGTAGCCGTACACAGGCACGCCCTTGAACCTCTGCCGCGTGGGAGCGAGGGAATCGCGGACTCGAACGGCGTATCGCCCCCCTCTTTTCGCGACCTCCGCGACCTTCGTTCCGTGCTTCAGGGAGGTTTCGGAGTCTCCGTCGTCGAGTTGGAAGACGACCTCCCCCTCAACCGGCACACCGTTTTGTGTGACGCCGTCGGCGGCGGTGAACGCCGCATAGACCCCCTCTCCGTCGACCGCCCGCCACGTGCCGGGAAACCCCTCCACGGGCCCGGCGGCGGCGGGGATCCACGTCAGGGAGGTCAAGCTCAGCCATCCGTGTTCGGAGGCCAAGGCCTCGTTTCGCTCATTGCGCCATTGATTCCATGCTTTTTCGGCGTCCGCCGTCTTCTGCGCGTCGGCTGCTTCGTCGGCGTGCGCTGCTATTTCGGCGTCCGTTCCAACCACTTCGGGGTCCATAAGCTGATTGTACGCACGTGGGAGGCCGTTTGGCTCGGTGGCGAGAGAAACCACATTGTGACTGGAACCATGCATTGCCGCTTTGCCCTTGCAAGAGGCGGGAGGTAAGCTAAATAGGTCTTAGTTGACACGCGCTCATAGCTCAATGGATAGAGCATCTGACTACGGATCAGAAGGTTGGGGGTTCGAGTCCCTTTGAGCGCGCCGAGGCTCCGCACTGGTCGACGCGATCCCGGTGCGGAGTTTTCGCTGCCTTGAGTTTTAAGACTATTGTTGAAGCTCGAACGGCCCGACATACGCGACATCGGTGGAGACGACGTTGACTTCACGATCACAGACATCGCCGAACACTGAGCTTCTCGATCCTCTGCGCATTCAGTCCGCCCGAATGCGCAGAGGACTCAGTCAGGCGGAGCTCGCACGCCGGCTGGGGCTGACCGATCGAACCGTCCACAGGTATGAAACCGTCGGCGCTCCCACCCGTATGGGATCCAAGCTGTCGGAAACTCTTGGGTTCCCCGACCGTTTTTTCGAGCGCCGTCCATGCGTCGAATTCGATGCGAAAGCCATCAGTTTTCGTGCGAGGCGAACAACAACGAAGCGGCAGCGCGCGGCCGCTATATCGGCGGGCAGCTTCGGCATTGAGGTAGACCTGTGGATTTCCCAACGCTTTGGCCTGCCCGACGTCGCTGTGCCCGACATGAAGGGCGAATTACTTTAGGCTTTAGGACCTCGACCGCATGGATTCAGCGTGTGACGCGCGGCGAGGGGTCCTCGGGGATCTTCGGATGATTCGGATCCGGATTGTCGCGCGTGAACGTCGACCAGTTGGGCGTCGGCAGGGATATCGACGGCGTCGGAACGGATATACGGGAAGGCGAGGGGATCGAGGGCATTGGCACGGGGCTCGGGGCGCAGCGCGGCAGGCCGCTTCCCGGGCGCGTCGAGCAGGCCGACGGCGCCCTCGTGCCTCCTTCCGACGGCGCCGTGGCAGCCGTCGTCGACGGGCTGGGGCTCGGTTCCTCAGAACCGCAGGAGGCAAGGCCGCCCATCCCGATCGCTCCAGCGACGAACACGACGCAGAGAATAGCCGGAGAGGCGACATAACGGGTTTCGCGCATATGCATATAGGCAATGTACCCGAGAGAGGCGGAAACAGAAACCAAACACGTAACAGACGCATCGGCAGAACCAAGGGTTTGCAGACGCCTCGGCCGAGGCTTTCCAACCCGCGTTTTCCGGCATTCTGGCAGGTGCGCCTCCGTCGTCATCCGCCCGCACCCGCGTTCGCAAAAGCTCAGGCCGCGGCGCGCCTGCTCTTGAGGAAGCCCCGCAGTCCGCGCGGCGAGGCGAGCCACACCGCGAAGAAGAGGAAGCCGCCGGTCGCCACGACGGTCGCCCCCGAAGCCGTGTCGAACCAGTAGGAGACGTAGACGCCCACAATGGTCGACGCCACCGAAAGCGCCGGGGCGATGAGCAACATCTTCGAGAATCTCTGGGTGATGAGCAGCGCAGTCGCCCCGGGCGTAATCAAAAGCGTCACGATGAGAACCGCGCCGACCGCCTGCATCGCCGTCACGACGGTCATCGCCAGGCATACGAGCAGCAGCGCGCCCATGCGCCACGCCGGGAGGCCGATGGCCTGCAGGTGGACCGGGTCGAAGGCGTAGGCCGTGAGGTCCTTGCGCTTGAGCAGCAAGACGGCCCCCGCCAGCGGCCCAAGGATGAGCACCTGCCACATGTCCGCCTGCGTGATCCCCAGCAGATCGCCGAAGAGCACGTGGGAAAGATTGATGTTCGAGGGATTCTTCGACACGAGCACGAGGCCTATGGCGAAGAGCGTCGTGAAGACGATGCCCATGCTCGCGTCCGACTTGAGGTGGGACGTTTGCCGCACAGCGAAGATGAGGCCGACGACGAGGAGCGCGGCCGCGAGCGCGCCGACGGAATACGGGATCCCGAGCATGTGGGCGATGACGACTCCTGGCAGAACCGCGTGCGAGAGCGCGTCGCCCATAAGGGACCAGCCGACGAGGACGATCCAGCAGCTGATGATCGCGCATACGGCTCCGGCTATCGCTGTGACGACGATTCCGCGGACCATGAACTCGTAGGTCCACATCCTCCCGAAAGTCTCCCACAGATCAGGCATCGCCCTTCTCCTTTCCGTGCGGGGCGTTGGCCGAAGCGTCCGGACCCGCCACGCCGTCGGTTTGAGCTGCGCCGCGCTCGCGGGCCTGAGCGCCGGTCACGCCGAAGGCGCGGCCGAGATTTTCCGGGCGCAGAGCGTCCTCGACGTCGCCCTGGAAGACGACCTCGCGCAGGAGCAGGAGCGCCTCGTCGCACAGCTCGGACATCCCGTCGAGGTCGTGCGTGGCGACCAACACCGCTGCGCCGCCGGCGGCAAGGTTGCGCACGAGCGAGACGATCGCCCCCTCGCTCGGCTTGTCGACGCCGGCGAAGGGCTCGTCCATGAGCAGCAGCCTCGCGCCCTGGGCGATGGCACGGGCGATGAAGACCCTTTTGCGCTGGCCTCCCGACAGCGCGCCGATCTGCCGATCGCGCAGCTCCGGCACGCCGACCATGTCGAGGGCCCGGTCGACCGCTTCGACGTCGTCGGGGCGAGGGCGCCTCGTCCATCCCATTCGCCCGTAGCGGCCCATCATGACGACGTCGGCCACGCTCAGCGGGAAGTCCCAGTCGACTCCCTCGTTCTGGGGGACGTAGCCGACCAAGCCGTCCTTGCGGGCCGAACGCGCGGACTCCCCGTACACGGAGACGTCCCCGGTCGAGCGGACCGTGCCGACGACCGCTTTGATGAGCGTCGATTTCCCGGAGCCGTTCATTCCGACGACGCCGCACACGCGTCCGGGCCTGAGCGAGAAGGTCACGCCCGTCAAAGCCTTGACGGGCCCGTACGAAACGCGCAGGCCTTCGACCGACAGCGCGGCCTCCGTTCGCCGTCGCGGTTCGATTTCGCTGCGTCGCCTCATGATGCCCCGCCGGCCAGCCCGGAGGCGATCGTCTTCGTGTCGTACTCGAGGAGTTTCAGATACGTGGGAGCCGGGCCTTTCGCGTCCGTGAGCGAGTCGACATACAGCGTTCCGCCGTATTTTGCGCCGGTCGCCTGGACGACGGCGTCCATCTTGCCCTCGACCGTCGATTCGCAGAAAACTGCGGGAATGCGGTTTTTCTTCACGCTGTCTTGAACGGCCGCAACACGTTTGGGAGTCATCGCGCCCTCGGCGTTGACGCCCCAGAGGTAGTGCTCGGCGAGCCCGTAGTCCCTGGTCAGGTAGCTGAACGCCCCCTCGCACGTCACGAGCGCCCGCTGCCCCTGCGGGACCGAAGCGAGCTTCTTCTGCATGTCGTTTGCGATCGCGTCAAGCCTGGCCTTGTATGCCTTTCCGTTGGCCTTGAACTCCTTCGCATGCGACGGGTCGAGCTTGGAGAAGGCCGCGACCATGTTGTCGACGTAGATCTTTGCGTTTTTCGGGCTCATCCACGCGTGGGGATTGGGCTCGCCCTTGTGATCGCCTTCGGCTATGGGAATGGGCGTCACCCCTTTGGAGGCGACGACGGTCTCGGCTCCGGATTGCGAGGTGAATTTCTCAAACCAGCGCTCCAAGCCCAGCCCGTTTTGGATGACGAGGTCGGCGTCGGCGCCGCGCCTGATGTCCTCCGGGCTCGGTTGGTAATCGTGTATTTCCTCGCCGGGCGAGGTGATGGACTCGACGCGCAGTCGATCGCCGGCGATCGACTTAGCCATGTCCTTCATGACGGTGAATGTGGTGAGCACCAGAGGGCGGGAATCGGAAGAAGGCCGCGCACTGCACGCGGCCAAGGCGAGCGCCGCAGCCAGGACGGCGGCTGCGCCCGCGAGTCGATGGGCGGGTTTTCTGAACCCGCTGTACTTCGTCATGAATCTCATGATATTTCGGTAGACCGAAAACTAGTGGGCCACAGGTCCTATTGAGAATCGATCTCAAGTTGTTTGCGAGGGGTGAAAAGGGCGGCGGCCTCGGCGCTCCGCAAACGGAGCTCTTGGACGAAATGCCGGCGAAAGCCGCGTTCAGACTGAACTCGGGGACGGTGGAGGACCCGAGGCGCTTGGCGTCGGAGTCGGCATCGTCGCAGTCGGCGAACTCGTCGGGCTTGGGCTCGGCGCCGGGCTCGTGAGAGTCGCCGTCGGGCTTGTCGAAGTCGGCTCCGGGCTCGCGGGCGCGGGCGACGTCGGCTCGGCGCTCGGCGAGGGGCTCGGCGAGGGCGTCGGCTTAGGAGCGGGCTTGACGGTCACCGTTGCGGAGGCCGCGTCGTCTTCGGAGGCGACGCCGTTGCCGGGAGTCGAATCGACGTCCTTCTGATCCGCGGCTGCGATCTCCGCCTTGTTGACGAGGCCGCCCTCTCCTGTGGCGCGCGCGACAATGGAAATTTCGGCGGACTTCCCGGGCGCCAAGGTTCCGACGTCCCACACGCCCGTGGCAGAGTCATAGGGGCGGTCTGCGGATACGAAGGTCAGACCCTTGGGAAGGCGGTCTTCCACCTTCACGCCGGTCGCGGTCCCGGACGGAACGCGGTTGAAGGAGTAGGAGCCGTCGGCGCCCGTCGTCGCCGTCGCCACGACTGCCCCGTCGTGGTCGCGAAGCTCAACCTTCGTCCCCTCGGCTCCCGCTTCGCCGCCGCCCCTGGCGCCATCGCGATCGGAATCGCGGTAGACGCTGCCGGACACCGACTGGAGGACGTCCAGCGAGGCCTTCGAGCTGTTGTTGGCCGCATTGTCGTCCTTTTGGTCAAGGGACTCGAGCGACGCGGCGTTCGTCACCTTCTTTCCGGCTGCGGCAGGTGCGATCTTCACGCGGACGACGAGGGTCGCAGAGGCTCCAGCGGGCAGCGAACGCGCGGCCTGTCCGTCGGGGAAGAGGGTCCACAGGCCGGTCGCCGCGTCATAGGACCCGACCGCGTCGCCCGATTCGCGAACTCTGCGCGGACGGCGCGCACGTCGCCGAACGACGCCGGCGAGTCGGTCCAGTCATCGACGCACCCGGCCGGCCCGGCGGCCCTCGCGGCGCCCTGCGCGGTCGCCTCGCCGCGGCATGCGTTCTCCGAAGTCGAATACTGAATTTTCACCTTGTCCCGCGGGACGTCGGAGTCGGCCACGGCAACGGGCCCGGCCAGCCGCGGCTGCCACTGTGAGCCTCGGGCGTTCGAGGCGGCCGGCCCCACTCCGCGGTCGCCGAGGTGGGGAAGGACGTCGTAGACGACGACGTCGTCGGCGTTGACGTGCCCGACGGCGGGAACGCCCGTGTACTTTCCGGTCGCGTCCATAGCGGCGGCGTAGGAGGCGCGAAGAGTGTAAATGACCTCGACCCCCTTGACGGGAGGGACGATGTGCCCGGATTTGAGTATGGACAGGTCGGCCGAGCCGTCGACCGTCGTGGACGCCTTCGCGCTCGCCTGCGTCGCGGAGCTTGCGGCAAAGGAGGCCTCGGGGGCGATCGTCGGAGGGGCGACGACTCCCGTCGTGTTGGTAGCGGCCGCAAGGACAGGCGCGACCTCGGAGTTCACCGCCCCGTCCGGGTTGGCGAAGCGCGGGACGTCGACCGTCAAAACCGCGTCGTCGCAGTTGGCGTCGGTCGATGCGCAGGAGAACTCGACCGTGTAGACGACGTTGTGCCGGTCTTGACCGTCCGCGCATTCGGTGTGAGGGTCACGCGCAAGGTCGGGGCGCCGCCCTCGGCGAAGCTCGCCGACCCCAATCCGAAAATGAGAAGCGCGGATACTAAGAAACCTAAAATCCTTCGGCGTCTCCTCGATTGGGCGCGGGACGGGACGGTGATCGACATGAAAATCCCTTCCAGCGTCATAGGTGAGAAGCGCGCGGATGCACCTCAACCCTACCGTCTGCAACAAGCGGTAGTCACTAGCCCGCTATAAGCCTCAGGGATGATAAAACAGAGCGATTCGCACTAAATCGATTCGATTTTGGCTGACAACGCCTCTAAATTCTCGAAACAATGCCCGAGGAAACCCAATTTCTTTGCGGCCTCGACGTTCTTCGGGGAGTCATCGACGAACAGCACGTCCTCGGGGGCCAGTTTCCGCCCGGCGGACTGCGACAGCCGCGCGAGGGCGACGGCGAAGACCTCTTCGTCGGGCTTGGCCAAGCGCAGGCGGCACGAGAAGAGGACCGGGTCGAAGAGCTCGTCGATCCAGGGGTTGTGCCACCTCGTCCACCCGACGAAATCACAGGGTATGTTCGAGAGCATCCCCATCGTCAAGCCGGAGCGGTTGAGGCCGCGCGCGAAGGAGACCATCGCCTCGTCTTTGACGCCCAGCGCCGCAAGGTCGGCCGCGAGGGCCGCCTGCCAATCGATGTCGACGCCGGTCTCGGCGGAAATCCTCGCCCAGTATTCGCGCGAGCCGATGGCCCCCGCGTCGTATTCGACGCGATTTTTCCCGCGGTAGGCGGGAAGGAGGACGTCAGGTTCAACCCCCACCGTTCTCGCCAGCGTTTCAAATGATGTGCGTGATTGTTCGGATATGAATAATCCGAAAAGATCGAACAGAAGCGCGTGCATGTACCCAGATTAATTGACATACAGTTTATTTGCATTAGCCGTCCAAGCAGTGCACACAACTTCACTTCTCAGCCGCTTGCCCCAAGGCGGCGACGGATTCGCCGAGCGCCCCGGCGACGTCGGTCAGATCCTCGCCCGCTTCGACCTGCGCGAAGGCCTCCAACAGGAGCATGCGGGTGAAGCCCGTCCACATGCGCGGATTCTCCACTCCCAGCTCTTCCCATTGTTCGCGGAGAAAATCGTCGGCCATCGCGTGAATGTCGGCGACGTCCTCGGCGACGGCGGCGCGCTCGCTGCTTGCCCCGCCGGATCGGCCGGGGCGCCCGCGAGCGTGCATGAGGCTCATGAGCCAGCCGTGGGAAGACTCGTTCGACTGCCTGAGGCTGGCGACCGCAAACTGCCGAAGACGGACGACGGGCGGCGCCTCGGCGTCGATCTGCGAGAAGATGGCTTCGCGCCAGCGAGGAATGTAGCGGGCGAGCGTGAGCAGGCGCAGGTCGTCCACCGAATCGACGTACCGGTATATCGAATTGCGGGCGATGCCGACCTCCGCAGCCACGGCCGCGGCCGAAAGGGCGTCGGGGCCCGACTCGCGCAAAAGCCGTTCGGCAGCGTCGACGAGCTTCGTTTTGACGATCTCCCTGTGTTGGCGCACGGTGGGCGCGCTGATCTTCGGCACTGCCATCCCCCTTGGATCACTGTTTCGAGCATAGTCGCCGCCCGCCCGAATCGCACGCTGCGGCCCTGCCGTAGAGACGACGAGGGCCCGGGAGGTCACGCATCCCTCCCGGGCCTCGCGGTGCACGCAAACGCGCACGCGTCAGACTTCACGCACATCGGAGGGGAAGGAGACGTTCCCGACCCGAATGCCTGACGCACGCATCCTGTCTCCCGAGTCTGCGGTGCCGACTGCGCAGCAGCGCAGGCCGACAATTGAATTATACCTGAAATACCTACGTTTTCGAAGGTACTACTTGCCACAGATTAGGGTCATTCTATCCGTCGTTCTCCTTTTCCCACAGCGACGAAGGAAGGTCAGCGCCTCACCTGCCTGCCTTCGCATGTCTCACCGTGTTGAGCAACATGTTGACGGTCGCGGCCGACCGTTTCTCGCCCTCGACCATCACGTTGAGGTACGTTCCGTTGAACTCAACCACGTAAAGATAACGGAAGTCTCCCGATTCGGTTATATGCCTGGCCGCAACGGCGGGGAGCCCGGCGATCGTCGTCTGCCCGAGGTACTCCCCCGAGGCGTCGTCGTCCTCCTTCGACGCCCATTCGTCGGCGAGGTCCTCACCCGAATGGTACTCTTCCTCGTCGCCGACTTCGAAAAGCAGCGACGCCCCGTTCGCCTCTATGCCGATGGCGTCTTCGTCGTCCTCGTCCCGCTCGGTCAGCGTCATCTTGCTCGGCATCGGGAAGGAAATGACGCCGGACGGCGTCTGGAGGTTGTACTGGCCCCTTTTGACGCCCCCTCTGAGTTTCCCGTCGCGGCTGAGAACAGAGAGCTTCTCCTCCTGGGGGTCGCCTCCGGGCTGCGAATCCGAGCGCCCGTCGCCCCCCACGCCGGCGACCATGTCCGAGCCGCCTGAGCCTTGGGGCCCCGCGAAGTTAAACGTCTCCGCCGCCTTGAGCAGCACGTTGAGCTCCTTTTGAGTGGGCGCCACCACCGTGAGATTCCATACTCCGTCTTCGATCCTCAGGAGGTACACCCTGCTGAGATGGCCGACCCTCGTCTTCGCGTCGACGGCCACCGCTTTGACGTTGCCGAGGGACGCCGTCTGGACCGGCCTGACCGACGTCGAACCGCGCGACTGGACGATCTTGGTCAGCTGCTCGGCCGTCGTGTTGGAAACGGCCGTCTCCGTCGGGAAAAGCGAAAGCTTGACGTTCGGGTTCGACGAGCTCTCCACGCCGGCCACCCCCGTTTCCGCGTACGTTCGCTCGAAGACGCGCATCGACGGGCCGACGTTCATCGTCACCCTTCCCGATCCGGTGCCGACCGTGAGCACGCCGTTTGTGACGCTGGCCGAACCCAGGGGAAGGCCCTGCCCCTGCGGCTGGGCCTTCTTCGTCGCAGTCGCGGTGGGAACGGGCGTCGGAGAGGGCGTGGGCGACGCCGTCCGCGTCGGCGCAGCGCTCACCCCGAAGGACATTTCCTTTTTGGGCTCGGAAGCGCACGCGGTCAGGCACATCGCCGCCGCGAACACAACAATCACGAGCCTAGGAAGTCGCATCCTCGACCACCTGGAGAAGAGCCGGAATCTCGGTCTCCGCCTTGCCCGAGTTGACGACCAGCTGGATCATCACCCCGTTGACGTTGACGATGTATATGCGCGAAATCGTGCCGTTGGTGGATTTGACCAGAATGGCGCCGGCGGGATACCCCGCCACCTTCTGGACCTCGGGCACCGTCTTCATATGCTCGATGTCCTTCATCCCGCCGTTCTCGCGCATTTTCGCCAGGATCTGCGTGGGATCCGTCGTGAACCCCTTCCTGTCGATGTAGAAGGAGACGTTGCGCCCGGAATTCTGCTGATCCTCAAAGCCGAGCAGGCCTTCGGCGCTGGGTTTGGAGGGGACGAACCCGTCGGGCATCCTCATGACGATCTTCGCTCCGTTGACGTCCACCGTGTACGTCCGCCCGGACACGGAGGCCTTCAGAGGGTCGACGTGGCGCGAGGCGGCCGTGCTGGGCGAAGTTCTCGATCCCGCATTGACCGGCTTGAGCGCGCGGACGGTTTTGAGGAGCTCGTCGGCGGTGGCGGCGTCGGGGGCGTTGATCGTCGCCGACCACAGGTAACCTTCGAAATCGGCGACGACGACGATCGCCACATACCCGGTTTGGATTGTCGCCTGGGCCGCGACGGCCTTGAAATCCCCCAGATTCTGGATGTCGTAGCGGGCCTCGATGTTTGTGAACTGCTTCGTTCTAAGCGTTGCGGCGACGCTGTCGGCCGAAGGCAGCGACGTCGCGGAGGACAAATGGGAAAACATGAGATTCGTCTTCGAATCGGAGGAAGACGTCAACCCTACGAGCTTGACGTCTTCCTGTTTGGCCCTGCTCACTGCGTAGCCGTTGGGAGCCGTGAAGCCGACCCAGACTTTGCCCGTAAACAGGCGGAATTCCGAACCTTGGATTTCCGCCTCCCCCAAGGTCGCCTTGGGGTCCGTTCCGACCGTCGGGCCATTGCCTTTGGTCGAGTGCGGCGAAGTGGATGAGGGGGTGGGGCCAGCGGAAGTTGAAAGCGAACATGCTGGAAGGGCGATAAGCACAACAACGGCGAAGAAGATTCGCAGTCCTCTCATATGCCCTCCTGGAGACATTCAACTTTACGGCACGATAATAGGCGACCCCACGCCGAAAATCGGCCCTCGGCAAGGGGTAACCCTGCCCATCGCTCCGTTCCTCGGAGCTGGGCGCGCGCTCCGACGACGACGCGATAGGGTGCGACAAGGGGTCAAGGGCCTGGAATGCCACGGCTGCCAGGGGGAAGGCCCCTCGTCGATCGGACAGAATACACATTACCCCGCACTCGCGGTTATTTCAGGGGCGTTCATCCATTGACATTCCACGCTCCAAGTGCTCCTCCCGACGGCGACGGAGCCGCAAATCGAGTCGGCCGGAAGGAGGCGTCAGTGGACCGCCGCGGGCGAACCGCTCGGCGAATCCGTGCCTCCGTGGACCCAGATGTCGGTCGGAAGCTCGCCGGGCATCGAGGGGTTCCCCGTGGCAACGAACGGCCTTTCGCGGTTTCGCAGATAGTCTTGGAGCGCCCCGAAAGCCCATTTACCGAGCATGACGATGGACACAATGTTGATGAGCGCCATTCCCGTCATCGTCAGATCGGCGAAGTTCCAAACGAGTTTGAGCTCGGCGACGGACCCAAGGACGATCGAGACGATGACGATTGCCTTGAGAAGCTTGTCGCCCCACGCTTTGCCCTTCGTGAGAAAGTCCATATTGACCTCAGCGTAGGCAAAGTTGCCGATAACCGAAGAGCCGGCGAAGACGCAGATGAGAACGACCATGACCGGTCCCGCCCACGCCCCCAGCGTGGATTTGAGCGCGGCGATCGTCATGTCGGCGCCGGCGGGGTCGGGAGAGGTCCAGTAGGGCTTGAGCGCCTCGGGGTCGGCGTTGAAGAGGATGAACGCGGTCGCCGAACACACAAGGATTGTGTCGACGAAGACGCCCGCAGACTGGATGAGGCCCTGCTTGGCCGGGTGGGTGACGTGCGCGGTCGACGCCGCATTCGGCGCCGAGCCCTCGCCCGCCTCGTTCGAGAACAGGCCGCGCCTGACTCCGTTCATCATCGCCGCTGTCATCGATCCGGCCAAGCCCCCGAGCGTTTCCCGCAGTCCGAAGGCGTTTTCGACGATCAGGCTGAAGGTCGGGCCGACCTTGTCCAAGTTCATGACCACGACTGCGGCGGCAAGGCCGATGTACACGATCGCCATGAGCGGGGCGACGATCTCCGAGGCCTTTGCCACGGCCTTGAGGCCTCTGTAGACGATCGGCCCGCACAGGACCAGGAGGATTGTGGCCGTGACCCAGGGGTTCACCTCGAACTGGGTCTTGAGCGTGTCGGCGATCGTGTTCGCCTGGACCATCTCGAAGGAGACTCCGAACGAGCAGATGAGGAACAGCGCGAAGACGACCCCCCATTTGCGCGAGCCGAGCCCCCTCTGGATATAGAAGGCCGGGCCTCCGCGGAAGGTGCCGTCGTGCCACCTGATTTTGAACAGCTGGGCGAGAGTGGCCTCGATGAAGGCGGTGGCCATCCCCAAGAAGGCAACGAGCCACATCCAGAAGACCGCGCCGGGCCCGCCCAAAGTGACGGCGATTGCGACGCCGGCGATGTTGCCCGTTCCGACCCGCGAGGCGATGCCGATCGCGAAAGCCTGGAAAGAAGAGATTCCATCGCCGTCGACGTCGCGGGAGTCGAAGACCTGCTTGACCATCTGGCCGAACAGGCGAATCTGCACGAAGCCGGTGCGAATCGTGAAGTAGATTCCCGCTCCGATGAGCATGACGATGAGGATGTGGGTTGTGATCCAGTTATTCGTCGTGGATATGAGCTCGGTCAGCTTGTCCATGCCGCCCTCCTAAAGACCGCCTGCGACGAGGAACGGTCGGCTCGCGCGATTTGAAAACTCAAGAGATATTACTAGAACATTACGCGATTTGAAGAATCCGTTACTAAAAACGACGCAAATCCGCACCGACGGCGACCTTCCCAACCGCCGAACAAGAGAACGCTCGATTCCCTCGTCGAGAAGCCGACTCTTTGGCCGCGCAATTTTATCAAAGAATGAAGCGTCCCGCCTCGACTCCCCCCATGGGTATCATTACCCATGCGACTACGGTCGTACGACGCGGTACTATAGATGACGTAGTCAGCCACGGTTGATTGCGCGTGTGTGATAAGCCCACGTCAGCCTCCAATTACGACGTGGGCGATGAGGTCGCCGGTCGCCCAGCCGGGACCTCTGCCTCTTGGGTCTGCGCCTCCAATGGACCCGGAGATGAAGTGAGGCCCACCATGGCGGTGGGCCTCACTTTTTTGCTTTTATCCGCGTCTGCGGGACCTGCGGGAGCCTTCGGCAGCCTTTTGCCGCTGATTCGTCTGGAACTCCTCGTCGAGAAGCGTGAGGTCGTCGGCGGTGACGAGCTGGCTCGCCACGGCGTACTCCACGAGCCTCGCACGGCGATAGGTCGCGTGAACGCCCTTCCCCCCGCGCAGTCCGCGCACGCCGAGCCTGTCCAGCTTCTCGCAGACGTTGTCGAGCTTGCGGTTGAAGCGGGTCTGCGTCCATCCGAGACGCTGGGCGGCCTCCTCCGAACGGGGAATGTCGGAGGGGCCGGTCCCCACCCGCCGCAGCCAGTTTTCGGCCAGAGCGAGGATGAGAAGGCGCTGGCTGGGCGTGAGCGTCACCTGCCCCATGGTCGTCTCGCCGACGTCCTCGCGCCCCGTGGACGAGACCTCGTACATCGTGTCGGGAACCGTCATGTCTATCTCATACGTGGTGGGGCCTGCGGTGAAGACGAGGCTCATGTTGGGCACGACGAGCGGAATCTGGCTTCCCGGGCCTATCCAGGATTGGAGCATCCCCGTGGTCTCGGCAACCGTCACGGCGATGCGCGAACCGACGTTGCTGACCCACCACAGACCGTTGTGCGACTCAATGACGAGAAAGTTTCGGTGAAGAAACGGATTGTCCTCGATCGCCAGGGTGCCGACGCGGCCGATCGTGAACGTGTCTCCCGGATCGATCTTGTAGACCTCGCCGCAGAACTCAATCTCGAGCGCCACGCGCGCCTTCTGTGCGGGTTGGGCGACCGCAACCGAGACCGCCTCGCTTTTAGCATGTTGAGCCATCGATCCTCCTCCGTCTCCGGCATGACCCCAATATGGACCATTGTGTCAGGTATTGCTGTTAAACGGGAACAGAGCCGTCAATGAGAGGTCGGTTATAGTGAGAGATAGGTTACTGTCCCGATGTCACAACGCATGCACTGACCGCCTTTGATTCGTTGGAAACCCCCACCCGCCTGACCTGAACCGTGATGCACGTCTCGACAGGCCTGGCCGCCACGGTCACGCTCGTCTTCTCCGTGGCTTCGACTTTCCCCTCCCCCGCGACGAACGGGGCCTTGTAGAGGTACATGTCGCCGTCGTGCGGGTCGGGATTCTCCCATGTGAACGTCACGCGCCCGTTGCTCACCGTCCCCTTGAGCTTCGTCACGCCCTGAGGCTGCTCCGCTCCCGGATCCATCTTCGTGGTTTCCGAGGCCGAGGGGGAAGGCTTGATGGTTTCGCCCTTGCCTCGGTTCATGAAATAGACCACGCTCAGCGTCACGATGAGGACGACGACGGCCGCGATGGAGAAGCGCGCGACCGGCTTGCGGAGAAAGGCCGCGAACGTCCGTTTGGCGCCGGAGGTCTCGGGCGGCGGGGCGTCCTCAAGTTCGTCGTCGCCGATGGGCGCCCCGTAATACGAGTGGCGGCGGCCCGCGGAGGCGACGTCGGCGCTGTCGACGGCGAAAACGACCCCCGCACCGCGATCGACCTCGATCGAATGCCGACCGACCCGTCGAGGCACGTCGCGCGTGTTCTCGTCGTCGATCGGGGAGATGGTCCGCACCGCCTGGCGTGTGGCGTCCTCGTCGACCGTCGAGGACTCCTGCCATTCCTCCCCCTCGCCCTGAACGTTCATGTCGGTTGGGCGCTGATGGAGCTGCTCGGCCTGAATGAACTGAAGGGCCGTCGCAAACTCCCGCACCGACTGGTAGCGCTGCTTGGGGTCCTTGGCCATGGCCGTGGCCAGGACCCTCTCGAGCTCGTCGGGGGCGTCGGTGCGCCCGGTCTTCGGCAGGGGGGAGCGCAGAACCCGATTGATGACGGCGATCTCCGAATTGTCGCCGTCGACGATTTCGAAGGGCGCGCGCCCGGCGACGAGAGTGTAGATCGTCGCCGCCAGCGAGTAGACGTCGACGGCGGGCGCGGCCTCGCCCTCGCCCGTCGCCTGCTCCGGCGGGGCCCACGGAACGGAGAAGCCCTCGGCCTGAGTCGTATCGCCCATCCGGGTTGCGATTCCGAAGTCCGTGAGCACCGGATGCTGATACGGAGTCATGAGGATGTTCGACGGTTTGATGTCGCGATGGACGATTCCCGCCCTGTGCAAAGTCTCGACCGCGCCTGCGATCTGTATGCCCACTTCGAGGGCGAAGGTAACCGGCAGCGGGCGCATGCGTAAAAGCTTGCCCAGATGCGGCGGAGGGCAGTACTCCATGATGAGGTACATGCGGCCGTCTTCGGTCTCCCCGGCGCCGTGCACGGAGACGACTGAGGGATGCGAGCTCATGCGCGCCATGAGGTTGGCTTCCGCGCGGAAAGCCAGCTTCTGCTGCTCGGTCACGCCCCGCCGAAGCACCTTGATGGCGACTTCGCGGTGCGGAACCTGCTGATCGTACAGGTACACGTCGGCGAAGCCGCCGGACCCCAGATAGGACAGGTACCTGGCATTGGGAATCTTCGGCGGTGTGGCGGGGCGTCGGCCGGCCGACATCAGACTCCCGACCTCGGACCGAGCATCTGGATGGTCACACCCTCGCCGATGTCGATGACGTCGCTGACCCTGAGGAAGAATGGCTCGGTCGGGCTGATGCGAATCGGCCGCTCATTCGGACGCAGGACGTAGGTCCCGTTGTTCGAGTTCCTATCGACAAGCCTAACGTCCCAGTTATCGACGCGAATCTCGCAGTGGGTCCGCGAGATCTGCTGATCGGGGCTCGGAACGGGGACGAGGTGGGCGCGCGGGCGCCCGGGCTCCGGGGCGGAAGCCGGCTTGCGGCCGATGATGATGTCGGCGTCCAAGGGCACGTTGAGCCCCGTGGACACCCAGATCTCCCCAAGGGACGGGCGGGGGTACCAATTCGGTTCGCCTCCGAGCGGGCCGCTGCATATCCTGCACACCTTCCCGTGGGGCGGGTTGAGGTGGCCGTTTTGGCACAGCACGGCCAGGACCATCGCCTGAGGCGACTCCGCCTGGACCCGCTCCTGCTCCTGCGCGCTCTGCTCGCCGACGACGGTCTCCGCATCGTAATCCTCGGCGGAAGCCCCTGCCGCAGCCGCATCCGCGGCGACACGGGGGAAGGAAGGCTCCGGCCGAGCCCCCTGCGCCCCCTCGTCGTCTCGGGGGGCCTCTTCCCGCGGCTGGCCGTCCCAGCCTGCCGGGCCCTCGACGGGCGCTTCCGGTTCTTCGGCGGCGTCGACGGCGTCGCCCGCCGGCTCGGGCGCGGTCGGCTCCCCGGCCGAGGGTGCCTCGTCGGCGACCTCCCAGGGGCGGGGGGTGCGGCGGGCGGGCTCCTCAGCAGGCTCGGCGGATTCTTCCGTCGCATCCGTCGGTTCCTGCTCCGGGCCTTCGGCCGCCTGGACGGGAGAGAACGCGGCCTGGGCCGCGTCTTCGGACTCGTCCAATTGGTCGGCCATGGGGAAGCGGCTTTCGATCGGGAACCGCGGCTGCTCCTCGGGGACGTCCTCCTCGGGCGCCTGATCGCCGACCTCGCCCGCCGACGAGAGGTTCGCGGCGATCTCTTCGAGCTCTTCGGCGGGAATCGCCTCCTCTTCTTCGGTGGCGCCGTCTTCAGCGGCCGGAGTTTGAGCCGCGGGGCCCTCCGCCTCCACGGGGGCGGGCGCCTCGGCCTCAACAGGAGCGGCGTCCTGCCACTCGGCTTTCTCTTCCTCGGCCTGAGGAGTGTGGAAGTCTCCGGGAACAGAGTCGATGAAGAATGGCGCCTCCGCGGACGGCTCGTCCGCTTTCTCCGGAGATCCGGCCGAGGCGACGTCGTCGGCTCCATTGACGGCGTCGAGCGTGGGCTCGTCGAGCGGCATGCGGGTCTTTTCGAGGGCGTCGATCGGGTTGACGGAAAGGGGGCCCTCCTCCTTGGCCGCGGCCTCGGCCTCGGCGGGCTCCTTCGAAACGTCGGCGGCTTCCTGCACGGCTTGCGGCGCCGGAGCGGCCTCGGCTCCCTGATCGGCGGCCCCGTAGCCGCCGGGGGCCGGCGAAGAGCCCGCGGCGCCGTATGCGGCCGCCTCCTTGGCGCGGGAATCCGCGGCGGCTCCGCGAATCTCGGGGTGCCCGGGCACGAATGCGAGAAGAAGGGCGGAGGTCGCCGCGATGCCGTCGGCGAAGGGCAGCCCCTCCGGTCGGCCGACGCCGGCGCCGGGCCCGGCGTCGAGAACGAGGTCGGCCATTCGGTCAATGAAGGCCTCGTTCCAGGTCGGGGTCTCCATTCCGGTGCCCAGGACGTTTCCGTCTCTGTCGCAGGCGCGGAAGGCCCCGCGAAGCGCGACTCGAAGGTGCTCGCCTTCGGACACCGCGATGGCGAAAGCCGGGATCTGGCGCGACGGGCGCACGCCGAAACCGAGGGCCTCTACAAGCTGCTGGAAGGTCGATCCTGAACGAATGGCCTCCCACAGCCACTCTGCCTGGCTTAGGGTGGCACCCTGAACCATCATGGCTCCGTGAGGCGCGACGACGGCCAGAACGTCGCCGGATTTTGCCTGCGCACGTGTGATGTACATTCCTAACCCCTCCGGGGAACGGTGTCGTCGCCGACTATGCGGCGAGCGGCAGTAACGGTCTCTTCCTCAATATTGCCGCTTGGCAACTGCGGACCACAATCCACGATGTCGACGACGACCACCGTGACGTTGTCCGAGCCGCCGGCGCCCAAGGCTTTCTGGACCAGCGTTTGCGCGGTCTCCTGCGGATCTTCCATGTATCGCGCCACCTCGCTGATCCTCTCGTTCGACACGACGGAGCTCAGGCCGTCCGAGCACAAAACGAAACGGTCTCCCATCGAAAGGGGCACAAGGAAGACGTCCGCCCCCACGTCGCCTCCCGAATGTCCGCCGAGGGCGCGCGTGATGACGTTCCTGCGGCCCCAGTTGTTCCCGTCGGCCACTCCGGCGTCGATGAGCTCCTGGACCTCCGAATGGTCTTTCGTCACCTGGATGAACGCCATTCCCGACAGGTGATAGGTGCGGGAGTCTCCGATGTTGAAGACGCGGGCGTAAGGGAATCCGCCTTCGATGCCGAGGACGAGGCCCGTAAGGGTTGTCCCGGGGATCCCCGTCTCGCTGGCGAGGCCGCGCACCGTCCTCGCCGCCAGGGCGATTCGCTCCTCGAGCTCGCCGGCGCTTACGAAGTCTTTGCCGTCGAGCGAGGCGAATGCGTCCACTGCCGTGCGGGAGGCGACTTCTCCGGCGCTGTGCCCGCCCATCCCGTCGGCCACCACGAACACAGGCGAGGACGCGAAGAGGGAGTCCTCATTCAGTTCCCGCATTCCTATGTCCGTCGCAAATCCGCAGCGGGCATACGCGTAAGGGATCACTGGAACGTCACCCTCACGCGGCGCCCGCCGAAGACCACGCTCGCGCCGTCGGTGGCGAGCACGGGGTGGTTCGGCTGCACGGGAACCGGCTGGCCGTCCGGCGAGACGACGATGGTTCCGTTGGTCGACCTGAGATCGTCGACCCTGACGCCGCCCGGCATGAGGGTGAGCGCAACATGGGTCTTGGAAACCGATTTCTGCAGGTCGGCCACGGGCATCGGCACGGCCGAGGGCCACGACGGGTCGACGACGGGGTTCCTTCCGAGCACCACGGTTCCCCTGAGGACGTGGGTCACGCCGTCGTCGAACATGAGGCGCACGGTGGCGGGCTCGCGGCTGCCGGAAACTCTCTCGATGATTCGGGTTTCGTCGAGGCTTCCCGGTCCGGCCGACGCCGGGGCTTCGGCGGCGCTGCCAGCGGCGGGCGGGGAAACCGCGTGGCGGGGCGAGCGCGTCGAACGCGGCTGGCGCGGAGAAGAGTCCGCGACGGGCGGAGAAGCCTCAGCTGCAGGAGAGATCCCGTACTCGTCGAGCCGCTCGGCGATCCGAGCCTGGGCTTGCGCCCGGTTGCTCCTGGCGCGTCTGGACATCCTGCCCTCCTCGGAATCGGGCGGCTGGCTCTGAGGCGCGAATTGGGACGTTTCCGGCGCCGGATAGCCGGGAGCCGAATATTCGGCGCCGGCGCCCGAAGGAGCATTCTGAGCCGGGGCCTCGTACCGCGGATCGTAGGCCGGCTCCGGCGCACTGTAAGCGGACTGCCCATAGGCCGGCTCCGGCGCGCTGTAGGCCGACTGCCCATAGGCCGGCTCCGGCGCGCTGTACGCGGACTGCCCGTACGCCGGCGACGGAGCCTGCCGCTGGTCGACGACCCTGGAGAAGCCGGGGCCGACCAACCCGGGCGCCTGCGCGTAGGGATCGGCCGACGGCTCGGCAGCCGACATTCCCGACGGAGCCCCCTGCAAAGGGGCGGCCATCGGCGATCCGGCCGACTGCGCCAGCTGGGCGCTTGCGGCGGAGGAGACGTCGAATTCGTCGTCGTCCTCGATGGGGCGACGCGTGTCGACGTAGATGATGCCTCCGATCCTGTCGAACCACGTGCGCCCGAAGCGGTCGCTCGTGAAGTGAAGGATGAACGGGAGGCCGACGACGAGGGTCGCCAAAGTCACGGCGGCCTCGACGGCATACTTCTGTATTGCGAACGCTCCGGCGTTGCCGCCGTCCCTCATTCGGACGGCCACCACGCCGAGGGACGTCAGCCCTGGAAGAGTCCCTCTCTTGGCGACGTAGTAGCAGTTGCCCGCGATGAAAACGACGATCAGCCCCACGCACGCGACGTAGGGCATCGGCTTTTCGCCAGGCGGTGGGAAATCCGCGTCCACTATCGGTAGAGCCGAGGCTCCTAGCTCGGCCACAACGATGAGAAGGCTGAGGATCCGCGACGTGGTGCGACGCCGCTTGCCCGCTGGCTGATAGAACACCCTCTCATTACTCATGAGTTCCCTCTTTTTCATTAGGTCTCTTGGGAGGATATACCGACCCGGCGGATCCGCGCTCACCCTGTTCATGGGGACCGCTAGCCTTGAACGTCTTCGCCTGCTTCCAGCGACGGCCCCCGCCGGCCCGCGGAGGCTTCGACTTGCGGCGCGCGCCAAAGGATTTCAAGGAAAAACGCGACCTTCTGGTCGAGGCTCGACGGATGACAGACTTCGCCTCCTCAGCGCTTCGCCACGTCGCCGTCAAAGAAGTATCGCCAATATCACCGCTTCCGAAAACTGAGGCGTCGGCCCTGCGGGCCGTTTCTACGATGGGCGCCGAATCGACCTCCGCTTTCCCTGCGGGCGCCTTTTTCCCTGCGGCCCCCTTTTTCCCTGCGGGTGCCTTTTTCCCGGAAAGGGCCTTTGCGACGGCGTCCGTCACGGCGGACGCCTGCTCGCTGCGGGTCATCCGGGCATCGACCGACACCCGCCCGTCGCGAGCGACGTCGAGCACGTCCTCCCACGCTCCGGCGGCCCTCTCGTCGGGACGGCCTTTCGTCCGCCGCCTGCGAGTCCGCAGCGCCTTCGCGGCGAGGACTGCGACGAAGGGGCCGACGATGAGCAACGTGATTCCCAGCCCCGTCGCGATGTAGAAGAGCCAGCGGGAGACCCCTGCATCCTCGTCTTTCTTGCGGTCGTCGTCGTTTTGGTTGGTGGGGGTCAGCTCGACCGGCTGATCGAGAGGATCGGGCGGCTGGATCACGATGGGCCGGGGGTTCGGCTTCGGTTTGGGCTCTTGAGTCTGCAGCTTCTTGTCTCGAGGCGGAGTCGGATCGAACATTACCCATCCGTATCCGTCGAAGTTGATCTCGACCCACACGTGGGCGTCGCGGCCCTTGATGTTGATCGTTCCGTCCTTGTGAGAGTCGGGATAGAAGCCCATGACGACGCGGGCGGGCATTCCCGCCGACCTCGCCATGAGAGCCATGGCGACGGCGTACTGTTCGTCGTCGCCCTGCATGTACTCGGCCTCCAGAAAGGCCTGGATCCTCTGATTCCTGTGCCCCGGGCGCGAGGGAGACTGCTCGCCGCCCGCGTAGAACCCGTTGTTCTTCAGGTGCTGCTCGATTGCGCGGGCCTGCTGAATCGGGCTCATCGTCCCCTTGAGGATCTTCTGGGTCTTCGCGGCGACGGCGTTGGGCACGTTCGTATTCTCCTCCATCGGCACCGCCCCGAAGGCGTGGCCTTCGAGCTGCCTGTCCGACGGGGCGGGCCGGACGAGGTCGACGATCCTGTACGAGTCCCCGTCCCTCAGAGGAGTGACGGTCAAGGCCGTCTGCTCGGATGGCGAGTAGTAGAGGTCGTCTTGGAGCTTCTTAGCCCGATCGCCCGCGAATTTCAGGTGCGTGAGAAGGCCTCCTCCCGGAACCCATACGCCCGAGTATTTGCCCACCGAAATCGAAAGCTTGCTGGGACGGGACTTGGCGGGCGGGTTCTCCAGAGAGACGTCCGGACCGATGCGCCGGAAGCCCTTCTTCGGGTCCGTCGAGACGTTGTAGACGATCCCGTCGTAGACGTCGAGTGTGGCCAGGCGCACTCGCTCGTCCTTCTTCAGCCCGCTGACGGAGAAAAGGGTCTCGCTCGCATGCTGGTCGTTGTACGAGCGGAAATCAGACAGAGGCGACGGATACTCGCGCACATTGAGCGGCGGGACGACGTGGTCGCGCACGGCGTACCGTGCCTGAGAGTCCGTGAGCGCGGGGGCGAACACGAGCGCCGCCACGGCGCCCGCCCCCGCGAGCGCAAAGGCCCCGTTCCGGCGACGTCGGCTCGCCTTCTCCCCCGCCTCCGCGGCGGAGACCGCCACAACTCTGCGCCTTTCGATGACGCGCGAACACCAGACGAGGCCGATCAGGCCTACGGTCACCCCAATCCACCGGGCCAGAGGCGCCTGCCTCGAGCCGAAGAGGATTCCCAGGATCACGACCAGCCCGACGGGAATGACGCCCCATTCGGGCCGCGAAGCGCGCAGCGCCAGCGAGCCGCATATGAGCGCCGCAACGAGGCACGCGAGGTAGGGCAGGACGGTCGGCCCCACGAAGGCCGCCGCGGGCGGAGTGAGCGTGAGGAGGTCCTTCCACCCCTTGATGGTCTGCACCATGAGCATCTGCAGGACCTCGGAATTCGGCAGCCAGCCCGCGGCGGCCACGGGCCGCAAAGCGATCGCCCCGCCGAACAGCAGGTAGCACGCGACGCCGAAAACGGCCGTGAGCCACGGCGTGAGCCGGGCCGCGTAGCCGGCCCAGGCGACGGCCACGCCCACGGCGATGCCGCCGACGGCGGCGACGTATCCGCTGAGGTCGCCGAAAACCGGCCCCCACGTCATGCTCGCGGCGACGAGCATGACGACGAGGACGCCGAGGTCCATGTAGCGCAGACGGTTTGCGGGCATCAGGTCACCGCCTTGCGCAGCGCCAGGGGCAGATCGTCCAGCCGGGGGACGGTCACCAGCGGCAGGCCCGCGATGAGCGAGCGCGCCGTTTTGCCCAGTTCGTCTGCCCGCAGCGCGAATGTGCGGGCGTTGACGGGGAGGATCGCATAGCCGCTGTGGATTTCGGCGACGTCGACGAGGGAACCCGTGACCAATGCGATGACGCTGGCGTTGGGGGTCTTGTCCATTGCGACTCGGGCAAGGTCGCGCAGGCGGACGACGCCGGGGCGGGCGTCCAGAAGGGTCAGACCGTCGAGGAAGGGCCTGGGAGAACTGGTCGGAAGCGGGCCGAGCTGGCTGACGAAGCTCAGCTCCCTGCGCTCGCGCAGGACCGCCGCCCCGATCGAGGCGGCCACGCTGACGCCGAGTTCGTACTCGCTTTCCGAGGCCCAGGATCTGGCGTCGTCGTCGAAGACGATGAGCAGGTGGGCCCTCCGGGTCTCCTCGAATTGGCGGACCATGAGCTTGCCGATGCGCGCAGTCGTCTTCCAGTGGACGTTGCGCCGATCGTCGCCCGGGATGTAGTCGCGCAGGGCGTGGAAGGCGACGTCGTTGGAGGAAAGGTCGTGGGTCGCGGCGCCCTCGATGTCGCGGATGAACCCTATGGAAGACGAGCCCACGTTGACGGTTTTGGGGTGGACGTAGAGGTCTTGGCGTTCCACCCACACCTGTTCGCGGCGCAGCAGGCCGAGCCCGTCGCCGCGCACGGATCTGACCGGCCCGACCGGGATCACCCCCCGTCGATGCGTCGGAATCGTGAAGATCTCGTTGAACGCGCGGTCTCCCGAGAGGATCGGGACCCCGAATTGCGCGACAGTGGCGCCCACGGGCACCTCGACGACCGACGACGGACAGGGCCTGGCCGCCGTGTTGGCGACCGTCAGCTCTCCGACGGCGGTTTCACCCGAGACGACGCGGCTGGAGGCGAGCGTCAGATCGACCTTGTAGGAGACCTTTCCTATCGTCCACGCCACGGCGACTATCCACGCGACGCCCAAGAGCACGGCCAGGCAGACGAGCTCCATCCAGTGGCGCTGGCGGCCGTAGTGCCAGGCGAGAATCGCCAAGACGAGCACGGCCCAGCCGAAACCGGTGACGACCCTGAGCACGGGGATCGCGCGGCGGACTCCGGGCAGCCCGGATGCCCGCTCGCCCAGCCGGCGCAGCGCGTCCGCGGCGGACGCGGCGGCGCGCCGCAGGCGGGAAGCTCCCGCTCGGAGGGGACGGCGAGCCCCCGATTCCTTCACATGCAGAAAGGCCATTCTATTTGCGCAACGTCGGCGCGGGCACCTCTTCCAGGGCGCGCTCGACGACCGCCTCTCTGGTCGCTCCCGCGAACTCGGCGTCGGGATCGAGGACGAGCCTGTGATCCCACACGACGTGTGCGAGGGCCTTGACGTCGTCGGGAAGAACGTAGTTCCGGCCCTGCGAGAGGGCCCACACGCGGGCGGCGCGAACCATCGAGATCGCGCCGCGCGTGGAGACTCCGACCCGCACGTCCTTCGACGCGCGGGTGGCCTCGACGAGATTCTGGACGTAACCTAGCACCGCTTCGCTGGCGAAGTTGTTCGCAGCCCTGCGGGACATCTCATCGACCGCGCTGGTCGAAATCACCGGAGGGAGGTCCTTCGAACGGTCCGGCGAGGCCGCGCCCTTGAGGATCTCCACTCCCGCCGCGCTCTGGGGGTATCCGACGGAGGTCTTGACGAGGAAGCGATCGAGCTGCGCCTCCGGCAACGGGTAGGTTCCGGCCTGCTCCACGGGATTCTGCGTGGCGATAACCATGAAGGGGCGGCCGGTCTCGTGGGCCACGCCGTCGACCGTCACGCGGGACTCTTCCATGACCTCCAAGAGCGCGGACTGGGTTTTGGGCGAGGCGCGATTGATCTCGTCGGCGAGCACGATCGAGGCGAAGATCGGCCCCTTGTGGAAGTTCCATTCGCCGGTTTTCTGGTCGTAGATCGTCACGCCCGTGATGTCGGACGGAAGAAGGTCCGGGGTGAATTGGATGCGCGAGTGCGTGCCTTGCACAGTGGCCGCGATCGACCTGGCGAGAGCCGTTTTGCCGGTCCCCGGAGCGTCTTCGAGAAGCAGGTGGCCCCCCGCGAACATCGTTGTGAGGGCGAGGCGAATGACGTCGTCCTTGCCCAGAAGCGCGCGGCCGACGTTGCTGACGATCCTCCCGAACGTCTCCGCGAACCACGCCGCGTTCTGCTCGGTCACCTGTTCTTGTTGTTGAGTCATGTTCTTCCTGTCGATCTTTCTCGCGCTTTCTCACGCCCGCGGCGTTCGGAACGCGACGGCCTCGGGCGGCAGAGCGAGGGCCTCCCGGGGGAGGCGCCCGCCCAGCGCGCCTCCCGGATCGGAGCGCCAGGCGACGGAGTACATGCCCACGCGCTCGCCCGGCATGAGGTCGTTGCAGCGCTCGTCGCTGTCGATCTCTTGCGGGGAGGACTGGCTGACCCTGATGCAATACCTGACCGGCCTCATCCCGACGTCGTCGATCTTCACCGAGTTCTTCGAGAAATCGACGGACTTCGACTTCTTGATGCCGCTTCCCGTTATGGTGTATTCGCCGGAGGACCCGTTGTGCGAGCCTCCGCTCCACGTGCAGACGACGTCGTCGTCGCCGGGCTCCTCCCAACCGCAGGAGAACGCGTCCGGCGGCGTCGGCCTGCCGTAGGGCACGACGGCGTTGGACGAGGAGACGAGGCTCGTGCGGTTCTCCGAGACGGTGCGGGCCCGGAACTGAAGCTTGACGCTTTGTCCGTTGGGCAGCCCGCGAACGATCTGGCCCCCGCCGTTGATCCGGTTCCAGGAGCCTCCGCCGTTGGTCGAATACTCGTAGACGAGCTCGGATTCGCGCCAGCCGTTGGTCGCCGATCCGCGGGGCGCATTCGTGATGCTCACCTCGCCCGAGGTTCCCGTCGCCTCGATGCGGCCTCCCGCAGGGGCGCTGAGCGACCCCAGGATCCGAACGGACCCGGCGCTTGCCGCCGTGGACGAGTTCGGGTTCTTGCTGTTGTAGGCCGTGACGGTGAAGCTCACGGGCTGGCTCGAGTAGCCGATGTCCATGACCACGGAATTCTTGTTGCCCGCGACCGTCACGCTCTCGCCCGTGCTGGCCTGCACGGTGTAGGACTCGATCGGCCTGCCGTTGCTCGGCGCGCTCGTCCAGCGAACGGTCGCCTGGCCCCTGCCGTCGCTGCCCGACTTGTTGACCGACGTGTTCTCGACGCTCGCCGAGAAGGCGCCTGGGCGGCCGAAGGGCGTGACGGGCGCCGAGGGCGCGGACGGCTCGGATTGCCCCTGCCTGTTCGTCGCCACAAGGGTCGCTTGAACCGACGTCCCGTTGGGGACGCGGACGGTCGCCGACGTCGCGCCCGGAGCAAGCTGCACGGACTGCCCGGGGGCGACGTTGAGCGTGAGGGCCGTCACCGGGCTGCCGTCGGAAGACACGCGGTTCCACGAGAAAGTCACGCTGCCGTCGCCGGGAGTCGCCGTCAGGCCCGCCGGCCGGTTCGGCACGATGTCCATGAGCACGGGCGCAGACCGCGTAGGCGTCGAAGCGCCGACCGCGTTGTAGGCCGTGACCTCGAATACGTGGTCGATGCCGAGAGTCCGCCCGTCCAGCTGGCATTGGGTGACCGCGCCGCAGTGCTTCCCATCGCCCTGCGTGACGTCGCGGACCACGACGTCGGTCACGGGCGAGCCGTTGAAGTCGATGACCTTCCACATGACCGTCGCGGAGTTCTTGTTCGTCACACGTGCGCCGAGGATCTGCACCGGAGACGGCTTGCCCAAGACCGAGAGCTTGAACTGGCCGCGCACCGACCTTTCGGGCAGCCCCGTGGCGTCCATAAGCTGGTAGGAGACGTAGATCTCCCCCGTCACGTCGTGCGGAATCGACACGGAGACGACGGTTCCCGACGAGGAGGCCTTGACTCCCCCGACCTTGCTCGAAACCGTCGGTTGGCCGGCTATCGACAGGGGCTTGTCCGGGAAGGGGTTGACGGCGAACTTGGACACGTCGACCTTCGCCGTGGTCCCCGCCTTCACGGTCTCTTCGTAGGAGGCGACCTGGATGAGCGGTCTGTCCGTCTTGACGATCGTCACGGGAACCTGGCCCTTGACCGAATTGTGCCCGTCGTCGATGGACACCTCCACGGCCCCGGCCGAGCCCGGCTGCGACTCGGCGTCGGCCTTGACCGAGAGCACGGACCCGGAGACCTTGGCGTCGATCCCCTTCGGAGCCTTGACCACCTTGTACGTGAAGTCCTTCGGATCGTCGCCTCGGTCCTGGTCGGTCGTCATCGCCGCCAGGTTCGCCGAAACGGGCTTCGTCGATCCGGCCTCGACCTGCACGGGCGTCGGCGTGAACTCCGGCGGACGGTTGCCGGACGGCTTGACCTCGACCGGCAGCTGCAGGGTCCTCACCAGGCCGCTGCCGTCGTTGCGGTCCTTTCCGTCCGTGACCTCGAGGGTGATCATCGTCGGGCCGGAGAAGTCCGACTGCGATGTGAAGGTGATCGTCCGCTCGTCCGTGTAGAGGGGGTCGCCGTTCCATCCGACCGAGGCGGCCACCTTGCTGGGGTCGGTCATGATGACGGACCTGCCCGAGCGCGTGAGGATGTAATCGTTGATTTTGATCTTCTTCGGCTTTCCGGCCTCGGCGACGATCGTCTTCGACGTGTCGACGACGGGCTCGGTCTGCCTGGCCGGGGGCACGCGCACGACGGCGGCCGATTCCATCCCCGTCGAATCCTTGACCTTGTAGAGGACGATCCGCGCCTTGTCGGAGGTCTTGATGGTCAAGGACTTGTCGGAGTTGACGGTCACGCCCTCGTCGTCGGATTCGACCTTCTCGTCGTAGACGTCGCCGTCGGGGTCGGTGTCGTTGGCGAGCACGTCGACCCTCACCTTGTCCTTGCCGAAGGCCTTGTCCCGACTCACCGAGTCGTCGCGGGCGATGGGCGCCAGCGCGGGGGCGTCGGGCGAGACGTTGACCGTCAGCAGGCCCTCCGCGAATCCGCCCCTGCCGTCGGTTATCCGGTAGGAGACGGGATAGGAACCCGCCGTTTTGGGCGTTTTGACGATGACCTCGTTGCGGCGCTCGGAGACTTTGAGGCCCTTGGCCCTGCTCTTGGCCGAACCGGCCACGAGCTTCGGCGTGTCGCCGCTGTCGGGGTCCGAGTCGTTCTGCGTCACGGGCACCGACACCTTCGTCCCGGGCCGCACCCGAACCTGGTCGGCAACCGCGTTGGGCGGTTGGTTGGTCTTGGGCGCCGGAACCACGCCCACGCGCACCCTGGCCGTCGCCGTCTTGCCGTACGTGTCGCGCACGATGTACTGGAAGCTGTCGGTTCCGGGCTTGCCCGCCGTGTACTTCAGAGAGTCGCCGCCGACCTCCGCCAGGCCGAGCTTCGGCGATTCGCCCGGGCCGACCAGCTCGACCGAATCGCCCTCGGGGTCGATCCCGTCGAGCGGGACCGTTATGTTCAGCTTCTCGCCGACGACGGCGCGGGCCGTGATGTTCTTCGGTATGGGCGGGCTGTCCTTCTCGGCGTCGGCGGCCGTGACGGTGACGGTGACGGTGGCCGACTCCGTGTGGCCCAGAGAGTCTTGGACCGTGTACACGACCTTCACCGAGCCGGGCTTCTTCCCCGCCCTGAAGCGAACGACGTTGTCGGAGAGGAAGACCTCCCCCTGATCCTTCTGGGCGTTCGACTGCAGGTTCGGCAGCACGGTCATCTTGAGGTTGCCGGGGGACCTGTCGTTCGCCAGCACGCGCACCGATCCGACGTCTCCGGCCCGGACGACGAGCTGGTCGTCGGCGAGCACGGGCGGCGCCTGTGCGTCCGCGGCGGGCACGGGAATGACCTTGACCCGGCCGGTCGCCGTCTGGCTTCCGTTGGAGACGGTGTAGGTGAAGGTTTCGGGGGCGTCCAGCCCGGCCGGCGCGCTGACCCTCGCATGTTCGTGGTTGTACGGAGAGACGACGAGCTTGGACCCCGGCTCAGTCTGGACGGACTGGAGCGTGAGGACGCCGCCGCCGGGATCCGAGTCGTTGCTCAGCACGTCGACGAGGCTCTGGCCTCCGGCGGGCAGCATCGCAATGTCGTTCTCGGCGATCGGCGTCGAGTTGGCGTCGCGCTCGACAGCTTCGACGCGGATGATCCCCATCGACGACGTCGGCCCGTCAGAGACGAAGTACGTCTGGTAGTAGGTGCCCGGCTTGGACGCGGAGACTGTCACGGTGCTCTGATCCGAGGAGGCCTTGGCGGTCAGGCCTTGGGGGCTCGGGCCGAGGCTCACGAGCTTGAGCGAGTCGCCGTTGGCGTCCGTGTCGTTGGCCAGCGGGTCCACCGTGGTCGATTCGCCGGCCACGACGCGCACGAGGTCGCCGTTGGCCCTGGGAGGCTGATTGACGCCGTCGGTCACTTCGACGACGACGGAGCCGTTTGTGTCCGCCTGTCCGTCCGAGACGACGAGGTTGACGTTGCGCACGCCCGCGCCCTGGCCGAGGTCGGAGATGGAGACGGAGCCGGTCTCCCGGAACGAGGCGTTCAGCCCTTTCGTTCCGGCGGCGCTCTTGAGGTAGATCTGGTCGCCGTCGGGATCGATCCAATCCCCGAGCACCTGGAGGGTCGTCGTGCCGCCGGAGGAGAGCTTGGCGCTCGTATTGATCCTTTGCACGGGCGGGGCGTTCTGACTGAACGGGTGGACGGAGACGTTCACCGTCGCGGTCGCCTTGCCGCCGCGCCCGTCGTCGGCCTCGTACGTGAAGGACGTCGATCCGGTCGCCCCTTCGGGCACGTCGATCTGCAAAGCCTGCCCGTTGCGCCCCGGCCGAACCGTGCCGAAGGACGGCTGGCTGAGGGCCTTGACCGTCAGGATGTCCCCGTCCTCGTCGTTGTCGTTGAAGGTCACGGGCAGCGTCGTTGAGCGCCCGGGCCGCACGCCGAAGGAGTCGTTCTCCGCCTTTGGCGGGTGGTTCTCGTCCGTCCTGTTGGGGTCTTGCTGCTGGGTGTTGAGGTCGGAGCTGTCTTCCTTCTTGTCGTCGTCGACGTCTTCGCTTTGGTTGATATTGTTCCAGTCGTTGACCAGAACCATGTCTTTGTCGGGGAGCCACACGTTGCCGTTGGCCACGTCGTTGAGGACGATGATTTTCCTGTTTGTGCGGAAGCGCACGCTCTTGCTCGCCTCGAGTTTCTCGGCGGGGCGCGAGACGTCGTCGGCGTTGCCGTCGCAGTCTCGCACAAAACGACCGGTGTTGGCCCACGCCGCGTAGGCGCACCCCTGGTGGAGCACCGGAGGGGCCGCGCTTCCCCGCGCGTTCGGGTTGTCCGGGTCGGCGGCCTTCTGCGTGACGGCGCCGTCGTCGAGGGAGACGCGATACAGCGACGTCGAGGAGGCAACGAGCGCGTCCGAGGAGTTCGGCCCGGGCTCTTGCAGGCGCAGACCGTTGCTGTCGCCGAGTGAGACGAGCTTGCCGTCGGGAAGCAGGAGCTTGCCCGAGTCGGGGTCGAGCACCACTGGCTTGTCCCCGACCGAGCTGATCTGAAGCCCCTTGACCGAGGCGAGCTCGTCCGGGAACTTGTGCTCGATCCGCGTGAAAGCCGAGCCCTCGGCCTGCATCGTGCGCAGAACCTTCTCCTTGGCCGAGACGACGTGGACGGACCCGTCCTTGCCTACGGCCATCGTTCCGTCCTCGACGCCTTCGGTCGTCGGCTCCGCGGCCTCGGGCGAGAAGCCGGGAAGCGACTTGAAGCCCGTCGTCCAGACCTTTCCGGCCTTGGAGTCGATGAGCCCGATCGTGCCGCCGCCCAGCCCGACGCCGTCGACCGTTCCGAGTTGCTGCTCTGTGCCGATGAGGGACTTGGCCGGATCGACCGCCGCAAGCGTCCCGGCTTCCATGTTGCGATAGAGAACCGTGTCCTCTTCTTGGAGCACGTCGAATTTGTCGGTTTTCGTCCTGTCGGAGGCGTCGATCGATTGTGAGGGGTAATTCACATGGCCTAGCGTGCGTGAGCTCTGGTTCGTGACCCACACGCCGCCGTCGTTCAAGGAGAGCTCGGCTCTGTCGATGCCCTGGGACGCGGCGATGGCCGCTCCGTAGGCGAGAAGGATTGCAGCAGTCGCCCCGGTTGAGACCAGACGCTGGGTACGTTTCGAAAGCCCGCGACGGCGGGGCCTCGGGGCATCGCGTGTCAGATCGCGCGTCAGGTCGCGTGAACGCGGCAAAGACATCCTTTTACCTCCTATTGGATGTTCCGCACGTGGGTGGCGTGTGGGAGGAACCCGCGCACGGCTGAGGCACTCCGCCCTCTTCGATTATTCGAACAGCGCGAAGGACCCCACTGTTCAAAATATATTGCCTTTTGCCCTAGCTTCCAAGACGCCTTCCCCTGCTTTCGCGAGCGCAGCGCTCACAGCCCCGACAGAGCATCGCATCACGCCGCCGTCCTCAACCGAATGCGTCCGCACCGCCCCCGTCCCACTGCCTTCGCAACTCCGCGCTGCCTTCGCCACCTCGTCCCCGCAACTCCGCGCTGCCTTCGCCACCTCGTCCCCGCAACTCCGCGCTGCTTTCGCCTTCCCGCACCGCCTTCGACGCCCCATCCTCCGTCAGCCGGCCAACCGCAGCGGACGCGCGTGCAGCCGCTGTGAGGCTTCGCGCGCTTGCGCACCAAAACGATTTCAATGTGGAATGATTCGGCCTAAATACAAGGAAATGCGACCTCCGACTCGACCTCCGCCCCACTCAATCCGGCCTCTTTCCCCGATCGCGCGGAACGAACAGGTGGGCTTTTGCCGCCATTTCGGGAGAGAATGACCGCATGGGTTTCATCGATTGGGCATTCGACGTCGCGGCGGCGCACCCCGACTTGACGGGCGCGCTCATCGACGTCGACGGCGAATGGCTTGACATCCTACTGCCCGACGGCCGCACGTTCCGCTTTCGCCCCGGCCAAATGATCGACAAATCGAAGCCCGAACCCGTCCGTCGCAAGCTCCTCGACCGACTCATCTCCATCGGCGTCGCCCGCGCCGAGTCCGCCCCGTCCGAGTCCGCCCCTGCCGACTCCGACCCCTCCGCGTCTGCGCGCTTTGAATCCGACGCGTCCGACGCGAGCGTTGAATCCGACGCGAGCGCGCCCGAGGCCGGCGCAGCTTTCGATCGGTCCTCGGGCTCCGAGTTTTTCGACGAGGCCCCGCCGGAGGACGAGCCCTCCGCCGTCGCAGCCGAACGCCTTGGACCGTTGGACGCAAGCAGCGGAGAGTCCGTGCTTGCCCACATCATGCCTATCGTGCGCAGCGCCGACTACTTCGTCGCCTCCCACGACCACGCGCGCGACGACTCGATGATCTACGTGCCCCTCACTCCTTTCGTGGGTGCAGGCATCGCGATCGACGGCCGCGACCTCATCACGCCCATGTACTTCTCCGACGCCGAACGGCTGGGCCTTCCCACCGACATCGTCGGTTTCTTTCAGCAGGCGCTCATGCACCTGCGTACCTCCGACTTGACCAACGGCCAGCCTTCCGTGCAGGTCCAGCCGGGAACTCTCGCGGGAGCGCAGATCTTTGAGTTCGCCGGCCCTCCCAGCTATCAAAGCTCGTGGTTCATGGACGTCGAAATGGCGCTCACTGTGGCCGAGTCGCTCAGTTCCGTCCACGACGACGGCCTCGCCTTGTTCGTTCCCGCCTCGCGCGACCTGGCGTTTGTGGTGATGGCCGACGATCCGCATCTCGCCCCGCTGTTCCAGTATCTTTCGCGGGCAGCGGCCGACGCGGAATCGATCTATCCCCTTCCGCACGTGGTGACCGGCGACGGGTGGAGCGAGTGGATTCCGATGAACGACCACCCCGCCGCCCGCATCCTTTCCAAGATCCGCGCGCGCTCGCGGGCTGCGATCTACAGCGTGCAGGAACGCGAGATGCGCACGTGGCCGAACGATTTCGGAAGGCTGGCGCCCTTCGAGGTGATTCGCGACGGCGCTCTCACCTCTTCCGCGACGCGTTGGACGTCCCTCGACGGCTTCGGATCCGTTCCCGACGCCGAGTACATCGATTTCGTGCGTCAAAAGTCTCCCCACCCGTGGGACGCCGAGGCGTCCGACCGCGTGCGGCTCCGAACCCAGGTGGCACGCGACGTCTGGCACGAGGGATTGTCTCCCATGCACAACGTGTGGCCCCCGCGCTGGAACGTCGCCGGCTTTCCCGACGACGCCCAGATGGCCGCCCTTAAGGAAGCCTCAACCCGCGAGTTCTGAGCGGGGCGTATGGCTCCGCGGCCCGCTAGTCACTGCTTCTCCCCCGCACTTCTCCCCCATTTCCCCGCGTAGAACCGGCCAAGGGTCTCCTCCTTGAAGTCCGCATAGTCGCCCGTCTCGATTGCCGCGCGGATCCCGTCGACGAGCCGCACGGTGAAGTGCTCGTTGTGGATCGTCGCGAGCGTGGAAAAGAGCATCTCTTTGGCTTTGTACAGATGGTGAAGGTAGGCGCGTGAGTAGTGCGTGCACGTGTAACAGCCGCATCCGGGCACGAGCGGGTTGAAATCGCGTCTGAACTGGGCGCGCGTGAGATTGAACCTCCCGTCGGGCGAGTAGATCGCGGCGTTGCGGGCGACGCGGGAAGGGTTGACGCAGTCGAACGTGTCGGCCCCGGCTTCCACCGCCGCGAAGAAATCGTCCGGCTCGGAGATCCCGAGGAGGTGGCGCGCCCGATCTTCAGGCAGTTCCTGCGAAGCCCACCCGACGATCGTCCCCAGATTTTCCTTCTCCAGCGCCCCTCCGATGCCGAAGCCGTCGAATCGCTGCCCGTCCGCTTCCATCGCGCCGAGGTCGCGGGCGGCCTTTCGCCGCAGATCCTCGTACTGGGCGCCTTGAACAACCCCGAAGAGCTGCTGGTACGGCTTGCCTTCACGTTCGGCAGTCAGTGCGCGATGAGCCGCCAGACACCGCAGCGCCCATCGCCTCGTGCGTTCGAGGGCCTCCTCTTGGTAGGCGCGGGAGTTGAGCAGCGTCGTCAGCTCGTCGAAGGCGAAGATCACGTCCGCTCCAAGCTCGTGCTGGATGCGCATTGAGACTTCGGGCGTGAATCGGTGTCGACTTCCGTCGAGGTGGGAGCGAAACCACACGCCGTCGTCGTCGACGTCGGCCAGGCGTTCCTTCCACGGCGCCACCGTCCCGTCAGCGTGGGGGGAGCCCGAGAACTCCTCGGAAAGCACCTTTTTGAAGCCCGACCCCAGAGACAGGACTTGAAACCCACCCGAGTCGGTGAATGTCGGACCGGACCAGTTCATGAATTTTCCGAGCCCGCCGGCTTCGTCGACGATGTCGGAGCCCGGCTGCAGGTACAGGTGATAGGCGTTGGCGAGCACGGCCTGCGCGCCGACGTCGGCGATCGCCTCGGGCGCCACCGCCTTGACAGTGGCTTTGGTTCCGACCGGAACGAAAGCGGGTGTGGCAATCTCGCCGTGCGGGGTGGCCAACACTCCGGTGCGGGCAAGCGGGTGGGCGTCTAAACGGGCTCGAATCTCGAACGTCATTTCGCGATCTCCTTGCCGTCGGACTCCGAGACCCGCTCTCCGCACGAAGCCTGCTCTTCAGCGGAAGGTTCCGCGTACGCGGGGTCCGTCTTCTTGACGAATCCGATGACGGCGTAGGTCAGGGGCAGGAAAACGGCTTCGACGCCGACTTTGTAGGCGAAACCGACGAGCATGAGGTTGAAGATCGTGGCCCATCCCGCGTTCCCGGTCCACGCGATGAGACAGAAGACGGCGGTGTCGGCGGCCTCTCCCACCACGGTCGATCCGAGCAGGCGCACCCATAGGCGTTTCTCTCCGAACGCCTTTTTGATCTTGACGAGGACAAGGGAGTTGAGGAGCTGGCCCGCGAGATATCCTAGCAGCGAGGCGGCGACGAAGCGCGGCACCTGGCCCAAAACCGCCTCGAAGGCAGCCTGGTTCTTGTAGTCGGGGTCGGCCGGCGCGATTTGAACAAGCCAGAAAGTCAAAGACGCCAGAATCTGAACGACGAATCCGGTGACGATGACTCTGCGCGCCCGTCGAAAACCGTAGACTTCGGAGAGGACGTCGCCGAGTATGTATGTCAGCGGGAAGAGAATGGCTCCGCCGTCGAACACCAGGTGCCACGAAAAGCCTCCGACGGCTATGTCTAAGCCGATGAGCTTCGTGGCGGCGATGTTGGACAGCAGAAGGAATGCGACGAAGCATACTGCGACGATGTCGAAGTATCCTCGGCGGACGTGACGGTGGCTCACGGAGAACTCCTTTAGAACAGGGACTTCAGTGCGGGATGCGGGGTTCGCCCCGCGCTGCCACCACGGGGGCCGGTTTGAAACCGAGACGTCGAATCGCTCCGTCGTCCTCGTAGAGTGTAGCGCCGCACGCACCCGACGCGAAGCCTGAACTCGTGATCGCCGTACGTTCAATCGTCTTTCGCGTCCCATCTTCACACCCCGTGCCTTCGCGTTCCAATGATTGTTCCATCTGGCCGGGTGAAGACGAATCCGCCGTCGTGGTGGGCGATGGTCGTCATCTCGCGGTGGACGAGGGCATGGTGATGCCAGCACAGCAGGACGGCGTTGGCCAAGTCAGTCGCGCCTCCCCTTTTCCAGGGCAAGGCGTGGTGGATCTGGCCATGGGGGATCGTCTCCGTGCACCCCGGGTACCGGCAGGTTCGATCTCTGGCGATTACAGCGCGAGTCTGCCCAGGTGTGAATATACGCTTGCTTCGCCCTGCGTCGAGAACTTCCCCGGTCGCGGAAAACACGATGCGGCCAACCGAAGAGTCGCAGGCCAGCCGGGCAAGCTGAGTCATCGACAGTACGGTTCCATCGTCAAAAGCGGCCGGCTCTGCTCCGGCCAAAGCCTTCAGATCGATTGCCGAGGGAATGACCGCCAAGAGGGGGCCGAGCTTCTTCCGTTGCCGGCGAACTTTTTCCAGGCACGCGCCGGCCCGCCCCTGCCCGCCCGTCTCGACGCACCGCCTCGAAGCATCGCGGTTCACACCGTCATTGACCCCACCTGCTTCGGCGGCGCCGACGCCGCGCGCGTCGACGCTTCCGGTTGCTGCGACGCCGCTTTTGAACATTGAGAGCGAGCCTTCGGAAGAATCGTTTGCGTCGAGGGCGGGGCAGCCGCCGGCAGCGTTTTCCAAGCGCGTGAGAGTGGCCAGGGGAACATGAACCGACAAATGCGGGCGGATGCGAGCCCCGGCTGCCAGAGTTCCCTCATCAAGGCGGACGCTGGCAAGCTCGACAAGGGCTCCGGCGCGCCGTTCCGGCAGAGTCCGCGCGTCGTCGGCGCTTTTTCTCCCCATGAGCGCGCTCAACGCCGTGTCCACGAGCGCCGAAGTCTCGCTGGAAAGCCAACCGCTGACGCGCATTCCCCACCCCGATGGGGAAAAGACAACCTTCTCCCGCGCAGCTTCGTCTTTCTCCGCCGCCACTCCCATGGCCGGGTCCTCCCGCAGGGCGCGCACTCTAAGCCGCCGCTCGAATTCACGCGGAGCAGACCGACGCGCCCACCGAACTATTTCTTCTTGAACCCCCTCGCGGCGAAGCGACTCTCGCAGAGTGGGCGTGGAAAACACTCGTCGAACGCCGTCGACATGCTCGGCGAACACCTCTCCCGACTCCAGCGCGGCGGCCATGACCGGCAACTCCTCGCCCAAAGATTGAGCGCGTGCGATTTCACGGGCGGCTGCGGCAGGCGACTGCCCCGAGGCCTTCTCGTTCCAGCGGACCAGCGTTCGCTCGCCCGAAGCGCGCCAGCTGCCCCTTTCGCCAATCGCAACGAGCCAGCGACCTCGCACCGCCCCCAAGCGAGAGGCCAGTCCTGCCAGCGCCTCGGCACCGGCAAGAAGCTCCTCGTCAGAAACCTTCGACACGTCCAGACCGGCCAAAATCGAAATATCGGCCTTCAATCCGTTCACAGACTCACCCACACCGGATTTTCGACCCCGATCGGACACTCTTCCGCCGCCTCCCGCATAGGCAAAGCCTTGAGAAAGCGCCACCCCAGCTGGGCAAAGAACGCCCGCCACATCGACGTCGTCGAGAGTCATTGTGCCCGCCTCCTTCCGCAAGATCCCCGGCGTCACCCTCTTCTCCCATTATACACGAGTCTTGATATAGTTTCAATTTTTTGTTCGATATTTTCTATCGTTTATTCATGAAGCCAATCTTTGCAAAACGTCCGACGACGCCGCCTCCACACCGGCCGCGTAACCTCCGCCCGCACCATCCACGCATCACACGCCGCGCAGCCGCAACCCCAACCGCGCAACGCCCACGCGCACGCCGCCGACGACGCCGCACACAGAAGACGGCGATTCCCGCCAAACCAGACCGCTCCGCCCGATGCCAGACCGCTCCGCCCGATCGTCGTCGGACGCTCGACGACAGACGGAAACGACGGCAGACGGAAACGACGACAGACGGAAACGACGGCTCCCCCACCACCAGGCCCCGCGTAGGCCACCCGCGCACAGAGAGGCCAAAGGCCCGAGCAGGCCTGGAACGAACGCATTGGCGGTTCATTGTGGAGTTTTTCGCTCTCAAAGGCTCGAACCGCCCTGGAACGAACCCTAGAACTGGAACGAACCCTAGAACCCGATGTGCAAAACCGCCGCGCGGTCGGCCGGGCTCACGGCCTGCGAAACCGCCAGATCCTTGCCGTCGCGATACCCGATGCTCTGCCCGGGAAGCAGGAAGGCGTCGGCAGAAAGCAGGTAGTCGACCACGTTTGACAGCATCGCATATACCTCTTCCTCGCTGTGCAAAGACCCGACCACCTCAAGGTCGAGATGCCCGAACAACGGCAGTCCCAGCGTCCGGCCGTAGACGAGATCTGGCTTGGACACGCGGATTCCCACCCACAGCGGAATCGGGGCCTGCCCCTTGCTCAGGAGATCCGCGAGTTCAACCGTCATCCGCGGAGGCTGCACGACGCCGAGTTCCGGCCGGAAGAGCCCCACCGCCGACTTCTCGCGCATGAGCGCATCGGCCACCTCCGTGAGAACGACGTGTGCGGTCAGCGCGCGCCGCCGCAGTCCGATCTCGCGAGGAAGCCCCTCCAGTTCCGCTATCTCTTCGCCGGTGAAACCCGGAATCCCCGAACCGCCCGCCTCCACGGCCCGATCGCCGAATTCGCCTCCTGAACCGCCGTTTTCTCGCCGAAAGCCGTCCGCTCCAGGCCCGAAGCCTCCCGCTCCAGCCCCAAGGCCGCCAACGTCCTGCATCGGTGCGAAGCAGGTCAAGGCGACATGAAAACCGTGTGCTGGAAGCCGACCCCTTTCCGGCACGGCCTCCCCCGGAACCGGGCTTAGCAGCACGACGACGTCGCGCAGCGCAAACCTCAGAATGCTGCCGCCCTCCTCCCATTCGGAGGCAATGCTCTCATTCCACAGCGTCCCCACGCGCGCCGCAGCCGCCTCGAGGTCGATGGGAGCGGTGAATAGAGCCGTCGCGGAGAGCATCTCCGGGGCATCGGGATGGATCATCGAAACGGGAAACTCGGTCATGCCGCTCTCCTACGCCGAAACAAGTCAAAACCGCGAAATAAGTCGAAACCGCTGAAATGAGATGGAGCTCGTCCGTCGAAGCCGCCGACACGTCGACAAACCGCCGGCACTTCGACAGCCCGCCAACGACATTTCGACAAGCCGCCGGCTTCGACAGACCGCCACCGCTTCACAAGCCAACGACATTTCGACAGCCCGCCAACGCCACTTCGACAAACCGCCGGCTTCGGCGGCTTCCAGATGCGTCGAACAACGAAAACGCCGAAAAGGGCGTAGACAAAACAAAAGGGCGTGGACAAAACAAAGGCAAAGACATAGATAAGGCTGGGTGGTTCGAATCGACAGCAGCGGAAACGAACCACCCAGCCAATTGGCAAGGAATCCGGGATTCCCACACGCTCACCTCATTTGGGACGGATGCATCTTGCCATTGCGCGCACCCGACGGGGGCGCAAGCTCTATGAAGTTTTGCTGCTCTAATGGTATACCGCAGACCTGCGATCCGCAGCAACCGTAGGTCTAAAAGTCTAGGCACTTTCGACCGGCATCACAAATCGACTTAGCCGACAGTGAAATTCATCAGAGGTCTGCCAGACGCGTGTAGGTCTCAACGAAGACTTCCTCCGGAGTTCCGGGGTTGTCGACGACGAAGCCGAGCTCGTCGTCCTCGAGCCTTTCCAAAGTGGCGTACTGGTTGGACAGCAGCGAAGGGTTCATGAAGTGCCCGCGCCTCTTTTCCATTCTCTCCGCGTTGAGGTCCTTGGGCGGCGCAACGTGCGCGAAGACGGTTCGAGCGCCGTTTTCCCGCAAGGTGTCGCGATACTTGCGCTTGAGGGCGGAACAGGAGACGACGGTCGAATGGCCGACGGCGTTTTCCGCGCGCATCCAGTCGCGAATCGCCTCGAGCCATGGCTGGCGGTCGGCGTCGTCGAGGGGAAGGCCGGACGCCTGCTTGTCGCGGTTAGCCTGCGTATGAAATTCGTCGCCCTCGGCGTAAACGTAGCCGAGTTTGCCCGCGAGCATCATGCCGATCGTTGTCTTTCCAGACCCCGCAACGCCCATGACAACGATGTTGACGGGCCCTTTCGCCCGCGGCGGCGCTGGCAAGTGTGGGATGTCGGATTCGCTCATCGGTTCCTCGCTTTCGCTTTCCCGGCGGAGTCGGCGCCCGCCGCATTGCTTGTACCGTGTCTACGGTATCCCATTGCGAAGGCCGCGGGCATATGGGCTTGTCAACTTTTTGACGCAATGCACGTCCCGGTTCAGCCCGCACCCTTCCCAGGTCCGCCGCCGTTGCCGTCCATCTTCATGAAGTGCGGTCCGCGCGCCGCGAGTTCGACGGCGTACATCGGCCCCCAATGCCTCCAGGGTTCCTTCGACAGGTAGTCGTTGGTGAAGCGCATGTCGTCGGAGACTTCCGTGACGCAGAACTCGGGGATTTTCAGGTCGACGACGGGCGCGAGCCTCTCGCATTCGGCCACGATGAGCCCCTCGTTCTGGCCGGCGAACACGTCGAATTCCCAGCCGTCCTCGTCATACCAGAGCGAATAGCGATTCTTCAAGATGACGGTGGGGCAGCGCCGAATGATCTGGGTTGCCACCGCGAGGTCCAAGCTGGATTCCATCTCGTAGCGCTCCCCTTGGACCGCCGGCGACTTCACCGCCATCGAGGCGGAGGCCTCGTCTTCGGCGTCGGCCAGAAGTCCGGTGAGAAGCCGGCGTTCGTAAGCGCCCAAGTAGTCCGTCGCCTCGTCGAAGGCCGGGCACTCGACGGACCTTCCAGGGAAGGAGATCCTCACGCGCACGGCGTACCCGTCCACGGCGAATACGTACGCCTGAACGATCACCTGCTTCGAGCCGTGCCGAACCACGTCTCCGGGCAGCGCGCGCACCAAGAACTTGCGCTCGAACTCGAATTGAAGGTCGACGTCGTCGGAATCGCTCATGCCTCAAGGATACGGAAGTCGGGCGAAGGTCTCACGGACAATCCACGCTCCGACGGCGCCGCCCCGCCCGGCGAAGCCGCCCGCCCGCAGTCCACGAAGGATTTCGACAAGATGCCGAAGATAGTTGCGCCGCAGGTCCCGCGGAGTCGCCGTACGCCCACAGGCATCCGCGGACGACGGCGAACTCCGTTCGAGACCGGGCACTTGCCCTACTCTGAGTCCCGTTTGAAAGCTCCGCCGAGCGCATACACACCGAGCGAAACGGCGTAGGCAACGACGGTGAACACTGCGACTCCGCTGTATCCGGTGAACCTGGACAGCAGATAGCCGCCAATGGCCCCGCCGATGGTGGTGCCCGCGTACATAGCGGCGTTCGCGAGCGATGACACGGTGCCTCGGGCCAAATCGGTGTGACTCTGAAGCTCGCTCATCAGCACGGGGAACAGGAAACCGCCGACGAGCATCGCCACGGCCAGGACGATTACGGCCACCCACATATTGGACACGAAAGCAGTGCCGAGGTAAATGGCGCCGAGGGCGATGATCCCGAACAAAAGCGAACGCCTTTCCCCGAGGCGTGCAACGAGCCGCGACCCCGTCAAGGAACCGACGGCGTTGCCAAGACCGATGATGATCATCGCCGTGCCGATCGTGTTTTGATCGGCGCCAAAGTCTTTTGCCAGCCACGATCCAATGAAAGACAGGGCGGTGAAGTTACCGGTCTGGAAGAGCAAGTATGCAATCAGCGACATCAGGAGAGGGCGCGAACGGGCGACGTGCGCGTAAGGCGCGAAGAGTCGGCCGCCGGAGGCCGCGGGCGCCACATTCGGGAAACCCGTATAGAGAATCGCCCACAGCACGGCGCTGGACGCGGCAATCACGAAGAATGGAATGCGCCATCCCATTGAGGATAAGAAGGAAGCGATCGGGATGCCCACCACTTGGGCGATCGCAAGTCCCGCCGTTGCGTACCCCATGGTTTTGACAATTGCTTTTGGCGGCACAGTCACCGGGATCGACGCCCAGATCTGCGGCGTGACGAAGGCGGCGGCAACGCCCGCGAGCAGGCGTGTAGTGAAAAGCGACCAGAAGCCCCACGTGCAACCGCAAGCCGCAGTGAAAACGCCGAATCCGACCAGCCCGGCAAGCAAAACCTTGCGGCGGTCCAGATGATCGGAGATGGGACCCGCAATGAGAGCAAATAAGGCGTAGCCGAGAGCATAGGCTGAAACGAGCCAGCCGGAACGAGACACGCTCACCCCGAATTCCCGTTGAAGCAAGGGAAGCAGCGGAGCCGTGAGGAACGTATCCGTGCCGATGACGAATAAGGTGGAGAAGGAGAGCAGGCGCATCGTGGGTTCGGATGCGCTTTTACTCGATGTATATTTCGTAATCATGAATTGTCCCTTTCTGACCTCGCAGAAGAAGGTCATTGGTTTGGGGTGAAAACGGTTTCGTCCACACCCCCGGTCACATCGGCAAGTGGTGCGATGAGTGGGGAGAATAGTTCCTTTACATAGATTCGATCCGAACCAGCATTGGTTGTAATTAGATACTCCTTGAAAGCTTGCCGGGTTTCGTCATCTACCCCAATTGATAGGATTTCACGATGTTGCATTGCATGCTTTTCCCGCAGCTGTAAACCGAGCGGCAGCTGGCTAATGGGATTCCATTCAGCATTGTCCGGCGGATAAAGGACTATGTTGTTCGATAGAACACACTTTCCAGCCAGAAGCTGCGAACGACGAAACATCACTCGCCTAGTTGAACGGAGATGCGTTCGTTCTTCCGTGCACTCATTAGAATCGAGTTCACGTTGCTCAAGAACATGCAGCTCCACATCTACACCGGCTATCGCTTGGAGGCTCCGGGTCGTCGATCCATCGCTTACAAGGAGCAGACGCGTCACAGGTGGCAATGTCGCCAAAGCGAAAGCACTCATGAGACCAACTCGGAGATCATTGCGGCAGCAGTTCCAGTAGCGCGAGATCCGGTCGGGGCGAGTGTCGACAGCGCATCGGCACAGCGTTCTGACAGTTTTCCGTTCGCAGCGCCCTCAAGCAACTCATACAGTTCTGCCATCGTAGGTTCGATCGCCGTAGGGAAACCCAACGCTTTCAGTCTGCGCAACGCTTCGACTTCATGGTATTCCCCGCGCCCACCAAGCACAAAGATAGTTGGAATTCCTAAGGCGGCAACCTCAGTAACCGTAATCCAGCCAGGCTGAGCTATCAAAGCGGAAGCACACGCGAGCAATGACATCCAATCGGTTAAATAATCAAAAGTATGCACTCCCTCATCGTTCACTGCGGACGTCCCACGGCCGATGAGAACCATCTCGGCATCGGGGTGCTTCTCGCGCAGTTTTGCGAAAGCCTCTCGATAAACCTGGATTGCCTTTAGTTTGTTTTCCATGAACATGGTTGTTCCGCCAACACACGCAACAAAAAGCGGGCCTGCTCCAAGGCCAAGTTCAGCGCGCACTTGTTCATAATCGACGTTCTTAGGAGTCGGCCGAGTCATCGGGCCGACAAACTTTACCTTCGATTCCTCTGAGCGTGAGTAGAGCGCGGTTCCGGAATCTAAATCTGCCAGCGGGGGTTTATCAGTAAGAACAAGTGCAGAATTGCGCAAAAGCCAGTCAAATATGCTCGTGAGCGCGGGCCGAACACGATTAATCTCTTGGTCTTTGACGGCAAAACCCGCCGCTCGGAAATCATCGTTACTGAGTTGCACGAGAGAAAAATCGTATCGCTCGGTGACGAGAACATGACGATAACCACCTATAATAGCTGCAATGCTAGCAGTCAAATTATAGTCAGAAACAACAATTTCAGGCTCCAGCTTTTCATAATAGGAAAGATAGTCTAACATCTTAGACCCATTCAGAAAAGTTGGCACGAGATATCCGTCAATGAAGTGCTCGCGATCAAGCACTTTTTCCAGATGTCCGACCTTGGCATGGTCCACGACACTAGATTCGGTAGATACTACTTCTACGCCAATGTTCTTGAATAAAGGTGTGAACACGTCCTGCATCGATCCAAGAAGTACATTCACTTCTTGGAAAGGATTTATAGTACGCAACTCGTTTGCTAGCGCAAATGCGCGCATATTGTGACCACTTCCAGTGGCATTTGGAACCATTAGAATGGATTTCGACATATATTTTTCCTTATACTATTGAATGCGATATCGCATTCTCTTCGATGGTTTGTTTAACAATGTGGTTTGATCGAACAAGTGCACCGTCGTTTACACACAGGGGGCCTATAAGCATAGCTCCCGGTTCGATCGTTACGTCGGCGCCAATGCAAACTGGAGCGGCAACATGAGGAAGATGAAACTTAGTGTGATCATGACTAGAAGTCAGAATCGTCACTCCGGCACCAATTACCGAACGATCGCCGATTTTCAGTCCCCCAGACGCCTCGAGAATGCACTTTTCGCCAATCTCAACCCCTGAACCAATTTGAATGCCCCCGTGGGGCGTCCCTGCTGTGGAACGCCCCATGAGAACGCTCTCACCTCCGACTTTCACCCCCTTACCACCATGGAGACGCGCATCATTGAGGACATCCGCCTCAACGACACTTCCTTCAGGCCATGGCATCTGATAAAAATCAGAACGCCGTAAAACTGAACGAATGGTCTCGATCGGGCTAGGTAGCGATACAGCGTCAGTGACTCTCCGAGAGATGAATCGTGTCGCAGGACGCCCAAGAGCAAGCGTTAAATCAGGAACGTCGGCCACAACATGCGCCCCAGCTCCCACCACGGCACCCCTTCCGATTCGAACGCCGGAATCAATCCGTGCACCGGCACAGACCCAGGCCGCCTCACCGACAATTGCACCAGGTTCAACCGAGCACCGACTCGCAATCATCGCCGCATCTTGAATCTCAGCTTTCTCAATATTGCAGCGATAACCTACGAAAACCTCATCTCCCAGACGGCTTTCTATCACCGTACTGAAAGCCCGAATCCACGCGTGCAACCCGATCGCGGATCGGTCTATAACAACAAACGGCTCAGGAAGGGCGTTTGGATCAGCGTCTCTTCTCTTCGCAATCATGTAAGCATCAACGCCCATTCTTTTTCAAGCGATCCATTTAACATATGCAGGGCCTGGATGGCTATGAAACCCTCATCTGTAGTTTCGGATACACCATTAGGCACACGGCCAAACCCTCCATCCAACGTCTGCCGAACTTGGAGATATGCCCGGCATGCTTTGACATCGGGAACGGACTCGCCCAGTATGTATAAACCTGCTATAGCATGATATGAACCAACAAAGCTCACGGCGCACGAATGACGATATCGAAAGCCTCCATCCGAGTCTTGCAGCAACTTTAGGTAGGTTGTTGTCTCATTTGAGCGTTCAGGTTGAATTCCCAACGCGAGGAGGGCACCTATAGCACGAAACGTAGCGAAAGCGTCCGAAGGTCTGCCTGGAAGCTGTCCATAACCACCGTCGTCGTTTTGGCACGCTCGCAGAAAAGAAACTGCCGCGCTGCCGCTCGAAGGTTTTGCTCCAAGAGCAGCAAGACTGAGGACCGCAAGATTCGTATGCCAGGCATCCTCAACAATACCGGGCGCATTCCCAAATCCACCAGATGCTCGTTGAGCGGATTTTATAAAGTCGATAGTTTTTCCAACGTCTCCAAAGTCCGCTCTACCGATCAAGCCAGATAGAACAGCGCAATAAGTTGTAAAGACTTCTGAGGGGAGGCCTGAGCGCTCTGCAAAACCGCCATCACTATTCCGACACGCACGAAGGCATGAGCTGATCCAGCTGGCGTCTGGAAGAGAGATTCCGAGAACACGAAAGTCCGAGAGCACGTGCAGCATTGAGAAAGTCTGAGAGGAGGTGTCCGCCCGGAAACCAAGAGGAGCCAAGTAGGGTGTCAATCCGTATCCGGATCCATTGCGCGTCCTGCTAAGCCACTCAAGGTACGCTTCTGTGTTTACTCCAAGATTTACACCGGCTTTTCTTTTAATTGGATCCTTTTGAGGATCAAAGTTTACTAACGATGTCGTAAAGCGCGTAATATGTCCTCTATTATTGTTTCCGTCGCTCCTAGATCCGGAAACTGCGTCTCTTGCCCAGAGTGCGGCAATCTGCGTGTAGGCGTGCTTCGTTTGACTCGGGATGTAGCTTGAATTGCCCACGCTGTATGCACCAGCGGATCGCGCTGGCGCCACCAGGCGGTCAAGCGGCACGGTGGGATCGATCGGCGTTGAAAACCAACTTCCCTGACCATAGTTGACACCACCCGACGGATCTTGAAGAGAATCCAGTGTCAAGCTAGCTGTCTGCCGAAGAATATTTGCATCCGCATTATCGAGCCCCTTTAGGGCAATCAGAAGTAACGCTTGGTCCGAAGCAAGAACAGCAGGAAAGGGAGAAAAGTCGCGTCGAACGAAAGCAACTTTCGGTGACGTGGAAACACGGGTATCTGCATCGACTCGATTCCACACCCCCGGGTGCCACGCTTCCGGAAGCACTGCTTTTCTCAGCAATACAACAGCATCTTCACACCGTTTCTTCCATCGATTGTCACTCTCGCCAGTTTTCTCAAGCTCTCTACAAGCCATGATTGCCCAAGACAAATCATGCACGCTCGTACCAATAACTCTAAAGGGAATTCCAGAAGCATCGATACGATCCCAGCATCGCTGGCTATCCCAAAAGGCCTCAAAAGCCTCTATTGGTGGGCTTACACCAGCGCGTAACGCGAGAATCACACCGAGCGCCGCGGTCGCCAGTCGACGCTCAGTTACTACCAACTCACCCGAACTAGTGAATGCTTCAGCCCAAGCCACTGACTGCAATGTGTTCAACGTAAGGTAAGCCTTTTCGGCATCACCCTTTAACGCATATGTTCCGAGACCCCACAAAGCTAGGTCGAAACCGCTTAGAACATTTCCAAGGGGGTGAACAACTCCCGTCCCGTCCAGCAGAGACGGCGGCAAGACTGCTCCGTCCCATTCGAACCGATCTAGCATGCGTCGCGCTACAGCTTGCAAAGCAGAGTCACCAAGATCAGACGCGACTAGCGCCAACAAGCCAACGTCAGACAGTCATTCATCCGCTGTCGCCAACTCAGCGCAATCCGCAGACGTCGCAGCCGGCAACCTGGCTCCGTCGGCGGTAAACTTGCCCAGAAACCACTGGAAGATAGAATCCATAAGAACCTCGATTCGATATTCGACGAAATAAGAATTATATTCAAACCGTCCTCCTGTCAAGAGCGACATATCACATCGACGACGGTAGAATGTACAACTAATCGGCGAAAGGACAGAGTGTATGGGCAAGGAGCGTTTACACCATCCCGTTCAGAGTGAGATAGAACTCGATCGCGTTCTCGGTGCATTGTCCGACCCAATCCGTCGTGACATTCTCCAGAAGATCGCCTCCGACGGCCCGCAGTTCTGCGGCGATTTGGATTACGACGTCGCAAGATCGACGATGTCCTACCACTTAAAGGTGCTCCGTGAGTCAGGCCTCATGCACACCGAGGCAATCGGGAAACACCGTCGAATCACCCGGCGCGACGCAGCAATCAAGACTCTCTTTCCTGGTCTCCTTGAGTCCGTCGGATTACCTCCGGGCAAAGGACAATGGCGAGAGCCGTAAACACTGCGACGCAATATAAACGAATCGAAGAGCGGCAAAAACAACCTACCAGAAACTACGCCGTTACCGACGATCTACGCTCCGACGGCGCTTTCACCGACGAGTCCACAGTCCGACCACACTGCCGTATACAAACACCGGGTCGCGACGAATCCACACCGGGGCGTCAGGGGTGGCAAAATTGCCCCTATGGACAATCAGCTTCCCACCGGAGTCGATGTGGTGGTCGCCGCCCAGACCCTCGGTTCGACGATTCGCCGCACTCCGCTCGACATGTCGCTTCGCCTTTCGGGCATTCGCAATCAGGACATTCTGCTCAAACGCGAGGACATCCAGGTGGGCCGCTCCTACAAGGCCCGCGGCGCGTACAACTTCATCTCAAGCCTGAGCGCGGAAGAGCGCGAAGCGGGCGTTGTGTGCGCATCGGCCGGAAACCACGCCCAGGGCGTGGCCTTCGCGTGCAGGCAGTTGAAAATCCATGCCAAGGTCTTCCTGCCGTCCACGACCCCGCGGCAGAAGCGGGCTCGCATCGCGGACATCGGGGGGCGTTGGATCGAACAGGTCATCGTGGGCGCCACCTTCGACGAAGCATCCGCGGCGGCGCAAGAGTATGCGCGCGAGCATGGCGCGACCTACGTTCACCCCTTTGACGACCCGCGCACGATCGCCGGCCAGGGAACCGTGGTCAAGGAAATTTTCGAGCAGGCGTCCGCGCCTCCGGCTGCCGTGGTCGTTCCCGTGGGCGGCGGCGGCCTCCTGGCAGGAACCGCGATATGGCTGCACACGTTCCACCCCGAAGTGAAGGTCATCGGCGTCGAGCCGGAGGGTGCGCCTTCGATGCGCGCAGCCCTCGACGCAGGGCATCCGGTCACCCTGCCCCACATCGACGGCTTCGCCGACGGCACGGCGGTGGCTCGGGCCGGAGACATCACCTTCGAGATCGCGCGCCAGTTCGTCGACGAGATCGTCGTCGTCCCAGAAGGCGCCCTGTGCACGGAGATGCTCGAGCTCTACCAGGTCGAGGGCATCATCGCCGAGCCGTCCGGAGCGTTGGCAAGCGCCGCCGTCGCCCGTTTCCTCCCCGACCTTCCCGACGGCCCGGTCGCCTGCGTTGTCTCGGGCGGAAACAACGACGTCTCGCGCTATGCCGACATTGTGGAACGCTCGAGCGTCTACGAGGGGCTGCGCCATTATTTCCTCGTCACCTTCCCTCAGAAGCCCGGGGCGCTCCGTCATTTCCTCGACGGCGTGCTGACCGACGGCGAGGACATCGTGCTTTTCGAGTTCACGAAGAAGAACAACCGCGAGACTGCGCCCGCCCTTGTCGGCATTGAAATCCAGGAGCCGGAGCGGATCGGCGAACTCTTGGCACGCATGGAGGAATCCCCTCTGAGCATCGAAAAGCTCGAGCCGGACTCCCCGGTGTTCTCGTTCCTCCTCTAGTGCGCTCTCGCTTCCTCCCCTAGTGCGTCTTCGCCTCTTCCAGTGCGTCTTCGCCTCCCCTAGTGCGCTCTCGCTCCCTCCCCTAATGCGCTCTCGCTTCCCATAGTGCGCCCTTGCTTTCTCCCTAGCGCGTCCTCGCCTCCTCCAATGCATCCTCGCCTCCCATAGTGCGCCCCGCGCCGGCCGAGTCACCTTCGACGCAATGGGAACCTGCGGCAGCGAACAAAGTGGGTCCTGCACCGGCCGAATCGCGCCAAGGCGTCCGGTCGCGCCAACGCCCGGCCGGCTTGGCCGCCGTTCGATCGGAACATGCGCTCGCCTCGGCGTCGTCCGCCCAGTCCCGCCCGGTCGCCGCCGCTTGGCTTTTCCGAAGGCGGCGCGCCGCTCTAAAACGACGTAAACTACGACGAGAAGGACAAAGGAAGGACTCCCATGGGCCTGAAAAAATTCGTCGCCAAAACGTACATGCGCTTCTCGCGTTGGACGTGCGTCACCGATCCGCTTCCGGAAAAGGTTGTTCTCATCGGCGCTCCGCACACGTCGAATTGGGACGGATTTTTCATGGTCATGGCATTCTGGTCGATCGACCGGGACTACAAGTTTCTGGTCAAAGAATCGCTCGTGAAAAATCCTCTCACGCGCCCCTTGATCAGGCTTGCACACGGAATAGCGGTCAATCGGTCCTCAAGCAACGGAATCGTCGGCTCGATCGTCGAAGAAGCGAAAAACAGCGACGAATTCGCCCTCGTCATCGCCCCGAAGGGAACGCGCGCCAATCGCGAGTATTGGAAGTCAGGCTTTTACCGCATCTGCCTTGAAACGGGACTTCCACTTCAGCTGGGCTTCGTGGACAGGCAACGGAGAGAATACGGCTGGCGTCACAGCATCGTTTTGACGGGCGACGTCAAAGCCGACATGGAGAAAATTCGGTCCTTCTACGAAGGAAAACTCGGCAAGCGGCCGCAGTACAGCAACGTTCCCAGGCTCCGGGCCGAGGACGACGTCGAAGCGCGCGAACGCCTGCTGAGCGGGATCTAGGGGCCGTTCAAAGAAAAGGGCTCGGACACCGCGCTTAACTGCCAGTTTCGCGCAGTGCCAAGCCCCAATCCTTGCCACCGGCCCGCGATTGCCGCGTCGCCGTTGACTCACTCCGAGACGTCTAGAAAACCGGACATCCCACGTCTATTATCTGATACGCGCGGGCGATGCACAAGACTTCGCGAGCGCGCACATTGAGCATCGCGCCACGCCCGCGCAAACACCCCTCGTTTCGACGGTTTGCCATACCCGCTCGGGAAACATCGCCCGGCACGCGGCCTGTTCCGCGCTTGCCGATTTAGGTTAAAACAATTAACCTATTGCCATGGAGACATCACCATCGATGCATTCGCAGGCCGCGTCGGCGAAACAGGCGAGGCTCGCGGAACCGAGCGCGCGGCCGAAACGCGGCAAGGCATCCGGCGACAAGCGGCGGACGGACACCCGAGCCCGCCTGGCGGCGGCGACGGTTGAAATCATCGACGCCTCGGGCTGGCCCTCGGTGACCCTGGGGGCCGTGGCGAAGGCGTGCTCGATCTCGACTCCCGCGATGTACAAGCATTTTCCGGACAAGGCGGCTCTTTTCGAGGCCGCACAGGAGGAGATGTCCGGCAGGCTCGGCGCGCTCGCGGATGCGGCGGCCCACGAAAGCCCCGTCGATTCGATCTTCGACGTCGGCGAACGTCTCATCGCGTATTCCGAAGAGCACCCCAACCTCCTCGAATTCGCGTTCTTCGGCCCCTCGAGCAACAACACGTCGGCCGTCGACGCCGGGGCGGGGGCCCGCTGGGAGCTGCTTGCCTTCGTCCACCGCGAGATCGGGCGGCTCGTCGAGTCCCAGCCTCTGCCACCGTGGCGCAGCGCCGACGAAGCCGGGCGCGACCTGTTTGTTAGCCTATGGTCTTTCATTCAGGGCTACTCGAAGCTCGTGACGTCCGGAACCGTTCGCCATCGGAGCGCTTTTCTCAAAGCGGCGTTGAGGTCCGTGCTGTCGATTGCGACGGCGCAAACCTCGGACGAAGAGGCCCCGAGCCCGGCGCCGAGCCCGGCGGAAGAGGCGCAGGCAGCCCAGGCAAAAGGGGGAGATTGCGCCGACAAGAAATGAGCAAACGCAGAAAGCACCCGAATCGACCCGGCAACCGAATGCCAACCGACAACCGAATGCCAACCGGCAGCTGAATGCCAACCCGGCAACCGAATCCGATGCGGACAGGCCGGCGCGCAACACATGGAGCGATGCGCCGCAAGCCGTTCCGCACTGAGACAAAGAAAGGAAGAACAATGTCTCACACCCTCGTCGTTTACGGCCACCCGTACGATAAATCCTTCAATCACGCGATCCTCGAGGCGGTCACGGCCGGCCTCGGCAAGGCGGGCAAGAAGTACAAGGTGATCGACTTGCACGCCGACGGCTTCGATCCAAACTACTCGACCGAGGAGCTGTCCCTTTACAAGGACGGCGGGACGGCCGATCCGCTTGTCACCGAGTACCAGAAACTGGTCGACGAGGCGGACTCCCTCATCGTCCTGTCCCCGATTTGGTGGTCTTATTTGATGCCCAATGTCAAAGGGTTCTTCGACAAGGTCATGAAAAAGCCGTGGGCCTACATCGACACCAAGACCGGGCTGAAGGGCAAACTCCAGCACATCAGCAAATCGTGGGTCATCACCACCGCCATCGCGCCGAAGTGGTATCTGCGGCTGTTCGCGGGCAACCCGATCAAGGGAACGTTTATTTCCACGGTCATGAAGTCCCTCGGATTGCGCAACGTCCGTTGGACCCACTTCGGCCAGATCAACAAGCAGGGCGGCGGCCGCCACGAGAAGTTCCTGCGCGAGATCCGGGAACAAGCCGAGAAATTCGGCGGTTGAGGCTCAGCGCGCCGACCGGACAACCGCTTGGGCGAGGAGGTCGAGGCCTCGCTCCGCCTGAGCGGTTCCGGGAGAGAGGTTGACGAGCATGACCTCGTCGGCGCCCGTCGTCGCCTCGAATCCGTCAAGGAACCGCTTGGCGTCCTCGCCCGTGCCGACGGCCGTATACTTCAGCATCCCGACGATCTGGTCGGCTTTGCCGGACGCGATGTAGGCGTCTAGATCGGCGTCGGAAATCTCCTCGGCGCCCTTGGCGAACATTCTCACGCGACGCCGAAGGACCTCGGCGTGCTGAACTTTCGCGGCCTCCTCCTCGTCCGCCACAATGAAATTCGCGGCGGCGATCACGTAGGGTTGCGCGCACTGCTCGCTGGGGCGGAAACGGGCGCGGTAGACGTTGATCGCCTGCTCCAGCATCTCCGGGGCGAAATGGGACGCGAAGGCATATGGCAAGCCGAGCGCGGCGGCCAGCTGCGCGCCGAAAAGCGAGGATCCGAGGATGTAGAGCGGCACCTTGGACCCCCGCCCAGGGTTGGCGTTTACGCCCGGTATGACGGTCGCGTCGGCGAGGTAGCCGCGCAGCTCTGCGACGTCGTCGGGGAAGTTCTCGGCTGCATTCGGATCCCTCCTCAAAGCGCGGAGCGTTCGCGGGTCGGTGCCCGGCGCTCTTCCCAGGCCCAGGCCGATGCGGCCGGGATAGAGGGCTTCGAGGGTGCCGAATTGCTCGGCGACGATGAGCGGGGCGTGATTGGGGAGCATCACGCCGCCCGCGCCAAGCTTGATCTTCGAGGTTCTCGCGGCCACGTGGGAAATGAGCACGGCCGGCGCGGAGGACGCGATAGTCGGCATGTTGTGATGCTCGGCATACCAGATGCGTTCGAAGCCCAGGCGCTCTGCCCGCTGCGCCAAGAGAACGGACCGGGTGAAAGCGTCCGAAGGGGTTTCGCGCGGCCCGACGAAGGCCAGATCGAGGAGGGAGTAGACGGTCATCGCGGTCCTTACGTCGCAGTGTCGTTGGAGATCATTGTGTCTGCGTTTCATTCTATTCGCGGGCACGTTCGCCGGTAAGGACGGTTCGCTCTCCGCTTCGGCCACGCGCCCGAATTCTCTCGTTGACCCAGGAGATGAGAACCGCGGCCAGGTAGAGCGCGATGAGGACGAAGGCCTGGACCGTCATCGGCCACGGGCTGGGCAGGGGGTTGGCGATCGCCGCGAAGACGAAGGCGAGGACAACCGCCCAGCGCCACGCGCCGAGCATGCGCCGCGCGCTGAGAAGTCCGAGGAAGTTCAGCGCCGTCAACACTTCGGGAACGAGAAAAGAAATCCCAAAAGCGATGACGAGCCGAATGTAGAACGTGACGTAGGAGCCGGCTTCGAGCAGCGAATAGCTCCCGTCGGGGACGAAGCTCTGGAGAATTCTGACGGCGTGGGGCGCCATCCGGACGGCGCTGAAAGCCCCCGCGGCGAAGAGCGCGACGCCCACGCAGCCGAAAGCCGCGCCGTAGGCCTTTTCGTTGCGCTTGAGGCCGGGGCCGATGTATGCGCCGACCTGATAGATCCACCAGGGGCTCGAAACGATCGCGCCAATCCACAAAGACACGCGCATTTTCAGGTCGAATCCAGCTCCGATCGTCTGGAAGTTGATCTGCGTGCGGGAATCCTCGAGCTCCGTCAGCGGCTCGAGGATGAAATCGAGCACCGGTTCATAGAGGAACCAGCCGACGACGGCGCCGACGCACACCCCTGCCAACGATCGGATGAAGCGTGAGCGAAGCTCGCTCAGGTGGCTGGCGAGGCTCATCCTGCCCTCGGGGTTGCGGCGTCGGCCTCCCAGAAAGCGCAGCCGGCCGAGGAAGCGCCGCCGGCCGCTCGCGCCAAACCGCCGTGCCCTTGTTGCGCGCGGCCTTTTTGCGCGCGGGCTTTCCGAGCCCGGCTTTTTCGCGCGGGCTTCGTCTGCCGTCACGTCGCGCTTCCTGCCACGCGGCTTCGATCTGCTTTCACGTTGCGTTTCCTGCCGTGCTTATGCACAAGGAATCTTGGTCAGGCTCGCCCGGCGTCGGACGACGGCCCGCTCCCTTCCAGCGGCTTTTTCTCGCCCGCAGGCACCTGCCCCTCCTGCGCAGAGGAGCCGGACGGCTTGGCAGCGGGGGCCGAATCCTCGTCGTGGAATTCCCGCATCTCCTTCCGGAGCACCTTAAGCGACTGCCCAAAGTATTTGGCAACGTCGGGCAGCTTCGAAGCTCCGAAGACCACCACAAGAACGATGACCAGAACAACGATGTGCGAGGGTTTCACAGTTTGTCTCCTTCAATCGAGTCCCGCGCGGCGAGCTCGCCCGTGGACTTTTCGTTTGGCTTGGGTTCGGCTTGGACGGCCGGCTTGTGCGGGCCTTGCGCATCCAGACCTTGCGTGGCTTGCGCGTCCGGAGCTTGCGTGGCTTGCGCGCCTTTCGTCGCCGCTGCGTCGGCGCCCTTGGAGCCCGCGCGCTTCGAACTGGTGTGCCTTGAGTTCGCGCGCTCGAAATCGGCGCGAGCGAAGGCCGCGGCGCTGTAGGCTGTCCTTTCAGCTGTTCTAGCCGCCCTGTTCGTCCCGTCCCCGGCCGGGTCAGCGCCTCTCTCCGAACTCAAGGTTCCCGCGCCGCCCGCGTCCGCCATCGCCATCCACGCCTCCATCTCTTCGCGCACGGCTTCGCGCACGATCCCGCGAGGGTCAAGCTGGCGGAAGTCCAAGTTTGCGAGCGCTGCGACCTCCTTTTCCGCGACGCCCAATTCGCCGCCGGCCTCTGCGCGCATGCCGGCGCTCCACTGCCGCAAGGCCTCAATTCCTTTGCGTATTGCGCGCAGGGCTTCGGCTATGTTCTTAGGGCCGAGAACGAGCGCGCCGACAACGAGGAGCACCAAGAACTCCCCGCCGCTGATTCCAAGCATGTCGGCCGCCCTTCGTCGCTTTCGGCGGCCACCGGCAGATAACCGCCTCCCGACAGCCAGCCGCAACCGGTCGTCTTCCGACGGCCAGCGGCAACCAGCTTCTGTCCTTCGCCGTCCCCGACGGCTTCGAATGTACGGGAAGACTCCGTCATCCGATTGCGTCGCAAACGATCCGCACACGATGCTACACGCGTGACCGCTTCGAGCACGACGATGCGCCCACGGAATGGCCAGAAGCAAGGGCGACGGCGACGCCGCATTGTGCGGACTGCAGCAGCGAGCCGGCCCCGCCGCGCGCCGATCCCCGCTGCAGTACGCCGGCCAAGCAGCAATGCACCGCACCGGTCAAGCAGTAGTGCGCCAGCCAAGCAGTAGTGCGCCAACCCAAACAGCAGCGCGTCGGCCAAGCAGTAGTGCGCCAACCCAAACAACAGTGCGCCAGCCAAAGAGCCAACGGCGATACGACGACGAAAGCTTCTCATGAAACATAAAGTGAAAGCTCCTGTATTTCTCACACTAGAAAACAGCTCAATACGCTTTGCCAACCATTATCGATAACCAAACAACTGCTGATACGTAGGCGATTCTTCACCGATGGCTGTCCTCCATCGGGACATGTTTCAAGGAGTTTTCTGCGCGATCACTGACATTGATTACACTATTGCATGCGGTTTTCCAATTTGGGGTAGACAACCGGCTAAATCCCTGTAGGCTATATGTGTGGCAACACTGTAGGTCTCAGATGCGCCACACGCCTCCCGAGGTGAGCGACCATATCCATGGTTGCTCGCCAACCTGGTATGCGGCTGTCAAGGCCGCATACCGGCTTTATGTCCGTATCCGTTTGCCTACCTATTTTTCTTTACTGTTGCATTTTTGCAGCTTCAGCGCCCATAGCAGCGTGGAAGGGAGTTTGGCCGTGTCCGTGTTTCGCCTGGATCCCGATAAGTTTAATCAGCGGCTGAGTCAGTTGGAGAGCGCCGGCCAGAAGTTCGACACCGCCCAGCATCAGTTCGCAGTGGCAGCCCAGGCCATCGCTGGGGCGACGACGGGCGCCGGGTCCTCCGGGCGATCGAGCCCGCCCCCGTCTGGCTCCGGCTCGTCGGGGTCTTCGTCCGGCTCAAGCTCGTCGGGGTCGGGTGCGTCTGGCGGGGAGCATTGGTCGGGCATCGGAGAGCTCGACCAGTTCCATTCCCCGTTGCACTCCTCGGTGATCGTGCTGGACGGCAAGCTCTCGTCCATCTCGCGCAACCAGAAGGCCGCCATCGAACGCATGCGCCGGGCCTTGCACAGCTTCCTCGAATTGAACGAGTCCGAGAAGAGCGCGTACTTGGGGCGGTTGCAGGCCCTGGATACGAAGTTCACCTATCGGCGCCCCGAGGAGATGGCCGGCATCATCAAGAGCTACAACCAGGCTCGATCCGCCTTTGAGGCGTTTTCCAAGATCGTCTGACAGACGCGCGGCCTGACAGACAAGTCCACATTCACACATCTACGTATTCACCAACACCTACGCTCATCTATTGCGGGAAGGAGCTTGTTATGGCCACGCCGAATGCGGACCGGCTGCATGGGATCGAGGATTGGCGCACGAGCGCGATCGAGGATTCGTTTCGCTTGTTTTCCTCGGTCAAGGACTCTTTGACCGAGATCGCCGCCATCAATCGCGAGGTCGCCTCGGACCTGGGTTTGGAGGGAGGCACGGCCAACGCCGCTTGCAAGATCCTCGATGGAATCGCCACGGGCTTGTACGAGGACGCCGACAATCTCCAAAAGATCGTCGACGTATCCAAAGACGCCCTGGCAGGCGGCATCCAAGCCAAACACGAAAGCGCCCAAATCCAATCTGATTTAGCAGACGTTAATGGCACCATTAATAAGATAATCAAACTTCGGAAAGGCTCTGGGATTCAAAACAGCCCAGAAACAATTGTCCACCTCGAGGCACAGCGCAGTGCTGCACATGCCGAGATCGAGAAGCGGGCGACGAAGACGTTGTCGACGTTGAACGGGAGAACGTTGACGGCTATTGGCGGGCTTCCGTTTCAGGATCAGATTCGGGCGATTTTAGGCAAGGACAATCCCGAGTTCGTTGAGCGGCTGACGCGGCATATGGACTCCCGCCAGCAAGTCGAGCCGGGCAACGCGTCGCCAAGGGCCGGGTCGGCGCCGACGCGTTCGGCCACGGATTGGCGGGCCAGCCCAGACATCTCGGTGGGCTCTCCGGGCAGCCACGCGGGCCACGTCCCCACCACCAGCGGTGGGGGTTCTATCGGCGGCGTGTCGTTGCAGGGGTCGCATTACTCGCCGGCGCCTTCGGGGGTGTTCGTTCCCGGTTCGCCGACCCCTCATGCCGCGCCGATCGGCGGAACTGGTGCACATCATGATCCTCTCGCGATAGGGGGCGGGGCTGTTCTCGGCGGTGTAGCCGGATTCAAGGCCTACCAGGCCGCGCGCGCCGCACGAGCGGCTGAGGCACCGGGCTCCCGGGCCGGAGCGCTGCGCTCCGGCGCGGCGCTGCGCACAACGCCGTCTTCGTCTGGCTCGATCCTGCGCGGAGCGACAACAGCGGCGCGAACCCCCGCGTCCTCGTCGTCCGCTTCGCGTGGGATTGTGCGGGGCGGGGCCTCTGGCATCGCACGGCCCACCTCGTCCTCTGGAGGGCGCGGAATCCTGCGCGGGGCCACAACGGCGGCCCGCACTCCGACCAGCTCGACGTCAACCTCGCGTGGGATTGTGCGCGGGGCGACCACGGCCGTGCGCAAAACCACCGGCTCGTCTTCCCCGGTCGGCAAGCCTGGCAGCGCCCGAACAGAATCAACAGCTTCCCGCACGGCGGGAACGTCCTCGCGCAGCGCCTCGCCGACCCGCGCAACACGACCAGACGCGAAAGGAAACGGCCGCGGGGCAGGAGCCTCAAAGGCAGGAATCGGCCGCGGGGTTGGGGCAAACGGGAAGACGACGGCCGCCCGTGGGGCGAAAACTGCGGGTTCGACGACGCGAAGCGGGGCTTCGACGGCACGGGCCGGGTCTCGTGGAACGGGGGCGTCTTCCTTGACGGCACGCTCACAGACGGGCAAAGCCCCACAGGCTCGGGTCGGTTCGTCGTCTCGCGCGATGTCCTCCCTGACCGGACGTCCCGCGCGCAACGCAGACAAGAAGAAACGCAACCGCGATCAGACGGGCACGGACGTGACGGCCTACGAGACCGACAAGACCGTCACCTTCCTCGAAGCCGGACGCCGCACAACCGACAACGAGGACAACGCCCGCTAAACCCCAACCGCAACAGACACGCGGGGGCCGGCGCGCCAAGCGGTGTGCCGGCCCCCGCGTGTCGCTTCAGAACAAGTCCCTCTCAGGCGCCGCACTTACAGCGCATCTAGGAGCGATCCACAGACACGACCTTTCAAGAACCTCCCTGAAACCACTGAGAGACTTGAAGGGCCGCCTGCGCCCGAAGAGGCCCGGCACGGCGTAGTTGGTTTCCGCTCCGGAAGCAACGGTCCGTGCCCTGGCGTGGCCAACGTCAAGCGCGCCCGGCTAAGGACGGAATCGCCTTTGCGGATCCTGCCCAGGCCCGTCCCCGAAAGCCTGCTGGTGAGGCGAGTTTCCCCCGCCAGACGACGGTACATAGCTGTTTCCGGCGGGCATCCCACCCTGCCGATGAGCGGTAGTTCTAACCTCGCCTCGACGCCTGCCCGCGACGAAAGCAAAACCGGCGATCACGACCAGCACACCGCCGCCAACAGCGGCCCACCCCCAGGCAGGAAATCCGCTCGCCGACGACGAGGCCGCGTCGGCTTTCTTCCCCGGCGGCGACGAAGCCGACCCAGCGGATTCCTTCTCGGCCGTGATCTCCACACCATAAGTGAGAAAGTCAAGGTCTTCAAGAATCACCTTGTTCCCCTGGATCTTCCCCAGACTGGACCGCGTCACCTTCCCGGGCATATTCACCACAACTTTTCCTTCGACGCCGCTCAATTTTGTATCATCGTGCGCACCATAAGACTTGAAATGGTACTTCCCGTCCCGTTCGGTTAGCTTCATATTCCCTTTGAAAGGCTTATCAGAGGTGACCCTGCACGTCAGGTGACCGCCGGGCGGCGTCACATCCTCAACCTTAGGGGAGTCAATAAACGTCGCCTCTCCCTCAACTATAAGTCGGACCCCTTCGCACGTTTGATTGATTTTAGCCATGGAGTCTCTCGAATCTTCGAACGTAAAGTCAAGCTTCATGTCACCGTTGGCTTGAAACTCAATCGTCCCATTGATCTTGCATCCGGAAACGATAAACGAGACAAGGGCCAGCACGACCCCTACAAGACGCGAACGCCTCTTCACGTGAACGGACATATCAAGCCTCCAGACACTCCCGGCAAAGGTTGCCGGGCACCGCGCTAAACCATACAGACCCCAGCGTAGCGCCTCCACAGGTCCAACGCACTAACCGAAGAAACAATGAAAAACTCAACCATTGAGACCTCCTCGGCGTCTCACGCTCAGAGACAATCTACTTTGGTTCAACGTCCTTGCTCAGCAGACGCAGACCTTGATGCAAGATCGAGAGAAGCGAGATTTTAGCGAGCCGCTGCACGAACCGTGAAATCACAGACCAAGAGCATCAGAAGGGCTCGAAACGGGGACTATCCTCCCCCTCCACTTGCGGCCCCCGACCTACAGACAAGCCAACAGGACGAGACAAGCCTTCGTCTGAAAACACCTCAGCGCGCCCGACGCCTGCCCGCGACGAACGCAAAACCCGCGATCACGACCAGCACACCGGTGCCGACAGCGACCCACGCCCAGGCTGGAAATCTATTAGCCGACGAGGCCGCGTCGGCTTTCTTCCCCGGCAACGACGATGAAGCCGACCCTGCGGATTCCTTCTCGGCCGTGATTTCCACCCCATAGGTGAGAAAGTCAAGGTCTTCAAGAATCACCTTGTTTCCTTGAACCTTCCCCAGACTGGACCGCGTCACTTTCCCCGGCATACTCACCACAATCCTCGTCTTAAAGTCACTAAAGTCCGTGTCGTTATTGCCGTGCGCGCCATAATATTTGAAATGGTACTCGCCGTTCCGCTCGGATAACCTCGCTTTACCAATGAAAGGTTTGTTTGACGTCACCCTGCACGTCAGATGCCCGCCAGCAGGAGTCACATCCTCAACCTTAGGATCGTCAACAAACCTCACTTTTGCTAAAAATATAGCTCGAACGGTCTCGCATGTTTGTTTGATTTTGGCCATAGAATCTCTCGAATCTTCGAAAGTAAAGTCAAACTTCGTATCGCCATTGGCTTGAAACTCGATCGTCCCATCAGTCTTACACCCGGCAAGGACAAACGAGACAAAGGCCAGCACAACCCCCACAAGACGCGATCGTCTTTTCACGCAAGCCAGCATGCCAGGTCATACCCAGCCCTTCTTCAAATCGGCATTCATGTTTAACCGCTCCTTCACGTCGAACACCTTACCTTGCCTCTCCAGAGACAGGACAAAGCAAACAGGACCACACCTCTTCACAGGGCGTCTCCCTTCCCTAGACGCAGCCCTAAAACAAGCAGAGCATCCCGATTCCTGCGCGAGCGCACGATAACGCTCCAAACGCTCGGGGGCAGGTTCGCCGGCGTCGATGGGCTGCTTCACTGCGCAGCCGGACTCGCTCGCGTGGGCGCAGTCGGGAAACCAGCGTTCCTGACCAAGTTCGCCGACGCCTTCGAGGGTTCGGCCGACGGCGTCGTCGCAGCTTTCCGGATAGTCGAGGCCGACCCTACGGGGAAACCCATCAGAGCCCCAACATCTCGATCACGCTGCGGCGAACGGCGCTGACGCGAGCGGGCAGGAGTTCGCTCTCTTCGAGCTCGACGGCCAAAGGCGGGCGTTCCTCCAATAAGGTGCGAATCCGAGCATCTCGGAAAGCTCCGCTTGTGACTCCTTACCGCAGAGGCTTCTGTCCATCCCAAGTTTGTCGGCCTCGAGCCTTGGCTCGCTGTTCCTCTGCCCTCAATCGCAACCTTCGGTCCCCGCTCGCTATGCCGCGACTCACGACTCGCGACGCCGTGGCTCCGGCTCGCTATCTGCTTCGCACCGTTCTTCGATCCGTCTTGCCATCGGGGATGCCCCTCACGGCTGTTCAGGCCTGGGCTCCGACTCAGGCTCGTCACAAAGCAGCTCGCTCTCCGCTTTGCCGCTCTTCGACTTGCCGTTTGACGACTCGATACCGTTCGAAGGTCCGCCGTCACCCAAAGAGCTGTCGTTGCTCACCGACTTGCTCTCTACCGAAGATCCGTTCTCGCTCGAAGGCTCCTTGCCGCTCGAGGGCTTGGGTTTGGGAATCGACAAGAAGGCGACGGCAAAGACGATCAGCGAGGAAACAATCAGCACGCTGCGCTCTAGGCGCGCCTCATGGCAAAGCCGTTGGATATCCCTCCTTATTCTCTCGTTCGCCTCCATCTTGTATGCAATGGCGCCGTCGAGATACTTTTGGACCTTGCTCGGACTCTCGACGTCAAAAGAGTCATTGACCAGCGGATCCTGGTCACCATAAAAATTCCACCCGACAGCATGGCACGAAGAATACTTATTGCCCATTCCGGTATTTAGTTTCGGGGGAACAAGAAACAGCCAGAAGAACACGGCAATCGCCGCCAAAGCAACGACGCTCCGCGTAATCAGATAGGCCTTCTTAGACAATTGTATTTCCTTTCACTCGTTGCGGAGCTGGCTTCGATTCCGCCCAAGGGTCACCTGGATTGCCTTTAATGTAATCCACAGTCTCCTGGAGTCGGCTTCGCGCCTGTCCGTCCTCGCTGACGATTGCTTCGACAGCCAGGTCGAAGTTCTTCGCCTCGTTCTCAATGTCATCGGCTAGATTCGCCAACAGCTTCTCTATACGCACATTCAGGTCGGAGAACGCATGTGCCGGACCAAAGGATCCAAGACCGATGACTCCGCTTCTCAGAAGACACGTAAACATCGAAACGCGAGGCAGACTGTCCTTAGCTTCGATTACGCTTGTGCGCACATCTCCGAATTTGCGGCAAACGCCTTTCGCCTTTCCGTAGTCCACATTCAGGTCAGGAGCCGGTTCTATTGCACTCGAATCGATAGGGTCCAGCGTCACATCATAGTATTCTCTATGACCGCTCTCCGCCATCGAATCCATATTGCCGATCAGCATGTCCTTCACCCCTTCTTCGGCTTTTGTCACACTTTTATTGATCGCATCGAAGGCACTTTCGAGTTTATTTTTCGCCGACTCATAATCGGCTACCTCTTTATTATCAACCGTTGCATCTTGAGAAGATTTAAGACTCTGAAGCGCTCTCGATGACGTTTGGAGAACTTTCTTTTCTATCGCAACCTCCGGTGCCGTGAATATAAGCGCTGCATCGATCGTCGTCGAAACAATTTCGAGAGACACTTTGAAACCTTTCTCCCCGTTCGAGGCCACGGCATTAAATACTTTGATGCCTTCTTGTAGGGCTTTAACCACGGAAGCGCGCGTTTCTTCGAACATCTTCATTTCGGAGTTCAGCGCTCCGCCAAGCACCATTGTCTTGTCATGAAGACCACCGGTGACGCTGGCAAGTTTAGCCACAAAAGCCTCAACTTTATGGATAACTTCGCCACTCATGTTCCCTAGAGCTTTTCCAGCCTGGTCAAGGTTGGTAAAGATCGTTCCCCCGCCGGTGGACTTGTTGCCGACTGTCTTCGGCTCTTTCGCAAGAGGGCTTACAGCGGTTATCCACTTCTCGATCTCGTTGTCGACATTCTTAGGATCAGGAAGCTGCTTCCATGGCTCAACGATCTTGTCTATAGACCAACGAATCTTGTCGAACTCGGACGTGCAATCCGCGCCGCCTCCCCCACTGCCGGAGTCGAGAGCTTCTCCGCCTCCCTGACCGTCCATTCCCGGTCTTGCGATATCCCTGTCGCTAGAACCTACAAGAGGTATCGGAAAAGACACCACGTACCTATCGTCCATAATGGTGCAGTGAGATGTAATTCCGGAGTTTTCGGACATCATGTAGGCGTCGATGGCTGATCGCTTCAGATAGCCGACCAGCTCTGGAACGTCTTCATAATCGTATTCTTTCTTTGGATCGTAAGCCATGATGGCGACCCTTCCATGGTTGTTGTTTGTTTACGTGATCCATATCGATATGCGTGACCCAACTTTTCGTTGGATAAGAACAACCTACCACTCACCCCAACGGCAATCAATGCCTTTTTTCGAAAGACTTTTGTTTAGCAAAGTTTCGCCAACCTGCAGAACTAGCTCAAGTAAGATTGTTACAATATAACATTCTTCAAATAACGCTTACGTATTCATTGCAGTAATCTCATTTAGGTGTCTTTTCCATCTATGAGAATCATGCCTTCGGAAGCCGCTCCACCGCGAGCCCTCTCACCATTTGGACACGGACGCCCCTGGGCGATCGGCAACGCACTAAGCTAGGGAGACAGCCACTGTTTTCCCTTGCCGGCACTTCGCGGACGGGCCGATTCATCAGACATGAGCCACGGCCGTCGCGCGTTCGCTGCCGCGGGCGGGCTGCCGGCAAACAGCTGAGGCGCGCTATCCGCAGCCGCACTGTCAGACCGCGAACGTCACGCCCCTGCTTGAACAAGTCAGCAAGTTGCGCCGTCGGGATCTGCTTATCCTGCGGCCATTGCAGCCGGAAGTCAGTAGCGCGGCATCGACGGATCGACGTAAAGCCACCACTGTTTCAGGCCTCCCGCGACGTTGATCACCTCAACGCCCTCCGCGGCAAGGGCCTTCGCCGCCTGCATCGAGCGGACTCCGCCCAAACAGTAGACGTACACCGGGCCGTCGGGAAGCCTCTTCGCAGCGGCAGAAGGGTCGGCCAAGACGTCGGCGAGCGGAATGTGCGTCGACGGCCGGATCGCGCAAATCGCGCGTTCGTGGGATTCGCGCACATCGAGCATCTTCGCCCCCTGCGCGAGCCTGACCGCCACCTCCCTCACGTTCGCTTCCGGCACATCCACATCATGCCCATCGGGCCGAGCCGTACCCTGCTTTGGCGTGACCGTGCCCGGCCCAGGTTGAGCCACGCCTGATTTAGGTTGAGCTGCACCTGATTTAGGTTGAGCTGCACGTGGCCTCAGCCGAGTCACGCCTGGTTCAGTCTGAGCCGCACCCGGTTTCGTTTGAAGCGCATCTGTTTCGGGCACGGCCGCACTCGGCTTAGATTGAGCCGTCCCCGGCTTTGACTCGGCCGCACCCTGCCTAGATCGAGCCGCATCCGATTCGGACCGAATCGCACCTCGGGATTGGGCCCTCCTAGACCTGGATTGGGCCGCACCCGGTTCAGAAGCACGCGCCTCCGACGCATTCGTCTCAGACACAGGCATCCTCGACGCACTTGGCCCAGGCACGCTCGGCTCCGAGACGCGCACCTGAGGTGAGCTCGAATCGACGTCGCCCGGTTCATGCGCGCGGGATCCCGTCGCGCCTGACTCGACTGGACGCGATTCGGTCGAGCCCAATTCGGCCGGGTCCGATTTAGCCGGGCCCGATTCGGACGCAGCCGCCTTTGCCGCGTCGCCCTGCTCCGAAACTCGCACCTCCGGTGCATTCGTTTCGAAAACAAACGCCCCCGTTTCACCCGCCTGGGGAATCAACCCTTCAGAAGCGTCGAGCTCAGGCTTAGGCGCCTTTGACGCACCCGCTCCGGGCACCAGCGTCTCGGAGGGGTCAAACCCCGGCAGACCGGCCCCCGGCATGCTCGCTCCGGGAACCCACGTTTCGGAGGGATCAAATTCAGGCTCACGCACCCTCGGCGCACCAGCGCCCGGAACCCACGTCTCAGACGGATCAAATTCAGGCTCAGGCTGCTCCCTCGACGCGTTCGCCCAGGCCATGCCCGCTCCCGGCAACAGCGTTTCGGAGGGATCAAACTCGGGCTCACGCACCTTCGGCAGGCTCGCCCCGGGCATGCCCGGCACCAAGGTTTCAGACGCGTCCAACTCTGACCCTCGCGGCCACTGCGCGCCAGGTTCGGCCAGGTGCGATCCAGGCGCATTTGGTCCAAGCCCATTTGATTCAAACGCATCTGACCCGAGCCCGCCTCGTTCCGAGCGGCTCGGAACGCCGCATGCATTCATCAAGCGTTCTCCTTTCAGGGGCTCCGGCCTGTCAGGCCTGCCAACCAAGGAAATCGTTTCATATCGGTTGTTCAGGGCGTCTAGCGCCAGCACGGTTCCCAGAAGAGGTTTGCCGACGCCGGTTATGAGCTTGACAGCCTCGCCCGCCATGATCGAGCCGACCTGGCCGCACAAACTTCCAATCACGCCGGCCTCTCCGCAGCTCGACGTCGCCCCCGCGGGCGGCGGGCTCGGAAAGAGGTCGCGCAGGCACACGCCGGGCTCCTTGACGCCGAATTGCCGCGCGCGCCCGCCCGTCCAAAACACCGAAATCTGCGCCGAGTATCGAAGGATCGACCCCCACACTTCGGGAATCGACAATTCGGAGCATGCGGCGTCCACCGCGTAGCGGGTGAAGAAGTTGTCGCTTCCGTCCAATACCACGTCGTAGCCGAACATCAGCTGGGCGGCATTTTCCTCCGTGAGCCGCTCGGGGTACACGATCACGTCGACGTCGGGGTTGAGCGCCTCAATTTTCATTGCTGCGGAAACTGCTTTGGGCGTCGCGATGGCAGTCGAATCGTGGATCACCTGCCGATGAAGGTTAGACAGGTCGACGACGTCGTCGTCGACGATCCCGATCGTCCCCACACCGGCGGCGGCGAGGTACATAAGCGCGGGAGACCCCAGCCCGCCCGCGCCGACGACCAGCACACGCGCCGCGGCCAAACGGGCCTGGCCGTCCTCGCCGTGGAGGAGAATCTGGCGCGAGTACCGCGTGCGCTGGCGATTGTCGAGCACACTTTCAGGCTCGACTGCGGGGCGAAGACTCATACCGCCATGGTACCGCCGAGCGTCGCAGCACGCCGATATTCGCAGCACGCGGAGCCTCTGCCGGCGAGCCGACCCTGTGACACGGCGAGCCGACCTTGCGGCACGGCGAGCCGATGTTGCGGCATGCCGAGCCGACCCTGTGACATGCCGAGCCGACCCTGCGGCACGGCGAGCCGACCTTGCGGAAAGCCGGGTCGACCTTGCGGCACGCAAAGTCAGCGTTGCGGCACGCCGATGCCGATCGGGCATCGCCTTGCGCAAAGTAATGGAGAAGAGCGGCGCGTCGCGCCGAAGGGCGTCGCAGAGGGCGCGAGCAAGCACAGCCCGCATCCGCGATGCGAAGCGGAATGCACGCATCGATTAAACTCGTGGCACATGAGGATCGCCGTCATAACAGTCTCCGACCGCACGTTTTCCGGGCAACGCAAGGACGTTTCCGGCCCGCTCGCCGTCCGGCTTCTCGCCGACTTCGGCGAGGTCGAGGGACCCGCCGTGGTGCGCGACGGCGTCGAATCGGTGCAGGCGGCGATCCGCAAGGCGGTTGACTCGGGGGCGGACGCCATCCTCACCGTGGGCGGCACGGGAATCACCAGCCGCGATCTCACGCCGGAGGCGACCGAGCCGCTGCTCGCGCGCAGGCTCATCGGCGTCGAAGACCTTCTGCGGGACAATCCCCGAGTTCCCACCGCCGCCCTCTCCCGCGGAGTGGCTGGCGTCATCGAGGAGGACGGGCACCGGGTTTTCATCCTCAACGCGCCAGGATCGACAGGCGGCGTGCGCGACGCCGTCGCCGCCGTCGGCCCCCTTCTGGGGCACATCGTCGACCAGCTGGCTGACGGCGACCATCCCGCGCCGCACAAGGCCGCCACGATAGCCATTCAGAATCGAGGCCGCAGCGACGGCTCCGACGCCGAGGCGATCGTCGCCGGCGTCACCGCCGAGCCCATCGACATGGAAGCCCTCGCCGCCGCCGTGGACGATCCAAGCGCAGGCGCAATCGTCACGTTCTGCGGGCAGGTGCGCAATCACGACGACGCCCGGCCGGTGGTGTCCATCGATTACGAGGCGCACCCCGAAGCCGGAAACGTCGTTCGAAAGATCGCCGCCGACGTCGCCGCCGGAAGCGGGGCGTGCAAGATCGCGGTGCTCCACCGCACAGGAGGTCTGCGCGTGGGCGAGATCGCGCTGGGAGCAGCGGTTTCAGCCTCCCACCGGAAAGAGGCGCTGCGCGTCCTCGAGGCCGTCATCGAGCGGGTCAAGCTCCGCCTGCCCATATGGAAACGTCAGGAATTCGCCGACGGCTCGGCGGAGTGGACCGGCCAGGCTTAATCCGCGGCTCGGCGGAGCGGTCCGGCCAAGCCTAGTCGACGGCGCGGCGGGATCGACCATGGGCCACGTAGACGGGGCGCGGCGGGATCGACCGGTATTCCTCGCCGTTGAGCACGTAGCAGGACGACTGGAACCCCCGGCGCAGCGGGATCGACCCCGCCGAACAGTTTGCGAAATTCCGTGAGCGCGCCTGGCGGACGGCTCGGCTCATCCGCCGGCGAACGGCGGGAGGACGTCCGCCCTGACGGCGCCGGAAGGCAATGGCGCGGCGTCGTCGGCGTGAGCGCCGTCGATCAGAAGCGCGCTGACGGCGAGCTGCCTGGCGAAGCCGGCCCCTCGTGCGGCGATCAGGGCCGCACGCAGATCCCCGACGGTTGCGCCCGCGGGCAGGCTGACGCTTTCCTCGGTCACGCCGGCGGCCTCTGCCACAGCGGCGAAGTATCGCAAATTGACTGTCATTTCATCCTCCGATCGCGCTCATCGTGCGCGAAGGCTGCAAAAAACTCGGATCGTCCACGCCGTGTCCGGGCTGTTTGCCCCACATGGCCGCACGCCAAGCATCGGCGATTGTATCGTCATCGGCGCCCGCGCGCAGAAGCGAACGAAGGTCCGTTTCCTCCCGAGCGAAAAGGCAGGAGCGAACCTGGCCGTCCGCGGTCAGCCTGGTGCGGTCGCAGTCCCCGCAAAACGGGCGGGTGATTGACGCGATGACGCCCACCGTCCCGCCGGGGTGTTCGACGCCGTCGACCTTGCCGGGCGCGACGTCCCACAGTTCGGCGGGCGAGCTCCCCCTTTCGGTCCCCGGCCGCGCCACAAGCTCGAAAGCGCCTTCCAACCTGCCCAGGATCTCCTCGGCCGCAACCATCCCGGAACGCGTCCACTGCCCGCTGGGCCCAAGCGGCATCTGCTCGATGAAACGCAGTTCGTAGCCGCTTGCGAGCGCTTCCGCCACCAGCCTGACGGCCTGCGCGTCGTTGACTCCCCTGACGAGCACCGCGTTGACCTTCACGGGGAGCAGGCCCGCCTCCGCCGCTGCACGGGCGCCGGCGACGGCGTCGTCGAAGCGGTCTCTGCGTGTGAGGGCGGCGTAAGTCTCCCGATCCGCGGCGTCCATGGAAATGTTGACCCTCGTCAAGCCCGCCTCTTTCAGCCCGCGCGCGCGGTGGCGCAGGCCGAGGGCGTTCGTCGTCAGCGAGGTTTCGACGGGAGTCCCGACGTCGGTGGAAAGAGCCGACGTCGCCGCCACAATCTCCTCCAGCCCCTTTCGCAGCAGGGGTTCGCCGCCGGTGAACCTCACCTCGCGCACACCGAGCCTCTCGACGGCGATGCGCACGAGCCGCACCACCTCGGCGTCGGTGAGAATGCGCTCGCCGGGAGCGGGCTGCACCCCCTCGGGGGGCATGCAGTACGTACAGCGAAGATTGCATTTGTCGGTGAGCGAGACCCGCAGATCGCGCGCGACGCGCCCGAATCGGTCGATGAGCTCCGGCACGCGCGGGCGATCCGCTGGGGCCGCACCGCTCGCCCTCAACCTGGGCAAACCGAGATGCACCACCGGATTCGCCCGTACGGGCGTCGGGACAGACGTGGTGTTCATGTATTCCTTTATGCCTTCGTGCGTCAGACGTGAGCGCACCGCAATCGTACACGGACATCGCTGCGGTTTCGTGCCTGCCACATTCAGTTGCCGCCAAATTCAGGCATCACTACATTCATTTATCTAGTGAAGACCTTGCGCTCACGACATCAAAAACCGTATATACACTTTTTTGTTCGGCAGTCCATAACTCTTTTCAGACGTTAACGCAAGACCTCTAAAAAGAAAGGTCGAGATTTTTGATCAGTTTTAAGCACTTAAGCACAGTTCGTCACATCTTCGGACCCGAAACACAAACAGTCACGGAACGAGCAAAACGCTCAGAGGCGGCTTCGCCAGAAGCACGCAACGCCATTACGCGACCGTAAAATAGCAAATAACAAGAATGAACTTCTCTAAGTTGACCGCAAGATTCAAGTGAAAAAGAGACCCTGGTGAACGGATCCACACTCATGTAAGCTCCAGATGCGAAGAGTATCGCAACCGACATTCTTGTCACCGCTCTCGCACACTTAAAACAACCGAATAACCGAAGGAACATCAATGCACAACAATCGCGTTCCTCGGCGGACTCGTCGCTCGCTCGCCACCGCAACAGTTCTCACCGCGGCCGCCGCACTGGCCGCCGCGCCCCTGTTCAGCGCGTCGGCCTTCGCGGCTCACGAGTCTGCGCCGGGAAGCATCTCGCGACTCGAGCCAGCCAAGCCCGCCCAGCTCACAGGTTCGGCGGAATGGGGCCTGCGTCAGAGTTTCCGCAGCTACATCAAGACCGGTCCGGCACACGGAAGCTGGGAGCTTCTCGACGGCGCGACCGGGGAATTCAACTTCCCGGTGGACGACGGACAGTCGATCACCGCCGAAACCCCCGGAACGATCACATTCAAGGGCGGTGTGCACTTCACCGGGCACGACGGCCAGCTCGACATCACGATCGCCAACCCGGTCGTGAAATTCACCGGCCCGGACACCGCCGATTTGCTCCTCAACGTCAAGAGCAAGGCGATGGGCGCCGCCGATGTCACCGACTACGGTCAGATCGAGTTCGCCAAGCTGAGCAACATCACGATTCAGCACGACGGCGAAAAGAAACTCACCGTGAAGGCTCCCAAGGTCGTCTTGACCGCGAAGGGCGCCCAGGGCTTTGCTAACTTCTACAAGGAGGGAATGGAGCTCGACCCCTTCAGTTTCGAAATCAACGAAACGGCCGCCCCTTCGCCTACGCCGACGCCGAACCCCACGGACCCGGCGCCCAGCCCCACCGACCCGGCCCCTTCGCCGACTCCAACACCGGATCCCTCGCCAAGCCCCACCAAGCCGACACCGAGCCCGACCGACCCGGCCCCGAGTCCCACCGATCCGGCGCCCAGCCCGACCGACCCGGCCCCTTCGCCGACTCCAACACCGGATCCCTCGCCAAGCCCCACCAAGCCGACACCGAGCCCGACCGACCCGGCCCCGAGTCCCACCGATCCGGCGCCCAGCCCGACCGACCCGGCCCCTTCGCCGACACCGACACCGGATCCCTCGCCCAAGCCTCCGGCTGACAACAGCCAGAAGCCGATCGCGGATCCCTGCTTGGCCGATGATGCCTGCAACCTCTACTTCGCAGATCAGTTCCCGGCCTCCATCGCGAAGCTCGGCATGAAGATCCCTGCGGGCGGCGAGGTCATCGCGGGCGACTGGGACGGCGACGGCGTTTCGACCGTCGCGATCCGCAACGGCGAGAACTACACCTTCTACGATTCCAACCGGTCTGACGCGAAGACCACCACTGCGACCTTCCCCGGAACGGGATCGGGTCAGGTGCTCGTGGCCGACTTCAACGGCGACAAGAAGGACGACATCGCCGTCAAGAACGGCAACGTCTTCTCGATCAAGTACAACGCCACCGCCTCGGGCGCGGCCGACGCCGCCGTTCCCTACGGCAAGGCTGAGGATTACGGCCTCGCGGGCGACTGGGACGGCGACGGCAAGGCCACCCTCGGCGTCCGCCGCGGGTACACCAACCTCCTTCGAGACACCCTGACGGGCGGCGAGGCCGATCGCACCTTCGCCTACGGGCGCAACGACGACGTCGCATACGTCGGCGATTGGAACGGCGACGGCAAGGACACCGTGTCCGTCCGCCGCGGTGCGACCTTGTTCGTGAAGAACGCCCTCTCCGGAGGCGACGCGGACACGTCCTTCACCTACGGGCGGGCCAGTGACAAGCTCGTCGTGGGCGACTGGACCGGCACGGGCAAGGACACCGTGGCCGTCGTGCGCGAGCAAGCAAAGGGCGGCCTTGGCTGAGTGCTGCTGAGCGACGCCTCGTTGCGGGGCGGGTGCGGCGTCGCCTGACGGCACGCTGCGCTCGCCCCGCGGCATGTCGGATGCTGCTCTGATGGCTATCCAATGGGGTAACTGGGTTCAGCTCGCCCCGCGGCATGTCGGATGCTGCCCGACGGCGGGCCGGCCTAGGGCGCGGACGGCCTCAAACATGTGTCGTCCGCGCCAGACGCGTGCAGGCCTGTCCCTCGCGCAGGCGCGTCCGCCCAGTCAGAAGGCAAGGCCAGCAGCGGCGGTTGAGTCGCGAACTCATCCGCCGCCGCTGGCCTTTTGGTTCTCTTCAGTTCTATCGGCTGTCGCTGTCTCCAGCGCTCCCTTATCTGCGCTCGCAGGCGACGCCGTCGTTGTCCCTATCCAAACCCGGCCGATACCCGGGTTGGCCTCTGTAAAGGGGCGCCACCCCCGCGGCCCGTGCAGCTGCGCAGTTCGGGTAATACGCCGACCCACCCGACGAGCGGCCCGTCCCGTACCCGGATCCGCCAGACGAATCGGAGCCGCCAGACGCACCCGAGGCGCCCGATGCTCCCGCGCCGCCGCTCGAGGCCCCAGAATCGCCTGCCGTCCCCGAACCGCCGAGAGTCTGCGTCACCGCGGACGACCGCTGGGAATTCTGGGATGCCTGCTTCGCATTGTCCAACTGAGACTTGCAAGAGTCCCGCTCGCTCGTCAGGGTCGAAACCTGCGTGGAGAGCTCGGAAACGCGCTTCGAGTCGGATTTCTGCGCCTCAACCTCCTGCTCCAACGTCGATTTTTCATTGCGAAGATCTTTCAACTCTTGCCGAGCCGAGTTCAGATCCTTCTCAACGGCCGCAGAACGGGTTTGGAGCTGTCGGAACTGCGGCGAATCGGTGACGTCGCCCTGGGAATGAATCCCATACCCGAATAGCAATCCCAACGCCACGAGTCCGCCGCGCGCGGCCCAGCGCTTCGCCGTCTGGCGGGACCCCGAATCCGCCGCTCCGAGCTCTTGCGGGGAAATGCCTGCTTGGTTGAACTCGCCGGTTTGCCCCGGTGCCGGGGCTTGCCTAAACGCGCCGGCGCCGCCCGCCGCCGGAAAGCCTCCGGCCGCCTCCCAGGCACCGTAGGGGGAAGAATTGTATTGACCTTCGGTCATGATGCTGCCTCCATCGTCTTAAGTCGCTTCAACGCCGTAGCGACCACCACGCATTGCGATCCGTGGTAAGCCGGATCGCAGAGGAATTCTACCAGCTCGAAAGCTATTGACCTGTGGGAAACGCCCTGGTTCCGACTGAAACGATACGCTCACCCAACTCGGGGCGATCCGCCTGACGGTGCCAGCGGCTCGCCTTGCCTCTGTCTCTTGAGCGCCGCTTGTCGGTAGAATCAAAAGCAGACACCGTCTTCCACCCGGCGAAAGGAGCAACAGCATGATCAACGACGAGCTCGCAGTCCTTGCCCTCGCGTATGGAATCACAGATTTGACTCCAGCCAAAGTTCGCGCCGCACTCGACAACGCCGACGACGCCTTGTCGGCCCTCAAAGATGCCTTGTCGGGGATAGGAGCAACGGCCCCCGGCGAAGTCGAAACTGAGTTGGCAGCCGCTGAGAAACGCGCGGCGAAATGGGAGTCGTTGGACATGCAGGTTCTCACCTGCCTCTCATCGAACTATCCCGTCCAGCTACTTGACGTCTACGATTACCCTCCCGTTATTTTTACCCAAGGAACCCTTCCCGCGTTCGGGAAAGAATCTGGCTTCGCAGTCGTCGGCTCGCGCGCGGCGTCGCTGCAAGAGCTCGCCCAGGCTCGGGACATCGCTTTCGCTGTGGTCCAATCCGGCTACAGCGTTATTTCCGGTTTGGCCGCGGGAATTGACACAGCCGCCCACCAGGCTGCCCTCGAGTGTGGAGGCAGAACAGTCGCCGTTGTCGGGACGGGTCTCGAACAAGCTTATCCGCGCCACAATGCTGATCTTCATCGCGATATCGTTGCTTCTGGCGGCTTGGTCCTCTCACAATTCGCGCCGGGAACGCCGATCAAGCGCCACTCTTTTCCTATGCGTAACGCGACGATGTCCGCCTATGCCCTTGGCACGATCGTCGTTTCAGCCGGTGAGAAATCAGGAACTCGGCACCAAGTCCAAGCCGCCCTGAAACATGGACGGCCAGTTGTGCTTTGCCCCCAAGTTGTCGAGTCGACTACGTGGGGGCGAGCCTTAGCTGCTGATCCTCTTGCGAGCGTGAGCGTCGCGCACACTCCCGACGACGTCATAGATTGCCTCAACACCGCGCTGACATTACCGTCTGACTATTTCCCCGATGTCCAGCTCGCGCTTATCTGACGTCGAGCAAGGCCTTCTTCGGCGCATCGCATTTACAACGCGCAATGTCCGCGAGGATATCGAGGAAGGAACCCTCGTCTCAATGGTTCATCTGTGCAGGTTGTGCTCGGCCCCAATAGATTCGAAATACTATTATTGTTTTCGTTGTAAACAGGCCACCACATACAGATCTATCGTCGAAGGGGTTGTTCCACTCGCATTCGCACCGAAAAACGAACAATTTTACCGAGATCTCTTCAATTACAAAAGGCAACCTACAAACCAAACACAAGCTTTTCAACGCCTGGCGATCCTTACATTCTTCGGCTCACGTCACATTCCCTGCCTCGAGTACGTCTATGGTCCGATCGACGCGCTGGGAATAATTCCTTCCACCCAGGGACGGTCAAAAGAGCTATTGCGGATGCTCGCAAACACTCTCTATCGCGGGCTCCCTCAACTCGACATTCAGTATGTCGGATCCGATACCGGGAAGAGAAGACAACCTGCAATCGGAGATTTTCAAGTGCGGTCGGACATCCGGGGGCAGAGAATTCTTCTTTTCGACGACTCGTGGGTCAGCGGAGCCGCAGTCTTCTCTGCCGCAAGTGACCTTCATGCCGCAGGAGCTGCATACGTGGTCGCCGTCGTCTTAGGGAGAGTCCTAGACCCCACGTGGGGACCAAACCAGGTCTACTTTAAGGAATGGCAGAAATCAGGCATCTCGCATACTTACAACCCAAACGTTTGTCCGGTGACGAAACGTCCGATATGCCCAATTGGACGGCTTTAACCAGCTGGTTGGCTTTAAGTGGCCACGCAGCACTTGCGAAGTCAGAGGTCCAATCCGACCAAGGGTGAGAATGTTGGAGTTTTGACACTCAATAGATCTGCATCTTAAGACGTCGGAATTTCACCTGTCCATGAATCAGGTGTCTCATCTGGCCAAATCCATTTTACTGTCAAGCTTCGATCAAAACCACTGGTTGCGCTGCGGCTATATATAAAAGACTTCTGAGAAGATCCATCAATCGGTGTTGGGAATTCCGATGCCGTGAGATCGTCCTTCTGTTTCATGCTGATGTCCACACTATCCATCCGCTCTCCCGACAAGTTCTTAAGGGCGTACCTAGATCCGCTTTGATACTCGATACGCCAAGGCGGCTCCTTTTTCGTTTTCCTCTCCTCATCTCGCTGCGCAAGCTCGGCAATCTTCTCAGTCGCATCGGCTGAACGCGTCGCCGCCAACGAGGCATTTTCTGCAGCCTCTAAAGCTCGATCTTCAGATTCCTTTGCCTCTTTTCGCGCCTTTCGAGCTTCCCACGCTTGCCAAGCACTAAAGGCAGCCGCGATGATCGCCGTCCCAGTTCCGATCCATGTCTCTGCGCTCACATATTAGATGATATGTCCGTTTGAAAACGTGCTGCAATGAAATGCGCAAGGACTGAAAAGTATCATTTAACTTTGTAGTGGTCATTTTTGGAACTAACAATGTGTGAAGATAACTTTCTTGTCAGTCTCATGAGTGAAGATGGTTCCCTTGTCAGGGTAAGGAGCGAAGGTATTTTTTGGCAGATTCCGCTGCCTCGCAGACAATCCCCGCAAAATCACGGCCGTCGTCGAACTGCATGGCGGACTCTGAGGCCCTTTACCCCCGCACCGCCTCGATGAGCTTGAGGATCATCTGCGGGCCGCCCGAGTGGAGGCCGTCGTGGTGGAACGTGTCGGAAACCAGCGTGCGGAAGCCGGCAAGGCGCGCCGTCTCCATCGAGATCGAGTAGGGCACGAACATGTCCCGTTTGTATACCCAGGCAGCCGCGGGAACCCTTCTCGCAGCGGTTGCGTCGCGTCCCACGGCGGCCTCGTGCGCCGCAGAGTCCCCGCGCCCGGCTCGAACCTCGCGCTCCGCGGCAGCCCCGTTTGCCGCGAGAGCCTCGGCGTCGTAGAGGCGACGCAGCGAGGGGTCGGCGGCCAGGGCGTCGGCCGCGTCGGCGATGGGCGCGAGCGCCGGATCCTCGCGCATCTGCCAGGGATACATGTGCTCGCCGGTGAAGCGGAAGCCGCGGCCCTCGGCCTCTAGCTCCGATTCGGCTGCGGCCCCGGCGGCGACGTCGGGCAGGCGGAACTGCGGGAACTCGCCGCGGATGCGGTCGGCGCTCCATGCCGTGGCGCCGGTGGAGGCCTGGGCGTAGATCGCCTCGTGCATCACGCCGTACAGCGGCGCGGGCGCGAGCGAGACCTGCGCCCCTATCCGATCGAGAAACTGGGGGCGCAGCCGGCGCGCTCCCCGCACGGCCCAAAACGGGTCCTCGAGCAGGAAATGCAGCTGCTCCAGCCCGTAGGAGCGGCCGAGGCAGATGCCAATCTGGCGGAATCGACCGGGCGTGAGCCGCTCGCCGGTCGGCAGGCGCTCCTCGACGTCGGCAAGGTGCTTGGCCACGCTCCACGCGACCGACTCGTCGCCGGGATACCGGTCGAAAAACTCGCGGTTGCGCACGTCGGTTTGGGCGTAGGTCAGCCGGTAGACGTCGTCGGCGCACCCTTCGACCGATGGAAGCCCGGCGGTGATGAAAGCTTCGGACAGGCCTTGCGGCGCTTGGGAAAGGCAGGCGGTGACGACGAAGCCTCCGAAGCTCTGGCCGAGCACCGCCCAGGGGTCGCCCCCGAAGGCGAGGCGGAGGTCCTCGGCGTCGGCGGCTATGGAATCCTGGCGGAAACAGGAAATGAAGGCGGCTTGCACGGGGGTCGGCCCGACGGCGGAAACGGCCTGTGCCTCAATGGGATGCGAGCGGCCGGTGCCTCGCTCGTCGAGAAGGACCACGCGGTAGTGGTTGAGCGCGGTGTCGAGCCACGAACCGATCGGCGCCATTCTGGGGCCGCCGAATCCCGGCCCTCCCTGAAAATAGACGAGCCGCGGCAGTTTCTCGTTGCCGTGCCTCACGTATTCGCGTGCGAAAAGCTCGATTTTCTCCGGGATTGCCGCCGCTTCGTCCGCGGCAAAACGGGACAAGGCTCCGAAGCGATCGAGCGGAACCGAAAGCGAGTGCTCGATCATTGTGTGCCCCGGCAGGCTGAACGTCGCGTCGTACATGGCCCGAGTCTAATCCGCTCACCTGTGAACATCGCGTCATTTCGTCTGAAAACGGACGGCTTAAACGGCAATCGTTTTCGGGCGAAGAGGGCCGAACGTGTCGATGTGACAACACTGGAACACCAGGATCGTTGAAAAGCTGAGCATGCCGCACGGCAAAGGTTTGCGCACCGGCGATCATCGAAGACGACACAGGCAGCCGCCGGGGCGAGGCCGGTAACCAACGGGCGACACCGGCAACCGACGGGGCGAACATGGACCGCAGCCGGAAAGGCTGGGAGCGTGATCGCGACGCCGACGACCACCGGGGCGAGGCCGGCAACCACCGAGGCTAGACAGGCAACCGCCAAGGCAACACCGGCAGCCACCGGGGCGAAGAGCCTCGCGGTGCGGTTCGCCGCACAAGGCATTATCATAGAGGCGTTTGTTTTCCGACGTCGCAGTGCGGGTTGTCCCAAGGAAGCGCGGGGGTGCCAAAGAGCGGTGCAGGCGTCCTGAATGAAGGAGGTTCCTATGGCAATGCCGAGTCCCAGCTACACCGTTACCCTTCGCGTGAGCGTTCCCGCCCACCCGAGGGCGACGCAACACCTCGTCGAGGCGGTCGCGGACGCCGGAGGCCTCGTGACCGGAATCGACACGGTCGAGTCGCTGGAGAAGCATCTGATCGTCTCGGTCACCTGCGACTGCGTCAACACCGCCCACGTCCAGGAGGTTCGGGGCAACATCGAGATGATGGTCGGAACCGTCGTCGAAGAGGTCTCCGACGCCACAATGCAGGCGCACATTGACGGCAAGATCTCGGTGGAGCTGAAGAATCCCCTTCGCACCCGGCAGGACCTCGCCCGCGTCTACACGCCCGGCGTCGCGCGCGTGTGCAAGGCGATCCACAAGAACACCGCCGAGGCGCGGCGCCTGACCGTCAAGGGCAACGCCGTCGCGGTGGTCACCGACGGAACCGCCGTCCTCGGCCTCGGCGACATCGGCCCCGAGGCGGCCTTGCCTGTCATGGAGGGCAAGGCGGCCCTGTTCAAGCGATTCGGCGACGTCGACGCGTGGCCCGTGTGCCTCGACACCAAGGACACCGAGGAGATCATCTCCATCGTCAAGGCCATCGCCCCGGTCTACGGCGGGATCAACCTGGAAGACATCTCGGCGCCCCGGTGCTTCGAAATCGAGGAGCGCCTGCGCGAAGAGCTCGACATTCCGGTGTTCCACGACGATCAGCACGGAACCGCGATCGTCACCCTCTCGGCGCTCATCAACGCCCTCAAGCTCGTCGGCAAGCGCATCGAAGACGCACGGATCGTCGTCTCCGGCGTCGGCGCCGCCGGCTCGGCGATCATCCGCCTCCTCATGCTCCACGGGGCGACCGACGTCATCGGCTGCGGCCGCAACGGCGCCCTTGGCCCCTTCCGCGAAGAGGCCAACCCCCACCGCAACTGGCTGGCGCAGAACACCAACCCCCGCGGCTTCCAAGGATCGCTCAAGGAGGCGCTCGCCGGCGCGGACGTGCTCATCGGCGTCTCTTCCGGCAACATCCTCACCGGGGACGACATCGCCACGATGGCCGACGACGCGATCGTCTTCGCCATGGCCAACCCGACGCCGGAAGTCGACCCCATCGCCGCGGGCCGCCACGCCGCCATCGTCGCCACCGGCCGCTCCGACTTCCCGAACCAGATCAACAACGTCCTCGTCTTCCCCGGCCTCTTCCGGGGAATGCTCGACGCCGGCGCCTCGAAGATCGACGACGAAATGCTGCGCCAGGCCGCCATCGCCGTGGCAGACGTCGTCAGCGACGAGGAACGCAACGCCAACTACATCATCCCCGGCGTGTTCGACCCGCGCGTCGTCGACAAGGTCGCCGACGCCGTGGTCCGGTACGTCACGGGCAAGGAGCCGCGCCACAAGAAGAAGTCCAAGCGGGACAAGGCGGGCAACGCCAAGTAGCGGCCTGCCTTCGGCCCCGGCGGGGCCGTTGCGGCGAATTCGCCGAGGCCCGTCTCGCCGCCCGGGCGCCAGGCGCGGCCGACGCCGAGCGTTTCCACACAGTGGGTGCTTCAGCACATGGGCCACGCACCCCTTTCCCTCGCGAGTAAGGTACTGCTACCCTGACTTTACCTATCTTTCATCGCGCCGGAAACGGCACTCGGCATCACAGGGAGAGAAGTATGACATCTCGCCTCTCGCGCGTTCTTGCAGCGCTTCTTCTCACGCTGACGACGTTCTTGTCAGCGTGCTCCTCGGACTCGAAAGACGCGACGTCGTCGGACGGGGCATCGAACTCCTCGGGAGCGGAATCGGGGACCTGGCCTCGGAAAATCAAGCACGAAAAAGGAGAGCTGACGCTCAAAAGCAAACCGAAGAGAATCGTGTCGACGTCGGTGACCCTCACGGGGACCCTTCTGGCGATCGACGCTCCGGTCAAGGCCTCGGCCGCCACGACCCCGTCGAACATAACCGACGACAAAGGCTTCTTCTCCCAGTGGTCCTCCGTCGCCAAGAAAAAAGGCGTCGACGTCCTCTACCCCAACCTCAAATTCGACAAGGAGGCGCTCATTGCGGCCAATCCCGACCTCGTGGTCATCGCGAGCTCGGGAGCGGACAGCGCCATCGACCATTACAAGGAGATAGCCGCCCAGTACCCGACGATCGTCGTCGACTATTCGAAGCAAACGTGGCAAGAGCTGTCGAAGCAACTCGGGGAGGCCACCGGCCAGGAGGCCAACGCCAAGAAAGCGACCGCGGACTTCGACAAGTACGTCGCCGACGCCGCCAAAAAGATCAAGGCGCCCGAGGGCAACGCCGCTGTCGTTTCCTACAACGGCCCGGGCAAGGAGCAGGGCGTGGCCAAGAAGAGCGGGCCCCAAAGCAGGCTTTTGGAAAAGCTCGGCTTCAGGATCGTCGAGGCGCCCGCCGACCTCGAAGCGAGGAAGGACAAGCGCGGCGACTTTTCCTTTGTCACTCATGAGAACCTGACGAAAGCCGTCAATCCCCAGACCGTCTTCCTTCTGACGGGAGACCAGAAGACCGAGTCCTCCTTCCTGGCCGACCCGGTGGTCGCCAACATGCCGGCGGTCAAATCAAAGCAGGTCTACGGGCTCGGCCCCACGTCGTTCAGGATCGACTATTACTCCGGCAAGCAAATGATCGACGCCGTCGTCAAGCGACTCGGTGGCTGACGGGCGCGCCGTGGCCGAGGCCTTCGGGGCCGGCGGGGAAGGCAAATCCGCCGTCGGCCCCGAAGGCGGGCCGAACCCGCCGGGCGCACGCGAATCCGACGGCCTCCGCGCAGGCAGGGCCCGAGGTGCCCGAGCCTTCGGCCTGCTGCCTTGGGCGGCGCTGTCGACCGGCCTGCTCGTCGCGCTTGCGGCCGCGAGCATCGCGACAGGCTCGCGGCTCGTGCCGCTGCACGAGGTCTGGGACGCGCTTTTCGACTTCGACCCGAAGAACGACGCCCACTTGGTGGTGCGCGAACTGAGGCTTCCGCGCACATTCGCGGCGATCATGGCCGGCGCATGCCTGGGCCTGGCCGGAGCGCTCGCGCAATCGCTGACGCGCAACCCTCTGGCCGAGCCGGGAACGCTCGGCATCAGCCAGGGCGCGGCCTCCGGGGTGATCGTCGGCCTGTTCTTCACGAGCGCTTCGCACGTGGCCGTCTACGTCTGGTTCGCTTTCATCGGCGCCGCGCTGACCGGGGCCCTGGTTCACAGGCTGGGGCGCGCCGAGACGGCCGGAACCAACCCGACGCGCCTCATCCTCGCGGGCGCCGCCCTGTCGATCGTGCTGTGGGCGCTCAACACGATTCTGCTCCTGGCCCAGCCCGCCTGGGTGCAGCAGATCTACAGGAACTGGGCGCTCGGATCGCTGGCGGGACGCGGCTGGGACAACCTCCCCGTCCTCATCGCCTGCCTGGCCGCGGGGGCGGCCGCCTCCTTCGCGCTGGCGCCGTCGCTCAATGCGGCGACACTGGGCGCGGACATGTCGAAGGCGCTGGGCGTCAAGCCCCGAGCCACGCCGGCTTTGACGAACCTCGCGATCATCGTGCTCGCGGGAGGCGCGACGGCCGCTGCGGGCCCCGTCGTCTTCGTCGGGATGGCCTGCCCGCATGCGGCGCGGGCGCTGGCGGGAACGGACCATCGGCGCCTTCTCCCTTTCTCGGCGCTTCTCGGCGCAACGGCGACGCTGGCCTCGGACACGCTGGGGCGGATCGTCGTCTATCCAGGGGAAGTCGGGGTGGGTGCGATGACGAGCATCATCGGAGCGCCCTTCTTCGTCTGGCTCGTTCGGCGCGGCAAGGTGTTGGGCCTGTGAGCGGGAAGGGGGCGGACGTGAACGGAGAAGGGGCGGATGTGAGCGGAAAAGGAACGGGCCTGATCGGGAAGGAGGCGGACGTGAGCGGGAAAGTTAGGCACGCGCCTATTTCGCGCGGCGGAAGGAAGGCCCGGGGCAAAATCAGGATCGCGGCGGGCCCCGTTCGCCTGGAGGCGACGAGGAGCGCCCTCGTCGTCGGCGCGGCGGCCGCGGCGCTTCTCGCAGCCGTCGGCCTCGTGCACATCGGCACGGGCAGCACGCCCATCGGGGCCGAGGAAATCGTCAAGGTCCTTTTCGGACACTCCGGCGACGAACAGACTGTGCGCATCGTCGAGACCGTCCGCCTCCCCAGATTCGTCGCCGCCTTGGCAGTGGGAGCCGCACTCGGGGCGGCCGGCGCGGTTTTCCAATCGGTCTCTCGCAACCCTTTGGGCTCACCCGACGTCATCGGCTTCACCACGGGGGCCGCGACGGGAGGCATCGTCAGCGTGGCGGTGCTCGCAGGCGAAGCCCGAGAAACGGCGTTTGCGGCGACTTGCGGCGGAATGGCGACCGCGACGGCCGTTTACCTGCTCGCGCGGCGCGCCGGGCACAGCACCGGATACCAACTGGTTCTCGTGGGCATCGGCGTCAGTTCTTTCTTGACGGCCGTCAACTCGCTCCTGCTCGCCTACGGCGATGCCGAGCAAACCGCCCTCGCGTCGATGTGGCTGTCCGGCTCGCTCAACGCACGCACATGGGAGCAGGCGCTTGTCGTCGCCGTCGCCGTCGTCCTCCTTGTGCCTGCGCTGTGCGGAATGTCGCGGCGCCTCGACATATTGGAGATGGGCGACGACCAGGCGACGCAGGCGGGGATCCGGCCCGAGCGCCTGAGGGTCGCCGCAATGCTCGCCGCGGTTGCCCTGACGTCGACCGCGGTGGCGGCCACCGGCCCCATCGCCTTCGTCGCTCTTGCCGCGCCGCAGGCCGTGGCAAGGCTGACCCGCAGCGGGCGCCTCCACATTTTCACGTCGGCGCTCATGGGCTCGACGATGCTCACGGCCGCCGACGTCGTTTCAATGCGCGTGCCCGTGGGCGTCGACGTGCCCGTCGGCCTGGCGACCGCGCTGATCGGCGGCGTGTATCTGCTGTGGCTCATCGCCCGGTCGCCGACGGTGTAGGCGGCAAAGGCAAGGACTGATCCAATCAGACCGACTCGACCAGACTGAGCCGAAAGCTTTCGCGGCTCTCGATCCGAAAGAGGAGAATGGACGGCGTCAAAAGAACCAAAGGCGGCGCGGGCAACCCGCTCGTCGGCCGCGGCCTGCACCTGGCCTACGGGAACACGACGGTCAGCCGGGAGCTCGACGTCGAAGTGCCCGCCCAATCCTTCACGGCCGTCATCGGGCCGAATGCGTGCGGAAAATCGACCCTTTTGCGCGCTCTGTCGCGCCTCCTCGAACCGCGCGAAGGCACGGTGCTGCTCGACGGAAGGGAGATCGCCTCCTACCCGGCAAAACAGGTCGCGCGCAGGCTCGGCCTCCTCCCTCAAAGCTCAAACGTGCCCCACGGCATCACGGTGCGCGACCTCGTCGCCCGCGGGCGGTTTCCCCACCAGTCGTTCTTCAGGCAGTGGTCGGCGAAGGACGACGCCGCCGTCGACGCCGCATTGGCCGCGACTCGGACGCTCGAGCTGGCCGACCGCGCGGTCGACAGCCTTTCCGGAGGCCAACGCCAACGCGCCTGGATCGCGCTCGTGCTGGCGCAGGAGACCCCTCTTCTCCTTCTCGACGAACCGACCACGTACCTGGACATCGCCCACCAGCTCGAGGTGCTCGACCTTTGCCGCAGCCTCCACGAATCCGGCGATTTCACGCTGGTTACGGTGCTCCACGACCTCAATCTCGCATTCCGCTACGCCACCCATCTCATCGTCATGAAGGAAGGGCGCATCGCAGCCACCGGCGCGCCGGCTGAAATCGTCACGGCGGAGCTCATCGACGAAATCTACGGAATCTCCTGCATGTGCATTCCCGACCCTCACACGGGGCTCCCGCTCGTCGTGCCGCTTGACGCCCGGCAAACCTGACCGCCGGCCGGCGGTCAGGCGCGCGAGCCCGGCTGCGCAAACCGTCCGCAGCGCAAACCATCCGCCGCCCGATCCCTCCGCCGCGCAAACCATCGGCCGCGCAGACCGAACAAACGCGTAGACCGTCCACCGCGCAGCCTATCGGCCGCGCAGACCAGACAAAGCAGACAATTCAAAGAAAGGTCAAGAAGTGCCTGACGCAAAAGGAAATGCCGACCATAACGACAACGACGCGCATACTGGCAGCGGCCCCCACAAACCACGCGAAGGCCGCGAGCGCCACGAGAGGCATGAACGCCACAAACACCATGAGCACTCCATAGCCACGGAGGGGCTGCCCGCCGCCATCGTCGTGGAAAAGGTCAGCGACGTCACCCGCTCGATGCGGAGAATACGTTTCGCAGGCCCGGCCGTGGCGGGCTATCTCAGCCGCCCCAGGGTCCCGAACGTCAAGTTGTTCTTCCCCGACGGGCCCGTGCTCGACCTCCCGAAATTCGGCGAGCGCGGGCGGTACGCCTATGCGCCGGGCCAGCGCGAAAGGGTCAGAACGTACACGGTCCGCGCCTACAGCGTGGAGGAATCCTGGATGGACGTGGACTTCGTGCGGCACGGCGCGGGCTTGGCCTCCTCCTGGGCGGAGTCCGCCCGTCCGGGAGACGTCGTCGGCGCCGTCGGCGGGGGCGGCAGGCTCCCTCGGGCCTGCGACTGGATTCTCCTCATGGCCGACGACACGGGAGTTCCAGCACTTGCCGCGATCCTGGAGACTCTGCCCGAGGAGCAGCGGGGCGTTGCGCTCATCGAGGTCGACGCCGAGGCCGACGAGCAGCCGCTCGCGTGCCCGCCCGGCGTGTCCGTGCGGTGGCTGCACCGGCGAGGTGCGGATCCGGCCACGTCGCGCTTGCTGACGGAGGCCGGGAAGGAACTCGAGCTCCCGCCGGACCTCAACGGCGTTTTCGCCTGGGTTTCGGCCGAGTCCCACGTGGTCCGCGACATGCGCAAAGACCTGCGCGATCGGGGAGTGCCGCGGCGAAACCAGCTCATCATAGGGTATTGGCACGCGGGCAGGGCGGAATCGGAGTATTCGTCGGAGTCGAACCATGATCGGGTGACCGACGAGTCGATGATCGCCATACCGGAAGCCTCGGCGCTGACCGCCGACTCCCTCGGCCGCGCAATGCGCGGCGCAGACTGAAAAGCACGGCGCGGATTGGATCGACAGAAACGCAAATCGCAGTCCACGAAGACGCCGTTCAATCCCGCTCGCTCCCAGCAAATCGCCTGTTCAATAAAAGCTCACGGCAGACAATGAACGGAAATGCAATGGGCATTATTTCCCATGCTCACATGTAAATAGCATGATAGAGTCTATGGCATTCCGGTTACGCATCAGAAAGGATTGGGCGATGATCACGTTTCAGGACGTTTTGACATGGAAGAGCGGCGGTTTGCGGGCCTTTCGCTCGGTGCTTGCAAAAGACGCCCGCGATCTCGAGCAGGTCCACGACGAGTCACAACGTTTGTTCACCGACAAGTTCCTCGGCGCATGCGCAGAAGCGGAAGCCAGAACGCGCCGGGCCCTGGTCGACGACGTCGGCGACGTATACAAACAACTCGAGAGGGCCGCTCACGATTTCCTGACAGCGGCCGAAGCGGTCGACGAAGTGGCCGGGAAGGCCAAGGACCTCAAACGGCGCGCAGATGCCGATGGCTGCAACATCAGCGACGAAGGAAGGGTCTTCATTCCCGACGACCGAGTTCCAGAAGAGAAAGTCAACGAGACGCTTGAGGGGGAACTGATCATGCGCGAGGCCGACGCGATCCTCAACGCGTTGGGCTTGGCGTACAAGGTCGTCGAAGACCTATTGGAGAGGGCAAAGGAGGCGAGCAAGGCGATTCTTTCGCACGGCGTGGCCAAGCCGGATCCGTCGTGGAATGTCGAGGAGGTCAACGACTGGTGGACCTCCCTCTCGCCCGAGGAGCAGCAGCAAATCGAGGTCATGCACCCCGATTGGGTCGGCAACCTCGGCGGCGTGCCCTTCGCCGTGCGCGACCGAGCCAACCGCCGCCGCATCGACCCCATGCTCTCCGAACTGAATGCTCGTATAGCGAAGGCACAGAGCAATCTAGCCTACATGGAGGAACACGGCAGTTCTTCGATCGAGGGAACCAGCTGGGACGAAGAGAAACAAAAACTTAGGATCCTCAAAGAGAAGCACCGCGACTTGCTGTCAGTCAAACGTAAGTTCGGCGGAGCGCCGGACGGGACGCATTCTTTGGTCAGCCTGGACGCATTCAAGGGCGACCACCTGTGGGCGGCTGTCGGCTCGGGCGACATCGACAACGCCGACCACGTCGCGGTCCACACTCCGGGAATGACGGCCACCGTCGAATCCCACCTCATGGGCAAGGGCAAAGGGTGGGGATCGGGCGTCTCCGGCGTCGACAACGTCCTCGCTGAAGGCAAAGCGCAACTAGAATCAACCGGACGCGACGAGAAGGTTGCCGGCATCACCGTCCTCAATTACGACGCTCCGCGCTGGGGAGAGATCGCAACGCCGAATCACTCGGTTGCCGGCAACCATCAGGTCGAGGTTGGCGGAAAGTCGGGGGCGGACATGCTCTACGCCGTCCAGGCCACTCATTCGGGCGACCCCCACCTGGTCGCCTCGGGCCATTCTTACGGGTCGTCGGCGACCGGCTGGGCGCTGCAGCACTCGACAGTCGCCGACGACGCCATGTTCTCCGGCTCTCCGGGGGTGACGACGATGAACAACAAGGACCTCAACATGCTCCCCGGCCACACGGGTCTCGGCGAAGCCGCGTGGGACGGAGTCGCCGATCTAGGCAGATTCGGCGGCGACCCGTCTTACAGCAAAGAATTCACCCACTGGAGCTGCGATGACTGGACTGCTCCGGACGGCACAGAATACAAGTACTCGGAAGGCCATTCCGAGTACATGAACAAGGGATACACATCCACCTACAACCAGGGAAGCATCCTCATCGGCGACGGCGTGGCCGTCAAAGACGATTGAGGCGCCGACGGACATAACCGAGGAGGCGCCAATGTCAAAGAAAACACGCAAGATTTCATCCCTTCTGACAACTTTAGGAGTCATCATGGCAGCATGTTCCACCACGCCCGAGCCGGGGCACATCGGCGGCGAGACAGTCTCACCGACCCCAGTCGTGTCCCTCGTCGAGGCCAGACGCAAAGCAATCCTTCTCGAGCTCAAGCTCCAAGGCCTCCTCACCCGCGAATACGGCGTCGGGCAATGGAACCCGCCCCAGAAGAACTCCCAGGTAACGGCCTCGTCGACGGTGACCTGCCCAGACGAATACGTCACCGAGTCCTGGGACTTCGCCACCGCCGGGCCAATCAAAGAATCCCAGTGGAGGCAGGCCCTCGAACGCGTCTACAAGACCCTCAAACCCCTCGGATACGACAAGCCGGCCATGCGGCAGATCCGCAACTCCCGCCGCAACGACCACATCGCCGTCTTCAACCACCCCGGCACCGGCGGGCGCGTCGAGATTCGATACGACAAAGCCACGGTAATTATCGTTAACACCGGCTGCGCCAAAGGCGAGACCTGGGAAGGCTGGCCCGACGGCACAGAGGTCCTCCCCGAGCACCTGCGCACAACAGGCCGCGCCCCCATCCACCTCGAACACGAAGTGTGGCCGGCAGGGACGCCCAGCGACAATTCCACAACGCCACTGTCACCCACAAGCAGCGGCCAAACAGCACCGTTCGGCGAACACGCCACGTCATCGGGCAATTTCTCGCCATCCGACAACAATAACACGGAAAAGAGCGCGGCAACCGGCGATTCTGCCTCAATCCATAATCGCTTGACCTCCTCACGCTTCCCTTACATTCCCTAATCTGCGTCTCCCAAATTATCCATTCAACACATATCAGCATTTATCAAAATACGCATACTTCCCACAAAGGAGCACTGACTATGAAGGAAACCGCCATCAATCCGACGGCCGTCAAACAGGCAGGAGCGAAGGTGACCGACATGTCCGCGCGCATCCGCGCCATGTCGGGCGAAGCCCAAGCGCGAGCATCCAACGATCAGCTTACGGGGACCAACCTGGGCGCAGCCGCCGAACGTGCCGCCAATGCCCTGGCCAAGACGCGCACGATTCTCACCAATCGCTTCGACCAGCATGCCCAGGCGCTGACCGAAGCGGCAAAAGCGCTCGAGGAGCAGGACGCCAACGCGGCTCAACACTTCCGCAAAGCGAAAGTCGGCCGCTACGGCCCCACCATCAAATAGGAGACTGAAAAGGCGGCCAACAGCGCCCGGCCTAGCCCGTCGTCCGACGAATCGCGGGGACGCGGAACCGGCGGGCATTCGCCGAACGGCCAGGCTTTGCACGAAGGCGTCCTGCCCGGCTTTGAAACCCCTGGGACATTCGCCGAACGGCCGGGCTCCGCCAAAGAAGCCAGGCTCGGCCGAACCGCCGCCGCTTCCGTCGAGGCCGAAAAGCCAAGAGAATAGAGACATGAGCATTCGAAACATCACCCTCAACAGCGGCCACACGATCCCCCAACTCGGCTTCGGCACATACAAGATCACGGGGGAGGACACGCAAAGGACGGTCGAGCACGCCCTCTCGATCGGCTACCGGCACATCGACACTGCGCAGATGTACGGAAACGAGGCGGAGGTCGGGGCGGCGATAGCGGCGTCGCCCGTCCCCCGCGAAGAATTGTTCGTCACAACGAAACTCGACAACGGCAACCACGCCCCGGATCGCGCGCGCGAATCTTTCGCGGAATCCCTGACGAAGCTCGGCCTCGACTACGTCGACCTGTTCCTCATCCACTGGCCGCTGCCCAACCTCTACGGGACCGGGTATCTCGCCGCGTGGAAGACCATGGAGGAGTTCGTCGAAGACGGCCGCGCGCGCTCGATCGGCGTCTCGAACTTCGAGTGCGACCATCTGCAGCTGCTCATCGACGAGTCGGGCACGGTTCCCGCGGTCAACCAGATCGAGCTGCATCCGCTGTTCCAGAACCGCGAGGTGGCGCAATTCTGCCGCGACAACGGAATCGCCGTCGAAGCGTGGGCGCCCCTCGTGCGCGGCGCGATAGCGGACAACCCGGTCGTCGCGAACATCGCCTCCGCACGCGGCTGCACGCCCGCTCAGGCGATTCTCGCCTGGCATTTCGCCAAGGGGCACATCGTTTTCCCCAAGTCCGTCACGCCTGCCCGGATAGCCGAGAACTTCGCTTCCGCCGACGTCGCCCTAACCCCCGGCGACGTCGAAGCGATCGACTCGCTCGACCGCGGCGAGGCCGGGCGCACCGGGTACCACCCCGAGACGATGGAGAGAGCCGCACGGTAATCTGCTAATAATAATCTGCTGACGGCGATAATCTATAGCCAAGGCATCGGTCGCCGCAAAGCGCGGTGTCGCGGGCATGTTCGCCTTGTGCACACCACATACACGCTTCTTAACGAAGGAATATCAATGTCCATTGTTTCTGCCGACCCCTCAGAGCTGGAAACGTTAAGGTCCCGCCTCATTGCGGACTCGAATAGTCTGTCCAAGATCGGCCTTCCCGACAGTCCGGACGCATCCTCGACAGGATCGGACGATCTGGCCTCGGCATGCGAAGATTTTCTGAGTAACGCGAAAAAACGAATCGCAGGGAGTCGTTCCTGGTGTGAAAAGACAGCCGAAGGCATCGACTTCACATCGCAACATATCGGCGAGACCGACGCCGACGCCGCCCACGATTTCTGCGATAAGTTCGGACCGGTAATGGGCCCTGTACTGCAATTAACCTTCAATTGGAGCTACGTATTCAACTGGGACCCCGACAAGTTTTAAGGATTCCATGGATATGAAATCAACTAGGTTGCACTCCGGCGGCAGGCCGTGCTTTGCGATTGACTGAGCTAATTCACGTTTCCCGTTCAATCCCGCCCAATACGACACACACGGTTCAAAGGAGGAAACATGCCCATCCCCTACTTTTCCCTTTTCATCGGCGAACTCCCGGGAAAGCCAGACCGTCTGTTTGCCACGGCGGCGAGACTTCGATCCAATGCCGGCGAAGCGGCAGACATACATTCTGACGTCCGCCGCTCCGACGGGTTCGCGCCCAATTGGAAAGGAAAATCTGCCGCCGCGTTCAACGTGTCCAAGAACGTGCAATCCGAAGATCTCGCCGTCCTGAGCGGCGGCCTGTCCGACGGCGCAGAGTCCCTCGAAGCTTTTGCCTGGATTTTAAGCGAACGGAAGAAAGCGGTCGCCGAACAGCGGGCCATCCTGAAGGACTACGACAGGCAGGTCAACGAGGCGCCTGACGCAGACAAAAAGAAGGTCTATGACGATTTGAAAGATTCCGCCAGCAGGATTCGCGCCGAATATCACAACACATTCAAGCAGACGGAGGAGGACGCGACCGTATGCGCGGCGGAAATGCGAAAGCACCTGCACATCGAACCGCTCAATCGAAACAACGGCACGTCGATTGGACGACGCACCGACCTGTCGGACGACGACATCAAAAGGATCAACGGGCAACTGGAAAACCCCGACCCGAACCTCGTCAATCAGGGAAGCATCGGAGACTGCTATTATCTCGCCTCCTTGGCCGCGATTATGCAGACAGACAAGGGCGACGAGTGGCTGCGCTCCTGCGTGAAGCCTCATTACGACGAAGCCGGCAGGCAAGACGGCTACCTTGTGACCGTCTACGACGATCCTCTTCACCCCGATTCGTCTGCTTCGCAAACAGTCCTGGTCACCGACGTCTACCAGAATGGAGTAAAGGGAAAAGACGGCGAGCCCAGCCTCGCTTCCATATTCGAGTCCGCGTACGGCCAGATCCACCCGGGCGGAACCGCCGGTTCCACTCCAAACGGACAGGGAATAGGCAGCGGACGGTCGACGGACGCCATGAAGGACATCACCGGAGAGGAAGCTAAGAGGATAGACCGGAACGAGGGTTTCATAGGCCTGTTTTCAGGTTACAGCGAGGAGCAACGCACGGAAATCGGAAACGCCGCGAAAGATCACCCGGTGGTGGCCGATACAAACGCTTCGCTTCCCGGTTTCGATAAGGACGGCAACGGGAAGGCAACCGTAACAATCAACGGCCAGCCGCAGACCATTAACATAGTCTCCAACCATTCTTACACTGTGGTATCCTCCGACAGCAATGGCGTCACCATGCGCAATCCCTGGGGATTGAACCAGACCGACGGAGAAGATGCTCCCGCTGAGTTCACGATGTCTTGGGAGGATTTCGAAAAGTACTACGGTGACGTCGCAATTGGAAACTACCCATCATGATCTCTCAACGACTGAAAGCGATTGCCGTCATTTGCTTGGCGGCGACAAGCTGCGCGCTCAATCCGGAGACAACTGGCCCCTCGACAAACCTCAAGAGCTCGTCGGCAGCTCCGACGCAACTCCCGACTCCTACACAACCTTCGACATCAACACAATCGTCGACTTCGTTACAACCGTCGACTTCCACGCAACCCTCGACAGGAGGCACCACAATGGCCTGCAACGGTTACATCATCAGCATTCAGGAATCAGCCCTTTTCCGGCCCGGCAAAAAGATGTCGCCGTCGTTTTCTGTGAACGGAGTGAGAGTCGATGACGACGGCGAAAAAGTCGCCACGATCAACGGCACCAATTTGCCGGCCAGCAAGCTGAGGGTCGGGGAATCTGTCACACAAAAGGACGCAGGGCGATTCACCCTCACGGGCATCACACCGGCCTCGGGCGAAGCCAAGTTTGGAGGCGGCGGCATCGCGCACTTCTGCTACGAGCCCGCCCCGGGTTTCGAACTCAGCCCGGGTGTGGCCGACGGAAACTAGGGAAGGCGACCGGCGGAGCGTGAGGAGCGCCAAGGACAGCGCCCCGCCTAACGTACTAGTATCGTACCGACGTCGCGGCAGATTGCCGCATGCCCGCTTTCGCGGGCCGCTAACTAAGGAGCATTATGGTCACGTACGCCTATGTCATTGCCGGGTCCGAAGCGACCGGCGGCGCCGGAATCCAGGTCGATCTCAAAACTTTCCACCAGCTGGGCGTCTATGGCATGGGAACCCTGACGTGCATCGTCTCCGTCGATCCGAAGAACGACTTCAACCATCGTTTCGTCCCGATCGCCCCCGAGCTCATACACGACCAGATCGAGGCCGCCCTCGGCATTCGGGACATCGACACGGTGAAGATCGGCATGCTCGGAACGCCGGAGACGATCGACGTCGTCGAGGAAGGGCTCAAAAGCCAGGAGTGGAAGAACGTGGTCCTCGACCCTGTGCTCATCTGCAAGGGCGGGGAGCTCGGCGCGTCCACCGACGAGGCCCTGAAAGCCAAGATCCTCCCGCTCGCCACGGTGGCCACGCCGAACTATTTCGAGGCGTGCACGCTGGCGGGGATGGAAAAGCTCGAGACGATTGAGGACATGACGGAGGCCGCACGCAGGATCAGCGCCCTCGGCCCGAAGCACGTGGTCGTCAAGGGCGGCGTGGACTTCCCCGGGCCGGACGCCGTCGACCTGCTCTGGGACGGCGAGAGGGCAACCGTGTTCGCCGAGCCGAAGATCGGCGAGTACAAGGTCTCCGGCGCGGGCTGCACGCTGGCGGCGGCCGTCACCGCCGAGCTCGCCAAGGGCGCCGCGATCGAGGACGCCGTCCGCGTCGCCAAGGACATGGTGACAGCGGCCATCAAGGGCCGGGTTCCCGCTCGCACGACCTACGACTGGGCGTGGCAGGGGGCCTACCGAGGCTGATTGACGCGCTGCTTCGGCGGCGCGGCTGAATCGTGCCGCCGCCCGCCGGGGCGGCCCGGCTGGACGGGCCCGTCGGGCGGCTATGTTCGACGGGGCGCGTGGAGTCGACCAAGCGCGAGGAGTCGACCGATTGCGGCGCTCCGCCGCGGCCCGGCAACGCCGACGTCGTCCTTCCGCCGTCAGTCGGCGATCTCCGCGAAACGCGAGAAATGCCCCTGGAACGCCAGTTCCACGATCCCCGTCGGGCCCGAGCGCTGCTTGCCGATGATGATGTCGGCCATGCCCTGCTTTTCCGTGTTCTCGTTGAACATGTCCTCGCGGTGGATGAGAAGCACGACGTCGGCGTCCTGCTCCAACGAACCCGACTCGCGAAGGTCCGCAACCTGCGGGCGCTTGTCGTTGCGCTTTTCCGAATCTCGATTGAGCTGGGCGACGGCGACGATCGGTATCTCAAGCTCCTTGGCCAAAAGCTTGATCGAACGGGAGAACTCGGAAACCTCCTGCTGGCGAGACTCCACCGACTTTCCGCCCGACGTCAGCAGCTGCAAATAGTCGATGACGATGAGCTGGATGTCGAACTGCTGCTTCATCCGGCGCGACTTGGCGCGAATCTCCCCCATTGTCATGTTCGGCGAATCGTCTACGATGAGGGGGGCCTGCGAGATCTTGTCGAGGGTTCGGGCGATCTCCTGCCAGTCCCGGCTCTCCAGCTCGCCCTTGATCATCCGGTCGAGGAACACGCGGGATTCGGCCGCGAGCAGCCGCATCGAGAGCTCAGTCCGGTTCATCTCCAACGAAAAATAGGCAGCGGCCTTGTTGTTGTGGACGGCGCACGAGCGGCAGATGTCCATAGCCAAGGTCGATTTGCCGCCGCCCGGACGCGCCGCGATGATGATCATCTGGCCCGCGCGCAGCCCGTTGAGCTTCGCGTCGAGCTCCGCAAAGCCCGTGGGCACGCCGTCCAGCCCGCCGTCGCGGTTCGCGTTGCGCTCCAGCTCCTCGTAAAGTTCGGGAACCACCTGTTCGAGGGTGACGTAATTCGTCGAATTGCGCTGCTCCGAAACCGCGAAAACCTCGGACTGCGCCAGATTGACAAGGCCCTCGACGTCCGCGCCGTCCGTCGTGTATCCGAGCTGAACGATTCGCGTCCCCACCTCCACAAGGGAGCGCAGCTGCGCCTGCTCGCGCACGATGCCCGCGTAGTATGCCGCGTTGGCGGCCGTCGGGACCGTCGCCACGAGCGTATGAAGATAGGGAAGGCCTCCGATGCGCTCCAGTTCGCCCTTCCTCTTCAGCTCGGCGCCGACGGTCACGGCGTCGGCGGGGTCGCCGCGTCCGAACAGCTCGACGACGACGTCGTACACGGAAGCGTGCGCCGGCCTGTAAAAGTCCGTGGCGCGGAGAATCTCGATGACGTCGGCGATGGCGTCCTTCGACAGCATCATGCCCCCCAAAACGGACATCTCCGCATCGATGTTCTGCGGCGGGACCCGCTCGAAAGACGAACCGCCCTGAGCCCCTTCGCTCACAATGCTCACATTGGCCTCGCTTATCGGTGATCGACACGGTGGACAGCCAGCGACGACGCGGGAATTGGCCGGTGATGGAATTGAGCTCGACAGCTCATGCCCGCCCTCGCTTTCGGCCATCCAAGGGTATCGCCCAGGCGTCCATCCACAAACTCGTATCACCCCCAATTGTGGATAACTTGTGGAGACACGCCGCCGACTCTGTGGGCGGCGTGTGGACTCCGTGTGGATACCGCACGTCGAAAATCCACAGACTGCGGTGTTTCTGTCCACATCTGTGGACAACGTGGGTGAGAAGCCCTCGATTCCGTCCCCAAGTCTGTCCACAGGAGTGGATAGCGGCGACGACCGTCGGCGAGATATCCACGATGGTGAGACACGCCCTTACCTCAAGCTGCACTTGAAGTTACTGGCCTGCCTACCTCCGTGGGGTTAGTCTAGCCGGGTGACCTCACCCGACCGTGGACGGATCCTCGACCGCCAAATTCGTGCATACGCACTGCCTTCGCTCGCCACGCTGCTGGCCGAGCCTCTGCTGCTCGCCTCGGACACCGCGATGGTCGGGCACCTCGGCACGCTCCCGCTTGCGGGGCTGTCGCTTTCCTCGACGATCATGTCGACGATCGTGGGCCTGTGCATATTCCTCGCGTACGCGACGACGTCGGCCGCCGGAAAGCTCGTGGGAGCGGGCAGGCGCGGCGAGGCGGCCCGGCAGGGAATCGAGGGAATGTGGCTCGCCCTGGGCATCGGCTTGGGGTTGGCCCTCGTCCTCCTCGCCTTCGGAGAGCCGATCTTGAGGCTCTTCGGCCCGGACGCAGCGACCCTCGCACAAGCCGAACGCTATCTTCGCGCATCCTCGCCCGGCCTTCCGGGGATGCTCCTCGTTCTCGCCGCGACGGGCACGCTTCGCGGTTTCGGAGACACGAAGCGGCCGATGTACGCTGCGACGGCCGGCGCTTTGGCGAACATCCCCGTCAACTACGCCCTCATCTATCCGCTCGGCTGGGGCGTCGCCGGCGCCGGCGCCGGAACGGCGATCGTCCAGACCGGAATGGGCCTGTGGATGGCCTGGCAGATATCGAGAATCGCCCGCAAAGAGGGTGCGTCGCTCATGCCCACCCGCGGCGGGATCGTTTCGGCGCTGGGCCAGGCAGGCCCGCTCATCGTCCGGACCCTGTGCCTGCGCGCGGTCATGCTGGCCGAGATCGCCGTGGCCACAGATCTGGGAGCCGAGTCTCTCGCGGCAAATCAGATCACGATGACGGTCTGGCACTTCGCTGCCTACGGGCTCGACTCTCTGGCGACCGCCGCGCAGATCCTCATCGCCACCGCCATGGGGGCGCCCGAAGGCCGCGCGGACGCCGTGCGCGAAGTCCTCAATCGCTGCCTGCGCTTCGGCGTCGTCACTGGGGCGGTTCTCGGCGCTGCGCTCGCCGCGGCGAGCTTTGCACTTCCGTCGGCGATGGGCGCGGAAGCCGGAGTCGGCCGTTTGGCGACGCTCTCGCTCATCGTCGCCGCATGCTGCCTGCCCGTCGCCTCCGTCGCCTACATCCTCGACGGCGTCCTCATCGGCGCCCTCGACACACGGAGGCTCGCCTGGTTCATGCTTGCCTCGCTTGCGATCTTCGCCCCGGTCGCGTGGGCCCTCGGGCGGGCGCACGCCGCGTGGCCCGGAGTGCCGACGTCGCTCCTGTTCGCCGCCCTGTGGACGGCCTACGCGGGCCTTTTCATGGCGACCCGCGCGGTCACGATGCTGATCCGCGCGCGCAGCGGGAGGCCTTTCGAAAAGCCCTGACCGGCCCGACGGCGGCCGATGCGCGCCCACGACCCCCGCCGTCGGGCCAAGGGCCGCGGCCGGCCTCGGCCCTCCACGTCCTGAGCGACGGCGCGCTCAGACTGTCGCGCAAACCGGCTTTCGCCTCAGCCCTCCGAGTCCGGAGCGAGAACGCGGATGACCGTCGAATCGTCCATGGCCCCCTGGCCGCGCACGTACCCCATGAGGTAAAGCTGCTCGGCCGCCGCCGCCACGGGAACGGCCATGCCCGCGTCCTTTGCCGCGGACGTCACGATTCCCATGTCTTTGACGAAGATGTCCAAGCGCGAGGCGACTTCGGGGTCGCCTCCCTCGTAGGCCTCGATGGCGCGAGGCCCGCGATGGCCCAGCATGAACGACTCTGCGGCCCCGGACATCAGCGCTTCGAGCGCGGTGCGCTGATCGAGCCCCAGCTTGCCCGCGAGCGCGAGGGCCTCGCCCGCGGCCGCGATGTGCACGCCGCACAAGAGCTGGTTGACCGTCTTAAGCGCCTGGCCTTTGCCCGGCTCGTCGCCGACGAGAACCAGTTTGCCGGCCATCGCTTCGAGAACCTCGCGGGCCTTCTCGAAATCGCGCGGGAGGGCTCCGCATGCCACGAGGAGGTCTCCTTCGCCCGCGCGAGTCGGCCCGCCGGAGACGGGGGCGTCCACCAGCCCTATCCCGTCCTTTTCCAGCCGGGCGGCGACTGATTCGGCCGCCGCGATTCCCACCGTGGAGGTCAGAATGACGACGGCGCCCTTGGGAAGCGCCGCCACGATTCCCCCTGGGCCGTAGAGCAAGGCCTCGAGTTGGGCGGCGTTTCGCACGGCGACGAGGGCGACGTCGGCTCCTTCGACCGCCTCCGGCGTGTCGGCCGCGACCTTCAACCCGGCCTTTTCAGCCAGCTTGCGCCGTTCGTCCGAGACGTCGTAGGCGAGGACGTCGAAGTCGTTTGCGAGCCGCGTCGCCATGGGAAGCCCCATCGCCCCCAGGCCGAGCACCGCGATTTTGGTCATGTTCTCTCCTTTCGCATCCGCCGTTCGGGCGGATCCGCCGCATACTTGCGTCTTGTCCGATTTGTTGCGCGAGCCCGCAGGCTCGCTGCGCGAGTCGTGCTCGCGGCGAGGGCTTTGCCTGCTAAGCGAGTTCGTCGGCCGGCTGCGCGAGTTGGCCCTCCCGCCAAGCGAGTTTGTCGACGACGTCGGCTAGCGAGGATGCCGTGCCGACGTTGCCTGCGAAGACGATGTACGGGATTCCCGCGGCCGGGCCGTCCTGACCGGACCACAGCGAGACGATTCCCGGGAGCATCGGGCCCACGACCGTCGCGCGCCGAATGCCGAGGCCCTTGGACGCGACGTCGGAAGACGTGATGCCGCCCTTGGCGACGACGAAGCGGGGCGTCGCCCGCGCGAGAACGCCCTTGACCGCCTCGACGACCGCCGCCGAGACCTTCCGCGAAATCGCGAGCGAATCGTCCGCGTCTGCGCCCGTGACGAGGGTCCGCGAGGTGCGCACTGCCACGTCGCCCTCTTTCAGGCCGGCCGCCGCGGCGTCGATCAGCTCGGCAAGGTGCGGGCCGCGGGAGGAGGGATTGACGGCCTTCGCCACGTCGATCTCCAACTCGAGGGGGCGGCGGCGCGCCCTCAGCTCGGCCAGCTGGCGGGTGGTGAGGTCCACGTGCGAGCCGACGACGACGAGGCCGCCGACGGCGACCTCCCGGCCGGCCCGCGAGGCCTCGATCTCCTCGGGCGTGAGAGGGGCGTGAACCGCCTGCCCGACCCTTGCGCGGACGAAGGGCGGCCCCACCCTGTAAATGAAGCGCGAGCCGGCCCGCTCCGCTCGGATGAGCGCCAGGGCGAGCTGGCGCAGGTCTTCCTCCTCGACGGCGTCCACGACGATCGGCCGGGCGTCGCATGCCGAGGTCAGCAGAGCGACCGCGCCGTCAAGGTCGGTGCGCAGGGTCTCAATGTCGAGCACAAGCACGTCGGAGGCGGGCACGGCCCCGCCCGTTTTCTCCTCGATCCATTCGGCCAGGTTCGACGCCGCGTATCCGAAGGTCGCGTCGCGCGCGAACTCGGTCTCGCCCACGGGCAGGTAGCCTTCCCGCGGATCTCCGGCGTAGTGCGTGCCGTGGACGGTGATCCGCCCGGCGTCGCCGAAGGCGGGAACCACAACTATGCCGTCTGCGCGGGCGCCCGTCGCGGATCTCAGGCATTCGGCGATCGTGTTCGGCTCCAGCGGGAAATGTCCGCGCAAAGTCGAGTCTGAACGGGAGACGAAGGCGACGTCGGCGCCGCCCGCCTCAGCAGCTTCGAGCGCCGCGGCCACGGCCTCCCGATTGACGCGTTCGGCGTCCTCGGGGGCGAGCGAGCGCGAATTGACCATGACGTACACGGCCGGGGCGCCCGTTTCGAAGGCCCAGGCGAAATCGCCGACCTCCCAAGACGTCAAAACGGGAAGGCCCGCCACCGACTGGGTCCCGGTGGGGTCGTCGTCGAGGACCACGTACACGGGCCGCATTCCGCTCGCTTCTTGAGCCCGGACGACGTCACCCGCCGAAACCGGGGGAACGGGCGGGAGGCTGCCGAGCAGCAGATCGCGTGATACGCGGGGCATCGTCACTCCTTCGTGTCGCATCGCCCTCCTGCGAGGGCTTCAGGTTAGCTTATCCCCCAATCGAGGCGGGCCGCAAAACACTTCGGCTTCATCCCGCGCCTTTGGACGCTCTGGGATCGGCTCAAACGGGGGCGCCCGGCCGCCATTTTCATGGTTTCAACTCGGTACCACAGTTACGATATCAGCTCTCCTCAGCAAGAAATCTGAGACTCACACTCGTTTCGATCGCCTTTGCGTCTATCGGAGCATTCCGGGATTGGACGCTTTGGGGACAAATTTACCATAGCTTTTTAGCCCGACATTTTGTGGCTTGTCAGCAGCCGGACCACAAGGGTAACTTGTAAAGACATAGTCAAACGGAGTCGGCGACGTCGGATCCGGACTTGCTTTTTCACAACACGGGTTGGCCTCGGCCGGTTCCAGCGACCCACGCCGACGTCGATCGCCCTCGAATAGACAGGCGTTCACGCAACGCCAGAGCTATGCAAACAGTTTCATTGTACGCACACGCGCCCGAGCGGCGCCCGCCGCTCTCGGGGTGAAAGTAGGTTATTTTGAGTAAACGACGCATACTCACACGCACCGCGGCCGCAGTTGCGTTCGTCATGACGATTCCCGTTGCGGCCTCGCACGCCGACAACGGCTCGAAAGGCGATTCCGCTGCGGACTCGTCGGCGGAGTCCAGCACCGTCAGCGTGACGGCCCCCATCGCCAAGGCCGACGGAACGAAGGTCGTGACCGCCCACACGGCGTCGCTTCAGGTTCGCAAGTCGACCCTCGCGAAGAGCAACACTCCAGCCAAGAGCATAAAGCAGCAACGATCCCAAGCCTACAAAACCGTTGAGGAGTACTGGACCCCCGAGCGAATGGCCAAGGCCAAGCCTGCGCCTGTTCTGGGCTCCGATTCCGCCAAGGCATCGACCGAGAAGAACGTCGCCAAAGCCGAGCAGGCCCTCAAGAAAAGCGACAAGCTCGCCAATGACAAGCTTTCACGCGCCAACGGCAGAATTTTCTTTCGCGCGGACAACGGCGCGGACTACGCATGCACCGGTTCGGCGGTCAGCAGCCCGACGAAGAGAATCGTCGTCACTGCCGGGCACTGCGTCCACGGCGGCAAAGGCCGCAAGTGGCACACGAACTGGGTGTTCGTTCCCAGCTACGACAACAAGAACAGACCGTACGGCACCTTCCACGCCCAGTACATGCACACTCTTCGCGATTGGGCGAACAACGGAGACGACCAGACCAACACGGCTAACAAGTTCAAGGGGTATGCCTCCGACGTCGCTTTTGTGACAGTGAAGGACAATGAACAGGGCAAGCACCTCACGGACGTCGTCGGCGGGCACAAACTCGTGACTGGCGAAACCTCGAAGTTCAATGCCACCGTGTTCGGCTACCCCAGCAACTTGAACAACGGCGAAAGCCTGCAAATCTGCAATGGGAACACTTTCACGTTGCGACACGGCGACAAGCTGAACGTCAACGGCATCAAAGACTGCAACTTCGGCCCCGGGTCCTCCGGCGGCCCGTGGCTGCAGAACTACGACGGCGTGACTGGAACCGGCGAGGTTCGCTCGGTCACCTCGTTCGTGGAGACCGAGGCGTCGGATCCGACGAAGTACATTGACAACGGCGGCCCGCACTTCGACAAGCGCGTCAAGGGCCTGTTCGACCTTGCCAACAACGACAAGTGACATGCACCCATGACAGGCGCAGTTCACCGGCTTCGTAAATGGGCGATTCTGCCGATCATCGCATTGCTTGCGGCATCGGGATGTTCGAAGGATCCTTCCTCAGACCCATCGGCCACGACGGGCCAGCCGTCCTCAACGGACCCGAGTTCGCTTCGGCCTTCCGGTTCGGCTCCCAGCGAGCCGGGTTCCGAAGGAACAGGAGGCGAAGGCCGGTCTGCCGACGCGTCGGGGTCCAGTTCGAGCTCGTCCGCGGATGGCTCTGAGTCGCCTGCGAACGGCTCAGAGCCATCCGCAGGCACTGACGACAAGTCTCGCAACGATCTGGCGGGCGAGCAGATCGCCCCGTGGTCAAGGTTCGAGCAGATCGCCCCCAACCGGTTGAGGTTCTACTTCGACTCGGGCACGGAAAGATGCTACGGGACTCGCGTCGCCGTCAAAGAAACAGACACAAGCGTGGAGGTCGCCACCATCGTCGGCAGGCTTCCCAACGCCCCGGGGGAATGCACTTTGGAGTTGCGCAAGGCCTCGGTGACGGTCAAGACCGACAAACCCATCGGCGAACGCAAAGTCAGCCACCTCGAGGGTATTCAACTCCATTGATCGACCGGGGCGGCGCCAAACGCGGAGCACGCCGAGAGCATTCGTTTGGACGCCGCCCCGTCAGACTTCCTCGCCGAGGAGGAATTCGGGTCGGGTCACGCGGCGCCCCGAAGGCACAGTGCCCGTCGGCCTGACGGCACAATGGCCCGCTGGCCCGACGTCGCGCGGCCCAATCAGAAGGCATCTGGAAAGATTTCAGCCTGTCTCAGCGCTGAGTTCTGAGCGCACCGGCGCCTTGGCGGCGATTTCGGGGATAATCGCAGGCAATCGCCCACGGCTTCGCTTTTGAAAATTGCATTAATCGCATACAGCACGACGCTGCACGGGACCCGTTCACCCTGTTCACGGGGGAAAGCGGTTGTTTCACAAGAAACGCCAAGGGCTTGCGAACGGCCGAAAACGAGCCTTGTGCGTCCGGGGATTCGATGAGGCAGGCGCCGGGCGGTGCAGTTCATCGAATCGCCCGGCGCGGCCTGTTGCAGGGAACAGTTACATCTTTCAGGGCGGCGCTTCGGGGCCTTCGGCGTTCGCCGTCGCGACAAGCACCCGTTTACTCGAAACGCACGCTCCCTTCGCCTGTGACCCTGAACGCCGCCTTCACCGTCGCGGCCGTCGAGCAGGCCGCCAACGCGAGGCAGAGGGCAAGAACCGCATAGAATCCGAGGGAGGGCAATCCCACGGTTCGCCTCCCCTCCGATGCGGCGAAGACGACCGCCCAGGCGGTGAAGGCGCCGGCCGCGAGGCACGCGAGGAAGACTCCGGCCACTGGGACGACCGCCTCGATCGAGACGACCTTTCGCAAAACCGCTCGGGGCATCCCGGTCAGGCGCATGAGGCCGAAGGCCCGCCGCCGCTGGATGACGGAGGAGATCGCAGAAACCGTGAGGGAGACGGCCGAGAGCAAGGCGGCAATCACAATTCCAACGTAGGCGATTGCAGCGAACTGGTTTTCAGGCGCCAGGGCGCCCTCAGCGGCAAGGTCGGCCCTGCTTGCCGGAGACGCGCTCAATGGGATTCCGCTGGCCATTGCGCGCGTGCGCACGCGTTCGATCGTCGCCGGCCTGCCGTCGGTGCGGACCAGAATCGCGCGGACGTCCGAGTGGGTTTGCACGTCACCCGGCGCTTCTTCGACGTCGAGCGGATCGTCGAGAAACACGGCGCCGATGTTCAACGCGACATACTCGGACCTTTGCGGGCCCGCCACGCCCAAGGCACGGGCCTGCGCCGACGGGAGAATCATCTTCTGATCGGCGGCCGTCGAGCGATCGTCCAAAGCGCCGACCTTGCCTGCCCCGCCGAGTCGCCCGACGGCCACGGCCCGCACACCCGGCGCGTTCACAAGATCTTCGCGCAGCGTCTCGACTGCTCGATCCTCGGTTTTCCCGGAGAATACTGCGACGACCGACATCGGGAGGCGATCGGGGCCGTCGGGAGCGGTTCGCACCCCGGCGGCCGCGGTGACGCCGACGGCGAAGACGGTCACCGTGTAAGCTGCCACCGCCATTCCCGAGACAGTGCGGAAAGAGGCTTTGGGGAAACGGGCGATTCTGTTGAAGGCAATGACCGTCGAGGCGTTGCCCGCCCGGCGCATTCCAACGCGGGCCAGCTGCCGCGTGACGAAGGGACCCGCAACGATCAGGCCGAGGGCGGTGAGAAGGAAGCCAATGACGAGAAGTGGCGTGGAAGGGCGCGCACCGCCGCGGGCTGAGGCGGCGACGCAGCCCAGGCACCCGAGGCCGAAGGCGAGAGGGAAAAGAGCAGCCGCCCGAGGCGGGCGTTCGGCACGCTCGCGAGATTGACCGAGCGGACCGACGTCGGCGCGAAGCGTGCGCCGCCACGCGACGGCGGCGGCGAGCATGACCGTCACGACCGCGATTCCAGCGATCCAACCTGGGGGAACAAGAAGGTCGTCGTTGTAAAAGCGGCCCGCCCCGACCTTTATCCGGGCAGCCAAAGGGATGGCGGCGAAATACAGGGCGATTCCCGCCAACGCGCCGACTCCCGCAACCGCGCCGGTTTCCCAAGCGGCCACAGCCGCAACCCTCCGCGGGGTCGCCCCTATGAGGCGCAACGCGGCGAAGCGTTCGGCTCGCTGGGACGCGCCTAGGTCCGTGACGATGGCGATGAGGAGCAGCACCGGGATGAGCGTGGCGACTGCCCCTATGAGCGCTATCGCCTTGTACGGGCGGCCGGCGTAGTCGACCCCGGCGAAGTCCTCGACGATCTTCGCGTCCAGTCCCGAAGCGGCGAGCTTCGGAACGGTCGTTCCGACGACGGCCGTGATCGCCTCCGGGCTTTCAAGCCCTTCTTTCGAAATCGTCCCGATCACTCGTCCGTAGCGTCCGCCGAGCTCGTCGGGCGAAGCGTCGATCATCTGCTTCAGGCGCGGGGAAACCACGGCCTGCCCAGGTCCGGGAAGCGCGCTCACTCCGGGAACCGCGAGCCCCGACTCGGCGACGCCCGCAACATACAGAATCGAATAGTGGCTTCCTCGCCAATGGTCGCTCATGACCGCGGCGGCCGCCCGCCCCGGGCCGAGCGCGCTGTCGTCCTCCAGCTCGACGTTCGACTTGACGACCGAACCCGTCGCAGCCCTTTCGCTGCGCGGCCCGAATCCGCTGTACGCCCCCACAAGCATGAGCAAAAGCGCGACGCCCACCGCGATTCCGGCGGCGATTCCGAGCAACCGGCGTCGGCCCGGACGATTGCCTGCGGCGACAAGCCGGGCAAGTGCGACGTCGCCCCTCTTCTTCGCCGCTTTCTTCGCGGGCCAGGCCGTGTCCTTTGGATTCTCGGCCTTCGCTCGGGGCATCCGATGCGCGCGGCCCTCGCTATCCGACATTTCCGACGCCTTCCGCGTTTCCGACGCCTTCCGCGTTTCCGACGCCTTCCGCGTTTCCGACGCCTTCCGCGTTTCCGACGCCGCCCCCGAAACTGACCGCCCCGTCGCGGACGATCGCCTCGCGGTCGGCATACGACGCGATTCGCGGGTCGTGGGTGACGATCACCATCGTCGTCCCCCTCGACCGCACGAGGTCGAGGAGCGAATCCATCGTCTTCTCCGCGGCAAGGGTGTCAAGGGATCCCGTCGGCTCATCGGCGAAAAGGACCGCGGGTTCGGTTACGAGGGCGCGGGCGACGGCGACGCGCTGGGCCTGGCCGCCGGAGAGCTCGCCCGGTCTCTTGTCTCGATGGTCCGCCACATCGAGCTCCTCCAGGGCGTCGCGTGCCTTGACGAGGGCGCTTTTGCGCCGCCATCCGGCCAAGAGCAGAGGAATCGTCACGTTGTCAATGGCCGAAAGGTCGGAAAGGAGCTGACCGAATTGGAAGACGAAACCAAAAGACCGCAGTCGAAGATCCGACCTCTCCGCTTCGTCCAACCCCGTGATGTCGGCGCCCTCGTACTCGATGCTCCCCTCGTCCGGCGGAAACACTCCGGCCATCACGTGAAGAAGCGTCGATTTGCCCGAGCCCGAGGGTCCCGTGACGGCAAGGACCTCTCCGCGGCCGACGTCAAGGTCGATGCCGCGCAAAGCCTCCGTTTGACCGAAGGAATGCCTCACGCCGCGCACCCGGAACGCGAGCGCCGCATGGTCGGCCGTTTGCCCGCTCACGATCGCACGTCCTCGCGCAGCTCGTTCAGCCGCGAGGCCGTCAGATCGATCCACCGCAGATCGGCTTCGATGTGGAAGAGTGCGTGATCAGCCAGAAGGACCTCGGCGAGGCCGCCTTCCTTCTTGACCTTTCGCAGTTTCCTCATGCGGTCCGTGTGCTCCGCCCTCTGGATGTCGAGAAGCCTTTCTGCGTCGTCGTCAAGCATCAAAGCGATGATCGTCTTGGCGAAGAGGTTTGACCGCAGCGGGCCCACGGGAGCGTCGGGCGTCGCAAGCCATTGGGAAATCCGGTCGCGCCCTTCGGGCGTGATTTCATAGCGTTTGCGCTCCGGCCCGGAACCCGTTTCCGCGCCGACGACGGCGATCAGGCCGTCTCGCACGAGTCGGGCGAGCGTGGCGTAGACCTGGCCGAAAGCCAGGGGCTTGCTCGCGCCGAACCATCTGTCATAGCTGTGCTTGAGGTCGTACCCGTACCCCGAATCGACCCCCAACAAACCGAGCAGCGTCAAGGAAGTGTCCATGGCTCAACTATACACCGAATGTATACTTCGAGCGCATATTGCTCAACGCCCCTCGAGGAGGAGACCGGGATGCAGAGAGCCTAAGGCTGCGAGCGACAAGGCATGACCCCAGAAAGTCCATGCCGGTCGCCCCGCGGGGCGTCCTGCAAGCCGTCTGATGTTGGCCGTGTTGAATTGCGAAGGCATCGGCCGCGAAGGCGGCTCCAGTTGAGGCATCGTTTCACGTTTCGACGAAGCAGCTTCTTTTCCAGAGGCGGCTCGGTGAGCCGATGAAGCACCCTCTCGATCCAGCCGATTCCCGTCATGCTCCGATCGTTCCAATCGAGCGCGGATCTTCGACTCGTTGCTTTCACAAGAATTCCGGGGCGGCGACAGACAGCACCGCCAACAGGAGGACGGCGGCGAGCGCAATCGCCGGAACTTTGCCGAGGGTCCGGGATAAATAACCTAGATCCAGTTCGACAGCGAGCCTAGCGGCAGTGCAATTGTCAATGCGGAAAGTATCGCGAGCTGGTGCTTAGTTTTCAGGCGTTAAAGCAACATTCCGGCGAAAGAAGACCTCACCTCTGGTGAGCGTAGAACTAAAGTCGATTATGTATCTCACACATTAATCGCACTGCAAATCAAGAGGTTGAGCACCGTTGCAGGCATGAGGAACATCAGCCCAGAAGGACAACAAGAAGCCCGACGACCAGGCCCCTCGATTCCACGCCGACGGCGATCCATTAACGCACAACGCTGTGGAAAGCGAAACAAGCCCAAACCGCACCAAAGAGAGCGGGCGATCTACCTGCACAATCTTCGAAAACTCTTGGTCTACGACCGCTTTTTCATAGGAAACTTGGAGCATCTGTCGACCTTTATGATTGTTCCATGGACGATTTCGCAGCGCGCTCGACCAGCCGAACATACTCAATCGCGGAACTACGCTCAGTTGTCACCTCAGGCCAGTTCCGCGTGCCGCAGTTCCAGCGTTCATTCCGTTGGGAAGCCCAAGATGTCCTCAATCTCTTCGATTCCATTCTTCGCGGGTATCCATTCGGGAGTCTTCTTCTTTGGCAACGTGAGGCCGACGCCGACGACCTCCGCGTCGGCACACTCGAGGTTCGAGCGGAGGCACGCCCGGACGCCCTGTGGGTCGTCGACGGCCAGCAGCGTATTACAAGCCTCGTCAACGCTGTCGACCCAAAGGGAACGATGGACCGGAGGTTCGCTATCGGCTACTCGCTCAGAGCACAGAAGGTCGTTTTGACCGATCGACATGAAGGATCCTCAGTGATTCCACTTCCCGATCTCTTCGACTTCGGGCGAGCGCTCGAGTGGCTGAGGAAGAACCCCGACGCATCGATCTATGCCGAACTTATCCAAGACGTCGCGGGTAGACTCAACAGACTAGCCGTTCCCGCCACAGTCCTGGAACAAGCTGACGAGAGCACTCTGCGCGAAATTTTCGACAGGATAAACTCCCGTGGCAAGCGGCTCAATCCCGCGGAGATCTTTGACGCCATCCATGGAGGGCCAGATCGCGGGTTTACGACTTCGGGAATTGCCGCGTATGTGAATGAGCAGACTCGTTTCGGCAGGTTAGACGACAAAGTGGTGGTGCAAGCCCTGCTCGTCCGCAGGCACCCAGATATCACCCGCGACCTCCACAATGAGTTTTCGCCGTCGCGTCGAAATGTCAGCGCCTTCCCCGAAGAAAACAAAGAGGAGGCTTACAAAGAGACTGAACGCGCACTGGTATCGGCAATTCGATTCCTTCAACAGACCGCCGGCGTTCCGCATATGACCTTCCTTCCCTACCGCTTCCAGCTTCTGGTTCTCACCAGATTCTTTGCACTGTTCCCCAAACCGCGTGATCGCAATCTCGAGCTTATGCGCCGATGGCTGTGGCGCACGAGCGTGGGGGCCGAAACGCTCGGCATCACGGGTTCACTGGGGGATCTGCGAGGCATGGCAAAGCTCGTCGTGCCGGGCAAGGAGTCCAACTCAGTTCAACGACTTATCAAAGCCGCCAAACTGACAATCGAACCGGGGAACGACTTCACCAGCTTTCTCGACCTCACAACATTTCGCACCAATAGGGGCGATTCGAAAGTCGTCCTCACCGCCTTGTGGAATAAGCATCCTGTGGACGTTCGAACGAACTTGCCCATGACGCCAGAAAAACTCGCCGACCAGCTCGAAAACGACTCCACGCCGCACGCGGCGACGATCAAACTCGTTCCGGATTCGGCAAAGGGAACTGGATCCGCAGCAAACCGTCTTATCTCCTTTGTCGACCGCCAGGAGTTCATCGCGCACGCAAATACAGAAACCGATCTGTCCTCGCTTCTTCTCGACGAACAGATGCTGAGCGCTCTCCAAAAGAATCGCCACGAGGACTTCCTCAGACTCAGGTCCGCAGTTCTTCGGCGTTACCTCGCCGACTTTCTATCGGCTCGCACCGCCTACGGGCACGAGGACACGCCTCCACTTGAGGAGTAAATCTTCGACGACAGCGCTTCTGATGACCACGCTCTCGGCAACGGCACAAGCGAACCTTTAACAGTGTTTTCGCGGTGGGCGGCTTCGCCGTGCCTGTCCATCCGGATAGTGCGTTGCACTTTTCTAAAGCACCTGCGGCGCTGCCATGAAGAATCTGCGTCGCCCTTTCGAAGGAAAATCGAACGAGAAAGCGCCCCGCCGTCGCAAACCGCCGAAGCGGCTGCGGCACACGGGGCGCTTTCGCGGCGCAGTTACTTCTTTTTCTTCTTCTCAGCCACGACCTCGATCGAGATGGTGGCAACGACGTCGTCGTGAAGCTTTGCCGCGGCCTTGTAGGAACCGGTCGACTTGATCGGCGAGACGAGGGTGATCGTGCGGCGATCGACCTTCTTGCCGGTGGCGGCCAAGGCGGCCTCGGCGATCTCGGCGTTGGTGACGGAGCCGAAAAGGCGGCCGTTCTCTCCGGCCGGCTTCACGATCTTCAGGACGTTCGCCTGGAGCGCCTCCTGGATCGCGTTCGCCTCGTCAAGCGATTGGATCGCGCGGCGGCGGCGGGCCTCGGCGATCTGGTCGATCTGCTTCTGACCGCCCTTCGTCCAGCGCACCGCATAGCCGCGGGGGATCAGGTAGTTGCGGCCGTAGCCGTCTTTGACGGTGACGACGTCACCGGCGACGCCAAGCCGGTCGACGTCGTGGGTAAGGATGATCTTCATGCAGAATCCCTCCCTCAGCGAGCCGAGCTCGAGTAGGGAAGCAGTGCCATTTCGCGCGCATTCTTGACGGCGCGGGCGATCTTGCGCTGCTCCTGAACGGTGACACCGGTGACGCGGCGAGCGCGGATCTTGCCGCGGTCCGAGATGAACTTGCGCAGCGTGGCGGTGTCCTTGTAATCGATGTTCTCGATCTTGGCCGACTTCAGAGGGTTGGCCTTCTTCTTGGGCTTGCGAAGAACTGGCTTCGCCATAGTTTTGCTCCTTCAGTTGCGGCGGCCCGCCGGCCGCCAGGCGGCTCGAGCCGCCGAGAAAGTCGAATTGCGAAATCAGAACGGGGGGTTGTCGTCGAACGCAGAACCGCCCTGGGGGGCGCTGCTCCACGGATCGTGGGCCGAGCCGCCCTGGGGGGCGTCGTACGAGGCACGGCCGCCGCCGTAACCTCCGCCGCCCTGGTAGCTGTTGCCGCCACCGAAGTTTCCGCCTCCCGAACCGCCGCCCGCAACCTTCGTGACCTGGGCGCGCGCGTACCGCAAAGACGGGCCGATCTCATCGACCTGCATCTCGAGGCTCGTGCGCTGCTGGCCGTTGTACTCGTAGCTGCGGACGGTCAACCGCCCGGTCACGAGCACCCGCATGCCCTTGCTGAGCGATTCGGCGACGTTCTCGCCGTGCTCGCGCCACACGGAGCAGCGAATGAACATCGCCTCCCCGTCTTCCCATTGCTGGGTTTGACGATTGAGCGTACGCGGGGTCGACGCGACGGTGAAAGACGCGACGGGCGTACCCGAACTCACGTAACGGAGTTCCGGATCGCCGGTCAGATTTCCGACGACGGTAATGATCGGTTCGCCTGCCATGTTTCTCCTTCGGTGTACTGGCCTCAGGCCTCTGCGCGCAGCAGCTTCGTGCGAAGAATGGCCTCGTTCAGGCCAAGCTGACGATCGAGCTCCTGAGCGGTTTCCGGCGTCGCCTTCATGTCGACGACCACGTAGATGCCCTCGGAGCGCTTGTTGATGTCGTAGGCAAGGCGGCGCTTGCCCCAGATATCGACCTTCTCCAGCGTGCCGCCCTCGTTGGGGACGACTTGAAGCAGTTTGTCGACGAAGCTTGTGATATTGCGCTCGTCGACGGTCGGATCGATGATGATCATCATCTCGTAATCACGCATGCTGTTCCCACCTCCTCTGGTCTATGCGGTCATGGTCTTTCCATGACAGGAGGGACAATGCGTTTCGGGGCCTTCCCGCCGGGAAAACACACCGAGTTGCAAGTTTACTAGGATCGCAGGCTTCGCGCCATCGAATCCACATGGGCAGGAAGGCCCGCGGACCGCAGCCGCAAGGCTAACCTCCTGCGGCGCCGTAGCCCCCGTAACCTCCATAGCCTCCGTACCCGCCTTGTCCGCCGTTGCCGCGTTGCTGGCCGCCGTAGCCGTTTCTGCCCCCATTCCTGTTGGCGGGCCCGTTGGAAGGAACCTCGGTAGACGGCATAGGCGGCTGCGTCGGATACGTCGGCGGATCTGGTTCGTCTTGATCCGAAGGATCAGGCGACGGATGCTTGTGATCATCGTCGTCGTCCGTCGAACTCGTCGTCGGCTCGGGTGTGTCCGTTGTCACGCGCGGGGTCGGCGTCGCGGTGGGAGCCGTCGTGCGGGCGGGCGTCGGCGTCGCGGTCTTCTTCTTCGTCGGGGCGCGGCCGTCGCCGTCGGCCCTCTTCGGCACGTACGAAGGCTTCGCGAACTTCTCAACCTCCATGCCCGCGGTGGCCTTCTTCATGTATCGAAGCCATATCTCGGCGGGGAACGATCCTCCTCCGATTCCGTAGTAGTATTTGCCGAAGGGAGTGAGAACTTCCTCCTTGCCGTCCGCGCCGATCTGGTACATGTCCACGACCGTGACCATTTGCGGGATATAGCCGATGAACCATGCGGACCACGGCCCCGACGACGTTCCCGTCTTGCCGGCGACCGGTCGGCCGAGGGTGCCCGCAGTCGAGCCCGTTCCGTCGCTCTCGGTCACCGACTGCAAAGCGTAGTTGAGCTGGTTCATCGTCTCTTTTTCAAACGTCCGCTTTCCAGCCGTCGGACCCTTGTACTTGGACTGGCCTTTTCTGTCCTCGACCGCGCGCACAATATGCGGCGTGGCAGTCACCCCTTGATTGGCAAAGGTCGAATAGCTTTTGGCCATGTCGATCGGGCGGGGCGAGGCCGAACCGAGGATGTTCGTCAGGTTGTTGTCCAATCCCGGCGTCGAATCGGGAATCCCCGACTCGACAGCCACCTTCCTGGTGTTCGCCGGCCCCACGCTGTCGTTGAGCTGAGCGAAGACGGTGTTGACCGAATGCTTCGTCGCCGTGACGAGGTCGATCCGGCCGCGGTCCTTTCCGTCGAAGTTCTGAACGGTCACGGAGCCGTTGTAGAACGTTCTGGGGGTCTTCGAGTCGTATGTCTTCGACAGCGAGTAGTCCTTCTGGAGCGCGGCGAGCAAACCGAAAGGCTTGAAAGTGGAACCCGCCTGCGCGCGGTCCTGCGTCACCGAGTTGCGCTGGCGCTTGAGGTAGTCGGCGCCGCCGTACATCGCATAGATCTCGCCGTTCCGGGGGTCGACCGAGACAAGGCCCACGTAGTTGTTCTTCGGCCGATCCTTGGGCAGCCCGTTGACGGCCGCCACCGCGGCGTCCTGCTTGTCTTTGTCGATCGACGTCACGATCTTCAGACCGCCCTGATTGAGGTCGTCGAGGGTGAACTTGCCGCTCGCGAGAAGCTCGTTGCTCACCGCGGAAAGAAGATATCCGTTGGGACCCTTGAAGGCCGTGGCCTGTTTGCGCTCAATCGTCTCGGGGAACTTCTGGGCCCGCCTGTCCGCCTTGCTCAAGTATCCCTCGCCGACCATTCGGTCGAGGACGCGATCCCACTTTTCTTTCGCCTTCTGAGGATTGACGGCGGGATCGTAAATCGTCGGGCCGGGGATGATGCCGACGAGCAGTGCCGCCTGCGAAACGGAGAGTTTGCTCGCTGGAATGCCAAAGTACTTCTGGGAAGCCACTTCGATTCCGTAGGCTCCGCGACCAAAGTAGATGGTGTTGAGATAGTTTTCGAGGATTTGGTCCTTGGACTGCTGCTTGTCGATTTTTATGGCCAGGATGGCCTCTTTGACCTTGCCCAAATACCCTTTCGTGCTGCCGAGATAGTAACGCTCGACGTACTGCTGGGTCAGGGTGGAGCCGCCCTGTCTCGGGCCGCCCTTGATGTTGTTGACAAACGCGCGGAAGATGCCCTTAGGGGAGACGCCGTTGTTCGTGTAGAAGCTCGAGTCCTCGGAGGCCACGAGGGCGTTCGAAAGATGCTTCGGCAACGTCTTCAATTTGACGGGTTCGCGTTCGTAGTCCGCGAATGTCCCCATCTTCGTCACGCCGTCGGAATAGTAGACGGTGGTGGTCTGCGCCAAGGCGAAGTCGTCCGGTTCGGGAATCTCCGTGGTGGCGTAGAGCGCGACGAAGGACCCGACGAGCAGGGCGAACATCGAGACGAAAGACGCGAGGACGACCCGCCAACTGGGAATCCACCGATGAATCGGCCCGTATCCCCTTCTGGGATAATTCCAGCCGCGCTTGCGTTTGGGCTTCCCTTTGCGCCCATCGGCGTGCTCGGTCGCCTCTGCGGAACGCTCCTTCGTCAACTTGTGCGAAGTTGCCTGTGTGTCCTTGTCTCCCCGCACGTTTCCGGTAGTGGTAGGCATCGGACCTCCCGTGTTCTCTCTCGGAATCGAAACGGTTCCGTGAGGCACCTAGTATATAGAGGACTGTTTGGCTTGTTTCTTAGATTATCTTGAATGCTCATCCTGCGCAGCCTTGGCTGAAGACGACGCAGAGCTTCCTGAGCCTCCCGAATCTCCGCTTTCAGGGGCCGACTTGTGCCCCAATCTCACTTTGGAACGGCGCAATCCGGTTTTGGGACGCTCGGATTGCGAGTGTTCGTCGAGCTCCGCGGACATAAAATCGACGAAGTCGTCGTCGGTGGGGTTCTCGACGTCGTAAAAGCCGCTGTCATAACGTTTTTTAGCTTCGGACTCGGGGATGATGAACACTTCGAGCCATCTGGTCTGAACGCTCGAGTCAATGAGGAGCGCCTTCGCGAAAAGCGTAAGCGGGACGGCCAGAATGGCGCCCAGGGGGCCGATGACGACGGTCCAGAAAAGAAGCGAAAGGAAAGTGACGGTTGTCGACAGGCCGACGGCGTCGCCCGTGATCTTCGGCTGGAAGATCCCCTGGATCACGGAGTTGATGACGCTGTAGGCGATCACCACCCACAGGGCCGTGAGCCAGCCGGAATCGAGCAGCCCCATGAGCGCGGGCGGCACGAGGCCGATGACGAAGCCGATGTTCGGTATGTAGTTCGTGACGAAGCTGAATATCGCCCACGCCGCCGGCATGGGGACGTGGAGGAAGGCCAGGACGATCCCGTTGACGACCGCGACGATCGCGCCGAAAATCGAGGAGACGATCCAGTACTGGCGGACCCGCCCTTCGAAGCCTTCGAGGGCGTCGTGGAAGTGCGAATCGTGTTCGTAGACGATCTTCGAACGGAACTTCATCGTCATCGTGTCGACGGTGATGAAAAGCATCGACAGCGAGATCATTCCGAGCAGGCTTCCCGCAGAAGTCAAGTATTCGAGAACGGTGGTGACCGCGGTGACGATCTTGTCGAAATCGAGGTTGTCGAGCAGGTCTTTGGAGAGCTTGCCCGAGGAGAGATTGTATTTTTCGGCCAGATCGACGACGTTCTGGACGAGGCCTTTGAAGCTTCCCGAATAGCTCTTGAGGGTATCGGGAAGGTCGATGAGGGACCACACGGTCAGGCCCACCATTCCCAGCAGGAAGCCGAAAAGCGCGGTCATCGTGAAGATGGCCGAGAGCCACGGCGGCAGGCCCTTGCGTATGAGCCACCTGTGGATGGGGCGCACGGTGAGGACGAGTGTGAGCGCAAAGAAGGCCGGGCCGAACAAGTTGCTGACCTCGTGCAGCCCGATGCAGCCGAATGTCGCAAGGGAGAAGACGATGAGCGCCTTCATTCCCGCAGGAAGGGTTCGCCCCTGGTCTTGTGCAGAGTGCTCCGCCAGGACCTTGCGCGCTGTCGACTCGACGTTTCCGCCCGACCCGCCGTCCGCTTCAGCCGACTTCGACGGTTCCTGCTCCGGTGAGGCCGTCTGGGAGCCGGGCAAAGGCTCTTCATCCTGCGAGGCCATCTAGGCTCTACCCTCCTCGATCGTGTACATCTAATCTAGTCTGCCCTATAGACAGCGCGCCATGGCCGTCAATGCGCGAAAACAAGCGCGTGTCACACTTCTTCGGCCGCCTGGGGATTTGCCTTCCCCGCCCGGGGACATGCCTTCCCCTTCTCAAGCTCCGAGCCCGTCGCCCGGGGACTTGTTTCACCCGCAGGAGGGACTGGTTTCCCCGCGGCGGGGCCCGCGTCCCTCGGACTCCCGCCGAGCCGCGCCATGGCCCAGAAAAAGAGGAAAGCCAGGACCCAGACGAGCGCGAACAGCGCCGTTTGAACGTCGCGCGACCATCCGACGTCGGGAAGCGCGACAAGGCCGACCCCCGCCGCCGCGCACACGCCCAGGTTGAACAGAACGTCGTACAGGGCGAAGGCTCGTCCGCGATAGGCGTCGGAGGCGTCGGACTGCACGATGGTGTCGACGGCGATCTTCGCTCCCTGCACCCCGAGTCCTACGAGGAACGCCCCGACCGCCAGCGTGCCCGTCCTCGGGGCGAGGACGAAGGTCGCCTGACCCGCGGATCCCCCGATGAGGCACGTGACGACCCACTGCCAGGGGGCGATCTTCTCGTGTGCGATTGGCGTGAGGACGACGGCGACGAACTGCCCGGCGACCATCGCTCCGCCGAGCGTGCCGAAGTAGGCGAGGCCGGCGTCGGCGTCGGACGGATCGGCGAGGAGGTTCCTTGAGACGAGGATGATCATGATGAATTCCATCTCGTATACGAATCGATGGAGAGACATCGTCGCAAGGGCCAACGCCGGGGTCCGCCTGCGGGCCAGGTAGGCGGCGGCGTCGACGAGGTCGCGAACCGTCGAACGAAAAGAGGGCGAAGCCGGCTGCGATTCGAGCTCTTCGCGCTTCGGGCCCAGCTGGTCGGGACGCAGAAGGCTCGCCAGGCCGGAGGCGGCGAGGTAGAGAAGCGCCGCGACGAACAGCGAGGCGACGTCCCGCGAGGAGCCTTCCGGCAGAAAAACGCGGATGAGAAAACCGGCGACGGCGCCGATCCCCATCGCGAGCCCGCCGAGCGTGGGGACCACGGAATTGGCGGTCAGAAGCTCGCGTTCGCCGACGACCGACGGCAGCCCGGCCGAAAGGCAGGAAAGGAGGAAACGGCTCAGGCCCAACGCGCAGAGCGTCAGCGCGTAGACGATCCCGATCCCGGCCGATCCCCACGTGGCCGCGGCCACGCACAGCGCGAGAAGGCAGCGCACGGCGTTTCCGCACAGGAGGATTTGGCGACGTCGCCACCTGTCGAGAAGCGGGCCGAAGAAAGGGCCGACGAGGCTGTACGGGCCGAACATCACCACGATGGCCGCGGCGACCCCGGCCGCGGACGTCATGGACTGCGGGCTGAAGAAGAACAGGGAGGCCAGTCCGGCCTGGAACATGCCGTCTCCGACCTGGGAGACGAGCCGCACGCCCAAGAGCTTGCGAAAGCCGACGGATTTCGCAAGCGTCGACAGATCAGCGAGGACGCTCACGGCTCGCCCGGAGCGGAGCCGGCGGCCGGAACGGAGTCTTTCACGCCGGAGCTCCGCTCGGACCACCAGGCCAGCAGGCGGCGTTCGGCTTCTTCCTCGCCGAGAGGGCCCTCGTCAAGGCGGAGCTCGAGAAGATAGTTGCGGGCGGCGCCTACTTCGGGTCCGGGCTTGAGGCCGAGAATCTCCATGATGCGGGCGCCGTCCAGGTCAGGCCGGATGGCGTCGAGCGCCTCTTGCTCGGCCAGGTCGCGGATGCGCGCCGCGAGCTCGTCGTTGCCCGCCTGGAGCCTGCCGACCTTGCGGCGGTTCTGAGACGTCACGTCCGCGCGAATCAGGCGCATGAGGCGCGGAAGCAGGTCCCCGGCGTCGCGCACGAAACGGCGCACGGCCGAATCGGTCCACCCGGCCTCCGAGAACCCAAAGGCGCGCAGATGGAGCTCGACGAGCCTCGCCACGTCCTTCTCCGTCTGCTTGTCGAAGCGCAGCGCCGCCATCCGCTTGGCCGCCATGCGCGCGCCGACGACGTCGTGCGCCCGGAATGTGACCGATCCGTCCTTTTCGAAACGCCTCGTGCGCGGCTTGCCGACGTCGTGGAAGAGGGCGGCCAGCCGCAGTGTGAGGTCGGGGCCCTCAAGCTCGCCTCCCAGGAGGTAGGCTTCGTACTCCTCCTTGGACGCGGGGTCCTCCAGTGCGATCGCCTGGTCGACGACGGTGAGCGTGTGCTCGTATACGTCCTTGTGGCGCTTGTGCTCGTCCACCGTGTCGCGCAGCTGGGCGATCTCGGGAAGGACGACGTCGGCCACGCCCGTATAGACGAGCAGTTCGATTCCCCGGCGCGGCGCGGGCGAGAGCATGAGCCTTTCGAGCTCGGCCCGGATCCGCTCGGCGGAGACGATTGCGAGACGCTCGGCCATGTCCGCCATGGCGGACATGACGTCCTCGCCGACGTCGAATCCCAGCTGCGCGGCGAAGCGGGCCGCGCGCATGATCCGCAGGGGGTCGTCGTCGAAGGATTGGACCGCCGTGACGGGGGTTCTCAAAACCCCGCCGACGAGGTCGTCGAGGCCGCCGCACGGGTCGACCAGCTCGAGCTCGGGGAGCCGAACGGCCATGGCGTTGACGGTGAAGTCGCGCCGGGAGAGGTCGCCCTCGAGGGTGCGGCCGAAGTCGACCTTCGGCTTGCGCGAGCCGACCTCGTAGGAGTCGGACCGATACGTGGTCACCTCCGCAGTCACGCCGTCGCGGACGGATCCAATCGTGCCGAATTCCCGGCCGACGTCCCAGGTGGCGGCGCCCCATGACGAAAGGAGCTTCTCAGTGATTTCGGGGGGCGCCGACGTAGTCAAATCGAAGTCGTGAATGGGCAATCCGAGAAAGGCATCGCGGACCGGCCCTCCCACGAGTGACACTTCGTGCCCTGCATCTGCGAAAATGGATCCCAGTTCATCGATGGCCGGAGGGAGGGACCCAAAGCTCTTATGCCCCTGAGCAAGGAGCAGAGCCCGGCGGTTGACTCCGGTCGTCGCCGCATTGTGTATCGGTTCGTAGGAGGGATTCACGCGTTGCACCTTATAAGGGTGCCATGTTCGATCGTCTCTGCATACTTCCGGTGCGCCATAACCTACGTGAGAAACATGTCGACATCAGCACCGCGGCCTTCGCCGACGGGACGGCACCGGCGCAAGCGCACGCCCCGGGCCGTTTCCGCCATCCACCATTCTTATCCCGTGGTGAACGAGACAAGCGCGGGCGGCGTGGTCCTGTCTGTCAAGGACGGATGGGCTTACGTCGCCGTCATTGCACGCCGCAACAGGGGAGGCCGCCTCGAATGGTGCCTTCCCAAGGGCCATCTGGAAGGAACCGAGACCCCGGAGGAAGCCGCCGTGCGGGAAGTTTCGGAGGAGACCGGCATATTCGGAAGGGTCCTCACCCATCTGGCGAGCATCGACTACTGGTTCTCGGGCGCCGACCGCCGCGTCCACAAAGTGGTCCACCACTTCCTCCTCGAGGCGCTGTCGGGCTTCCTCACAACGGAAAACGACCCCGATCAGGAGGCGGAGAAGGTCGAATGGGTCCGCATCGACAAGGTCGGCTCGCGCCTCGCCTACCCGAACGAGCGCCGAATCGTAGCCGCCGCGCGCGCCATCCTTTCGGGGCGTGATTGACGTGAAGGACACGAGCAGGAAGACGGGCGCCGGCGACTCGAAAGCTGCGGACAAGGCGAAAGCTGCGGACAACGCGAAGGGCGGGCGGCGCGGGGGACGATGGGTTTCGGCCCTTCTGGCCGCGCTCGTCTGCCTCTCCGGCGCCTTCGCCGCTCCGGCCTCCGGCGCCTTCGCCGCTCCGCGCGCACATCCGGCCTCGAGTCCGCGCCCGGCGTCGATCGCACACGCCGCGCCGAGCGCACACGGCGCTTCAGGCGGGCGCCTCTCGAATGCGGGCGCATCTTCGGGCCGCTCCGCAACCTCGAACGCCCGCTCGGAGTCGGCTCCGGCGCGAATCGGCAGACCCGCCTCGACCGTCCCGGCGGAGAGGAAGGCGCAGCCGACCGTTCGGATAACCTCGGTGGGCTCTCCGATTCTCCAGCCCAACGAGAATCTCAGCGTTTCGGCCGAGGTGAAGAATCCGGGCTCGACGCCGATCACAGTCTCTTCCTCGAAGCTCACCGCTCAGAAGAACGTCCCCGGATCGCGTTCGCAGGTGCTCGCATTCCTCCATGGGTCCGGGTCCGCCCGGGGCTCGGCGGGCATGGAGACGCTCGTCGAGCGCAAGGATTCCGTCGTCGTCCCCGCGGGATCGACGGCGACGCTGACCTTCACCGTTCGGCGCTTCATGCTGCCGTGGGGAGCAACGGACGAGGATTGGGGGCCGCGAGGAGTCGAAGTCTCTGCGACGATCGGCGAGAGACAGGCCAAAGACCGTTCGATCGTCGTCATGGCGCCCACGGTCCCGGTGACGCCGATGCCGACGGCCGCGCTCGTTCCGCTCACGTCTGCCCCTGCCGAGATCGCCTCGAATCCTTCCGTGAAGTCGCAGGCCGAGCATCGCACGCCGACGATCCCAGAAAGAATCCCCCGGGCGGTCAAGGAGCTTTCGGCGCCCGGAGTGACGCTCGCACTCGACCCGCTCATCGCCGACGTCGCCGGCGCCGACCTGACCAAGGCGCTCGCCTCCTTTTCCCGCGAGCGCGCCACTCAGCTCATTCTCACGGCGCCGGGGGATTCCGACGTCGCCGCGAGGATGCACGGCTGCGACGACGCCGGCGAGCTCGACTCGTGCGCCAAAGCCTACCTCGATGCGGAAAGGGCCCTCGCGACGAGGGTATCCGACGACATCTCCGCGAGGCTGAACATTGACGCTCCGCGCACGGACATCGCCCTTTTGCCGCCGCAGACCGATTCGCTGACGGCCACCGGGCTTGCCAGCGCGGGCGGCGGCCCTGCGGTGCTCTCGGGCAATCAGACTCCGATCAAGGGCAAGGGAACCACCCCGTCGGCGCGCATGCGGCTTCCGGGCACATCGACCGCCGCCCTGGCATCGGACACCGCCATGAGCGCCGCATTCTCCGGAACTCTTCCCGAAAACGCCGACGCCGACTCGACCCCGTCGGGATCGGAGACCCTCGACGCTTTGGACGCCCGCCAACTCGTGCTCGGCCTGTCGGCGGCCACCTACAGGGAGCGGCCGAGCACGTCGCGCGTTACTTTGATAGAAGGGGATCGTGCGGGCATGCCCTACCTCGGGCAGGGAGATCCGGCGAAGGCCTCGACGGACAGCGCCCTCAGCCCCGAGAACATGGGCGAAACGGTCCGGGCCTTGATGTCGGCGCCGTGGGTGGCGCCGACCACCGTGAGCGGCGCTTTTGACCAAAGCCCGTCGACGGTCGCTCGAAGCTCGCTTCCGGAGTATCGCTCGCCGACGGGGATGCTCACCCGCAAGGAACTCGAGCGCATCGACTCGGCGCGGAAGAACTTCGACGCGATCGTCGAGATCTCTGGGAACAAGGCGCTGCTCAACCAGACGGTCACGGCCCGCGCCTATTCGCTGACCGGCGTCGCCTGGCGAGCTTCGAGGGACTCTCGAACGGAAGTCCTCAAGGCCTACGAAGCGGACGGACGAATTTTCCTCAGGAGCATCGCGGCCGAGCGGTCCTCGACGATCAACATCATCTCCACAAAATCGGAGATCCCGATTCACGTGGGCAACTCGCTTCCGGTGTCGGTCACCGTCTGGGTCGAATTGCACTCGCGCGATCCGCGTTTGAAAGCCGGCAAGAAGGTGAAGGCGACTTTGGCGCCCAGCTCCTCGACCAAGGTCCTGATTCCCGTCAAGGCCTTTGGTTCAGGAAACGTAACCGCCGATGTCAGGATCCTCAACGAGGCGGGGGCCTCCGTGGGTGTGACGAAGTCGCTACAGACACGTGTGCGTTCCGACTGGGAAAACATCGGAACCGGCGTTTTCTTGGCTTTCTTTCTCACGCTCCTCATCGTCGGCACCGTCAAATCGCTCCGCAAGGGACGCCGTTCGCGCTCATTCAGCCCCGAAGAGGTTCGTAAGGCACGTAGGGAAGCCGCTGCAAGGGCAGCCGCCGCAAAGGAGGCAACGTGAAGGGAATTCCCCTCAAATCCTCTGGCAAGGCGAGCCTGACCCTATCAAGTTTGCCCGGTAATATGGACGGCGTCGCACACGTGGTTAGGAGTTCTCGCGCGTGTCCACGAAGGGAGTGTCATGAATAGCTTCGCCCAGGCCGGTCAGGTGATCGCCGGCCGCTACAGGCTCACCGAGCCCTTCCCCGAGCAGCCGCCGTATCCCGGCGTTCGAGCATGGAACGCGGTCGACACGCTGCTCGGGACCTCGCTGCGCATCCTCGCGTTGGACCCCAGCAACCCGAATGCGAGCGAGGTGCTCGACGCGGCGAGGCGCAGCTCGCTCATCGACGACCCGCACGTCGTGCGCATCATCTCCGTCGGCGAGGACCCCGCCGCCCACTACGTGGCCACCGAGATCCCCCTCGGGACGCCGCTGTCCGCCTATCTCCACGGCGTCCCCTTCAGCCCCGACCAGGCGCAGGCGCTCACGGGCGAAGTCGCGAGCGCGCTCAATTCCGCGCGGGCCAGAGGAGTCCGCCATCTTCAGCTCACGCCCCAGCACATCCGGGTGGGCGTGCTGGGCGAAGTCTTCATCGACGGGCTGGGCGTCGAGGCGGCGTTGGCCAACCTTCGCGCGGATTCGATGTCCAGTTCTCAGGCAGACCGCATGGAGTCTCGGGGAATCACGGTCCTCTTGGCCCGGCTCCTCACCGGAGACGGGAAATCCAAGGCCGACGCCGTCCTGCGGTCCGCCGCCGAAAACGGCTCCCTGCCCGGGGCGCTGCGCAGCACGTGCACGCGAGAGCTCCGAGGACTGGGCGCACTGTCTCCGGCCGACCTCGTTCGCGAGCTCGCCCCCTGGGGCGCCGTCGAGCCCTCGGAGTTCCCTTCGGCCAGCGCATCGAGCAAGACGGCCTCGCCGGCGGCCGAGCCTGTCGCGGCGGAAGGCTCTTCCGACCGCGCACCGGCGGAGGCAGACGCGGACCGGGGCGATCGGGAGGGAGAACCGTCCGTCGCCGGTCCGGCGGCCTCGGACGAAACCGGCTCTGCGCAGGGCGACATCGACCCCCTTTCCGACGAATCCGTAAAGTCAAGCGGCATGAAGCCGAAATGGTCGAGTCTGGGCGCTTTCGCGGAGGAGCACCCCGAGGCGGTCGATCCCTCGGCCACCGCCATCTTCCGTCCCGAAGACTTCGGCGACGCCCCCGAGGGGGACTACGTGAGCATCGCGGACGGCCCCGAAGACGAGGTCTCTGAAGACAAGACGATTGAAACCGCGGCAGCGCGGGACAAGGAGACCGCAGAAGGCAAGAAGGCGCCGCAGGGCAAGAAAGCCCCACAAGGCAAGAAGAAGACTCAAGGCGGCAAGAAGAAGTCCGCGCAGGGGAAGAAGAAGGCAGGCGGCGGCAGCGCCGCCGCAGCGCAGCAAGCCGAGCTTCCTCAGACTCAAGTCGAGCTTCCGCAGACGGCGGTGTCTTTGCAGGCAACCGAACCTTCCGAATCTCAGCAGGCGGCCGGTGCCCCCGATCCCGCTGCCGATGCAGCCCAGGCGCCGGGAAAGCCTTCCGGCTCTTCCGCCGACGACGGGGCCGCCTTTGCACAGGAGGCGAAACGGAAGGCAGACGCGGGGAGCGGCGACGCAACGCTCGCGGGGCAGGTGGCGGAGAAGCACGCCAACGACCACGCCGCAGCGGAGGCAAACCGCGCCGAGGTTGTCAAAGGCAATGGCAAAGGCAAATCCTCGGCGGGGGAAACGGAAGACGCCTCCGAAATGCCGCCGTCGTTCCTGCCTCATTCGGGCAATGCGGCGGGGGCGGCCACGGTTCGCATGCCCGTCTCCTCGGGCGGCCAAGCGTCTACGTCGGCCCGCACGCCTCCGGGCCAGGCGCCTTCGCAGAATCACGCTGCTCCGGCGGGTCAAACGGCTCCGGCAGCTCAGGAAGAACCCTGGCTTCTCGGCGCCCAGCCGGAAGAGCCGCTTTCTTCCGGAAACCTGGCCGGGGAGGAAATCGACAGGCCGCTCTACAATCCCTCGAAGGTCGTTGTGGCGCTCGCTCTCGTACTCATCCTCGTCGTCGGGGCCTGGGCGGTTTTCAAGTTCTTCTCGCCGACGAGCGTCTCCACGACCAAGCCCACGGCCACGAAGTCGCTCGAGCCGACCAAAGCTCCAAGCGGCGCCAAAAAGCCGACCGAGAGCCCGACGAAGAAGGAGGATCCGGACAAGTTTCCCGAGCCGAAAGTCTCGAGCGTCTCCCTCCTCAACCCCTACGGCGCCCAGATGGAGCCGTCCACGGTCAACGAGCAGGACAATCCCTCTCAAATCCGGTATCTGACGGATCGAAAGCCTTCGACCTCGTGGCAGTCCTGGTGGTACGGGGACGCCTCCTACAACGGGAACAAAGAAGGGATAGGCTTGGCCATCAAGCTTTCGGGCAAGTCGAAAGTGTCCTCGATCAAGATCGAATCCAAGCTTTCGGGCGGGAAGGTCGAGTGGCGCAACTCCTCGGAGTCTTCGCCTAACAGCGGCGACGTCGTCGCCGAAGGCGGGCTCAAGCCGGGGCTGACCCTTTCAGCTTCGGAACCGGTGGCCACCGACACCGTCGTCCTCTGGTTCCCCGAGCTGTCGAAGGAGAGCGCCAAGAAGTACAGGCTCGACATTTCGGAGATCACCGTCGAGTGACGAAAGGCGCGCCCCTGCGGCATGCGGAAGCCGGACCGGGACGTCGGGAATAGCGGAGCCCCTTGCGCGCGTTCACCTCTCGACACCTACGAAAGGCAGACATGACTGAGAAAGTTCACGACGTCGTCATCGTCGGATCCGGCCCTGCCGGCTGGACGGCCGCCATATACACGGCGCGCGCGGGATTCGAGCCGCTGGTCGTGGCCGGCGCCCTCGAAGCGGGCGGAGCGCTCATGAACACCACCGAAGTCGAGAACTTCCCGGGCTGGCCCGATGGGATCATGGGCCCCGACCTCATGGACAAGTTCCAGGCCCAGGCGCAGAAGTTCGGCGCCTCGGTCGAGTACGAAGACGCAACAGAGCTTCGGCTCGAAGGCGACGTCAAGACTGTCGTCACAGATTCCTCGACGTACAAGGCAAAAGCGGTGATCCTCGCGCTCGGCTCGGCTTACAGGAAGCTCGGCCTCGAGGGCGAACGGCTCTACTCCGGCAAGGGCGTGTCATATTGCGCAACGTGCGACGGTTTCTTCTTCAAAGACAAGGAGATCGCCGTCGTCGGAGGCGGCGACTCGGCGCTGACTGAGGCGCTTTTCCTCACGCGTTTCGGCTCGAAGGTCCACCTGATTCACCGCCGCGACCAGTTCCGCGCGTCGAAGGTGCTGGCAGACCGCGTCGCGGCCGACCCCAAGATCGAAATTCACTGGAACAAGACTGTCTCCGAGCTTTCCGGCGGCGAGACCCTAGAGTCCGCCACGCTCGCCGACACCGTCACGGGCGAGACCTCGGTGCTCCCCGTCGCGGGACTCTTTGTCGCGATTGGCCATGACCCGCGCACGGCGCTCGTTCGCGACGAAGTCGCCTTGGACGGCGCCGGGTACATCTTGGTCGAGGAGCCCTCCACTCGCACGAACGTCCCCGGAGTCTTCGCGGCCGGCGACGCCGTCGACCACACGTACCGCCAAGCCATCACGGCGGCGGGTTCCGGAGCTCGCGCCGCCCTGGACGCCCAAGCTTACCTCGAAGATCTTCGCAGCTGACCGGAGACTTCGGCGTCGAACCAAGGCGTCGCGTCCTCTGAATTCTGTCGGAAGCGCGTAGCATCGTATGAGTATGTCCGAGTCCTCCGCTTCCGACGCCCGCAAAGCCCGCGGAGCCTTCTTCACTCCCGCTCCGATCGCACGGTTCATCGTCGATTGGGCGGTGCGCAGGGCGGGCGACAGCGTCCTCGATCCCTCGTGCGGCGACGCCGCCTTTCTTGCGCCGGCCGCGACGAAGCTTCTCGAGCTTTCCTCGGTGAGGCAGGTCGCGGCCTGCGTTCGAAAGCCCGCGACTGGCGAAGTGTGCGCCCGCAAGGAGAAGGAAATCCGCGGGGAGGGGCCTGTCGGCGAAAAGTCCGCGGGACGCGAGGCAGAAGTCTCCGAAGCCGTGCCCCGTGAGATCCGGGTCGACGGAGTGGACGTCGACCCTCCGAGCGCGGCGGCGGCCCGCGAACGCGTCGGCGCGCTCGGTGTGCGCGCACATGTCCAGGTCACCGATTTCTTCACAGTTCCGGCCGAAGCCCGCTACGACGTCGTCGTAGGCAATCCTCCCTACGTCAGGTATCAGGGGTTTGCGGGCGCCTCGCGGACCGCCGGCAGAGAGGCGGCCCTGCGAGCGGGGGTGTCCTTGACGGCGCTCGCCTCGAGCTGGGCGCCCTTCGTTGTCCACGCCTGCCAGTTTCTCGTGCGAGGTGGCAGGCTCGGCTTCGTTCTTCCCGCCGAACTGCTCAGCGTCAACTACGCAGCCCCCGTTCGCCGTTTTTTTTTCGACAGTTTTTCGGGCATCGAACTGGTCCTTTTCGAAAGCCGGGTGTTCGATGAGGCCCAGGCCGACGTCGTCCTCCTGCTGGCCGAAGGATACGGAGGCTCGACGTCGCACGCCGCAGTCCGCCAAGTCCGCGACGAACGCGATCTGGCCGCCGCATCTTCGCTTGCACGCGGGGCCCGCCACGACGGAATGTGGGCGCCCGCCTCCCCTGAAGCCAAATGGACCGAGTTGCTCGCACCCGCCACCGCCCTTGCCAACCTCGACGAACTGCGCGATTCTTCGGCATTGACGCCGCTCTCCGAGTGGGGCGCGGTCAAACTCGGAGCGGTCACCGGCAACAACGGTTACTTCACGCTTTCACCCTCTCGCGCCCGCGAGCTTGGCTTGGACCGCCGCGACCTGCTCAGGATCAGCCCGGCGGGAAGCTCCCATTTGCGCGGGATGTCTCTCACCTCAAAGGCGTTGGCGATTCTGGGAGAAGAAGGCCGAGGAACGCTGCTTTTCAGGCCGCGAACCCCTTTGTCCGCCGCCGCACGGCGCTACATTCGCACGGGCAGCGAAACCGGCGTCGACCTCGCATACAAATGCAGAGTGCGGGATCCGTGGTACATCGTTCCGCTCCCGGCCGTACCAGACCTTTTCCTGACGGCAATGAACGCCGAAACGCCGCGTCTCGTGGCCAACAGTGCCCGCGTGCACCACCTCAATTCCGTTCACGGCGTCTGTCTGGCGGAAGAACTCCGCCGCTTGGGAACCGAACTGCTTCCCCTGGCCAGTCTCAATTCTGCGAGCAGACTCAGCGCCGAGCTCTCCGGCCGCAGCTACGGAGGCGGCATTCTCAAACTGGAGCCCGGCGAAGCCCGCAGATGGCTCGTCCCTTCGCCCGCGCTCATAAGCGAACGGCTTGAAGAACTGCGGTCGATCAAAGCCTCGGTCGCGCGGGCTCTGCGGCGGGGCGAGCTGTCCCGCGCAACCGAAATGGTCGACGCCGCCCTCGGACTGGCGAGCGCAAAGCCGGGCTCGGCCGAACCCGGCGGCCTTTTCGCGGCTGCCGCGGCTCTGTCGCGTCGGCGCATGGACAGAGGGAGGAAGCTTGGCCGATAAAGCCGAAGAAGCCAGAGCCGAGGAAGCTGGAACCGAGGCAGAAGGCCGACCGCGTTATGCGCTCGTTTTCGCGACGGCGCGCTGGTGCGAGCCCGCCGTTCCCATGCGCGCCATCTTCGACGAACTGGTCCGCGACCTCGAACGCAGAGTCGTCGAGGCCCGTCGCAGCGTCGCTTCGCTCACCAACGGAAACCTGCCCGTCAGTAACGCCTCGCCGCCTGCCGGGTCCGATTCGCTTCTCACTTCGGTCTTCTCACGCATTGCAGGCGTGCGCGGCGTCATTCTCGACGTCGACGAAGTCGACGCGGTCTTTGCCTCGAAGGCCGACGACGCCGCATCCGGCCGTCCCCCCGATCCCGCTTTTGAGCTCGACCCGCTCATTTCCCCCGCTTTCGCCGAAACGATCGACTTTGTCCCCATGATCGTCCTCATGCGGGAAGGGAACCGGTCCACAGAGGACCGGAACCGGGCAACGGAGGGCCGGAACGGCGTGACAGATAACCAGAACCGCTTGACAAATAGCCAAAACCGGCCGACAGAAGAACAGCATCCTCTGCAAAAGGAACCGAACAGCGGGGTGAATCGGCGCGAAGCAGAGGGCGAGGAACTGGTGCGCTTCGCCGGTCAGCTGCCAAAGCTTCACATTCGCGACCGAATTCTCGAAGCGCTCGGCGACGACCTTCTTCCTCCGGCTGCGTGAGTTTAGCCGATCCGTGGCAAACTTAGAAGGGTCGCACTTCCGGCGGGAACGCGTCCGGAAACCGGGGTGCGCATAGTCGACCGAGGAGACGCCATGAGCGACAAGCAGAGGAACGCCGACCGGGCGAGCGCCAATCGCGCGGCCGTTGCCACCGGCACACGCCTGGACCCCTGGTACAACACCTACGCCGATCGCGCGCTCGGAATGAGGCAGTCCGAGGTTCGTTCGCTCTTCGCGGTGGCAAACCGCCCCGAAGTCGTCTCGCTCGCCGGGGGCATGCCCAACATCGAAGGCCTGCCCCTCGAGTTTCTCGCGGAGATGAGCAGCCGCCTTCTGCGCGATCGCGGCGCGTCGATCCTCCAATACGGTTCGGGCCAAGGGTCCGATGAACTGCGCGAGATGATCGTCGAGGTCATGCGCCCCGACGGCATTCGCGGCCATGCGGACGACGTCGTCGTCACCACCGGCTCCCAGCAGGCTCTTGACCTCATCTCTCAAATTTTCATCAACCCGGGCGACGTCGTCCTTGCGGAAGCCCCTTCGTATGTCGGGGCCCTCGGAACTTTTCGGGCCTATCAGGCGAACGTCGTGCACGTTCCTATGGACGCCGAGGGCCTCGTTCCCGAAGAGCTCGTACGCGTCATTGACGAGCTTGAGGCCGAGGGCAAGCCGATTAAGTTTCTCTACACGATTCCCAATTTCCACAACCCGGGCGGGGTGTGCCTTTCGGCCGAGCGCCGCCCGCGCATCGCCGAAATCTGTCAACGCCGCCACATTCTCGTGGTCGAAGACAATCCCTACGGTTTGCTCGGTTTCGACGGAGATCCGATCCCGGCCATTCAGTCGATCAATCCCGACGGCGTCGTCTACCTTGGTTCCTTTTCGAAGACGTTCGCGCCCGGCTACCGTGTCGGTTGGGCGCTGGCGCCCACGGCCGTCGCCGCACGGCTCATCCTCGCCAACGAGAACGCGCTTCTGTGCCCATCTACCTTCGCGCAGCTTTCGATCAACGAATACCTGCGCACCTACGACTGGTATCAACAGGTCAAGGAATATCGCGAGATGTACCGCGAACGCGGGCGCGCCATGCAGGAGGCGCTCGAAGAGTACATGCCCATGTGTTCCTGGAACAGCCCCGAGGGCGGCTTTTACACCTGGGTCAAGCTGCCGGAGGGCCTCGACGCACAGGCCATGTTGCCGCGCGCCGTCACCAACCTGGTGGCTTATGTTTCAGGAACGGCCTTTTATGCCGACGGCCAGGGCCGGGATCATATGCGCTTGTCCTTCTGTTACCCGACGCCGGAGCGAATTCGCGAGGGCGTACAGCGCCTGGCCGCGGTGGTTCGCGCCGAGGCCGAGCTCGTCGACATGTTCGGCCTGCGCGGCGGCGACGGCGCCAAACCTTCGCCTGGGGAGTTCGCATGGCCGCGAGTGTAAGGCGGGCGCAAAGACTCTGAACGCCGCACAGCGGCCGCGCGTCGCAGACGATCGAACCCGGCCAATCTTCAGCCCAATCCGACCGACCCCAATCCCGCCCGACCGACTTCAGTCCAATCGATCTCAGCCCAATCCGACCGACTTCAGTCCGATCAATTTCAATCCAATCCGACCGACTTCAGTCCGATCAATTTCAATCCAATCCGATCACCCACAGCACAACCGGCAATCCCGATCCAGACAACAAACGGGTCAAACAACAAGCGGGTCACCCCGAACAAAGGAGAAATAATGTCCGGACCTCTCACGGTGGCGATTCTTGCAGGAGGACTCACGCATGAGCGTGAAGTGTCCCTTCACTCGGGACGACGCCTCGCAGCGGTCCTTTCCGAGGCGGGCATGCACGTCAAGGTGCTTGACGTCGACGCCAATCTTCTGCAATCCCTCAAATCTATGCAGCCCGACGTCGTTTGGCCGCTCATTCACGGAAGCACCGGGGAAGACGGGTCGCTTCAGAGCCTGTTGGAACTTGTCGGCGTGCCTTACGTCGGCACGCCCCCTGCCGCATGCAGGATCGCCTCGGACAAGGCGGTGGCAGGCGCGGTTCTCTCAACCGCCGGCCTGAACGTTCCCGATTCGGTGACGATTCCGCAGAAGCTGTTCCGCGAGGTCGGGGTGGGCCAAGTCCTTGACCTCATCAAGGCACGCTTCGATTTTCCTCTGGTTGTCAAACCAGCCCAGGGCGGCTCGGCGCTCGGCGTGACCATCGTGGCCTCGGCGGCCGGTTTGCCTCGCGCCATGGTGGATTGTTTTGCCTACGACGAGCGCGCCCGCGTCGAGCAGTATATCGAAGGCGCCGAGGTGGCGGTGTCCGTCGTCCAAACGGGAAGCGAACCCCGCGCTCTTCCTCCGGTCGAGATCGCGGCTGACGGACCCTACGATTACGATGCGCGCTACTTCGCCGGCCGCGCCGAATACTTCGTTCCCGCTCGCCTTTCCGAGGAGGACACCGCCGCCGTCAAAGAGGCCGCGGAGCGCGCCCATTTGGTTCTTGGGCTCAGATATCTTTCGCGCACGGACATCATTCTCGACGACGCCGGTCGCGCGTGGATCCTTGACGTCAACGTCGCCCCCGGCATGACGGAGACTTCGCTGTTCCCTCAAGCTGCAACAGCAGATGCTTTAGAAAGCGATACAACCGTCGACGATCTCTACGTGGAGATCCTAAACGCGGCTCTAACCTGATAGACAATGAGTTAAGACCGCGCCCTGCGCCACACGCGCGTGCAAGTTTTCGCCACCACTGCACGCGCGTTCCCGCCGCGCCTAGTCCTCGCCGTCATATGTGTGTTCCCACCCCACCCAGGTGAGAAACATACGCACGGAGTTCTCAAGCGTCTTGCGCACGGTTTTCCCGCTCCACTCTTGCGCACGGTTTTTCCCGCTCCACCAGGTGAGATGCAAACTGACAAATGCCTTAATCGTCATGAACCGTGATACAGTATCGGACGTTGACTCAGCCTCGCCGTCGGCGTTTGCTTAGCGTTTCTGCTCAGTGATATCAACGCCTGTCTCGCCGGGGCTGAGCACGCCCAGGATGCGATTGAGGTCGTCGATTGACGCGAAGTCGATCTTAATAGACCCTTTCTTTGCTCCCATTTCGACTTTGACGCGGGTGTCGAACCGATCGGCCAGCCGGCTCGACAATTCACCGAGCTCGGGGCCATATCTTCTGGCTCGTCTACGTCCGCTAGCGGGCGAGGCAGTCGGTTCGTCGCCAAGGGCCACGATCTCTTCAACTTGTCGTACAGAAAGACCCTCGGAGACGATCTTCTGAGCAAGCCTCTCCATTGCGCCAGGGTCAGACAAACCGAGCAGTGCACGCGCATGACCGGAAGACAAAACCCCGGCAGCCACTCGCCGCTGGACCAAAGGAGGTAATTTGAGCAATCGCAGCGTGTTGGAGATCTGCGGACGAGACCTCACGATCCGACGTGACAATTCCTCTTGGGTGCACTGAAAGTCTTCTAGCAGCTGTTGGTAGGCAGCCGCTTCTTCCAACGGATTGAGTTCCGCTCGATGCAAGTTCTCAAGGAGAGCGTCTCGAAGCAGATCCTCATCTTGCGTATGCCGAATAATGGCGGGAACGGTCTCAATGCCTGCCAGCTCCGAGGCACGCCAACGGCGCTCGCCCATGATGAGTTCGTAGCGAGCTTTTGATTGCCCGGGAACCGGCGCCGCCAACGGCCGAACAATAACGGGCTGAAGAACTCCGACTTCGCGAATCGAAGCTGCCAGTTCCTCAAGCTCTTCCTCGTCGAATACGTTTCGCGGCTGTCTCGTATTCGGGATTATCTGGTCGAGGGGGAGCTCCGCGTAAGTGGCGCCGGGAACCTCAACGAGGCCTTCGTCCGCCTCACCCTGCTCATTTTGTGCGTGGCCGGCACCTCCCGTTTGACCCGCGTCGCTCTCAACAGGCTCGTTGCCTCCGCCAAGCTCGGACTTGTCGTTCCCATCCTCATCGACCGCACGGTTCTCAACGTCAACCGCACCGTCGACGTCATCGCGGGCCTCCGAGACCTCAACTCGACTTGAATGTCCGTCTTCACCGGAGGAATCAACCCGGCTCGAAGCATCTGCGCTCGCAGCAACGGGTCGGGTTGCAGAATCAGCTGTCTCTTGCTCGCCCTGAGTGGTTCCGGACGTCGAACTGTCGCGAGGCGCGGAGCTCTTCGATTCTTTATTCCTGTTTTGCCTCACGTCCACGGACGGGACTTCCTCGGAAAACTCGACGGCGCCCGCTTGGTCGAAGGCTCGAACGCTCGTCTTATGCTCAACAGCAGAGGTCGAATGCATTCCTTCGCTCCCTCTCGAATCGGCAGGGGATGTCTGTACTTCGCCATCGAATGACGCAGCCGGACTTTGATTCAGCCCTTCTCGCGTTCCGTCTCCCGTTGAGTCCTCTCCGCTTCCTGCCAAACCCCTGCCTTTGGGCTCTATGGGCTCGGACTCCACGGGCTCTACGACGACAGTCCCCATAGGCTCAGATTCTGCGGGTTTCGCCCCTGCGCGCTCTACGACAGTCCCCACAGGCTCAAATTCTGCGGGTTTCGCCCCTGCGCGCTCTACGACAGTCCCCACAGGCTCAAATTCTGCGGGTTTCGCCTCTGCGTGCTTTACGACGGTTTCCGGCGTTGCAGTCGCTTCCGCGAACTCGTCAGTCGCTCCGGACGCAACGTTTGTGGTTACGCTCATCCGTTTTGTTCTCTGTGTTACAGGATGATCGACGTCCTGCGACGCCGCCTTCCCGACCACTTCATTTTCAGAGGCCTCTTCGAAATCACCGGAGACTTTCGCGCCGACGTTCACAGCTTTTTCACCGGCGTCTGCACGATTGTCGCTGGCGGGGTCTTCGATGGCTGCCGTGCCAACGACAACTGTTTCCCGACTGGGTGATCGGCCCTTGTCGGTGTCTTTCTTCCCAGCGGGGTTTTCCTTCCCGCCAGCATCTCCCTTCTTGCCGGTTTTTTTCTTCCCAGCGGTGTCTCCCTTTCCGCCGGTGCCTTCTTTCCTGCCGGTGTCTTTCCCCTTGCCGGTTTCTTCGCTCCCTTCCCTCAGGGGAGACGAGCTGCTTGTCTTCGACGAATCATCGCCGCTAGAAGGACGGCGTCTTTTACCAGACGACTTCTTCGCGGCTCCCTCTACTTTGACGGGAGTCTCGACTGTCTCGACATTAGAATCATCAACGGTCTTAGGGGAAGCAGATTTCTTCGCTTTTTCCTGCTTCGACGATGGACTTTTGCCGCTCTCGCGACCCGTCGATGTCACACCGCTGCCAAAGAACACGTCAATGGGACGGTCTTTAGACTCCCTTTGCGCGGAAGGAATGAGGGCACCAATTCCTCTTCCGAGACCGCGTCTGCGTTCGGCCATTCCTGCTCCTTACTCGGCTCGATTAGCTAATTCGTGCGCCGCGGCCAGATATGCGATAGCGCCACTGGAGCGGGGTGCAAATGTGATGACGGTCTCGCCGTACGAAGGAGATTCAGCAATACGAACTGACCGCGGAATCTCTGTTTCAAGCGTCTGTTCGGGAAAGTAGTCCCTCACGTTCTCCGCAACTTCTGCGGAAAGATTGGTGTTCTTTGACGACATGGTCAGAAGAATGGTACTGACTCGAAGCTCGGGATTATGAGAAGCGCTTGCGCCTTCAATTGTATGTAGAAGCTGCGTAAGACCCTCCAGAGCGTAGTATTCCGTCTGAACGGGAATGAGCACCTCTTTGGCGGCGATCAACGCATTGATAGGCAAAAGAGACATACTCGGCGGGCAGTCGATGAATACATAGTCAAATGGCGCTCCCTCGGCAGCGGTTGCTGCAAGCCCTTCACGCAGAGTGTCTCGAAGTCTGGTCATACGGTCGTCTTGGTCGGCAAGTTCAACGTCGACCAGCGATAGATTGATCGATGAAGGAACCACAAAGAGATTTTCCAGTTTCTCCGTCGGCTGCATAGCGTCGCGCATAGTCACGTTTCCAACCAGCACGTCATACAGAGTCGCAACGTTTTCGTCTCTCCTTGCACCCAAGGCTGTGGACGCATTGCCTTGAGGATCGTCGTCGACCACAAGAACGTTAAGACCGCCCTGTGCCAGGGCAGCCGCAATGTTGACAGCCGTGGTGGTCTTGCCGACACCACCTTTTTGATTGGCAATTGCAATGATCCTCGTCGACGCCGGAACTCTGAACTTCGACCCTCCGATCGCATCAAGTCTCTTCATGTCCTCAGCGAGGCTATTGGCAAGAGGAGAGCCTTCACCTCGCAGACGATCCCACGGGCTTTCCTCCTCGGTAACCCGCGCGGCCGCCCTTCGTGCCTTCCTTATGGGATCACTCACGTATCCGCTCCTCTCGTCTCATCACATTCTACGCAAAACGGAGATTGAAGACGTCCTATCCACACCGCATTTCGCGTCCGACTTTTCCACAGGTTGACTACGGCATCTCCCAAACGTTCATTGCAAAGCAACCTCACATTTGCCTGGCGTTCTCAGTCCGCGCTTCTATATGTTGGATTGTATTTTGCACTCGAGGAGTGCGTGAACGGGACCTAGCGTCATTATCGTTTTTATTTCATTCACAGTATTTTTACGTGCGTCACGCAACGGTCGGCATCTTTGTGCGCAGTCTAAGATCCCACCTTTCACGGCCTAAGATCTGTCTAGGCTAAAACCTGGTCGTTCGCAGTCTAGCTACCGAGAGGATCGTTGTCTCCTACTTTTCCTCTAAATTCAAACGCCGAGACATACTTCGCTATTATATTGAACCAAATCTCTCGTTTTCTTTTCACTCCCCAGGGATTGCGTTGCGTTCCTTCCCAGTGCCATCAGGTCTTCATGTCTTTCTAAACAAAAGACAAGTGACTATTCTGCTTGACCTCTCCAACGGACTGGAGCGACTGTGTCAGGCGACGACGTCACCTGATAACGGCGTGGAGAGTCCTAATACTAAATAGGAACACGAGGTTCTAATTAAATAGGGACACGAGCACTCATGGAAACCGGATAGCAGAATACACTTATGCCGTCCACGTAGACACTTGAACTGTTTAGGAGTCACTCCAGTCCCAGTTCGGCTTCTCGGCAAGCAGAGCATTAGAGTCAGAAATACAAACTGCGCACATGAAGCAGACGCGACTAATCAGATATGCTGATGCTGCTCTATTTTCAAACGTGCCATTATTCGAGCAGCACCAGAAGACGCTTTGAACTCGCAGAGTCATCGAAGTGCGCCTTACCACCCGCCACTAAAGAGGAATCGTGTCGAGGAGTGTACTAAGACGAACTGGAGACAATTGACCGCTCTTATGTCATTGGCTTTGAAGCAACATAGTTTTTGCTATGCATCAACGAGACTAGACTGTCGGCCCTCTCGTTACAAAGCAGTTCTCATTTCAAAGCAGTGGCGTTTCACGTGAAACGCCAAGTAGCGCCGATCGGCAAATGAGATAGACGTTCAGAGTTTGAATGATCATACAGGGCAGGCAGATATAGGGTATACATCTAATGAATGAGCTGTTGCTTCAACCATGGAAGTTTGACCCAAGACACCTACCTACATGGGAAAGGAAGGGGCTTCAACCACAAAGATGGATACATGGTCGGAAATCTCGGCATCTATTCCGTGACCATCTTCATCCCGCTGGAACGCCACGTTTCCAGTCGCATGTCCACGACGTCGGTCGCAATGCAGTTGCTTATAGCTTCGCATTACCTTAGGTACAGAACAGCTTTAAGTCTCAAGTCGTCAGATACCCACAAAGCAGTTCTATGGCGACGTCTCCGGAGAATTCTATGGGTCACGAGTGTCTGTATTGACGCCTCCGATCTGGCTGACATCGAATAGACACAGACCGATATCGCGTAACGAAATCAAATTTTGACTAGTTCAGCGTTTTGAGCCGACGTCGCGTTGAGCTCACTAGCCACTTTCATACACTTACTTACTTCAGTGTTGAGCGCGCAATCTTGACTCGGAATGCCCTTACATACCAGAAACAGTAACTTCATCCCGATAGGAACTCGCCGACTTGTAACTGGTAGGAAATTGCTCTTGCAACACGATACTTCACTTCGATGCGTTAAGCGGAATTGCCGCTCAGTTGGAGCCGCACCGTAAACCAAGCCTAAGTACGTTTTGTCGACACCACATAACGCCAGAGTTCAAGTTCCGGATTTGGCATGGCTTGTAAAGTCTCGATTCAGCGAAGACAACCTGCGTTTATCAGCACCAGCCTTACTTAGCGGCACCAGCCTCGTTTATCGACACCAGTTATGTTTAGCGACACCGGCCTTCAGCAACGTTCCCACTCGGCGAGCGATCTATTGGTTTCAATTAATCAAGTCATTTGGCAGCGTACTATCTTGCGTAGTTGACACACCTAGCAACATCCACACAGCCTTCGGAGACGCTAAATATGACATTTTTACTTTCGGTAGTCGCCAACGAACGCCGCATGTAGACTATGTTTCACGTGAAACGCAATCAGACTCTAGATCCTTCAAACTTTGGTGAACAGATCAACAAGACCAACGCCCTACTCCGAATGTTCAACCAGCACTTACACAACAAAAAGGGCTTCAGCCGTCCACTTACCTGTAGTGATAGGCGCTCTTTTAACTTCTACTTAGAGCATCGACGCGTTCCGCGACGACCAACTGGTTCGCCTACTGCGTGTCAGGTCGTGACCTCGGAAAGCAAGCCAGCGGTCGCTATCGGGAAGGCTGAAATAACTAACTCCAGCCAGATTTACATTTGACAGTCTATTCGATGTCCAACAGAAGCGTTTATATCCCTTCTAAGACTGGCAAACTTGCCAACTTGCCGTTTCACGTGAAACGTCGAATCGTTGACCTATGCAAGTGCTGTATCATTTGGCGCCTTCCTTGAGAACGACAACTACTTCTGCTTCTGAGCAACGAGCCGCCAACCGTTAGTTGCAGTCAATGCGGGATCCAATGACTATTTTGCTCTAGCCCCAGAACCTGATCTAGGTACCCACTCAGCGTAACAACTAGGATACTCAGTGGGAGGACTTGCTGCATCGGCGATTCCATCACCACCTCGAAATTCGCACCGAGGATCAACATGCTTCCTTGCAGAACCGTCGAGTTAACACTCTCGCTTAATGAATCATGGCTATAACGCATACTCCACCCGGTAACTAAACGTTGGCCACTACTAAGGAACTGGATTGCGCCCATAGACTTCGTAACTGCAGTCCTACCCGCCGAACTTGTAACAATGTAAAACGTAACCATGGCGCGTTGCCACGGAATCTTCCTTCCCGTAGTCAAGTCGCCCAGAATTGGGCCACACAGTCGGGTGACAATCAATACCGCCATCGTGAACTGGTTCCCTCAGCGAAGTTGAGGAGTTCAACTGCTATTTCCCTCCGCTATTTCTCAAATATAGACAGCCAGTAACTCCTATTACGTGTAATGATGCAATAGCCACGAAATCATTCGACTACTTAGCGGCCATCCCAGACCGATGGTCGTTTCACGTGAAACGTCAGATGCGCGCTCTTACGATTCGACACACTACTTCTGCTTTCGAACCTTGTAACTCAGTCGGGATCTAGTATGGCCACTATTTCGAACGGTATCTGAGATAATCAGATAACTGCCAAACATGCTGCGCCATGAGCTATGAGCACCTCGCTCATAAACTCCGCGGAGTCTCCGGCACGTCAAACTAGATGGCCGACGACGTCTTTTGTCAGCTCTGCTGACGTTGGACGAAAGTATCGGCTCGTGAAGTTAGTGGGCTAGTACCCTCTCGTCTCTTCCACCTTCAGAGCTTCGCAATATGACGGGAGATCGGACTAATAGAATGCGGCTATTCGAAGACGTCTGGGGGCGTGTCGCCGTGATTACGAAAGTCCTAACGAGTACCGAGCGTTCAAATGGACGCGGCTATACAGTTTGGTTCGAAGCTGCGAAGCCAATGGAGTAGTAGTTACCTCAGTTATGCACATTGACAACTATTATGCGCGTTGCCAGCTACTTCCAGAAGCCACCGCCACTAGAGCTTCACGGCCTTACAGGCTAAAGAATTCAACCGGGACTCGGCCGTGGCTCTCATTCCTTCGAAACCGTACAAGCACGTGCATAGCCGTGCCACCAGAGCACCGCGCGATCGACATGTCGGTGCAAAAATCCCGTTTCAAGCAAGCCAAATGAGCCTCGATCTTGCTCGGTTTCACGTGAAACGGTAGCGGTTCTGCGGAACGTTAAGGTATTGCATGAGCAGCGCTGAGCAGCGCCCGTCGTTCGCGCGCCACAGTCGATTTCGCGTGCCATAACCGACTGCTACTTGCAGCCAGCTTCATTACGTGAATCAGCGCAAGTAAATTCAAGCTCCGCCTTGATTAACTGCAGATTCGGATCCCTATGGAAACTTTTGGGCGTCTCCAATCGATGTAAGCGGTACGTAACCAAGCAGCTTGCAAGCAGCCACTTCCTGCCGACAGCCGGAAGTAAAGCGCCCGGCCAACACAGAGGGAGTTAGTGAATAGTTGCAACGACCAGTTGGATAGTGTATCAGCCGTTTTACGTGAAACCAGAAGTAAATGCTTCTATACGCTCAATCCGTTTTCCGAGCAACGGATTTGTATCGTCTCGTCTTGCCTGGAGCGCAGACCATTTACCCATTTGAGGCGGAGAGATCTTGTTGAAGGTACGGAACTTCGAAGTAATCTTCTGATCCCGTTTTCAGATATCGACCCAAACTAGCAGTGTCCTGTAGTCAGCCCGGCCGACTCGACAGCTCACCATCGCGTCGCTACTCAATCCACTAGTTGCCAGTCAGTTCCAGTAACAACCGTTAGGCTCCAAAACGTCTGAGCTTCACAGACCTTCGATCTCCAGTAGTGCGCTCTCAACAGTCTAAGTAAGCTGTCGTATCGGCAATGCATCTAGATAAGCTCAATTATGACAGCCATACTTGCTCCGTTTGTCAGCTAATCAGCTACGCAACTTATGTGTTCTTATGCAGTCTACATACTGCTTCTCCGCGAAAACAGGCGCTTTTGGATTTAACTCAAGGGGCGAACCGGCTTAAGACCGATGGCACTACCGTCGCTGATTCCGTCGTCCACTTCTGTGCAACAGACATAGGTGCATGTTCATCGACGGGCGTCTTAACTTCAACGCAATCTTGAACCCATGCGACTGACGCATGTTTTAACTGAGTTAACAATTACTGGTTACTCTAATTGTGATAGGAGTGCTTAGCTCAGGTGGAGGGTATAGCACATAACTATTATGTTGCTCGTGATAACCTCGCAATCGCCGTTAATGACATCTAACCGCTTTCGCCACACTGTTCCACGTGAAACGTCGACGGCATAGTTAAATGCCGCAACAGGCACTGAGTAGCAGTCATCAACTAGTTAGATTAACCAAAGATTCTCGTCGGATGGTGATTTTACAAGGTACCTAGATCGTGACCGCATACAGCTGAAACGTGTTGGTACGTCACGGACTGTATGCATATAACTCAACACCCACGGTAGTACAAGCTTGTCCAGTTTACCGCAGGGATGCGAAGCATAAGCAGCTTCCAGTATTAACCGTTTATCTGTTCATCGCTACAACCGCATTCATAACCCCGTACGAAAGCGGGAATCGTCATCAGATTCCATCCATATCGTTCTTATAAATGGAAGCGCACTTACTTGAGCTTAGCTAGTACTAATCCTGCCGATGCCTTCGGTAGACGCGTTTCGAAAGCACGAACGCTGATTAGTTCACTTGTTCTGATTCGAAAAGCTGGTCAACTCGTTAATGACACTACTTGACGTATATGCCTTAGGCTGTGACCAGGGCTAATGGCAACCGGCACCGTGGCGGGCACCGTGGCGGCAACACGATCGCTCAATCGGCTCCTAGAAATCATTTTGCAAACTTGAGCCACACAGGCACGCTTAGTCACGTTACTCGCCGCCCGACGTTTGGAGTAACGACAGAATATTGCAAGTGCTTAAAATCGTTTCACGTGAAACCGGCAAGATAGAAGATACACCGTAATTCTTCGTACAGCACTATTTGCTCACCGAAGCTCAAATCGTCGGGTACTAGTTCGCTCGCAGACATGGTTGCGAATAGTTCGAAGTTAAGTAAGCGAGTATGAAGAGTCGAAGAGTCACGGCGTAGGGCACCCAACAAGTGACTGTCGAAACTGAGTGAACAGCTGAAATATTGGACTAACCCAACTGACCTAGCCAGCGCTGTCCGAGATCATTCTGGTACGAGATACTCTGGTCCGCGATCGCTCTGTCCAGTTGTCAAAAGCATGAAGGCTCATCAAAAGACTCCGTTCACTTGAGCGTCGTAGTCAAGCATCGATCAAAGGTTAGCCTGATCGCCTCTCTGCCTGTAAACAAGTAGGCGAACCACGATCTATCAAACCAACACACTGAGTCGGCGAGTGAGCTGACTTAGGGACGGCAAAATCAGCGGCATCCCGTACACGGTAAACGTGTACCTTGTTCAGGCGTGGTATGTAACCGTCCGTTAATGATCCAATCCCTTCGCCGACACAAGCACCAGACAATTAGAATCCACCTGGTCGATTCTGTCGGCTGCGTTTAGATAGAGGAAAATGGACTGCGTATCGAACTTGAGACATATCGGCCTCAATCGATCATCTTCGATCAAGATGAAATACAACGAGAACCTCTGGAACGAAGCTCCTACGCAAAGAAATCGCCTCAGTCCTACGACCAACTACAAGGTCTTGAAAACGGCAAAATGACAAGTCTTCTGAACGGACCTAAGACCGCGATGCTCCGCGTCCAGGCCACGAAGCTCATCATTTGAATCATCAAATTGTCTCTAAAACGTAGGTAGCCTGAGCCTGAATGAACCGCAGATAACTGCTATCTCGCAGATAAAGTAGAACCCAAAATCAGATCGATCCAACTGGCTTGGGGCGTCACCACCGTATAAACCCATCAGTTGAGCATCACTCAGCCCGCGCACTAATCCGATCACAATACCGACAAGTACAAAGTCGCTTGAAACTTAACACTAACCACAACCGAAGTGGAGAATGGCAACCGCAGGCAAGGTCATCGAAGTGACCGTTATCAGTATCATTCAAATCGGCCTCTCCGTCCACGGCACCAGCTGTCCATATCTACCGTTGCAATCAGGATCACCGCGATAGGAGTTAAGTAGCCACTTTCCTTATGACCTATGACCCCACTTCAAACGACTTTTGGCAGTCTGCAGGCACAAAATTTGAGGCCTTTAGTCTTCTAGCATCCACGAACTTCTCGACACGAAGTGTAAAACAGGAGCAATCATCGCCATAAAATAGCTAAATGCCCCGTAGAGATACGCGTTGCCAAGTATGTGAAAATAGAAATGAGTCTCGCCTTCAGTCACATCACTAGCTGTAACAGACGAGATGATTCGCAGTCCGTCGCAGTTTCTGAGCTCTGGAGCATTCAAAACAAAATGATCGTCGATCAATTGAACCGCTGAAACGTTAAAGTCGGTGGCCGCATTGCTAACGCTTACTAGCGTCAAAACAGCTCATAATGTATAGACCGATATTCTAATAGGATAAATAAAATATAAAATCATAGATAAAAATATGCACATTGCGTATGTTTAAGGCGAGGATAACTAGGAAGCAAACTTGATGGCATAGCTTTTCGACACAGACACAGACACAGACACAGACACAGACAGATAATTTCAAATATGGTCGTCATTGAAAATCCGCCTTGCCCATCGACCTCATAGACCATAATCGATAAGACTAATCTGTTAAACCGAACAAAATGCTTTCAAGGAGTACCATAACGGCAAAGGCTCGATAACGGTACAGCACTAACTCCGAATAGATTTGCCCTACGAGCAAAAGATGCCCCTCGCCGATGGCGCTGGTTGCGATAAACATAGAACGTTGGACCAGCGATTCGACTTTGACATTCTGTTTCAATCATCCGTAGTTCAAATAGCTCGCTACTCGGCGGAATGGACTACTAGGTAAGAACATAAGTAAAAATATACGGCCACAACGTGAATAAAATAGAATTATTAGAACCGAATACGTAGACAGCAAACGCATCAAAGTCATAACTAGAAAATCTTTAGCTTAAGAATATACTCTATTTAAATTACAAAAACCATAGGATAAACAAATAGCAGATCAAAAGGAGTCAATGTGTATTCGCATTGAGATTTCTATGTAGAAACAATCCTATAGTCTAGGTATATACGTCATAATATAATCAATCATCGACGACACAATATACTATCCATATAATGTAATAGCAACTTACATAGACCGTAAACGTAGAAAACATAAGGTTTGGCGGCAACGCGTGGAAAGAGTATATGACACGTAGGACATACTCACCTATGTCTATTCGTTTGCTTCTTCCTAACTTCCAGTACGCGAGTCTCTTCCGTCGTTCCAAACGGAATCACCACATGGACGTCGGCCCATTTCGCGCGATACTTTCGCAGAAGGTGAATTGCATCATCAATCTCCTCATCGACTCGGGCTCCTTTGAGCGCCAACAACGAGCCGCCGCCTTTGAGTAGCGGCATTGTCCATGGGAGCAGCCTTCTCAGCGCCGCCACCGCCCTCGCCGTGACAGTATCCGCGTCTACCTTGCCGACAAGGTCTTCGGATCGTGCATGGACAACTTCAACGTTCGGCAGAGAGAGATCCTTGACAACGTCGTTCAACCAGCGTGCTCGCCGCTCCATCGAATCGACAAGGACAAGGCGAAGATCCTTGCGAACTATCGCGGCGACGACACCCGGAAAGCCAGCGCCGGAGCCGACGTCGACGACCTTCGCTTCAAACGGGATGAAATCGAGGATTGCCATGGAATTGAGGAGATGCCTAGTCCATAGGCGCTTGAGTTCACGAGGACCAAGCAATCCGCGCAGCTCGCCTTCCCTTTCGAGCATTCCTGCATAGTCCACCAGCTGTTGCCACGTATCCTGCCCAAAGTGGGAGGCCCCTCCCGAGGGAGGGGCCTCCGCGAGCACACTGTTGTCGTCCACGATCAAGTTCACTTTGTAGCCGACGCCGTTGAGCTCTTGCCGGCATTCTCGGCGTCGATTGGATCTGTCGATTCACCCGCGACGTCAACGGAAGCATCATCAGCCACACCAGCAGACACGACATCATCGGACCCAGAGGGGGCAGAATCGGAAACTGCCCCTTCTTCCGGGGATTCGCCTTCTTCCAAGGATTCATCGACGGCAGCAGCCTCACTGACAATCACATGGCGCGCATTGCCGAGTCCCTCGGAGTCGGAGGTGAGGCCGGCGGCAGCGGCGACGTCGTGAACGACCTTTCGTTCAAACGGATTCATCGGCGCCAGGGAGACGGGCTCCCCGTTGGCCAAAACGGAGGCAACCGCTTCGCGAGCGATTGCTGCGACCTCCTGACGATGTGATTCTCTGTAATCGGCGATGTCAAGCATGAGACGGCTACGCTCTCCGGTCTTCGCTTGAACGGCCAGACGGGTAAGCTCCTGGAGAGCATCAAGGACCTCGCCTCCCTGACCGATGAGACGTTTGAGCCTGCGGTCGGCGACGCCCTCCGTCACGACCGCAACAGACGCGCGATCGGCTTCGACGCCAATTTCGATGTCTCCGTCTAAGTCGGCTATGTTGAGAAGCTCCTCAATGTAGTCGGCTCCAAAATCGCCTTCGTCGTTTAACTTCTTGACGAGTTCGGCCCTGTCAGCCATCGGATCGTCCTTTCTTCGGCAAGCACCGCTGCAGTGCGTAAAAGTAGTTGTGGTTGTGGGGATTGGTAGTTGCGAACTTGGGAATTCCTCCGACGTGGAAGCGTATAAACCTCCGGCCGGGAAGCTTTCGAAGCTCGGGTGAAGCCATGGCTCAAGGAAAATCGTTGGTTAGGGAAGGACTCATTGATGCATAGAAACTCATAGCTGGAGTAAGGCGAGCAAAGGATCAGAAGTTTCGCTTCTTCTGGTTCTGTTGGACGCGTTTCTTTCGATTGGCAGCCTTGTTCTTCGCGCGTGCTCGTTCCGCTTGGCGCCGCTCGTAGCGACGTCGAGCCCGCTCAGCCTCGGTCAAACCGTCTTTGCCGCGAACCTCTTCAGGTTTGTCGGAGTCGGCTTCATCGACATCAGAGTCGTCGGCGTCATTGTGAAGCGCTCGATTGGCTGCCTTCGCCGCAGCCTTCTTCGACCTTTCCTTGCCGAGAGGCTGAACCCGACCTCCTGCGCGAGCGGCGTCCTCGGACTCAAGCTTCTCGATCTCCTCCTTGCTCAGGCCCTTGCGTTCGCGCTTTTCCCGAAGGCGCTTCTGACGTTCCTTGTAGGCTTGCGATCCGGGCGTCGGATTGTTGCGAATGAACCAAGCCTGCTGGCACAGATTCCAGATGTTGCCCGCGACCCAGTAAACCAGAACCGCGACTTGAAGGACTCCACCCATGAAGATGTACATGATCGGCATGCCGTACATCATGATCTGCTGTGTGCGGTACATCGGGTTGCTCTTGTCCAAAGCGGACTCGGGCATGTTTTTGCGCATGAGCTGATGCTGCGTGTAGAACATCGTGGCGCTCATGATGAGGACCAGCACTCCAATGACAATCTGGCTGTTGGTCGACGCCGCAGTTCTGAAGTTCGTAGCGAGCGGCGCTCCGAAAACCGTGGACTTCTCGAAGTCCGTCGCAAGCTCTTTGGTGATAGGGCCCAATGCCTCGCGTCGCCCGCTGGAAATGCCCGGGAATGCGGAGATAACCCTGTAAAGCGCGAAAAGAATGGGCATCTGGACCAGCATCGGCAGACACGTGGCAAAAGGAGAGGTTCCATGTTTGCGGTAAACCGCCTGCATCTCCTCCTGCATTCGGCGCCGGGAAACCATGTCCTTCTTGCCCTTGTACTTCTTCTGGATCTTCTGGACCTCAGGTTGGATGACCTGGGCCTGGCGCGAGGATCGAATCTGTTTGTTGTAAAGAGGAAGCACCAGAAGACGGACGACGACGGTGAGGCCGATGATCGACAAAACCCACGCCGCGCCCGCGCCGTCCGGAAGGCCGAACGCCACAAAGACCCGACGCAGGATCTCCATGATCCATGCGATCACCCACATGAGTGGGAAAAGGATTGTATCCACGCTACTTCTTTCGTATTCGGCGGTTACCCGCTCTTGCTGTCAAGCTTGCGAGGCCGAGCAGACCTCGCCGCCGCGGCGATCGCCCACTAGAGCCGCTTCCGCGTCCTCCCGCTCGTAGAGAGCGTGAAGCTCGTCCACATCCAGGGGCTTCGAGGGCCACCGTCCTTTGGGGGGAACCCTGTCCACTCCGCCTTTGCTCCACGGGTTGCACCGCAGAACTCGCCATACTCCTAGTAGTGTACCTTTCAAGACTCCGTGAATTCGCAGAGATTCCAACGCGTATTGCGAACATGTCGGCGCGTAGCGGCATCTTGCCGGAAAGCCTGGAGAAAGCCACCGCTGATAGGCCCGAATGGGCCAGGAAAGAAATCTGGTGAGAAAACTCATCGCTCGCCGCTCTCGCTGGAATTTCCCGTATCGGTGGGAGCGCTGACCGGCAAAACCTCGTTGCGGCCTTTGTCGCCAATCGACCCCTCCATACTCTCGTCAAGCGGCTCCCTGCGACCTTCGCGAAGCGACTCCTTGTGGCGAACCGAAGCGATGCAGCGGTCAAGGTCGGCGGCCAGATCTTGGGAACTGGCGCCTTTGGCCGGCGGAAAGACACGGACGGAAACGAGCTCGCCCGGGCGAAGAATTTGAACGCGCGTCCTCATGAGATGGCGAAGCTGCCGACAGAGACGGTGCCTGACGACCGAGTTTCCGACAGATCTGGGTATGACAAAACCGACCTTCGGCGGAAGGTCGGTGACGCTGCTTATAGAATCTGCGCCGGACCGGTCGAAGCCGGAAGGATCTGCGCCGATTGCTACGAGAAGCCTGGCAGATCCGCCTCGAACGCCTCGGAAGGCTTGGGCGAACTCCGCCGAGCGCCGCATGCGGTTCTCGGCAGCAAGCACGTCAGGCAGAGAGCGAACGGCGACCCTTGCGACGGCGAGCAGCGAGAATCGCTCGGCCGGCGCGGGTCGACATGCGCTTGCGGAAGCCGTGCACCTTGGCCCGGCGGCGGTTGTTGGGCTGGAAAGTCCGCTTGGTCACGGTTGTTCTCCCTAAGACGGCGCGAGGAAGTCTCGCGAAGACTGCTCGTGTGCGAGGCACACATGACTAAACAACTTTACGCGAGGGTCCGCTCAGGGGTCAACGCAGCGTCCCCTCTGGTGAGTGGAATCTCAAGGGGGTCTCGCTATCGACAAACTACACGTTTGTTATTCACATCTGTGTCCACACCTGTGGATAAAGATCGATCTTCGAATGTCCGGCGTCAAAACGGACAAATCTCCTTGTGAACAACATCGATGTAATTTCCACAGTTGTGGACAAGGCTGTGGATAAACCTGTTGCATTGTCCCCAAGGCTGTGTTCAAATTGGTCAGGTCCCACGCAGGAGGCAATGCGCGGTGGGTTCTCACACGTCCAAGGAGTTCCAATGAGTGACGGTAATCCGGCCAAAGACGCGTGGAATGCGGCAACCGAATTACTGCGCGCAGACGGCTCGCTCTCGGATTCCCAGGCCGCTTTTGTGCGTATGGCCCATCCTTTGGCCTGGGTGGACGAGATCTTCATGATCGCCGTGGGGTCCGAGTTTGTGAAAACCTGGATCGAGGAGCACGTCTCCGAAACGATGACCTCGATGCTCTCGAACATACTCGGACGCTCCGTGCGCATCGTCATCTCCGTCGATCCGAGTGTGAACGAGTCCCAGCCCGTCGGGACAATGGCGTCGAGCATTGCACCCAGCGCAGTCGCTCCCAGCGTCCTCGCGGCCTCGGAAGATCCTTTGCCTGCGTCCTCGCTGACCATGCCGTCGTTGGCCCCGTCGTCGTTGGCGTCGTCGGGCGTCGAATCGGAAGAGGGTGACGCTTCGGATTCTGCGACGTCGGACTATTCGCAGCCTCGCTATCCTGGAATGTCCAGATCCTCCGAGCATTCTTTTTCAGAAACCGCGAAGTACAGGGAAAGCTCAACGGACGTCGAAGCCGGCTATGCAAGGCCTCGACCCAGGCACCTGGACACCTCCGGGTCTGGCGGCGAGCCGCTGCTCCCGAGCAAGCCGGACGAATCGCACGAGTCCTTCACACAGGGGATTCGTTACGTCGATCAGACGACGATCGCGGAGGAGGCGCTTGCCAAACGCCCCGACACCGCGGCACGGTCGCAGAAGGCGCGCATCAATCCGCGCTACACCTTCGACAATTTCGTCATTGGAGACAACAACCGCTTTGCCACGGCGACGTCGCTGGCCGTGGCCGAATCGCCCGGGACGACATACAATCCCCTCTTCCTCTACTCAGATTCCGGGATGGGCAAGACCCATCTCATGCATGCCATCGGAAACTACGCTCTCAACCTCTTCCCCTCGATCAAAGTCCGCTATGTGAGCGCCGAGGAGTTCACGAACGCCTTCATCAACTCCGTGCGCGACGGACACCAGGCCGAGTTCAAGAACCAGTTCCGCACGGTGGACATCCTGCTCATCGACGACATTCAATTCATCGGCGGACGGGACTCGACGGTTGAGGAGTTCTTTCACACCTTCAACGCGCTGACGAACTCCAACAAGCAAATCGTCATTACGTCGGACGTGTCTCCCAACCTCCTCAACGGATTCGAGGAGCGCATGCTCTCTCGCTTCAATTCGGGCGTGACGGCAAACATCGACCGTCCCAATCTCGAAACTCGGATCGCTATCTTGGAGAAGAAGGCCCACTCGGACGGTTTCACGGTTCCCCGAGAGGTCAACGAGTACATCGCGACCCACATGCTGACGAACGTGCGCGAGATGGAAGGCGCCCTTCGACGAGTCACAGCCTTCGCCGATCTGTCGAAGCAGACGATCAGCCTCGGATTGGCGGAAATGATACTCAAGGACCTCATAGCCAATCCCGACGCCATCGAGATCACCGCGACTCTCATCATGAGCCAAACGGCTGGGTACTTCGACATTTCCATTGAGGAGATGATATCGACCGATCGAAGCAGGGTCCTCGTCTCGGCTCGCCAAGTGGCCATGTACCTGTGCAGAGAAATGACGGAGCTGTCGCTTCCGAAGATCGGCCACCTTTTCGGCAAGCGCGATCACACCACTGTGATGCACGCGTGCAGAAAGATCGACAAGCAGATGGCGGAGCGGCAAACCACGTACAACCAGGTTTCCGAGCTGACGAGCCGGATCAAACAAGCCGCGCAGCAGGCCTCTTTGTAGCCCGCGTGCCCGGGCTTCGCCGCAGCTTGCATGCATGGCTTTTCGCTGTCCGGCGCATGGCCAGGATTCGCGCAGTTCGCCGTGTGCCGGGCTCCTGTGGAATCCACACGCACTGTGCATGAGGCTGTGGCATATCCTTGATTCTTTGTGGACAAAGGCTTTTCGTCTGTGGATCTTTTAAGGTCGAAAGTGTCTCATCCACTGATTCCTATGTTTTGCACCCAGGTTCTGCACAGATCCATCCACAGCAAAATCCTTTGAAAACATTGACAAAAGTTCGGTTATCCACCGATTCCACAGGTGCTACAACTACTACTGAGAACTTATCTAGTACAGGGAACGATCGGTCTTGGACTGCGCAACGAGGCGGATATGGACGACGGCCAAGCCGTTCTCGCGTAAAGTGGAGTTAGGTATGTCCTTTAAGGATTCAAAGAAAGAAGGTCTGTAGTGAAGCTTAGGGTTGAACACGACGTCTTCGCCGACGCCGTTTCGTGGGTTGCCCGCACGATCCCCTCGCGCCCTTCTCTTCCCGTTCTCGCGGGAATGAAGATCGAAGCGGACAAGGACGGCTCCGTCGCCCTATCCTCCTACGACCCGGACATCTCCTCGCACGCCGTCATAGAGGCAGCCGTCGACGAGCCCGGAACGACGCTGGTCCACGGCCGGCTTCTCTCGGATTTCGCCAGGGCCCTCCCCAACAAGCCGATTGACATGGAGTTGAAGGGCGCCAAACTCGAAGTGGTGTGCGGGTCGTCGCACATTTCTATGCAGTCGATGCCCCTCGAGGACTACCCGTCGGCGCCGCCGATGCCCGAGGTCTCCGGCGTCGTCGACGGGGCGCTTTGGCAAGAGACCGTCGCGCAGGTGGTAACGGCCGCCTCCTCCGACGACACGCTTCCGCTTCTCGTCTCGGTGTGCATCGAGATCGAGGGAAAGACGATGTCGCTCATGGCCACGGACCGTTACCGGCTCGCGGTGCGCGACCTGACGTGGGAGCCTGCGAACGAGGACGCCTCGCACAGGATCCTCGTGCGGGCCTCGCGGCTGTCGGATATCGCAAAGGCGCTGGGATCCGTAGGCAAGGTCGAACTCGCGATAGACAACTCGGGCCGGACGGGCATGATCGGCTTTTCGGCGGCCGGCCGCCACAATGTCGCCCGACTCATCGACGGCGAGTACCCGCAGGTCCGCAATCTCTTCCCCTCGGAGGCGACGGGCTACGCCGTCATTGGGCGCCAGGAGATGCTCGATGCGATCAAGCGCGCGAGGCTCGTCGTCGAAAAGAACTCCGCCGTCAGGCTTTCCTTCAGCGAAGGCCAGGTGATCCTCGAAGCGGGCCAGGGGGACAACGCCCAGACGAGCGAGGCGCTCGAGGCGACGCTTCACGGCGAGGACATCGTCATGGCCTTCAACCCGAGTTTTCTCCAGGAGGGGCTCGGGGCGACGTCGGCCCCCTACGTCCGGCTGTCGTTTACGAGCGCTTCGAAACCGGCCGTCCTTACCGCGCAGCCCGAGATCGACGGCGAGGACGATCAGGAATTCCGCCTTTTGCTCATGCCGATCCGCACCTACGGCGGATGACGCGCAAGGCGGGCGGGCGACGGAGAGAGCGTGTATCTTAGCGATCTCGCGCTGACGGATTTCCGCTCCTACGAGCGGGCGATCGTCGCCCTAAAGCCGGGGGTGACGGTTCTCGTCGGCGAGAACGGGCAGGGGAAAACAAATCTCATCGAGGCCGTCGGCTACTTGTCGACCCTCTCGTCCCACAGAGTTTCGGGCGACGCCGCATTGGTCCGCCAAGGGGCGACGGCCGCGGTGGTGCAAGCGCGCGTCGTCCGCTCTTCCGCGCCGACGACGGTCGAGGTGGAAATCTACTCCGGCCGGGCCAACCGCGCGAGGATCAACCGCGGACTCGTGCGTCCGCCCGAAATCGTCGGCACGGTGCGCAGCGTCCTTTTCGCACCCGAGGACTTGGAGTTGGTCTCCGGCGATCCCGCGGCACGGCGGTCCTTCCTCGACAGAATCATGGTTCAGCTTCGACCGCGGATGGTCGCGGTCAAATCCGAATACGACAGGGCGGCGCGACAGCGCGCGGCTCTGTTGAAATCGGCCGGTGCGGCGCGCAGGGGCGGCGGATCGGCCGACGCGGCCGCGCTGGACGTCTGGGACGTGCAATTGGCCAGGCTTGGAGCGAGGATAACTGCCGCCCGCGCGGAGATCGTCGCCAGGCTGCGGCCCCGTGTCGACGAGTTCTACGCGAAGGTCTCGGGTGGGCGCGGCCCTGCTGAAATCGCCTACCGCGCAAGCGCCGGACGGCTTACGGAGCGGGCGAACGGCGCCGGCGGTGGGCCCGACTTCGGTGAAGGCACGCAGGAAGAGCTTCGCGACGTCAAGCTCAACGAAATCCGGCTCATCAGCGCCATGGCCGAGCGGCGCGAGGAGGAGATCAGACGCGGCGTGAACCTCGTCGGCCCGCACCGAGACGAACTTGAACTCGCCCTTGGGACGCTGCCCGCCCGAGGATACGCCTCCCACGGCGAATCATGGAGCTATGCACTTGCTCTTAAGCTCGCCTCTTGGCGGGTTCTGTGCGGCGACGAATCGGGCGAATGGGCGGAGGGCGGCGAGCCCGTCCTCATCCTCGACGACGTCTTCGCCGAGCTTGATGCGCGACGCAGAGACCGTCTGGCGCGAATCGTCGAAGAGGCCGAGCAGGCGATTGTCACAGCGGCCGTCGGAAGCGAGCTTCCGGCAGAACTGGGTGGGCGCCGCCTGACGGTGACGCTGGGGAACGTCTCGGAGGAGCCCGAGAGCGTTTGGGAGAAAATGGCAGGCGTCGTCGAGGAATCTGGCAATGTCGCCGAGGAAACACGAAGCGATGGCGAGGAAGACGGCGGAAATGCGCCGGTCGCGGGGAACGGCCGCGCCGCAGAGAGCGGCGGCGATGGCTGACGGCGCAATCGATGCGGCGAAAAGGGCCGCGATCGAGCGAAACGGCGACGTGCTCGCGCTTCGCGCTCTGGATCGGGCTCGGGAGGCCGCGTACGCCCGCGGCGACGTGCGTACGAGGCGCCCGTCGGCAGCGCGGACTTTCGAGGAGGCCCGCAGCCGAGAGACGCACGATGCGGACGAGCCTCTCGGCGACGAGGTTCAGAGCCCCGGCCCGGGATGGGGCGACGTCGGAAGCGGCCCGCGGCCTTCGCACCGGGACCCCCACCCGATCGGCCAGATCCTCGCCCGCTATGTTCGGGACAAAGGGTGGCGCGAGAGGCTCGAGGTCGCATCCGTGGCCAGCAGATGGCCCGAGATTGTGGGCCCGACGGTGGCCAAGCATTGCACCGTCGAAGACTTCTCCGACGGTGGGCGGCTCACGCTGCGCACGTCGTCTACGTCGTGGGAAACCCAGATCCGCGCCCTTCAAGCGACCCTCGAGGCGACTCTCGCCAAAGAGGTGGGCGAAGGGGTGGTCAAGGAGATCGTGGTCAAGGGGCCGTCGCAGCCGAGCTGGAAACACGGCCGCTTCTCGGTTCGAGGGCGGGGCCCGCGCGACACGTACGGATGATGCGAGCGAAAACCCTGAGGAAACGTGCACTAGCACACGTACGGTCAGATTGGTCCATTCATTCCGTGAAGCGCGGTAGAATTGCTTAGGCCCCTTTGTTGGTGGGGGCCTACCGCAGCGGGGGCAGCGCTTCACACAGACGTCGTGATGGGCTCCGCATGCTTAGGCGAAGGAGAAACTCAAGCGTGACGACAGACGAAACATCCGCAGATAACGCGGCCCCCGAAGAGGAAAGCGTCGTCAAAGTCTCAAAAGGCCAGGCCTACGACGCCTCGTCGATCACTGTTCTCGAGGGTCTCGAAGCCGTCCGCAAACGCCCGGGCATGTACATTGGCTCCACAGGCGAGCGCGGACTCCACCACTGCGTGTACGAAGTGGTCGACAATTCGGTCGATGAGGCGCTGGCCGGGATCTGCGACCACATCGAGGTGACGATTTTGGCCGACGGGGGCCTGCGTGTGCGTGACAACGGCCGCGGCATCCCGGTCAACGAGCACCCAACGGAGCACAAGCCCGCCGTCGAAGTGGTCATGACGATCTTGCACGCCGGAGGCAAGTTCGGAAACGGAGGATATGCGGTTTCCGGAGGACTGCACGGCGTCGGCGTCTCCGTCGTCAACGCCCTTTCGACTCGAATGGAGACGGAAGTGCGCCGCGACGGGTACGTCTGGCGCATCTCCTTTGAAAACGGCGTCCCGACGGGCCCCCTCGAGCGCGGCGAGCAAACCGACGAGCACGGAACGACGCAGACGTTCTGGGCGAATCCCGACATCTTCGAAACGACGCACTACGATTTCGAAACCCTGCGGCGCCGCTTCCAGCAGATGGCCTTCCTCAACAAAGACCTGCGCATCACGCTCACCGACGAACGGCCGACGGCCACCCCCGAAGGCGACGAGGTCGTCGGCGAGACGGGAGAAGGCTCTCCGACGCCGGGGTACCGCAGCGTCTCGTACATGTATTCGGGAGGGCTCCTCGACTACGTCAAGCATCTCAACACGACAAAGAAGGTCGAGGTCGTCCACCCGGACGTCGTCTACTTCGAAGCGGAGGACCGCGAGAGGCAGATTCAATGCGAGGTCGCGATGCAGTGGACGTCCGCCTATTCGGAGACCCTCAACACCTTCGCCAACACGATCAACACCACCGAGGGCGGCACCCACGAGGAGGGCTTCCGCTCCGCGCTGACCTCCGTGATCAACAAGTACGCCCGTGACAAGGGGCTGCTCAAGGACAAGGACCCCAACCTTTCGGGCGACGACATCCGCGAGGGTCTGACGGCCATCATCTCGGTCAAACTCGGCAATCCGCAGTTCGAAGGCCAGACGAAGACGAAGCTCGGGAACACCGAGGCGCGGACATTTGTTCAACAGCAGGTCTACTCGCATCTGACGGACTGGCTCGACATGCATCCGAACGAGGCAAAGGACATCATCCGCAAGGCCCTTCAGGCTTTCGCCGCCAGGGCCGCGGCGCGCAAGGCCCGCGAGGCGACGCGTCGCAAAAGCGTGCTCGAATCGGCGTCGATGCCCGGCAAGCTCAAGGATTGCACGTCGCGCAACCCGGAAGAGTGCGAGATCTTCATCGTCGAGGGGGATTCTGCGGGAGGCTCGGCCGTCAACGGGCGCGATCCCGAGCACCAGGCGATCATGCCGATTCGCGGGAAGATCCTCAACGTCGAGAAGGCGCGATTGGACCGCGCGCTTTCCTCGGACACGATCCAGGGGCTCATCACGGCCTTCGGCACGGGCATCGGCGACGAGTTCGACATGGCCAAGCTCCGCTATCACAAGATCGTGTTCATGGCAGACGCCGACGTCGATGGATCCCACATCGCAACCTTGTTGCTGACCCTCGTCTACAGGTACATGCGCCCCCTCATCGAGGGCGGGCATGTGTACCTGGCGATGCCGCCGCTCTACCGCATCAAGTGGACGAACGCCGTTCACGATTACGTCTTCTCCGATCGTGAGCGCGACGAGAAGCTCGTCGAAGGCAAGGACAAGGGCTTTCGCCTTCCCCGCGAGGAAAGCCAACGCATCCAGCGATACAAAGGCTTGGGCGAGATGAACGCCGAAGAGCTGTGGGACACCACGATGAATCCCGAGGCCCGCACCCTCAAACAGGTTTCGATTGACGACGCCGCGGCGACCGACGAGACCTTCTCCATCCTCATGGGCGAGGACGTCGAGTCCCGCCGAGGCTTCATTCAGCGCAACGCGCACGACGTGCGATTCCTCGACATCTAAGGCAAGGAACCAGTGAGCGAAGACACCGTTTACAATCACGGCCTCATCAAGGGGGTCGACCTCCAGCGCGAGATGGAGAAGTCGTACCTCGACTACGCAATGTCGGTCATTGTGGGCCGCGCCTTGCCCGATGTGCGCGACGGCCTCAAGCCCGTGCACAGACGCGTCATCTATGCGATGTACGACGGCGGCTACAGGCCCGACAACTCGTTTTCGAAGTCGGCGAAGGTGGTCGGCGACGTCATGGGCCACTACCATCCGCACGGCGACGTCGCCATTTACGACACCGTCGTGCGGCTGGTCCAGCCGTGGTCGATGCGTTATCCGCTCGTTGCGGGCCAAGGCAACTTCGGCACGCCCGGAGACCTCGGCGCGGCCGCGCCGAGGTACACCGAAGTGCGGATGGCGCCCCTCGCCATGGAAATGGTGCGCGACATCAAGGAACAGACGGTCGATTTCGAGCCCAACTACGACGGCTCGCTTCTGGAGCCGACCGTTCTCACATCGCGCTTCCCAAATCTGCTCGTCAACGGATCCGAAGGCATCGCCGTCGGCATGGCGACGCGGATTCCGCCGCACAACCTGCGAGAAGTCGCGGCCGGCGTCCAGTGGTATCTGGAGAACCCCGACGCGACGAAAGAAGAGCTGCTCGCGGCCCTCATCCAGCGGATCAAGGGGCCTGATTTTCCGACTGGCGCCCTCATCCTCGGGACCCGCGGCATCGAGGACATGTATCGCACCGGCCACGGCTCGATCACCCAGCGGGCGGTCGTCGAAGTGGACGAGATCCACGGCAGGCAGTGCCTTGTCGTCACCGACCTCCCCTATCAGGTCAACCCCGACCGCCTGCTCGACAAGATGGTCGAAGGCATCAAGGACGGCCGCCTTCCCGGCATCGCCGACATCCGTGACGAGACTTCGGGGCGCGCCGGCCAGCGCATCGTCGTCGTTCTGAAGAAGGACGCCGTGGCCAAGGTCGTGCTCAACAACCTGTACAAACACACCCAGCTTCAGAACAACTTCCCGGCCAACATGCTGGCGCTCGTCGACGGCGTTCCCCGCACGCTCTCTCTCGACGGCTTCGTTCGCCACTGGGTGACATTCCAAATGGAGGTCATCCTCCGCCGCACGGAATACCGGCTCGGCGAGGCCCTCAAGCGCCTTCACATCCTCGAGGGCTATCTCAAGGCGCTTGACCAGCTGGACGCCGTCATTGCGCTCATCCGCAGCTCGCAGACGGTCGACCTCGCCCGCACGGGCCTCATGGACCTGCTGGAGATCGACGAAGACCAGGCCAATGCGATCCTCGAGATGCAGCTGCGTCGCCTGGCCGCCCTAGAGCGCCAGAAGATCATCGACGAGTACGAGGAGAAGGCCGCCCTCGTCGCAGACTACAAGGACATCATCGCCAAGCCGGAGCGCCAGCGCGCCATCATCGGCGAGGAGCTCGGCGCCATCGTCGACAAGTACGGAGACGACAGGCGCACGACGATTCTTCCCTTCGACGGCGAGATGTCGGTCGAGGATCTCATTCCCGAGGAAGACGTCGTCGTCACCATCACCCGCGGAGGTTTCATCAAACGCACCAAAACCTCCGAGTATCGGGCTCAACACCGCGGCGGCAAGGGAATCAAGGGCGCCTCGCTCCGCGGAGACGACGTCGTCGAGCACTTCGACGTCGGCTCGACCCACGAATGGCACCTCTTCTTCACAAACCTGGGCAGGGTCTATCGAATCAAGGGATACGAAATCCCCGAGGCGGGGCGCGACGCGAAGGGCCAGCACATCGCGAACCTACTCGCCTTCCAACCGGGCGAGACGATCGCCTCGACGATCACGCTCAAGGGCTACGACCAAGCGCAGTATCTCGTGCTTGCCACGGCGGACGGCCTCGTGAAGAAGACGCGGTTGAGCGACTACGATTCGCCGCGCACCGGCGGTCTCATCGCGATCAAGCTCCGTGAGAACGGCAACGGGACGGATCATGTGGTGGCTGCCTGTCTGGTCGACGAGGACGACGACCTCCTCCTCGTTTCCCGCAAGGGAATGTCCCTTCGCTTCAAGGCGACCGACGAAGCGCTGAGGCCCATGGGGCGCCCCTCCTCGGGTGTGACGGGAATGAAGTTCCGCGAGGGCGATTCGCTGCTGACGATGAGGGTGGTCAGGGACAACGCGGAAGTCTTCGTCGTCACAGAGGGCGGTTTCGCCAAGCGGACGTCGGTCGACGAGTATCGGATCCAAGGCCGTGCCGGCTTGGGAATCAAGGTCGCGAAACTGACCGAGGAACGGGGAGACCTCGTCGGCGCCCTTATCACCGAAGGCGAAGACGTCATGGTCATCATGGAGTCGGGCAAAGTGATGCGGGCCTCTGCCGCCGAGGTTTCGAAGACCGGACGCAACACCCAAGGCGTCACTTTCGCCCGTCCCGACGGCGGTGACAGGATCATCGCAATCGCTCGAAACATTGAAACGACGATCGAAGCGGAGGTCGGGCAGTCCGACGGCGAAGGCGAAAACGCCGCGGACACGGTAGCCTCTGTGGTGGAGGTTTCTACGGAGACCGCCACAGATCACGCCAACCAGGCTGGAGCAACGGAGTAATCGATGAGTGAGAAACCGAAGACGGAGGCCACGCGCCCTACGAGTGGGCAGACCGAGGCCGCCGATACCCGCAATACAGGTTTCAAAGCGGCAGCGGCAAAGGGGAAGGCCGCATTGGGGGCCAAGTTCGCAGCCGACCCCCAACCGAAGCAGTCAGTGGGCATTCGACGGGTGAAGATGACGATCTCGAAGGTCGACCCCCTGTCAGCCCTCAAGATTGGCTTCATCACATCAGTTGCGATAGGCATCATGATCGTCGTCGCGATGATGATCCTATGGTTCGTTCTGAACAACATGAAGGTTTTCAGCCAGATTGACGACCTGCTTCAGACGCTCAACCAGCCCGACCTGCTCAGACTCGGCGAGTACCTCGAGTTCGGGCGGTGGATGAGCTTCGCCGTCATCATCGCCATCATCGACGTCGTGCTTCTGACGGCGATGGCGGCCGTCGGGGCGCTGCTGTACAACCTCATAGCATCTCTCGTCGGAGGCCAACGCATAACCGTCACCGACGAGTAGCGGTCGGATCCCCGGAGTTGCGCCCGCTTCCGTGGGCTTCGACGCCGTCGATCGCGTCGGCGTCGTCCTCGCGGACTCAGTGGCCTGAGGTTTGAGGCACCGCACACATCCCTCGATTCAGGTTTGGAAATCGGCGAAACACTGGGGTAATCTAGACCGGCACCCAGAAGTGCGAGGGCCTATAGCTCAGTCGGTTAGAGCGCTTCCCTGATAAGGAAGAGGTCGCTGGTTCGAGTCCAGCTAGGCCCACGCAAGAACACGGAGGGAATGAATCATGAAGAAGATCGCAGTCACGGCCCTCGCATTCGTTATCGGATATGTCGGATGGGTTGGCGTCCAAAAGAAGCTTCAGGATCGGGCAGTCTGGTACGAGGTTTCCGATCCCGTCGAATAGTCCGGAAAGCACCTTCCTGTAACTGCTGCCGGCTTGGGGCTATGGCGCAATTGGTAGCGCACCTGCTTTGCAAGCAGGGGGTTACGGGTTCGAGTCCCGTTAGCTCCACTCATCCCCAGTTCGACCTCCCTCGGACTGGGGATGCTTGTGTTCGAGTTTCAACTGTCCGTTCAAAGGCTCCGTCATCGACGGCGGACGTCAATCGCCTTGATCGCTTTGATCAACACGACTCCCCCGACGACGCAGGCAATATTGCGTCCTACAGCCAGGATCTCCTCCCGTGACGTTTTGAATGAACATTCCACCTTCGGCGGCCACAATGCGACGTTGCATACGAGTTCCATGCCCATCAGCCTACGTCGAACCGGCCGCCGAAGGAAATGGCGGGAGGCAGGCGATTGAGTAGGAGGCAGGCGATTGAGCGCGAGACTCGAGATCTTAAGCTCGAGACTCGAGATCAACGATGTAGGCGTTGTAGGGATTGCCCTCTACGGGCGCGAAGCCGCACTGCTTATAGAGGTCGACGGCGCCGTTTCCCTCCTCGACGCTAAGGGACACTCTCTCGACGCGGCGATTCTGTGCCTCGCCGAGGAGAGCGCGCAGAAGCGACCGGCCGACGCCGCGGCGTCGGTAGCCGTCCCACACGGAAATGCTCAATTCGGGAACGCCGTCCGCTATATAGCCGAAGCCCGGATCCGTCGCATCGAAGAACGTCAGCCATGCCAGGCCGACGAGCCGGTCGTTTGATTCGGCGGCCAGCCCGAAATCGCCCGACGACTCGTCGAATCGGAAGTAATGGCTGAACTCCGGCGTCGAATCGATGTCGGCGTAGGTGAATCTGCGTGAGCCGGTCCAGTTCATGTTCGCGAGCGTCGCCGCTCGCATGAGCTCGCGGTCCGAAGACGACAGAGGTCTAAAGGTCAGGTCTGAGGCTTTCACCTGTCCAAACTATCAGGACTGACGCGATCGAGCCGCGGACCGCCTCTGTTTGCCCTTGCCGCGTCGCTCGGAGCCCCCTTGACTACAAAATCGAAAAGGGCGTGCGGGAGGCGATTCAGAGTATAAGCCGCTCCTTCGATGAAGGAATGCCAATCATCTCGGCGTTCCGTTTTCAACTGAAAAGATGGGTATTGAAATCCATCGACGCGGGCGTCGGAACGATATATGATCAAAACGTTCTAAAGCGGTAGGGATGCCGCTTCGCTCACCACCACGTTCCTCGCCGTCTGCCTCTAATATGGAGGGAAAATGTGTAATTGAAAAAGAACTCCGAGTTCTTCGCGGCGACGGCCGCCCACGTGAGGCCCGCGACGCGATATCTCGCGCGAAATCGGACTCTTTGTCACGCCGCGTGCATTGACTGACGCAGCGGTGGTTCGAACTAAAGTCTAAATTGCCTCGCAACATGGCGGAGACGCCACTGCATTCCCTATGCGCGCTCATTGCACGCCTTCATTGTCACCATGGAGGAGATCATGTCCACCTCTTTTAAAAGATTCTCTTATACCGCGGCTTTCGCCGTTATCGCCGTGGCCACGTCCGCGTTGGCACCGGCGGCTGCAGCCACGCAGGGCGCCGACGCCCCGAAGGCCGCGACCGTTCTAGGCACTCGTCTCCCTGCAGACAGGACCGACGACCCGAATCGCCAGAAGAACAACCAGAACGGCCAAAACGACCCCGACGACGCTTCGCCTCAGTCAGGCTCCCCGTCGGAAGAGTCCGAGGCCCCCTCGCAAAATCCTTCAAACAACACCGAAAACAAAGCATCTCCGGGATCCTCCGGCGCGACTCCGGCGGACGCCCCGAGCGCAAGCGCGGCGCCCGCTGACACGCCTTCCACGCCGACCGGAGATTTTGACATTGACGGCAACGGGAAGCTCGTGCGATACAAGGGTTCGGCCACGGACGTGACGATCCCCGACTCTGTCAAAGTCATCGGCGAGTACGCCTTCAAGCAAACCGGCGTCGTGAAGGCGAAGGTCCCCGCCACCGTCGTCGAGATCGAAAAGGGGGCCTTCTTCGGATGCAGCGCCCTGACGACGGTCGAATTCGAAGACACCGACGCCAAACCGAGCCAACTGACCAAGATCGGCGAGCTCGCCTTTTACAGGACGGGGGCCTTCAAGGAGACGGCCCTCCCGCGTTCGGTGACGTCCCTCGGACGAGCGGTTTTCAGCAAGAGCGGGATTCAGAAGATTTCGCTGCCCGCAGGGGTGACGGAGATTCCCGACGAGGCCTTCTTCCGTGCAAGCCACCTCAGCGACGTCGCCGTCTCGGACAGCGTTGAGAAAATCGGATACAGGGCGTTCGGCAGAACAGGCAGTCTCAAGGCTCTCAAGGTCGTTGGGGCGAACGGACAGGTATCGACGGGTTTTCCGTCAAAACTCAAGGCTATCGGCAAGTACGCTTTCTGGTACTCGCCGATCACAGAAGTGACTTTCCCCGCGGGAATGGAGTCGATCGGCGACGACGCATTCGACCGCTCGAACTTGACCAAAGTGACCTTCAACAAAGATTTGAAGTCCATTGGCGATGGGGCTTTCGCAGGCACAGACATCACCGATCTGACGATTCCCGATTCGGTCGTCGAAGCCAAAGGCGCGATGAGGGCCATGAGAAAACTCGTGACCCTTCACATCGGCAAGGGCGTAGGGCCCGATCAGCTTGACGGTTCGTTCTTCGGAACCAAATCTCTTAAGACGATCACCGTTTCCCAGGAAAACCCAAACTACAAGACAATCGCCAATGTACTGTTCAACGGGGAAGGCACCAAGCTCATTGCGATTCCCCTAGGCCGCACTTTCGACAACGACACGGTGAAAAAATACAGAGTGCCGGCCGGCGTGAGAGAGATCGCCAGCAGTGCGTTCTCAGGCTCCGATTTCAAGGAGATCGATTTCCCAAGCAGCGTTCGAACCATCGGCGACTTTGCTTTCAGCCATTCGGCGCTCAAGCGGCTGGAGCTTCCCTCTAGCGTCGAGAGCATCGGAGAGAACGCCTTTTCGGAGTGCACCAGTTTGGAAAGCGCCGACGTCGGAGGCGCCGTCAAGATCGGCGCGTCCGCCTTTTCGAACGATTCGGCGCTTAAGAGCGTTAACTTGCATCCCGAGCTAAACAGGCTCAAGGAGATCGGCGCCTTTGCCTTCTTCTATTCAGGATTGGAAAAAGTGAAAACGCCGGATTCTCTGGCGACGATTGGCGAGCGCGCCTTCTGCGCCAACCAGAGCCTTCTCGAGATTCGCTTCGGTTCTGGACTGGCGACTATAGGGGAAATGGCTCTCGCAGACACACCGAAGCTTCGCTCGATAGAGGTGGCCGAAGGCAACCCCGTCTTTAGCGACGATTCGCGCAAGATGCTCTACGCCAAGCGCGAGAACGGCTTGCACCTCGTTGCGTGTGCCGGGGGTTCCGTGGGCTCAGACGTTCGAGTCAAGGACGGCACCGTGGCGATTGAAGACTCTGCATTCTTCGGCGTTGCGTCTATGCGCTCACTCCACCTGCCGGAGGGCCTCAAGACTTTGGGAAGCCGTTCTTTCGAGGACGCAACAAACCTGAGCAACGTTGATTTCCCCGACAGTTTGGAAGTCGTCGGCGGCTTCAACAACACTGTGTCCCTTCACAAGGTCGATTTCGGCACTCAAATCACGTCAATCGACAGAGCCTTCACCGGAAGGACTCCCGAGCGGATCATCGTGCGCGGAGGCAAGAACGGAAAGTACGATCAGACCTATGGGAACTCGAATGAAACCGTGTCGGCATACTTTGGCGAGGGAATGACGGACATTCGCTACACGGACGGCCGCTTGCCGAAGGTCCTCGTCCTGCCGAGGACCTTGAAGGACTTTGAGCTAGGCGGCGACACGTCGGGCAACGAGGCGCGGAGGGCTTCGGCGGTGTTCTACGTGGCTGCCGAACCCGGTTCGTCTGCGTGGAAGCTGGTTCGGGAGAAGATGTCGAACGCCGGCATGGATCCAAACAAGCAGCTCAAACGGTACGCGCCGATGAGCGTGACCACACAGTCCCGAACCTCTCAGGGGAAGGTCACCGTTACGGTCAACGTCCGCGGCGGCGTGGCCGAGGGTTCCCACCAGGCGCGCATCCTCACCGTCGGTTCCGGTTCGACGAAGGCTTCGGACTGGGTTGAAGCAAAATCTGTGGGCGACGGCTACCAGGCGACTTTGACGTATGACGTCCCCGCCTCGGGTCAGAAGATCAAGGTCGAGGTCCGCGACCACACAGAGTTGACAGTTCAGAAGGACGTCACTGCGGGCAACGATCCGGCGCCGAGCCCGACGCCGACGGCCTCGCCGAGCTCTTCTCCGTCGATCAGCCCCACCGTTTCGCCCACGGCGTCGCCGAGCGCAACGTCGTCGCCGAGCGCTTCTGACGGGCCGACGGCCTCTCCGACCGCTTCGCCCACGGCAAGCCCGACTTCTACATCCAGCCCGACTGCCACGGCGTCGCCGACCGCCCAGCCCGGTGTGCCGTCGGCCGAGAATGCGTTCGTCATCGGCGGCAAGGAAGTGCTCTTCGGCCGCGCAGGCGACATGCCTTTGGTGGGCGACTGGGACGGCGACGGAATCGCCACCCCGGGAGTCAAGCGCGGAAACACCTACTATTTGGTCAATTCGATTCGGGGAGGGAAGGCCGACGTCGTCTTCTCCTACGGCCGTGCAGGCGACACGCCTTTGGTGGGCGACTGGGACGGCGACGGAAGCCAGACGATCTCGGTGCGCCGCGGGCACACCTTCTACCTCAACACAGGGCTCGAAGGCGGCAGCGCCGAAGCGACGTTCATGTTTGGGCGCGACGGCGACACCCCGGTCGTCGGCGACTGGAACGGGGACGGCAAAGACACTCTAGCCGTCAGGCGTGGATCCGTCTTCTACTTCACCGATCGGCTGGCGGGCGGCAAGGCGACGAGCGAGTTCACCGCAGGCGACGGCAAGGAGGTCGCGTTGGCCGGACGCTGGATCTCGGGTCAGAAGACCGACACCATCGGCTTGGTCTCCGACGGAACCTTCCAAATCCTCGATCAGAAGGGCGCGGGAGGATACTTGTCGCAGGTGGCGCGTGCTCCCCGATACCTTTCCGGGGTGTTCGCCGACAAGGCGCCTGACACCCTTGCACTGCATGGGTGACAATGGCGAGCGCGTCGGCGCCGGATAACTGACGCAACGCGCGCAGGCGACTTGGGGCCGGGGCGACTCGTCGCCCCGGCCCCAAGCCGTCAAAGGGCAGACAAACGGCAAAAGGCGGGCAAACCCGTCAAAAGTAGGCGAGGCGCCAGAAGGCAGGCGGACTGTCAAGGGCGGCAGAGCGCCAGAAGGCAGGCGAGCCGCCTAAGGGTAGCCAGAGGGCTGGCAAGCGTCAGCGGGTGCGTTCGCGGCTACTCGGCCGCGGCTCGCAGCATCCTGCTGGACACCCAGGGTCCGCTCCACCAGGCCTGCCACCCGAGGCTCTTGGGCCCCTCGATTTTCAGGCCGAGCTTCGACAGCTCGTCGGCATACTCATTCGTCGCTTTAAGATCGGCGATGACGATCCTTCCGCCCGGTTTGAGCACGCGAACCGCTTCTCGGATCGCTCGGGCGCGCCCTTCGGCTTTCGGTATGTTGTGAATGGACATGCTCGCGGTGACGAGGTCGAAAGAGCCGTCCTCGAAAGGAAGCTTGGTCATGTCGCCCGTGACGAAATCGATGCGCGAATCGACTCCGTTGGCTTTCGCGTTGGCGGTGGCCGCCTCTTCTCCGTTGCCGGACTGGTCGGATTTGCGCCACAGGTCTATGCCGGTCAGCTTCGCCTCGGGGAAGCGCTGAGCCGCCATGACGATCACTGCTCCGCGTCCGCAGCCCAAGTCGAGGATTCGTTCGACGTCGGCGTCGTCGGTCTCGCTCAGGATCCTGCGCCAAACGGCGAACTTCCCACGAAGCGTGGTGTGCAGGTAGATTGCCGTTCCCCCAAGGAACTGGATCGTCAGCAATCCGTAGACGATTGGCTGCCACGCGCTGCCGCCAAGCGCCCCGAGTGTCGCGGACGCGAACATGACTCCGGGTATGAACCACAGGATCGGCACGTAGGCGGCGTCGATCCCATACGATCCACGCGGTTTCACTTTCATAGACTTCCCTGGAGTATCAGTGGTTTACAACAACTGTGAGGATACTCTGCGAAGCGGACGCGTGTCGACGGCGGACCCAGAGTCGAGAGGCTGTCTTCAATGTTGCGTTGTGGAAACGGCCTGCCCGCGACGTCGGCTTTTCATTGTGGAAAGGGACGGCGTCAATCTCTGCGCCGACGCAAGTGCCGGTTCGAGCGTCGACGCTCTCAAGCGCCGACCTTAAGTTGCAGGCCTCGAGTGCGGGCCGCTTCTACGGCGCTAGGGCCCTGGGGCGGCGCTGGGACTCTGCGGCGTTGGAATCATGCGACGGCGTCGAACGCCACGCGGACCGCCCACGCGCTGGCGGCGAGGTCGACTAGGAGCCATGTGAGGATCCACATCCAAGACGGCATGCGCGTGAGCGCGGCCAGCGTGAAGTGGTCCTGCTCGCGGTCGCGCGTGCGGGCGACGTCCTGCAGCGACGTCCAAGCGCCGATGAGGAGTATGAGACCGATGCCCGCCACAACTCCCGCTTGGGCCAGCGCGCCGACCTGGATGCGGTCCCCGAGCTGCCACAGCGCGGCGAAGACGAGCGCCGATCCGAGGATGACCAGCACCGTTCGGACGGATCGCGACATGACGAGCAGGCCGATGAGCGCCACGATCGTGACGATGACGATTGCCTTGGACCACCCGTTCAAGGCGCCGACGACGAGAAAAGCGCCAAGGAGCGCCGGGGCCGGATAACCCGCCCACGTGGTGAGAATGCGGCCCGGGCCCGTCGGTTTGCCCTTTGTGACGGCGTGCCCGGACATGTCGCGTTGGACGACGAAGCCCTGGAAGCGCCGTCCGCAGGCGATGCCGACGACGGCGTGCCCGGCCTCATGGACCACGGTTACCAGCGTGCGTCCTCCGCGCTTGACGGCCGGGACAGCGAGCGTGAGCGCAAAGATGCCGACCCCGATGAGCAAAACGGCGATATTTCGGTCGTCTGTAAACAAGCGAGGCTCGGCCCAGTCTAGCCAGGAAACGGCGATGGTCGTCATGAGTATCAGTGTTGCACGTGAAACCTGGAAAACGGCTACAAGACGGAACGAGCGGCATTCTGGTTGTCACTTGTGCTTGGATCTCACTTTTCTTCGTTTGGTCCGATCGTCTTGCCGAACGCGAAACCAAGTGAAATCACGGCTCCAATCGCAAAGGACACGACTGGGAGCCAAGTGGATGTCTCAAGAACCCGTGAATATGCAGTTCGATAAGGACCGGGGGAAAGCACTGCTGAAGCTTTAGCTTGTCCTCCTCCTGAACCAAGTGACGCTAGCTGCATTTCTATGATGGCTCCCATTGCAGCCATGCCTATCACTCCGCCGACGATTCTCATGGTGTTGAAGATGCCGGACGCTGCGCCATGATCCGTCGGAGCAACACGTCGCAAAGAATAAGTCGCAAGCGGAGGCCAGACGAAGGCAATGCCGACGCCAAAAACAGCGTATCCTGCAGTTACAAGAAGAGTGCTCCGACCAGGGTTCATGGCGTATTGCAAGATCAACGAACCTGTGGTTGCGAGAAGAAAAGCGGGGGTGAGAATTGCGGCGGGATGGAGCCTTGCAATCGTTTTTCCGACGAATCGCGCCAGCACAACAGTTGCAACTGGCATTGAAATTGCAGTAAGAGCTGCAAGCAAGGCCGACATCCCCATAACGCGCTGTAGATAGTACATAACGGGAATCAACTGAGCATTGACCGCTAAAGATGACAAGACGAGCGCAGCAATCGACAGGCTGAAGTCTCGATTCCTAAATAAACGCAAAGGAATTAGAACTTCGTTCTGCCTGAGTTGGGAAAGAACGAAGCATGTAAGCAGAGCGAATGCGCCAACCAGAAGCGCCCAAAAAGCGGGAGCCTTCAGACTGGTTCCTTCTTGAATCGTGAGAATGAGGGCAGTCAGCCCCGTAAACGAAAGGACAATGCCAGGAAGGTCGAAACGATGCGAATGGCCGGCGAAATGTGGAATGAAGCGCAGGGCACAGAAAACGGCGATCAGACCTATAGGGATATTGACGAAGAAGATCCAACGCCAATTCAAAAAAGAGACGAAGAAGCCGCCGAGGATAGGACCAAGCAACGTAGCCGAGCCTTGGACGGCTGACCACGCCGACATGGCGTATCCTCGAGACTTGCCTGTAAAGAGCCTGTTGACGACCGCCAGGGTTTGAGGGCCCATCAACGCCGCACCGAGGCCTTGCACGATACGCGCTGCGATTAGCATACTGATGCTAGTGGAGAACCCACACCATGCTGAAGCGACGGTGAACACGATAAGGCCGCTGACGTATACGATTCGGGGCCCATACTGGTCGCCTAGTCGTCCTGTGAAGAGCATGGGAACCGCATAAGCCACCATGTACGCCGTACTTGCCCAAATTACCAAGCTAAGTGATGTGTGTAGATTCGCTTGTAGTTGAGGCTGCGCAATCGCGACTATCGTCGTGTCAAGCATGATCATGAAGAACCCCGCAGATACGGCCCATAGGGCGGCCCACGGACGTACTTCATCGTGACTGATATGAGATTCTTTCGAATTTGATGATCTTTCTGCGTTAGAAGTTGTGTGTAACTTCTTATAATTATTTTTCATTTATAAATCGCCTCTTTCGTGCCAAATCTACACCTGTTATTAGAACTATCATGATGTAGGTATCGGCTATAAAGGAAACACGGATTATCTATCCGCTGATAACTTCTGGTTGGTTATCAATGACGAATGGTCAGAACAGAGCGTCTAATCCAGGAGCCGACTTGTGTTTACAAGGCTAGCCTTTGCTCACCTTCAGGAGCTTTCTTGAAGAATAGCGGCAAGCAATCCTGGAAACCTCTGTTCCATTTCGTCTCGTCGTACGCTAATGAAACGTGCTCGCCCCTGAACTGTTGTATGTGTAAGTCCTGCTTCACGCAGAATTCGCCAATGGTGAGACACAGTAGCCGGACTTACGTCGATGTTGCGTGCAATCACGGCACACTCAACTGGCTCCGTATGGCTGTATGTCAGACGAAGCAACTCTCGACGAGTTGGATCGGCAAGCGCACTGAGAATCGTCGTGAGATCGAACGAGTCCATGGAAGGTTGGGGGATCGACCTCATCATACTTCACCCTTCATCCAGGATCGCCGATGAAGTGATGTTACCAGACTAGAACGCATAAGTGTCACCACCTTTCGTGAGTCGATAGCTGTCTGCTTCTGCAGGTCTTTTATGCGGCATTGCTTCAGTTCCAGCTTTTGTCCGGTTAAAGTTTGGATAGAGGGAGGTGACGAGTTCTTTCCAATTGCGTTTAATGAAGTTGCGGGCTAGTTTTCCACCACCTGATAAGTGAGGAAGCTCAGGAACAACGTAAATAATGTTCGGAGCTGGCTTGCTGCGCAATCGACGTGTGATGATTTCATGAATCGCTGTCAGATTGACTGCCTTTTCCGTCCTTGAATCGTTTAGGACCAACAACGCCAGAAGCGACGGCCTTCCATTGACCTCAGCTACAAAGACTGCGGCTTCAGAGACTTCGTCAAGAGCGACAAACTCGGACTCTACCTCAGCCGGGTAGACAGACTCTCCCTCAAGCGTTTCAATGTCTTCGAATTTCCCAAGGACAGTGACAGTTCTATCCTCATCGATTCGTGCAGCGTCGCCTATGGCATACCATTCATTGATAATCCGTTGCGGCGTTGTTTGGCTTGTAAGCCAGTTAATGATTTTCATTAGCTGACTATTGTTTTTCCGATTTGTTTGTTGCGTTGAAGAGCTATTCATTTGTAAAGGGTGCGTTTTCATTCTATTTCCTTTCTTCTCCGCTTCTGTCCGCCAAACGGTGGTGGGTAGAATGTAAAACTTTCGGTTGAAATTCTTGCCGTGGTTGCGGTTGGGTTTGACCGCCAAAACAACACCTTTCTTAACTTTACGGCGAATTCATATTTGCTCTAACGATACTATGGATTGATAACTATCGAAATAAAATAGTTCAGAATGTGATTGTTGTCTCTGACGGAAGTTTCTCCAGATGTGACCTAAGCATTAAGAACTTTCGTGAAGCTTAGTTCGAGGTTTGGATTCTTGGCAATGGTCTTCCGTTAAAGTATGAATGCGAAAACTGGAAGTCGATAAGGGGTTGAAGGTGGTCAGAGCTTTTGATCCGATTGCCTGCCTATGTGGTTGTTAGGCAAACCAAACTGCGGTTCAGATAGTTAAACACCCTCGTTCGTTAAAGGGGCGTTGTATTCGCACGTCGGCTTCTTTTAGATCAACGGCGGGAACTCGTCGAGGCTGAAGACCGATTCCACCGGGACGCCGAACCATCGGGCGATCCTCAAGGCCAGATGCAGGGAGGGCGCGTATTCGCCGCGCTCGAGATAGCCCATCGTCTGATAGTGGATTCCGAGCTCCTCGGCGAGCTTGCGGCGCGTCACCCCGCGAGCCGCCCGCAGCACCGCCAGGCGATTGTGCACGCGTTCGTCCCGGCTGCGCGCGTCGTCGTCTTTGGTGCGTGCGCTCTTGTCCTTGCTGCGCGTGCCGCCGTCGTTGGCGCCCACAGCGTCGTCCTTGCCGGGCGCACCGTCCTCTTTCCCGCTCGGATCCGGGTTCTTTTGTTGTTTCGTCCTGCTCACGCGTAACCCCTCGAAACGATCTTCTCCCGTGCTGCCGCGACCGATCCCATTGTCTCGCGACGTATGCTGCGTCGGAGAATGCGGGGTGCGGCGATGTATCCGGCCACGGCCCATGCGGTTAGGACCACGAAGGCGATCAGGGGTTGGAACGATCCGGATATCTCCACCGATCCGAGTTCGGGTGGGAGCACGGCGCTGCGGGCGGCGTGTGCGCCCCAGTAGATCGGAGTCGAGGCCGTGACCCACTGGAGGGGCTTCGGAAAGACGCTGATGGGAGACACAGTGCCTGCGCCGAAGAAGAGCATGCATAGGAGGCACAAGCAGACCAAAAGACTCAGGGTGGAGTGCACGAGCGATCCCAATGCCACTCCGATGGGGAAGAGGACGACGAGGGAAAGAACGAGGCTGGCCGCCAGGACGAGGAAGTCGGCGAGGGAAGCCGGCCGCAGATCGGGGAAAAGGAGCAGTCCCACAGACATAACGACTACTAGAATGAACCCGTTTACGACGGAAAAAGACAGAACCTTCCCGAACATCCACGATTCCGTTCCGCGCGGCAAAATGCGCATGCGCAAAAAGGAGCCGTCATTGTGTTCGCGGAACATCTCGCCCATGATTTCAGCGGCGCCGAGCAGGCCGATCGATCCGAGCGCGCTCACAAGGGCGAAAGCGCTGTTTGGGACCAGCTCTGAATCCAAACCGTTCCATTCGTTGAGAGCCAAAAACAGGAGGAACAATGGGCCCAGGCATAGCAGACCGATAGAATTCCGCGTAAGAAAAGCTATGCGCAGTTCGGCGCGGGCCTGCAGACAGCCCGCTCGGGCTGCAGTTCGCATTGAGTGGATCATTGGTCGCCCTCCTTCGGCGAGTTTCTTGTGGTCGGCGGTTCGGGCGTCGGTTCCGACATTCTGGTCAAGGCGGAGTTCTGGGCCCCCTCGACTAGGCCCAGGTAGGCGTCTTCGAGGGACGTCCTGCGAACTTCGAGGTCGCTCACGGACGGATCCTGCATCAGCTCTCGCAGAAATGGCTCTGGCTCCGGCGTCGCGTGCACGTAACGGCTTCCATTCGAAGCCCACATGACTTCGGCCTGCGTCTCGACACGGAGCCGCAAAGACTCGGGCGACCCCTCCGCAGCGATTCGTCCCTCGTTGAGGATGAGAATCGCATCGGCGAGGCGGTCGGCCTCCGACAGGTCGTGGGTTGTCAGAAGCAGCGCCATTCCGGCGTCGACCTCGTCGGCGACGATGTCGTGAACCGCTCTTTTTGCCGTCGGATCGAGCCCGGACGTGGGTTCGTCGAGAATGAGGAGATCCGGACTGATGACGAGTGCGGCAGCGAGGTCGAGGCGCCTGCGCAGCCCCCCGGAGAGAGTCGAGATCGTCTTGTACGCATGCTTGCCCAGGTCGAAGGAGTCGATCAGCTCCGAGACGTCGCGGCAGTCGCGGATTCCCTCGTATGAGGCGCGTATCCAGTTTAGGAACTCCATGACGCGCCATTTCGCGTGGTCCCGTTGAGCTTGGAGCGTCATGCCTATCCTGGCCTGCCAAAGCGGATTGGAGTTATTGGTCGGATTTTCGCCGAAGACTTCGACGGAGCCCGCATTTCGAGGAACCAGGCCTCTGATGATCTCGACGGTCGTCGTTTTTCCGGCGCCGTTGGGCCCGAGCAAGGCAACCGTCTGCCCCCGCTCGACGCGCAAGTTCAGACCGTCGAGAACTGTGACGTCCCCGTACTTCTTCGTCAGATTGACGACGTTGACGACTGCATCGGCTTTCATCTCGCCCTCCTTACTGTAGTGATACTTCAAAATGTAGCAGTAGTGCTATCAACTATGCAAGCAATGCGACATTCTGGTTGCCGCTTTCCGGCATTTCGAACCGTTTGCGTGCGCGTCTTTCCCTCGCCTGAGCAAGCGCCCGTGTGTAGCATCGAGTGTGAGCTTGAACCGTTCCAGTGAATCCAGGCGCCCTTTCAGCGGCGGATTCGCGGATGCGCGCAGACGGCTGCAGACGTTTGCCCTTCCGTTTCCGGCTTTCCCGATTCCTTGAGTGAAAGGCGACAAATGCGAGGTTTGACCCCCTACGACGCCGTGCTGCTGCTGTCCTACGGCGGACCGAACGGGCCCGAAGACGTTCTTCCCTTCTTGCGCAATGCGACGCGAGGCCGCGGAATTCCCGATGAAAGGCTCCTCGCCGTCGGCCGACACTACGAGAGATTCAAGGGGGTTTCGCCGATCAACGCATGGAACCGCAGGCTCCTTGCCGACCTCCGCGGGGAGCTGCGCCGCCGCGGGCACGAAATCCCCGTCGGTTGGGGAAATCGGAACTGGCATCCGTTCGTCGACGAAGGTTTGGCGGAATTGGCCGACGCCGGGGCCCGTCGCATCCTCGTTCTGCCGACCTCTGCTTACGCTTCGTACTCCGGTTGCCGCCAGTATCGAGAGGACCTTGACAGTGCTTTGGCCTCTTTCGAAGGGCGCTACGGGCACGCGGCGCTAGGCGCGGAGTCAAGTGCGGACAACGCCGAAGACGCGTCGTTGATCCTCGACAAAGTCCGTCCCTTTTACAACACGCCGGGAATGGTCGGCGCGCAGGCGAAAGCGATCGCTGCGGCCTATCGGAAGCTCGCTGACGATGGGATTGATTTGGAAAACGTTCGCCTCGTCTTGGTCACGCACTCGATACCGGTCGCAATGGAAGAAGGCTCGGCGCCCACCGAGGCGGAACGATCGTCGATCGCCCCCGATCTCTCGACGGAGATCAGTTACGTCGCCCAACACCGGGCGTTGATACGGGCGTTGCTTCCTCTCGTGCGCAGCAGCCTTGGGCTGAGCCGGATCGAATGGGATCTGGCGTTCTGTTCGCGTTCCGGGCCGGCATGGTCGCGGTGGCTCGAACCGGACGTCAACGATCTTCTCGAGAAGCTGGCAGACGAGGGCGCGGGGGACGAAAGGCGAGAATTGGAGCGAAAGGCAGACGGGGCGCCGACGCACGGGCGGCCTGCGCGCAAGGGGCCTACCGGCAGGCCCCCGGTGAGCGGGGTTGTCGTCGCACCCATCGGTTTCATATACGACCACATGGAAGTGGTCTATGACCTCGACGTCGAAGCGCGGGGAACCGCGGCCAAGGTCGGCTTGCCCTACGAGCGGGCCGCGACGGTTTCCACGGACGGGGATTTCATCGCGAGCCTTGTCGACGTGCTCGAGGAGCGAGCCGCCCAAGCGCGAGGCGAAGACGTCCAGCCCGTCACCTTGACGGGCGCCGGACCGTTCCACACCGTTTGTCCGGAGCAGTGTTGCCGCTCGGGGCGGCCCGGCGTTCGTCAGCAAGGCGAATCCGATGCGGCACGAGCCGGGCCCCGCCTCGAACGGTGAGATCCCGAAGGGCGCAAGGCGCGGGCTGCGGGCGCAGGGAGCGGGCTGCGGGCGCAGGCAGCCTATAAGCGACGTTTAAGCCGAGCACGTTGGGCTCGCCCAAGCGGCGCGCCGGCAGCCCGCGGCGCGAAAGGCTTCTAAGCCGCGGCAAAGGCATAGACTTGGGGGAGGCAGAAGAAACCGCGAATCGCCCACGCCAACCCGAAGGAGACCCTTATGGATGAGCATATGCAGCGCGTGCCCGATCCTCGTGACGCGCAGAACGTTGACCTCGACGCAATCAACAACGCTTTCCACTACGCGTTGTACGCGGTATTCCGTTTGGCCGATCCCCTGCCCGCAGACGCCGACGCGCGGCGCCTGCTCATAGCCGAGAGCGCGGAGTGCGCCGATGACGCGGCCGTCACAACGCGCGGTTGGTATGACACGGCGGGCTTTCGCGCCGACGCCGATTTGATGGTGTGGTGGATCGACGACGACCCCGAGCGCCTCCAAGACGCCTATCACAGGTTGCGCGCCAGTGCCCTCGGCCGCCGTTTAGAGCCCGTTTGGACGTGTATGGGGCTTCACACTCCCGCGGAGTTCAACCGTCGCCACGTGCCCGCATGCCTCAGCGGCGTGGCGCCGCGCGATTGGCTGATGGTCTATCCGTTCGTCCGATCTTACGATTGGTACCTTCTCAAGGCAGAGGAGCGTTCGCGCATCATGGCCGAACACGGGCGCAACGGCTTCAGCCAGTACCCGGACGTCAAGGGTTCGACACTGGCGACGTTCGGGTTGAGCGATTACGAGTGGATCCTGGGCTTCGAGGCGGACAGCCTCGATCGCCTCGAAGGCGTCCTCCACGCGCAGCGTTACACGGAGGCACGCCTCTATGTGCGCGAGGACACACCTTTCTTTACGGGCCGACGCGTGGATCCCATTGCGTGGGGAGAACGCCAGCCGCGAGCTTGAGGCGGTGCGAGAGACTCGGTGCGCCGAAGGAGCAGCGCAGCGCGAAACCTCCGACAACCAGTCCTTTCAATCGAGGAAATCAGCCTCTCAGCCATTCGACGGCGATTGAGGCCTGTCACGGCGATTGGGGCGCGTCCTCCTCAGAAATCCGAACGACGACGCGGCCGCGGACCCCTTCCTCGACGATCCGGAAAAGCGACGATTCGAGCTCGTCGAAGGCGATCTCCGAGGTGATCGCGCGCAGAGCATCGGCCGTCAGGGAGTCGGTCAGAATCTGCCACGTGCGTTTCCGCACGTCGTCCGAGGGGAAGGTGACAGTGACCCCGAGGAGGTTGACCCCTCGGAGGATAAAGGGGAGCACCGTGGCATTCAAAGCGTTTCCGCCGGCGTTGCCGAAGGCCGCGATCGACGCTCCCGGCGCCGCCGTTCGCGTGAGCCAGGCGAGGGTGTCGCCGCCGACGGCGTCGATGGCCCCCGCCCACAGGCCCTTTTCGAGCGGCCGCTTGCCAGACGTGTCCGGCCGCGGCTCGACGCGCGCGGCACCGAGCGAAACAAGGTAGTCTTCGGCGTCCCGCCGGCCGGTGAAGGCCGTGACCTCGTAGCCGCGGGCGGCCAGCAGGGCTGTTGCAATCGAACCGGCGCCGCCGCTGGCCCCGGTCACCGCAACAGGCCCGGCGCCGGGGGCGAGGCCGGCGTCCTCGAGCTTGAGCACCGCCATTGCGGCCGTGACGCCGGCCGTTCCGATGGCCGCCGCCTCAAGGAGCGAAAACCGCGACGGCACAGGGGTGAGCCAGGCGGAGGGAACCCGCAGATACTCGCAGTATCCGCCGCTGTGCCGTTCGGAAAGGGTGGCGCCCACGATCGAGACGGGAGCTCCGACGCCGAGGCCGGATTCTCCGGGTTCGACGACGACGCCGACGGCGCAGCAGCCTCCGACCATGGGGAGCGATCGCGCGATGGGGGCCCGGCCCGTCGCGGCCAGTCCGTCTTTGTAATTGACGGAGGAATGCGTCACCCGGACGAGGGCGTCCCCCTCCCCGAGCTCGGAGAGGGGCACGCGCACGTATCGCCCGCGGACTCCTTCAGGCGTCTCAAACAGTTGGTATGCTGCGGCGTCGTTCGTCATCATTTGTCCAACTCTCGATGCGCAGGCCGGGAAGCCTGCGGCGGAAAGGTTCGTCGGGTTCTCGGCTTGCGGCCCTGGGCTTGTGCATCGGGGCTGAACGTTGCGTCAAACCTCGGGCGCTGCCTCAACTGCCCCAAACCCTGGGCGTTGCGTCAAACCTTGGGCGCCTGCATTCAGGCCTTGTGCTTGCCGGATTCGGCTTCGTCGGAATCCTCGGTGGGAACCTCGACGTCCTCCCAGTACGACTCGGCCCAGGGGTCCTCGACGGGCTGGCTTCGCTTCCACAGGAGGACGGCCGCGCCCGCTGCGCCGCCGAGGATGGCCAGAGTCCCCGTCAACTTGAGGAACCGGCGCTTCTTCTTGGGCTTGGGGTCGGCGAGGGCTGCTGTCGCGGACGCCTGAACGGCCTGGGCCTTGGTCTTGAGATCGCCCTCGGTCGTGCGGGCGGCGTCGACGGCTGCTCGAGCGACGCGCTTGGCCTTGGGGATGTAGTCGGTGACGGCCTTGTCTTTCGCCTCAGCTGCGAGCTGGGCAGCTTGGGCGGCCTTGGGGGCGACCCACTCCTTGCCCTGGTGGGCGAGCTCTTGGGCTTGTGTTGCCAGGTGGGCGGCGACCGGACGGATCTTCTCGGCGGCCTGGCTCGCGACGGCCCCGGCCTGGGCCATGAGGTCCTGAGCCTGGGCGGCCTTCTTCTTAGCCTTCTTTTTCTTGGAACGGCAGCAGAACACTGCGAACCTCCTTCGGTTGTCCGGCGTCGACCGGAAATGACTGTACTCTCCCATTTTGCCGGGTTTGCCGCGAAATGTCAGCCCGAACGCGCTTTGCGCCCGGTGTCTGCCCACTCGTTTTCGCCCGCAGCGCATTAGTTTGCTGTGAATCGACCTGCCGCCCATCCCGCCGCGGCACTGTGGGAAGATGTACACATGGAAGCAACACTTCACACCAATCACGGCGACATAGTCGTGGAGCTGTATCCCAACCACGCGCCCAAAACAGTCGCGAACTTCGTCGAGTTGGCGACGGGCAAGCGCGAGTGGACCAACCCCGCTACGGGAGAGAAGACCACTGAGCCGCTCTATAACGGCACGATCTTCCACCGCGTGATCGACGGCTTCATGATCCAGGGAGGCGACCCTCTGGGTCGCGGAACCGGAGGCCCCGGCTACCAGTTCGAGGACGAGATCCACCCCGAGCTGAACTTCAACGACCCTTACGTGCTCGCCATGGCGAACGCCGGGCCGGGGACCAACGGATCGCAGTTCTTCATCACCGTGGCCCCGACGACCTGGCTTTACGGCAAGCACACGGTTTTCGGCAAGGTGGTCGACGACGCGTCGAAGGCCGTCGTCGACGAGATCGCCAAAGTGTCAACCGACATGCGCGACAAGCCCGCCGAGGACGTCGTCATCGAATCCGTCAACGTCGCTGAATGACATTCCGCAGGCCGCGATGAGTGCATCTGCCTCCGAACGAGACGACCCCGGGTTTTCGCCGTCAGGCGATCTGCCGAGCTCTGAAGAGCCGCGGAATTCCGTGGATGTTCCCGGCGTCGGCGAAACGCGCGACTCGGGCGGAGGCTCCGCGGGCGGCGCTCGCAGACGGCTGACCGTCTTCAGCGAGCATTGGCCCAGAGCGGCCGTGACAATGGTGCTCATCGCGGCCTGCGTAGGAGTCGACCTCGTCACCCGAGTCGAGGGATCGATCGGCTCCTATCTCGTGTTCATGCCGAAGCTCTCGGAGCAGGAACCCTATCGTTTTCTTGCTTCGGCGTTCGTACATGCCAACTTCTGGCACCTGCTGCTCAACATGTACGTGCTGTGGGTGTTCGGATCCGTTCTGGAACCCGTCATCGGGCACGCCAGGTACCTGGGGATCTACCTTCTCTCTGCCGTCGCCGGGAATGCCGCGGTCATCCTCACGGCCGACCCTCTGGGCAATTCGTGGTTCACCGCCACGGTCGGCGCGTCGGGCGCGGTCTTCGGCCTGCTGGGCGCCCAGCTCGTCGTCGCCCGGGTGTCCGGGGCGGACCTGACGGGTTTCCTGGTCTTCATCGCGCTCAACGCCGTCATCTCCCTGAGCCCCGACTCGGGGATCTCGTGGCAGTCCCACGCGGGCGGATTCGTCGCGGGGGTGGTGGCCATGTATGCCTTTTCGCGGGCGCGCGGCCTTTCGCCGGAAAAGAGGCGGATCGTCGACGTCGTCGCCTTCGCGGCGCTCAGCGAAACGCTGGTCGTCATCGTCGCCGTATGGGGCTATTCCTGAACGCGCTTTCCTCGGCTTCGTCGGCAGCGGCGCCTCTTTCAGGCCAAGCTCTCGACTATGCGAGGCAGCAGCGACCGTTCACGCCGGGCCGGAAGGGCGCCGACCCGGCGGGCGTCACTTCCACCCCATCGTCATGAGGAACCCCGTGAGCATGAAGCCGAAGCCGATGAACAGGTTGCCGTTGCCCAGACCCTTGATCGGGAAGTTGCCGCCGAAGATGTAGGCGGTGACAACGATGACAAGGCCGACGATCATGAGGGTGACGAGCAGGGGCGCCCACCACTTCGGCGATTGAAGCCCCTTGACCCTGGCCGGCTTGCGCTCCTTCGACGAGGCCTTCTTTTCCGCGGCCTTCTTCTCTGTGGAGCGTTTCGTTCCCTTTTCGGGGTTTCCAGAGCTCTTCTTCGAGCCCTTCTTCGAGGATTCGGCGGAAGACTCCTTCTGCTTGCGGCGCGCCTTCGAGCCCTTCTCCGTCGTTTCCTTCTCAGAGGAACCGTCCTTTTTGGACGAGCCTTTCGCGGCGTCCTTCTTCGATGCGCGCTTCTTGCCCCTTTTGCCCTTTGCCGGGGCCTCCTCGGGCTCCCCGTCCTCGCCGGAGCCCTTCGCCGCGACGTCCTTGACGTCCTCCTCGGTGCGCTTCGCGGAAGCACCGTCTACTTCGGCGAGGTCTGCCTCAGCGGCATCCGTTCCGCCTTCGGCGGCGTGGCTCACGACGTCGGCGCCTTCCGCCGTCTCAGCCTGTTTCGCCGTGTCGAGATCGTCGACCTCGCCCAGCTCGTCGGAATCGAGCTTGTCAGAATCAGCCATGGTCATCCTTCCGGGTACGCGTACTCAGCCAAGAGTAGTCAAAAGGCAGGAGTGAGCGCATCTGCCCATCGAAAACTGTACACATTCGCGGCTGCGAAATCGCTGTAGACGAGCTCGGAAATCGGAAAAACGGACACTCTCGGAACGGCGGGCCTGCAAGACTCCGCACCCAGTGGGCGCCGCGGCTCTGGCGCAAGTCTGGGACGAGCCGTGCGGCGTGATCTTGTACCCATTTGGGGCTCGGGGGCACGCATTGGCGTGGTTTCGCGGCGTCAGACGTGGAAGAGAGGGCCGCATCCCCGTAATCTATAAAGTTGCGGGCGCAAGCCGCCGCTTCACGAGCGTGCGGCAACCTACAGCGGAAGAAAGGACGTTGATCGTGGGACGTCACACATTGGGAGCGGACGGGCCGTTCACGCAACCCGACGCCGACGGCGTCGAGCAGCGGCCGGCCGCCCCATCTCCGTCGGGCGCTCCGGCATCCTCAGACGGGCTCGACTGGCTCCCCGGATGGGAGCGGGATTCTGGGGAAAGGGCCGAAGCCGCAGCGGTTGCCGCGCCTAAGGCTCGACGTCGCCCCAGCGTCTTCCAGATGCTTCTCGGTTTCATCGGCGAGCTGCTCATCACCGCAGGCGTGGTTATCGGCCTGTTCATCGTCTGGCAGGTCTGGTGGACCGACATCATCGCCGGCCAGGAACAGGAAGAGAGAATCGCGCGCGTCAAGGACCAATGGGGCAGCCAGAACGAGACGAAGATCGGCAGGGCCCGCACCGATCCGCCGCCGGCGGTCGACCACGTCACCGGAATCGGCGACGTCGAAGGGATCATGTACATCCCCAAGTTCGGCAAAGACTACGAGCACTCCATAGAATACGGGACGTCGCTCAGCAAGGTCCTCGACAAGGGCGCCTTCGGCCACTACAAGGACACCGCCTACGTGGGAGAGGTCGGCAACTATTCGTTGGCCGCCCACCGCCAGACTTACGGCGCGCCGATGCGCAACGTCGACAAGCTCAAGGCTGGCGACCCCATCATCGTGGGCACGAAAGACGCCTACTTCGTCTACTACGTCAACTCTTCGTACGTGGTTCCGCCCAGCGACGTCGACGTCGTGGCACCCGTTCCAAAACAACCTGAGACAAAGCCCACTGAACGACTCATGACCATCACCACCTGCCATCCGCCTTTCGTCTCCGACAAGCGATGGATCATCCACGCGAAGTACGACCATTGGGTCGCGCGAAGCGACGGAATACCCGCGGAAATGAAGTAGAGAGGAAACCGACGTGTATTCATGGATCTGGCGTCACTTGCCCGGGCCCGCATGGCTGCGGTTCTTTGAGGCTCTCGCCCTCCTGTTCGCGGCGGTCGCGATTCTGTTCACCTGGGTCTATCCCTGGGTCGCCGACACCTTCCCCGCCTTCGACAACACGGTGGGCTGATGGCGAAGCTTCTGGTCATCGACAACTACGACAGCTTCGTCTACACGCTCGTCGACTATCTGCGTCTGCTGGGCGCGAGCGCCACGGTGGTCCGCAACGACGTCGTGGATCTGGCTTCCGTCTCCTCCTACGACGGCGTGCTTGCCTCGCCCGGCCCGGGAACCCCGGCCAAGGCCGGGGCGACCGTCGCCGCCATCGAACAATGCGCCCAGACCAAGACCCCCATGCTGGGCGTGTGCCTCGGGCATCAGGCGCTGGCCGAAGTCTTCGGCGGGGTCGTCTCGCACGCGCCGACTCTGGTGCACGGGAAGACGTCCGTCATCCGCCACAACGGCAGAGGGCTCTTCGAGGGGCTTCCCTCGCCGCTTACGGTCGGAAGGTACCATTCGCTGGCGGCCGAGCCGGACACGGTCAGGGAGCTTGTCATCACCGCCCGCACCGACGACGGGATCGTCATGGGCGTCGAGCACGCCGAACTTCCCCTGTGGGGCGTGCAGTTCCACCCCGAATCGGTGCTGACCCAGGGCGGGCATCGGATGCTCGCCAACTGGCTGGCGGTGTGCGGCCAGCCTGAGGCCCTCGAAGCGGCGCGCGGAAAGGCGCCTCTTATACGGTTCGACGAGCAGCGGGCCTCCTAGAGCCATTGAACTGGCCCGCAGAAACCCTCCTAGTTTTCTAGCGAAAGCTTCTCGGCGCCGAAATCGATGCGACGACGGCGCGCGCTTGAGCAATGAAGGCGGGGCCGAACCAAACTGTTCGGCCCCGCCTTCATTCACAGCCCGTGTGTTCCGACCGGACCCGCATTTCGGCCCGACCCGCGTGAGCCGGCCCGCCTTGCATCCAGCTCTGGTAGCCGCTTTCGCAGCTCGCCTCTCTGGCCCCCGCGCCTCCCGACGGCAAGCGGCGCGGGCGGGAGTCCTTTAACCCGTTTGTGTAGGCGCGGGCGTCGGCACCTCAGTTGGGGGCGCCGTCGTCGGGTTGTTGTGAGTGGGACTCTCCGTCGGCACAGGTGTCGTCGGGTTGTTGTGAGTGGGACTCTCCGTCGGCTGTTGGATATTCGTCGTGTACTTCCCGACTTGAAGGGTGACGTTGCCTGCGCCGTCGACCTTTTTGCCGATGACCTTCCCGTCTTCGGCTTCTGAGTAGACCGGAACGTAGGTCACGTTGACCTTGTACCCCGCGTTCTCGAGCTTCTTCTGCGCATCCTCGGCCGAAAGATTCGAGACGTTGGGAACGTCGGAGTCGCTGCCGCCGGAGACCTTGATGTCCACAGCCGACCCCTCTTCGACGGACTCGCCCGCTTCGGGCGACGTCGAAACGACGGTGCCGCTCGTGGCCGAGTTGCCGCTCGAATTGGTGACTCTGCCCACCTTCAGACCGGCTTTGTCAAGCTTCCTCTTCGCCTGGTCGAGGCTCACTCCGGTCACGTCGGGGACGGTGATTTCGGAGTTGCCGGAGGAGAAGTGGACGGTGACCTTCTGCCCCTTGCTCACCGTCGATCCGGGGGAAGGCGACGAGGTGACGAACTGGCCGGCCTTGACCGTGTCCGAGGCTTGGTCGCTGCCCTTGACGAAGACGAGCCCTTCGTCCTCGAGCGCCTTCCTGACCTGCTTTTCGGTCATGCCGGTGAGCTTGGGAACGGTGACCTTGTCGGTGCTGTCGGCGGACGCGCTGTTCGTCGGCTTCGGGTCGGGGCTGTCGCCCGAGAACAGCGCGTAGAGTCCGATGATGGCGGCCATGGCGAGAAGGACCCCGGCGATCCACATCATCTGACGGTTTCGCCTGCTGTTGTTCGTCCCGCCGGAGCCGACGGTCGGTTGAACGCCCGTTTGCGTCGGGGAGATGACGGGGGCCGACGTCGCGGTCCGCGGAAGCGCCGTCGTCGCCTGAGTGGCGGGGGTCGGCGGGTTCACAGGCATTGGCACGGTCTTCATGGCCGCCGTGACCGCGGGGGCGTTGACCCCCTCGCCGCGGGCAGCCGAGAGAAGGTCGCTCCTGAACTCTGCGGCGCTCTGGTAGCGCTCATCGCGATTCTTGGCCAGGGACTTCATGACGACCCGGTCGATCGTGTCCGGGATGTCGGGGAACATCTCCGACGCCGGCTTGGGCGCTTCGGAGACGTGCTGGTAAGCCACAGCCACCGCCGAGTCGCCGGTGAAGGGGGGCTTCCCGGTCAGAAGCTCGTAGAGAAGGCAGCCGGTCGAATAGAGGTCGGATCGGGCGTCGACGACCTCGCCGCGAGCCTGTTCGGGCGACAGGTACTGCGCGGTTCCCACAACCGAGTTCGTCTGGGTCATCGTGGCCGCGGAGTCGGCGATGGCTCGCGCGATGCCGAAATCCATGACCTTGACCTTGCCGTCCGGCGTGAGCATCACGTTGCCGGGCTTGATGTCCCTGTGGATGATGCCTTCGTGGTGCGAGTACTCGAGCGCCGAAAGGACGCCCGTGACCACCTGCACCGCCTCTGCGATCGGAACGGGCTCTCCGGTCGTCAAAAGGGAGGCGACGGTGCGTCCCTTGACGTATTCCATGACGATGTAGGGCAGCGAGATCTCGTGCCCGGTGGCGGTTGTGACCGGGGATTCGCCGGTGTCGTAGACGGCCACGATCGACGGATGGTTGAGCGCGGCGGCGGATTGGGCCTCGCGCCTGAAGCGCGCAAGGAACAGGGGGTCCGCGGCCAGGTCCGTGCGCAGGATTTTGATGGCAACCGTTCGTGACAACCGGGTGTCGTAGCCCAGGTGGACCTGGGCCATGCCTCCGCGTCCGATGAGATCGCCGATCTCATAGCGGCTGCCCAAGATGCGGGGGATGTCAGTCACGCCGTCACCTTTCTCTCGCAGTGATTGTGGATTGGGGACGCCGTCATCATGAGGACCCCAAGTACGCTTGTATGACTTTCTTTGCGATGGGCGCGGCCACCGAGCCGCCGTCGCCGTTCCATCCGGCGTTGCCCGAGTTCTCGACCACCACGGCGACGGCGATCTTCGGATCGTCGGCGGGTGCGAAGCTCACGAACCACACGTGCGGCGGCGTCGAGGCGTTGATCTCCGCAGTGCCGGTCTTCCCGGCGACCTTCACGCCCGAGATCGCGGCTCTGTGGCCCGTTCCCGATTCGACGTCGGCGACCATCATCTCCTGTATGTGCTTCGCCGTCGTCTTCGACATTGCACGCCCGAATTCCTTCGGCTTGGTGGTCGAGATGACGTCGAGGTCCGATGTGAGGGTCTGCTTGACGATGTGCGGTTCCATGACGACGCCGTCGTTGGCGATCGCGGCGCCGATGAGGGCCATCTGCATCGGAGTGACCCGGATGTCTTGCTGGCCGATGCTGTCCATTGCCAGCGCAGATTTGCTGGAGGGCTCCGGGAACCGCGAGGAGCTGACTGTCTGCGGCGTCTCAAACGTCGTCCCAAAGCCGAACTTCTTGGCTTGTGCCAGCATCTTCTCCCCGCCTACGTTGACGCCTCCCATCGCGAAAGGAGTGTTGCACGACTGGATGAAGGCCTGGCGCAGGGAGACGCGCCCGGATCCGTCCCCGCAGGAGAGCTCGCCGGGGTTGTCGATCTTGTGAGTCGTCCCGGGAGGGGTCCAGGTGTCGGGCGCGTCGACGATCGAGTCGGGCGTGAGGTCCGAGTTCTCGAGCATCGCGGTGGCCGTGAGCATCTTGAACGTCGAGCCGGGGGCGTACTGGTCGCCTCCGAGGGCGCGGTTGACGAGCGGGCGGGTTTTGTCCGTGCTCAGCTGGCTGTAAGCCGCCCTTGCGGCCTTTGAGTCGTGGGTCGCCAGCTGGTTGGGATCGTAGGAGGGCGTGGAAACCTGGGCGAGGATCGCGCCGGTCTTGGGATTGATGGCGACGACGGCGCCGCGCTGGTTTCCAAGGGCCTCGGTGGCGGCCTTTTGCGCCGCGGGGTTGAGTGTGAGGGAAACTGCGCCGCCCTTGCGGTGCGAGCCCGATATCATCTCCTGGATTCGCTGGGTGGTCAGTGCGGAGTCGGACCCGCCGAGCACTCCGTTTTCTGCCCGCTCGATTCCCGTCATCGAATTGTGGGCGGTTGAAAAGTAGCCCGTGATATGCGCGTAGGAGCTTCCCGCCTTGTACTCGCGTTGATACTTGTACGGGTCGTCGACGGCAGTCGAGACCACGATGGATTCGCCGTCGACGATGATCGGGCCGCGTTCGGTTCCGTATTCTCGGTAGAGGGTCCGAGCGTTGCGCGCATCCGAATTTAGCTTCGGTGCCTGGACGTACTGCACGTAAGTGGCCATAGTCATGAGCGCCAAGAACATGGCGAAGACAAGGGAGGCCATTCTGCGGATTGGGCGATTCACAGTTTCACCACCTGCGTCTCAAGGGCGTCGTTCTTGTTCGAGGAGCTGTCTTTCTCCAGTTCGGGTATGGTCTTGAGGAAATCGTCCGAAGGCAGCGGGTCGGCGGTGGCCGGGCGCCTGGCCGAGTCGGATATGCGCAAAAGCAGGCCGATGATGATCCAATTCGTCATAAGGGCCGAGCCTCCGTGTGCAAGGAAAGGCATCGCGAGTCCCGTGAGCGGGATGAGGCGAGTGACGCCTCCCACGACGACGAAGCACTGGATGGCCACGGTGAAGGCGATTCCCGTCACCAGAAGCTTGCCGAAGCCGTCGCGGAGGACGACCGCCGTGCGCAGGCCGCGGACGACGATGATGAGGTAGATGCAAAGAAGCGCCAAAAGCCCGATCAAACCGATTTCCTCCGCGAAGGAGGCGATGATGAAGTCGGAGCTGGCCGCATAAACCTTGTTGGGGTAGCCCTGGCCCAGACCGGTGCCGAACAATCCGCCCGAAGCCATGCCGAAGAGCCCCTGCACCAGCTGGAAGGATCCGTGGGCGGAGTCGTAGACGTCCGGATCCAAGGCGTGCAGCCACACGGTGAAGCGGGCCTGAACGTGGGAGACCTGGCTGACGATGACGGCGACGCCGAGGGCGGCGAGAAGGCCGCCGATGGCTATCCAGGAAACCCGCTCGGTCGCCACATACAGCATGCCGACGAACAAGCCGAAGAAAAGGATCGCGGTTCCGAAGTCCTTTTCCATCACGAGGACGGCCATGCACGCCGCCCAGGCTGCGAGTATCGGAATGAAATGGCGGGCTTTCGGCCAACGAATGCCCAAGAACTTCGGACCCGCCAACGAAAGGTTGTCCCGTTCGGTGACGAGGTATCCCGCGAAAAACACGGCAAAGCAGATCTTGGCCAGCTCCGCCGGCTGGAAGGACATTCCGATGTTGATCCAGATGCGCGCGCCGTTGATCGTCCGTCCGAGCCCGGGAACCATCGGCAGCAACAGGAGGACGATGCCCGCAATGAGGCTGGTCCACGTGAAGCGGCGCAAGGTGCGATGGTTGCGCAAAACGATGACCGTGCCCACCATGAGCGCTATGGCGACGAAGGACAGCAGGAGCTGATTCGAAGCGTGGTCGGTCTCCTCGGCGATGTCGACCCGGTAGATCATGGCGAGCCCCAGCCCGTTGAGGGCGAGGGCGGCAGGGAAGAAAACCGGATCCGCGTAGGGCGCAAAGCGCCGGACGGCGATGTGCGCGCCTGCGGTGGTCAGAACGGTGACGAGGAAGATCTGGGGGAAGGAGGGCGGGAGGCCCGACTCTCCGACGCCCAAATGGACGAGGCAGTACGCGGAAAGCCCTGAGAAGAGGGCCAAGCCCAAGAGGACAGCCTCGGGAAGGCGTCCGCTTCGCGGGGAGGTTTGGGTGACGACACTCATGGATTTGCCCCCGGCGTCGGATTGGAAGTTTGGGTGGGCTGTCCGGGTTGCGCGGGCTGGTTCGACTGGCCCGGTTGAACCGGCTGTCCGGGTTGTTCCTGCCCGGGCGCGGTGGGCGTGGGCGAAGTCGTGGAAGGACTCGGCGAGGGAGACGGGCTCGGGGTGCTGCGCTGAGCCCTGAGATTGGAAACCACGGCACGGGCCTCGCCCAGCGAGCTGCGAGTGATCGGCGACGACAGCCGCTCGCGGGCCACCGACGGAAGCTGCGAGACGGGGATGTTCGTCCGCTCGTAGACCGAGGAGAACGAGATCGGGCCGATGGATTCGGGTATCCCCCGGTAGATCGTCACCTTGCCGCCGTCGACCGCGACGTAGTACTGCCCCTGGGTCCAGCGATAGGCCGCAAACAGGCCTCCGAACACGATGGCCAGAACGGCGAAGACGACGGCGAGCCTCGCGGCGGCGCGGGAACGAGGCGGCTCTTCGGGCACGGCCTCCGATTCGCTTTCCGCCGCGTTTTTGACAGCCCTCTTCGAGGTCAAGGCGGCGGCCTTGGCGGCTGCCGATGTGCCGCCGCGGGTCGGCTTGCGGTAGTCGACCGCGGCCGAGCCCACGACGATGGGATGCTGGCTGCGGGGCACCTCGTGGGTGCTCTTGTCGTCGACGACTTCTGCAAGCACCACGGTGACGTTGTCTGGGGCTCCGCCCGCCAAGGCCAGCTCAATGAGGCGCTCGCCGGCGTGGACGATGTCCATGCCCGCCAGAGTCGACTCAATCGTGTCGTGGGCAACCACGCCGAACAGTCCGTCCGAGCAAAGCAGCCAGCGGTCGCCCGGAACGGCTTCCCGAATTGACTCGTCGATCTCGACGTCGCCGGGGGTGTCGCCGAGCGCTCGCATGATGACATTGCGCTTCGGGTGGTTCTCCGCCTCTTCGGGTGTGATCTGGCCGTGGTCGACGAGGAACTGGACGAGGGTGTGGTCATGCGTGACCTGGGTGAGAACGCCGTCGCGCAGGAGGTAAGCCCGAGAATCCCCGATGTGGACCATTCCGAGCTTGTTGCTGGAACGCAAGAGCGCAATGCATGTCGTACCCATCCCGCTGAGCTCGGGGTCGGCTTTGGCGCGGTCGACGAGGTCCGTGTGCGCCTCGTTGACGGCCGTGCGCAGAAGCGGAATGAGGTCGTCTGCGCCGTAGACGTCGTCGTCGAGCGAGGCAAGATGCCCCACGGCGACGGAAGAGGCGACGTCCCCGGCGGCGGCTCCGCCCATCCCGTCGGCCAAGACGAGCAGATTGGGCGAGGCGTATCCGGCGTCCTGATTGTTGGATCGAACCAGGCCGACGTCGGAGAACGCGGCGAATCGAAGTTGAATGCCCATTAACGCAACTCCATGGTGGTGCGCCCGATGACGACGGGAACCCCCGGCCCCACAGGCGTAGGCGCGGTTATGCGGTTTCCTCCGATGTATGTGCCGTTGGTCGAATCGAGGTCTTCCACCCACCATTGGCCGCCTTCTTGGTAAAAGCGGGCGTGCCTGGAGGATGAGTAGGAATCGTCGAGCACGAGGGCGGAATCGGGTGAGCGTCCGACGATGATCTGAGAGGTTCCAAGCGGAAGCGACGTGCCGGTCAACGGCCCCGCGGTCACGGTGAGTGCGGAGACGGTTGCCGGGGCTTGCCTCGCGGGCGCCTGTTGAGGCTCGCGGCCTGACGACGCTTGTTTCTGCGGCTGCTGCGCGGCCTTCGAAGCCTTCGCGCGCCGCCCCTTGACGAGTGCGCGGCGATCGCGCACCTGGGTTCCGTAGACGTCGCGGCGCAGCGTGAAGACTACGGAGAAGACGAAGATCCACAGCAGGGCGAGGAAGCCCAGGCGAAGAAGTGTGAGGACTAGTGCGCTCATGCTGTTCCCGGTGAGTTCCAGAACATTATGTTTGTGCGTCCGATCGTGATCGTGTTGCCGTCCACGAGAGTGGCGGCCGTGATCTTGTGGCCCTCGACGAAGCTGCCGTTCGTGGAGCCGAGGTCAGTTGCGATGACGCCGTTGGGCGTCGTCTTGAGTTCGAGATGACGGCGGGAGATCCCCGTGTCATCGACGGTGATGTCGCATTCGGACCCTCTTCCGATCACGGTGACCGCGCCGGTCAGGAGATAGCGGTCGGGGCCGATGGCGATGATCGGGTGGCCCGATTGGACCGACGACGTCGCCGGGGCGACCGCGCCTCGTTTGATCAGGGCCTCGACCTGAAGGCTGCCGGCTTTGAGGGCCTCGTCCGTGTCGAAGGCGATTCGAACCGGACCGAGGAGGGTGTAGTCCTGCTCTGTGGCGTAGGAGGTGACCGCCAAGGTGATCTCTTCGATCAGGGCGTCCTCGCTCCACTGAGCCATCGTCTCCCGGTCTTTCGCCGAAAGCCGGATGACGAAGTCATTCGGACTGATGATGCGGTCGCGGCTCATCGTGGCAGAGTTCGTATCCATCGCCTTCTTGACTGCAGACGTGATCTCCACCGGTTTGAGCTCCGACTGGAAGGCACGCGAGAAGACGGATGCCACCGCGCTCTCCACGCCCCTTTCGAACTTTTCGAATGCGCCCACAAGACACCTCCTATCAACGCAACATCAGTCTTAACGATACGGCGAAATCCCCCGCAAGGCATCATCGTACGGGCCTTCTCCCCAAAGGTTTGACGGCGAACACACTGGATTTGCGGCGCTTGACCGCGTTCGGGGCACCGAGTAAGCCGATAACGTAACTGCGGACCGACGTCAATCTGTGGAATGAAACACTCTTTAACACGACGGTAGCTGAATATGAAATGAGATGTTCAAGGCCAATCGACTCGACGTCGGAGTGCCCGCCAAGGCCGTCTCGCATGCATTGATCGGCGCAGATGCGGACGCTGGCCCGTCGGATCTGTTTGATGCCCATCTGTTCGAAAACCGAGGCGACTCTGCGTCCTCGGCGTGAAGGGAACCCGCGTCGTCGGCGTGAAAGGAACGTGAAAGGAAACCGTGCCCAAGGCAATCTATTCTGCGTTCGCGAGAGCCCTCGCGGCAGTGTTATCGCGGCCGGCGCCGCCGCGATCGTGGGAGGCAAGATCGCCCACTCGACGGTCTCGGAGCAACTCGCCCAGTAGAGGATCGACGTGCTCTGTCAGGGCGGCGTCGAGGCGCCCAAGACAAGGAGTCGCAGGAGGCGCTTCGTCCCTGCGTCGGGCAGAGGCTCACAACCGGCCCCGAGCGAAGGCCTTTGCCGACCATTGCATCCGCCAGCACATGCTCGAGGCCTCCGGCGGAGCGGCTCCGGCGGAGGCGGATAAGGCCGGCCGAGTCCGACGGCGCGGAGTGTCGCAAGGATCATCGCCGTCGGACTTGGAAAACCCGGCGGCGGCCTATATGCTGTAAGTCGCCGCGTAAGCGGCCAAGCTCAAGTGGCGGAATAGGCAGACGCGCACGGTTCAGGTCCGTGTGCCCGAAAGGGCGTGGGGGTTCAACTCCCCCCTTGAGCACCGACATGTGCATACACAACACTACCTGACGATCCATTTTTCCCCCGCAACACGCGAAGATTAGAAAGCTGCAATACGCGAAGATTGGAAAATGGATGCCGACACCAAGCTACATGCCCGAGCATAGACACGCATGCAAAGCCGCCTCTCCTCATCAGGGACCCTTGTCTTTGACTTTCAGGCCTTCCGCGCTTAAATCCAGGAGGTTTCGAATTGTCTTGTACACCCTCAAGCAGATCCTTGTACGAAACCTCAAACTTCTCTATATGAAACATCCGGATGCGTAAGATGAATCTTGGCGTTTGGCTCGCGTCTCCAAAGACGGACAATGCGTATTTTGTATTGGCAAAGCAAGGAATGAAATTCATTTATGAATGGCACTGAGATAATCACAGTATATTGACCCATATTCGTCGTCTCGAATGTATACGCGTCATTTGAAGGGAACGCGGGTGAAATTCGTGCGCTCGCTGATAGAGCTGACAGTCCGCCCTCTTTTCATACGCTTCATTGACCGTCGAATTCGATTGGAAGCGATGAACAAGAAGGTTTCTTTAGCGGGACTAAACGTGTTTGTCAATGGTGTGAGTAAACCCTTAGTCATGCTTGTGCCGATCGATACTCGCTAGTAGTCTTCAAACTAAGCGAAGTAAATACGACTAAAGAACACAGCTGACGGTGCCCTGGTACAGCATTGGGTTGAGTCACGATTCGACAGAAGAGAATCGATGCTTCGTAAGCCTTCACCTCTCAAGTGGATCGGTTGGCTATCGCAGCCGGCAAAGCTTGACAACAACCAAATAGAAGACCCGTCACGACTGAGACTGACATTTTCTCTGCTCAGGGGCTTCTATTAGGACGTTTCCATTTTGGCGGCGTTCTTTCCGTCAACCTGTCGCGCACACCCCTGTGCGCGTCGTCAAATGCATCGTTCTTCAATCTCCCCCTTGCCACTCCTACCTCGTCAACTCTTCCTTAAGCGCTCGCCGCCCTAAACGCGGAGCGCGTTTCCCAGGCTTGGTTTCCCATTCGGGGGCCGTCAAAGACCAACTCGTTGCTGCCAGTCGTGGCGCCCGCGGCGTGACGGGTATGGAAGCCGTCGTCACATTGCTCTGCCAAACAGAGGAATCGTTCGTCGAAGCACGTGGAACGGCTTAAGTCACAAACAACAAACAAAGGAGGTGGCCTCAATGGCTACGTACGTTTCTCCCATGATCGAAGAGATCGCCGATTACACCGACACCACTCGGGGGTACTACCTCGGTTGGGCCGACGCCTTCGGCGGCGGTTTCGGAGGCGGCCGTTGGTACCCCTTGCCCTGGTGGTGAGTCCGTCGCGCTCCTGAGCGCAGCGAAACCCAGCCAAGGCGGGATTGGACGGCGAGAGCGGTCCGCCGCGGAAGCTCGGCCGTGAGAAGGCTGCGGCCGGGCGCCGCGTCGCCGGACGCCCACGCTGTTCTGATCCTTTCCTGAACGGCACATCCCTGGGTGTGGGCCAGCGTTCTGGCCCACACCCAGGTTTCAACTAGGAGCGAAGACGGATGCAGACATTGCTGGAAACTTTTCGACCCGACGAGCGCCGCCTGGTTTCGGTGCAGCTTTCGCCATATCTCGAGTGGTGGGTCGCCGACGGCCGCCGACGCGAACGGCTGAGCCGCTCCGACGTCGGTTTCGACGCCCCGGAGTCTATGCGCGAGGCGATTCTCGGACTGCCGCACCGTGCGACCATTCGCCGGGCGGCCGAGGAGCTCGTGCATACCGACAGCCCGGGCGTCGCCGTTCTCTTCGACGGCATGGAGGTGATCGCCTTGGTTCCGGCGTGGTCGGGCGAAAGCCTGTACTGGGCGGCCAAAGACGGCGTTCTTCTTCTGTCGACGTCGGCGCGCTCGATCGCCAAAGAGATAGGAGCCGACGTCAACCGCGCATTCCTCGCCTCATTCTTGGTGGACGGCCTTCCCCTGGGAGTGATGTCCAGAATCTCTCCGTGGGACGGCGTCCAGGCGCTCGCACCCTTCGAAATGCTCCGGGCAGACAGAGATTTGAGAGATTCGAGCGTCAACGCCCGGCCCGTTCAGGTCCCTCCCCGCATCGAGCCGACGGGCGAGGAAGAGGGGGACGTCGACGACGGCGTGACGGCTTTGCGCCAAGCGCTTGTGGAGGCGGCGTATCGGCGGTGCGCCGGGCATGAAGGCGTGATTTCCTGCGACATTTCCGGCGGCGTCGACTCGGCTGCGAACGCCTATCTTCTGCGGGCGCTCCACGTGGACTTCGACGCGACGCACGCCTCGTCGAGCTCTCAGTACAACCTCGACGACATGTGGGCCAAACGCATCGTCAACGACGTCGGCGCGTCAGCCGCGTTCTACCCGGCGCTCGGATCGACAGGGCTCACCTTCGACGCCGAGGCGGCTTTCCCCAATGGCTACATTCCCGAGACGCCCGTCATGTGGTGCGACACCGAAGGATACGCCAAGGCGCTGGCGGACCGGATGGCGCCCGCCCGAAGGCGGCCGATCCGGCGGGGGAGGCACCACGCCGAGCGTTTCGACCCACCGCCGGCCGCTCGCCTGCAGCTTATGGGGCTCGGCGGCGACGAGCTGTTTGCCCCATTGCCTGCGATAGCGTGGTCTTTGGCGCACCAGGCGCCTTTGTGGGCGCCCCGCCTGGCTATCGGCTACTGCAGAAACAACCGCATACCCCTGCGGCGCGGCATCCCGAGCATCGCCAGCAAAGTCAGGTACGGGCGGTGGGTTAGCCGCTCGATGCGCGAGCTCGCATCCAAAGGCTCAACGCCGAACGACGATCTGTCGTGGTCGGGTGGATTCTCCTTCCCCTCCTATATGCTCAACGACGCAAAGGAGCTCGTGCGCGCGCCGTTCGACGCCGGAAGGCTGGAGCCTTTGAACGAGGACCGCACCGTCAACCAGGCCTTGGAGTCTCTGTTGGGGCAGGCGGCAATCATCCGCCAGGTCAACGACATGCTCGGCCAGGGCGGCATAACGTGGACGTCGATCTTCGTCGATCCCGGCGTCGTGCGCGCGGCCCTCGCGCTCCCCCTGAAGATGCGCCTGCATCCCTATATCAATAAGCCTTCCCTCTACCGCGCCATGCGCGGGCTCATGCCGCGCGAAATCTTCGCGCGGGCGACGAAGGGCGAATACACGAAGGACTCGTACGAGACGTTCTTTGCTCGCCGGGAGTTCCTCGTGGACGAGCTCGCGCACGGATACGTGGGGCAGCTGGGCTTGATCGATCGCAGCGCCCTCAAAGCAAAACTGTCGATGCAGGCGGTCTCCAGCGAGTTCCTCTTCGAATTGAAAAGGCTGGTCGCCGCTGAAAGGTGGATCCGAAGTGTTCGGTAAAAAAGACGGAAAGAAGAACGCGGCGATCGACGGGCTGTCGCTGGCCCCGGGCGTCTCGGTTCTCGAGACGGAGAAGGGCACGGTCCTTTTCGACGGCAGGCAGGGCCGGTATTTCCAGCTCAACGAGCTCGGGCTGATCGTCGTGAAGTCGCTAGGGGAGGCGATGGGCGTCGACGCGATCGTCCGCCGCGTCGTCGAGGCTTACGACGTCGACGCGAAGACGGCCGACGCCGACGTGAGAGCCTTCCTCGCCCAGATCAAAGAACTCGGAGTCGCGGTGTGACAGGCCGACTCGCCTTGTGAACGCTCTCCGCCCCGCACGGTCAAGGGCGGGCTGGTTGAGCATGCGATCGCGAAATGCCGTGAAACCGCGGAGCCTGCGGCGGGCTTCGGCGGGCGGCTCGCAACCCGTGGTCTGTGACGATTGCGGACCTGTCTGCTGACCCGCTGCATAACACCGCGGCCCGCGGACGGGACAATCTCGGGGTCGCGCGGTGGGCAGGCCTCGGCGGTTGACCACTTCGATTGCTCGTGAAATATTCAGGAATTCGAGTTCAGGGCTTTGTGCGGCGCTGCCAAAAGAACTAATCGATGTAATTTTTAAATATATATGTGGTTAAAAACTTAGTTAAATATGTAAGTAAGTGCCTACAATGATATTAGATTATTAGACGTTAGTCAATAGTTAGTTTGTCACCTTTTGCGCTCTTGAGTCGAGCTCACTTCGGAAGTAAGCTTTTAGTCAAGAAAGGAAACGAGGGTAAACACAATGAATCTGATGTGTTTGTCAAACTGAAGTTCGAGCTGCGGTTCTTTACAAAGGAGCCGAAGCTCCGCGGGATTTGAACCCCGAGACGACTTGATCGGCAATCCCGATCGAGCACGTCAAAAATTTGAAATAATCCATTTTTAAAGTTAAAGGGAAGAGATCCGTGTTCAGAAAGTCTCTCGCAATGATGTCGTTTCCGACGGACTGCAGCTCTACACAATGTATTTAGGTGCGCATCTCCTTTAGGCGTGGTTCTTCTTTAGGACGTGCAGTCGCTTTAAGCACACGCCGCTTAGGCGTACGCGTCGCCGGGCGCACGCCCGTCGGCCCCGATTGAATCGCTTTGACTCACCTCTCTCATTTTCCCGGATTCTCGGGTCTCACTAGCTTGGCTTCCCGTTTTTGGGAGGCCGTCATGGACCAACCCGTCGCCGTCCATTCGTCTGTGGCGTGACGGGATGGAGGCCGCGTCGTTCCATGTCGCTCGTTTGAGCGTGCGAAGCGGCTTGACTGTATACAACAACGAATAGGAGGCAGCCTCATGGCTACTTACGTTTCCCCCGCGATTGAGCAGATCGCCGACTACACCGTTGCGACCCAGGGATTCATTCCCGGCCCATTCCGTGACATCTTCGGCGGCCGCGGCAACATCATCTTCTCAAACGGGAACCTCTCCAGCTGAGTCTCGTTAGGGCGGGCAATGTCCTAACGAACTAGCTGAGGCTGGGGATGCGTCGACGCGTCAGACAGTGAGGGAACCTTACGCGTCGGCGCATCCAGACCGCACCGAAGGAAGCATTTCGTGCTTCACGAAGTCTCTTGCCGAAAAACGGCATATTCTCGAAGCAATAATCTTGCAGTTTCTTGAAAATTACAAGACTATTAACAGACCAAATCCTTAATCTAAAGGGAGGAAAAGTATAAATCAATGACTTCTATGTCACTATTTTAGTTCTTGAAACGACCTGTACTGAATAGTAATCTTATAACTAAACAAACGGAACGAGGTTAATCAATGCAACTACGGTGCTCTGGTAAAGCAGCGAGTTGAAACTCGATCCATCACAAATGAATAGGATCTAAAACTACCCGTTAGTCTCAAATGGATTGGCTAATACCAATGATCGCTCATGTCCGGTCCTAGGGCATCTGAGTTTTCGAATCTTTCGTCGAAAGCGCTTCTCGGGTTCGCAAAGATCTGCTGACATGCGTCGATCCCGACGGTGAAGAATCGTCGGCCTCGCGCTAGAGCGCTTTTCGAGAGCTCCTGGCGCTTTGTCATTTCTCTTATTCCCTCATACTTCTTGATCGGCGATCTAGTTCCGTCGGATCAAACAAGGGCATATGGCCTTTGCCGACGGCGACTGCCGCAAGCTTGGCTTTCCCAGGAAAGTCTTTAGACCAACCCGTCGATGCCTATCGAGGCGCCCGTGCAGTCGAAGTGCCCGCGGCGTGACGGGATGGAAGCCGCGTCGTTCCATGTCGCTCGTTTGAGCGTGCGAAGCGGCTTGACTGTATACAACAACGAATAGGAGGCAGCCTCATGGCTACTTACGTTTCCCCCGCGATTGAGCAGATCGCCGACTACACCGACACTACCCGTGGCTGGTTGCACGGACCGTGGAGGGACATTTTCGGCGGTCGAGCCTTTGTCAGGGTCACGGTCGCGTAGTTTTACTGGAAACGCTGACGAACTCTGCCTGAGGAGCTCGTAGCTTAAATGCGTTTAGACCTTGTGTGAGGTCAGCGTGAAGCGCTCGGCGACACGCAACGGTTGTAAACCAACAATGGTGAAAAATTCACCTCGACAAGAGCTGAGGATTAGATCTTTAGCTAAGGTCGACAATTCTGATAACAAAATTAGTCAAGTTCAACAATCAAAACGAATAGGAGGCAGCCTCATGGCTACTTACGTTTCCCCCGCAATCGAGCAGATCGCCGACTACACCGACACTACCCGTGGCTGGTACCGCGGGCCCTGGACGGACGTTTTCGGCGGCCGCGCCATTGTTAAGGTTGATGTCGCAAGGCCCTGGTAAGAATTGCGGCGAACCGTTTCCGAGAAGTCTGCGGCGCGGGTGTCACGACTAATCATTTCGGCTACGAGCCTGCAACAGTCTTGATCGGCAGCTGAAAGAGGAGCGGCATCAGTGCGCAGACAGGTTGTGGATGTCCGCAACTTAATTCTCCATGGCGGGGGCTGGGGACTAGATTTTCGGCTCCCGCCGACGGGCCTGACGGCAAATGATCGTCAAGTTCAACAATCAAAACGAATAGGAGGCAGCCTCATGGCTACTTACGTTTCCCCCGCGATCGAGCAGATCGCCGACTACGCCGAAGCGACCCGCGGTTGGTTCTACGGACCGCTGCGTGACTTTATCGGCGGGCGAGGACGCATCGTCCTCTGACCGGGCCGGCGTTGAGGTCGAACTGCGCGAAAAGCAGTGCCTTTGAGGATGTTTAGCGCATCGTCGACTCAATGGCTTACAGAGAACACACCCGTCGCGAGCTTTCAAGCGTTGCGTTTGAATGCTGGGCGTCACTTTGCCGGATGCGGGCCGACGCCCTTGGTCCGCATCCGGTTCAAAACAATGCGTCGCCCGGTTCAAAACAATGCGAAGCCCGGCGGCGCCTCTGACGAATCAGGCGACGCGCCTGCGCAAGTCACCAATAACTTCCGTATTTGGATTGAAAACCGACACAGACACCCCGGTTGAGACACCGACTCAAAGGTCCCGATAGGGACATAGACCCAGACGTTCCGATAGAAACACTCACACACCCTGCCGGGAAACAGGAGGCAAGATTGACAGAGACACTAATAGAAGGAAGGCGTTCGGAGAGCTCCGGCCCTTCCTCGACACGGGTTCCGCCACGCCTCGAATGGCGGGTGCTTGACGAAGGCAGGCGTGAGCGGACGGTCCGTTTCGGCGTGGCCTTCGACGTCCCGCAAGCCATGCGCGATGCGGTCGCAGCGCTGCCCGACGAGGTCACGGCGCGGCGTGCTGCGGAAGAGCTCGCAAACACAGACGGTTCGGGGGTCGCCGTTCTTTTCGACGGGGCGCAGACGATCGCTCTGGTTCCGGCGTGGTCCGGGCAAGCCCTCTATTGGGCCGTGAAAGACGGCGTTCTTCTTCTGTCGACGTCGGCGCGCTCAATCGCCAAGGAAATCGGAACGGCGGTGAGCCGGAACTTCCTCGCCTCTTTCCTGGTGGACGGCCTTCCCCTCGGCGTGGCGTCCAGGATCGCTCCCTGGGACGGCGTCCAGGCGCTCGCACCCTTCGAAGCGCTCCGCGTGGATCGCAATCTGACGGGGCGGGACTTCAAAGCCCGCCCGATCCAGATTCCGCCCGTCTTCGAACGGCCGGGAGAAAGCGAGGAAGACGTCGACAACGCGGTCGCGGCTCTGCGCCAAGCGCTGTTTGAGGCGACTTTCCGTTGGTGCGAGCGGGGCGGCCCGATCTCCTGCGACGTTTCGGGCGGGGTCGACTCGGCTGCGAACGCCTATCTTCTGCGCGCGCTCCATGTGCACTTCGACGCGACGCATGCTTCGTCGAGCTCTCAGTACAACCTCGACGACATGTGGGCCAAGCGCATCGTCAACGACGTCGGCGCACCCGCCGCGTTCTACCCGGCGATCGGGTCGACCGGGCTCACCTACGACGCCAGCGTGCCCTTCCCCAACGGCTACATCCCCGAAACGCCGCCCATGTGGTGCGACAGCGAAGGGTACGCCCAAGCGCTCGCGGACCGGCCCCGCCCGGCCGGCGTGCAATTCACGGGGCTGGGCGGCGACGAGCTGTTTGCCCCGCTGCCGGCCATGGAATGGTCTTTGGCGCACCAAGCCCCCTTGCGGGCGCCGTGCCTGGCAGTCCGCTACTGCCTCAACCGCCGCCTGCCCCTGCGGCGCGGCATCCCGAGCATAGCGAGCAAGATCGAGTACGGGCGCTGGATCGACCGCTCGATGCGCGAGCTTGCCTCCAAAGGTTCGACGTCGAAGGACGATCTGTCATGGTCCGGCGAGTTTGCCTACCCCTCGTACCTCTCGGGCGAGGCGAAAGAGCTCCTTCACGCCCCCTTCGACGCCGGGTCTCTCCAGCCGATGAACCGGGACCGGACCGTCCACCAGGTCTTGGAGTCTCTGTTGGGGCAGGCCGCGATCATTCGCCAAGTCAACGACATGCTCGGCCGGGGCCGAACAACGTGGGCCTCGATTTTCGTCGACCCCGGCGTCGTGCGCGCGGCCCTCGCGCTGCCTCTGAAAATGCGCAGACATCCCTTCCTGAACAAGCCGATGCTGTATCGCGCCATGCGCGGGCTCATGCCCCGCGAAATCTTCGCCAGGGCGACGAAGGGCGAGTATTCTCAGGATTCATACGAGACGCTGTACGCGCGCCGCAAGCACCTCGTCGGCGACCTTGCCGACGGCGCCGTCGCGGACCTGGGCCTCATCGACCGCGAGGCCCTCAAAACGAAATTGTCGATGCAGGCGCTCTCCAGCGAGTTCCTCTTCGAATTGAAAAGGCTAGTCGCCGCTGAAAGGTGGATCCGCAGTGTTCGCTAAGAAGAAAAAGGAAACGACGAACGAGGGCCTGTCGCTGGCGCCCGGCGTGTCCGTCCTTGAAACGGAGAAGGGCACGGTCCTTTTCGACGGCAGGCAGGGCCGGTATTTCCAGCTCAACGAGCTCGGGCTGATCGTCGTGAAGTCGCTAGGGGAGGCGATGGGCGTCGACGCGATCGTCCGCCGCGTCGTCGAGGCTTACGACGTCGACGCGAAGACGGCCGACGCCGACGTGAGAGCCTTCCTAGCCCAGATCAAGGAACTTGGAGTGGCGGCATGACGATTCAACTTTTCTCCGAAGAGACCACGCAAACCCGCTGGCGCGATCGGATGCGCGCGCGCCGGGCCATTCTCGCTTCGTCCCGGCTGGCCAAGGCGAAACCCGAACGCATCGAGCGCGTCATCGGCAAGTGGGCCTCGAAATACCCCGTGACGGACATGGAGACGGCCCGCACGGACAGGGCAGCCGTATGCTCCGTGAGCGAGCGGGCCAGAAGCCAGGAGGGATGCCTCCTGCGCTCGATCGCCGTGGCGAGGGCGGCCAAGTATCGCCGACGGTCGATCACGTGGTGCTCGGGCTTCGCCCTCGAGCCGTTCCGCGGGCACGCCTGGGTCGAGGTCGGAGGAGTTCCGGTCAGCGAAAACGTCGAAATAGCGGACTACACAAAGAGCTTGGAGGTTCGGGCGCGCGGCGACGCCGACGTTTCGGCGGCTTCCGGCGAATCCGCGGGCGCAGGCCTCCTCGAACCCGACAGGATGATGGAGCCGCCGCCTGCCGCGCCCGTGCGGCCGCGCGACCTGTTCGGGCTCGCCAAGGACAAGCGGCTTCTCGTCGTCGCCGCCCTCATGGCCCTCGTTGGCTCGGGGCTCACCCTTCTGATTCCGGGGTTCATCGCGAAGTTCTTCAGCGACGGCTCGTTCTCGCTGCCGAGCCTCGGGTGGATCGGGGTGTTTCTGGGGGTGCTGCTTGCCTCCGGCGTGGCGATGGTCTTCCAGTACTACTACCTGCAGAAGGTCGGCGAAACGATCGTCCGCGATGCCAGGGGCAAACTGAGCAACCACCTCCTACGCCTCCAGATCAAGGAGTACGACGAGCGAAGCGCGGGCGACCTCGTCAGCAGGGTCGCGGCGGACACGTCCAGCCTGCGAACCGGATTCCTTCAGATCTTCGTCGCGTGCACCACGGGATTTCCGCTCGTCATCGGGACATGCGCGCTCATGCTCTTCCTCGATCCGTTCCTCATGGGGACGGCGCTCGCCCTCATCGTCGGCCTCGGCTTCGTCCTCTTCGCGGTGAGCCGTTTGATCCAAGGCGCCAGCCTTGTCGCTCAGCAAAAGCTCGGCAGCCTCACCTCGCAGGTTCAACGGGACATGGGCGGAATACGGACCATTCGCGCGACGAACGCCACCGACTCCGAGGCCTCGATGCTCGAAAGCCGGGTGGAGGACGCCTGGCAAGCCGGGCTGAAAATGGCCAAGGTCCAGTCGATCGTCAGCCCTATCGCCAACATCGGCTTCCAGCTTTCGGCGATCGTCGTCATCCTGGTGGGGGCTTACCGCACGAGCATCGGGGCGATGTCGATATCCGAGCTCGTCCAATTCGCGGCCCTGCTCTTCATTCTCGTCTCTCCGCTGGGCCAGATGGCTTCGGCTCTCTCGCAGCTGCACTCTTCCCTCGGATCTTTGCAGCGAATCAACGAAATCCTGGACCTGCCGCGAGAAGACGAGCTGGACATGGCGAACCTCCTTTCGCCCGAGCTTCTGAAGACCCTCGAGGCGTCTGCCAGACCCAACGCCCCTGCCATCGAATTCGACGACGTCGTCTTCACCTACGGCGCCCGCGAATTCGGGCAGGAAATGGACGACGCCGACTCCCTTGTGCTCCACAAACTCAACCTGCAGGTCCCCGAGGGCAAGCGGGTGGCGATCGTCGGCCCCTCCGGCGCAGGCAAGAGCACCGTGCTCCAACTGATCGAGAGGTTCTACGACGTCAACCGCGGGGCCGTACGCGTATTCGGCAAAGACATACGCGACTATTCGCGCAGCGACCTTCGCGACGTGCTCGGATACGTCGAACAGGACGCGCCCGTGCTCTCGGGAAGCCTGCGGGAGAACCTCACGCTCGGCCTGGGCGACGTCGGGGACGACAGATGCATGGAGGCCCTGGAAAGGGTCAACCTCGGCTACCTCGCAACCCGCTCGGAGCAGGGGCTCGACGGGCCGGTCGGGGAATCGGGCGCCTCGCTGTCCGGCGGCGAGAGGCAGCGCCTGGCCATTGCCCGCGCCTTGCTTTCGAACAAGCGGATCCTCCTCTTCGACGAGGCCACCGCCAACCTCGATTCCCACAACGAGCGCCAGATCGGCGACGTGCTGAGGAACATGGCCGGCAACAGAACGGTTCTGGTGGTGGCTCACCGGCTGTCTACCATAATGGACGCCGATCTCATCCACGTCCTAGAGCACGGCAGGCTCGTGGCCTCGGGCACCCACTCCGAGCTCGTCGTCAAGTCGCAGATCTACAGAAACTTGGCAAGCGAGCAACACCTGGTATAAGCTGCTCTTGCATATCGTATAATGAAATAGGGCGGGCATATGACCGAGATAGAGACAAACGTCAACAGCATCTCCATAAGCGAGCTGCGAAAGAGCCATCGGGGCGTCGAGATTCTTCACGGCGTGGGCTTCACGGCCGCCCCCGGCGAGGTGACCGCGTTCCTGGGGCCCAACGGGGCCGGCAAGAGCTCGACCCTCAGGATTCTTCTGGGCCTCGACAGGGCCGACAGCGGCTCGGCCCTGTTCGGGGGCAAGCGCTACCGCGACATTGACCGGCCGCTCACCCGCGTGGGCGCGCTTTTCGACGGGCTGGCGGGAAACAAGATGCGTTCCGTGGCGTCCCATCTCGCAATCGTCGCCGAAAGCAACGGCATCCCTCACGCGCGAGTCTCGCAGACACTGGAGCAGACCGGACTCTCCGCCAAGCGAAAGTCGCGTCTCGGCACGCTTTCCCTCGGCGAGGGGCAGCGCCTCGGGTTGGCGGTCGCCCTCTTGGGCGAGCCCCAGTTCCTTGTGCTCGACGAGCCGACCAACGGCCTCGATCCCGCCGGAATTCGCTGGTTTAGGAACTTCGTCAGAGAGCAGGCGGCGCTGGGGCGCACGGTCCTGCTGTCGAGCCACGCGCTTTCCGAGGTGCAGGCGGTGGCCGATCGCGCGGTGGTCATCTCCAAGGGCAATATTCTGCTCGACTCCCCCCTCGCGGAGGCCACGGAAAAGATCTCCTCGCTCGAAGACCTCTTCTTCGAACTGACGGAGGGGGTTGCATGAACGCCTTCTTCAGGAGCGTTTGGCTCGAGTTTCGGAAGATGGGGGCGGGCAGGGGCCTCGTCGTCTTCTTGTCCCTCCTGTTCCTTGTGCAGCCTCTGCTCTCCTACATCGAAGGCAGGCAGCTTCTCGCGATTGGCCTGGACGCGACGCCGCAGACCCATCCCCAGCTGGCCGAGCCCGTGGGAGATCCGCGGTACCTCGGTTTCGACGTTCTATCCGTGGGCGAGCTCGCCGTCCTCATCTACGCGGCCGTCCTCGGAGCGGCGGACTATCGAACGAGGGAAGTGCGGACCACCCTTCTCGCTGTCAACCGAAGGTCTCGCGTTCTCGGGGCCAAGTTCCTCGGCCTGGGTTCCTTCCTCTTCCTCTTCGGCTTTGCGTCCGCGTATCTGACGGTCGCAGCCCAGCAGCTTGCGGTGCACAGTCAAAGCGGAGTGGACCCGGCAACCCTCACCTCGGACGTCTGGCGGCTCATTGCCTGGAACGCGGTGCACTGGACTGCGCTCGGCCTCATGTCATACGCGATTTCGCTCCTGTGCCGCAACTGGCTGCCAGCCGCCGCCGTGCTGGCCCCGCTGACCATTGGAATAGGCAACGCACTTGTGAGCCGGTGGAGCGGAAGCGCCTACCTGCCCTCGGTGGCCGGAAGCTGCCTTTCCGCAATTCCGGACAAGTCGTGCCACGTCAGCCAAAATGCGAATTTCGCGGCCCTCGTCGCATGGCTCGCGCTGTTCGTCGCCGCCGGATGGGCGGCGTTTTTAAGGCGAGACGTGGGGGCGCGATAGCCGTGGGGCTCTACGCGTCCGAACTGCGCAAGTCCATAACCCACCCGTTCGGCGCCCTCGGGGTCGCAGCCCCGCTGGCATGCGTGCCCGTCGTCGCGATTGCGGCGGCTGGCAACGCAGTCGGGGAAACCGAAAGCCTGCTTCGGTCCCTCCAGCTGTCCCAGCTTTTCACGGCGGTCCTCGCGATGGGGGTTTTGGGGCAGGAGTACGAGAGCTCGAGCCTTCGCGGGGCGCTTCTGGCGACGCCGCGGCGATTGCGCCTTTTGGCGGCCAAGCTGGCCGTTCTGACGACGCTCACGCTCGCCGCCTTGGCGGGAGGCGTTCTCGCGGGTTGGCTGAGCCTGTCGATGTCCGCCGGGGGCGTCGCTCTTCCCGGGGCGGGCAAGGCTGCCATGATCGCGCTTTCCTGGGTGGGAATGGCCTTCGTGGCCGCGGGCCTCGCCGTCGTCTGGCGGTCCGCCATCGTTCCCGGGGCGGTTCTCATTCCCCTCTTCCTTGGGCTCTCCCAGCTGCTGTCGGGAATAGTCTCGGCAGCCCGCTTCCTTCCCGACCGTTCGACTTTCGCCGTTTTCACGCGGGCCGGGGGAGACGCTCTAGATCCGGGCCCCGGGATGCTCGTTCTCCTCCTGTGGGTCGTGTGCCTCACGGCGATCGCGGCATGGCTGTTCGAACGCAGGGACCTTCGTTAGCTTTGCGGTCGGTCCGCCTTGCAAAGTCGGCCTTGCAAAAGGAGAGAGGCAAGGCTGACTAGGCCTTCCGTTTGCGGATAAGATGAGAGGCACCGACCCGGTTAGGAGGTGCAGCGGTGATCACCAGGGTCGACGTCGCCCCCGAGGTGCGCTGCCGGGCCCGTCCGAGCCCTTCCGGGACGGCGGGGCGCTTGCATCGGCGGCCCCGCCGTCCCGTTTCTGCTACGCGCTCAAAGCGCCTTGAAGATGCCCGTGAAGGGGACTGAGACCGTCGGGGCAGTCTTGTCCTCAGCCGGGCGGAAGTTCACGAATCCTCCCAGCGGAGCGGTCTTGGAGCCGCCGCGAAGCACGTACTCGTAGAGGCTGTAGCTCGGATCGCTGACGGAAACGGTCACGGTCCGCTCGCCGTGCGCGGGCACCCTCACGCCGTAAACCGCTCTTCCGTCCACGCTGAAGGACGTCCTGAGGCGGGGGTTCGCCCACTTTCCTCCCTCGCCGCCGAGCTTCAGGAGGGTGAACCCGCTGAAGCCGACGTACTGCGAACGGCTCCCGACGTTGTGCAGACGGACCGTGAACTTCCAGTAGCCGTCGGCAAACTCCGCCCGCGCTGCGAGATTCGAGGGATCTGAGGCGCCGTCGACAGTCGCGTAAAGCTTAGTCTTGGCGGCGGCGTCGGCGTCAGTCTTGCCGTAGCCCTGCACTTGCGGGGCGACGAGGGCAAGGGAGCGCCCGTCGTTCGTCCGGGCAGGCGCCGACGTCCCCTGGAGAAGCAGGCGCACGAGGTTCTCTTTCTCCTGCGCGGAGCGCGAGGCGAAAGCGGGGTCGGATTGCACGCGCTGGCGCACGCGGGCGACGTCGGCGGCCGAAGGGGAGAAGGGCACGTTTTCAGCCGACGTCGGAGCGGCTTGCGCTGCGGACGCCGCCGCCTGCGCCGCCGGGGACGGCGTCGACGCATCGTCGGCCAAAGACGCCGACATCGGCAAGAAAGCCGAGACGGCAACCGCCGCAAAGGCGACGAAACGTCGGGGGTTTCGGATTGTTGACATGCATGCCTCGCATTCATCGTGAGCGCAGCGGCGCTCGGTTTCGGAGCCACGAGCTTTCAGGGAAAGTGACCCTCCACTTGATGGTAACAATTTCAACTACCGAATGGAAATAAAGAATTAAAGTAAATCCTTGCAAAGCTTCTTTCGCAGGGCGTCGGACGTTTTCGGGCCGAGGACGCGCCGTAGGTGCGGACGTGCCTTCCGGATGGGACGCGTTGCGGGCTCGGACGTGCCCTCTCGGGAGTTGAAAGCCGTCGGCAGCGCGGGCGCCGTTCCTGAAGGCGAGGCCGCCGCCTCGTTTCCCGAGAAGAGTGGAAAATTTCCGCAGAAAAGCGGAGAGCGTCCCCGGATGGGCAAGAAGTTTCCCCAACGGCGTGCGAATCGGCGAATTCCTGTGGTAATGTCTCAGGCTATGAATAACTTTCGTTGATTAGCTGCGCCGCGACGTCCATTCCGCGGCGACATGACCTCACCCCAGTCAGAGCTATACGCGGGGCGCTCAGCCCTGCCTACGAAAGACAACAATGGCATCCCATTCTCATCGCATATACATCGTCCCCATGCCCAGGCGCCTGCCGCGCTTCATGAGGGAAGACACCTCGGAGCCAGACCGCGTCCCGGCAACGCCGTCGGGCATCATGCGCAAGGCGTTCCGAGACACATGGAAAATCAACCTCGTCTATACGGCGATGGTCTGCATCGCCTCGGTCTGCGCCGCCCTCATTCCCTGGGCGCTCGGCAAAGCGCTCGATTCGGGGCTGGAAAACGGGTTGACCCCGGAGATCCTTCCCGGCGTCGGCCTGTTCGTCGGCCTCGTCCTCCTCAACTCCGTCACAAGCGTGTCCGAAGTGATGGAAATCGTCATTGCCATGCGGGCGGCGTGGAACCCCGCACGGCGGCTCATGCGCGTCGTATTCGGCCGGCGAACCGACGTCGGCCGCGACATGGCCTCCGGCGACATCGTCACGGCGATGACGGTGGACGCCGAGAGAGTCGGTTCGTTCACCGCTTATCTGCCGTCCGTCGTCGGATCGTTTCTCGGCTTCGCCGCAGTCGTGGCCCTCATGATCGGCATATCCGTGCCTTTGGGGCTCTTCGTCGCCGTCGGGATGCCGATTCTCATGGCCGTCACCAGCTGGATGGTCAAGCCATTCGAGGCGCGGGTGGCCGAGCAGCGGGAGGAATCGGGGACTCTCACCTCGATCGCCTCCGACGGAATCGCCGGATTGCGCGTCATGCGCGGCGTGGGAGGCGCCGACCTTTACAACGAGACCTACGCGGCCCAGTCCGCTCGGGTGCGCGACGCCGGCATCCGCGCCTCGAAGTACCGAGCGCGTCTGCGTGTGGTTTCGGAGGCCGGCCCGGCCTTCTTTACGGCGGTGGTGATCGGCCAAGGACTGTGGATGACGTACGACGGCGCGATCAGCCCCGGAGCGCTCGTGGCCTTCTACGGCTTCACCGCGTACTTGTCCATTCCCATTGAGGCCCTCATCGAAACGACGTACGTGGCCACTCGGGCATGGACGGGGGCGAAGAAGATGTCGCGCATCCTCGTGGCCAAGCGCCTCGCTTCCGACGCCCAGGCCGATCCCGGCCTCGCCGCGCCCGACTGGACGCGCGCGGCCTTGACCGACGCTGCGTCGGGGGTGCGGATCGGCCCGGGGAAGACGGTCGCCCTCGTATCGGGCTCTCCCGAGGATTCCGCCGCCCTCGCCGCGCGCCTGGCCCGAACCGACGACGCCGACGAAGTGTATGCCGACGGCGTCGATCTGCGCCGTCTCCGGCTGGCCGAGGTCAGGAAGAACATCGCCTACTCCGGCCCGATAGCCGAGCTGTACATGGGCACGCTCCGCTCGAATCTGCTCGGTCCGGACGCCGAGCCGATCGAGCCGCGCGCAGTGGCGGCGCAGGTTGCCGACGTCCTCGAGCCGGGCGGCGAGATTCGCCCGGCTCTCAGCGAGGAGCCGGGGGAGCGGCCGGTCGATGCCCGCCTGCTGCGCGCCCTCAACGCAGCCGACGGCGCCGACGTCCTCTCCTCGACTGAGGGAGGGCTTGACGGCCAGGTCGCCGAACGCGGCAGATCGATGTCCGGAGGCCAGCGCCAGCGAGCGGCGCTCGCGCGCGCACTCGCGTTGGACGCGCCCGTCACGATCCTCGTCGAGCCGACCAGCGCCGTCGACTCGCACACGGAATCCCGGATCGCCGAGCGGCTGGCCGACTGCCGCGCTGGAAAGACGACAATCGTCGCCACCGTTTCGCCCCTCGTGCTCGGCCGATGCGACGAGGTCGTCTTCCTCGTCGACGGGAAAGAGGCCCTGCGCGGGACCCACCACGAGCTTTCGTCCCACCCGGAGTACCGGGCCGTGGTCCACCGCGGCGAAAGCGATGAGAGTGACAAAGGGCCAACCGCGCCGGACGCAAGATGCGAAGGCACAAGGGACGTCGGCGACGAGAAGGGCGGCGTTGACGGGAAGGGCGGCGTCGGCCTCGGCGAAGCCGCCGCCGGCCGCGAGAAGGGAGGTGCGAAATGAGGCTCCCGGTGGCCGGCACGCGCACCGCCATGCGCAAACTCCTCGGCCTCATCGCTGATCGCAAGGCCGAATTCGCGGTCGTTTTCGCGCTCCAGACTGCGCTCGCCGTCGTCGGCGTTGTCACGCCGATGGTCGTCGGCCGCGCCGTCGACGCCGTCGCCGCGGGAACGACGTCCTCCTACATCCGCAACGCGATCGTGTTCATCGCCGTCGTCGTGGTGGTTCAGGCCATTCTGGGGTACGCGGCAAGCCTGCGCGCCTACGTCTTCTCACAGAAGATTCTGGCCGTGCTGCGTGAGCGGGTTGTGAGGGCCGTGACCTCCCTTCCCCTCGGGACTGTCGAGGCCGCTGGCTCGGGCGATATGATCGGCCGCACCACGTATGACGTCGAGAGGGTCAGCTTCTTCATCGAAGGCGCCGTGAGTCGGCTGTTCATGACGGTCCTGACGATTGCCGCGACCCTTGTTGCGATCTTTGTGGCGGATCCTTTGCTCGGCGGGGTCGTGGTGCTGACCGCTGCGCCGATCTATTTCACGGTTCGCTTCTACGTCCGGCGCGGCATTCCGGCGTATCTTGCGGCTTCGGCGATCAGCGCGGGAATGTCCGGCGTTGCGTCGGAGACCGTGGAGCAGTCGACCACCGCCGACGCCATGCGGCTGGGGCGGGTGCGCGCCGAACGGATGGACACGCTCATTTACGAATACTGGCGCAACGAGGTCTACACCGGCTGGGTTCGGATGCTGTTCATCGTCATGAATCAGCTTGTCACCTATCTTCCCGTGGTCACCGGCCTTGCACTCGGCGGGTACATGATCGGAATCGACCAAACGACGTACGGGACAGTCACAGCGATCGTCCTGTACGCGTCCCAGCTGCGCTATCCTCTGTGGACGTTCAGCTGGTGGGCCGACGAGTTCCAGTTCGCGATGGCCGCCTTTGCGAGGATCTTCGGCGTCGAAGAGGCGAGCGAAGCGGACGCCGGCGAAGAGGCGGGCAAAGCGGGCGCCGGCGCAAGCGGCGCGCACGACACGGGCGAAAGCGGGGGCGGTGCAAGCAGCGCGCGTGACACGGGCGAAAGCGGCCGTGAAGTCCGTGAAGAGCCAAACGCCGCCCGAGTCTCCGGTCCTGCCACGGGGGCGGAGGCGGCGGGACCGGATTCCTCCGGCGGGTTCGACGCCGCCTTGCACATCGAAGGCGTGCATTTTGCCTACCGCGACGGCCAGGAAGTGTTGCACGGCGTGACGCTGGACGTCGACGGCGGGGAGACCGTCGCGATCGTCGGTCCCTCCGGCGCCGGAAAATCGACGTTGGGGCGCTTGATCGCGGGAATCAACGCACCCGCGGCGGGGTCGGTGCGCATCGGACGGGCCGAAGTGTCCTCGATGCCGGAATCCGCCCTGCACACCGCCGTGGCCATGGTCACCCAGGAGCACCACGTGTTCCTCGGCAGCCTCGCCTACAACATGCGTTTGGCCAAGCGCGATGCGACGGACGAAGAGATTCGAAGCGCGCTGGAGGCGGTTGAGGCGACATGGGTCGACGATCTGGAAGACGGCCTCGAGACGAAGATCGGGTCGGGAGGGCTCGCCCTGACGCCGCCGCAGGCTCAGCAACTGGCCCTCGCCCGCATCGTTCTGCTCGATCCGGCGGTGCTGGTGCTCGACGAGGCGACCTCCCAGCTCAATCCGACGGAGGCTCGCTCGCTTGAGCGCGCGCTCGGCAGGGTCCTCAAGGGCCGCACCGTCGTCTCGATCGCGCACAGGCTGTACACCGCCCACGACGCCGACAGGGTCGCCGTCATGATCGACGGTCGCGTCGCTGAATACGGCAGCCACGACGAGCTGACGGCCCGCGGCGGCGAGTACGCCGCGCTGTGGAACGCCTGGCAGAGCGACTGAAAGGACGTCAAAGGACGTCGCAGCGACTGAACAGTGCTGGCGAAAATCTAGTCGGCGAAACGAAGGGCCCTCTGTCGAGGGCCCTTCACCCTGCCGTTGGCTTATCGCTTGCCTGCAGGGGCTGTTTCAACGCTTGCCGTCACTGTTCCCTTGCCTGCAGCTCAATCGTGTTCTCGATGACCTGCGTGGGGGCGACTCCGGGAAGATAAGCGTCGCCGACCATGATTGCGGGGGTGCCGCTGAGTCCCAGGCCCTGGGCGAGCTGCTGTTCCGCAGAGGCTTCTCGCGCGACTTCGGGCGAAGCGTAGTCGGCCTTGAACTTGGCCATGTCCAGCCCGACCTTCTCCGCCACGGTCCGGACCGACGCGTCCGTGTAGTGGGCGTGGTCTTGAGAGGAGGCCAGGTCCTTGTAGGCGGCGTCGGCGAACTCGAACAGCTTTCCCTGTTTCGCCGCGGCCAGCGCGGCGCGAGCCGGCTTGTCGGAACCGTACTGCTCGAAAATCACGAAGTTGTGCCACACCAGCTGGACTTTCCCGGATTTGGCCAGTTCTTCGAGCCTCGCCATGGATTGGGCGTGAAACTTCGCGCACATCGGACACGAGAAATCCGTGAAAAGGTGGATCTTGACTTTCGCGTCGGCGGGGCCAAGCGTGCGGCCGGTGTTCGCGTAGGTCGGGATCTTGGATATGAGTTTTCGGCTCTCCTCGGAGACCGAGGGGATGTAGTCGTCCGTCGTCAGTCCTTTGGCCTTCGCTGCGGCCCTTTCTTTCTGCTGGAAGCTGTCGGGCAAAGAATGGCTCGACGACGCCTTGGCGCTGGCCTGCGAACTGTCGGTGTCCGCCGTTGCGTCGCTCTTCCCCTTGAGCACCACGAACGAAGCCACAAGGGCGACGGCCGCCAGCAAAGCGGTGACGACGACCGCCCATCCCGGCACCCCCTTGCTCGTTTTGACCGCAGAAAGGGAGTTCGCCGAGTTCAGTGCATTCAGGTCGACGCCTGGAATCTCGCGACTCGGCGGCGAGCCGAATCCGCCAGTGCTTCGGAATCCGCTTGGGTCCGGGGGATTGAGCGGACTCGAGGAGCCGGAGGGACGCGAATCGTCCGCTGCGTTGTTCTGGGGAGTGTCGGACCGGTCCATCGTCAGTCCTCCACCCAGCTTTCGAGGGCCTGCATGTACCCCTCGGCGTCGGCGTCCTCGAATATGTTGAAGACGACGAGCTCGATCACGTCCGTGCCGTGGTACTGGAGCCACTGGTTGACGGTGTCGAGGGCGATGTGGGTCGCCTCCTCGAAGGGGAAGTTGTTGCGGCCCGTCGAAAGCGCGCAGAAGCTGACGTTGTGGATGTCGCCCTTTTCCAGGGCGAGGTCGAGGCACGAGGTGTAGCAGGCGGCGAGCTTTTCGCGATCTTCGTCCGTGATCTCGCCCCCGTTGAGGTGGGGGCCGAGTGTATGGAGCACGTATCGGGCGGGAAGGCGGTACCCGCGGGTGAGGACGGCGTCGCCGACCTCCTGATCTTTCCCCTGAATCTCGCGGATGACCGAGCAGTCGTTGCGAATCCAGGGGCCGCCCTGCCCTTGGATGTAGTTGTCGATGCACGGATGCAGGGGGTCTTTGCATCCCAGCAGATTCGGCATGGCGGCGTTGACGACGGCGTCGGCGGCCAACTCGCGGACGTCTCCTCGCCACATTGCCACGTTGCGAGCCGAACCGTAGTCGGACGCGGGCATCATGTCGGAAATACGCATGAGATTTTCCGCCGTCGTGCGGCCCATGTGCGCCGAATGGCGGTAAAGGAGAAGGTTGATTGCGTCGGTGACTTCGTCGTCGATCGGCTCCGGGCCTCGAAGAACCAGCTCGTGGCGCAAAGCGAAGGCCAGCTCTTTCTGGGGGAAAATCGAAAGGTCGGGATCGATGCCCGGATAACGGCGGTTCTTCAGGCCTCCCAAGGCTACTCGCAGAAGGTCCAGATTGGAGCGGGGGTCGTCCACGGGTGTGGGGAAAGGTTCGTCTAGCCGAATCGCCTCGCGATATGCGGACAGGGGCAGCATGTTTCTCCTTCGCTGATCGCCAACGCAATCAATTTACCGTTCGGAGCTGGGAAAAGCACGAGGGCGACGGGCGAGTGCGCCTTTGTGCCTCGCCGCGGGCTATGCGTTCGCGCCGGCCAGGGCCCGGGTACCCTATTGGCATGGCCGAATGGATGACGATCGGCGAGCTCGCCGAGGAATGCCGCGCAGACGTCTACGCTCTGCGCGAAGCGCTGGAGCTGCTTGGACTTTTCGACGTCGGAGAGCCCACTCCGCTTGCGGTCAGGCATTCGCTCGCCACGCCCGAGGTCGACGACGGCGGCCGGGCGATCTCGCTCTGGCACGCAGACGCGGTCGCTCTGGCCAGAGCCGTCCTTTCCGGGGGGCAGTTCGGCGATGCGTCGGCGTCGTACGGCCCGTCCGCCTCCGAAGACGCCGAGCCCGAATATGTGCAGGGCGATCTCTTCTACGTCGAAGCAGAAATCGAAACCGTCGGAGAAGGAGACGCGGGCGGGCCGGCTGCCGGTGGGGCGGGTGGAACGTCTGCGCGGAAGGAAGCCGCGGGAAACGTGGGCGCGGGCCCGATCGGAAGAATCGTCGAAGGTTTCGATGCGATCGTCGCCACAGACGGGGCCTGTTCCGGCAATCCCGGGCCGGGCGGATGGGCATGGGTCGAGCAGGTGACCGGCGAGCGCGACTGCGGAGGGGCTGCGCATACGACCAATAACGCAATGGAACTGACGGCGCTCGTGCGCGCGCTCGAGCATGTGGGGCCCCAACCGGACTTGCTCATGCGCATCGATTCGCAGTACGCCATCAAGGCCATGACGGTGTGGGCGAAGGCGTGGAGGCGGAAGGGCTGGCGCAAGTCCGACGGCGCGCCCGTCGCCAATCGGGACCTCGTGGAGCGGCTTTTGGAGCTTTACGAGGGCAGGCAGGGCCGGACCGAGGTCGAATGGGTGAAGGGGCATTCGGGCGACGCCGCGAACGAGCTCGTCGATTCCATGGCCGCCGCGCAGGCGGCGAGGAACCGGCGCTGAACGTCCCGCGCCCATTGTGGGCGCGCCGGACATCGCCGAGGGAGCCGGGCATCGGACGACGCCGCGGGCCAGCGTCTCACAAAGAAGACGGGCGCCTCACAAAGAAAAGCGCCTGGCTTGCGGCGGGTGTTCGCTGTCGCTGAGTGCCGCGGCCGCTTCAAGCATCGCTTCGGCGAAGACTTCTGGCGACTGGGCTCCGACGAGCATCGCGCGTGCGCCGACGACTGTGAGGGGAAGCCCGCGGATCCGCAGCCGTTTGGCGTCCGCAACGTCCCGATCGACGGCGGCCTCCCACTCGCCGATTTCCAAACGCCTCTCGAGAGTCGACAGGTTCGACGCCGCGAGCCCCGCGATCCGGCCAATCGTTCTCGGAGAGGGCTCAATTGCGTCCCCTTCTAAGGGGGTTTGATCGGCGTCTAAGGCGCCTTGATGGGCCTGGCCGCGGCCCCCTGGGGGAGCGTCCTCGGAGTGGACGAGACCGCCGGGTTGCATGCCCCTTTGAAGCCGGAGTTCATTGCCGGTCTGAACGGCGGCTTGGGTGAGATTGCCGGCTGGAGCACCGGAGCCCGAGACTTTGTCGACGCCTAGGAACCAGTCGTCTAGGCGGATCACTGCTTCGAGGGCGCGGCGAGCGCCGTCGGCCGGGTCTTTCGCGTTTTCACGAACAGCGTGGACGATGCGATGCGTCAGGCGGCGCAAGGGTTTTGTGGGCGGGCGGCGAAGCCTTTCCTTCGCGATGGGGATTCCTTCGCTCGCGGCGATGGCCGCAATGGCCTCCGCGCTCGTCTCGGGCAAGGGATCGCCTGGAGAAAGAAACGAGTGGACGTCGGAGACGACTTCGGGGAAAGCGGCGCCGGAGGCGGAGCTGCGAGCCTCGTCGTGTCTTGCGCTTGCGAAGTCGCGTCCCGCACGGAAGTCGCGTCCCGCACGGAAGTCGCGTCCCGCACGTGAGAGGTTGCGTTGTGCGCGCGCGAGGTCGATTCCCCGCAAGAGGCGACCGAGCCCGATTCTGTTCCATGGGTCGGCGACGTCGTGCCAGACGTCGATCAGCAGGCGGGCGCTCATGGCGAAGGTGTGTTGACGGCGTGTCGGCGCAGATTGGCCAGGGCGCCGCCAATCGATCCGGGGTTGTCAGATTGTTCAAAGTTCAAGTCTGGTCAGAGCTCCCGTCTCGCGAAAGACTTCGCCCCTAAAACAACGACGAGGACCATGAGTGCGAGGCTCGTAGCGAAGGGAAAGGCGATCGCCGCGGCTCCCACGGTCTTCCCCTCGGCAAATGACGAAGGCAGGGTCAAAAGGCCGGCAGGCGAGTTCTCCGCGATGGGCTCAAATGCGGAACCGATCATTGTGAGCAGCAGGGAGCCGACTCCGATTCCGGCGGCCGCGAGGGTCGAGCCTGTCAGAGACGACATGGCCACTGTCACGGCGAGGAAGAAGCATGCGCATGCGAACCATGTCGCGGTCGCCGCCGCGAGAGGGGCGACGGGGGCTTTTCTGTAGAAGCCGAACGTCGCTGCCCACACAACCGCCATTCCTGCGACAGACGCGGATGCGAGCACGGCGATTCTGGCCACGAGGGCTGCAAGGGGCTGTGAAGCGCGCGAAACTGGACGCACAGCCAACAGTTGGGCGCGGCCGCTGGAGACGAGAGAGGATGTGGCCCCCGCCCCGGTGAAAATGACGACGAACATGACCGTTTGCGCCAGGTTCTTGGTCCACTGATTGTAAGCTTCGTGCCAATTCGGCTCGGGCATCGCTTTGCGAACGGCGTCGCCCATCATCGATCCGACGATGTCCGGGGCGAACCTCGAAAGGACTACGGATGTCACGCCAAAGAGACAAAGAACGGTCGGCAGGACGTAGCGGTGCCACGTTCTCCAAACCGCGTAGAGCTCGTGTTTGCACAGAATCGAGAAGCCAGTCATTTTCCCTCCGTCAAAGCTGTGAATACGTCTTCGAGGCTCGGTTCCAGCGGCGTGAGCGCAGAGAGGTCCCATCCTCCGCGGGCCATCAGCGCGGGAAGGGAGCGGGCGGCCGCCGAAGCGTCGGAAACGACCACGATGAAGTCGGCGCCCTCTCGGCGGACCCCGGCGCACCAAGGTTCTGCTTTGAGGGCCTGGGCCAGCCGGTCGCCCCCCGTGGAGACGAGGAGCAGGGAATGGTCTCCCGCGCGCTTGCGCAACTGCGAAATTGTGGATGCGGCGACCGCTTTTCCTTCACGCAGGACGACGGCGTGAGTGCATACCCGCTGCACCTCTTCCAGATTGTGCGACGATAAGATGATCGTCGCATGCTCGGCCAGCTGTGCGATGAGCCGGAGGACGGCCCGCCGTCCCGCGGGATCCAGGGCCGACGTCGGCTCGTCGAGGACGATGAGGTCGGGATTGCCGACCAGCGCCTGCGCAAGGCCTAGACGCTGCCGCATGCCGCGCGAGTAGCCTCCGATGCGCTGGCTCACCCCCGCCAGCTCGGCCAGTTCGAGCAAGGATGCGATCCGACTGCGCCGTTCGACCGCCGGCACCCCGGCCAAATCCGCGCTGGCCTCCAGGTATTCGCGGGCGCTCATCCACGCGGGATAGGCGGGGACGTCGGGAAGGTATCCGAGTCGGCGCCGCACAGCCAGGCTCCCCGCTGGATCGCCAAGAATGCGGACGTCGCCGGCATCCGCGCGAGCAAGGCCCAGGAGAATGCGGATGGCTGTCGTCTTCCCGGCTCCATTGGGACCCAAAAGCGCGCAAACGGACCCCGCGGGGATTTGAAAGCTCACATCGTCCAAAGCCAGTTTGTCCCCGAAGGCCCTTGAAACGTTGCGGAACTCGACGGCGTTGCCGGCCGGCGCCCCGGTTTTTACGTTCGCCGGCCTGAATTCCCACGCGGAAGGGCCGCTGCCGCCCGCCGGAAAGGCTCCGGCTCCATCGGTGTTTCCGCCGCCTTTGGGGCTTTCGTCGCCCCTAATCCGCCACTCGTCGTCTTGTTTGGCCTGGGCGGCCCACGCTCGTTCGCGTTTCTGCCAGGTCGCGCTTTGGCGGCGGGCGATGAAAAAGGCGATCGGCCCGGCAGTCGAGACGAAGAGGCAAATGAGAAGCCAGGCGATCTTTCCCGGCTGCGGCATCGACTCCGCATCCGTGCGGCTCCAGACCGCCAAGGCCGCCGCCATAAGAAGGAAATTGAGAACTATGAGCGCGATGATGAGTTTTTGCACTCCCGGGGACAATTCGCCCCAGGAGGTCGAGGCTCCGATTGCTGCGATCTTACCCATCCTGCTTCTCCTCGAACTGTTCGTGGACCCGTCCGTGAACTCGGGCCAGGCCGGCCCGAGTGGCGAAAAGCAGGGTTCCTCCTTCGACTGCGAGGACGAAGCCGATGCTCAACGGAAAATAGAGGGGATGGACGCGCCCCTTCTTCAGGGCGAACGAAGATCCGGCTGTGAGGAGAAAGGCGGTGTTCGCGGCCAAGGCTTGGGAGCTCTGCACGAGCAGGTTCGCGCGATTCGACGTGGGGGCGACTAGAGAAAGAAGGCTCACCAAGGAGCTGAGGCCGGTTATCGCGAGGCCGCCCGCCTTCGACGGCCAGGTTTTCTTCACCTTTCCGCTGAAGCCAATCCTTGTAGGTATGCGCAAACGCCGTCGGTGGACGAGCATGCCGACGGCGGCGGTCGCTGCCGTCAGAGCAAACGGCCCCCAGCGCAGAGCGCCGATGACGCGTTGCGGAATCGCGTCGAGCACCGCGGGATCGACGTCGTCCTCGCGGAGCAATCCCAGTTTGACGGCGATCGCTCCCAAATTGAGGTCCGTGGAATTCAGTTGCAAGATCGAACACCGCGAGGACCTTTGCTTGCCGGCGAAGAGCTTCGGAATGTCGGGGCTCCATATCGTCGCGCGCTGCGCATCCTCCGATCCGGCGAGAGCGTCGGAGATCTCCCGTGCGAGGGAGGTCGGCGAGCCGAAGGATTCGGGCCGAATTCCCTCCGACATCAATTCGTCGAGCTCGGTGAGCATCGTCTCCCGGCGTTTGACGGGAATGTTCGCTTCGGCGAGTTCGTGCGCCAGCTCTTCAAGGAACTTTTCTTCGAGCGGCGTGTCACTGTGAGTCATCAGCGTCTCCTAGTATCGAGTTCATGGCCGTGGCCAAAGTTCGCCACGCTGCGGTTTGTGCGACGAGGGCTTTCCGCCCTTTTGCCGTGATGCTGTAGTACTTGCGCGGAGGGCCTCCGCGCACGGAGGGCTCCCACGTAGCCGCGACTCGGCCCGTGCGGGCCAGCCGCGTCAGCATGGGGTAGACAGTTCCCGAATTTGCGGCCAACCCTTCGATCTCAGCAAGCGCCGAAATGATTTGGGCGCCGTACATGGGCGCAGGCGCGAGCATCGCCAGAGCTGCCAGTTCCAGGACGCCTTTGCGCAGCTGGGTCGCCTCATCGGCCATCGTTCCGTTCCTCCTTTGCGGGCATTGCCAGTATATAGGCATAACACACTAGTTTGCAATGCCGAGTAGATGCGGGTCTGGCTGACCGGCCCGCGCTTATCGCCGTGCGGCCTGCATGCGGGCGGCTGTCGATGGCGGTGCGGGGTCGAGGGGACGAATCTGCCTTGCGGCCTGCATGCGGGCGGCCTCCTCGGACGGCCGCCTCGAATGTGGACAGTCGCCCCCGTCCGGGCTCGCTCGGGTAGGCTAGAGCCCATGCCAGCACCGATCGCCAAGAAGATTCCGACGTCGCGGACGTTCCACGGAGATTCCTACGTCGACAACTACGAATGGCTGCGCGACAAGAAGAGCTACGACGTGCTCGGCCTCCTGGAAGCGGAGAACGAGTGGACGGCCGAACGCACCGCTCACCTTGAGCCGTTGCAGGAGGAGATCGTCCGCGAGATCGCTTCGCGAACGAAGGAGGACGACACTTCGATTCCCGTGAGGCGAGGCCGGTGGTGGTACGTCACGCGCACATGGGAGGGCAAGCAGTACTCCGCCACCTACAGGCTCCCCGTCGACCCGGAGGTTCCGGCTCGCCGTCCGGCCTTCGACGGGCGGGAGCGCCTCGTATGGGACGGCAACAGCCTTGCCGAGGGGGAGGAGTTTTTCGGCGTGTCGGGTTTCGTCCCGTCTCCCGACGGGCGTTTGGGCGCCTTGGGCGTCGATTTCACCGGAGACGAGCACTTTCGGCTGCGCGTCTTCGACGTCGAGACGGGCGCGGTGGTCGACGACGCCGTCGACGGCCTCGGGTACGGCCTGGCGTGGACGGCCGACTCAAAGGCGATCGTCTACTCGCGCGTCGACGACTCGTGGCGCCAATGGCAGATCTGGCTCCACAGAGTCGGCTCCCCGACGTGGGAGGACCGGCTGCTCTTCCAGGAAAACGACGGGCGTTTCAACGTCGGCCACTGGGCTTCCCGCGACGGGCGATGGATCGTCGTCCACTCGTCGTCGTCTTCGACCGCCGAGGCCCTTCTCTACGACGTCGCCGACATCGACGCTCCGCCGATCGTCGTGTGCCCGCGGCGTCAGGGGCTCGACTACTCCGTGGAGCCCGCCGAAGACCTGCTCCTGATCGTCCACAACGCCAATGTCGCCGACTTCGAGGTCGCGTACGCCCCGATCGGTCAGTCGGGGCCGGAAGAATGGACTCCCGTTCTCACGCCCGAGGCCGGCGAACGGATTCTCGGAGTCGATGCTTTTCGCGACTTCGCAGTGATTTCCATGCGTTCAGGGGGCCAGCCCCAGCTGCGGTCTATGCTGAGAACGGGGGCGCATGGGTCCTCCGGCGCAGCCGGCCAGTCGCCGGAGTCGGCCGGTCAGTCGCCGGATCCGCTTGACGGCCGGGAGGGGCTCGAATCGAAATCGGCCCGAACGGCGGAGGGAGAAGCGGGGCCTCGCGGGAAAAAGCGGCGAGAAGCGGAAACTTCGCCGTGGTCTGCCCCGGTCGTCGTCCCGTCGGAGGATCTCGCCTCCATCGAGGTGGACGAGAACTACGTGTGGGAGGCGAGCGACGTGGTGTATTCCCTCCAATCCGTCCTGACGCCGCCGACCCAATTTGCTTACTCCCCGGCGACGGGCGAGACGAAACTTCTCAAAGAGCTCGAGGTTCCGAACTACGACCGTTCGGCCTACGCCCAGGAAGGGGTGTGGGTCGAGACCGACGACGGCGCACTCGTGCCGATGACGGTGGTCCACCGAGTCGACGTCGCCCCGGACGGCAAGAATCCCGGATACATCTACGGCTACGGCTCATATGAGGTCTCGCTGGACCCGGTGTTCAGAGCCTCGTACATCTCAATTCTGCAGCGAGGAGTGGCAGTCGCCTTCGCCCACCCGCGCGGAGGCGGCGAGATGGGGCGGGAGTGGTATGAGAACGGACGCCTGCTCAAGAAGCGCAACACGTTCACCGATTTCATCGCGTGCGCCCGCTGGCTGCGCACGTCCGGCTGGGTGGCCGAGGGGCGTTTGGCCGCCGAAGGACGGTCCGCCGGCGGACTGCTCATGGGGGCCGTCGCAAATCTGGCGCCGAGCGAGTTCAGGGCGATCCACGCCGGAGTGCCTTTCGTCGACGCCCTCACCACCATCCTCAAGCCGGAACTGCCGCTGACGGTGGGGGAATGGGAAGAGTGGGGCAACCCGATCGAATCGCAGGAAGTCTACAGGTACATGCAGTCGTACTCGCCAACCGAGAACGTCGGCAGACGCAAGTATCCGGCCATTCTTGCCACCACCTCGCTCAACGACGTCCGCGTCTTCTACGTCGAGCCGACAAAGTGGGTCCAAATTCTGCGCGAGCGGGCCACGAACGACCCGATGGCGCGCCCGATTCTCGAGAAGATCGAGATGGTTGCCGGCCACGGAGGCAAATCCGGGCGTTACGACGCCTGGCGTGAGCGCGCCTTCGAAATCGCCTGGATGCTCGATCAGATCGACGCAGGATGAGCTTGCGGCGATCTCGCATCGACGCCGCAGGACCCTCGCCGGGCCCAAACCTTCCCCGTTGCCCGAGTTGCCGTTTGACTGCCGCCCCAACGGCCGGCAGTCAGCTTCCGATTGGCCCGTGCGTCGCCCGGGTGCGGATCGCCGTCCATTGCCACGCTCGGCCCGCCCGTTGTACGTTCGGCGGCTGTCGAATTGCCGTCGATTGCAGCCGCTGCCGTGGTCGCTGCCCGCCTGCGATCACTCCCTGGCCGTCATGATCGCGGCTCGCCACGTGTTGAAACGCTGACGAATCGCGGCGGAGGACGGGCGGCCGGGAACCTGGCCCTTCCCGCCGTCGGAAGACCACACGCCGTACGCGGCGACGGACGGGCTCAGCCCGTTGGTCTCAGCCCACAGCAGGAAGTCGCGCAGCGCCTGCAGGTACTCCTGCTCGGTGAACTTGACGGTTCCACGCTGGCGGCCGGACTTGACCTGGATGCCGAGGCTGGCCAACGCGTCGTTCCAATAGCCGTTCGACCGCTTGGAAACCGTCTGCGACGTCGGAGGCCACGCGATCTGCCCGCGGTCGGACGTCAGGCCGAGGGTCGTGACGTAGTTGCTGCGTTCGGCGTCGTACTTCTTCGCCGTCAGGGTAATGCTCGGGTCCGTGCGAACCGCCGTGATCGCGGCGGCGACGTGCCCCAATGCCTCGGCGACGGCCACGGCGTTGCCCGAGAGCTGGGAGCGCACGGCGGTCGCGATGTCATCGGGGATGACCGAAATGTCCTCGGCCGGTTCGAGTTTCAACGTCCTGGCGAGGATGAGCAGCAGGGCGCCGTCGATGGCCGCCTTGCTGAACAGCGGCGATCGGCCCTTCGTGTGCTGGTTGAAGTAGCCGGAGAGCATGACCGCCGTGGCCACGGCGCTGACTGCGGCGGCTTCCTCGATCGCCACGTGATAATCCTGATCGGCAGCCGGCCCGCACAGGTCGGAGACGCAGCGAAGCGACACGAACGGAATTCCCCACGTCGTGCAAATCTGCGCCGCCGCCGTAGACTCCATGTCGGTTGAGACGGCGTTGGGGAACGCCGCGCGCACGGCTTCCACCTTGTCGGACGTGACAAAAGAGTCGCTCGTGAGCACCTGGCCCGAACGAGAAGCCGAGCCGGAGTGGAAGAGCAGCTCCTCGTCGCCGGCGAACATATCCGGCTGGCCGGGAATCTGCCCCAGCTTGTAGCCGAAGGCGGTCGCATCGGCCGAACCGTAGGCGTAGGTCGATCCGACGACGAGGTCAAGCACGTTGACATCGGTCGCCAACCCGCCGGCGGAGCCGATGGACACGACGCATCTGGGGCTGTACTCCGAGAGGATCCACCCCAAGGCGCTCGCGGTGGCGACCGTTCCTACGCCCGTGCGCATGACGACGATTCGCCCGCTTGACGTCTGCGCATACCACGCCTGCCCTGTCGGAATGGGGATCTGAGTGATTCTAGATGCGGCGCCGAGCAGGGAGCGGCCGATGCCCGGGCGCTTTTCAGCGAGCTCGCGTGCGCGAGAGGGCGCCTTGGTGAGGATGTCGAGGAAGGGCTGTACCTCGACATCCTGTGCAGCCAGCACAATGGCGTTTACGGTGGTCACGCCTCAATATCCTTCCATACCTCGCGCTGCTTCAACATAGAGCGGACGGCATGTTGTGCCGCCTCAAGTGAGTGATGTACGCCCCATCCGCATTGAACCTCGTTCGCGGCCGGGACTTCCGTTGCTCGCAGTATATCTTGAAAAGTGGCGGAAATGAGTGAAATTGCCCCGTCAATGTCAGGCTCGGAAGCGAGAATGAGGTAGAAGCCAGTTTGGCATCCCATCGGAGAGAAGTCCACCACAACGTCACTGTGATTACGCGCATACTCCGCGAAGGAATGCTCAATCGAGTGCACTGCCGGCATCTCTAGATGCTCCACGTTGGGTTGACAAAAGCGCACGTCGTACTTGGTGAGCACGTCGCCATGCGGCAGTCGTTTGACGTCAGCGACTCTGACAAAGGGGGCGTGAACTGCGCGATGGTCTAGATTGAAGGACTCTACGTTCATTCGTTCTCGTTGATCGGACATCGGATTCTCCTCTGGACAGGCAAGCGTTGAAAATGCCGACGCTTCTCGCGGCCAGCGTCTACCATTATGTTACATACGACATCGTATATGGTGGAAGGCATTGAAAAAACTGGTCGGTGTTTCTCATTCTGTGAGACGGTGTGTTGGTGTGAAAGTTGAATTGTTGAGGGATGCGTCGGATTCTTTCGGGTGTGGCCGACTCTTGTCGGGCGCGGTCGTCAATTTTAGAAACAATTGTACCCCGGATTTTTTCAGGGTCGCCTCATGGTTGGCTCAGAAAGGCCGAGCAAGATAAAGACACGGGCGGACGCCCCGGGATATCGTGGACTCGGGCCCGCCGCCGAGGCGAAGGACATGCGCCTCGTACAAGAGAATAGCTTCGGTTTTCTCGGCATGGCGAGAATCCCTTCAGGCCGAAGCATTGGCGGGCGGCGATGCGTGGATCGCCGCCCGCTTGCTCTGCGCGAAGGCAGATTTGCGAATTTGCTATTTCCTTCGCTTTGCCTGGCAATCCGGGCAGTAGCCGTGATAAATGACCTCCGCCTCGTTGATCGTGTATCCGTGAGTGTGCGAAGCGTGAAGGCAGGGCTTCTCTCCTTTTGCGCAGGGAACGTCTTCAATCCTCCCGCACGACCGGCAGATGGCGTGATGGTGATTGTCGTTCCGGTTGATCTCGTAATAGGTGACGGTTCCCGCCGAACGAACCTCGCGCAGCAAGCCCGCCGTCGTCAGAGCATGGACGATGTCGTAGACGGCCTGGACGGAAACCGAGCCGATCTGGTCGATGACCCCCTGCCGCAGGGCCTCGACGCTGGAATGCCCGCCCTCTTGCGCCGTGCGCAGAAGGGCCAAGCGCGGTTCCGTGACGCGCAGCCCCGCATCGCGCAGCGTGCTCGAATAGTCTCTCATCGCTCCTGCGGCTCTCTCTCGATTGTTTGCACTGTGCAGTGAAGTGGAAGCTCCCGGTGGGGACGTGGAGTTCCGGTGGGGATGCGAAGGCCCGTCCCGGTAGCATTGTAGTTGCTTGCGTCAGCCCTTGGGTACTCGTCGGCGCCGGTTCCGCCGGTCGGCCCACGGGCATGACACGTCCGCACCGCAGCGGCGTGTCGCACGTCGATTGGAAGGAATGCAATGGCTCCGCTTCACGGTCTGCCCGACGGCCCCGCCGCGGTCGTCTCAGGCCAGATCTCCGCAGAAGAGGCTTCGCGCCCCCTGTCCGTCCGGGACATCTTTCGCGTGGGAATCGGCCCTTCCTCCTCTCACACGGTCGGCCCTATGAGGGCGGGCCTGCACTTCGCCGAACATCTGAGAATCCCGGCGCGGGCGAAGCTCGGGCGCATCGTCGTCGAGCTCATGGGCTCCCTGGGCGCCACGGGGAAGGGCCATTCGACGGACAGGGCCGTCATGCTCGGCCTCGCCGGCCACTCTCCCGAGAGCGTGCCGATTGACGTCGTCGACGCCATCATGGGCGACGTCGAACGCACCGGCGTCCTGAGCGTGGCGGGAGCGGGGGAAGTCGGATTCGCAGCCGAACGCGACATTCTCTTCCTCCCGGGAAAGATCCTTCCATTCCACGTCAACTCTCTCACTGTCCGCGCCCTCGCCGAAGACGGGGCGGTCCTCGGCGAGCGCACATACTATTCAGTGGGCGGAGGATTCGTGATGGAAGAGTGCGGCGACGCCGAAAGGGCCTCTGAGACGCGCCCGCTCGCGGCAGCCTGGGACTGCCCGGCGGCCTCCCCGCCCCCGTATCCGTATTCGAGCGCGGCCCAGCTGCTCGGCCACTGCGAGCGCGAGGGCTTGAGGATCTCCGACGTCGTCAAAGCCAACGAGCTTGCGCTCATGGGCGAAGAGGAGCTGCTGGCGGCCCTCGACGGGATCGTCGCCGCGATGCGCGAGAGCATCGAAGCCGGTTGCACGACGACGGGGCTGCTGCCTGGAATCCTCAAAGTGCGCAGGCGCGCCCCTCGGCTTCTGGCCGACCTGCGCGCCCGGCAGGCCTCGGACGACGGCGACGAGTTGGCCGGAATGGACTGGATCAACCTTTACGCGCTCGCGGTCAACGAAGAGAACGCCGCGGGCCACCGCGTGGTGACCGCGCCGACCAACGGCGCGGCCGGCGTGATTCCGGCGGTGTTGGCGTACTACATACGCCGCAAGGGCGGCTCTGCCGAATGCGTGCGCCGGTTCTTGTTGACGGCGTCGGCCATCGGCGGCCTCATCAAGACGAACGCTTCGATCGCGGGCGCGGAGGTCGGATGCCAGGGCGAAATCGGATCGGCCTGCGCGATGGCGGCGGCCGGCCTCGCCGAGGCTCTGGGCGGCCAGCCGCAGCAGGTGGAGAACGCCGCGGAGATCGCCATGGAGCACTGCCTGGGGCTGACGTGCGACCCGGTGGGCGGGCTCGTCCAGATCCCCTGCATCGAGCGAAACGCCATCGCCGCGGTCAAGGCGATCAACGCCGCGCGGATGGCGCTGTGGGGCGACGGGCGGCACGCGGTCTCCTTTGACGCCGTCATCGAGACCATGCGTCAAACGGGGGAGGACATGCTCTCTAAGTACAAGGAGACCAGCTGCGGCGGTTTGGCCGTCAACGTCGTCGAATGCTGACCTCGAGCGCTCCGAGCAGGTCGTCGACGAGGTCCCGCCAATGCTCCAGGCCGACGCTCAGGCGGAGCAGGTCGTCTGTCAGCCCGTAGCCCATTCGCCTCTCCCGCGGGACGTCTGCGTGCGTCTGGACGGCTGGGCATGTGATGAGCGATTCGACGCCGCCGAGGGATTCGGCGAAGGTGAAGAGGCGAACCGATTCGAGGACTTTCGGCATGTCCACGGACTCGTTCGGGACGAAGCTCAGCATTCCGCCCCTGCCGGTGTAGTGCACGCGGTCGATGAGGGGGCTCTCTTCGAGGGCGGCCGCGACCTTTCGCGCGTTGTCTTGGTGGCGCTCCATGCGCAGGGCCAGCGTCTTCATTCCGCGCATGAGCAGCCAGCTGTCGAAGGGTCCGAGGGTCGCGCCCGTCATGTTGAGGCGAGCGGCCAGTTTCTCGGCGAGGTCCTCTCGGGAGACGATCACGGCGCCCGCCAAGACGTCGTTGTGCCCGCCCAGGTACTTCGTGGCGGAGTGGAGGACGACGTCGGCGCCCGATTCCAAAGGCCTCTGGAAGATCGGCGTGTAGAAGGTGTTGTCTACGGCCACGATCGCGCCTGCCCGCCGACCCATATCGACGATTCGCTCAATGTCGATCTCGACCATCATCGGGTTGGTGGGCGTCTCGATGAAGACGAGGTCTGCCGGCTTGGACAGGGCGGCGCACAGGCCTTGTTCGCCTATGGCGAAATCCACGTCGTAGACGCCGGTCTTGGCGAGCTCGTCGAAGTAGCGGTACGTCCCGCCGTAGATGTCTTCGGCGGCGACGATCCGCGAGCCGGGGGCCGCCAGGGAGACGACGAGTTCGGCCGCCGCCATTCCCGACGACGTCGCGAATCCCGCCGTGCCGCCTTCGATCTGCGCGAGCGCGCTTTGCAGGACGTCGCGGGTCGGGTTGGCCGTGCGGGTGTAGTCGTATCCCGTCGAGGCGCCCAGTCCCGGGTGGGCGTAGGCAGTGGAAAGGTAGATGGGCGCGGTCAGCGCGCCGGTGCCCGGGTCGCTCGACGTGCCGATGTGCGCCAGAACCGTTTCGGCGCGACGGGGGGCCTTTTCGCGGCGGGAGGGTTCGGCGTGGGCGCTCACGAATCCCTCTCCGCCCGCTCGGCGTCCTCGTCCTGCCGGGTCTGCGAGGCTTCCTGAGGATCGCCCGGGGCCTCAGCGTCGGTTGGCGATGCCGAGTCGGCCGTGGCCCCGGAATCGTCCGGCGCTTCAGAACCGGCTGACGCTTCAGAATCGATCGACGCCGTTTCGAATGCGGCGGTTTCGAATGTGGCGGTCGCGGGAGCGGAAGTGGGCTCGTCGGACACCGATTGCGCCTCGACGGCGCGCCTGAGCCGATCGACCGCCTCCTTCAGCGTGCTCCGCGGGCAGGCGATGTTGATGCGGGTGTACCCGAGGCCTTCGTCCCCGAAGATCGCGCCGTCGTCGAGCCAAAGGTCCGCTTCGTTGACCATGAACTCGTCAAGCTCGCCGGCCTCGATCCCGAGATTGTGGATCAGCTTGCGGCAGTCGAGCCAGGGAAGGTACGTGCCCTCGGGTTCGACGATCTCGATCCCGTCGATTCCTTCGAGCGCCGCCGTCAGAAACTCCAGGTTTTCCGCCATGTGCTCTCGGAAGGCGTCGAGCCATTCCTCGCCCTCGTTGTAGGCGGCGCGGCAGGCGGCGAGGCCGAGGGCGTTCGGTTCGCTGTAGCCCGCGGCGTTCGACTCGCGGATGAAATCTTGCCGCCGCCTCCGGTCGGGGACGACGATGTTGGCGAGCTGGAGCCCGGCGAGGTTGAAGGACTTCGACGGCGACGTGAAGGTCACCGTTCGATTCGACATTCCCGGCAGGGAGGAGAACGGCGTTGTGCGGATGCCCGGATAGGTCAGATCGGCGTGGATCTCGTCCGCGAGGACGAGGACGTCGAGCTTCGCGGCGAGGTCGGCGAGTCCGAGCAGCTCCTCGCGGGTCCACACCCGGCCGACCGGGTTATGGGGGTTGCACAGGATCATCGCCCGCGCGCCCGAAGCGACGAACGTGGCCTCGAGGACGGCGAGATCGCGAATGTATCGCCCCTGCCCATTGCGCACGAGAGGCGCGTTGACCGCGGTGCGGCCGTTGTTTTCGACGATCGACCGGAAGGGGTAGTAGACGGGCTCCTCGATGACGACGCCGTCGCCGGGCTCCGTGAAAGCCCTGACGGCGTGAGTCAGAGCCGGGATCACGCCTCCGGCGGCGACGATCGACATCGGGTCGACCTCCCAGCCGAAACGGCGAGACTGCCAGGAGGCGACGGCCTCGAAATAGGATGCGTCCGGACTCGTGTACCCGAAGATTCCGTGGGCGACGCGTTCGTGAAGCGCCCGGACGACGGCGGGGGCCGTCCGATGGTCCATGTCCGCAACCCACATGGGCAGGACCGTCTCGGGGTACCCGCGGCGCTCACGGGCGTCCCATTTCAACGACTCCGTGTTCTCGCGGTCAATGAACGAATCGAAATCGAACTCTTTGGTCACCTGCACGCCTTTCTCCCGGTCGTCGAAGCATCGGTGCGGTTTCAGGCGCCTGCGGCGAACGCAATGCGCGGCCCGGAACGCCGTTCCGGCCGGCTTCGACAGCCGCCCATCGACCGCGAATCTAGATTACCAAGAACCCAGATTGCCAAGAACTCGGGCAGTCAAAACTCGGATTGCCAAGAACTTGGGCGATTAAAGGACCGCCGAGAGGGCGCGAGCATGTTCGTGACCGCTCCGAGGCTCAGGAGGCTGAACGTCAGCGACGCCGTCGCAAAGGGTTTTCTCGGGACGGTCGGCTGGGGGCCTCCGCGAACCGGTGTCTGAGGGGCTTGGCCTTGAGGAAACTCGTCCTGCTCGGCAACGGAGGCTGGTCGACGGCCGAGGCTGCCTGCTCAGCGGCAGAATCGGGGCATAAGACGATTGGGCGGGGTTTCCGGCCTAGAGGCCGTCGTGGGGCGCCGCCCCTGTCGGAGGCGTGCCCGTGCGAGAGTAATAAACGGCGTGAGGATGATCCCTGATCGCCCGAATGCCAAGCCAGCGCAGGCCAGACCCTTTCCCGGCTTGCCGGTTCTCCGGATGGAGTGCAACGTGCAGTGACCGAAGCGGCGCCGTTGCCCTCCTCTTTGTTCGAAGGAAAGGCTCCGACGTTTGTGTTTTCTTTCGCACTCAATTCGTTTGGGTCTAATGTGTTGAAACCCTTATTTTCGATTTCTTAATCTTAGTTCTACACATATTTGTGCTCTTTGAATTCTGATATTCGTGCAGCGACGTCGTAAACGGCCACCGTGACGTCGTCTTCGTCCAACCGGCCGTCCGCTTTGCCTTGGCTCGCCGCCCTTGGCCGGCTTGTTGGCGAGCACGGGGATTTCGCCGGCCGCCGCTGCGCCGCTTGATTCCCCTGCAGGCGCCCCGTCCTTGCTGTGCGGAAATGTTCGTCGACGCCGCAATGCGACGCGGGGCCCAGAATGTCGTTCTGAGCCCCGCACAGATTGCGAATCTTGATTGCCCGGACGCGGCGGCGCGAAGCCCGCCGAACTGGACTGCCATGGGCGCGCCGGGCGGTTCGCACGTCCGACGTCGCGTGGGCTTCATCCGAGTATGTCCGCGATTCCTTTTAAAATCGTGATTACAAGCACGGCGAGAATGGCCGCAATGTAGCCGATGATCGTGCCGGCAATGGCTTCGGGCTTGCCCCCTTTGCCCGTCTTTCGGATGTCGTTGAGAGCGACGTGCCCGAGGATGACGCCCACTATGGGCAGGAGGAGAGCCAAGGAAGCGATTCCGAGCAAGGCGGTCACGATGCCCAGAAGGCTGCACGCCAGCGATGCGATTGCCAGAGGGTTCATCCCGCTGGCGACCGGCTGGCGACCTCCGTAGGCCGCCGGGGGCGGCACCTGTCCTTGGGGGAAGGGCCCCTGGTTTTGGGGGAAATTGGGCGTCTGCGGCTGTGGAAGGCCTTGGCTGCCCGCCTGATGGTTTTCGTTTGGCGATGATACTTGCTGCGAGTTTTCGTTTGGCAACGAGCCGTGCTGTGGGTCTTCGTTTGGCAATGACATCGCTCCCCTTTCTCTCGATGTTTCAGGTCTCGCGGCGATCCGGATCGCACCTGATGCCCGCCGGCGTGAACGACCTCGGAGTGCCAACTCATAGTAGCGTGAAGGCGTACAAAGGCAAAGTTGAGATACCATTCTGCCCCATCCGCGTCCGTGCGCAACGCTCTTGCGTCCGCCGGCTCCAGCGACCTTGCATCTTCGGCCCGCTCGAAGCTCGGATGGTCCAGCGAGTCAAGCCGCCGGCGACAGCCGTGTCGCAAATCGGCGACATTCGTTTTTCGCTCATGTCGAAATCAACGCCTAAATTGTCGAAATATCAATGAATATTTGCCGTCAGGAAAGAACCGCGATTCGCTGGCGCAAATTGAGTGTGTCGCAGACACTAGAAAACGAAGTCGATCTCTGGCACGCTGTTTTTAGTTGGATTGAAGCGATCCACACTTCTACAACTCAAATAAATTCATCGCATTGCGATCATGCCGGATCCGAGGCGTGCGGCTTTCGTTCCCACCTTCAGCGGTCGCCCCAACGTCAACTGTCTCTGCGCGCACCCGTCACGAGTTCGGAAAGGGTCAGGCAACGAGAGCCTGAGCCGTTCGACGACGGCGTCGGGCGTTGCGACAAACCGCAAAAGAAACCACGCAGCTTTCTGGGTCCGGTCTCCGCCCCGCGAGGGGCGGCGATGAAAGACCACGACAGGAGATATCCATGAACTATCCCCTCTTCGCCGTCGACCTCACAGCGATCGGGGCGCTGGCGTTCGCGCTGTACTATCCACGACATCGACGCAAAGACCTTGCCGTCGCCCTCCTGGGCGTCAACATCGGAGTTTTTGCCGTGACCACGGCTTTGTCCACGGCGACTGTGGGCGCCGGGCTGGGGCTCGGCCTGTTCGGCGTGCTCTCGATCATCCGTCTGCGCTCGACCGAGCTGAGCCAGGTCGAGGTGGCCTATTACTTCGCCGCGCTCGCCATCGGTCTCATCGGCGGAATGGGCGAGGGCATGTCCCTCGGCATCGCGGCGCTGCTCATCGCCGCGATCATTCTCGCCCTCGCGGTGGCCGATTCGAAGCTGGTGATGACGGGTTCGAGCCACATGACGCTGGTTGTGGACAGGGCCCTTTCCAATCCGGAAGAGCTTGCGCGATACATCGAGCGTCGCACCGACATGAAAGTGCGCGAGGTGAGCATCGTCAGGCTTGACTACGTCAACGACTCCACCATGGTCGACGTCCGCTGCTCGAAGGGGCGGGCCCAGATCCGGGAGACGAAGTCGTTGAGGGCCGCCTGATGGCCGTGATGTCTATGGCGGGCGAAGCTGAGGTGAAATCGAGTTCGAAGAGAGACGGATTCGAGCTGCTCGGCTTGCCGGAGATCTCTCTGCGTGAGCTGTCTGTGCGGGCCGAGCTGCTCAAGCGGACCGACCGCAAGTACCTCGTTCCGGACAGGACGGTCGTCGAGATGGTCGGCTTTCTCTGCGACATCGGGGCCTGCGCCTTGACGATCGACGGGCTTCAGACCTTCGGCTATCTCTCGGATTACTACGACACATTGGACTTCGCCCTCTACCGCGCGGCTGCCACAAAGCGCCGTCGGCGTTTCAAACTCCGCTCCCGGGTCTACCTCGATTCGGGGCTGCACTTCATGGAGCTCAAGACCCGGTCCGGGCGAGGCCAAAACGTCAAAGACCGCCTGCGGCTGGAGGACGTCCGCTCGAAGGACTACTTCTACCGCGGCGACCCCGCCGAACCGCTCAAGCGTTCGGAGGTGCTCCGTTGGGCGGCGAAGCTGCTCGTTCGCCGCGGCGTGACGGCGACTCACAGGGAGGGTTTCAGAACCCTGGCGAGCCTTGTGCCGTCAAGCCGCTCGTACTACCGGCGTTCGACGCTTTGCCTCCCTGACGATTCCAGGTTGACGATCGACCAGGGCCTCGTGCTCGCGGGCGCCGGAGAGGTCTCCGGGTTCGAGTTTCCCGAAGTGGTCGTCGAAACCAAGTCGAGCGGGCGCACGTCCGACGTCGACCGGTGGCTGTGGTCCCGCGGCATACGGCCGTCCCGAGTGTCCAAATACGCCATTGGCACGGCAATCGTCCATCCCGAATTGCCGGCCAACCGCTGGCATTCGACAATGACCAAACTAGGACTAAGGAGATAGCTATCCGATGACTGGGAAAATCCAAAGACACGCGGCGGCGGTCCTCGCCGTTGCGGGCCTCGCCCTGGCCGGCTGCGGCGACGGAAAATCGAACCCGAGCGGATCGAAGTCGACGTCCAAGGGATCGTCGATTGTGGGCTCCGGTGAGACCGACGGGTTGAAGATCCTCGATTCGCTGCGCAGCGTCTCCGGAAAGAAAGTCCCCACGGGAGGCGACATTTACGCGTCGTCCGTCAAGCCGAACGGGGCCACTCCCGAGGCGGTCATGGCGGAGAACCAAAAGCCGCACGCCGATTCCAACGACGCCGATTACAAGGAGTCGTCCGCGACGACGATCCAGCTCGACGGCACGCCGAAGGTTTCGGGCAAGGGCGCGAGCGCGACGCAGGACGCCGTGACCATCAAGCAGGACGGCGTCTACGTGCTCTCAGGCTCCTTCAACGGGACGGTCACGGTCGAGGCGCCGGACACGGCGAAGGTGAAAATCGTCCTCAAGAACGCGAACATCTCCTCGTCCAAGGACTCGGCCATTCGGGTGAAGACGGCCGACGAGGCGGTCGTCATCGCCGCAGAAGGCACCTCCAACAGCCTGTCCGACACCTCGAGCTACGCCGGCAATGCGAAGGGGCCGTCGGCCGCCCTCGCGTCGTCCGCGGACCTCACCGTGGGCGGCAAGGGCGAGCTCAAGGTCACCGGCAACGCCAACGACGGCATCTCCAGCTCCGACGGCCTCGTCGTGACCGGCGGGAAGATCAGCGTCAGCGCCCCCGACGACGCCGTGCGCGGCCAGGACTACGTGGTCATAGCCGGCGGCACGCTCGACCTCAACGGCAAGGGTAACGGCATCAAGTCCGAAAACGAGACCAAGTCGGGCCGCGGATATGTGCTCGTCACGGGCGGCGACCTGACGATCAACGGCGGTTCGTCCAACGCCGTGAACGCGAAAACCGAGATCGTCATCGCAGGCGGCAACATCAAGATTGCGGGCTCCAAGGAGGGCATCGAAGCGGCGCACGTCCTCCTTGCGGGGGGCAAGGCCGACGTCAAAACGACCGACGACGGCATCAACGCCACCGGCGTCAGGCCTTGGCTCTCCGTCTCCGGGGGCGAGTGGCGCCTGGACACCGGAGGCGACGGCTTCGACTCCAACGGCGCCGCCTACATCGGCGGGGGAAAGATGACGATCTACGGCCCCACCGACACGCGTGCGGCCTCGCTCGACGCCGAGACCGGCCTTGAAATCGACGGCGGCACCCTGTTCGCCGCGGGCCCCTCGGGCATGGACGAAACGCCGTCGTCGGGCTCCTCTCAGACGGCGATCAAGGTCGACGCCGCGGTCAAGGCGCAGTCCACCGTGACCGTCGTCGAATCGGGGGGCAAGGAACTGGCCAAGCACACCCCCACGAAGGACGTGAGTTCGATCTTCTTCTCCTCCGCCGACATTGCGAAGGGCAAGGAATACAAGATCGTCGTCGACGGCCACGAGATCGCCAAGGCCAAAGCCGGCGAGTTCAAGTAGGGCGAAACTGCGCGGGCCCGGCCCGCCGCCTGCCTTCCAGACGCGAATCCCGCGGAACATTTCCAGGCGTTCCGCGGGATTCGTCTGTCTAGAGCGGAGTCCGCTTTCCTAGAACGAGAAAAGTCCGCCTAAAGCGGGATTCGCCACCTGGACGCATTCGCCACTGGGCGCCGTCGATCGCAAGCGCCTCCGGCGCTGCCGGGTTGAATCGCGTCAGAATCGCGTTGCTCAACGTAAAACAAAGTTCGAGATTATTCCCAGAAAAGCTTCGGATAAAACATTGGGAAAATCGAGCTGCGTTTCGCATTCTTGACGGGTCGGCGAAGCAATGCCCGCAGCTCGGAACGTCCGGGTGCGCGGGGCTCGCAAGAAGGAGGCAGTATGGACGTCCGACTCTTTGCCCTTGACATAGCGGCGATATGCGCGCTCGCGTTCGCGCTGTACTATCCGCGCCATCGGCGCAAGGACCTTGCGGTCGCACTCGTGGGCGTCAACATCGGGGTGCTGGCAGTGACAACGGCTCTGGCCACGGCGACCGTGGGCGCGGGGCTGGGGCTCGGCCTGTTTGGCGTGCTCTCGATCATACGTCTGCGCTCGAGCGAGCTGAGCCAGGTCGAGGTGGCCTACTACTTCGCCGCCCTTGCCATCGGGCTCATCGGCGGCCTCGGATCGGGAATGCCGTTCGCGGCGGCGTCCGCCCTCATCGGCGGCATCGTTTTCGCGCTCGCCGTCGTCGATTCCAGGCGCGTCATGTCCGGCTCCCGGCACATGGCGATGGTGGTCGACCGCGCGATCGGCGACGCCGACGAGCTCGCCCGGTTCATTGAGGCGCGCACGGGCATGGCCGTGCGCGAAGTGAGCGTCGTCAGGCTCGATTACGTCAACGATTCCACGACGGTGGACGTGCGATGCGGCGGGAAAGCGGCCGTCGAGAGCGCTCGGCCCCGAAACCTGAGGGCCGCCTGATGGCGGTTCCCGACATGCGAACGGCCGACGTCGTCGGCGAATCTTTCGCGCGGTTGCCGGAGATCGCCCTCGACGAGCTCGCCGCCAGCGCCTCGCTTCTCACGAGAATCGATCGCAAGTACCTTCTTCAGGCCGACGTCGCGGCGGACCTCGTCGCCTCGCTGGCGGCGAGCGGGGCGCGCGCGTTGACCATCGACGGGCAGTCGGCCTTCGGCTACCTGTCCGACTACGACGACACGCCTGATTTCTCTCTCTATCGCGCGGCCGCCACGAAACGCCGCCGGCGTTTCAAGCTCCGCTCTCGCGTCTACCTCGATTCGGGGATGCACTTCCTCGAATTGAAGACTCGTTCGGGGCGGGGGCACAACGTCAAAGACAGGCTCCGTTTGGAGGACGTCCCGGTGGGCGTCTGCGCGGCCATACGCCTCGGGCGCAGCGTGAAACGCCCCGATCTGCTCGTTCGGCCCGAAGTGCGCGAATGGCTGGCCGAACGCCTGGCGGACAGGGGGATCGCCGGAACCCGCCGCGAGGCGCTGAGGGTCGCGGCCAGCCTGACCCCGGCGGCCCGATCGGTCTATACGCGTTCGACCCTTTGCCTGCCCGAAGGCTCTCGGCTGACGGCCGATCGCGACCTCGTCCTCTGCGCGCCCTCGGGCGACGCCCGCGTCGAGGTTCCAGGCGTCGTCGTCGAAACGAAGTCCGCCGGGCGCGCCTCCGCCGCCGACAGGTGGCTTTGGAGCAACGGACATCGCCCGCTGAGGATCTCAAAGTACGCGCTCGGCGTCGCGTCGATCCGTCCCGAATTGCCCTCCAACCGTTGGAATAGGGCGATGAAAAGACTAGGAGACGAAAGAACATGAAGAAGAACCTGAGAAAGAAATTCGCGGCCGTCGCGCTCACAGCGGGAGTGGCTCTGGGCGGCTGCAAAGTCGGCTCCTCGGAGGCTTCCGAGGTCGGCGCGGCCTCGAATTCCATCGCCTCGGGCTCGTCGGCGGGCTCCGCAAAATTCGCCGCGACGGACGGCGATGGTTTGAAGACGCTCGACTCCCTGCGCAGCGCGTCCGAGAAGTCCGTTCCCTCCGGCGACGTGTATTCGACGACGGTGACGGCCGCCAAAGCGACCGTCGAGAGCGTCATGGCGGAGAATCAGAAGCCGCACGCCGATTCGAACGACGCGCAGTACGACGCCGCCTCGGCGACCAAGATCTCGCTGAACGGCGCGTCCGCTTCGGTCGGGGGCTCCGGCGCCGCGGCAAGCGAGGGCAAAGTGACGATCTCCTCGGCTGGAACCTACGTGCTTTCGGGCAAATTCACCGGCCAGATCCTCGTGACGGCCGCGGATTCCGACAAGGTGAAAATCGTGCTCGACGGCGCCGAGATCTCGTCTTCGACCGACGCCGCGATTCGCGTGAAGAGCGCCGACGAAGCGGTGGTCGTCGCCGCCGAGGGCACCGTCAACTCGGTGTCCGACACCTCAAAGTACGCCGATTCCAGCGGCCCCACGGCTGCAATCGCCTCTTCGGCGGACCTGACGCTCGGCGGTGCCGGGACGCTCAACGTGACCGGCAACGGCAACGACGGCGTCTCCAGCTCGGACGGGCTCGTCATTCTGGGCGGCAAGATCAACGTCAAGGCCGCCGACGACGCCGTGCGCGGCCAGGACTACGTCGTCATAGCCGGGGGGACCCTCTCCCTTCAGGCCAAGGGAGACGCGGTCAAGGCCGACAACGAGACCGCCTCGGGCCGCGGATACGTGCTTATGACGGGCGGAAACGTCACGGCGTCGGCGGGCTCCGACGCGATCGACGCGACGTCGGACGTGGTTCTCGCCGGGGGCTCGACGAAGGTGGCGAAATCGCAGGAGGGCGTCGAGGGCGCCACAATCCTCCTGGCCGGAGGCTCGGCGGCCATAACTTCCAGCGACGACGGGTTGAACGCCACCGGCGGCGACTCGCCGTGGCTGTCCGTGACCGGCGGCGACTGGACGGTCAACGCCCAAGGCGACGGATTCGACTCGAACGGCGCAGGCTACATGGGCGGCGGAAAGATGACAGTCTGGGGGCCCACGAACGGCGGAAACGGCGCCATCGACGCCGAAAGCGGCCTGACGATGGCCGGGGGCGCCCTTTTCGCCGCGGGATCCCAGGGCATGGACCAGGCGCCCGCGACGTCCTCCGCGCAGGCCTCGATCAAGGTCACCGGTCAGGCGAGCAAAGGCTCGACCTTCGCTGTGTTCGATTCGAACGGCAAGCAGATCGCCTCTTACACGCTCGTGAAGAACGCGGGTTCCTTCGTGTTCTCCTCGCCCGACATCGTCAAGGGAAAGAAGTACACGATCAAGGTCGACGGCGAGCAAGTCGTGACCGCCACGGCCGCAGACTACGACGAAAACCGCATGAGCATGCCGGGAGGCCGGAGGTGACGAGAGGCGGAAGACAAAGGGGAGGCAGCCGATGACGGGAGGCGGCGGACAAAAGGGGAGACGGCTGATGGCGGGAGGGGCCAGGCAACAAGGCGAGGCTGTCGGCGACGAGAGGCCGCCGGCGATCGCGCTCTAAACGCGACACGCCAGAGCCAGACACGCCGATCCGGGAGAAGATGCCCATCGGGGAGGCGGGGGAATCTTTTCCACAGCTTGTGGACAGTTCGGTGGAGTTTTCCACATGTGTGGACCTGTTTCATCCACACGTGTGGAAAACTCCGTTTCTCCGGTGCTGCGAAAGGCAGCCGTCAGGCTTCGCTTCGGCGGACCGTTTCGCCTCGTTGGATCGTTTGCCTCGACGGGCCGCCGTCTTTCGGCGAAGGCGAAAAGGCCTTCGTGGGCGCTGCGTGCGCGGCATCGAGTCCGCAACGGCCGCACTCGCGTCGGCTTTCGCGAAGAGGCTTCTATGGGGCTCTTGCGGAACCGAATTTGTGTCGGAGGCGCAGGGGAGAATCGTTTCAGCCGCCCGCCGGGCGGCCCGAAACACCCGGTTTGGTGTGGAAAGGAGGAGGATAAGTCGGCCGGTCGGCGTGTCTGTGTGCACAGCTTCTCCACCAGAAAGGAGAGGCAGTCCACAGGGCGAATGACAAGGGTGTCACTTGTCACCCGGACACAAGCCCTTGTGGTCTAACCGAAAACCGACCACAAGGTGTAGTGTCTTCGCGTGTGCCGCTCAGGCGGCGCGACATGGATTTGATGCGTACCCCGGGTTGGTCGGAGACGACCCGCCCAAGGGATCGGAAGGAGCGGCTCTTATGAGCGTCACTGTTTACACCAAGCCTTCGTGCGTTCAGTGCAACGCGACGAAGCGGGCGCTGGCGAAGGCCGGGCTCGCCTACCGCGAGGTGGACCTGACTCAGGATGCCGAGGCGCTGGAGACGGTCAAGGCGATGGGTTACCAATCCGCGCCCGTGGTTTTCGCCGAGGGCGACCACTGGTCGGGCTTTCGCCCTGACAAGATCAAGGCGCTGACGGCGGCCGCTCGAGAGTCGGCGGCTGTCACAGCGTGACGGTGAACGGGGCCGAGCGGCGCCTGCGGCATCGCCCGGCCCCGTCCGGAGCCCTTCACAGATCGGCAGGCCACGGATGGCAAAGCTCGTCTACTTTTCATCGGCGACGAACAACACCGAAAGATTCGTCAAGAAGCTGGGCATGCCCGCGTGCCGCATTCCGCTGCGCCCGAAAGAAGGGCCGCTCCGCGTAGACGAGGAGTACGTCCTCGTCGTCCCCACATACGGAGGGGGCAACGCCAAGGGCGCTGTCCCCAAACAGGTCATCAATTTCCTCAACGACGAACACAACCGCTCTCTCATCCGCGGCGTGATCTCGGGGGGGAATATGAATTTCGGCGCGGCCTACGGCTTGGCCGGCGACATCGTCGCCGCCAAATGCCACGTGCCGCACATGTACAGATTCGAATTGCTCGGGACGCCCTTGGACGTGGCCCGGGTTCGCGAAGGTTTGGAGAAGTTTTGGCAGCAAGCACGTTGACGGACACGGGCGAGGAGAGCTACGAGGACCCGAATCTCGACTACCACGCCCTGAACGCCAAGCTCAACCTCTACGACGCCAATGGCCTCATCCAGTTCGACGCCGACAGGGCCGCGGCGCGCCAGTACTTCCTCCAGCACGTCAACAAGAACACCGTCTACTTCCACGACCTCGAAGAGAAGATGGAGTACCTCGTCAAGGAGGGGTATTACGAGAAAGAGGTGCTCGACCAGTACCCCTTCGACTTCGTCAAGTCGCTCTACAAGGCGGCCTACGCCAAGAAGTTCCGCTTCCCGACTTTCCTGGGCGCCTTCAAGTACTACACGTCCTACACGCTCAAGACCTTCGACGGCACCCGCTACCTCGAGCGCTATGAGGACCGCGTGTGCATGGTGGCTCTCACGCTCGCCCGCGGCGACCAAGATCTCGCCGTCGACCTCATGGAAGAGATCATCTCGGGGCGCTTCCAGCCCGCGACCCCCACATTTCTCAATGCGGGCAAGGCCGCCCGCGGCGAGCTCGTCTCCTGCTTCCTCCTGCGCATCGAGGACAACATGGAGTCGATCGCCCGCGGCATCAACTCCGCGCTCCAGCTGTCCAAGCGCGGCGGCGGCGTCGCCCTCAACCTGTCGAACCTGCGCGAGCTCGGCGCCCCGATCAAGAGAATCCAGAACCAGTCCTCGGGCGTCAACCCCGTCATGAAGCTCCTCGAGGACTCCTTCTCCTACGCCAACCAACTGGGCGCGCGCCAGGGCGCCGGAGCCGTCTACCTCCACGCCCACCACCCGGACATCCTACGCTTCCTCGATACGAAGCGCGAGAACGCGGATGAGAAGATCCGAATCAAGACTCTCTCCCTCGGCGTCGTCATCCCGGACATCACATTCGAGCTGGCGAAGAACAACGAGGACATGTACCTCTTCAGCCCCTACGACGTCGAACGCGTCTACGGCGTGCCCTTCACGGAGATCTCCGTGAGCGAGAAGTACCGCGAGATGGTCGATGACAAGCGCATCCGCAAATCGAAGATCAACGCCCGCGCGTTCTTCCAGACCCTCTCGGAGATCCAATTCGAATCCGGGTACCCGTACATCGTCTTCGAGGACACAGTGAACGCGGCGAACCCGATAAAGGGCAAGGTCACGATGTCGAACCTGTGCTCGGAGATCCTCCAGGTTTCCGAGGCCTCCGAGTACAACCCGGACCTTTCGTACGCGCACGTGGGCAAGGACATCTCGTGCAACCTGGGGTCGATGAACATCGCCAAGGCCATGGACTCGCCCGACCTCGGCAAGACGGTCGAGACCGCCGTGCGCGCCCTCACCGCCGTTTCGGACATGACGGACATCCGCTCGGTTCCCTCCATCGAACGCGGGAACGCCATGAGCCACTCCATCGGCCTGGGCCAGATGAATCTGCACGGCTACCTCGGCCGCGAGCGAGTCTTCTACGGCTCCGAGGAAGGCCTCGATTTCACGAACATGTACTTCTACACGGTGCTGTTCCACGCGATCCGCGCCTCGATGGAGATCGCGCGCGAGCGCGGAGAGCGCTTCGCCGGATTCGAGGATTCGACGTACGCCACGGGCGAGTTCTTTGACAAGTACGTCGAGGGCGCGTGGGAGCCGACGACGCCGAAGGTGCGCGAGCTGTTCGCAAACGTCCACATCCCGACCAGCGAGGACTGGGCGGCGCTGCGCGAGGACGTCCGGCGGTACGGCATGTACAACCAGAACCTTCAGGCGGTTCCGCCGACGGGGTCGATCTCTTACATCAACCATTCGACGTCGTCGATCCATCCCATCGTCTCCAAGATCGAAATCCGCAAGGAAGGAAAGATCGGGAGGGTCTACTATCCGGCGCCCTACATGACGAACGACAACCTGGAGTACTACCAGGACGCCTACGAAATCGGCCCCGAAAAGATCATCGACACCTATGCGGCAGCGACCCAGCACGTGGATCAGGGGCTCTCGCTCACGCTGTTCTACCCGGACACCGTGACCACGCGCGACGTCAACCGCAACTACATCTACGCCTGGCGCAAGGGCATCAAGACGCTCTACTACATGCGAATCCGCCAGCAGGCGCTCGAGGGCACGGAGGTCGCCGGCTGCGTCTCGTGCATGCTGTGACCGTCGCGGTCTGGATTCAACCGTCTTAAAGCGATCTGGGCTCCTCAACTCTCTGGACCTGCCGAGCCCGCTTCCCCGAGCGCTTATCTATGCGGTTGCAGGCACCCCGCCGTTGAGAGGGCCGGGCAGCGATGGCCGGGATTGATGGACGCGTCAAGTGGCGGCGGGTGTTGGGAAGCTTGCTCAACGGGTCGCTTCAGCGGCTCATAAAACCCGCCCCGGCGGTTCGTGAAAACCCGGCCTTGACTGCTCTTGAAAACTTGGCTCATGAAAACCCAGCTTCTGAAAACCCTCTGATTTCACCGACAGGCCAGGGCAGCCTCTTTTGCGAGCAGCTCCAACGCCGATATGCTGAACACGTGATCGAATTCGAGTCCGTCGGAAAGACGTATCCCGGCGGCGCGGTCGCCGTGGAGAGCTTCACGTACACGGTGCCGAAACATCGAACCGTCGTGCTCGTCGGCTCGTCCGGCTCAGGCAAGACGACGCTGCTGCGCATGGTCAACCGCATGGTCGACCCGACGTCGGGAAGGGTGCTCATCGACGGCGTCGACGTGCGCGAAGCCGATCCCGTCAAACTCCGCCGATCCATCGGATACGTGCTTCAAGACGGCGGGCTCCTTCCGCATCGCACCGTCGCGGACAATGTCGCCACCGTGCCGATCCTCAACGGCACGCCAAGGCGCGAGGCCCGATCCGCGGCGCTGGAGCTTCTCGAACGGGTGGGGCTCGACCCGGAGCTCGGCGCCCGATACCCGGCTCAGCTTTCCGGGGGTCAACGCCAGCGTGTGGGCGTGGCGCGGGCTCTGGCCGCCGAGCCCGAGATCCTGCTCATGGACGAGCCCTTCGGCGCCGTCGACCCCATCGTTCGCCGCGAGCTTCAAGACGAGCTCGTGCGTCTGCAAGGGGAGATCGGCAAAACGGTCGTCTTCGTGACGCACGACGTCGAAGAGGCGTTCCGCCTGTGCGACGAAGTCGTCGTGCTCGGCGAGGGCGGAAAGATCGCGCAGAGCGGCACGCCGGAAGAGATTCTGGCCGCTCCGGCAAACGACTTCGTGCGCACCTTCGTCGGCGGGACGAAGTCCAACCAAACGCTGCGCGTGCGCCAGGTCGCCGGGCGCAACGTCGCCGTCGGCGAGGACGGACGCCAGGTGGGGGTCATTGAAGGGTTTGACGGCCTTGTCGGCGGCAAAGGCGCGAGGGACGACGACGCCCGGGAGCAGGACTCCCGAGGACGGGAGGCGCAGCCCCGCCTGCCGCATGCCTTGGAGGCCGCTCGGAGTTCTCTGCGCAAGGCGAAGGCGCGGTGGAGGCTCGGAGGCAAATCCGGCGACTCTGCTGAAGGCGGCCCGGTGTGAGCTGGCTGAGCGAGAACTGGCGGTGGGTCGGCGAACTTCTGCGGGCGCACCTGTTCATCGCGCTTCCGGCGACGGCCCTGGCCGTCTTGGTGTCTGTTCCGATCGGCCGCTTCGCGCATCGCTTCCCCAAGGTCGGCGGCGTCATCCTCTCCGGCGCCACGCTGACGTACGCGATCCCGTCGCTGCCGCTGCTCGTGGCCGTGCCGCTCGTCATCGGAACGCCCCTGCGTTCGCCGCTGACCATCATCGCGGCTCTCGGCCTGTACGGCATGGCCCTTCTTGTGAGGACGGCCAGCGACGCCTTCTCCTCGGTGGACCAGACCGTGATCGACGGCGCTACTGCGGTGGGGCATTCGCGCAGGACGCTCCTGTGGACGGTTGAGCTTCCGCTCGCGGTGCCCGTGCTCGTCTCGGGAATCAGGGTCGTCGCCGTCTCGACGGTGGGGCTTGTGACGATCGGGGCGCTCGTGGGAATCCCCAGCGTCGGCACGCTCCTGACCGACGGTTTTCAGCGGGGGATAACGGCCGAGGTCGTGACGGGGGTCGTCGCGACGGTCGCTCTGGCGCTCGCGGTCGACGGGCTCGTCGTCCTGCTCGGCAGGCTTCTCACGCCGTGGACGAGGGCCGGCAAGGCCCCCGGCGCGAAGGGGGAGCAGGCGTGAACTATTTCCTCTCGGCCCTCAGATGGCTTGCCGATTCTGCCAACTGGCGGGGCCCATCCGGCATCGGCGCGAGGCTCCTCGAGCACATGATCCTCACTCTCGGCGTCGTCGGGATCGCCGCCGCGATCGCCCTGCCGATCGGGATCGTCGTCGGCCACACGAGGCGAGGCGCGGGCTTCGTCGGCGCCGTCGTCGGCTCTGCGCGGTCGATCCCGACCCTCGGCCTGTTGACGATTTTCGGTTTGATCTTCGGGATCGGGCTCGACGCGCCGATCATCGCGCTCGTCATCCTGGCGATTCCCTCGCTTCTGGCGGGCGCCTATTCGGGGATCCAAGCCATCGACCCCGCCGTGCCCGCAGCTGCGACGGCGATAGGGATGAGCCCCGCCCAAGTGGTCTTCCGCGTGGAGCTGCCGCTGGCTCTGCCCGTCATCGTGGGCGGACTGCGCGCGACAGTGCTCCAGGTGGTGTCCACGGCGACGCTCGCCGCATACGTCGCGGACTGGGGCCTCGGCCGCTTCCTCTTCGCGGGCCTGCGGTCCCACAATTACCCGTTGATGCTCGGCGGATCGCTCGCAGTCATCGCCCTCGCGATCGTGTGCGAATTGCTCCTGTCCGCTCTGCAGCGGGCAACCGCGCGCCGCGCCCGCCCACGCCGCTTCGAAGGAGTGACATTGTCTTTCATCGCACGCATTCTCCGAAGGGTCGCCGCGAAGGGCGGCCTCAGGCGCCTCCGCCCGGAAGAAAGCCGCTTCGCGGGCGCCGCGCAAGCCGCGTCCGCCGAACGGGCTCAAGCCGCGCACGCACGTCGGACGGGCGCCGGATCGCGCGTCGCGTCGTGCACCGCGCCCGCGAGGGCGCCGCGCTTCGCCAAGGCGGTCGCGATGCTCGGCGCCGTCGCCCTCGCCGTCGGCTGCTCCAACGCCGATCCCCTGCGCAGGTCCGACGGGAAGGACCGGGCAGGCGAAACGATCGTCGTCGGCTCGCAGGATTATTACTCCAACGAGATTATTGCGGAGATATACGCGCAGGCGCTCGAGGCGAAGGGCTACAAAATCGAGCGGCAGATGAAAATCGGCCAGCGCGAGGTCTACATGCCCGAGGTCCGCTCCGGCTCAATCGACGTCTTTCCGGAATACACGGGCAATCTTCTTCAGTACATCGACTCCAAGGCGAGTGTGACGGCCCCCGAGCCCGTATATCGCGCACTGGAGAAGAAGCTTCCGCGCGAGCTCACTGTGCTCAATCAGGCGCCGGCCGCGGACCAGGACTCCTACGTAGTCACCGCGAAGTTCGCCTCGGAGAACGGAATTCGCACCATAGGCGACCTCGCCAAGGTCAAGGGGCGGCTGGTGCTTGGCGGAAACTCGGAGCTCGAATCGCGCCCGTACGGTCCGAAAGGCCTGAAATCGGCATACGGTGTGGACGTCTCTTTCACGCCCATTGAAGACTCGGGTGGCCCGCTGACGATCAAATCGCTGCGCGAAGGGCGCGCACAGGTCGTCGATCTGTACTCCGGGAACCCGGAGCTCTCCACGGGGGAGTTCGTGGTGCTCCAGGATCCGAAGAACCTCTTCCTCTCCTCGCACGTCGTTCCCCTCGTCTCCTCGAAGCTTCCCGTTCGCGCCGCCAGAATCCTCGACCGCGTCTCCGCCAAGCTCACATCCGAAGACCTGCGCGCGATGGGCGCCCGTTCAGTCAAATCCGGCCAGCCCGCTTCGAAGATCGCCAAGGATTGGCTCAAGGGCAAGGGGTTGGGCTGACTGGTTGGGCTGAGAGGGTCTGATGGTTGCCCTATCTTATTTATAAGACGATTAAGGGATACTTTTCCCCACTTTATGTAAATTCCTTGACTTTTATTTAAGTGTTTGAAAGGTTGGATGTATAAATTGAATTGTTTACGTCAAGCCAGATAGATACATTTTAGAGGAAGGTGAGTGTTTGTGGGTACACAATTCGCTTTGACCCTCGGGGATCAGACTGAAGCCGCGCGTTCGGTCAACGAATCCGCCGCCGACTTCGCCGACTTGCTGAAACGATTCGGCGAAGAACTTGAAGGCGGGTTGTCTTCTTTGGCTTTCTCGGCAATTGCGACATTCGGGGAGGGGATCGGCAAGTGGTTTGAAGCGGCCAAGCCTTTCCCGGAAGGGCTTGTCAACTATTCGAAGGCGTTGGCGGCGGTCGATTCGACGACGGCGGAAGCGGACAGAAAGTCGACTCAGGAGTTTTGCGCCGTCTACGAGGAAATAGCGGCATTGATGGGAGGCGACGAATGAGCGAGAGAACCTTCAAATACAGCGAGTCCTCTTTGGTCGAGTTGACCACTATGGTTGAAAACATGAGCGCGAATGTGGAAGATCTGATTTCCACTGCGCGAAAGAAGACCGACGGCCAAATCGGAGGGTGGAGCAGGGAGTCTTCCTCTCGGCAGGCTCAGATCGCTTTCGATCAGCGGCTGGGGAATCGCACGGAAAGTTTGACGCAGGCGCTGGATGAAGCGGCCAACGCTCTGGGCGACATCAAAGACCTGGCCCACAACACAGAAGTTCGCAACGTCGCCGTCATGGACTAAGGGGCGAGAATCATGCCCAGTTATGATTTCGAAGTGGACCTCGAGTCCCTCATCAACGCTTCGACGAAGGCTAGCGAGGCAGTCAAGCAGAAGAAAGACCAGGATATAGAGGACATCGTTCCCACGGAGAGCGATGTCGGAAGCGACACCGTCTGGAAGGCCGTTGACGATTTCCAGGATCGTTGGGAACGCGGGATCAACGACATGACCGAAGACATCGAAGAAGTCGCCGGACGTCTGGGACAAGTCGCTGCGAACTACGTGGATTTCGACAACAAGGCGAAAGAGCGCATGCAAAAGTTCGCTGAGGCGACGAGCAATCTTGACACTTCGGCACTGATAGGAGAGCAAGATGGGAATTGAGCATACCGGCGCGCCGACCTTCTCTATCTCCGGAAGTCCCTCGGCGATACGCGACAAGGCGACGACGATGCGTTCGCGTTCCAGTCAGTACCAGGTTTTGTCTGATTCGCTGTCGTCTCTGTCCACGGACGGATGGACGGGACGGGCAGCCGACCGATTTCGTGAAAAGTTTTCTGTGGAGCCCGGAAGGTGGCAGCAGGCCGCCACCGGGTTCGCGAACGCGGCCGACGCCCTCGATTTGTATGCGACGTCGTTGGAAAACGCCCAAGCAACCGCGTCCGACTGCAAGAGCAACTACGAAGAGGGAAATCGGATCACCAAAGAGGCTCGTGAGGAATACGACGCCGACGTCGAACGCGGAAAGCAGGAGAAGCGCGAATGGGAGGCGGAGAACGGCCCCGGGACGTACACCCTGACGATCGAACCCTTCTCCGACCCCGGCGAATCCATGCGAGACCAGGCGGTTTCCGATTTCGATTCGGCGGTCAGCACGTTGGAGACCGAAGCAGAGACTTGCGCGAGTACGATACGAGCCTCGTGCGAGGGCGCCCCTGAAAAACGCAACTGGTTGGAGACCGGGGTGGCCGCCGTAGGCGACTTCCTTTATGGCGCGCTTGAGGCGTGCGTAGACCTGGGCAAGTTTTTGTTTGACATAAGCGCGTTCGGTCCGATTTTCAATGACCTGATCCCCCTTCTCACGGGAGAGCTCACTCCTGAAGAACTTGCGATGAAATGGCAGCTGAAAGGCGAGTCAGCCCTCGCATTCGGGAAAGCCCTGTGGGAAAACCCCCTCGAGGTGGGAAAAGAAATTGGCAAGGGGGTGCTCGATTGGGACACGTGGGCCGACAATCCCGCCCGCGCCCTCGGCCACCTGGTTCCCGACATCGTGATGGCGGTCGCGACAGCCGGCACCGGCACGGCTGCCACCAAGTCGTCGTCCCTTCTGGCGAGGCTGGGCGCCCACGCGGACGACGTCGGCGACGTCGCAGGCGCGGCCCGCCGTGTGGACAGGGCCGCCGACGCCGCCGAGACTTCCCGGAAGCTCGACAAGCTGGACCTCGCGGAAGCGGGCAAGGCTCCGAAGGACTTTCCGGAATCTGGCCTGACCAGAGAGGCGTGGGAGCAGAGCATTGACGAATGGTCGGGGAAGGTCGCTGACGCCAATCCAGGCTTGGACCAGAGGGCAGTTAGAGGCCTTCATCGCTACACGACCGACGAGGGGTACACTGCGATGAACGGCGCCCTGCGGGGAGGCGGCGGATCGGCGGAGACGCAGAGGCTCATTGAGGACGCGACGAGAGCCCTCGATCGGTTGCCGACCCCCGATCCGGGCGATCTGCACAGGGGCACGGCGTTGCCCAAGGGGGTGGTCGACAAGATGCTCGACGAAGGCGCTTTCTCCGACCCCGCTTTCCTTTCCACCTCGCGGAATTCCTCGGTGGCCGCGGATTTCGCGGAGACAGCCGCCGAAAAGTCTCCGGGGAACATCCCGGTCGAGTTCAGAATCAAGGGCGGCACGGCCCCCGATGTCCAGCAGCTCTCGGCCTACGCGAACGAGGCGGAGCACCTTTACAAGCCTGGGGCCAAGTTCAACATCCTCGAAATGACGGAGAAGCAATTCGGATCCAGGCAAGGTTGGAAGGTCATCATGGAGGAGGGGTAGCGCCTGATGCGGCATTCCGAATGCACTCAGCTCAGACTTCTCCAATGCGGCGAAAGCCAACGAGCCAACGAAAGAGGCGCGACAATTGCCAAGCGACGATTTGAGTCCAGACTCCCTTCTCAAGGTCATCCTCAGCCTTCCTCCCACTCCGGGCGTGAGCTTCCGCGGGTGGGTCCATCCGGCCGACCTCGGGACGGTCGACGTGGCGACGAAGCTCCTGACTGCTGCGTCGGTCGACATAGCGGTTGCCACCGCGGGTTTCACGACGTCGGAGTTGGGAATCGTCGTCGGGCGTACAGGCCGCGATCTCGGAGCCTTTTCGGCGATGCCCGAAGCGGAAGAAATCACCTACCCTCCGGGAAGAATATTCCGCGGACATCCTCTGACGACGGTCGACGGGCTCAGCGTGCGAGTCTACGAGGAGTGGACAATAGACGACGGCGGACAGCCGGTCTCGATGGGAATCGACCCGAGCGAAGTGGTTGCCATGGTCTCCGCGATGATCCCGAAGGCCAGAGGCAAGGAACTCGCCGTTCCGCGAGAATACTGCAAACGCTTCACGTCCCCGCTCGAGTGACGCGTGCGCGGTCTGCCTATGCGGCGCCCGGAGGGGCGAGATCTGTCAGCGGCGGGAGAGGCCAACGCGATCGCTCCCTGAGGGGGCGCGCGAGCGGCTTCTGAAAAGACAAGCGGGGCCGGGGCTGGAAGGGCCGTATGCGAGCCCCACATGAAAGATTCGGAGAAGGAGAAGTGCACAGATGTCTGATTCCAAGGCAAAGCCAGAGGGGGCTGAGGACGCAGCAGTCGCCGTCAACGGCGTCGTCGATGGGCGGCGGATATGGATCGAAGAGGAGCCCTGGTTTCTTTTCGACGGCGCCTTTCCGGTGCGCTTCGAGGACGGGGCTCTCGACTGGAGGCGGCTTAGCGAGTCCGAACGCGAAGAGGTGGTGCGAGTAGACGCCCGCATGCGCGGCTTGTACGGAATCGCGGACCCGGCTCCGCGGGTGCCCGCTCCCGCGCCCGACGTCCCGTGCGACCTGGGCTGGTTCATGCCGATTTCCACGCGCAGAGCCCTGATGGACAGACAGGGGCGCGTGTGTGAAGGCTGGCTTAAGGGATATCACGAAGTCACGGGGGAGGGGCGCTTCGCCCTTGAGTTCGCTCTCGACGGCGAAAGCTGGTTTCTCCTCAGAGCTGACGGGCTGCCGTGGGCCGCTTCGAGGCATGCCCGCTACTCACGCGTGCCGTCGGTTTGGGTCGATGTGGACATGTGGCGATACGAAGGCGGCGATTTCCTGGAGATCGGAATCGACGTGGAGCGCCCCGAGAAAACGGACCGCGGACGGTTGAGGACGGTCTACATCGAGCGGTGGCCCGACGACGAAGCCAGGTACGGCACGTGCCCGGGTGCGGGCGAGCCTCGCGAAGTTCTGACGCCGATACGCTGGGACGGGCGTGTATGGTGGCGAAATCCCCGATGGTGGGAAGGCATGTTTCCGTCAAATGAGAGCGGACGCGGGATCGACTACAGGGGCCTTGCTCCGACGCAAAAGAAGACGGAGGGGGCCGTTTCGGCCTATTGCAGTGCAATAAGGCTGTGGGACGAACCCATCGTCCACTACACCCGAGAGCGCCAGGCCCGATGGACCGAGCCGATCGGCCCGGGCGTGACGCTCGAGGATTTGCGCAGGCACTACGAGTCGATGGGCTTGGAGTCGCCCTACTGAGTGACTGAAGCACTCTGCCAAGAGCATGCGGGCGTCCTGGCGCGGATTCAGGCCCTCTGCGCCCGACGATCTGACCCGCCGCGCCCGACGATCTGAAAGGTGCCCCGCGGCCGACGGCGGACTCAGACGCCGGCGGACTCTTCTTTCTCGTCGTCGCCGGGCTTTTGCTCCGCGCCTGACTTCAGACCTTTGCGCGTCGTCCTTCCCTTGCGGTCAGGCTTTCCGGCCGGCTCGACGCCGACGCCGCGTTCGGCAAGGTCCGCCTCGATCAGGAGCCTGCGGGCACGGGCCAGCCTGCGTTGCGCCGCGAACAGCCTCACGAGCGCCACGGTGAGGAAGACAGACGCGACGGCCGCCGTCGCGAAGAACAGCGGCGAGGCGATGAGCTGCAAGACGCTCACAAAGTTGTTGAAGAACACTGAGGGCTCCAGACGGTCGGTGCGTTGCTGCGGTGTGGCAACAGCCAAGCATATTTTGCACGTTCATTTCGGCCAGGGAAAACCGCCGCTCCGAAGAAGCACCGGCCAAGGGGCGCATGGGCACGCGGCCAAGGAGGGCGCGCAGGCTAAAAGGAGACACGCAATTCTGAGGCAGAGGCGTCGGCGGGCCGAGAGGAGGCACTAGAATGGATCGCTGGGAAGGCATCGCCGCACGACGCCGCGAGTTCGCTTTGCGAAGCCGACGCGCCGCCGGGGAATTCCTCGGGCATGCGCGACGTTGAAGCCAGCGGCGTCCAAACAGGAGGGCAGATGGCGAGAATCACAGGGTGCAGGCGGATCGTGCTCGCCGTGGTGTGCGCGTGCCTCATGCTGGCGGGCTGTTCCCGGCCCATTCTCAAGCCGCCTGTTCCTCGTCCGCTTTCGGAAGGCGGGCGGGTCGCCCTCGACTCCCGCGCCAAGGGCCACGTGGGCGGCAACGGCTTCTGGACCAGGGACAGGCTCGCCCGGGCAGTCAGGGGCGGCGGCCCGGACCAGCAGAAGCAGCCGTCGGCCCAGGCAACCCAGCTGCCCGCTTCGGCCCTGAACGACCCCAAACTTTCGAACGTCCAACTCGGCGAGGGGACGGTGGGCGTCGGCGAGAACTTCATCGGACTGCCGCAGACGGGAACCTTCTTCTACCGCACGGGGCCGCGCTCGACCGCCGAGTACCACACATGCTCCGGCTCCGTCGTCAATTCGGCTTCGGGGACGATCGTCGTCTCCGCGGCGCACTGCTGGTACAACGTCAACGCCCAGTCGGTCGTGTTCATCCCCCAATTCTCGTGGGTGAACGGCCGGGCTCGAACGCCGTACGGGGTCTGGGAGATGTCCGGTTCCACCATCCACATCGACCCCCGTTACGAGAGCGAGGGCGACGACGGCGTCGCCTACGACGTCGCCGTCCTCAGCGTCGCCCCGAACGTCGCCAACCAAACGATCCAAGAGGTGACGGGCGGGTTCGACATCTCCCTCGACGCGCAGATCGCCCAGCCGAAGGTGGAGATCGTCGGCTACCCGGCCGACGACTCCAGCAATTCGACGTACACCGCCGCCTACCCCCGCCACTGCCTCAACTCGACCTCCGAGTACCAGGAAGCGGGCACGTCTTTCTTCAACATCAAATGCTCCGGAATGGCCAGCGGCGTCTCCGGCGGGCCGTGGCTCGTTCCGAAGACGGTCAACGGCGTGACCAAGTGGTGCATGGTCGCCGTCACGGGCGGCGGCCAGGACGGCGGCGGATACACCGACGACGAATCCGTGGGCGTGCGCATGTCCGGATTCGTCACCGAGCTCATCGCGAAGGCCGAGGCCTTCGACATGTCGAAAGCCGGCGACTGGAGCGGCGCGCGGCTCATGGCGGCCGGCAACTTCGGCGCCGTGGACGGCGCCGACGACCTCGTCGTCTCCTGGCGCAACGGGACGATGGACGTCTTCCTTGGCTCGGGCAGCCTCACGTTCCCGTTCATGGCCTCGCGGAGGGTCTCGCGCGGGTCGTCGTCGAACCTGCCGCCGCGGATGCTCACGACCGCGGACCTCGACGGCTCGGGCCAGGACGACCTCGTCGCCCTTGGGCAGGACGGGAAAGTCATGATGCTCCAGGACCCGGGCTCGAGAGGGCCCCGCCGGCTGATGCATCTCAACCCCCACGATCCGCTCGAATGGGTTCAGGCACGCCAGATCATCGGCGGCGACTTCAGCCCGGACGGCGACCACAAGAGGGACGACCTCCTCGTTGTGTGGGCCGACGGCACGACGAGCGTCTATCTTCACGTGTCCAAACACGGGCTGGCCAGGGACAAGCCGTGGCCCGTCCGCGGCCTCAAGGGCCTGGTCGGCGACGAAGGCGGCGCGAACGGCCCGCTGGCGAGCGGGATCGACGGCGTCGTCGCAGCGGGGGACTTCGGCGGCGGCCGCCTCACGGACGTCATGGTGGTAGGCAAGGACCGCAGCGGAAGGTTCGCCGCGTGGCTCATCACCGACGACGAGCCGAAGGGCGGCCTCCCGGTTTATCGCATCGCGCCCTATGACATTCGCGCCGCGGGAATCGATCCGAGCCAGGTCAAGGCGCTCGCGGCGGGGGATTTCGACGCCGAGGGAACGGGTTCCGACGTCGTCATCGACATGCGGGGATCGCGGGTGCTCATGCTCGCCAACGTGAAGGCTGGCAAGAATCCGACGCCCTCCGACGTGACGGCGGTCGTCAGCCGGTGACCGCGTCGGCGGCCGTGCAGGCATCGGCAGGCCGGCGGACGAATGCCGTCGACGGGCTTGGTTTCCGGCTCGCGTGCCCGGGCTTCGCGTGCCGCCTAGAGAGCCGCGCGTCCCTTTTGGGGACTCGTCGCCAGAGATTCGGTTCGCAATTTGTTGCAGACCGTGAAACAGTAGGGAGGTCGGCTCGCAAGGTCCTCCCGGAAGGAGAATGAGAATGACCCGTAGGCCGTTCGCGCGCACATCGGCCGCGCTCGCGGGTCTTCTCATGGTCCTCGGGGCCTGCGGCCAAACGCCGAAGCCGACGCCGCCGTCCGGCGCGGGCACATCCGCGACGGAGCCCGCTCCCGCGCCCACTCTTGCCGCCCTCAAATACGCACCGAAAATTCCGGGAACGGCCGCTCTCCTCGAACGCAAGGAGAGCGGCCCCGGCGAACTCGCGGGCGTCGTCGTCAGCGGAAAAACGGTCGTCTCCGTCCGCCACGACTTCAAAGCGAAAAGCTCGGAGCTGGCCGGATACGCGCCGGGCGAGGCGAAGGCCTCGTGGAAGAAGACCGCAGACGGCTGGGTCGACTGCGTCGGAGACTCGCCCACCGTGTGCCTGGCCTCGAACTACGAGGACGGCGAATGGTCGGTGGGCGATCCGCGCATCCTCAATCCGGCCAGCGGGCGGTTCAAAGACCTCAGCGTCGGCCCCGCCGGCACCTTCCAGTTCGTCGGCGTGCGCGAAGGCGTCGCCTATTTCCTCACCTGGGACGGAACGAAAGACGTCCACGTGACGGGGTTCGACGCCGACGGCGCCCCCGTCGCGGACAAGAACTTGAGAATAGCCGCGCCAAAGGCGGCCGCGCCAGAGACTGAGGGGGCCGAAAGGAAGCCCTCGGCGTCGGCGGGCGAAAAGGCTTCGCCGACCCATGGAAAAGCGTCTTCCTCCGCGGCCGCCAAGCGGCCGAAGACGCCTCGGGCTTCGAGCGCTTCGCCTTCGAACGGCCCGTCGTCGGACGGCGTTCCCTCCGGCACGCCACCGCAAAGGAAGTCCGCGCACAGGCCGGCGGCCAGGCCTCCGGTCTCCCAAGCCACGGGAATTCGCGCGCAGATGACCGGTTCTTACCTCGTCGTGCGGACGGACTCTATGTCAGGCGTCTACTTCACCCGCGGAAATCGCTTTGTCAGGAAGGATTTCGACGGCGCCTGCGCGGCGCTCAAGGACGGAGTGGTCTGCGAAACCGAATCGGGCCTGGTCGGAATCGGCGCCGGGGCGGACGACGCGTGGGAACTCGAAGCCGACGTGACCGTGCTGAGCTCGGCCGTCGAGTCCGACTCCAGCCTTGCGGACGCCGAAGCGGACATGCGCTCGCGGCTTGGCCGGGCCAGCGGCGCGGGCGACGGGGCGCCTGGCGAGGACGCCGAGGCTTCGGCGTCGCCGACGCAGTCACACGACGCCGGCGGCGACGCGGCGGGCAAAGGCACGGCGGGCGAGGGCTCCTCCTCCGATTCGAGCGACGCGGCGCACCCCCTTCCCCCGGGCAAGCGGTACTTGGCCGCGGGGCCGAAGGCGCCGGTGCTCCTTTCCGCCGGCGACGGGAAGCTCTCGATCGACGGCAAGCGCAGCGCAGCCATCGGCGAGGCGAAGGTCAAGGGCGTGGACCTCAGCCACGACATCGCCGTCGTCAACGTCGAAACCCACGGCAAGTCTGCGGGCGAGTCCAAGGCGCCCGCCATCGTTTCGTCGATTCTCGTCGACGGCGACGGCGCGACGGTCGCCGGAATCGACAAGACGCGCGCCGACCAGCTGCTCGCAGAGGCGAACGGAGGCGACGTGCTGCGGCCTTACGGCTTTGCCTGGCAGGGGAGCCGTTTGGTCTACACGGACCTGACCGAGGCGGTCATAGGCGTGTATCGAACCGCGGAGAAGGGCAAATGACGGCGCGGCGAGACGACGGGCGAGGGCCCGGCACGAGCGGCGGCGAACAGACGAAAGTCCGCGTGGACGTTTGGCTGTGGAGCGTGCGCCAATGCAAGACCCGCTCGCTGGCGACCTCGGAGTGCAAAGCCGGACACGTCAGGGTGAACGGCGAGACGGCCAAGCCCTCGACTCCCGTCCGAGTCGGCGACGAAGTGCGTTATCGGTACGAGGGATTCGATCGGATTCTCAAGGTCACGGGCGTCATTTCGAAGCGCACGAGCGCGCCCCTGGCGCAGGCGTGCTACGAGAATCTCACGCCGGAGCGCCCGCGCGTGCGCATTCCCGTGATGAGGCGCGAGCCCGGAACCGGCAGGCCGACGAAGAAGGAACGGCGCGAGCTCGACAGGCTGTTTGGCCGGGACTCCAACTTCGGCCGCCTCGGCTGACGTCGCTGGCCGAGAATGCTGCGCCAATCAAAGGGCGGCGCGGGGAGAAGAATCTGGCGGTCCGGGAGAAAGATTTAGGACTCCGCCCTGGCTGGGGAAACCGTCTCTGGCGAACCCGTGCTCTCAGCCCCGCTCGGCGGCGCGATTCGCTCCGCCGAGAGCAGGCCCGCGACGTAGTAGGAGAAGCGCCACATCGCCCACTCCAAGGGCCCGCGTCTGTAGAAGAGGCGCCACAGGCCGCATACGATCAGGGCGCCGACGGACATCCACAGCACGGCCTCCCAGCTGTTGTTCGCAAGGTCCGGCATCGTTCCGAGGATCACGAGATGGGTTGCGTAGACAGTCAGCGACATGGAGCCGACTGCGGCAAGCGGCCGAAGCACGTTGCGGGAAGCCCGGCCGATGAGCAGGCACAGCCCGGTCAGCGCGATCGCGAAGCCTCCCGATCCGACCACTTCGAACACCGTGTTGGCGTGAGGGTTGGCCGTAACCAGCTGCGAAGCTGGGTCGAAGGCGACCGGCGCCCAGTCGAAGGCATGCTCGCGCTGATCGCTGTCGGGGTCGGCCGGAGGCGGATCCGCTTGGCCGTCCGACGACGAATCGGGGGAGACGTGGCTCCCTCCGCTTTCCTCCGTCACAACGGCCCCGCGCACCTGCAGAGTGTCTCTGGAGTCGAACAAAGTGTGCGTGAGGACGTAGCTTCCCCCGTACCCGAGGACCATCAAAGCCGCTCCCAAGGCGACGAGCTTCGCCTGGTGCCTCGCCTCGGCGATGCATGACTTGCCGATCGCCATTCCCGCGAAGATGAAAGCCATGTAGACCAGCCCCGGGTAGTTCCCCGCGATGAGCATCGTCCATAGGAACGGGTCGTTCTCCTGAGCGACAAGCCCGAGCGAGGCCGTCACCCATACGATTGCCACAGAGAGAATTGGGCCGACGACGGCCGTTGCCGCCGCAGCCGTCCACAGCTTGCGCACGCTCCACGATGTGAAGGGCAGGGCCAAGACGAACCAAACGGCGTAATAGCTGAGGACGACGATGACGGGCAGATTGAGCAGAGACGTCAACATCGAGAGGAAGACGAGCATGAAGGCTCGTCCGACGATGCGCTTGCGCGCAGTCGCCATCCGCTCGCCGGTGTAGGGCGCGTCCCTGCCCGTGAGGAGGGACAGCGATATGCCGGCGACCAGGGCAAAGAGGATGACGGAGCGCCCGTTGGGAATGTCCGACAGGATTGAGTGGGCCGAGGACCACCTGTCGTCGCCGTCGCCGATCGGCGCGAAGTTCACGTAGATCATTCCCAAGACAGCCAGGCCTCGCGCGACGTCCAAACCGCCGATTCGCCCGAGCCGTCGGGTGGTTTCCCCGCCCGTGGACGCGGAACGGCCGCCCGGGCCGTCCGCCGCCGAATCTTGCGGGTCGAGAGCGTCCGGCTCCTCCGGCAGGGAGGCCTGCGTCTGAGCGGCGGCGTCGGAGTCTCCGGCGTCGTCGCTTGGGGAAAACGAAGCGGGCTCGGTGATGCTCATGGCACAAGTCTAAGGGAGCAAAAGGGGTGAGGGCTAAGGCTTGCGTGCGGAGGCCTGCCGGGCGGGGTCCGCCGGGCTGGCGCGTCCGTTCCATTGCGCGCCGCGACGTGGAAGAATGTCGGGGTACAAGCGGGCAACCCTGAACGAGGAGAATCATGACGCCGCCGAAGATCAAGCTGGTCGATTCCGTCAAGGCGATCAACTGGAACCGAATCGAGGACGAAAAGGACCTGGAGGTCTGGGATCGCCTCACCGGCAACTTCTGGCTCCCTGAAAAGATTCCGCTCTCGAACGACATTCCTTCGTGGAGCACCCTCAAGCCCCACGAACAGCAGATGACCACCCGCGTGTTCACCGGGCTGACGCTGCTCGACACCGTGCAAGGAACCGTGGGGGCCGTTTCGCTCATTCCCGACGCCGTCACCCCGCACGAGGAAGCGGTTCTCACGAACATCGCCTTTATGGAATCAGTTCACGCCAAATCGTATTCGTCGATATTTTCCACCCTTATATCCACTGAAGAGATCGACGAGACTTTCAGGTGGTCGGAAGAGAACGAGTATCTTCAAAAGAAAGCCAAGATTATCCTCGACTACTACCGAGGTGAGGACGCCGAAAAGCGCAAGGTGGCCTCGACGATGCTCGAATCTTTCCTCTTCTATTCGGGCTTCTACGCTCCGATGTACTGGTCCGCGCACGCCAAGCTGACGAACACGGCCGACCTCATCCGCCTCATCATTCGCGACGAAGCCGTCCACGGCTACTACATCGGCTACAAGTACCAGAAGGCACTGGCCAAGGCCTCGCAGGAGCGGCGCGACGAGCTGCAGGAGTATGCCTACAGCCTGGTGATGGACCTCTACGACAACGAGGAGCTTTACACCGAGTCTCTCTACGACGAGATGGGGCTGACCGAGGACGTCAAGATGTTCCTGCGCCACAACGCGAACAAGGCCCTGAACAACCTCGGGTACGAGGCGCTGTTCGGACCGGACCAGACCGCCGTCAACCCGTCCATTCTCGCGGCCCTCTCGCCCAACGCAGACGAAAACCACGATTTCTTCTCCGGGTCGGGCTCCTCCTACGTGATCGGCACGGCCGAGGCTACGACCGACGACGACTGGGACTTCTAAGGGGCGAGGCTCCCGGCCCCGCGGGTGGCGATTGTCACTGCCGCCGCGGGGCTTGATTTTTTCTTCGAGCGCTCCGACGCCGCCGCCCGAGGTTGACCACTAATTCAAACAAAACCCCTGTTTTTCTTCTGGGCGTTTTCGAGGCGTCCACCCAAAGTGGCTGGCCGGCTCGGCTTGTGGGAGGACGAGCGAAACCTTTGTTTTCCTTACTCTTGACGTAGTCGCTCCGGTTCACGCACTTGGAGCGGCCTTCCGCGGCCCGTGTGGGGATGCGGGCCGCGGGGCGGTGCAATTCGACGTCGTCCCGCGCGGCCTAGGAGGGTTTCTCCGTAGATCGTTCGGAATTCTTGCAGGCGCCTTGTGACTGACTTTACATACGGGCAGAGTTCCCCATAGCCTCGGCGGGGCTGAAAAAGACCGTTTAATCTACGATTGTCCTATGCCATGGGAACCATTCCCCACACGTGTCGACATTTGAATAACGCCCATGGCTTAACACGCAAGGACAACTTCATGACAACTTCCTCACCAATTGGGGTCCGCCGGAAAACGCCGGGGATCTTCACGCTCATTTGCACGCTCGCGCTGAGCTTCGGTGCGCTTCTTTCCATGCCCACCGCGGCGAGTGCGAATGAAGTCAAGGTTGTAACCGGCATCACGGTCGAGAACACGTCGCGCGACAGCCAGTCGACGCCTTACCACGTGTGGGACATCACCAAGGTGAAGTTCACCGTGGACACGACCGGATCCGGTGCAAAAGCCGGCGACACCTTCACCATCGGCCTGCCCGACTCGATGCGCACCCAGATCACGTCGTTCCCGATGTACGCGAACGACGGCAAGACCGAGGTCGCCAAGTGCACGGTTCCCGGCGGCGCCGGCCAAACGCTGACCTGCACGTTCACGGACTACGTCAATTCCCACCCCGACATGCAGGGCGGAGGCTGGGTTCGGACCCAGATCTCCAAGTCCGAAGGGGTCGGCAACTTCACGTTCAAGGTTCCCGGAAACCCGATCGTCGTCGGGATTCCAGGCGGAATGATCAAGCCCGGCGACCTGCGCGGACTGCCCGAGAAGGCCTATAAGCAGGGGTGGGTCGAGGGCGAAGTCAGCCCCAACCTCTTCTACTGGAGAATCTGGGTCAACGCCGGAGCCTACGCCAACAGCGGGCAGATCACGGTCAACGACACCTTCAGCGCCGACCACGGCGGGTACAAGCTTTCGGACGAGTCCGGACGGCAGCCCGTTTTGCGCGTGTGGAAGGATTCGAAGAAGTTCGAATCCGGGGCCGACGCCGACGAGACGATCAAGGTCGGCCAGAGCGTCGGCGGCGGAACCTTCCAGTTCCAGCCCAACGAGAAGGGCTTCGCGGCGAGCTGGCCCCGCCAGGACGGCTACGTCTACGAGCTCGGCTACTACACGGTCCTCAAGGACCCCTCGCAGGTCAAAGTCGGTGACGCCATACAGAACCACGCGAACGTCAACGGTTCGGACGTCAAGAGCGACGCTGCGATCGCGACCCTCGGCGCCGGGAGGCTCGACGGGGCCGGCTTCGGCTCCATCAGCGTGACCAAGGCGCCGCTCACGGGCGACGCGGCCTCGCAGGTCGACGCCGCGAAGGAGTACACCGTCAAGGCCAGCTACACGGTCGGCGGCAAGGAGAAGTCTGACACTCTCAGCCTCAAGGCCGGCGGCCCCGCCAAGACGATCGGCTCCCTCCCCAAGGGCACGAAGGTCACCCTCTCCGAGATCAAGCCGACCGACGACGGAGTGACCTGGGGAGACCCCGTCTTCTCCTCGAAGGATTCGAACGTCAAGGTGGCCGACGACGGCAAGAGCGCCGTCGTCACCGTCGGCGACAGGACGCTCACGTCCGTCGTCGTGACGAACAAGGCGAACCGGGTCGCCACGCCTCCGGCGCAGACTACGCCTCCGACGCCGATCGCGCCGCCGACGACGCCGGGCGCCTCCGTGCCCCCGGTTCCCTCAACCCCCTCGGTGACGCCTTCGACTCCGACCGCGACGCCTTCGATTCCCGCAGCGACGCCTTCGACTCCGACGGCGACGCCTTCCAAGCCCTCGCTTCCCGATACGGGTGCGGCGGTGCTCTGGCTGGGAGTCATCGGCTTGCTCGCGGTGGTGGTGGGCGGAGCCCTCATGTTCCTCCGCAAAAGGGACAAGGGCTGAGGCAGAAGTGCCAAGGTTGAGGCCGAACTAAGGGCCGATGCCGAAACTGCAAAGGCTCGGGCGGGCATCGCACGCACTTCGGAACCGCTCTGAATCGGAAGGCGCCGAGACGCTCCGAGCCAGGCGACGAAAGGCCGATGCAATTCGGGCCGACCGGCGGGCTCCCCGCAAGCGCATCACGCGCTTGCGGGGAGCCCGCCGAATAGTCGGTTCCCGGAAGCGGGGGCGCATTTTGCAACTCTTTGGCGCTGGTAGGGCAGGCCGTCGCGAACAGCATTAAGTCGGGGGCCGCGGGCGCCGTCTTTCGGCTCGGTTTCGCGCTGTGCCGGCGACGGCGAAACTCCCGTGGGAGAGGGAGAAAGCGGCCAACCGGACGGCCCAGAGTTCGGGAGGGCCGCGACGCTGCCGATATCATTGGCCCATGCCTACGAAGATTCAGCGCCAGCTTGCCGCCAACCCGCAGATTCTCGTCGTGTGCACGGGAAACATCTGCCGCTCGCCGATCGGCGAGGTCGTGCTGCGCAACAGGATCGAAGGAGCGGGTCTGGCCTACGGCGTCGCCAGCTGCGGGGTCTCGGACGAGGAGCGCGGCAATCCGATCTATCCTCCCGCCGCCAGGGTTCTCCGCGAAGCCGGGTACGCCGTCCCCGTGCGCAGCGCCCACCGGGCGACGCGGCGCGAACTGGCCGAATCCGGGCTCATTCTGGCGATGACGACGGGGCACGCGCGGGCCCTGCGGAGGATGTGCGCCGACGCCGGGGTCGACGGCGCCCGAATTCACCTGTGGCGAGAGTTCGACGGGGCCGGCCCGGGAGTCGCGCCCGACGGCTGCTTCGGTCCGGGCGGCGCGCTCGCGGACGGGAAAGAGGCCCGGGGCCGCTCCGAGTTCTACTACTCCAGCGGCCGGTGGGACGTGGCCGATCCGTGGGGCGGCGGGCCCGAGGAGTATGACCGCACGTTGGCGCAGGTCGAGGCGGGCGCCGACGGGCTGATCGCCGAGCTCACGCGGGGCTGACCTGACTGAGGCGGGGACCGCCAGCCGGGCCTCGCGCGCCCGCTCATTTCATTTCCTCGTTGCCTGCCTCCTGGGCCTTCTTCAGCCCCTCGGGGACCGGATAGGATCCGAGGAAGGTGTCGAGCAGCAAGGGAGTGTAGGCCTTGGTCCCCGCATTGACGGACGGGCCGACGGGCGGCTTCGTCGTCGTTCCCCTCGACGCCTCGACGAACGCCGAAACGTCCACGTTCCTCTTCCTCCAATAGTCGACGAAGGCCGACTGCGCGGCCACGGCCCCCGGGAAGGAGACGCCGCGTTCGGCAAGGGGCAGCTGGCCTTCGGCTGAGCCCAGCCATTTGAGGACCTTTGCCGTGGCCGCCTTGTGCTTCGTTTTTGCATTGCCGACGGCGGCGACCCCGTGAACGGTGGATATGCGGCCCTTCGGCCCGGCCACCATGGGGGCGATGCCCCACTTGAAGCCCTTGGCGTTGTCGGCGACCTCCTTGAGGTTGTACGGGCCGGATTGGAAGAGGGCGAGCTTTCCCTTGACGAACAGGTCTCGGGTGAAATCCCCATTCGTGTTGGTGTCTGCGGCGGGCGGCGCCACGCGGTGCGCATTGATCATCGCCACGAGGTAGGAAAAAGCGTTGTTGCCTCGAGGCGAGGCGAAGGCGAATGCGCCGTCGGAGGCCTGGTATGTCCCGCCGGCCTCGGCCAGGAAGGGGAGGTAGACGGCCTGCATGTCGGCCTGCGCGTTGAACCCGTAGGTTGCGATGTTCTTTGCGTCGAAGCCGTCCTCGCCCGGATGCCTGCAGCTCTTGTCGACGGTGAGCTTGCGCGCGGCCCCCAGGAGGGTGTCGCCTTCGCCCGCGTCGGGCGCCCACGTGAGATCCGAGGCGTCGACGCCCGCGGCCTCGACCGCGTCCTTGTTGTAATACAAGGCGATGGAATCCCACAGCTGCGGAACGCCCCACAGCTTTCCTTTGCGCGTGTAAAGATCGACGACGGGCTTCTGCCACTCCTCGTGGTCCGAGCCCACGGCGTCCTCGACGTCCATGAGGTTGCCGTTGTCGGCATACTGCGCGTAATTCGAGGAGTTGACCCAGTAGACGTCGGCCATGTCTCCCGAGGAGACGTCAAGCGGCAGGCGGTCCCAGTAGCGGTCCCAGGAAACCACCTCGACTTTGACGTCGATTTCGGGGTTCTTCTTGCGGAACTCCTTGAACGATTCCCTGTAGGCGGCCGCTGCCTCCTGGTCCCACACGCGGAAGGTCACCCGCGTTCCGTCCGAGGAGTCCGAGGAGGAATCGGCCGGGGAGCATGCGACGAGGGCGAGCGTCGCTGCCACAGCCAGCGCGGCGAGCTTCCTCTTTTGGCGTGTGAAGAGGCCATGGAGCATCATGGGTGTCCTTTTCGTGACTCGCTCGAAAATGCGGTGTTCGAGGAGGTTGAATGCGGTGATCTTGTGTCTTTTATCCTATAGAACACATTGGGCAGTCGTTGTATTCCATCCAGCGCGCCGCAGTGATTACTGATACGTATGCGATGTTTGTTTCTTTTCGGTGGCCCGTGTGTTCATTGCATGCCGGGCTCGCACTGCGGACCACGTCCGGTTTTCCGCGGATCGCTTGGCTCTGCGAGCCGTTGGGCTGTTCCGCGACGTGTGCGGGCCGGCTCCGGGCGGCAAGGCCGCGGCGCGAATCGCGCGAGCCCGGCGCCCGGCGGTTCAGCGAAGCCCCGAGATCCCCAGGGACCTGACAATCTGGCGATGGAAGACGACGTAGAGGACGATGAGGGGCGCAAGCGCCAGGACGGTCGCTGCCATGACAAGCGTCCACTCGTCGGAATGCTCTTGCTGCAGCGCCTGCGTGGCCACCGTGAACACGTGCCACGTCGGTTCCGGGGCGATGATCGACGGCCACATGAAGGAGTTCCACTGCGAGACGACGGTGATGAGCAGGAGCGTGGCCAGAATCGGGCGATTCATGGGAAGCATGATCGACCAGAGGGTGCGCCAGTGGCCTGCGCCGTCGAGCTTGGCGGCGTCGAGCACGTCGCTCGGAACCCCCTGGAAGTTCTGCCGAAGGAGGAAGATCGCGTAAGGGGAGCCCAGAAGGAAGGGGACGACGAGTCCCGCGAAAGTGTTCTTCAGCCCGGCGTGGGTGAGCGCGGCAAACAGCGGGATCATCGTGACCACCGCCGGAACCATAAGGGTTGCGACGTAGGTCCAGAAGATGAACTCCCTGCCGGGAAATCTCAGGCGCGCGAAAGCGTAGGCGGCTAGCACGGAGCAGACCATTTGGCCGACGGTCAAGACCGCGACCGCCTGGACCGTCACGGCCAACGGAACCACGAAGTTCGCGCGGTCCCCGAACAGCGACGTGTAATTCTCGACAGTCGGGGAGGACGGCGGCGAAAGCGGGTCGCCGCCGGCGAACTCCTCCGGGCTTTTCAGGCTGGTGAAGACGGAGAAGACGAAGGGTGCGACCGTCAGGATCGCCCCGGCGGCGAGAAACGCATAGGTCGCCAACGTCGCCGCCCACCAGCTTGCCGGTTTGCGCGTCCGCCTGGCCGGCGATTTCGGCTCGGCGGAGATCTGCGCGCCGCGTGCGCGCCCGGCAGCGCCCCGCGTGTTCTCACTCACGTTCGTACACCGTCCGTTTCGAGAAATGGCGCTGCTGAATGAGGGTCGCCGCCACGACGAAGACGAGGAGGACCACCGCCATGGCGCTCGCGCGCCCGATCCGGTTGGGGGCGCCGAAGGCCGTCCGATAGATCTGCGCGGCGACGACGTCCGTGGTCCCGCCCGGATAGCCCGGGTTTCCCCCGGTCAGCCCGTAGACGAGGTCGAAGGCTTGAAAGGAGGAAATAAAAGACGTGACGAGCACGAAGAACGTGGTGGGGCGCAGCATCGGCAGGCGTATGCGCGTCAGAAGCCTGACCGGCCCGGCGCCGTCGAGCTTCGCGGCCTCGACGACGGACTGGGGAATCGCCTGCAGGCCGGCGAGGAAGAACAGCGAGATGTAGCCGACGTTTTGCCACACGTAGACGAAGGCGACGGTCGGCAGGGCTAGGGAGGCGTCGCTCATCCATTCGACTCTGTCGCCGACAAGCGCGTTGACGAGCCCGTTCGAGGGGTCGAGAAGCCATTTCCACACGATTCCCAGCGTGAGGGGAGCGCAGACCCACGGCAGGACGTAGAGCACTTGGAAAACGCCGGATCCGGGGAGCTTGCGGTTGAGGGCGACGGCGATGAGGAGGCCCGCCGTGACCGCCGCAGGGATCGCCATGAGGGAAAAAGCCGCGGTGACGAGGATCGAACGCCGGAATCCGGGGTCGCCGAGGATGTGCGCGTAGTTGTCCAGGCCGACGAAGCGCGGCGGCGATATGAGGTTCCAGTCCGTCAGCGAGGCGAGGAGGATGAAGAAAATCGGCGCGACGAGGAAGAGCCCCACGCCCACGAGAGAGGGGGAGAGCATGGCGAAGGCGGTCAGCCTCTCGCCGCGGGCCCGAGCCACTAAGCGGTCACCGTGAAGATCGTTCCCAATGCGACCGTGATGCCGAGCAAACACGTCGATGCCAGCATTCCCCCGGCCCACCCCGGCTTAGGCGAAAGCGGGCTGCGGCGCATGGGCAGGATGGGCGCGTCCGATTTGAGCTTGCGCGGCTGCTTTTTGAGCTGGGCCATGAGCTCCTTTTGGCGCGCGGAAGGCTCGTCGACGGCGGCGAGCTCGCCCTTGCCGGGCTCGACCTGCTGGAGCGCCAGAAGGGTCCCGACCTCGGGGTCCTTGGCGTGCTTCTTGCGCATCCCGCCGAGGGTGACGATCGATCGAAAAGGCTTCGCGCCGTCGACCGGCTGGACGACGACGGGTACCCTCAGGCCGCGCCTGGTGAGCCTCGACTCCACGGACTCCGAGGTGGCGAGGGTCCGCGCGACGACGGGGGCTCCCAGGCCGTCTTTCGGCCGCACGATCCAAGGGGCGAGGAAGAGGAAGGAAAGCCCGAACAGGAGAAGGCCCGCGTACAGGACGTTGCCGCTCGTCAGGCGGTCGCCGTAGGCGAGGACGGCCACAACCGTTCCGATGCAGTTGCCGACGAACAAGCCGGTTCCGGCGCGCCGCAGATTGTCGATGGGGCGGCTCGCGGGAATGACGGCGGAACTCAGGACGTCCCGGACGGGGTGTTGTGTAGACATGCGGCTCCTCGATCGAAGGGGTGGCTCCAGTCTATGCCCTGCCCGCCGCTCGATTTCGCGTGGCGCAGCCTTCGCGCGTTCCCGGAAGCCGCCGCCGCACCGCTCGCGCTCGTGCGGTCGCGCGCGTGGGCTGCCCTTGCTTAGGCCGAGCCTTGCTCGGGCTGCGCCGCCCGGACTGAGCCTTGCTTGGGCTGCGCCGACCGAAACGAGCGCTACTCGGGCTGCGGCTCGGCCGTGCGCCGCCTGGCGAGAATCTCTTCGAGGGGCCGGTAATGGGCGCGAACGGCCTTTCTGTACCCCTTGAGGTCGCCGGCCTCGGCCGCGTCGAGGATCGCGCGGTGCGCCCGGGCGGTGGCTTCCAGCCCGGCCTCGATGTGCTCGGCGAGGTCGGGGATCACCGCCATGTGCACGAGCCACAGCGCCGAGACCATCTGCTTGGCGATGGAGTTCCCTACGGCGTCCAGGATCCCCGAATGGAAGGTTGCGTCCTCTTCGAGATACCGTTCGCCGGCGGCGGCCTTCTCGTCCATGGCGGACACGGCCGCGTGGAGCACGGGGTTCTCCGTCCCCTTGAGCGCCGCGACGACGTCGGCCGAGATTCCCAGGTCGAGGTACTTCCGCAGGGCGACGACGTCGGCCAGGGAATCCGCCCCGGAGCCCGAGGTGAGCGAGGAGCGGAGAATCAGCGTGTCGACGAGGGGGCGCAGGGACATGTCGCCGACGAACGTGCCGCGCCCCTGATGGACGCGGACGATGTCGAGGGCTTCGAGCTTTCGCAGGGCCTCTCTCACGGACGAGCGCGAGACTCCGAGCTCGGCGCAGAGGACCGCCTCGGTGGGCAGCGGGGAGCCGGGCTGGAGGTCGTGGGAGAGGATGTAGGCGCGCACCGCCTGCATCGTTGCAGTGGAGCGGTTGACGAAGGGCGTCGCCGCGGCGGATTCGCCCCGCGGATCTTGGAATATGTCAGACGACTCGGCGATGATCTGTTGCAAGAATTTGTCAGACATCATATGCTGAGTATACGCGATACCCCTAGGGGGCGCACCGCTCACTACACTCAATGGAGAGGAATACCCATGAATCGCAAGAGGTTTGGCGCGAGGGCACTGGCCGTGGCGGCCGCGTGCACCCTCGCGCTGAGCGCCTGTGGAGGCAGTGGAGGCGCCTCCTCGACGTCGAAGTCTCCGGCTCCGACGGCCGCTCCCTCGCCCACCGACAAGCTCCTGACGGGCGGCGACATCAAGGCCGCGGTCGCCTACGAGACGAACAACTACCATCCGTCGTCGACGTCTTCGGCGTTGGCGCAGGGGGCGAACTGGCACGTCGTCGAGGGACTCTACGAACTCGACATGCACACGTACAAGCCATACAAGGCCCTCGCCGCCACAGACGACCCGGTCAAGGTCAGCGACACCCAGTACGAGGTCAAGCTCCGCGACGGAGCCAAGTTCTCCGACGGAAAGCCCGTCACGGCAGACGACGTCGTGGCCTCCTTCCAGCGCTCGATGAAGGAAGGAAACATCTATCTGCCGATGCTCTCCTTCATCAAGGACGTGCAGAAGAAGGACGACACGACCGTCTCAATCAACCTCAACTACCCCTTCTCGCTGGTCAAGGCCCGCCTCTCGCTCGTCAAAATCGTTCCGGCCGCGGCCTCCGACGAGGCCCTGACCTCCAAGCCGATCGGCACGGGCCCGTGGGCGTACGAGGCGATCGACTCGACGCACATCGCCTTTGCCCCCAACCCGAATTACAACGGCTCCAAGCCCGCCAAGGCCAAGCACATGGAGTGGAAGATCCTCAAGGACGACACCGCCCGGGTGACCGCGATGCAGCAGAAGACCGTCTCCGTCATGGAGTCGGTGCCCGCCGAGTCCGCCGACCTCCTGAAGTCCGCCGGCGCCCAGATCACCGAGGTCCAGGGCTTCAACCTTCCCTTCCTCATGTTCAACACGAAGAAGGCGCCCTTCGACAACCCGAAGGTCCGGCAGGCCCTCTTCTACGCCGTCAACACCGAGAAGCTCATCGACCTCGGCACGTCCGGCACGGCGACGGCGGCGTCGTCCTTCCTCCCCGAAACCCACCCGAACTACCACAAGGCTTCGACCGTCTACAAGTACGACCCGGAGAAGGCCAAGAAGCTCCTCAAGGAGGCCGGAGTCAAGAACCTGCACTTGACGCTCCTGACCACCGACCACACGTGGATCACCAAGCTTTCGCCGCAGATCGTCGAAGACCTCAAGGCGGTGGGCGTGACGGTCGAGCTGAAGGCGCTCGCCTCCAGCTCCCTTTACAAGGACTACACCGACGTCGACAATCCGAATTTCGACATGGTTCTGGCCCCCGGCGACCCGTCGGTCTTCGGCAACGACCCCGACCTTCTCATGAACTGGTGGTACGGCGACAACAGCTGGACCCAAAAGCGCACCCAGTGGAAGGATTCCGAGGGATACAAGAAGCTTCACGCAGCGCTTGACAAGGCCGTCCGCGCGACGGGCGACGAGCAGCAGAAGGCGTGGAACGAGGCCTACGACATCGTGGCCAAGGAAGCTCCCCTCTACCCGCTGTTCCACCGCAAGGTCGTGACCGCCTACTACCCGAAGAAGGTCTCGGCATACGCGCCGATCAGCACCACCGGCATCGACTTCGTCGGCGCCGGAGCCGGCAGCGAAAGCGGAGCCAAGTGATCTGCAGGGGCGGCGGGCAGCCGCTCGCCGCCCCGCGCCCCTGCCTGTGCCCGCCGCCCGGCTCGCCCGCCGCCGGCCAGGCCCGGCGTTTCCCGGCCCCTCGCTTTACCAGACCAACCATCACATCGTCATGACGCGTGCGGCCCGCAGCGGCCGGACGCTCGCAACCACCGTGCGTCAGGCGGGCTTTGCCGGCCGGTGCGCAACACCAGGAGATCCTCGTGAACAATCTCGTGAGACTCATCGGACGGCGTCTCGTCGCGCTGCCGATCATGGTTCTCGGCGTGACGTTCCTCGTGTTCTTCCTCATGTCCTTCTCGAAGATCGATGAGGCTTATACGGCCCTCGGCGAAGGAGCGTCTCAGAAGGCGCTGGAGGAATACCGCGAAAGCCACGGCCTCAACGATCCGTTCTTCGTTCGCTACGGTTCCTTTCTCTGGAACTTCTTCACCAAGGGCGACCTCGGCAGCTACGGCGCCAATCGCGCCCCCGTGAGCGACAGAGTCGCAGAAGCCTTTCCGGTGACGCTTCAGCTCACCTTCCTCGGCCTGCTGATCGCCGTCGTCATCTCTGTGTTCTTCGGCGTCGTCGCCGCCCTCTACCGAGACCGGTGGCCGGACAAGGCGATTCGCGTCTTCTCCATCGCGGCCATCGCGACGCCGTCGTTCTGGCTGGGCGTCCTCCTCATTTTGGCCTTCGCCATCAACAGCCCGATCTTCGACGTTTCGGGCGAGCTCGTCCCCTTCAGCGAGGATCCCGGCGCGTGGCTCAACCGAATGCTGCTGCCGGCGTTCGCATTGGGCGTGCCCGTGGCGGGGTCGCTCACCCGGGTGATCCGCACAGCCGTCGTCGAAGAGCTCGACAAAGACTACGTGCGCACGGCCATCGGGGCGGGAATCCCCAAACGCGTCGTCGTCTCGCGCAACGTGCTGCGCAACGCCCTCATCACGCCGATCACGGTCCTGGGCCTGCGCGTCGGATACCTCATGGGAGGCGCGGTCGTCATCGAGATCATCTTCAATCTCAACGGCATGGGACGGGCGATCCTCGAGGGCGTCAAAGAGAACTACCCGGCCCTCGTGCAGGGAGTGACCCTCATCGTGGCCCTGTCGTTCATCGTCGTCAACATCCTGGTCGACATGCTCTACGTCCTCGTCAACCCGCGAATCAGGGAGGTCTGAGATGCGCCGCAAGCTCACTGAAAAGATGGAGGGGCGCGTTCGCCTCCGCCGCTGGAAGGCGATGAACGCCGGAGCGAAGATCTCGCTCGTCTTCCTCGGATTCATGGCCCTTCTCGCCGTTCTCGCGCCGATCGCGGCGCCGCACGATCCGTACGCGACGTTCGGCAAGAACCTCGAGCCCGGCACGCACGAGGTGTGGGTCGGCGCGGCCAAGGAGCACCTGACGTTCCTCTTCGGAACGGACGGAAGCGGCCGCGACATCCTTTCGCGCATGCTCTACGGCGCCCGGTACTCGCTCGTCATCGGATTGGCCGCCACGGCCTTCGCGCTGCTGTGCGGCGCCGTGATCGGCTCGGTGGCGGCCGTTTCCCGCAAGTGGATCTCCGAAGTGATCATGCGGATCATGGACATCGTCATGTCCTTCCCGGGCATCGCGCTCGCAGCCGTGTTCATCTCCGTGTTCGGCACGACCCTCCCGGTCATCATCCTCGCCATCGGATTCCTTTACATCCCGCAGATCACCCGCGTGGTCCGCGCAAACGTCATAGCCGAATACGGCGAGGACTACGTCAACGCCGTGGTCATCTCCGGCGCCCGCGCCCCCTGGATCCTCGTCAAGCACGTGGCGCGCAACAGCGTCGCCCCGATCATGGTCTTCGCAACTGTCCTCGTGGCGGACGCCATCGTCTTCGAGGCCTCGCTCTCCTTCATCCAGGCCGGCATCCAGGAGCCGACGCCCACGTGGGGCAATCTCTTGGCAAACGCCCGCGCCGGCGTCATCTACAACTACTGGTGGGCCGCCCTCTTCCCGGGCTTGGCCATCATGCTCACGGTCCTGTGTCTCAACGTGCTCTCGGAGGGGATGACCGACGCCATAGTCGCCGCGCCGAAGGGCCCGGTCGACGTTCCCGAGACCTCCTCCGACGCCGAACGCGAAGCCGACAAGATGCTCGTGGACCCCGTGGCCGCGCACAGGCTCCAAGCCGAGGCGCTGAGCAACCGGCTCGACGCCCTCAAGGAAATGGAGACCCTGAGGAAAGACCGCCACATTCCCGTTTCCGAGGAGCCGCCGCTTCTTCAGGTCAAGGACCTTTGCATCAGGTTCCCGCGCCACGGCGACGTCAACGTGGTGGACCACGTCAGCTTCTCGGTGCGGCCGGGCGAGACGATGGGCCTAGTAGGCGAATCGGGCTGCGGAAAATCCATCACATCCCTTGCAATCATGGGCCTGCTCGATCCCCGGGCCGAAATCTCCGGCGAGATCCTCTACGACGGCAAGAACCTCCTGGAGCTCTCGCCCTCCGAGCGCAACGCGCTGCGCGGGCACGAGCTCGCGATGGTCTACCAGGACGCGCTGTCCTCCCTCAACCCGTCGATGCTCATCAAATCCCAGATGAAACAGCTGACCAAACGCGGGGGAACGCGGTCGATGGAGGATCTGCTGGAGCTCGTCGGGCTCGACCCCCACCGAACCCTCAACTCCTATCCGCACGAGCTCTCGGGAGGCCAGCGCCAGCGCGTCCTCATCGCCATGGCGCTGACCCGCGACCCCAAGCTCGTCATCGCCGACGAGCCCACCACCGCCCTTGACGTCACCGTGCAAAAGCAGGTCATCGAACTGCTCAACAAGCTGCGCGACGAACTCGGCTTCGCGATGGTGTTCGTCTCCCACGACCTCGCCCTCGTGGCCGAGGCAGCCCACTCCATCACGGTGATGTACGCGGGCCAGGTGGTCGAGCAGGCCTCGACCGTCGAGCTGATGACCGACCCTCGCCACGAATACACCCGCGGGCTTCTCGGCTCGGTCCTCTCGATAGAGGCGGCCTTCGGGCGGCTCCACCAGGTTCCGGGCACGGTCCCGTCCCCGAAGGACTTCCCCTCCGGCGACCGCTTTGCCCCGCGCTCGAGCCACCCCGGCGTGGGCGGCGACGTACGGCCCGTCATGCGCCGAGTCGAGGGCAGCTGGCACTTCTACGCCGACCATCCCGAAGGGTACGCGGCGATCGCGGCAGCGGCCGTGTCCGCTGCGATCGCGACCCCTTCGGCTGCCAGCCCGGATCGCGCGCCGAATGCGAGCCCCGCATCCGCGCCGGGCCTCGGCCGTGCGCGCGACGAAGGCGCCGCAAACGGCGTCGGCCGTGTGCGCGACGAGAGCGCCGCGCCCGAAGACGGGCGCCCCACACTAAAAACGGAGGAGGAAAAATGAGCGCCGAAACCCTTCTGGCGAGGACGGCCGGGGGCCCGGTCGCCGGCTCCGCTCCCGCAGACGTCGCGCATCCCGTTGAGAGCGGCTCCGCAGAGGCGCCCCGCCGGCGCGGCGGCGGGTCCGGGCCGATCATCGAGCTCGACGACGTCCACGTGACATTCCGAACGCGGACCGCCGGAAAGTCCATCAGGGCCGTGCGCGGGGTGAGCCTCAAGCTCATGCCGGGCGAGACGATTGGCATCGTGGGCGAATCGGGCTGCGGCAAGTCGACCACGGCCAACGTCATGTGCGGGCTGCAAAAGCCCACCGCCGGCCGCGTCTATTTCCAGGGCCGCGAGGTCACCAAGCGCACGGTCGAGGACAGGCGCGCCATCGGGCGGGTCATATCGGTCGTCTTCCAGGACCCTGCCACCGCCCTCAACGCGAGGATGGCCGTTCGCGACCAGCTGGCCGACCCCCTCCACGTGCACAAGGTCGGGACGAAGCGGGAGCGCGAGGCGCGGGTGCGCGAGCTCGTCTCGCTGGTGGGACTGCCGACGTCGGCCCTCGACGCCCTCCCGGGCCAGCTTTCCGGCGGTCAGCGCCAGAGGGTCGCCATCGCACGCGCGCTCGCGATCAAGCCCGCGGCGATCATCGCCGACGAGCCGACGTCGGCCCTCGACGTCTCGGTCCGCGCGCAAATCCTCAACCTCCTGACCGACCTGAAGGACGAGCTCGGGCTGGCGATGGTGTTCATCAGCCACGACATCCAGACCGTGCGCTACGTCTCCGACAGGATCGTTGTGATGAACGGCGGCCAGATCGTCGAGGAGGGGCCGGCGGCGACGCTGCTGGCCGACCCGCAGGATCCCTACACACGCAAGCTCCTGAGTGCGGCGCCTTCGCTTTTGCACCCGAGCATTCCAGACGACCTCGCATCCGCGGATGAAGAATCGCGCGGTACAGCAAAGGAAGAGAGCACATGGCAGCCCACGCCGACTTCAGCGGAGTGATCCCGCCCGTCGTCACGCCGCTCACCGCCGATCGCGAACTCGACCGCGCGAGCTTGAAGCGGTCGATCGATCGAATGATCGACCGCGGGGTGCACGGCCTTTTCCTTCTCGGATCCTCGAGCGAGGTCGTGTTTTGCACCGACTCGCGCCGCAGGGAGATCGTCGAGACGGGCATCGAGGCCGCTGCGGGCCGGGTTCCGGTGCTCGTGGGCGTCATCGACGCTCAGACGGAGAGAATGGTTGAGCACGCCCGCGCAGCGCGCGAGCTCGGGGCCGACGCCGTCGTCGCGACCGCCCCCTTCTACGCGCTCGGCGGCCCCGACGAGATCGAGGCCAACTTCCGCGCCATTCGCGAAGAGGTCGACCTTCCGCTGTTCGCCTACGACCTGCCAGTGTGCGTCCACAAGAAGCTGGACGCGGACATGCTCGTCGGGCTCGGAAGCGAGGGGGTCCTCGCGGGTGTCAAGGATTCCTCGGGCGACGACGTCAACTTCCGCTTCCTCGTCCAAAAGAATCGGGCGGCCGGAAGCCCGCTCAAGCTGTTCACGGGCCACGAGGTCGTCGTCGACGGCGCATTCCTTTCCGGGGCCGACGGCGTCGTTCCCGGACTGGGCAACGTCGATCCGTACGGGTACGTCCAGCAGTACAAGGCCTACCGCGAAGGCGACTGGGACGCCGTCGCCCAAATCCAGGACAGGCTGGCGCTGCTCATGACGATCACCTCGGTGACGGAGGGCGCCGTGGGCTTCGGCGCCGGCGTCGGGGCGTTCAAGACGGCGCTTCAGCTTTTGGGCGTGTTCGAGACCAACCAGATGCCGCGCCCCGTGCGCGCGCTCGAGGGCGGGAACGTCGAAGCCGTCCGGAACGTGCTCGTCGCCGCGGGGATGCTCGCGCGATGAGCGGCGCGGCGGAGCCTTCGCCCGAGGGGGAGGCGGAGGGACGGCGCCTCGTCCTCGACATCGGAGGCACGAAGATAGCGGCGGGAGTCTGCACTCCGGGTCAGCCTTCCGTGCGCCATCGGGCGACCCGACCCACCCGGCCGCGCCGCGGGGGCGCGGCCGTTGTGGAGACGGCGCTCGAGCTGGCCCGCGAGGTCGCCCGGAAGGCGGGCGGCCCGCTGGCCGGCGTCGCAGCGGCCAGCGCCGGAGTCATCGACCGTGCGACGGGCACGGTCGTTTCCGCCACCGACCTCATGCCCGGCTGGGCCGGGACGGCTCTCGGCCCGGCCCTCGCCGAAGCCCTCGGAGTTCCCGCGTTCGTGCTCAACGACGTCCACGCCCACGCGCTCGGGGAAATGCGGTTCGGGGCCGGGGCAGGCCTGCGCAACGCGCTGGTGGCGGCGGTCGGAACGGGAATCGGCGGGGCGATCGTCGCCGAGGGAAAAGTCCTGTTCGGCCCGCGGGACCTCGCCGGGCACGTCGGGCACGTCGGCCACCGGCTCGGCGAGGGCTTCGCATGCTCGTGCGGGCGCGACGGCCACATTGAGCCCGTCGCCTCCGGAACCGGCGTCGTCCGCCTCTACCGCTCCCGCGGCGGGTCTCCGGACGTGAACGACGGCGCAGAGCTTCGCCGCCTCGCGGACCGGGGCGACGCCGAAGCGCGCAGGGCCTTCTCCGACGCCGGCGCCGCCCTCGGAGAGGTTCTCGGGTCGCTCGCCAACTGCCTCGACCCGGAGGCGATCGTGCTGTCCGGCTCCCTCAGCGGCGTCGGAGAATACTGGTGGGCGCCCCTGCGAGCCGGGTATCGCCGGCAGGCAATGGATCCCGTGCGCGGCGTCCCGCTCGTGCGAGGGACGCTCGGCGGGGACGCCCCCTTGCTGGGCGCGCTCGCCTACGCCGCTGAGTTTCAGGAGGAAGAATGCACCCGTTGATCGCCTCGCTTCGAGGCCGCCTTGTCGTTTCCTGCCAAGCCTATCCCGGCGAGCCCATGCGCTGCCCGGAGACGATGGCGCAGATTGCGCTCGCCGCCGAACGCGGAGGGGCCGCCGCGATCCGGTGTCAGGGACTGGCGGACATCGCAGCCGTCAAGGGCCGGGTCGAAGTGCCCGTCATCGGCCTGTGGAAAGAGGGACGCGAGGGCGTCTACATCACGCCCACGCTGCGCCACGCCAGAGCGTGCTCGAACGCCGGGGCCGACGTCGTCGCCGTCGACGCGACGGGGCGCCCGCGGCCCGACGGCCTGACTTTCGCCGAAACCGTGAGGGCGTTGAAGTCCGAGGGCGTCCTGGTCATGGCGGACTGCGGCTCCATCGACGACGCAAGGCGGGCCGCCGCAGCGGGATGCGCGATCCTGTCGACGACGCTCGCGGGCTACACGGGCCAGCGCCCTCGCACCGACGGGCCCGACGTCGAGCTGCTCGAGCTCATGGTCGCCGAGTTCCCCGAATTCCCCGTCATATGCGAGGGGCGAATCCACACCCTCGAACACGCCGAAGCAGTGATGGCCGCAGGCGCGTGGGCGGCGGTGGTCGGAACGGCCGTCACGCATCCGACGACGATAACCGGATGGTTCGATGAATCCGTGCGGCGAGGGGGCGAACGCGCGCAGCGATGAGGTTCGCAGCGTTCTGAGCGGTTCGCGGTTGTGCCGACGGGGAGCGTTGCCCATGTACTTTCCCGCGGGACTGCCGTAGCGTAATGGAAATTGTCGGTTGCCCGCCGCCCATATGCGAACTGCAAAGGAAAACGATGCCGCTACCGCATTCGTCCGTCGAAGATGAGTCCGATATCAGCGAGTCCCTCGATGACTCGGCCAGGCGGGAGAAGCCCTCTGCGAACCGCGGGCAGGCACTGGCGGTGGCGATCGCGTTCGCTTTCGGGTCGGTTGTAATGCTCGGCTGGCTAGTGTCCGACCGCGGCGAGGATCCAGCGGACGGGGCGACGCCGGCGGGTGCGTCCGAGACCCGGTCGGCTGCTTCCTCGGCGGACGGCGCGGGCGGCGACGGCGGAATCCCTACGGACGCTGCGACCGTGGAAGTCGCCGGCCTCAAGGGCAAGAGCGCCTCACGAATCCTGGCCAAGGCGACGTCCTCGAAAATCGAGGCGGCCCTCTCCGACGGGAAGGGCTGGACGGGCGGCCCGCTCAGGGTCGAGGCCGAGTCGTTCTCCCGCGTCGTCGTTGGAAAAGTCGATCGAAACAAGGGCGAGACGGCGCCCTCGGAAAACGATGCAGAGTACTTCGTTGAGGCCTCGCTCAAGGTCAGGAACGCGGGCTCGGGCGACGTTCCCTTCTACGACGTCGATTTCGTCCTCGTCGATTCCGAGCGCGGCCTTGTCAGCTCGTCGAAGGGCGACGAGGGCCTGGACGAGGGCATAACGCTCAAGGGGGGCGAGGAAACCACCGTCAAGCTGCGCTTCAAAGTGAACAAAGACCTGCAGGAGGCCAAGTTTTTCTTCGGAACGTCGGACAGCTCGGGCATGGTTTTCTACGAAGTCAGCGAACCTGTGACGCTCAGATGATCCGGCCGGATTCGAGGGCCTTTTTTAGGAGATGCTTCGGCCCGATGGGAGTAAAGTTGGCAGCGCACCGCCGCCGACGTCGGCGTCACGCAACATAACTAGAAAATTTAACTTTTAATGCAACTAAATATCTGATCGCGCTTTTAAATGTAATTAAAAGCCGTATACTTTTATACGATCTACTTAATAGTTGTTTTAAATCAGATCGTGTTGATCAATTGCTTTTACTTTGTTAAGGTGATCTTATGGAAATGGCGAAAGCGGCGTCCATGGCGCGAGAGCTGATGGACGGACACGGGCTGCACGGGTGGCGGCTCGATTTCGATCGGGCCCGGCGCCGTGCTGGTGTGACGAGATATGCTGAACGCACGATCTCCCTGTCGTCGCTCATCGTTCCGCTGTGCACGGTCGATCAGGTGCGGGACACGGTCCTCCACGAGATCGCCCATGCTCTCGTGGGGCCCGAGCACGGACACGACCCCGTGTGGAAAAAGATGGCCGTAAAACTCGGGGCTTTGCCGCGGGCGTCGGCGCGCGGCCTGCCGATGCCCCCCGCGCCGTGGATCGGACGGTGCCCGGAAGGGCATACGGTCGAGCGTTTCCGTCGGCCGAGGTCCCCGGTGTCGTGCGCCAGGTGTTCCCCCCGTTTCGACAAGCGCTTCCAGCTGCGCTGGGTGCGGCGGTAAGGGGAGCGCACCTCCGAACGCACATTGTGGAGGCGCTTTTCACACTGGTAGGATACGGTGCTAGCATGATAGCGTCGATTTGCAAGAGTGCATCGGGTCGATTGCCTGGGCGAGACACAACGATGGGAATGGCATGACAGATTTTTCATACGGATCCGGGGGACGGCAGGAACCCGGAAGAGACGGATACGCCGCTGGGACCGGACCTTGGAGTTCTGAGCAAGGGCCTCAATCAGGCGCGCCCTACAACCAGCAGCCCCTCGGCTACGAGGGAGTTTTTGCCTCCAACAGCCCCAACGCGCCGAGCCAGGCCGCCGCCCCCGATGCGGCGGCCTGGGAGTACGACTACGCGCCGAGCGTCACGCCCGGTTCTTCCCGCCCGTTCTCCCAGCCGCCGGCCGGGGGCCCTCCGTTCGGCGACCCGCGACAGGCGATGGGCTACGGCGGCGCCGGATACCCGCCCGGAGCCGCCTTCCAGCAGCCGAGGAGGAGAGTCTCGCCCGCGATAGTCGTAGTGGCGGTCATAGCGGTCGTCGGCGTCGTGGTCGGAGCGCTCTGGGCGACCGGCGTGTTCGGAAAGAGCAAGCCCGAGGCCGATCCGACCCCCAGTGTCACGACGACGGATCCGTCCGACGACGACACGACGGATCCGACCGACGACGACACGACGCAAAGCAACGATCCTCAAGACCCGTTGGGGCAGATCGGCTACCAGATAAAGCCGGTGACGAAACAGGGCGACACCTACACGCTCCAGGACACCACTGTTCAGGTTCTCGAATACAAAGCCGACGCCCGGGAACAAGTGAAGGTTGCCAACAGTCGAGACTACAAAGACGATGAGGCCTACGTCGGCGTCAAGATTCGGTTGACCAACAATGGGTCGCAACGCACATACCCCTTTGATTACAGGTTCTACGTCGGTGATCCGTCGTCCAACAACCTCATGTTCGAAGTTGAAGACAGTTCTCAAGGAGCGTTGACGTCGTCGAAATACGTGGAAGTGGGAAAGCCGATCGAGGGGTGGGTGTACTTCAGCGCACTGGATCCCCCGAACGCCGGGAAGATGAAGCTGTACGTCCGCACTCCCGGCGATCATTACCCGAAGAAGGTCGCCTACCGATGCGAGGAGCCGATAGGTTAAGGTCAAGCCCGCGCGAGGACCTTGGCGATGCGCTTGGCCGAAACCTTGCCGTTCGTCCCGAGCTGCTGGGCGAAAAGGGAGACCCGCAGCTCTTCGACCATCCAGCGGGCCTCGTCCAAGGCCGCTGCGGCGCTCGGGTCGTAGGCACGTGAAGCGGCGGCGGCTCGAGCGGCTTCGACCTTGTCGTTCACGTCTTGAATCTGCCAGGCCAGCGCGTCGTCCCCGGAGGGATTCGTGGCGGCCTTCTGGATGCGGATATACGCAGCTCGAAGGTAGCGTTCGATGTGCGGCAGCCTGGCAGCGGGTGTGCGGGAGACGAAACCCGACGGAACCAGGTTCGCCACCTGCTCTTTGACGTCGGCGAGGGTGGCCAGCAGCGCGGGCGAACGGCTCTCGGTTATCCACTTGTCGACCTCGGCCCGCCGCGCGCAAATCCCGGCGACGTCGAGGCTGATTCGGTAAACCTCGTCCTCGTGGCGCTGCTTGGCCCAGGCGCGCAGCTCGTCCCACTGGCTGCGCGTGCGGACGTCGGCGACGTCGAGGCCGTTCTCGGCCGCCCACTTCGCGGCGAGATTGCGGGCCGACGCCAACTGGATGTCCGCGACCAGGGCGGACGTGTCAGGGTACGGGCTCCCCGCGAGCGCCAACGCTTGAGCTCCCGGCCAGCGGCTCGTGATCCGAGCCTCGGGCAGGGCGATCGCCGCTGCCAGCAAAGCTGCAAGCCCGCGGCGGTGTTCCCGGGCTTGGAGCGCCGGATCGGCCAAGACGTCAAGCCTGACTTTGCCGTCGGCCCCCGCTGCGAGCGCCGGGTAGCCGCGCACCGTCATTCCGTGGGCGCCAGTCGTCTCGACCGACGTCGGAATGACGCCCCCGGACGCGTCCGGCCAGCCTCCGAGGCTCTCGCCGAGCGGCAACGCGGCGCCCTCTGCGGCGCCGCCCGCAAGTCGGAAGTGCGCCTCGTCCAAAGCCTGCGCGACGGCGCCTTTGACCACGGATTCGACCGCCGAGCGGGTGCGCGGCGCGAGTTCCAGCTTGAGCCTTTCGAGGCTCGTCGATTCGTCGAGCACGGCGCCGCGTTCGGACCTCACGCGGAAGAGGACGGAGAGATGCTCGGGCAGCCGGGCTTCCTCCCATGCCGCGTCGTCGATCCAGAAGCCGCGAAGCCGAAAGACGGCTTCGGCGAAGGCCTGGCGGAAGCTTGGCGCGCCCTCCTGTCCGTGGGCGACGTCCTCCCAGTGAGGCAGAAGCGGGAGGATCTGCCGGGCGACGTCGGGCGCGGGGACGAGTTGGCGGCGCACGCGTTTGGGCAGCGCGCGGATCGTCCCCGTCACGAGGTCTTCGCGTATTCCTGGAACGAGCCAGTCGAACCCTTCGGGGCGCACCTGCGGCAGAAGCGTGACGGGAATGGTGACGGTGACGCCGTCGGCGTAGGCGCCGGGGGAGAAGGAGTATTCGATCGGCAGGCGGATCTCGCCCTGCCGCCATTCGGCGGGGTAGTCGTTTTCGTCGGCCTCGGCCTCGCCCACCAGGAGCTCTTGGGTGAAGTCGAGCAGGTGGGGATCGTCGCGTTTGGCCTTTTTCCACCAGGAGTCGAAGTGCCGGCCGGAGACCACGAAGTCTGGGATGCGCTCGTCGTAAAAGGCGGCGAGGGCTTCGGGCCCGGCGACGAGGCCGCGGCGGCGCATTTTCTCTTCGAGCTCCCGCGCCTCTTCGAGGGCCCGCTCGTTGTCCTTGAGAAACGCGTGGTGCGTTCGCCAGTCGCCTTCGACCAGCCCGTGGAGAATGAACATCTCGCGGGCTTCCTCGCGGGCAGACTCCGAGCCGGTCGATGCCAGGAGCACGGGCCTGTCCGCAGCGAGCGTCATCCCGTACAGCGTGACCTTTTCCTTGCACATGGCGGCGCCGTTCCGCGAGCTCCAGAAGGGCTCCGAATACGTTCGCTTTACAAGATTCTTGGCCAAGGGCTCGATCCACTGCGGCTCGATCGCGGCCACCGTGCGGGCGAAGAGCCTGGACGTCTCCACCAGCTCGGCCGCCATGACCCACGCGGGGGTGCGCTTGCTCAGCCCCGAGCCCGGCCAGATCACGAAGTGGGCGCCGCGGGCGCCTTCGTAATCGCGCGAGCGCTGTGAATAATTGCCGAGGTTGGACAGGAGGCCGACGAGCATGGAGCGATGGATCGCGCCCGCTTCGGGAGTGTCCGCTCCCCGCCCGAAATCCCGGCACGCCGCGGCTGCGGCGCCTGAATTGGGCGCGCCTCCGAGCGCGGGGGCGCCGTTCTCCCCGGCCTGCCTTATCTGCGCGCGGCCGGGCAGGCCGATGGACGCCGCGTCAATGCCGAGGGGTTTGGCGAGTTGGCGCAGCTGCGCGACGACGTCGGCCCATTCGCGAAAGCGCAGATAGTTGAGGAACTCGGCGCGGCACATTCGACGAAACGCCGAGCCGGAGAGCTCGCGACGCTGGGTGTTGAGGTAGCGCCACAGGGTGAGGTACGCGAGGAAATCGGAAGAGCGCGCCGTGAAGCGGGCGTGCAGCTGATCGGCCTGCGGGCGCTTTTCGGCTGGGCGCTCGCGCACGTCTTGGACGGACAGAGCGGCGACCAGCACGAGCACTTCCGAGGCGCAGCCGTTTTTGTCCGCTTCGAGGAGCATGCGCCCCAGCCGGGGGTCGATGGGGAGCCTCGCCAGCCGCCGGCCGACGGATGTGAGGCGGGCCCCGCCGTCTATTGCCCCGATCTCGGTCAGGAGCTGGGCGCCCGCGCGCACGGCCCGCTCCTCGGGAGGGTCGATGAACGGAAAGTCCGCGACGTTCCCCAATCGCAGCGCAAGCATTTGGAGGATGACCGACGCGAGGGAGGTTCGCTGGATCTCAGGCTGAGTGAACTTCTCGCGCCCGTCGAAGTCTTCCTGCGAATACAGCCGGATGCAGATGCCGTCCGCCACGCGTCCGCTGCGGCCCGCGCGCTGGTTCGCGCTCGCCTGCGAGATCGGCTCGATCGGAAGGCGCTGCACCTTGGTTCGCGCGGAATAGCGCGAGATTCGAGCGGTTCCCGGGTCGACGACGTAGCGGATGCCCGGAACGGTCAGCGAGGTCTCGGCGATATTCGTGGCGAGGATGATGCGGCGATGGGGGCGCCGTTCGAAAATGCGATGCTGCTCGGCCGCCGACAGGCGCGAATACAGGGGGAGCACCTCGACGGCGTCGGGAACCGAGGACCGCCCGCCCGGCTCGATGTGCCTGCGTCCGAGCTCGTCGGCGAAGGCGGCCTGCGCGTCGCGAATCTCGCCCTCGCCCGAGAGGAAGACGAGGATGTCGCCCGGCCCTTCGGCCATGAGCTCCTCGCAGGCCTCGACGATCCCGGTTACTTGGTCGGTCGCTTCGCCGCCGTCGTCCCCGACAAGCGGACGGTAGCGGATTTCGACGGGGTACGTGCGCCCGGAGACTTCGACGACGGGTGCGTTGAAATGCTCGGCGAAGCGCTGCGTGTCGATCGTGGCGGAGGTGATGATGACCTTGAGGTCGGGCCGCCGTGGCAGGAGGCGGGCCAGGTATCCCAGCAGGAAGTCGATGTTGAGGGAGCGCTCGTGGGCTTCGTCGATGATGATCGTGTCGTACCGGGCAAGCTCCGGGTCGGACTGGATTTCGGCGAGCAGGATGCCGTCGGTCATGAGCTTGACGAGGGTGCCGGGGGAGACTTCCTCCGTGAAGCGCACCTGGTAGCCGATCTGCGCGCCGAGGTCGACGCCGAGCTCGTGTGCGAGCCGGTCTGCCACTGCGCGGGCCGCGATGCGCCTGGGCTGCGTGTGGCCGATCATGGCGCTCGTTCCGCGGCCCAGCTCCAGGCATATTTTCGGCAGCTGGGTGGTTTTTCCCGACCCGGTCTCTCCCGCGACGACGACGACCTGGTTGTCGCGAATTGCCCGCGCGATCTCGTCTCGGCGGGCGGAAACCGGCAGGTCGGGGTAGGCGATTCTCGGCACCGATCTCTTGCGCGCCTCCACCTGCTCGGCGGTGAGCGGCGCGGGCGCCCGCCGCTTGTCGCCGTTGCGCATCTTGCGGCCGCGCTTGCTGACCTTGTCGCGGCCTGCGCCGTCGCCCTTGCCGCGCTTATGATTGGGTCGCTTATCCGAGCGCTTTCTTCCGGGGTCTCCGGCGCCTTTGGGGCCTCTTGCTTCCCCGCTGGGACGGGCGGAATTCGCGTTGGAACTGGCGGAGCCCTCTGTGTCTGACGGCGTGGGGCGGGGATCGGCGGAGGAATTGTCTCGAAGCATACGGGCCAATTCTCCCACGTGCCCCCGGGTCACTCGAATTGCGCGGCGAGCTGGGCCAGGCAGGCCTTCCAGAACTCCTTGGTCTCGGCGACATCGGCGGCGTCGTGCAAGCCCGAATGCTCCACGGAGATCTGAGTGCGGCTCTCGCCGGAGGACGTCGGCTCGAGCTCGTGCACGCCCACCGTGATGAGCGAGCCGTCGGCGGCCTCGAGCCGAAGCGACCTGCCGGGGGTCCGCCCGCGCACCCCGAACTCGCAGTCGAGCCAGTCGCGGCGAAGATCGTCGTCGTCGAGGAACGGCCACACGGCCTCTGCCGGGTGCCGAATCGTCTTCCACGCGCTCGTGCGCAGGGGGCCCTTGCGCGTCCTGCCCTGGTGCCGGGCGCGTTCGTAGTCGATCGTGAGCGACTGGGCCCACCAGGCGTCGACCTCGTGCTTGACACCCAGCCAGCGCGCGATGCGCCTTCGGTCCCAGCTCTCGGCTCCGGCCTTGTCGAGAAGCGCGAACCATCGCTGGCGCGACCGCCCGGTGGCGGCTTTCAGGCGATCGTCGCTGATCGCGGGACTGTGTGCCGACGTCGTTGTTCCGCTCATCATTCCTCCTGGCAGTAGTCTAGCCATAAGGTGTGGCTTCGGTCATATTTGACGGGGGCGCGGCCCTTCTGAGCTTTGATCGGCATCGACGGATAAAATCGATGCTGAACCGACACGCACAGTTAGGAGTGATTATGGGAGTGAAGTCTCTGGCACTTGGATTGGCCGCCGGATACGTTCTGGGGGCCCGCGCCGGGCGCCAGCGCTACGAGCAGATCGCCAAGGTCAGCTCGAAGGTCTGGAACTCGAAGCCCGTTCAGGCCGGGGTCGGCAAGGCACGCGACGCCGCAGGGGCCGGCTATTCTTCGGCGAAGGCCAAATTCTCGCCAAAGGACGACGACGAAATCGAGGCGGCCGCCGTCGAATTCTGAGTCTCTAGGGCGGGCCTGACGTGAGTGTCGCGCAGATCTTCACACACGCTTTTACTTTCTTCGACGTCTTCGGAGTGGTCTTGGCCGGAGTGCTCGGCGGAATGGTCGCGCGCGAAGAGCGTTTCGACCTCGTCGGCTTCGTGGCGCTCGCCGTCATGGTGGCTTTGGGCGGGGGGATGCTGCGAGACGCCCTGCTGCAAAAGGGCCCGCCCGTCGCGCTGACAAACCCGTTCTACATCGGCGGGGCGTTCCTGGGCGCCCTCATCGCCTTCGCCATGCGTATGACGGGCAAATGGTGGAATCGCTTTTTCATCGTCGCCGACGCCTTCGTCGTGAGCACGTGGGCCGCCACCGGCGCGATCAAGACGCTCGAGGCCGGATACGGGGTGGGCCCGGCGATGCTTCTGGGCGTCATCACGGGGGTCGGGGGCGGCATGTTCCGCGACATCGCGGTGGGAAGGACCCCGGCGATCTTCGGCGGAAACACGCTGTACGCGACGGGTGCGCTCGTGGCGACGTGGCCCGCGATCGTCCTTTGGAGCCTGCACAAGCCCTTCCTCGCCCTCGTCTCCGGCATGGCCGTCGGCGGGCTGCTGTGCGTCGCGGCCCGCCGGTTCAAATGGAAGCTGCCCGTCAACAACGACTATTCGCTCACTCAGCGCGTCCGGGTGAGCTTCGAGGAATACGCGCGGGCCAAGGCCGTCGAGCGGACGATGCGCCTCGACAAGGCCCAGCGCGAGAAAGTCCGCCTCGACAAACGCAGGGGCGAGAAATGGCGGCGCGAAAAGACGATGACGAGCCGACGCCGCCGCCTGCGCCGCCGCAGAATCCTGGACGAGTGAACGGCCTCCTGGCGGCGCACGCCCGTCGTCGACCGCTGCCCCTTCGCCGAATAAAAGTCCGCAGAGCGGAATAGAGAGTCCGCAAAGCGGAAAAGAGGGTGTCGGTATGCGGATCTTTGTTATAGAATCACAGTGTGACTGCAGGCGCCTCATCGAAGAGGAGCCGCCACGCCCCAGAATCAAGCACTAAGGAGATTTCCATGAAGATCGGTTTCATCGGCCTCGGCATCATGGGCCGCCCAATGGCCAAGAACCTCGTCAAGGCGGGGCATGAGCTCTACGTCAACGACTTCCACAAGGAAGCGGTCGATGATCTCGTGGCCCAGGGGGCCACCGCCGTCGCGAACGCCAAAGAAGCTGCCCTCGCCTCGGAGCTCGTCATCACGATGCTTCCCAACTCGCCGCACGTCAAGACGGTCGCCCTCGGCGAAAACGGGATCGTCGAAGGCGCGCACGAAGGCCTCGTCTACGTCGACATGTCCTCTATCGCGCCACTCGTTTCGCGCGAGGTTCACGACGAACTGGCCAAAGTCGGCATCCCCATGCTCGACGCGCCGGTCTCGGGCGGCGAGCCCAAGGCGATCGACGGCACCCTGGCCGTCATGGTCGGCGGCGACAAGGCGGTGTTCGAGCAGGTCGCGCCCGTCCTCGACGTCATGGCCGGATCGGTCACCTACGTCGGCGCCATCGGGGCCGGCAACATCGCGAAGCTCGCCAACCAGACGATCGTCGCGGTCAACATCGCGGCGTGCGCGGAGGCGTTTGTGCTGGCTCAGAAGGCCGGCGTGGACCCCGAGGCCGTCTTCCAGGCGATCCGCGGCGGCCTTGCCGGGTCGACCGTCATGGACGCCAAGGTTCCGATGATGCTCGCCCGGAATTTCGCCCCGGGCTTCCGCATCAACCTGCATATCAAGGACCTCAACAACGTCCTCGACACCGGCCACGGCGTGAACTCGCCGCTGCCGCTGACCGCAGCGGTTCGCGACATGATGAGCGTGCTCCAGGGCGACGGCTTCGACACCGACGACCATTCCGGCCTGCTCAAGTACTACGAGAAGCTCTCCGACATCGAGCTTCGCCCCGGCGAGCCCGAGGAGTGAGCGCCTGCTGAACGCGACGGCCTCGGCACCCGTGCGTCCACGCCGAGGCCCCGCGGCTAGCGCTTTCGGTTTTCGTTGCCGCGCTGCCAGTTTCGTTGCGGCGCGGCTCAGGAGGTTCAATTGAAGATCGTATGCGCGCCTGACAGTTTCAAGGAGTCGATGAGCGCCGCGCAGGCGGCGGCGGCTCTGGCCGAGGGCGTGCGCCGGGTCGCACCCGACGCCGAGTGCGCGGAGATTCCCATGGCCGACGGCGGCGAAGGCTTCACCGAGTCCCTCGCCGACGCGCTCGGCCTTTCCGCCGTCGAAGCGCCGGTGCTCGACGCCTACGGGCACCCCGCACTCGCCCGTTTCGCCCTCGCTGACGGGCTGGCCGTCATGGAGTGCGCCCAGGCCATCGGGCTCGGAATGGTTCCCCCCGAGCGGCGCCGCATCCGCGAGGCCAGCACGTTCGGCGTCGGCCAGATGATCCTCGCCGCGCTCGACGGCGGGGCGCGCGAGTTCCTTTTCGGCATCGGCGGCTCGGCCACGAACGACGGCGGGGCCGGGATGCTGCGCGCCCTCGGAGTGCGCTTCCTCGACGCCGAGGGCCGCGAGCTCGACGGCTCCCCCGCCTCCCTCGCGAGGCTCGACTCGATCGACGCCTCCGGGCTTGATCCCCGTGCCGCGGCGGCGACCTTCAAGATCGCCTGCGACGTCGACAACCCCCTGCTCGGCCCGCGCGGATCTTCCGCCGTTTACGGGCCGCAAAAGGGCGCGTCCCCGGAAGACGTCGCCTTCCTGGACGGAACCCTGGAGCGCCTGGCGAGGACCGCCGGGCACCTTGACTCCTTCGCCGCGGCGCCGGGGGCGGGCGCAGCCGGGGGGCTGGGCTACGCCTTCTCCGCATTTCTCGGCGGGGAGCTGCAGTCCGGGGCGGACCTCGTCGTGGAAGCCGTCGGATTGGCGGAAGCCGTCAAGGGGGCCGACTTCGTCTTCACCGGAGAAGGGGCGATGGACAGGCAGACGCTCATGGGCAAAACCCTGTCGGGAGTCGCGCGGGCGGCCGCGGGCGTGCCGATCGTCGCCTTCGCCGGGCGGCTCGGCGAAGGCGTGGAGGAGCTCTACAGCCACGGCTTCGTCGGCCTCGTGCCGATCGTCGCGGGCGTGACCACCCTGGAGGAGGCTCTCGCGGGCGGGCGCGAGGCTCTGGCCGACGCCGCCGAAAGGACGATGAGGCTCCTGCTGGCGGGTGCGGCTCGGAGCGCCGATCTGCAGTGAAAAGGACTTTCTTGCATTAAGGCGGCCAAACTTGGAACTTATAATGCATCGTCGTGCTTCGCGCAGCTCCCGGCCCGTCGAAGCCAACGGTGACGCCTCTGCGCCGCGGGCGCCTCCCTCGGCCGCAAGCTCCGCAAACATTCAGCAGGTGACGCCGCTGCTGCTGCCCTTTGCCACGTCGCTGCTGCAGCTCTTTCCGCCGACTTCCACGCGCGCCTTGTGCCGTGCGGCTGAGCATTGACCCCTCGGAGCAGGAAGTGTAACCTGAATCTCGTTAGGTTGCCCTTACCGGCGAGGGGTTCGCATGAGTGAAAATCGCGAGGCAAAGGCGCGAAAGAGCCTCGAAAAGGCGAGGGCGGGGCAGGCCGCCGTCAAGCGGCTTTCTCGTCCGGTCAGGGGATGGATCGGCGTCGCGCAGCTCCTCACGGTCGCATCGGCCGCGCTCGGCGTCGTGCCCTACATCGCCCTCGTCCGCCTGGGGGACCTTCTGCTGAGCGCCTACCGAACGGATTCGCCGGTCGACGCGGATCGGGCCCGCGGAGTCCTCATGCTCCTTCTGGCCGCCTACGGCGCCCGGCTCGGCCTCTACTTCGTCGCGCTCCTCCTCACACACGTGGCAGACCTCAAAATGCGGGACGGCCTGCGCCGCTCGATCGTGGAACGGCTTTCGCGCGCGCCTCTCGCGTGGTTCTCCGACAAGGGATCCGGCGCGGTGCGCAAGGCGGTCCAGGACGACGCGTCGATGGTCCACACGGTCATCGCCCACGGCCCCGTCGACAAGACGAACGCCCTCGTTTCGCCGCTCGCCCTGCTCGTATACGTCTTCACGCTCGACTGGCGCCTGGGCCTGCTGTCCGTCTGCACCGTGCCGATGTACGGGCTCACCTACAGCCTGACATTGAGGGGCATGGCGGAGAAGACGGCGGAAATGGACGAGAAACTCGAAAGGGTCTCCTCCACGATGGTCGAATTCATCGCCGGAATCGCGGTGGTCAAGGCCTTCGGCAGGGTCGGCCATGCGCACGCGAACTACATAGAGCAGGCTGAGAAATTCGGAAAGTTCTACAGGGCCTGGGCGATGCCGCTCGTGACGACCGCGGCCCTGTCCCAGATGTGGATTTCGATTCCGGTGCTGCTGTTCGTCAATCTGGGAGGCGGAGCTTTGCTTATCGACGCGGGCGTCGTCGACGTTCCCCAGGTGCTCGCCGCCACGCTCATCGCGCTCGTCCTGCCGGGAACGATCATGACTGTCACAACGATCGTCTGGTCCTACCAGAGGGCGGGCGGCGCCGCCGTCCGACTGTGCGAGATGCTCGACGTCCCCGTGCTTCCGAGTGCTGAGAATCCCCGCGAGCCCGACGGAATTCGGGTGCGCGTCGACGACGTCGAATACTCCTACGGGCAGACCAAAGCGCTCAAGGGCGTCTCCCTCACCCTCGAGCCGGGGACGGTCACCGCGTTGCTCGGCCCGTCCGGCTCCGGCAAGAGCACTCTCGCCACGCTCATCGCCCGCTTCGACGACCCCGACTCCGGGTCGATCTCCATCGGCGGCGTCGACCTGCGCGAGATGTCGCAGGAAACCCTTTTCTCGACGGTTTCCTTCGTGCTTCAAGACGCGCAGCTGCTCAAGGCGAGTGTGCGCGACAACATCGCCCTGGGCAAGCCGGACGCGAGCATCGAGGAGGTGCGCGAAGCCGCGAGGGTCGCCAGGATCGACGACGTCGTCATGGCCCTTCCCAGCGGGTATGACACCGTCATCGGCGGCGACACGGCCCTTTCCGGAGGGCAGGGGCAGCGGATCGCCATCGCGCGGGCCGTGCTGCTCGATACGCCGGTCCTCATTCTCGACGAGGCGACGGCGATGGCCGACCCGGAGTCGGAAGCCGAGATCCAGCAAGCCTTGACCGCGCTGGCGAAGGGGAAAACGGTTCTCGTGATCGCCCACAGGCCGGGGTCGATACGCGGGGCCGATCAGATCGTCGTCCTCGAAGGCGGCCGGGTGCGCGCCGCAGAAGGGAAGGAAGGAAAATGAACCGTCCCCGGGCGCTTTTCTCCAGTTTCAGACGGCTGATGGACAGCGAGTCCTGGGCGATGGTGGCCCGCGCCCTCGTCTTGGCCGCCGCGAGCGGGGCGCTGACCGGATTGGCGCTGCTCGCACTTCTTCCGGCGTCGGCGGCCCTCGCCTCGGGCGGCGCGGGCAGGTGGCTCGTCGTCCTCGCCTGCGTCGGCGCGGCCGCGGCGATCCTCGAGTTTATGCAGATCCGCACGGGGTACCGGGGCGCCCTCGGATTCATGCGCACCCTTCACCACGCCGTGGGCGACAAGATCGCGACCTTGCCCTTGGGGTGGTTCAAGGCGGACACGGCGGGGAGGCTCTCGCGCCTGTCCTCCCAGGAGCTCGTCAACCTCGCGGAGGCGACGGGCCATTTTCTGTACTCTATGGTCTCCAACGCGGCCTCCGTCGTCGTCATCTGGATCGGCGCATGGTTCTGGGATTGGCGTCTGGGCCTGCTCATGACTTTCGCCGCACCGCTGCTCGCGTTGTTCATGAACGCAGCCAGGCGGCTGACCGCGCGGGGGCACGCCCTGACCGAGCCGACCGAGGAGGAGCTCGCCTCCCGCATCGTCGAGTTCTCCCGCTGCCAGGGCGCTTTGAGGTCATGCAACGCCGCATCCGCCGGACTGGAAAATGCATTTTCAACGAACGCCAAAGCGGGCCGCTCGGCCATGCTGTGGTCGTCGCTGGGACTGCTGATGTCCGGGACGCTCACGCAGATCATTGTCACGTCGATGGTCTGCCTCGTCGGCCTGTTGGCCGTCGGAGGCGAGTTCCAGCCGCTGCAGGCGATCGCGGCCATCGGCATGTGCCTGCGTTTCACGACGATGCTCGACGCCGTCTCCAACGGCCTTTTCGGCCTGGAGGAGCGCCGCCAAAGTCTGATCGGCATTGACGAGGTCATGGACGCCCCGTCGCAGGCCGTCCCCGAGGTTTCCAAGAAGCAGACGGACCCCGGCGCGGTTGCCCTTCGCGACGTCGATTTCGCCTATGAAAGCGAGCATCCGGTGCTGCGCGGGGTGAGCTTCGAGGTTCCCGCTCGGTCGATGTGCGCGATCGTGGGGCCGTCGGGGTCGGGCAAAACGACCATCGCCCGTCTTGTCTCCCGTTTTTACGACGTCGACGCGGGCTCCGTGGCGGTCGGCGGCGCGGACGTCAGGGAACTGACGACCGAGGATCTCATGGCCCAGCTTTCGATGGTTTTCCAGGACGTTTACCTTTTCGACGACACGTTGGAGGCGAACATCCGCATCGGCTCTCCCGGGGCCGACGACGCCGAGCTGCGTCGCGCGGCCGATCTGGCCGGGGTGACCGAGATCGTCCGGCGCCTCCCGGAGGGGTGGAGCTCGCGGGTCGGCGAGGGCGGGCGCGGCCTTTCCGGCGGCGAGCGCCAGCGCGTGTCGGTTGCCCGGGCGTTGCTCAAGCGAGCGCCCATCGTCCTCTTCGACGAGGCGACGAGCGCCCTTGACGCCGAGAACGAGGCGCACATCGTTGAGGCGATGGAGGAGCTGCGGCGCCACTCGACCCTCCTCGTCATTGCACACAAGCTCGAAACGATCCTCGCCGCGGACAAGGTGATCGTGCTCAATTCCCGAGGCGAGGTCGCGCAGGAGGGCACGCACGAGCAGCTGATCGCCGTTCCCGGCACGTACGCGGACTTTTGGGCGCAGCGCGAATCCGCTGCGGGGTGGCGCTTGGTGCGTCACACGCCCGCCCGCCAGCGGGCGAGGAGCTCGTACCCGTCGCGGCCGTAGACGGTGGGCACGTGGCGGCTGGCGCGGCCGGCGAGTTTGCCTTCGCGGTTTCCCGGCATCCCGTGGGTGAGCACCTGTTCGACCGCGTCGAGTTGGCGCAGCGCGATGAATTCGACGCGGGAGGGGTGCTCGCGCGCCAGATCCGCGTAGATGAGCGGGTCGTGCTGCCCGTCGTCGCCCACGAGGATCCATTTGATGTGCGGAAACATGATGAGGAGGTTGCGCAGCTGCGTCATTTTGTGCTCCTTGCCGGAGCGGAAGAGGCCGGTTGGCGTGGGGCCCCAGTCGGTGAGAAGCAGCGGGCCGTCGGGAAGGTCGTGTTCGAGGATGAACTGGCTGAGGGTGGGCGCCGTGTTCCATGCGCCCGTCGACAGGTAGAAGACGGGGGAGCCGGGCTCGATGATCGCCTTGTAGAACTCGGAGATTCCAGGCACGGCCTTTCGGGCGTTGGTGTGCAGCACGAACGAGTTCCAGAGTGCGAGCATCGGGCGGGGGAGCCAGGTGATCATGATCGTGTCGTCGACGTCGGAGATGATTCCCGTGCTCACGCCGGGGTCGACGACGATGACCGACGCCTGCACCGGGTCGCCCGCGGCGGGGGTGATCGTCACGCGGTGGCGTCCGGGTTCGAGTCCGTGGTCCTCGATGAGGAGGTCGATGTAGCCCGACTCCGATGTAAAGGTCTCGACGTCGCGTCCGTTGACGGTGACGGTGACGGTGAGGTACCCGACCTGGGTGGTGAAGAACTGGCGCCACCCCCGTTTGGCCTGCTGCGCGAAGGCCATCTGCCAGTCTGTTGCGTTTGGGTTCGCCATGAGCGCCCGGGCCATGACGCGGACGGCCGACGTCGAACCGTAACCCGTGTACGGGTACAACCGCGGAAGCCATCCCTTTTTGCGGCGGGAGACGATCCCGCGGCGGTTGTTCTCACGTTCGATCTGACGGACGATGTCTGCGAGACCCATAGCAACAAGCCTAGACTAAAGCATCCGGGCACTGCTCACACGCCTCCTTCGCGCGCCCCTTCATGCCTTCGTATGCCGATGACCGACCCGTCCGCTCTCGTGAAGATGAACCCCCCGTCGTGGTGGCGTATGGAGATCATGTCGCGATGGACGAGGGCATGGTGGTGCCAGCATAGAAGGATCGCGTTTGCCAGGTTCGTTTTTCCTCCGGATTGCCACGGCAATGCGTGGTGAATCTGCCCGTGGGCGAGGGTGTCCGAGCATCCCGGGTATCGACAGGTGCGGTCCCTCGCGACGACCGCCCGGGTTTGAGCGGGGGTGAAAAGGCGTTTTTCTCGTCCGACGTCGAGAACCTCTCCGGTCGCCGATAGAACGACGCGGGCGATTGACGAGTCGCATAACAATCGCGCCAGCTGACTCATCGACAAGGCCGATCCGTCATCCAGTTTGGCGGCTTCAAGCCCGTTGAGCGCCTTGACGTCCAGGGAGGCCGGGATCGCCCCGAGCAAGCTGCCGAGTTGCTCCGCCTGGCTGTCGAGGAAAGCCAGGCATTGGCCCAACCTCCCCTGCCCGCGTCCGGTTTCGGTGCAAGATCCGCGCTCGCCGTTTCCGCCGTGCCGGCTCTCGCCGCCGCAGTTTCCTCCCTCTTTTTCGGCGTCGGACGCAAGAATCGAGCACCCGTGGACCGGAGGAGCCGCCTGCGCTTTGGCCGCGCCGTACAAAGAGCCGGCCGCGCCGCTCAGGGACTTTTCCACGCCCACGAGGGTCGATAAGGGCACATGCACCGAAATGTGCGGCCGGATGCGGGCGCCCGTGGAGAGGGCTCCGGCGTCGAGCTGCGCGGTCGCCAGCTCGACGAAGGCGCAGGCTCGCCGCTCAGGCAACGTCCGGACGTCGTCGGCGCTTTTTCGCCCCATGATCGCGCTCAGCGCCGTATCGACGACGGCCGCCGCCTCGTCCGAGAACCACCCCGTGACCCGCATGCCCGAGCCTTCGCGGGTGAAGGCAAGGGATTCGCGCGAGGCGTCCTTCTTCTCCGCCTCCACGCCCGACGCGGCGTCGTGGGCGAAGGCGCGGGCTTTGATTCGCCGTTCGAATTCGCGCGGGGCGCACTTCTGGGCGTGGGAGATCAGCTCGTCCTGAACGCCGTCCTCAGTCAGTTTCTCTTTCAGGGCGGGGGTGGAAAACACTCGGCGGACGGCGTCGACGTGTTCCGGGAAGATCTCGCCGTCCGTCAAAGCCGCCGACAGCTTCCACAAGTCGGATTCGAGGGCTTGGGCCCGCTTGATCTCTCGCGAAGCCGCGGCTGGAGACTGGCCGGAGGCCTTCTCGTTCCACTGCGTCAGCGTCCGAGTTCCCGAGGAACGCCAACTCCTCTTTTTGTCGATTGCCAGGAGCATCCGTCCGCGGATCGCGCCGAGGCGGGAAATCAGCTTGGCCAGCGCCTCGGCGTCGGCGAGAAGCTCGTCCCCGGAAAGCCCAGACAGGTCTTCTTCGCTCACCCGCGATATGAGCTCCCCGATCGCGTCGAGACAGCCCGCCACGCGACTTTCGCCGGTCTTTGACGGCCAGTCGCCGGGAACGCCCTCGCGTGCGCCGATCGACGGCGCGCGGCCTTCGCCTGCACGAGATCCGGGGCGCTGCGGCCGAAGCCCACGCCCATCGAGAATCGCAGGGCGGGCAGGGCGGCCGACAAGGCTCCCAGAGGCCGCCGTCGGGCTCGCAGCAACGGAGTTCATTTGGCCGCCTAACTCGCTTTGGTTTCTTCCGTCCCTTCGATTCCCTTCACCGTTATCCTAACGCTAAAAGAAAGAATTGTCAATTTTTTGTTCGATAGAGGCAGGCCTGCACGACGCCGATCGCTGACGGATACCGGTCGCAGACGGGCGATGATCGAGGACGGACGCCGTTTGCGGAGCGACGCCGGTCGCGGACGGGCGCTGATCGAGGACGGACGCCGTTTGCGGAGCAACGCCGATCGCGAACAACTTGAACGAAACTCCAGCTGCCCGCCGGGGAGCATCGACCCCCAAGGCCCCGACGCAGATGCGCCTCCACACTCGCGGAGGCTGACTCGGTTTGACGGTTCGGAGGCGCTCCGCGGCCCGTGCGCTTCCGCGCTCGCGAAGGCCAACCGTCAGCAACTCCTGCCGTGCGCGCCTGCGCCTCCGTGCTCGCGGGGGCTAACCTGGCCCTATGTTGCTTGCATTCTCCATTGCGCCGATGACGTCCGATCGGCCCGACGGCTCCGTGTCCCAAGCGGTCGCGGCCGCGGTCGAGGCCGTCCGCGAGTCTGGTTTGCCGCACGAAACCACGTCCATGTTCACCACCCTCGAAGGCGAATGGGACGAGGTCATGTCGGTGGTCAAGCGATGCGTCGACGTCGTCGCCGAGCGCTCTCCTCGAATCTCGCTTGTCATGAAGGCAGACATACGCCCGGGCTACACCGGGCAGATCACAGCGAAGGTCGAGCGGGTCAACGAAATCCTCGAAAACGGGTGAGCCGCCGCAGCCGGGGGGCATGACGACGCCGTTGCCGCGCCGCGAGGCCGGTTCCGCGAGGCGGGCGCCGCTGACTCTCCCCAGCCGGGGCGCGGCGCCGCTGCTATTATATGCTTTCGCGGCGAATGCCCTGACGCCGGCGAACGCCCCGACGCCGGCGACGCCCCGACACCGACGCCGGCGACGTCTCACATCTTTTGCACGGCCCCGACCAGCGCGACGGCGGCCTGGGCGATCCGGGTGATCCCGGCCCAATCCTGGGCCTTGACGAGCCTGTGAGGCACCACCCATGAGGTCCCCACCGCGGCGACGGAGGGGATGGCCAGGTATTCGGCCGCGTTGCCCGCGGAGATGCCGCCCGTGGGAACGAAGCGCATGTCGCCGAAAGGCGCGGAAAGCGCGCGTATCGCGGCCGAACCGCCCGACGCGGCCGCGGGAAACACGTTGACGTCGGTCGCTCCGGCGTCGACCGCGGCCATGAGGTCGGTTGCGCTGGAGACGCCCGGCAGCGGCAGCATGCCCATGCCGAGGGTGTGCTGAACCACCCGCCGTGAAAAACCGGGGGAGACGACGAAGTCCGCGCCCGCGTGGAAGGCCGTCTCCACCTGCGGGACCTTGATGACTGTTCCCGCTCCCACGATCATGCCGGCTTCGGCCAACCCCTCGTCGTTCCTGATCGAGGCGATCGCCTTGGCTGCCGCCGCGGTGCGCAGAGGCACTTCGAGCACGGGAAGTCCGCCGGCGACGAGGGCGCGGGCCAGGGGCACGGCCGCCTCGGCGACGTCGATGGCCGCGACCGGGATGATGCGGCGGGCTGTGAGCTGTTCAAAGGTGATCGGCATGAGAGTCCTCGTCGTTGTGGGGTGTGCGTATTCAATGAGTGCGCTCCTTTTGGGTGCGCACTCCCTGTGGGACGCCGTCGTCCGCGCGGGCCGACGCCGGCGGAGTGAAAGCCGCCGACGTCGATCAGGGCGGACGGCCGCACCGGCGATTGCCCGAATCGGCGGGCGCTCGAACCGTGTGGCGACCAGCCATGGCCGACGGCGAATCTGGGCCGACGGGCGGCAGATTCGGCCGGCAGCCGAGCCCTGTCGACAACCGGTCCGAGGGCTGCGGCGGTTGAGCACGCGAGTCCGGCTCGCCTGCCTCCCGATCGGGCGTCAAACAGCGGCGCAACGGCATCCGCTACGATCTTACGGGCTGTGGCCAAGGGCCGACAGCGGCTCGCCGACCTCTGCCGACAGCGGCTCGCCGACCTCCGCCGACGCCGGCCCCCGTCGGCGCGGATCAGCCTTGCATTGCGGAACTGTGCCGTCAAATCGAGGCCGCCTGCCCTGCTCAGCCCCGCATGTCCACGAGCACCTTTCCCGAGGCGTCGGAGTCCTTCGCCGTCGTGAACGCCTCGACCGCCGAATCCGCCGAATCGCCTTTGAAAACGTGGGTGACGACGACGTCGGCGATCTCCGGGCGGGCGGCCAGAAGCTCGATCGCCTCGTCGATCTCCGTGTTGAAACGGAAACACCCGCGAAGCTGAATTTCCTTGGCGATGAGCGTCGCGAGCGCGATCGGCTGCGGCCCGGCGCCCATCATTCCGATCTGGGCGTGGACGCCCGCCGGCCGGACGGCCTCGATGGTGGCCGACACGGCTGCGGGTATTCCCGAGCATTCGAGGGCGACGTCGAAGTGTCCGCGGGGAAGCTCTGCGCCGCCCGCGGTTCCTTCGCCGCCCGCTCCGCCCGACGCGTCCACGCCGTCCGCGCCGGCTCCGCCGACTCTCACCGGGCGCGCCCCCAGCCGCCGCGCCCGGTCCAGCGGCCCCGCCAGGACGTCGGTGGAGACGACCTCGGCTGCGCCTTTCGCCACGGCTGCTGCGGCCGCGAGCAGGCCGATAGGCCCGGAGCCCGAGACCACTACACGCTTGCCCTCGACGCCGCCGGCCACGTTGATCCCGTGCAAAGCCACGCCTAGGGGCTCGGCGAGCGCGGCCACGTGAAGGTCCATGCCTGCGGGCAGCGGGCGCACCATGAAATCCTTGACGATGAGAAACTCGCTCATCCCTCCCTGCGTGTGAGGGTGGGTGGAGGCCGAGCCGAGGTAGCTGCCTCCTGGGAAAAGGTGGCGCTTGTCCTCGATTCCGGGGATTGGCTCGCCAAACGTCGCCGGATGGACCGTCACGGGCGTGCCGGAGGCCAGCTTTCCCGAGGGGTCGAGGTCGACGACGCCGGAAACTTCGTGCCCGGGCGCCATCGGCTCTTCGACGACGAAGGCGCCGTTGGCCCCGTTGAAGTAATAGTGCAGGTCGGATCCGCAGACGCCGACGTAGGCAATGCGCAGGCGGACTTCGCCGGGGCCCGGCTCGGGCGTGGGAACGTCCTCGAGGCGGATGTCCTCGCGGCCGTGGATGAAGAGGGTTTTCACTTTCGCTCCTCGCTGTTCTTTTTGGTCAGGTTGTTTCTCAGCGGCTGGGTCCGGCTGCGGGTTTCCCCTTTCCGCGCCGGACCCCGCCATGTCTGCGTCGGGTCATTCCGCGCCATGTTTGCGTCCGGTTGCTCCGCGCCGATATCCGCGATGCGGCGCTTCCGTGTCCAGGGCCGCTCCGCCCAACGCGGAGCGGCGGTCTGGCCGCGTCCGGCTACGCCACGACGAACAACAGGGCGGACAGAGCGAACACCATGAGGGATTCAAGCATCTGCTGCACCGTCCATGTGCGCAGGGTCGTGGCCGTGTCCATGCCGAGGAGGCGGCCCACCAGCCAGAAGCCGGAGTCGTTGACGTGCGAGGCGAAAACGGAACCCGCGGCGGTGGCCAGGGTGATGGCGACGATTTGGAGCTCGTTGTAGCCCCCGCCGAGGACGCCCGCGGACATGAGGCCGGCCGCCGTCGTCAGGGCAACCGTCGCCGAGCCTTGTGCCAGGCGCAGAGCCACCGCGATGATGTAGGCGGCGACGATGACGGGGACGCCGATGTTGTCGAGCATGTACTTGAGGGCGTCGCCGATGCCGGAGGCGCGGAGCACTCCGCCGAACATTCCGCCCGCGCCGGTGATGAAGACGACCGAGGCGATGGGCGCAAGAGCCGAGTCGAGGAGCTTCTCCAGAGCCGATCTGTGCACTCCCTTGGACGTTCCAAGCACGGGGATCGCTGTGAGGACGGCGATGAGCAGTGCGACGCCGGGCTTTCCGAGCAGGCTGAAAACTTGCGCCCACAGCGGCAGGCTGACGTGGGAAAGCTTGGGGTCGGCGCTGTACTCGCCGAACGTTCCCGCCTTCGTCATGAAATCGACGGACGTGTTGAGGAGGATGAGGAACATCGGCAGGAGGAGGATGCCCACGACGGTGGCGACCCTCGGCGGATTTTCAACGGGTTCGGTCCGCGCGCCGAAGATCGTCTTGGAGATGTCGATGTTCGGGAACTTTTTGGCGCAGCGGCGCCCCCACAGCACGCCGGTGACGTAGAAGGTGGGGATCGCGAAAATGATGCCGACCACCATGAGGTAGCCGAGGTTGACGCCGTAGAAGGTGGATGTGGAGACCGGGCCGGGGTGCGGCGGCACGAAGACGTGCATCACGGAGAAGGCGACGGCCGTGGGGAAGGCGTAGAGCAGGATGGGCCCGCCCAGCCGCTTGGCGACGGCGAAGACGATGGGCAGCATGACCACGAGGCCGGCGTCGAAGAACATGGGGAAGCCCAGCAGAAGGGAGGCGAAGCCCAGCGCCATGGGGGCGCGCTTCTCACCGAATTTTCCGATCATGTAGTCGGCGAGCACCTGGGCGCCGCCGGAATGTTCGACCAGCACGCCCAGCATTGCGCCGAGGCCCACCAGTATTCCGACGCTGCCCAGCGTCGAATTGAACCCTTCCATGACGGTGTCGTAAAGCTTGTCGAGCGGGATTCCCGCGGCGACGGCGGTCACGATCGAGACGACGACGAGCGTGATGAAGGCGTGAAACTTAAGTGCGATGACGAGGAAAAGGATGACGGCGATCGCTGCGGCCGCGATTGCGAGCAAGGCTGCAGGCGGGATGTTGCCGACCCAGGCGCCGCTTTTGTCGATGAATACCCGTTTGTCATCGGCCAGTGTGGCTGTTGTTGGTTCCATGTGTGTCTCCGTTGAGCGGTGAGCCGGGACGAACTCGGCTCGAATGTTTGGAGTGAGCCGGGGCGAGCTCGGCTCGAATGCGTCTGCCGCGGGGGCTGCCTTGCCCCATGCGACTGTGATCGCCATAATAGTAGTATCATTGACGCTTTGCCAGACGAGTGACGAAATCGCGAGATTCCGCCGTTTGCCGAGGCGAGGGTCTTCGATATGGCGACGTCGAAGCGCCTGGTTCGACGTCGGAACATTGGTTGGACGTCGAAACGTTTAATCAAGCATCGAAACTTTAGGTTTGACGCCGATTCGCGTCGGTTCGTCGGTGCTCGTCCCGGCGAGGCCGCCGTTCGTTCCGGCGAGACCGCGACTCCTAGCGAGGTGACCATGGCCCCGAACGACGACGGCGCAGGCGCGCAAGGCGCAGGCGCGGCCCGTGCTGGGCAGCCCGTGCCCGAGCGGAGCCTCGACTCGCCTCACGCGGGGAGAAAGGCGTGGGCGCTCCCTCCCGTGCGCAAAGCCGACGTCGAGGGTTCGCGAGCCGGCGGATCCGAGGGACGCGCGTTTGAGCGTGCCTTTGGCCCCGCTTCGGCGCGTGCCTCTGGCCCCGCTTCGGAGTCCGCTCCGGAGGGGGCGACCGATTACGAGGCTCTGCTCGGCGAGCTCGGCAGGCAGATCGCGACCGGGAGCCGGCCTGCTGGAACCGTCATGACGCTCGCCGATCTCGAAGCCGAGTTCGGAGTTTCGCGCACGCTGGTCCGCGACGTCGTCAAGGTCCTCGAAGGCCTGGGAATGGTCACGTCCCGCCGTCGCGTGGGAGTGACCGTTGAACCGCGCGGAAGCTGGCAGCTTCTCGATCCGCACGTCATCGCCTGGCGGATGTACGACGCCGACGAGCGCCGCCACCACATCCTGGAAATCAGCGAATTGCGGCGCGGCATCGAACCCGAGGCCGCGCGGCTGGCGGCGTCGCGCGGGCTGCCCGGCGCCCAGCGACTCGTCGAACTGGCCGAACGCATGCGCGATCTTGGGGTCGAAGGGCGCGGGGCCGATCCGGAATTCCTCGCGGCGGACATTGAGTTTCACGAGCTCGTTTCCTCCCTTTCGGGCAACGAGATCTTCGCGCGGTTGGGGGCGATGGTCGGCTCGCTGCTGGTCGAGCGCACCCACTGGGACCTTCAGCCCGCACACCCTGACGCCGACGCCGTGCGCTGCCACATCCGCCTCGCCCGCGCGATTCGGGACGGCGACCCGGAGACGGCGGCGGAATCGGCCTCTTTCATCGTCGTCCAGGCCGCCGATGAGGTGGGCGGGGCCAAAACCGAGCAAACCAGCGGTGCCAAAGGCCGGCCAAGCGGCGACGAAACCCACACGAATTCGGCCAACTAAGTTGGCGCAGTCAAAGGAGACAATCAATGAAACTCAATCGCGAGCACCTTCCGGTTGATCGGCGCATTGGCGCGAGCGCACCCGCCACTACCGGGATCGTGCACATCGGCATCGCGCAGTTCCACCGAGCGCACGCCGCGGTGGCAACCGCCCAGGCTCTCGCGGCCGAGCCGGGGGAGTGGGGGATCGTCGGCGTGGCCAGCCACAACCCCGCCGTCGTCAATGCGCTGCGCGAGCAGGACGGGGTCTATTCGATCCTTGAGCTGACGCCGGAGGGCGAGTCGGTGTCCGTCGTCGACGTCCATCGCGATTTCGCCGTCGCGGCCGAGGAAACCGAGCGGGTCCTCGACCTTCTCGCCGAGCCGCGGCACAAGATCATCACGTTGACTGTCTCCGAGAACGGGTATCGCCGCGATTCCCGCACGGGAGGCCTCGACCGCTCCGACCCGGCCGTCCTCGCCGACTTCGCGGGCGGGGCGCAAACCACCGTGGGGCTCGTCGCGCGTGGGCTCATGCGGCGCTTCGAGCGCGGCGGCGCGCCCGTCACGGTCCTTTCCTGCGACAACATGGTCTCCGCGGGCGACGTCACCCGCTCCCTCGTCGTCGAATTCCTCGAAGAGACAGGCGCGGGGCCGGAGTTTTTCGCCTGGCTGGAGGCCAATGTGACCTTCCCCAACGCGATGGTCGACCGCATCGTCCCCGCCACGACAGACGCCGTGCGCGAGGCGGTCCGCCGGATCGCGGGCTTCGACGACGCCGTCCCCGTCCCTGCCGAGGGATTCACGATGTGGGTCATGGAGGACAAGTTCGCGGCCGGCCGGCCCGCCTGGGAGCACGCCGACGGCGTCGCCTTCACCGACGAGGTCGGCAAGTACGAGCTGGTCAAGCTGCGCCTGCTCAACGGATCGCATTCGCTCATCTCGTACCTGGGCGCGCTTGACGGGCGCGAGACGATTCCGGCCTCGCGCACCCAGCCCTTCGTCGAAGAATGCGTGCGCGCCGCCCTTTATGACGAGTATCTGCCCTCGATCGACCTTCCCTCGGGCTTCGACGCCGACGCCTACATCGCCCGGCTGTTCGTGCGGTGGACGAACTTCGCGCTGGGCGACAAGACGGCCCGGGTGGGATCCGACGGGTCGGCGAAGCTCCTTCAGCGCATACCCGCCCCGGCCATACGACTGCTCGAAAAGGGGAGCGTGCCGCAGCAAATGGCGCTGACGGCGGCGGCTTGGATCGCCTGCGTCTGCCCTCCGCAAGGCTTCGACCCAGGCCCGATTGCGCGTGAAATGGTCGAGCCGAAGCGGGAGGCGCTCGCCGCGGCGACGGCCGGCGCCTCAAATGCGCGCGAACACGTCGATGCCGTCATGAGAGGCGGCTTCCTTCCCGACGAACTCGTCGCCTACGAGGCCTTCACACGCAGGGTGGCCGAGCTCGTGGAGGCCATCGTGCGCGACGGCGTGCGCGCGGCCGCGGCGGACGCCTTGGCGAAGCGGCCATTGGAGGATCGCGAAGGATAGGGGGAGCTCTCGCCGAAGCTTGAGGCGACTTTTGAGCGGCTTGCACGATAGCGTAGGGCCATGACGAAGTACAACGAGCAACCGGCGGGGCTGCGCATCCCTTCTGTTGGGGATCCCGATCTGGAGCAAGAGCTCAGGGACCGCTGCTGGACGTCGATCGTGCTGGGGCGCCCTTACACAGACATATGGAACGACCTGTCCGCCGATCTGGCTGACCTGGATCCTATGCCCGTGCAGCGCCCTTCTGCCGAGCGGGCTTCCGATCCTTCGTCTGTGCGGAGCTCCGACCCTTCGACGGTGCAGGGCTCTGGTCCTTTGGACGGACCAGGCGCTGCCATTTCGCGGGGGCGGACGTCCGGCGCGCTTGACACCGACGTCGTCGCCCAAAAGATCGTCAAGGGCCTCTTCGAAGCCCGGCGTTCCCAGCAAAAGGAATTTGGCCCCGTGAAGACGAACCTGTCTGCGGCCTTCGCCGCCCTCAACGACTACGGCGTGGTGGCGCGGCAGAACTTCATGTGCTGCATGTCCTGCGGGCTTGACGCGATCAGCGGCGAGGTCGAATCTTCGGCGGAGTGGGACGGCTATGCGTTCTACCACTCGCAGGACGCCGAGAGGCTCGTCGAGACGGGGTCGACCTACGTCGCCTTCGGGGTGTTCTTGCGCAGGTACCTCCCGATCGACGAGATTAAGGCGATGTCGCCTGCCGAGAGGGACGCGTTCGCGGACGAAAAGGCGGAAGCTCTGGCCAGATCCGTGATTGTTCCGACGTTCAAGATGTATGGGATCGACGTCGAATGGGACGGCTCGGCTGGGTCGCGGATGGTTCTGCACGACGTCGATTACTGCGTCCCTTTGAACGAGGGCGGGTTGAAGGATGAACGCGCGGTCGGCGGATGATGCGAGGGCGCCGGTGGAAGCAGTGAATGGGCGCGAGAATTGGCGGATGCGGCAGGTTAGGCGGACGGGCGCGAGGCTGTGAGATCGGCGGGCAGACGGAGGCACATGGCAGGCGCAGGGTTGACGAAGGTCGAGGGCGAGGGACGAGTGGGGCTGCGAGCGCGGAGTTGGCGGACAGATTGGGGACTGCGAATGCGCGTGGGTTGCGGATCAGGGCTGGCGATGTGAGTGCCGGGCTGGCGACGTGATGTTAGAGGGCACGCGTGCCGTTGCGGTGGATGACTGGGGCGGCGGGCGATCGCGATGTTGATGTGCGCGAGATCAGCGGACAGGAGCCGATGAACGTGGGATCAATTGCAAGGCGGGAGACGGGCCGGGGTAGAGGGCAGAAGGTTTGACGGATGAAACGAAAAGGAATACGCGAGGAACGGCGGATGAAGCGAACGCGGCGAAGGGGCGTTGGTCGGAGATAGGCGGAGCGAAAGAGGGTGAAAGGCAGGGCTGACAGGCAGGAGGCGACGGAAGACAGAGTTGGGAGGCATGCAGAGTTGAAGGGCCAGAGTTGAGAGATTCGAGAACAGACAACATGGCGAATGGGGTGGGAGCCTAGCGGCTCCCACCCCATTCTTAGCTTTGCAACGAGGCCCTCGTTGCCTTGTGTCAACCTCGGCCATCCCTTCACGTGCGCGCAGTCGCCCTGCGTCGAGTACATGCTTTGCGGGGATGCCCCACAATGGGGCATCCCCGCAAAGCGATTGTGAGCGCTGCGGCTTCCTCCCGTCAGGCAGGAACGCCGTCGCTTGGCGTCTCCTCGCGCCGCCCGGCTTCCAAGAACGTGATCGTCTTGTCGTCTTCGTACAGGGAAACCTGCGTTTCCTCGATTGGATGCGAGCGGGAGTCTTCTCTCTTGTCCTTGCCTCGACGTCCCCCGGTCAAACCAGCGATAGCTCGCGAGGACGCGGAACGCCCGGTGGATCCCGAGCCTCCGGTGCGCCCGGCTGCGCCCATTCCCGCGGAGCGCGCGCCGCCGAATGATCCTGCCGATCTCCCGGCGGCCGAGCCGCCGGTCCGTCCGGCTGCGCCCGAAGCGGTGGCTCCGCGGGCTGAACCGGCGGTGCGCGCAGCGGTCGAGCTCGTCGAGCGAGCGGCCAGTCCGCCTCGCGCCGCGCCGCCGGCGCGGTTTGCAGTTCCACCGGAACCCTCGTTGACCGATCCGGCCTTGCCGACCGACGTCGCCGATGACGTAGCACGGACCGCGGTGGTCGCGCCACGTGTGATCCCCGACCCGCGAGCGGAGCTCGTTGGGCTGGCGGTGCGGGCGGCGGTGGTCGCGCCCTTGAGGATCCCTGAACGCCCGGTAGAGGTCGATCCGGCGGACGTGGGACGCGCTATCCCGGTGGCCCCGCCTCGTGCGGGAACGGCCTTGCCGACCGACGTCGCCGATGAGGCAGCCCTGACCGCGGTGGTAGCGCCCTTCAAGATTCCCGACCCGGATGGAGACGTGGCGCGCACCGCCGCGCCCGACCGCATGGAGCTGGCCTTCGAGGTTGGCGCGGCCTTCGCCGCAAGCGCCGCACGCGCTGCCCGGTAGGCCTTGTATCCGGCCACTGCCGCGCCGCCGCCGACTGCGGCGCTTGCGGCCAGGGGGTTGAAAACGGCCGAGGAATGCGACGACGAACCCGAACTGTGAAAAGCGGCCGTTCCCGATCCCGGAACGAGCGCGCTCGATTGCGGCGTCGTGTAATGCGAGTGTTGCAGCGACATGCCGCCCGCAGACGAGCTGGCGCTGTGGCTTCCGGCGTCGCTATAGCTGCCGGCCGTGCCCGCAGAAGCGGGAGGAGCGGAAACTCGCCAATCCGTGGCAGATCGCGACGGAGCCGACGAATGCCCGGAAGATCTGCGATCCGATGAGCCTTGCCGCTCGGGCTTGTTAGGCGCCCACTTCTCTCTCTGATACGCCGAGCGCGCCGCTTTCTTGATACGAGAGATCGCAAACCGCTTCGGAAGCGCACCGATGGCCGCGGCTGTGCGAGCGTCCAGCGTTGCCAGGACTTCTTTCGCGTGGGTGTCGATTTTCGCGTGTGCGTTGTCGCGTATTTGCTCGACTTGTCCGGAAATGGCCTGCTCGATCAAGGGGCCTAGTAACGGCGTGTTTCTGGCTTCGCTCTTGCTCTTGTCGACTTGGCTGTTCACCGAGTCGAGGTTCGCCTGAATTGCCCTGCTTTCGTCTTGAGCTTGGCGGCCGCCTTCGACGAAGTCGTTTTGGACCTCGACAAGTTTGTCGACGCCCGTGGACGTTCTACGCAAGCTCGAGGCCAGCTCGTCAAGGCGGGCCGAGGCCGATTTAGCGGCTTCCCCTTCGATGCCCAAGTCGGCTGCGACCCTCCGGTTGACTTCGGCGATTGTCTGCAATCGGCCGCTTATCTTGCCGAGGGTTTGATTCGTGTGCTCGATCAGGTCGGGATTCCAATCGTTGATGGCCCTGAGACGATCGGCGTTAGGAGTTGCCATGGTTGCCCCCCGAATTGTTCCTATTGGTCTTTACACGAGACGGGCTCGTCCGCTGCTGTTTAACTATTGAGGGCATCGTGAATCTTGCTCATTCCCTTTGGGCTGGTGTAAGAAAACTTCTCGCTGAGCCCGTCAAGCGTACTCAGAATGTCCTGGCGTTCCGCCTCGTCTTCAAACTCGAACGAGTCGACAGACCATCGCAGATCCTCGATCGTCTCTTCCTGGTCAAGGGACAGATTCGCCATCTCCTCGTCAAGGGTCACCAGCGAGACGTGAGCCGGCCTCCCGAACTGCTGGAGCTCCTTGAGGGCTGAATACTGGGACGAAGCCCCCTGCGCGTTGTTGATGCCTAGAGCGGCTTGGTCCACGGCTACGCTGAGCTCTTGCTTTGCGGCCTCGTACTCGTCGCCGGCCTGCTTCAGTTCGTTCAACTGGCGCAGGAACTGGTCCTTGTCCAACCGGAATATCGCCACGCGATCATCCCCACTTACTTCCTGGGCGCAAGCTGCGCCTTCCCGACATAATGGCGGCAGGATCGCGAGAAACCCCTGCCGTCGCAGCTTTAGGATACGCGTCCCGAGGCCCCGCAAACTAACCCGTTTGGGGGCACTGGCATGCCACGATAAATGAAAAGTCAATGAATGCAAAGAAGAGCCGCGGAAAGGAAGCTGAGGGGACTCGTTCCCTTTGGAGTAGCACGCTTTCCCTTTGGAGTGCCGCGCTGGCCTGTGGAGTGCCACGCCGGCCTGGGATTGCCTGCTCTTCCTCAGCTCAGCGTCCGCCGAGAGGGGGTGTGGGTGAGATGTGCGGAGGAAAGGGGTACTATCCTGAATGGCACAGTTTCCTGCAATTCTGAGTGCAAAGGAAAACAAAAATGAACGACCACCACCACTTCATAGGTCTATCACACGCAGTGAAAGGTTCCTCATTCGCGCTGAAGCTAACGATGGTCTGCCTGGCCTTTTTGTTGAGCGCCTGCAGAGTTGACGGGACTTTTGAGTTTCAGGCAAACGGCTCGATGCACTCGGAGATGGTATTTGAAGATACTAAAGGCCTTATGGCGAAAATTGGGAAAAATTGCTCGAATCTAAAGAACTATATAAGTTCTCTTCGTCCTTTTCTGGCCAAAGCTACTTATGAAGAGACTATGTCTGAAAATGGGATACGTAAATGTAGGGTAATATCTGATGAGCCATTGAATAATGTAGAAATGAAAAGAGAGGGAAATAATCACCTACTGGTAATAGGTGAACAAGGGATTAGTAGCGAGCAGATTGAGTTGGACATGACGATTATTATCGGAGTGCCGGGAAAAATCATAAAAACGACTAATGGAGTCATTGAGGGTGACAAAGTGGTGATAAACGGCGTTAACCGTATATTTCGAGGTGTCACGATTACGTGGACAAGCGACGCGAACGCGCCACATAGCTCTTCCTTGTCGGATTCGGCGAGCAGCTCGGCGGGCGGAAAGACAGCCGCTGGCTCTTCGACCGGCGACAGTGGGTTTCCTGTCTGGGGGTGGATCGGCTCCGGCGTGGGCGTCCTTGCTCTTGCCTTGATTCTTGGCGTTCTCATTGGGCGACGTAAGAGGCGCACCGCACCGCCTTCGCTCAATCTCGGCCAGAGATAGGTGGCAGCCCCGCCGTTGCGGGGCTTTTGCTTTGCGCTCGGCGGCGCTGCAGAAGGGGCCCTGGTTGACTCGTCGCTGCAAGGCTCATGTCCGTTTGGAATCGCCCGCCCGCCTGAGGCTGCCTGCCCTTCCTCCGTCCGCCTTTCGTTGAGATGAATCCGCCCGTTGCGGCGAGATGAAGTTGCGGGTGAGATGTGTGGCGGAAAGCGGTATTGTCTTGAATGACAAGGTTTCCTGCAGTTCCGAGTGCAAAGGAAAACAAAAATGAACGACCACCACTTCATAGGTCTATCACACGCAGTGAAAGGTTCCTCATTCGCGCTGAAGCTAACGATGGTCTGCCTGGCCTTTTTGTTGAGCGCCTGCAGAGTTGACGGGACTTTTGAGTTTCAGGCAAACGGCTCGATGCACTCGGAGATGGTATTTGAAGATGCTAAAGGTACGATGGCGAAAATTGGAAGGAATTGTTCCAATTTAAAAAACTATATTAGTGCTTTTCGCAATTTTCTGGCCAAGGCCACTTATGAAGAAACAATATCGGAAAAAGGTGTACGTAAGTGCAAAGTGGTGTCCGATGAACCTCTGAACGATGTCGAAGTGAAAAAGAGGGTGATAATAACCTACTGATAATAGGCAAACAGGGCACTGGCGGTAAGCTGTACGTAACGAAGATGACAATCCGTATCGGGGTCCCTGGAAAGATTATAAAAACGACTAATGGTGTCATTGAGGGCAACAAAGTGGTGATAGACGATTTTGATCGCATTATGCGAGGTGTTACGATCACCTGGACAAGCGACGCGGATGCGCCGCACGGCTCGTCGTGGTCGGATTCATCGAGTGGCCCGGCGGGCGGAAAGACAGCCGCTGGCTCTTCGGCCGGCGACAGTGGTTTTCCTGCGTGGGCGTGGATCGGCTCCGGCGTGGGCGTCCTTGCTCTTGCCTTGATTCTTGGCGTTCTCATTGGGCGACGTAAGAGGCGCACCGCACCGCCTTCGCTCAATCTCGGCCAGAGACAGCCGACAACTGTGTTTGCCGCGGCGGAGGCCAAGATTGCGCACGACGAAGCAGCGGACGCGGTCTCTGATTGACTTAGCTTTGAACGAAGCGCGGGCAGGAATTGATTCCCGCCCGCGCTTCCTCACTTTTCCACTTGTGGGAGCTAATCGCGGTCGTTTTCGCGACGGCCAGCTTCCAGGAAGGTGATCGTTCTGTCGTCTTCATACAGACGGACTTCTGCAGACGCGATCGGTTCGTCGCTGCGAGACCTGCGCTCGCTCTTCTTGCGACCTTGGCTTCGGCCCGTCAAGCTCGACAAAGCCCGCGAGGTTTCGCCACGGGAGGCAGTGTTCGCTCGGCTCGCCGCACGGCCGGCGGAAGCGCGTCTCGCAACGGCCCCGCCCCGTTCCGAAGAAGCTGTCGCTTTGCCGCCTGTTGCCGCCGAGCGGCCTGCGGCGGTCCTGGAAATCGAACTGCTCGTCCGGCTTGCTGCTCCGGCTCCGCGTGTGGAAGCCGCTTCGCGCGTTGCGGAGGTTTGGCTCCGGGCGCCGGGGACCTTGCCAGCCTCTCCCGCGGACGAGGATGAGGCAGGTTTGCGGACCGCCGTGGTTGCGCCCCGCACGATTCCGTTGCCTCGAGCCGACGGCGAGGGCGCCGGAGCCCGGCTCGCCGTCGTCGCTCCCCGGAGGATGCCGCCCGATCGTGCTGAAGCAGAGGAAGAAATCGGCCGAGCAACCCCGGAAGCCCCGCCACGCGGCGTCGCTCCGCGCGCGCCGGCAGACGGGGTTGCGGACCTGACTGCCGTGGTTGCGCCTCGCACGATGCTCGCCGACGAGGGCGGCGTTGCTCGGACCGCCGCTCCGGACCGCATCGAGGAAGACGCCGATTGGGGCAGCGCCTGTGCCGCGCGAGCGGCCCGCATGGCTTGATACGCCTTGTATCCGGCTACCGCGGTTCCGCCTCCGATGGTTGCAGCTGCAGCCAATGGATTGAAGACCGCAGAGGGACGCGCGGGCGAATGCGTTGAATTTGAGGGGCCAAACCCTCCCGATTGCGAAGGCGCGTAGTGCGAGCCCTGCAAAGCCGGCCCGTCTGACGGCATGCCGTTTGGGCTGAGACGCCCGCTCGTGTAACCGCCCGAGCCGCCAATCGAAGGGTTGCTGTCCGGGGTGTGCCAGGCCGTCGCCGAGCGGGTCGGCCCCGTCTGGGCGCCGCTTGCAGGCCCGCTGTCTGAACCGCTCGCGCTGCCGTTGCCCTTGCCGGCTGCGTCCGCCGGAGCCGAGGCGTGCTTTGACTCGGGCTCGTTGTCCTGAAAAGGGAAATCGCGGGCCAAAGCCTCCGTGCTCTCGCGCAAAACGCGCAGCACATCCTTGGCTTGGCGATCCACCTCTGCGTGAGCCGTATCGCGCTCCGCTTCAGCGGCGATCTGTAAGGAGTGATCTTTGCTCGTACTCGGAGATATAGCGCTAGCTCCTTTATAAGTACTGTTGACGTTTTTGAGTAACTTTTGGATCTCCTCATTGTCGCTTTGCGCCTTCTTTCCCAGGCCGAGGGCTTTGTGCTGCACTTCGGCAAGCTGTTTCACTTTCTGAGAGCCGTCCAGCAAGCGGGCGGCGAGCTCGTCCAGGCGAGAGGAGGCTGAACGGGCAGTCGTCCCTTCGAGGCCGAGGTCGGCTGCCACGCGCCGGTTGATCGTGGCGATGTCGGCGAGGTTGGAGCTGACTTTTTCCAGGTGTTTGTTTGCCTGCTCGATCGGGTCCGTTCTCCAGGTTTTGATGACGTTAAGGTGGTCGGCGTGAGGAGTGGCCATCATTTGCCTCCTGCACTTTTCTGCCCTTGCCCTGAACCTTTCGGCCCTTGCGCTGAGCTGGAGCTGTGTATGCCGTCTATAAGCGAATCGAAACCCGGGGTTTTGGAAAGGACGTTGCCTATGAGGTTCATTCCTTCGGGGGACACATAGGTGAATTTCCGATCGAGTTTGTCCAAGATCTTGACGAACTCGTTGCGTTCGGCGTCGTCCCGAAACTCGAATGAGCTCAGCGAGGCCCTCAAGTCCGCAATCACCTTGTGCTGCTGCTCGGAGACGTGCTTCAACTCTTTGTCCACGGACACCAGGGACGTGTGGACCGGCGTGCGGAGATGCCGGAGCTCGTCCAGGTTCGACCACCGATCGTCGTCGCTGGAGGGCGCGCAAACTCCGTTGCTTTGAAGGTCCTTGCAGCTTTGGCCCACGGCGAAGCTGAGCTCGTTCTGCGCGTCCTCGTATTTGTCGCCCGCCTTTACCAGTTCGGCGACCTGTCGCCTGAACTGATCCTTGTCCAATCGAAACACTGCCACTTGGCAACCCTCCTTGGTGGTTGTGTATACAAGTTTCTAGTATGCGTAATGCTGTTGTGGAAGAGAACCAGCTTCTTCCTATGAATGCAGCATACTGTCAGAGGGGGCGGTTACCTAGCCCCGACCGAGAGGCAACCATGTTACTTTGACAGTAAAGTAAAGAAACTCTGGGAAAAGTTGCCGCAAATTGCTCTCGCGAGGTCGATCCTCCGCCCGCGTGTCGCGAGAGCCCCGGACGTTCCCGGTTCTTCGAAACCCGCCCGCTTCCGTTCAGTCTTCGGAGAGGCCTCGATTTTGAAAAGGCAGAGCCAGGCCCTCTGCGCATGGAAGCCCGTCTGGATGGCGTCGCACCGGCTGCCTGCGGTCGCCTCGGCGTATGCGCGATCGTGGCGAATCTCGTCCGCCCGAAGTTCTTGCCCGCCGATCGTCTCTGCCCGTGCGGGGGCGTTGCTGCGCTGGGCGAGGCGGGGCCAGTCGAGGGGCTATCGCCTGGCCCCTGCGGGGGCGCGGCGACCGCGCGTTTCGGCGTTGAGCCGTCGGCACTGGTTTTTCGGCGTTGCGCTGGCACGCCCTCCCGGCGTCGTCCTAAGCGCCGTCCCCGTCGCCTTCGGCGTCGGCGTGCGTTTCGCTCTCCGCGCCGTCACGCGCCGCGTTCTCGGCAACGGAACCGAGTTCGTCGAGGATCGCGGACAGGTGCGCGATGCGTTCGGAGTTCCACACGACGTCGGGGTCCGGCTCGAAGTAGGAGAAGATCAGGCCCACCAGGTGGTACGCGGGATGCGTCCATTCTTCGACGGCGGTGGAGCCCCAGGCGGCGATGCGGAAGGTGCGCGTGGCGAAGTCGGGGTCGTTGAAGGCGGTTATGGCAAGCCCGTAACCCATCGCCCCCGAAGCCTCGGCGAGAAGCTCGAAGCCGCCTTCGGGGTCGATGCCCGGAATGAGCCTGTAGCCGAGCATGCTCGGCAAGCCCCTGAAGACGTTCGCGCGACGGCTGACGAGTGCGACGGACGCCGACCGGAGGGCGTTCTGCGCGTTCTCTCGCACTGCGTCGTCGCGCAAGCCGCGGCAGGTGGCCGTCAGGCCGTAGTAGAGGTCCGTGTCGGGGGAGGCGAGTATGCGTTCGAAGTCGGCCTGGGTCACCATCCTCAAGCCGGTCACCGTGGCGTTGCGGCGCTGCTGCGGGTCCTCCCACGTTTCGATTCCGGAGTCCAGGAGCGGGCGGAGGAGGCGTATGTCCTCGAGCCCGTCCGTTGTGAACTCCACGCGCTGCACCGCAGCGGAGACGACGTCGGCCAGGAATGCCTGGCGAGACGGCCATTTGCGATAGGCGGTGGCGCGGCTGACCCCCGCCTCCTTGATGATGTCCTCGAAACTGATGCGGTCGATCGTCACCGATAGGCCGCGTTCGTGGATCTGGGCCAGGGCGCAGTCGAGCATGCGAGCGCCGGCGGCGTCCGTGGCCTTTATTTTCCGATACTGCGTGAGAGGTTCGGTTCGTTGTGGCGCTGCGTTGGGCGTCATCCTCATGGCACCATTCTTGCAGAGATCGAAGTTTTCAGTTCCCGTGGAATTCACATGGTTCTCCTTGGTAAGACTTGGATTCCAAGGCGACGAGACCGTCGGAAAACGCGTGCCGCGCGGCAGCAATGCAGAGCCTGTGGGTCTTCCCTTTCGCTTGAGGCTGGGAGCGGGTAGCCTGAACGGACGGGTCCGCCGCACTCGGACGGACGCCTGACGTACACCCCAAAGAAAAGGAAGAGCAATGCGCGGAGCAGTCATTTACGGCAAGGGCGACGTTCGATTCGAGGAGCGCGAGGATCCCCGCATCCTCAATCCTTCCGACGCCGTGGTTCGCACCGTCGCCACGTGCGTGTGCGGCTCGGATCTGTGGCGTTATCGCGGAATCAACGAAGTTCCCGAGCCGACGCCGATAGGCCACGAGTACGTCGGGGTGGTCGAGGAGGTCGGCGACGCGGTGAGGGGCGTCAAACCGGGAGAGTTCGTCGTCGGCGGATTTAGGACGAGCGACAACACTTGCCCCGTCTGCCGCAAGGGCGCTCACGCAAACTGCCAGAACGGAACGGGCTACGACGGCTGCCAGGCAGAAAAGATCCGCGTGCCCAACGCCGACGGCACCCTCGTTGCGGTTCCCGGGGAGGTCGACCGCGACCTCGTTCCCAGCCTTCTGACGCTTTCAGACGTGGCGTGCACGGGATGGCACGGCGCGGTTTCAGCGCTTGCGGGACCGGGCAAGAGCATCGCCGTCGTCGGCGACGGCGCGGTGGGGCTGTGCGCGGTGCTTGCGGCCAAGCAATTGGGGTCTGAGCAGGTGATCGCCATGAGCGGCCACGCTGACAGGCAGGAGATCGCCCGCGAGTTCGGAGCGGACATCATCGTCTCCGAGCGCGGCGAGGAGGGGTCTGCGCTAGTGCGGGAGCTGACCGAGGGGATCGGCGCCGACGGCGTCGTCGAAGCGGTTGGAACCGCGAGCGCGCGCGACCAAGCGGCGCTTTGCGTGCGCCCCGGCGGGATGATCGGCGTGGTCGGGGTGCCTCACGGCGGCCTGAAAGATGACGGGCTCTTCTTCCGAAACGTCGGAGTATGGGGCGGGATCGCGCCCGTTCGCCGCTACCTGGATCAGCTCGTCCAGTTGGTGGTGGACCGCAAGATCAATCCGGGCAGGGTTTTCGACCTGCAGCTTCCTCTCGCCGACGTCGCCGAAGCCTATGCGGCCATGGACGAGCGCCGGGCCACGAAGGTGCTTTTGTGGCCGTGAAGCAGCCGGCTCCCGCGCCATTGAACCGAATCGACGTTCTGCTCCTCGGGGTGGGCCTCGCCGTGGGGGCCTTTGCCGCCGCCTGCGGCGTTTACGCTGTGTTCCACGGCGGGGAACGCGTCGGGCGGGACGGCGCGACGAATGCCTTCGCGGCGATCGCCTGCGCGGGGCTGGGGCTTGCGGCGTGCGGAGCGATGCGGCGCAGGCGCGTCGCCTCCGGCCTCGGCCTCATTTTCACCGCCCTTGCACCGGCGGGGCTCGCCTGGCTTGCGGGGATGCTTTCCGCGTTGATCGGCGTCGTTCTGATCGTGCGTGCCTCGAGCTTCGCCGACTTGCTCTTCGATCGCGAGCGGCTCAACGAGGAGGCCGGCGAAGACGCGGGCAACGCCGCCTGAGGAGGACGCGAACGACGCCGACCGGGGAGGGCTAAGGAACAGCCGACGAAAAACTAGTACAAATTACTAAAAAACAAATGAAGACCCCTTGCCCCATTCGATGCGCCCTAGGTTATATAAAATTATAAGCACATTCATAAAGCCACACATTTAACTTGACAATGGTGGCTTGCATCATTTCGGAGGTAAAACTCATGAAAACCATAAAGTTTGCGCTAATAGCCGCATTGACGATTTCGGGCATTCTTGCCCCGCAAACCGCCTCTGCCTCGGACCGGGTTTCTCCTTCCGGCGCTGTTTCCGCTGCTACTGCCCACCCTTCTGACGATCCCGCGAAAGCAGATACATCTGATGCAACGGTGAGAGGTGGCTCTGAGTCGGCAAACAGACCGCAGGAGGTGTTCATTGGTCTGGTTGAAGCGCACGACGCGCATCTATCCGGGGGTGACGTGTCTGGCCACGTCACGTGGGAACTCCTCAGCGGCACATCTAGGAAGCTACAAGTAAAAGCAACCCTTAGAGCTCAGACATCATGGTTTTCCTATTCCACGATGGCGTCTTCTCGTCGCAAAAGTGTTTGGCCTGGCGGTGGACGTGGCAAAGCTGCGGTGGCTCGCTACAAGTGCAACGGCAAAGAAGACACTGAATGGTGCACGTTCGGAGAAATCTATGCTCCGGGGGAGCAGAAATCTTATGGCCGTGCTGTCAGCAAAATTAACTCTTTACGGTGCGGTGTTTGATCCGTGCTTGAAAGGCTGCCTGAACGCCGGTCTCTGGAGCTAGTTGCTTATGGACATGTTTTGGAACATATCCGTAAGGCCCCCGAAAGCGTCGTCGAGCTAGATTTCGCCGATCTTCTTTTTCAGGTCAGCCGAAGCCTTGGGATCGAGGGCGAACGCGACAGCTTGATCGGCCAATGGGAGACGGTTTTCCTCTACGATGACGACTCGTTGATGGAGGGGGACTATCTTGCCGATGGCTTGCGTGCGGAGATCACCTATCCGGTCGATGCCGATATCCCTGTCTCGCCGTTCCTTCAAGTCGCCCAGTTGGTTCTAGACGAATTTGCCAGCTATCGACTGAGTGCGGCGCGGGTTACTTTTTTCCCCATCCAGTATGGACCTGTGGTCAGGTATCGGCCCCAACACGCCGAAGAGATGCTACGGGAGGTCAGAGAAGCTCACGAGCCTCTCCCCGAGCCGTCGAAGGGGGAGGCTCGTGACTTTTCTCTGTTGATTCGCACTATCGATTCGGACCAAGTCAAAGAGCCGAAGGAAGAGCTTGTTCTTTTTGATAAGCCCATGCCGCGCTCGGAATGGAGTTTGAGGGCGATCGGCAGCCTGTGTTCGAGCATGATCGATGACTACCTTCCGTACATCTATGGAGGAAAGAATGTTGAATTCCTCTTTCGCAAGGAAAATCAGTAGTGTATCGATTGCGGCGATGATCTTCGTGTCAGCATGCGGAGAACGTGACTCGGGTCCGCAAGCCAGTACTGCCCATTCGCCTTCGGCCGCTGAACGATCTGTCGCTCAGCGGCCGCTCGTGCTGCATGTGCAATCCGCCGTCGGCCGATCGTCTTTCTCTGCCGACTCGCGCATCAATTCGCGACTGAACACCCCCATGTCCGATGAGATGCCAGCGCCAAAAAGATGGCATCTCTATTCTCACTCCGGGCATGACATACGCCTGACCGTTGAGAATTGCGATTCGATCGATGTGCTCGAGTTCGTCGCTTATCCTCAGGGTCTCAACGATCAGGGGATTCCGAAAAGTCATAGATACGGGCTCGTATGCGGTCCCGAGGAAGGACGCCCCGCTTGTAAAGGCCAAGCGGCGGGATCTGAGACAAAAAGAAACAATCAGTTGGATATCGCATCAACGACGGTCCAAGACGCCGTCGGCGACAGCACGCACTTCGCAATAGCTGGGATATGCATCCAACACGATTCGGGCGAGGATCTCGGCTTTATTTTCTTCTTCCGCAAGGCCGCATGACTGTATGCCTCCGCGTCCGCCGATCGGACGACGCGGGCCTGGCCAGTTTGCCGGCGCGAGCGCCCTTTCCCGGTTCCTAGCCTTGTGTTGCGGTCGAAATCACGGCCGCAACTACAATGCCCGGAAGCTGGGCGTGAAGTCCTGGTCGGCCCGAGGAACGACGTCTGCACGCGACACGCTGTGCCTAGTCCGCAGCGGCCTGATCGGACCGAGTCGATCCCAATCGATCCAATCGGACCGACGAACGCGCAGCCGGGGCGCAAGGGAAAGGAAGTCCATGCTGAACAAGGGCAAACGGCGGTCTGGAACGGTGCTTGCCGGACTGATCGTAGCCGTCTCGATGACGACTATCGATCAGACGATTGTTTCCGTCTCCTCCCAAACGATCGCGTCAGGTTTGGGGTTGGATTCTTCAGGAATCGAATGGGTGGTCAACGCCTACCTGCTAGCTGCGGCGGCCGCCTTCCCTCTGGGCGGGAAGATGGCCGATGCCTGGGGGTACAGGCGAGTCATGCTCGCGGGAATAGTGTTGTTTTCCACGGGGAGCGCGCTGTGCGGGGCCACGCCGGCCGCCCTGGCGCAATCGTGGATAGTTGCGGCACGGGTCGTGCAGGGGGTCGGCTCAGCGCTCATGTTCCCAGCCGCAGTGGGAATCCTCATCGGCGCTTCGAGCGCGCGAGACCGGGCGAAGTCAATGGCCACGTTCTTCGCCATAACCGGGGCCATGACGGCCATCGGGCCTGTCGCGGGCACGTGGCTGGTTCAGTATTCATGGCGGTACATTTTCTTCGTCAACCTTCCTTTGGCTTTGATTGCCTTCGGCCTCGTTCTTGTCGGCTTCGTCGGCGCAAAAGACATCGACGGCGGGGCAAACGTCGGCGACGCTGGAAAAGCAGACGCCGTCGATCTTCGAGACGCAAAGTCCTCTGATCGGACAATCGATTGGACGGGCGCCGCCATTGCCGCAGTCGCTATGGTTCTTCTTATTTTGCCGCTGAAGAAAGGCAGCGACGTCGGCTGGTCCGATCCGCGAATCCTCGCCAGCTTTGGCGGCTCGCTCGTTCTTTTTCTGTGTTTCTTTCTGTTGGAGCGCCGCATCGCTCGGCCGGTCGTTGACGTCAGGGCCTTCGCAAACAGGGCCTTCACCCTCTCGACGCTCGCCACACTCGTCGCCTCGGCCGTTTTCGTCCCGCTCATGTACTTTGTGAGCGTATACGGCCAGCTCTCACTCGGCTTGAACGTCGGGCAGGCGAGCGGGCTTATCCTCGCGTTTTTCGTCGGCTTCCTTGTAGCGTCGCAGTTTGGCGCAAGGCTTTTCGACAAGCGGGGGATTGCCGTCGTCGTGCTCATCGGCGGGGCAGTGGCGGCAATCGGCTTTATCTTGCTGTGGCGGCGTGCGGGAGGATTGGCATCCGGTCTGCCCGCGGCCGGCGACCTCACCTGGCAGCTCGGATGCGCAGGCGCAGGAATAGGATTCATGTTCAGCCCCGCTGCGACCGACATGGTCAATCGGGCCGCCGAATCGGCGTACGGAGAGACGACGTCGATCTCCCAAAGCATGAAAAACCTCGGGGGAGCGCTCGGGATGGCGGTTTTCGCGTCGGTCAGCGTCTCGAAGTTTGCCGACGCCGTCTACCGAGGGCTCGGCAGCTTTGGAGTCACGCGAGAGCGCGCCTCGGAGCTGGCGGCAAAGATAACGTCTGGCCACGCGCAGTCCGGGCGGCTGCCCGGCGGAGGCGGCGCCAAGCGAGCTGCTATAGACGCCGTTCGCAAGGCATACGCAGAGGCAGCCGGCAGCGTATTCTTGGCAATGGCCATCGCCTGCGCGCTGCTGATCGTCATAGCCCTCCTGTATCCTCGGTCTGCGTCGTCGACGCGGCAAGCGAAGAGTCAGGAGACGCAGATGCAATGAAACGAGAGAAAATGATGCAATGAAACGAGAATGGACGCTGTACTTTGCCGCGTCGACGGTGCTCCTGGCGCTGTACATCGCGTCGAGGTTCGCTTTGGATCGCGGGGCGGCCGGGGAGGGCGCGCGGGCAAATCTCCTCGCGGTTGTCGCCGCCTGCACGCTCGTCTCCGTTCCGACTCTCCTTTTCGCGACTTTGGCGAGCCGAAGCTGGAGATACGGCCCCGTGGTCGGCTCGCGAGGCGGATGGGCGTTTGCGGCAGTTACGGTTGTAAGCGTTTGGGGGGCGGCTCTCGCCGATCGGAACGCCCCCCTCGCTCAGATTTACGCGATTCCGGAGCTCTTCATCGCCCTCGCCTACCGCAGGGCGCTTGCAGCCGCTGCCGTCATGAACTTCGGCCTCGTCGTGGTGCAGGCGCTCGGCGGGGAGCCCACTCCCGACAACCTCTCGAAGTGGGCTGTGGCGGCCGTCGCCACGGTGGTTCTGACCGGGCTTTTCGGCAAACCCATCGACCTGCTTGCCGAAACGAACATGAGGAATCAGGAGCTTGTCGAGCAGCTTCAGGCTCGCAACGCGCAGATTGCCCGCCTGTCGCACCTCGAGGGGACGGCGCGCGAAAGGGAGAGGATCGCACGGGAAATGCACGACACGATCGCTCAAGGCCTCGCGTCGATTCTGGCACTGGCGCGGGCGGCGGCAGCCGAAGTCGCACAGGCGGGCGGCGCCGGAGCAAATCGCCAAGCGTCGCGGCATTTGGCCATGATCGTTGAACTTGCCCAGGAAGGCCTGGACGACACTCGCCGGATGATCGCCGACGCAAGCCCGCGGGCGCTGGACGGGCGCGGATTGGCGGAGGCTGTGGGCAGGGCGGCGGACCGGCTCGAACGTGAGGGAATCGCGGTGGCACGCTCGCTCGATTCCACGCTTCCGCCTTTGCCGCAGCCTGCGAGGGTCGCCATCCTTCGCATCGCGCAGGAGGCGATTGCCAACGTCGCCCGGCACTCCCGGGCTGCCAATGTTGCGGTTTCGCTTCGGTCCGTCGCGGGAGTGGCGGTTTTGGAGGTTCGCGACGACGGCGTCGGTTTTGATCCCGCGACGGCGGGCGCCGTCGACGCGGAAGGCGGCAGCTCCTCGAGTCAAGCGGCTTTGCGGAGCCGACCGGAGTCCGCGGACGAGGGACGAGCTGGCCTTGCGCGCGTGCGGCGCGTGTGGCAACGAGGCCGCCTGGGGCGTGCGCCGGAAGGAGACGATTCGGGTTTCGGGATCCCCGACATGCGCGGCAGGGCGGCGGACCTGGGCGGCAGCGTGAGCATCGACAGTTCGCCCGGGTCCGGAACCCGCGTCCTCGCGCGGATTCCGGTTGAAGCTCCCGCCGTGGAGGATGCGGCATCGGCTGAAGGCCCGACGTCGCGAGAAACGGCGAGCCAGGCGTTGCAAGAAGCCGCAGACTCGGCGTCGCAAGGAAAGGAAAAGGAATGATCTCGATCGTCATGGCCGACGACCATCCGATGATTCGCGAGGGCATCAAGAGCATGATCGAAAAGTACGCGAATCTCAAGGTGCTCGGTGAGGCGTCGGGAGGCGCGCGTGCGCTCGAATTGGTTGAAAAGCTGCGCCCGGACGTTCTGCTTCTCGATCTGCGGATGCCCGACATGAGCGGCTCGGACGTGGCCCGCAAGGCGCTTCAAATCTCTCCCGACACGAAGATCCTTATTCTGACGATGTACGACACCGATCGCGACATCCTGGCCGCCATTGAGGCGGGCGCCAGCGGCTACGTGCTCAAGGACATCGAGCCCTTCCGCCTGGCGGAGGCGATTCGAGCGACTGCCTCGGGACGCACCGTGCTGGACGAAAGGGCGGCGAGAGCCGTGACGCAGAGCGTGAGAGGCGGTTCTTCGGCCGACGGCGGAGTCGAAGAGCTGTCCGAACAAGAAAAGCGGGTCCTGGCGCTCGCAGCGGAAGGGATGACGAATCGTCAGATCGCGACGGCCTTGGGCGTGGGCGCGGCCACGGTCAAGACATACTTTTCCCGGGCTTTCGCCAAGCTCGGCGTCGTCGATCGGACGTCCGCCGTGGTCGAGGCGATGAGGCGCGGCGAAATCGACGCGTGATGCGCGGACATGAGTATTGAGAAGGACGCAAAGCTGTGAAGATGTAAAGCAAAATCCAGTAATTTACTCGATGCGGTATATCGAAAAAATAATCGATAAACATGGCCTGCGCGTGGCGTGTGAGATTCGTTTCTTCTTTGAATGGGGGTGGTATGCGGCACCAGTGTGTGGCAAGCTGATTATGAATCGATCATCCGAGCACAAGTGAAAAGGGACAGGACAATGGCAGCGACGACAGTTTTCGATGTTGCCGACGCACTCCTTGAACGCGCCCCGGGACACAGGCTCGAGACCCTCAAGTTGCAGAAGCTGTGCTTCTATGTGTTTGGGTGGTATGCCCACCAAACGGGGGCGGCGCTGTTCGACGAGCGATTCTACGCCATGCCGAAAGGCCCGGTTGTGGGGGAGCTTCTCAGCGCCCATGCGGGCAAAACTGCTTTCTCACGGGATCAGCTCGGCAAACAGTTTGACGAGCACGATCTAGACCGCGACGGTCTCGATCTTTATGTCAATGAAATCGTCGACGCCGTATGGCGGTGTTACGGGAAGCTTAGCGCCGGTGAACTCGTGGATCTGACTCACGAAGAACAAGTGTGGATCGACGCTTGGGAACACCGCCCGGAAGGCACCCGCCGTGGCGACCTTTCGCAAGAAGAGGTTGTTGGTTACTTCCTGCATCGTCGCTTCACGTCTTTCGAGGAGGGGAGGCTTGATCTCCCGGACAGCCAGGTAACATTCGTCGATGCAAATTGGCTTTCCGAGCTCGATTCACGGGACGATCTGATCTCCGAGGAGTTCATCGCCGATGTCGTTGCTGCCCTACGTTGAGGCGGCACAGTGGATTATCGAATAGAGGCCCTGACATCGGACCATCTTTCCGTTGCCCAGTTTGACTGTGGGCACGGAAACTCTTTGGGAAGATGGCTCGAAGATAAGGCCTTGGGGTATTAAAAAGAGCATCTCTGCCGTGTCCACGTCATGATCGACGAGAAAGACGGCGAGCGTCTGTGCGGATTTTTCACGTTATCGGCCCATCAGATTACAACCCAGGAGATTGCGAAGAAAGATCGGCGAGACGACCCCAAGAACGGATCAATCGCTGGTTCCCTTGAGGGACATCCAAGTTTGTTGCTTGGCAAGTTTGCGCTTGATAAGGATTATCAGGGAGGCAAGGTCAGTTCGGTTCTCATGCATTTCGTCTATCAGGCATTCCTGGCGTCGCTCCACTATTCTGGTGCATGGTATCTTGTTGCTGAGGCCCGCGAAGAGGCTCTTCGAAGAGTGTATCAGGATAAGTTCAAGTTTGCTTTGTCGCCATCGGCAGGTAAAAACGGCAAGAGAACGTACTACAAGAAAACCGCAGACATTTGTGAAGAAGTCCGGCGAGTGGATGCTGCCCTTCGTAGTGAGCGCCCTGATTAACGCATCGGTCGGCGGTTTTCGGCGCTTAGAAGGATTCTAGAACGCAGGCACTTTGTAGCGCCGTCGTCCGCGGGTTCTGAATCGGCCGCGGAGAGAAGATGCTCCCTTCGTCGCGCGGTTTGCGGCGTCCCTGCGAGAGCGCTTGCACGTCCCTCTGGTTCCTCAGGTCCACATGTGGACCGGCCGTACGAGGGCCGAATTCCGGCGTAGAATGAGGCAATGCTCAGGATGAAGGCCTTGCGATCGGCGGGGCCCGCGGGACAAGGAGGAGCTTATGACCGATGATTCTTTGACCGGGGAGGAAGTGCGGGGCTTCGCCGCTGCCTTTTCCGCCGACCGCACCGCCCGGATCGTCCAGAACGCCGTCGCCGAGACGCCCATCGACAAGGTGGCGATGGATCGGGAGATCGTCACGTCGATCGACCCGTCCGTCTCCGTCAAAGTCGACACGTGGCCGATCACGAACCAGAAGAAGTCCGGCCGCTGCTGGCTGTTCTCCGGCCTCAACTCGCTCAAGTCGGCCGTCTACGAGCACACCGGCGTCGAGGAATTCGAGTTCTCCCAGAACTACCAGCATTTTTGGGACAAGCTCGAAAAGGCGAACTACTTCCTGACGTCGATGATCGAGCTCGCCGACCGCGACGTCGACGACCGCACCGTCCGCTACCTGTTGTCGAACCCGATCGACGACGGCGGCCAGTGGAACATGTTCGTCGCGCTCGTCGAGAAATACGGAGTCGTGCCGAAGTACGCGATGCCGGAGACGGAATCTTCGTCCAACACCCGCGCGATGAACCAAACGCTCCAAAAGCTGCTGCGCAGGGGCGCCCGCGACGTTCGCCGGGCGTTCGCCGAAGGGGCCGACTCGCGGGCGGTCAAAGCCGCCGTGCTGGAACAGGTTTACAGGGTCCTCGCCATTCACCTGGGAACGCCGCCGCAGCGCTTCGTCTGGCAGTGGCGCAACAAAGACGGCGAATTCGGACGCGAAGGCGAGATGACTCCCCTCGAGTTCGCGGCAAGGTACCTGCCCGATTTGAGCGAGTACGTGTGCCTCGTCAACGATCCGCGCCCGACGTCGCCCTACAACGCCCTGTTCACCGTGGACAGGCTCGGCAACGTGGTTGGCGCCAAGCCGGTCGTCTACCTCAACGTGCCGATCGAAGTGGTCCGCAGGGCGACGTCGGAAACCCTCGAATCGGGCAAACCCGTGTGGATGGGATGCGACACAGCCAAACAGTGCGACTCGAAGCTCGGCATCTGGGACGGGCGCCTCTTCGACTACGAAGGCACGTACGGCATCGACCTGGAGATGACGAAGGCGGAGGAGCTCCAGTACGGCGAGGCTCTGATGACGCACGCCATGGTTTTCACCGGGGTCGACATCCTTGACGGGAAGACCCGCCGGTGGCGGATCGAGAACTCCTGGGGCGACGAGATCGCCGACAAAGGCTTCTTCACGATGAACGACTCGTGGTTCGACCAGCACGTATTCGAGGTGGCCGTCCACCGCGACCGCCTCTCCGCCGATCTGCTTGCGGTGCTCGACTCCGAGCCGATCGTGCTGCCCGCGTGGGATCCGATGGGCTCGCTCGCCTGAGGAGGCATTCGCAGATGCCGACGACGTGGACGCCCGTGAAGCTGCGGATTGTGAGGGTGGCAGTGCGCACGGTTTTCGCCGTCGTCGCGCTGTCTGTGATCGGCTGGCTGTATTTGGGGTCCATCACTATCCAAGCTCCTAATGACGGTCCACCGTTGGAGTGTGAGCCCTTGGGGAAGGGCGGTCCCAACAGCTACCACATGAAGGGTTTTCCCGATCCTGAAGCTTTGAAAAGAGTTCAGAGCTATATGGATTATGAACTAGATGCGCCTAGGCGAAGTGATTCGGATACAAAGAACGCATTCTTGAAAGATTGGAAACTGGAATGTCAGCGGGCAAGGGAAGGACGGCGGGATCTTCTCAGCATTATTGCCGTTGTGTCTGCCGCCGTCTTCTTGGCGTTGGGCTCGCGACGTCCGTTTCCTGGGCGATTTACGTCCGGAGAGTCTGATCCGCCGAGGTCGAAGGGAATGCCGTTGGCGGCAAAACTGCGGATTGCCCAGGCAGCGGTGCGCACAGTTTTCGCAGCGGCTGCGCTTTCCGTCATTGGTTGGCTTTATCTTGCAACGCCTACTTTTCAAGCGCCAGATTCAGCGACGCTCAAGTGCGCGCCTTTGGGGAGCTTGGATTCGAACGGCTATTACATGGCCGACAGTGACCTTGACGACCAGGGCTGGATCGAACACTATTTGAATAACGAGGTGGATCCAACTAAACGGTTTGATCTCAGTGTCAAGAAGACGCTTGTGAAGAATTGGGAGCACAGCTGCGAGCTAGTCAGAGAGGGGCGGCGAGATCTTCTCATCATCGTTTTAGTCTTGTCCGCGACTATTTTCCTTGCCTTGGGTTCCCCGCGCCCGTTCCCCAAGCTGTTCAAGTCGGCGTCGACGCTGCCCGATCCTTCGACACCGAACGATTTTTCGACACCGACGCTGCGCGATTCCTCGGCACGGACGCCGAGCGATTCCTCGCCGCAGGGTGAAACTGCTGAGACCGATGCCGCTGCGCCACCGGAGAGTCTAAAGCCACCGGAGAGTCTAAAGCCACCGGAGAGTCCAAATAGGTGACGGACCCGTCCCGAGACGATCCGTCTCGGGACAGCGCGTCTTCGAGCAAAGAAGGGCATATCTGGCGGGGTGTAGGCGTCTCGGCGGAAGCTCCGGCCCGTCGCCCCGCCGATGGCAGGATGCCGCGAGGCCGAGGGTTTCCTGGATGCGGGTCGCTGCGCACGCAAGAACAGGACCTAGATGCATGGTCAGGACCGAAATGTGGTCCTTTTCTTGCACCCAGGTCCTGTTCATCGGGGTCAGTCAGGCTCACCGGGCAGTCGACCAGCGCCTGCGAACTTGCGAGCGCCGCGACAGCGCACTAGCCCCGCTACGACAGCTGACCAGCAGTTGCGACAGATCCCCGGGCCCGCTACGGTAGATCACCAGCCGCCGCGGCAGCTCCCCGGCCCCGCTACGGCGGATCACCAGCCGCCGCGCCGAGCCAACGAGGCGGACGCTGGTCGGCTTGGGTCGCTGGTCGGCTCGGGCCGGTCGGCTACTCCTCGATCTCGCTGCGGTCGCCGCTCCACAACGTGTGGAACGTGCCCTCGCGATCAACGCGCTTGTACGTGTGAGCGCCGAAGAAATCGCGCTGCCCCTGGATGAGGTTCGCGGGAAGCTCGGCCGCGCGGACGCCGTCGTAGTAGGCGAGCGACGAAGCGAAAGCCGGGATCGGAACGCCGGTGAGCGCGCTGAAGCTCACGATGCGCCGCCAGGACTCCACGGACTTGCCGATCTCGCCGGAGAAATAAGGGTCGGCCAAAAGCAGCGGGAGCTTCGGGTCCCGCTCGTAGGCCTCGGTGATGCGGTTGAGGAAGACGGCGCGGATGATGCAGCCGCCGCGCCAGATGCGAGCCATCGCCCCCAGGTCGACGTTCCAGCCGTTCTCCTCGGAAGCCTTGCGTATGAGCTCGAATCCCTGGGAGTAGGCGACCATCTTCGAGGCGTAGAGCGCCCGGCGGACGTCCTCGATGAAAGCCGCTGGATCGGCGACGGGAACGTCCTCGGTCCCCGCGGGAAGCCCCCGGCCCGCCTGCCGCTCCGGCACCGAGCCGGAAAGGGAGCGCGCGAAGGTCGCCTCGGCGATCCCAGTGGTGGGAACGCCGACCTCGGCCGCATTCTGAACCGTCCACGCGCCGGTTCCCTTCTGGGAGGCACGGTCAAGGACGACGTCGACGAAGGCCTTGCCCGTCTTTGGATCGACGTGCTGGAGCACGTCGGCGGTGATCTCGATGAGGTAGGAATCCAGCTCGCCCCTGTTCCACTCTTCGAACACCCTGCCGATCTCGGCTGCGGACATCCCGAGGGCCTTGCGCATGAGATCGTAGGCTTCGGCGATGAGCTGCATGTCGGCGTACTCGATGCCGTTGTGGACCATCTTCACGAAGTGGCCGGCGCCGTCGGGGCCGACGTGCGTGCAGCAGGGAACGCCGTCGACGTGGGCGGAGATCTTCTCGAACATCGGGCCGAGCCGGCGGTACGACTCCGGCGTGCCGCCGGGCATAATGGACGGCCCGTTGAGGGCGCCCTCCTCGCCGCCGGAAACGCCCGAGCCCACGAAGTGCAGCCCGCGCTCGCGAATGGCGGCCTCGCGGCGCACGGTGTCGCGCCAATTGGAGTTGCCGCAATCGACGATGATGTCGCCGGGATCCATGAGGGACGCCAGCTCGTCGATGACGGCGTCGGTGGCGGGCCCGGCCTTGACCATGATGATCGCAACGCGCGGGGCAGACAGCGCGTTCACGAAATCGGCCATGGATTCGGCGGGGAAGAACTCGCCCTCGTCTCCGTGCTCCTTGACGACCTTCTCCGTTTTGGCCGCGCTGCGATTGTGAATGGCCACCTTGAAGCCGTTGCGGGCCAGGTTGCGCGCCAGGTTCGAACCCATCACCGCCATGCCGGTGACGCCGATGTCCGCCACCGCCTTGGCCGGGGTTGGAATCGCCATGTTTGCTCCTTCGTGTGTCACGGCCGACGTCGCCGCTCGCTGCGCTTTCCCGTCGAAAGCCGCGATCGGGGCTGAAAGCCTTGTTCTGCGGATTGAGGTTTCGATCCGCGGGCGTCCGCTTCCCGCCCGTGAAATCGTCCACCCATAAAAATACGCCAGGCGCGCCCCGAGTGGAACTCGGAGCGCGCCACAGCGGCCGATTTATGCGCCGAGCGCAGCCGAGACGACCGCCTTGGCCGCCTCCTGGACCTCGGCCAGATGCTCGGCTCCCTTGAAGGACTCGGCGTAGATCTTGTACACGTCTTCGGTTCCCGACGGGCGGGCCGCGAACCACGAGCTTTCGGTCGTCACCTTGAGGCCGCCGATAGGGGCGTCGTTTCCGGGCGCCCGCACGAGTTTGGCCGTGATCGGCTCGCCGGCCAGCTCGGAAGCTGCGACGTCCTCGGGGGAAAGCGCTGCCAAACGGGCCTTCTGCGCCTTCGTCGCGGGCGCGTCCACGCGCGCGTACGCCGAGTCGCCGTAGCGCTCGGCCTGCTCGGCGTGCAGCTGCGACGGCGACTTCCCGGTCACGGCGATGATCTCCGAGGCGAGCAGGTCCATGATCAGCCCGTCCTTGTCCGTCGTCCACACCGTGCCGTCCGTGCGCAGGAAAGAGCCGCCCGCGCTCTCCTCTCCGCCGAATCCGACGTCGCCCGTCAACAGGCCGGGAACGAACCACTTGAAGCCGACAGGGACTTCGATGAGCTTCTTCCCGATTCCCGCGACGACCCGGTCGATGAGCGAGCTGGAGACGAGCGTCTTGCCCACAGCCGTGCCCTCGCGCCAGCCGGAGCGATGGGTGAAGAGATACTCGATGGCCACGGCCAGATAGTGGTTGGGGTTCATGAGGCCGCCGTCGGGGGTGACGATTCCATGGCGGTCCGAGTCGGCGTCGTTGCCCGTGGCGACGTCGAAGGGCGTCTTGCCGTCCGGGTCCGGCGTCATCCTCGCCCGCAGGGAGGCCATGGCGTTGGGGGAGGAGCAGTCCATGCGGATCTTTCCGTCCCAGTCGAGCGTCATGAACGACCACTTCGGGTCGACGACGGGGTTGACCACGGTCAGGTCGAGGCCGTAGCGCTCGCCGATCGCCCCCCAGTACTCGGCCGAGGCCCCTCCCATGGGGTCGGCCCCGATGCGCACGCCCGCCTTGCGAATCGCGGCGAAGTCGATCATCGCGGCGAGGGCGTCGATGTACTGGTCGAGGTATTCATATCCGCGCACGCTGCCCTTGGCCCGCTCGTAGGGGACCCGGGCAATGTTCTTCCAGCCCTCGCGCAGAAGCTCATTGGCCCGCGCCGCGATGACCTTCGTCGCGTCGGTGTCCGCGGGGCCGCCGGTGGGCGGGTTGTACTTGAAGCCGCCGTCGCGCGGGGGATTGTGGGAAGGCGTGATGACGATTCCGTCGGCCAGGCCCGATCCGGTCTGGCGCACGCCCGCGGCAGTCCCCGCACCGTTCGCGCGCAAAATGGCGAGCGACACGGACGGCGTGGGCGTCCACGATCCCCGGGAGTCGACGCGGACGTCGACGTCGTTGGCGACGAGCACTTCGATGGCGGTGCGCTCCGCGGGGGCAGACAGGCCGTGGGTGTCGCGGCCGATGAAAAGGGGGCCGTCATAGCCTTGGGCTTTGCGGTATTCGACGATCGCCTGCGTCGTTGCGGCAATGTGGGCTTCGTTGAAGGCTCCGTCGAAGCTCGAGCCTCTGTGGCCGGAGGTTCCGAAGACGACTGCCTGGAGGGGGTCGGCGGGATCTGGTTCGATGTCGTAATAGGCGGAGATCAGGGCATCGACGTCGATGAGGTCCTGATCGCGGGCCGGAGTACCTGCGCGTTCGTTCATGGCCCAATTGAACCACGGAGCTCTCTTTGGGGCTAGGGAGGTCCGTCCCAGGAACCGCCTGCGTCTCAAAATGCGGACCTTCGACGTCGGACGCTCGATTCGGGGCTGCGCCCCCGGTCTGGTCTGCGGACGGGGCTTGGAGCGCGGACGCTCTGCTTCTTTCGCGGACGCAGCGGTCGGCTCGCGAGCGTTCGCCTTGAGCTTCAGAAGATCGAGGCAAAAGCCGTTCAGAAGGTCGAGGCAAACGCCGTTCCGCCCAGAAAAGCGAGCAGGCTCGAGCCCGCAGTTCCGAGAACCAACCCCGCGGATGCGAGCCTCCGCCCGGCGCGGGCAAGCTCGACGGCGTCGAGCATAGCCGTGGAAAAGGTTGTGAATCCGCCGAAAAAGCCGGTTGTGACCATCCGCAGGGCTCTCGGGTCCATCGCGGAGAAGGCCGACGTCGCCGCGCCCAAGAGGAAACAGCCGAGGACGTTGACGGCAAAGGTTCCCCACGGAAATTCCGGATGCCGCCTGCGGACCAGGCCGTCGAGGCCGGCGCGGCATACCGCGCCGAGGCCTCCTGCCAGAGCGACCGCAATCATGCGCTCGCCTCCGGCTCCGACTCGTCTGCCAGTTGGTCGCGCCGCCCGGCGCTCCTTTGCCTTGCGTTTCCTCGCCCGGCGCGCGTTCCGAGGGACAGCCCGCCCCATGCGCACAGCAGGCCGCAGGCGATCGATCCCGCCGCGTAGGCCGCTGCCTGCGCCGTCGTCGCCGCCTCGACCTCGGCTGCGAACGTGCCGTACGTCGTGAACGAGCCCAGAAAGCCGGTGCCCAGAAGCAGGCGCACCCGAGGGTCTGCGCGCGGGAAACGGCGCGCGAGAAGGCCCGCGAGGAGCCCGAGGAGGAATGCGCCGGCGAGGTTCACGGCGAGAGTCGCCCATGGAATCGCACACGCCCATGCCTGCGCCCCGCTGGGAAGGATCTCGCCTATCCAGGCGCGCAGCGCGGTTCCGGCGCAGCCTCCCGCGAAAACGGCGGCGTACGGTCCGGTCAGCCGCCGCGCGAGGCCGCCGACCCGATTTCGCTCACGCACAGGCAGCCCCTGCCCTCATTGCCGCACGGCCACCTGATAGTTCAGGCGGGAGTAGACGAGCTTCCACCTGCCGCCGAACTTTTGCTCCGCCCAGACGTCGGCGGGCAGCCCCCCGGTGGAATTCGACGGCGCGAAGATGACGGCGTCGATCTTCGCCTTGCCGTACGTGCCCTCCCAATAGACGCGGTTGCCCGGCACGTTGTAGGCCAGCATGGGCAGGTTGGCGACGACGTTGTGCCCCGTGCCAAGCGCCTCGACGGCGTCCCTTCCGGCCCGGGCCTGCTCTTCCGTGACGGAAAAAGGCGTGCGGCCGTCGACGAGCTGCCCGATCGGGCCGAACCACGCGACGCCGACGTTCGATACGAGCGCGACGCAGGCCGCCGCCAAGCGCGCCCTGTACGTGCCGCGCCACCGCGAGCATGCGTCGATCAGGGCGATCGCGGCGATCGGCACGAGGATGGCCGAGTAGTGCCAGTGCCAGCCCCAGTAGTGCTCGACGTTTCCTGCGAAGCGCCAAAAGAGCGTGGGCAGCATGATCCAGACGTATGGGCTGACGAGTCCGACGAGCCCCGTCGCAAGGGCAAGAAGCAGGAGCGTCGCATATTTCGTCGCCGGAAGGAAGAAGCGAAGGAGGAAATTCGATGCGACGGCGTCGTTTTGCGCGAGCCTGTTCGTATACTCCCATCCGCCCTCGGGGTTGAAGATCGGGAGGATGACGAGTATCGCCAGAAGAGTCCACGCGAGGCCCCACGCGGCGAGGCGGGCGCCGGCCTTGCCTTGGGGGGAGGACAGCGCCTTCTTCAAGGATGCGCGCGAACGAATCGCGAACCTGTCGTCGGTGCGGGCCGCGGCTCCCCACGCCTGCCACAGAAAGACGAGGCCGACGGCGCAGACTGTCAGGCCGAGGTCCTCCTTGACGAAGACGAGGAGGCCGACGGCGACGAGCGCCGATCGCGAGTTGCCCTTCGTGTCGAGCCATCGGGCGAGCCCGTAGGCAAGCAGCGGGACCGCGAAGGCTATCTCGTGGAACTGCGATTCGACCGCGCTCCACAGGCCCCAGCTCATCGCGTAGCCGATTCCGACGACCGCCCCGAGGCTCTTTCCCAGCCGTTTGACCGCCAGAAGCGTTATCGGGACCGAGCCGAGGGCGAACAACAGGTCTTGGAGGACGAGCAGGGTCAGCCCCGAGGGAAACAGTTTGTATACGGGGCCCAGCAGGACGAGCAGCGGGTGGAAGTGGTCTCCGAGCAGATTGAATTCGGGCCCCTTGATGTCCACCGTCGGCGCGTCGAATTGGGAGTACTGTTTGGCGAGCTCGGTGAAGATTCCCAGATCCCACGACGGCGTCGCGAAAGTCCTCCATTGCAACTGCGAGTAGAGAACGTAGGCGAAGGCCGAGAGCGCGGCTATCGACCAGGCGAGAATATGGGCCACTGCCCTCGAGGGGACGGCCGCTGCGACGGGAGCTCCGTCCTTTGAAGGCCCGGCCGATTGATGCGCAACCTGCGATTCGGGCCCGGCGCACGATTCTGCGTCCGGCTCCGCCTCCGGATCGGGATGCGACTCGAGATTGGGCTCGGCGGCTGGATCGGAGCCGGTTTGGCGGGCGGGCTGCGTTTCTTGGCCGGAGCCGGTTTGGCGGGCGGGCTCCGTTTCTCGGTCGGAGCCGGTTTGGTGGAGGTCGGACTCAGGTTCGGCGCCTGGCACTGCCTCCGGACTGGGCCCCGCGATCGGATCCAGCGATTCGGGTGAGGTTTCTTCTGAGCTGGTCACAACGGAAGTCTAACCATTGGCCGCGCTGCTTCGTCGCCTTGCAGCTCACGCGAGCGTGTTTCCTGCGGTAACGGAGGCTGCGTGTCACCGGGTCCCGGCGTGCCCTGCACGGGACGTTATTTCCTGCGGGAAGGGACGATGCGGGAGTTGGGAAGCGCATGGGGGCACAGCGAGCGTATGCGCGAGTGCGGAAAAGACTTGGACGAACGTCGGGCGCCCGGCGAATCCCAGAGCCCTCTGACAAACTAAAGTCCTTTAGCGAACTACGGTCCTTTGGCAAACTGAAGTGGTTGGGGGCGAAACTCGGTTTCGCCCCCAACCACTTCAGTTTGTTGAGAAGGATGATCCAGCCAAAGCCGAATCAGTGATCAGTAGGCCCTGCGACGGCGTGCAACGAGAACTCCGCCGGTTCCGGCTGCGGCGACCGCGACGGCGGCGAGGGTCGTGACCGAAGCGCCCGTGCGCGGAAGCTGAGTGCCAGAGACGCTGCCCTTCTGGCCCGAGCCCGCGCGAGGCGACGGGACGACGGGAACCGATGCTCCGGGATCCTGCTGGTTGGGCGCCACGCCGTGATCGCCGCCGTTCTCGGCGCCGGTCTTCTGCGGGGTGCCGGTGTTGAGCCCGGGAACCTTGTTGTCACTCGGGCTGCTCGTGCCCGACTGAGAGGGGTCGCCCGGACTCTTCGGGTCCTGCGCCGAGGGGCTGCCCGACGAGGGCTGGCCGGAGGGAGTGGACGGGCTCGGCGTGCCGTTGTCGCCCTGGCCGTTGTCGCCGGCCTGGCCGCCGCCGTTGCCATCGTTGCCGTTGTCGCCGGCCTGGCCGCCGCCCTGACCGTTGTTGTCCTGGCCGCCATTGCCGCCTTGGCCGTTCTCACCCCCGTTGTCGCCGGCTTGGCCGCCGTTGCCGTTCTCGTTGCCGCCTTTGTCGGCTTCGCCGTCGCCCGGGGGCGTCCTCTTATCTTCTCCGTCGCGCGGAGTGCCGTCGTCGGCCTGCGGCAGATTTGCCAGCGGGGTCTTGGCCAGAGCCTCTTTTACGGCGGCCCCGGCGGTGCCGTGCGCGTCGGGAGTCTGGGGTGTTTCTCCAGCGAAGCTCGGCGCGGCCATGCCGGCCACGCTGGCTCCGGAGATGGCGAGAGTGGCGATGATGTGGCGGGGAAGTACCCGCTTTGAGCGCGAATGCGATTGTGTCACGAGCTTTCCTTTGTTTCGTCCGTTTTGTCGTTGCGCCCAGGTTCTCGCATGGGTGAGAGGCAGCCGACAACTCGGCGGACCGCTACCTGATAGCCTGCAACGATTCTTTTGTTTCACGATAACACTTCGGAAGTGTAAGAACCTAGGAATGTGGCGGGTACTTCTACCACAAGCAGCTTCCGTTTCTCGTCGAGATTCCCGCAAAACGGCTAAATCACAGGAAAAACTCGTATATGTGCGGCTTGCCTCAGCGTGGGCGACCGCACTCTAGATGACCTCGCGTTTGGTGATCATCCGCAGCGCCAGCCACCCCAGCGGCACGCGTCCCCAGAAGGTGAGGAGACGGTAGAGCACGGCGGTGGAGACGGCGATCGACGTCGGGACTCCGGCCACGGTCAGGCCCGTGGTCAGCGCGGTTTCGACGGGGCCGATGCCGCCGGGGGACGGGACGACGGAGCCCAGGGAGTTCGACAGGAGGTAGGCCAGGGCCAAGGTGACGATCGGAAGGTTGTATCCGAAGGCGGCGAGCGAGCCGCCGAAGCAGGCGACGAAGGCGATCGTCTGGACGGTGGACCCCGCGAATCCGTAGGCGATCCTGCTGGGGTGGGTCGCGAGCCACACGAGGCGAGGCCATACCTGGTCGATCGTCGGGCGGACCTTCTTTGCTGCCCACCTGCGCAGGGGCTTGACGAGGAATAGGGCGGCGACCGCAAGCACGCCGATGGCGATCGCAACGATGACCGCGCCGGAGGGCATGGACAGGGAGCCGATCTTGCCTGTGGCGAGGCTGATCCCGATGAGCAGGATGATCGTGGTGACAAACTGCGCGAGCTGAACGAGGGTGACCGTCGCGAGGGCCACTGGCGTGGAAACCCTGCGTTTTTGGAGGAAGCGCAGATTGAGGGCGGCCGGGCCGATGCCGGCCGGGGCAACGAGGGTCACGAGCGATGCGGCCACCTGCACCATGACGGTGTCCTTGGCGTTCAAGGGCTCGGATGTGTACGCGCGCAAGGTCATCGCCGCCCCGATATAGGTGAACAGGCCGGCGACGAAGGCGAAGAGCATCCACAGGGGGTTGGCGCTGGCGAGGGTCGAGCGAAGCTCGTTGAAGTTAACCGACACGACCAGGATGTAGACCGCCGCGAGGCCGAGGGAAACGGTGACGACGGTCTTCACGGAGAACCGGTAAAGCTGGGTGGGCGTCACTTCCGCCACCTCGGGGACCTGCTCGGTGAGGCGGTCGCGCAGCCGCTCCAGCTGCTTCTTTTCGGTGAACTTCGCCATCGTCTCGGAGGGGACGATGGCCTTTTGCAGGATCGGAGCAAGCGAGACAATCTGGTCGCGCGGCAGGCATCGGCTTGCCGAGGCGATGGCGCGTTCGACGCCGACGATCCCCGCCATCATGGCCATCGCCTGCGCCATGTCGATGCGACGCTCCATCTCGGAGGCCGCAAGGCGGCCGTTCTCCCAGTGCAGCAGCCGGGCGCGCCCGCCCTTGAGCGCCGTGACGCCCGCCCGCACCTTTCCGTGGGAGAAGCCGCGGCGATGGGCGTCTTGGAGGATGTCCCACACGTCGTCAAGCGCCTCGTCGGGAATCTCATTCGGTTCGATGTCGCTCAGGGCCGTGGAGCCATCGACTTCGAGGATGACGACCTTCGAGCTGTCTGAACCCGCCACGGCCAGGCCACGGTCGGGGGCGAGTCCGGCGGAGGCGCTCGCCAATTCCATAAGCGCGAAGCGGTCCATCGCCCCGTCGATCGTCTTCTCTGCCTGGCGGGCCGTAGTGGTCAGCACGAGCCGCTGCCACGAGGACTGCAGCACTCCGACGATCTGCTGGTCGGCGTCGAAGAAGGAGGCGTGGTGCGGATTCCCAGAGGAATCGACGACGATGTAGTTGCGGGAGGCCTCCCCGCTCAGCGGCGGGTGATAGGAGGCCAGGAGCTCGTTTCGCAGGGCGAGGGGGTCGACGTCGTCGGCCGGCCTGAGACGCTGCGAGGCGGCCTTCGCCGAGCGACTGATAGGGCCGAAGCCCGGCGCAGGCTCCGGAGTCTGGCGGTTCTCTTCGGATTCGAGCCGATCGTCTGCCCGCGGCGGACCGTCTGCCCGCCGGGAATCGTCGGCTCCTTGGGGATCGTCGGCCTGCTGCTCGGACTCCGGCGAGGCGGCCTTGGCCCCTTTGGGCTTCGGCGGGGCACCCTCGAAGGATTCTCCCGCCTTCTGCAGGATGCGGTGGATCTGGTCGATGCCGTACCGGTCGATGTGGCCGAGGTCGCCGTGTGCGGGGGCGAGCCATGCGGTGAGGGCGGCGTCGTCGGGGAGCCTGTCGATGCGGACCACCAGTTGGGCGTCCACGCCGGCGCGCCTGACGAGCTTGACCAGGTCGGCCCCCGTCGCGCGGTCGGGGACGTCGCCGGCGATATAGCGCCACATGAGTCCGCACAGCACGCCGAGAAGCGCCGTGATGAGGGCTCCGGGAAGGGTCTGATTGCCCTGGAGCACCGAGAGGACGAGAACGAGGGAGAGCAGCGGCCAGCCCCACCTCGTCGTCTTCGCACGTTTGCCGGACCCGGCCACCGTGAGTATCGCCGACACGACGGCGACGTACGGGATGAGCTTGAAATAGGTCTGTTCGACGAGGGAATCGGAAAGCTGACCGGTGATGGGCGAGAGCGGGAAGTAGCGGCTGAACAGCCACAGAAGGCCGTAGGTGAAGGCAGCTGCGCTGGCCACTGCCAAGGCGCCCGTTGCGAGTGTGCGCCATCGGCGGTGCCAGGCCATGTCGATGATCAACGCGGCCGGCAGGAAGAAGCCGATGAGGCCCTCCAGGGCGTTGACGGGCATGAACAGGATCGACGTGATGATGCCGCTCGTGGCTGTGCGGACGTCGCGTATGACGGCCAGGGCCGTCGAGGAACCGTAGACTGTGACGACCATTACGCCGACGATCGCCAGCAGCGTGATGACTGCAGACACCAGATCTCGCGGACGCCTCAGCCACCGTGTTTCTTCGTCAACGAGCAACACCGGCCGCCGCGGGGTCGTATTCGTCAGATTATCGTCCACATGTGAATTCTAAGGCAATGGATTGAGAGTTAGGCCAATTGGCGAAGCTCGCCCAGGGTTCTTGCTCCCCGCCCTTCGAGGCGGGCCGCCCGCTTCTCGTCGGCCTTGCGGGAGAAACACTCGCGCTGCTGCCCGCCGCGAATCGGCCCCGCGGCCGACGTCGCCTCTCGTCGTCCTTCGTTCGTCGTGCGACGAGCGGCGGGCTCGGATGAAAACGAGCCCCTCTCGCGGCAAAGCGGACCCCCGAGGGACCCGCCCCGTCGCGAGAGGGGCGACCGCTTTGGTGCGTGCAATTTTAGTCACGCCTGCCAACCCGCCCCGTCACGAGAGGGGCGACCGGCGTGGGCTCCCGTGGATCCGCTCCCGTAGACCCCGCTCAGTCACGATACGGCGGCTTGGAGCGGGGCCCGTCCGTCAGGTTCCCTCACGAGAAGTAGCGGCGGATGACGAGGCCCGTTCCCACCAGGCTCAGAGAGACGGAGAAGACGACGCCCGTTCCCATGTCCAGACCGGTTTTGATGAGGGGCCGTTCCTCTGCGGCGCGCGCCATGGTGGGCAGGGCGACCGGAGTGCCGACGATCGGTGAGTTGATGCTCGAGCCCGGACGTCTGACGCGGGGCTTCCCCTTGCCGGAAGGCTGGCCGCCGTTGGGGTTGGCCGCTCCCGGATCGCCGCTCGGGGATTGGGAATCCGTCGGGCTCGGCGTCGCTGCGGGCGCCGAGGGCGAGATGGGCGGCACGACGACGCTCGGAGAGGACGGCGCAGCGCTCGGGGAGGCCTTCGCGCTGGGGGTGTTCGTCGGCGAAGGCTCAGTGCTTTCGGAGGGGCTCGGGCTCTCCGAGGGGCTGGCCGTCGGGCTCTCGCTGGGAGTCGGCGAGGGCTCCTCCGTGGGGGAGGCCGTCGTCGGCGAGGGGCTCGGTTCCGCGGTGCCGGTCGGCTCGCTCGACGGTTTGGGCGTTTCGACCGGTTTCGAGGGCATGGTTTCCGTCGGAGACGGAGTGGGGTGAGACGAGGGCGCTGTGGGCGTGGGCTCGGGCGGCGTCGTCGGGTCGGAGGCCAGCGAAGTTGCGCTCGGGCTCGGCGTGGGAGTGCTCGGGCTTGGCTCCGGCGCGGAGGCGCTGGGATTAGGCGTGGGCGAGCTTGGGTTCGGCTCCGGCGCGGAGGCGCTCGGGCTCGGCGCAGGGGTGCTCGGGCTCGGCTTAGGCGTGGGCTTCACATCCGAAGGCGGGCTGAGAACCTCCGTCGATACGGCGACGCCGTGGACCGTGTTCGCCTTGACGACGAAGGAGTTCCCCTTGTCGCCGTCGACGGTGTAGGAGGGGTCGCCCCACCGCACTCCCTCGGGCGCGCCGAGGGCGGCGGAGGAATTCTGCGTGACCGTGATCTTGGTTCCCGCGGGGAACTTCGATCCGGCGTCGACCTTCTGGCCGATGCCGGCGGCCAGCGAAAACGTTCCGGAGCGCTTGTCGGCAGCCAGGGTCCCCGGCGGATTCCAGCTCGGATAGTCGGAGGCCGTGGTTCCCGCGGGAAGCTCGTAGCGAGCCGTCACCGGGAAGGCGACGCGCCGCGGAATCGCCTCGGCGTGGGGGCCCGTTGCGCGCGACGTGACGGTGAACGACCCGTGCTGCGCGTCCACGAGCCCGCTGGAGGCGAAGGGGTCGGTGTACTTCGCGGCGGCGGCCTTGACGATCTTGGTCTTGCCGAGCCCGGCGGTGTTGACGTAGGCGAAGTTCGGCGTGATCCGCCCCTTGTCGGGCACGGTGGGATAGGCGATGCCGTAGTTGGTCTGCCCGCGCCACGGGCCGGTTATGGAAACCGTGGCGGTGGAGCCGTTGATCGAGACGGACATGTCGAAGTCGCCGTAGGCGGTGGTGTAGTCCGTCCCCGCGCCTCCGGTGACCCGGACGTCCCGAACTTCCTTGTCTCCCGCAGATCCGCGGTGGTAGAGGGCCCACTTCGAGGGGTCGGCGAACTTCTGGCCGGGCCCGATCGTGTCCGTGATCGTCACCGTCGAACGGGTGGCCCCGTCCGGCCGCATGTGCTGCCCGGTTTCCCTCAGCCGTTCGGCGACGTAGTCGGCCCCGAAGCTCACGGTCCAGAACACCGATCTGCTCTCGGACGTCAAGGCGGGGGTGACTTTCGCGAACGTGTGCGGGTTGTAGCCCTTGGAGCGCTCGCGCACAGAACCGCCGGGAATGGCCAGCTTGTACTGGCCCCCGTTTATCGTGAAAGCGACCGGCGACGCCGTGGGGGCGAGCGCTGTCAGGCGCAGGCTGACCTTGCCCTTGGGCGCGGCGTATCCCCGGGCTTTCAAGGAGTCGACCGCTTTGTCGAAGGCGCAGTCGACCTCGTTGCGGCCGAGTTTGCACTGGCCGATCGCGGTCTGCTTTCCGGCGGCGTCGATCGTGAGGTCGGCTTGGGATCCGAGCTCCAGCGTGCGGAAGGAGGCCGGGATGCCGATCTTCATGGATTGTCCGGGAGCGATGTTCGCTTTGGCGGCGTCCCAGGCGAAAGAGAGCGATGCGTGGTCGCCGACGAGCATGGGATGCGACGCTTCGGCGGCGGTGAGCGGATCGCCGTTGGCATCTGTGCGGGTGAGCGTTGGTGAGGATATGGCAATGGCCGCGTTGACGTCTGCGTTCGATGGCGTGATGAACGCGGTCAGCGCGGTGACGAGGATGATGATCACCCCCGCTATCAAGGTCCGTGTGCCCATCGGTTTGCGTGATGAATGGGCCATAATGACTCCTTCGGTCGAAGCCATACTTAGTCCGTTAGGTAAGCGCGTGGTTAGTAGGTGGCATGTTTAATTAGAAACTAACTTATCAATGCATGTTTCCCTAGGGATCCCCCCAGGGGGGGAGGTCGCATGGGCAACACTCCCCATGTTACTACTTTTCGTTGATATTTAGCGATTTCTGGAAAGGAGCTCCGCAGGTGAGATTTAGGAGACCTTTCCCCTGATTCTTTCTATCTTGGGAGCAAAATAAGCGGGCCCCGCTCTCGCGTGTCGGGAGAGCGGGGCGAGAATGCCCGGTAAACCGGGGAATCTAGGCTCGTCGCAGCCGCAGAGAGTTCGCCACCACGATGACGGACGAGCTCGCCATCGCCGCCGCCGCGATGCCGGGTACGATGAAACCGGCGACCGCCACCGGGATTGCCACGACGTTGTACCCGAAGGCCCAGGCCAAGTTTTCCTTGATAATTCGCAGGGTCTGCGCCGAGATGCGGATGGCCGCCCCGACGGAGCGGATGTCCGAACTCACGACTGTGATATCGGCCGCTTCCTTAGCGACGTCGGCGCCGGACCCCATGGCTATGGACAGATCTGCGCCGGCCAGGGCAGCGGCGTCGTTCACCCCGTCGCCGACCATCGCGACTTTCTGCCCGGCTGCCCGCAGCTCTTCGACGATCCCGACCTTGCCTTCCGGAAGGATCCCCGCGCGCACGTCGTCGATGCCGACCTCAGCGGCCACGGCCGCCGCCGCAGCTTCGTTGTCGCCGGTCGCGAGGACCGGGTGCAGCCCGAGGGACTTCAGTTCGGCGACGGCGGCGGCGCTTTCCGGGCGAACGGCGTCGCGAATGTCGAACGCGCCCAGCAGCGATCCTTCGAGCGCTACGCCGACGACGGACGCGCCCGGCTCGCCGCCGAGGCCCGACGCGCCTTCCACGCCTTCCTCGGCGAGCCAACGCGCCGTTCCGGCGGCGATTCTGCGGCCGTCAAGGATCCCCTCCACGCCGTTTCCGGCTCGAGCCGCAACTGATTCGACGGCTTTCGGCTCGATTCCGCGTTCGTGCGCCAGCGCGACGATTGCCTTGGCAATCGGATGCTCGGACCCGCGCTCGACGCCGGCCGCCGCCGCCAAGAGCTCGCGTTCGCCGACGCCCTCGGCGGGCCGGACGGCCGAAACGGCCATCGTGCCGGTGGTCAGCGTCCCGGTCTTGTCGAGGACGATCGTCTGAACGCCATGGGCCGATTCGAGGGTTTCCGGGCCTTTGATGAGGATGCCGAGGCGTGAGGCCCGGCCCGAGCCGACGAGCAGGGCCGTGGGAGTCGCCAGGCCCAGGGCGCACGGGCAGGCGACGACCAACACGGTGATCGCACTCGCCAGCGCCATTTCGAGCGGGTTGCCCAGAGCGAGCCTCGTTGCGAAGGCGATGGCGGCGATCGCGATGACGGCAGGGACGAAGACGGCCGAGACCTTGTCGGCCAGACGCTGGACCGGCGCCTTCCCCGTCTGCGCCTCGGTGAGGAGCCTGCCCATTCTGGCCAGGGTCGTCTCCTCGCCGACCCGCACAGCCTGCACGGTCAGGGCTCCAAAGGTGTTGACGGCGCCGCCTGTCAGCTTGCTGCCGGGGCCGACGTCTACGGGAATGGACTCGCCCGTCAGGAGGGAGGCGTCGACGGCCGACTCGCCTTCCACGACCAATCCGTCGGTGGCCACCGTCTCTCCGGGGCGAACGAGGAACTCGTCGCCGACTTCCAACTCCGCGGCGTCGATCGTCTCCTCGACGACGCCGCCGCCTTCCCGGCGCACCCGAGTTGCCGTAGTCGGCGCGAGGTCGAGCAGAGAGCGCAGGGCGTCGCCCGCGCTTCGGCGAGAGCGCGACTCCAGCCAGCGGCCGAGGAGGAGGAACGTCACGATGAAGGCCGCCGACTCGAAGTACAGATGCGGCGTTCCCGAGTGGCCGAGCCCGTGGATGCCGGTCATGCCCATGGTGTAGCCGATCCTTCCGGCGCCGCCCCACAGGAGGGCCCATGCGCTCCACCCCATCGACGCGAGGATGCCCAGGGCGACAAGCGTGTCCATCGTCGTCGAGCCGTGCCGCCCGGCCCGCCAGGCCGCCTTCAGGAAAGGCCAGCCGCACCAGAAGGCGACGGGGAGGGAAAGCGCGCCGACGGCCCATTGCCAGCCCGGGAACTGCCAGGCAGGGGCCATCGACACCGCGACGATCGGCGTCGAGAGGACGAGGGCCGCCCAGAATCGACGTCGAAGGTCCGCCACGCGAGCCGAGGCCGCGCGGGCCGCGGCCTCCTCGGCCCCTCGGGCCGCTTCGCTTGCCTGGACGGTGCGTTCTCCGGCGTCGTCCGTTGTGATTCTCCGCAGAACCGTGGCGCCGTATCCGGCTTTCTCAACTGTGCCGACGAGGTCGGCGTCGGAAGGCCCGGCCGCGTCCGTCCACTCGACGTGCGCCTTCTCGGTGGCGAGGTTGACGATCGCCGTGACTCCGGGGATCTTGTTGAGTTTCTTCTCCACGCGGGCCACGCACGAGGCGCAGGTCATCCCGGTGACGGCCAGCTCGACCTCGGTCTGCGGCCGCGCCGGATCCGCGCTGGATCGCGCAGGATCTGCGCCGGGTTGCATTGGATCCGCGCTGGATTGGGTCGGATCCGCGTGTCGGATCCGCGCTCGATCGACGGTCTGCGGCTGAGCCCTGTCGGCGCGATCGGACGGTTGCCCAGGGGCGTTCCGAGATCGTCGCCTATCGGCCTCCTCGGACTGTGCTCGATTTGCGGTTGACGTCATAGCGACGGCGCTCCTCTCCCGCGCGTCATTGTTTCAGGGCTGTCAGCGAACGATCGATTCGACCTCGTATCCGCCGGCCTCGTCGATCGCCTCCTTGAGGGTGGCATCGGGGATGTCGGCGTTCGTGTACACGAGAACCTTGGACGTTCCGCCTTTTGCGAGGGTCACCGAAACGTTGACGACGTCGGGAAGGGCCTTGAGCTCCTCGGTCACATGTGAAACGCAATGCTCGCAAGTCATACCGGTGACGCCAAGCTCGATGGTGCGGTCGAATGTCATGTCTGTTCACTCCTTTGCTCGCGGCGCTCCATGCGCCGACACATGCTTCAACGCACGTGCCCCTCCCGGTATTTCAGAGACGGTGTTTCACAGGCCGCCGTCGTCGCCGGGATCAGTGAGCCTCGACGCCCATTCGGGCGGGTTCGGGCGCGGGAACGCCTCCATCTCGGCCGCCCAGGCCTGAGGGGTGATGGATTCGACGAGCGGAGGCGTCTCCTCGTATGTGACGTTGAGCTTCGTCTCGCCGGATGCGCTTGCCTGCAAGGTGAAGGCCAGCGGCGCGCCGCGTTCCGGGGTGGCCGCGAGCTTCTTGATCTGCCCCAGGTATTCGAGGACGGCGCTGGGAAGCAGGGAGATCTCTTCGACGACGCCGCCGTAGACGGGGCGGCGAGGCCTGCCGCTGCGCGCTCGCCGGCTTCCCGGCCCCCGGTGGGCGCCGTCGTCGGCGCTCGCGCTCCGATCCTCGGACGAGGAGGCTTCGGAACCGGCACCGGAAGGCGAGGCGGCTTGCGAGGGCGAGCCGCCTCCGGAAGGCGGAGCGGCCTCGAAGGGGTCGGCAGAAGCCGGGATGAAGAAATTGCCTCCGTAGCGAAACTGCCCGCCGACTATCTGAACAATGAGGGTGCACGTGCGCCATCCTTCGGGCGCGACGTTCTCGATGAGCGCGTGGATGTCCTTGAGGAGGGAATCGACGTCGTAGTTCGACCGCTCCCGAAGCGACAGCGTCGTGACCGCGGGGAACGTCGAAACGTCCCAGGTTTCGGGCCGGCCTTCTCTCGCGACGGCCTTCTCCATCTCGTCCATCGGCATGACGCAGAAAAACGCTCCGGGGCAGATGCGGAGCACCCTGTTGCCGATCGCGTAGGGCGCGTCGACGAGGAGGGCGAATCCGAGGGCTTCCATTCCGTTGGGGGAGTTCGCGAGGCGGGTCACCCGAACGGGCACTCCACGGGCCAGGGCCGACAGGTAGTTTTCGTAGACGTTCAGGCCGTCGCTGTACTCGATGCGCTTGGCCCACAGGCCCGTCGACAACCTCTCGAATCCGCTTTCGGGCGGCTTTTGGGGGCTGACGAGGGTGACGGCGGTCGGTTTTCCTCCGTCGGTTTCGACGTCGACGGCGGCGGTTCCCCATTCGCGCTTGACCACGGGCCCCATGAGCTTGCTCGGTTTGGCCGCGACGAACTCTCCCGTCCGGGCGTTCTCCCACCCCCAGGCGACGCCGTGGTAGACGGCCGCAAGCTCCGGGTTCGGGTCTCCGGGGCGGAAGCGCCACAGTTCGGAGCCGCGGGTCAGGCGCCCCGGCTCTATCCACAGAAGTTCCGCCGTCGCGCCGCCCGCGCTGACGACGCCGGACGGATCGTATGGGGCGTCTTCCGTGACGCCGCCCAAAAAGGCGTCCGGGTGCAGCGGGCCGACCGCGCGCCGGGTGTGGACGAACGGGTCGATGGGCGCCTTCAGGATGTGCAGCGGCTCGTCGGCCGGGAAGTTCGCCTCGTTCACTTTGCACAGGAGAAGCTCGCGCAGGCAGCCGGCGTCGCGCACGTCCTCGACGCTTGCCGCGTCGACGGCGAATCCGCAGAAATCCTCCGCCCCCTCGGAAAGATACCTGTTGGCCTGCCAGGGGGTGACGGCCAGCTGGTAAACGACGCTCATTGGGCTCCTTCGCTCGTCGGGTTGGTGTTCATGATCTTCACGGTTTCGCCTGCCTTATCGAGGTTCGCCGTTCGGCGCCCTCGATTGAGAGGCTCGGTTCGGCCTGTCCGATCTTCATCGGTCCATGAGGCGCCGAGCCCATTCGGGCTCTTCGTCGCGGGGGAAACATTCGAGTTCCTCCTGCCAGTCTTCGGGCGCGACGTGCTCGAGCATGGGCGGGTATTCGTCTGGGAAGGGGATCATCTCGTTGTTTTCGAGGTCTCCTCGGAAGACGCTGAGGGTGTAGGCGAGCGGGGCGCCTTGTCCTTGCAGAGCGTGGAGCACTTTGATCTGCGCGAGGTACTTGAGGATCGCGACGGGGAGCGCGTCAGGGAGGAGGGCTCCCACTGCGCGAAACGCTTGCACGAACGGATTGGCGGGCACTTCGAGTACGTGCATCGGCTCGGAAGGAGAGAACTGCGCGGGCGCTATGGCTCCGCAGAACAGGTCGATGAAGTCGCCCACCTCGGTCACGCCGCTCACCTGAGCTGCGTCGATCGCGAAACCGCAGAAGTCCTCTTTGCCGCCCTCGATGTAGGACCGCGCGCGCCAGGGGGCTATCGCCATTCGGTAGCCGACGTCGATCCGATAGTCTTCGTAGTTTTCGTCCACGGAAGCAGCCTCCGTCCGATTGACGTCTTCACTCTATCGGGAGCGGAGCAACCCGCGCGCCGAGCGTCCAGGCTTTGGGCGGGTTGAGATGCCCTGTCGGCGTGCGTTTCGGCGTCGCGGCCTCTCAGTTTTCGGCGGCTGCGGCGTTCGTCGCTGGTCGGCGTCGCGGCCTCTCAGTTTTCGGCGGCTGCGGCGTTCGTCGCTGGCGGCTGCCCGGCGTCGCCGCCTCTCAGTTTTCGGCGGGCACGGCCTCGCGCTTGCGCCTGTTGGAGCGGATGCGCAGCGCAACCCACAGGGCGCCGCCGAGCAGGCAGACGACTATCGTGACCTTCGTCAGTATCCCGACGTAACCTTCCACCTTCGTCCAATTCGAGCCGAGGGCGTGGCCGGCCCAGATGAGGATCGTGTTCCACACCGCGGACCCCGCCGTCGTCAGGGCGGTGAACTTCCAGAAGCCCATGCGCGTCACGCCCGCCGGAATCGAGATGAGGGAGCGGAAGATCGGTATCATTCGGCCGAAAAAGACCGTCCAGGTTCCCCTCCGGTCGAAGAACGCCTCGGTTTTTTCGATGTCCGAGGTCTTGACCAGCGGGAGTTTGCCCATGAGCTTGCGCGTCCGCTCCCTGCCGAGCAGAGCGCCGACGCCGTAGAGCGCCCACGCGCCGACCACCGATCCCGCGGTGCACCACAGAATCGCCCCGAGCAGCGTGAAGTTGGCGCTTCCGGTGCCCGCCGTGAAGCCCGCCAGCGGAAGGATCACTTCCGAGGGGAGCGGCGGGAACAGATTCTCCAGCGCGATGAGGGACGCGGCGCCGAGTCCGCCGAGGTCGTTCATAATGTCGACCGCCCATCCGGCGATGCCTGAGAGCGCCTGAGGATCGGCCGACGACGACGCGGCGGCAAGGAATCGATGCACGAGGTCTCCTTGTTCTCTCTACATTTTCTATCGACCCAGCACGCTTCGCCGACGCGATTGCACGCTGGCTCGATCGACGGTTGTGCAGTACCCGTTCGATACGTTCGGCCTCGCTCGCATCACTCGCCGCATGAGCCGCTCAAGAAGCGAAAGGCCTCCAATAGTTTGACAGCCGAGCCTGGGAAGCGGCTGCAGTTTGCATGTGATCTGACTCCCGTCTTGACGGAGGCCCTCGACCGCCGGAGACCTCGACCGCCGGAGACCTTGACCGTCAGAGACCTCGATCCGTCCCGAAGCGAAGATGGCTCCGGTCTGGAGGAAGCGTTTCGTCGCGCCGGAAATCGCCTGCCATCGTCAGCGGCGCCCCGCATTGGCGGCGACTGACTGGACCGCCTGGTGCTGCCTGGACCGTCTGGCATGCCCGGACCGCCTGGCGTCGGCGGCGTCTGGCGTGCCTGGACCGTCTGGCGTCGGAGGAATTGCCGCGTTTTGACCGGAACATCGCTGCTCTAGCGGGCTGACAACCCGAGCTGACACCCCGATGGGACGGAAAGCAGGGGGAAGCGCAGCGTGCTTTTCTCTGTCCTATAGGCGGCCGTCGGGGTCTTATAGGTGACTGTCGGGCTCGGATGCCTCCTCGCGCTCGGCTGGCGCCGCGTGCCCGGCTGCCTCCCCGCGCTCGGCTGGCGCCGCGTGCCCGGCTTGGCCGGTGGCCGCCTCCTCGCTGGGCTGTGCGGCGCCGTCGGGGTGAGCGGCGTCGCCGGGATGCGGCTGCGTGGCGCCGGTGAAATGCCCCGCGCCGCTGAAGTGCGTGGCGCCGTCGAGGAATCCGACCAGCCGAGCGGCCAGCCCGGTGTAGCTCGCAGGTGTCAGCGCCGTCAGGCGCGCTGCGACGTCGTCGGGCATGCCCAACGAAGCGATCGCTTCGCGCATGTCCTCGGCCGTGACCTTGCGCCCCCGCGTCAGCTCCTTCAGACGTTCGTAGGGGTTGCCCATTCCGGTGGCGCCGCCGAGCCCGGCTGCGCGCATGGCCTGCTGGATCGGCTCGCCCAGAACCTCCCACGAGGCGTCGAGGTCCTCGGCGAGCCTTTGCGGGTTGGGGTCCACGCCGGCGAGCCCGCGCACGAGGTTGTCGAGAGCCAGCAGCGAGTGTCCGAAGGCGACGCCGATGTTGCGCTGCGTCGTCGAATCTGTCAGGTCGCGCTGAAGCCGTGAGGTGACGAGCGTTTCGGCGAGCGTCTCGAACAGCGCCGAGGAGACCTCGAGGTTCGCCTCGGCGTTTTCGAAGCGGATGGGATTGACCTTGTGCGGCATCGTCGAGGAGCCGGTTGTGCCCTGGGCTGCCAGGTTTTGGTGGAAGTAGTCGAGCGAGATGTACGTCCACATGTCGGTGGCGAGGTTGTGGGCGATGCGGTTCGCGTGGACGACGTCGGAGAAGAGGTCCGCCTGCCAATCGTGCGGCTCGATCTGGGTGGTCAGCGGGTTCCACACGAGGCCGAGGCCTTCGACGAAGGCTCGCGAGAGGGCGGGCCAGTCGGCGTCGGGCAGGGCGGCGACGTGCGCGCCGAAGGTTCCGGTGGCGCCGTTGATCTTGCCCAGGTAGTCGGCGCTCGCGATCCTGCGGAGCTGGCGGCTCAGGCGGTGGGCGAAGACGGCCATTTCCTTGCCGACGGTGGTGGGCGTGGCCGTCTGCCCGTGCGTGCGCGAGAGCATGGGCAGATCCGCGTGCGCGTGCGCGAGTTCGGCGAGGGCGTCGTGGAGTTTGAGCGCGGCGGGGAACCACACGTCGGTCACCGCGCCCTTGATGCACAGGGCGTAGGCGAGGTTGTTGACGTCCTCGGAGGTGCACAGAGCATGGACCATTTCGGTCAGGCTGGGAAGGGCGGTGTTCGGCCCGACGACGTCGGGCGCCGCCTCCATTCGGTGTTTGATGAGATACTCCACGGCCTTGACGTCGTGCTTCGTCTCGGCCTCGATGGCGGCGTGCTCGGCTATCTCCGCTTCGCCGAACTTTTGGGGGATCGCTCGCAGGTAGGCGACGTCGGCCTCGGAGACGACGGGGGCTCCCGGGAACACCTCGTTTTGCGAAAGGAAGATGAGCCATTCCACCTCGACGGCGATTCTGGCGCGATTGAGCGCGGCCTCGGAAAGGAAGGCGGTGAGCGGGGCAACGGTTTCGCGATAACGGCCGTCCAAGGGCCCGAGCGTAATCATGGCGTCATTCTCCCACGGACGGCGGGGGCGGCGTGCGGACGGTGGATGGTTGGCCGTGTGGACGGCGGGGGCGGCGTATGAACGGCGGGCGGTTGCCCGTGTGGATGGTGGGGCGGCGTGCGGCATTCGTTTGCGCAGCCGGGCGCGGGGCGGCGTTCAGATGTATCGCCGGGCTTCGTCGACGGTTTGCCGCCCGTAGCCGCCGCCGAACAGCGCGGCGTGGACGATGAGAATGTGGAGCCGATGCAGGCCCACGCGCTCGCGCCATCCGTCGGCAAGGGGCGAGGCCTCGTTGTAGGCCGAGTAGATGCGGTCGACAAAGGGCGCGCCGAACACCGTCAGCTGCGCGAGGTCGGATTCGGCGTGCCCGCCGTGGCAGGCGGGGTCAATGAGGACGCCGACGACGTCGTCCCGGCGGTTTCTCGCGCTGCCCGTCTTTTCCGCGACGCCAAGGCCTTCGGCGGCTTCTTCCGCTGCGGCGAGCCCTTCGGCCGCGATTTCCGCCGATTCGCGCGAGGCCCACATGACGTTTCCCGCCCACAGGTCGCCGTGGAGGAGGGCCGCGTCCGTGCTGACGGACGCGGGCTGCGGCGCGTCGAATTCGCCGTCGTTCAGGCGGTTCGCCAAACGTTCGAGGACGGCCGTGCCTTCGGCGCCGATGGATCCGTTTCGGCGGGCGTCGGCGAGGTAGGGCAGGAGTCTGTCTTGCGCATAGAACTCGCCGAAGCGGCGGGAGAGGCCGGGGCCGACGAGGGGGAGCGCGGCTGCGCCCATGACGCCGTCGCTCGCGGCGCCGTCGGCGTTGACGAGGCCGGCGGGCGCCTGGCCGAACACCCTCGAACCCTCGGGGCAGAAGGCGTGGGTGGCGGCGAGCCGGCGGCCGAACTCCTCCGCCGCTGCGGGGGAGGCCGTGACGGCGGAAAGCCTTGCCGTGTCGAGGCTCGTGGCTGTTGCGCGGAGGAGACGCACGACCGGTGCACCGCCGGCTCGGGCGGCGCGCGCCAAATCGGCCAAACCGGCTGCCTCCGCGGCTGTCGCCTGCCTGCTCGCGCGTTTGGTGAAGCTCGCATTCATAGTCTGGCCACTCTACTCGCTCCGATTGAAGGACGGGGTTTGGACCCAAGGAACAGTATTGGCGGGAGGCGCTCCATGCCAACGCCTCCCGCCAAATGCCACCGTCGAAGTGTCAAGCGGCGAAGGGAACGAACCGCTTGAGCCGGGCGGCGATGCTTGCCTGTCTGTGCATGCCACCACCTTTCTTCGTCGGCTCACTGCACACAACACATTCATCGCGTCTGCTGAACTGACAAACGCTGACCGTTAGGATCGCTTGCCCGTCCTGCTGACATCATCTATACAACCCGCCTATCCTTAGGCGGTCATGAGTTAATCCTGGGAAACCCCGGGGAAGCCTGTGGCGCGAGCGATGCCTTAGAGTGCCTGTGCTGCACCCCTCGGTGTGCTCGGCGGGGCTTCCTAGGGCGTTCGTTGCGGCATCCGCGCGAGCGGCAATGGCGTCAACCTGCCCGGGTCCTCGTGTGCGTTGCGGTTCGCGGCGGGTCCGGGGCAGTGCCAAGGCGTGCTTGCCGACTTTCGGACGGTCGGGTCGGCACTCGGGTGCGCGTATCGGCTTCCAGAACACTCGAGACGTCCCTCGGTGCGCTCGAGTCGGCATTGAGACCGAGCCCTCTCTGTGCCAAACTTCGATTTTTACCTTTTGAAACTTCACGACGTTTGTATCTAAATCGCTTTTAAAACTCAGTTTAAACCCAGACAACTCACAAACGTCAACGGGGAAACGGCGTGATTGGGGACCAGAGTCCTTTTTCTCTTTTCTATTGCCAAAGCCGTCGAGTTTGGGAATACTTGTGTCACCACGCGACTACGAGAGAAGGGAAAGTTGTGGCTCAATTAGTTGTAGAACCGGAGAAACTCGAAACTGCTGCGCAGCATTCCGACGACGCTGCTGAGAAAAACTCCAAACTGAAGGTCGCCGACGACCTGTCGAAGGTGGGCAACGCCGTTCGAGGCGGCGACTCCGGTGATGCCGCCGCCAAGGCGGGAGATCACCTTGATCTGCTGTCGAAGCGCCTGGGCGATGGACTGAAAGCGTTCAGCGAAGCGGTTCGAGCGGCGAAGAACGAATACGGTGAGACCGATTATTCGACGAGCGTTGATTTCAAGGGCTTCAGAAACGCGATTGAAGGGAAGGAATGATGGCGGTATTCACGTGGGGAACGATCAAAGACTGGAACGGCGACGATCTGAATGACACTCTGAATGGTTTGATAAAAGACAGGCAAGAGGCCATGGATGCATATGACAGCATAGGTGATATTGATGTTGAGTCAGGATGGGAAGGCGAAGGCGCGGATGCGGCAGAGGATGCGCTGGAGGAGCTTAAAGACCTGTCTTCTAACTATCGAGATCTTCTTGGAGATCTACTTACTGCGACTGCGTCGATGCAGGACGGTGTCAATGGCGTGAAAAAACTAGTCGATGATGCGAAGGCACTGGCTGAGGAACACCATTTGACAATCATGGATGACGGAAGCGTGCATGTAAACTTTAGTGAAGGTTATAAAGCGTGGCTTGCGGCATCAGGTTCATTGTTTTCAGGTTTCAATGATCTATTATCCGCTATGACAATAGTTCAAATGAAATGCGCCGATTTGGTCGGACAGGCCCTTAAAAAGGCTGCCGAAGTTGATGCGAATTATGTTAAAGCAATGAATGACATTCTGAGAGATTACGCTAGGTTTAGAGACTTTGGGACTGATCCTATTTCAGGATTGCCTCTTTTGCCGGAGCCGGGAGCGAGTAGTGAGATAGTCGCACAATGGTGGTACTCGTTGACTGACAGGGAGCGTGATGCCATAAGAAATAAGGCAATTGAAGATATTAGAGCCGGTCGTACTTCGGAATACGAGAGACTTGGTAATTTAAATGGAATTGATGCAAGTACGCGGAGTGTTATCAACAAGGCTCGAGTTGATAGAGATCTTGAATCCCTCCGGAAAGAAGGACTCAAAGAAGGCGATAAAAAGTTCGATGAGCTGTTGGGGATAAAACAGGTAATGAACGAGCGACCTGATGTTGGTTTGTATCTCTATGAGCCGCCAAGTCAGGAAGCCGGGCATAGGTTTACGCATGCGGCCTATGCCGTCGGCGACGTCGATAAAGCTGCCCACGTTGCAACTTATGTTCCCGGAATGACTACAACTGTGGCGGACAGCTTGGGCAATGTCGATCAAATGCATGACCTTAGGGCGCGTGCCGAAGCGGAGGGCAAAGGCGACGTTGCTGCAATTGCTTGGGTGGGGTATGATGCCCCACCAGGGCCGTGGACCGGCGATCGTTCGGTTATGAAAGTTCATGACGCCGAATTGGGTGGGAATAGCCTCGCGAAACATTTGGAGGGGATTGAGGATTCTCGCAATGCTTCGGGGCAGCCTGTTCATCAATCGGTTCTTGGACACTCATACGGTTCAACCACATCTTCATATGGCGTGGCGCAGGTCCGCCCGGGTGTCGTCGATGACTATGCCGTGTTTGGCTCACCGGGGGTGAAAGACACTGCTCAAGCAATGCAGGTTCCGGAGGGTCATAGTTATGCCATGTTGTACAAGGCGAAGCTTGGAGCGTTGAGTTCAGGAGATATGATCACCCCTTTCAATCTCCTTAAGAAAGCTGCTCCGTTCGGGGACACTGCGGCTCTGGGAAAGAATCCTATGGATCCGGATTCTGGTTTCAAGATCATGGATCCTGGTGCTTCTGGAACGCGGTCTCCAAAAGCCGCGCACTCGGGTTATCTGCGTGAAAATAGTATAGCTCAAAGCAACTTGGCACGAGTCGTTGTAGGGACCGCAGGATAACGACAAAGGTGATGATTACATTACAATTAATGATGTTGGAGTGCGGCATTTTTTCCCCGTCGCACGATTTCCGAAAAGCGGCTTCGATCAGCGCCTTCAAAGCGTTGCCTCAACGGCGCACGTGCCCCCGGTTTCGGAAGATTCGCTTCAGATGTTGGAGGGCAAAGTTTCTAGGACAGCTTGACCAAGACATCGCATGAATCGAGCCGCCCTCATGCCGACGAGTGGGTGCCAAAGCGCGCGACACCGCAGATCTCGGCAGGGTGGTGCGGTCAAAACAGACGCAAGTACAGTTGAATTGACTGCTGGATGTTGAGAACCAACGCCAGCTGCAGGGTATGGTCGACGTCGTCGGCGTCGGCCGCAAAGGAGTGAAAGACTATGTCCGAATCGGAACGCCCTTACTATGCCGGTTCGAAACCGTTCGAGCAGCGGGTCGATGTCGATTCCGCCAGATTTGGTTTGACGAGCGCGTTGGCCCGGGCTCGCGAGCGCATCGACGAATTGCTTGGCCCGCGTGAATGGACCTGGATTGATGCTCCCGCTGAGAAAGCTGGAGCGTGCCACGAGGGCGATGATCGCGGTGGAATCGACTTCTCGCGACAAGGCATGACGCGGGGGATTCCTCGAGAGCATTTCGCAGAGCTGGTGAAGATTGTCAGCGAGGAAGTCAGGCCAATGGGCTTCACAGAAAATGTTGACATCTCAAACGGCGGCACCTGTGAAGTGAATCTGTTCAACGTCGACGACGGAGGGTACGTCGGCATCGTTCTGATCACCGACTCGGGGACGTTCTCCATGCGATACACAACAGGTTGCCGGCCATTTGGAAAGGCTGGAGACGTCCGCGGCACGAACAGCGGCAATGCGGATGAAGCGGGGGACGCCGCCTTGAGCTAAAGCCAAACGCCACGAAACTGTGAACGTGGCATGCTCTTTTCCGTCCGCATGCTCGGTCGGTTCCGCAATTGTCGGCGGAACCGACCGAGCTCCTTGCATTCAAGGTTGAGGCCCCGCGGTCGGCAGACCCCTCTCATCCGCTTCTTCAAATGTCAATGCGGGAGACGGAATTGGGGAGCGGGGTCCTTTTCCTCCGCTGCGATTGAGGAAATACCTGGTGTGAGGAAAACTGGCTGGCGTACTGACCAACGATCAGAAGGGGGAGATGTGTCCGAACTCCGAGTTGAACCCGCCAGCCTCGAAACTGCCGCTGGCCACTCTGACGAAGCTGCCCAGAGCAGCGCCAACTTGAATATCAAAGATGGCATGGAGGGCGTCAGCACTGCCATGAAAGGTGGAGTTTCAGGCCCTGTGGCAAAAAGTGCCGCGAATCAGGTTGATTCGATTTCGAAGAAAATGACTGAGGGTCTGAACGCCTTCACGGAGTCTGTTAGAGCCGCTAAAGACGCCTATGTTGAAATCGACGAATCCACGAAAATCGACTTCACTCGCTTTGAAAACGCGTTCGAGGAGAAGAACTGATGGTGGGTGTCTGCTTGACTTGGGGGACCATAAAAGAATGGAAGAGCGCAGACCTCGCGATCGTCGTCGACGATCTTCTAAATGAACGGGCGACTGCGAACGCGGTGCATGACGGCATTGCTTCGGTCGACGTGAAGACAGGTTGGGAGGGGATCGGTGCCTCAATCGCCCAAGAGGCCTTGGGAAAGCTGAAGGATGGTTCCGCTCAGCACCTGGAAATGGTTGGCAAACTTCTGTCCGCAACGGCGGAAGCGCAGAACGGCCTTAGCGAGGTTGAGGGTGCAGTTGCGAAAACACAGGCATTCGCTGACTCGCACGGTTTGCTCATCTCAAGTGATGGAGCGGTCCATGATCTGAATCCCGTAGTCGGCGAGGTTGTGTCCGGTGATGCACTGCTAGAGCGGGCCAGATACCTGAAAGAATGCGCCAGTATGGTTTCGCAGGCTTGCGACAAAGCCAGCGAGACTGATTCCGCATATGCACAAGCCATGAGTGCCGCGATGAATACAGCTGGAAAATCCCCGAACTTTGACGACCCGATGCTCGGCATTCCCGATATGCCGAGAAAAGGGGCTGGCACAGGGGAAATTGCGAAATGGTGGTATTCGCTTAGCGGGCGGCAGCGTAAGGCGATACGCTTTTACGCAGCCAAGGACATACGTGAGGGCAAGCCTTCTAAATACGAATTCCTTGGCAATGTAGATGGCATTGATGCGCGCACTCGCAACGATATCAATAGAGCGCGACTCGATAGAGATATTGAATCCCTTAAGAAGAAGAAAAATGAAATATACTCTAAGACAGCCAACTCAGTTACCCCCTCGGGTGGGGCAGCTGAGTTTCCTGAGCTAAACGATGTCGAAAGGCGGCTTAAGGAGACTGAAGGGATTAAAGCGGCATTAGATGATCAAAAAATACCAAAAAATATGGACGAAACTGTTGAGGCACCTGAAGTCGGTTTATATCTTTACGATCCTCCTACGGGAGAAGACGGACATGAAAACACGCATGCCGCGCTAGCTGTCGGTAACATTGATGACGCCGATAACGTTACTACTTATGTTCCTGGAATGACCTCGTCCGTGGAGGAAAGCGCCGGATATGTCAATGAAATGAGGGGCCTAAAGGATCGTGCTGAAGCCGAAGGAAAGGGCAGTGTCGCTGCTATTGCTTGGGTAGGCTACGACGCCCCTCCTCTTCCGTTGGGCGATACGTCTGTTATGAGCACGCACGATGCCGAACTGGGCGGAAACAGTCTCGCGAAGCATCTAGAAGGAATCGAGGACTCTCGCACTGCTTCCGGAAAGCCGGTCCATCAGTCCGTTCTCGGTCATTCCTACGGTTCAACAACTTCGTCCTATGGCGTCGCCCAGACGCGGCCCGGAGTTGTTGACGATTACGCTGTGTTTGGGTCGCCGGGAGTGAAGGTTGCCGCTGAAGCGATGCATGTTCCCGAAGGGCACAGTTTTACAATGTTGTACGGTGACGGCTCTGGCGGTAAAGGCGACATAATAACCCCCGTTAACGAAATTGGAGGCTTTGTTAGGGGCAACTCTGGCGCCTTGGGCATAAATCCAGTTGATCCCAGCTCCGGGTTCAGAGTGATGGATCCGGGGGATTCGGGTGCCTCGTCGCAATTCGACGCACATACACGCTATCTGGATGAAGGAACTCAGGCACAGTCAATTCTTGCCAAAGTCGTGGCGGGCACTGCGGGATGAGATTCTTGCGGCCCTGGGAGCTTTTGATCTTTAGTCAGAGGCAAAGATCCCATCGCCGATGGCGACTGGATTCCGCCGGTTTGGGTCATGAGAGCCTGAGCCGTTGGAGCTTGGTTGTCGAAACTCGAGCCATCGAGACTCAGTCATCGGAGTCCGAGTTGCGACGGAACCCTCAATGCAAAGGAATGAGAATAGCATGTTCGAAGTCGGACGGCCCTTTTATGACGGTTTGAAGCCGTTTGGCGAGCGGGAGGACGTCGATTCCGCCCGGCGCGGATTGGCGGAGGCGCTGGCCCGCGCACGAGAGCGCATCGACGAACTGCTCGGGCCGCGCCAATGGACCTGGATCGATTCCCCGGCCGAGAAAGCAGGGCCGTGCCACGTCGGCGACGACCGCGGCGGAATCGACTTCTCCCGCCAAGGAATGACGATGGGCGTCCCGCGCAGCGCATTCGGCGAGCTCGTCGACGTCGTGCGCGAAGAGGTCGGCCCGCTCGGTTTCACGGAAACCGTCGACATCTCCGTCGACGAAACCGGCGAGGTCAACTTGTTCAACGTCGACGACGGAGGCTACGTCGGAATCGTCCTATCCGGCGGCACCCGCGCCTTCTCCATGCGCTACACCACCGGATGCCGCCCGTTTCCCAAGGACGCCCCCGCTGCGAACGTCGGCCGCGCCGAAGCCGAGGCGTCCGGTGCGCGTGGAAGCGTTGGGGCCGATGCGGACGGCGTCGACGCCCTCAATTCGGGGCGGCCGGGAGGCACGGACTGGCGGCTTGGGAACGCCGAGTCGTTCGGACCGAGCATTGGGGAGTCGAAGATCGGACGGCACAGCGAGGCTGCCTCGCCGGACGGGAAACCCACGTCCACGTCGAACGCTCCTAATGCGACTGAGCAGGAACGGGATGCGGGGGACGGTTGGACCTCGCGCTGGCCGATGGCCGACGATTGATGCGGTTGGCCAGGGGCTCTCTTGTGGGAGCTCCGTCCAACCGCGTTAGAAGCCAACCGCATCAGAATCGATGGCCGCCGTGCGCGAAACTCATGTGGCCGCCTTGTGCAAAGCTTGAGTCGCCTTGCGTAAAGCCTGAGTGGCCTTGCGCAAAGCTTAAGCGGACGCCGCATGAGGGAGGCGACCCGGATTTGAAGCTGCGAGGGGCTTTGCCCCCGGGCGGCTTCCGTCTGTGGGAGACCGTCCGCCTATCGGATACCGTCCGCTTGCGGAAGGCCGTCCCGCTTGGCGAGATGATCCGGCTTGGCGTCGGCCGATTGCAGATCGGCCGACGCCACGCGCGGGGAGGACGCCGTCGGCAGGGTCACTGCCACGTCGCCGTCGTCGGGTCGACGCCGTTTGCCCTCGCATTCTCGTCGATGATCGACTTCAGCCAGTCGGTGAGGCCGGGCTCGATCTTGTCGTAGTACTGGCGGAACCGGTCGTCCGTGACGTACCCGCGCGCGATGAGCACGTGCTTGGAATGCGTCACGTCAAACCATGTGCCGAGCGAAGCGCGGTGGGCCTCAGCGAGCTCATTCGCCCGATCCGAGCCGGGCTCGACGCCATCGCGCTTGGCCTCCGCCAGAGACTGTTCGAGGGCTTGGGTGTCTCTGCCGACTCTGAACCAGTCCTGTGGCGTCATCTTCGCCTTGACGGCCTCGGACTGGCGCCATTCCGGGGTGTCGCCCCACTTGGCCTGAGCTTCCTCTTGCCACGCAGGATCCCAGCCGCCGAAGTGTTCTGCCTTCTGGGCGGGGTCGAGATTCGTTCCCATCTTCATTGTCTCCATAATCTGGTCTACTGCGGAGACTTTCTGCCGCAGATGGGAGATGCGTTCGAGGAGCAGTTCGCGTTGCCTGGCCAGGTGCGCGAGCTCGTCCAGGTCCGGATCGTCGAGCAGCTCGGCGATCCGCGCCAGGGCCATGCCGGTCTCCCGGTATAGGCACACGCGCTGGACGCGCTCCACGTCCTCCCGGGTGTACAGCCTGTAGCCGGACCACGAACGCCAGCTTGGTGTCACCAAGCCGATTTCGTCCCAGTGGTGAAGCGTGCGAACGCTGATGCCCACGAGGTCGGCGACCTGGCCCACGGTCAGCTCCTGCATGTTCTCTCCCATGGCTCTAGCTTCCAACCTCACGTCGCGTGAGGGTCAAACGCGGCGCAAAAACGGCGAAAGGGGCGTCTCGGTTTGGGGTTGCAGCGGCCGCGGGAAGGGCGCGGCCCCGCGGATGACGGAGCATGACCGCGAGAAACCGGAAGTTGCGACGGACTGCGACCTGACCGGGTGCGGCCGCGAGAGGCCGAAAGCGACGCCCAGAAGGCACGCGCCGGAGGCCTAGCGTCGCCGGTACTCCTCCGGGAGTAGCGCGTCGGTGAAGGTGTTGAACAAGGACAGGAGGATTCCTCCCATAATCGCCGCCACCCAGGTGGTCACGGTCACGCCTATGTCGAACCCGGCGGTGAGAGTCGCGGTGAGCTTGAGCATTGCGGCGTTGACTATCAAGAAGAACAGGCCCAACGTCAGAATGTACAGCGGTATCGACAAGATCACCAGAATCGGGCGGACCAGGCAGTTGACGACGCCGAGGACCGCTCCCCCCGCCAAGAGGTAGAGGGCGATGTCCCGATTGGTGCCCAGGCCGTGCAGGCTGATGCCCGGTACGAAAAGCACACATAGCCACAGGCCGAGGGCGTTGATTGCTGCGCGAACTAGGTATCTCATGCAGCAATCCTAAGGCTGAGCGCTGGAATTTGCCTGGGTCGTCGGTTTGATTGCGCCCTCCGCCGACCCCCGTCGAAGGGCAGTTCGCATTGCACCCGTCGAAAGGCGCCTGGGTTGCCTTGTCGAAGGGGCGCTCGCGTCGCCGCCGTTGAAAGGCGCCTGCGTTGCCTCGTCGAAGGGCCGCTCGCATTCCCCCTGTCGAAGAGCCGCTCGCATTGCGCCGCCCGCGCGGGGCACACTAGATACATGAGCAAGCAGCAGTGGTTCCGCCCTGAGATCCTCGGCCTTCCCGCCTACGTGCCCGGCAAGAAGGGCGCGAACACCGACGTCGTCAAACTCTCCTCCAACGAGAACCCTTTCCCTGCCCTTCCTGCCGTCCAGGCCGCGGTCTCAGCCGCCGTCGGCGATCTCAACAGGTATCCGGACATGTTCGCCACCGGGCTGGTCCACGACATTTCGTGGTTTCACAAGTGGGTCGACGACGGCGTCGTCGTGGGCAACGGGTCGACCTCTCTCATCGAGAAGATCCTTCAGGCGGTCGTGACGCCGGGCGGCGAGGTCGTGCTTCCCTGGCGCTCCTTCGAGGCGTATCCGATCGCCGTTCAGGCTGCCGGGGGAGCAGCCGTCAAGGTGCCGCTCAACGCCGACGGATCGCACAATCTTCCGGGCCTGCTCTCCGCCGTCACCGAGCGCACCCGCGCGCTTTTGCTGTGCAGCCCCAACAACCCGACCGGCGTCGCCCTCAAACACACCCATCTGGCGGCATTCCTCGCAAAGGTCCCCGAGCGCGTGCCCGTGCTGCTCGACGAGGCGTACATCGACTTTGTGGACATGGACGACGCCGTCCGCTCCGACGAGCTGCTGCGCGAGCATCCGAACCTCATCGTGCTGCGGACCTTCTCCAAAGCCTACGGGCTGGCCGGGATCCGCGTCGGCTACGGGCTGGGGCATCCGGAGATGATCGCCGGGCTGAGGGCGATCGGCACGCCTTTCGGCGTCAACGCCCTCGCCCAGATCGCCGCGAGTGCCGCCTTGCACTCTCAGGAAGAGGTGCGGGCAAGGTGCGGCGTGATCGTTCAGGAACGCAAAAACCTCGTGGCGGCCCTCGCCGCGCACGACATCGCCGTACCGGCCTCCCAGGCGAACTTCGTCTGGCTCGCCGGATTCGGCGAGGCCCTCGAAAACGCGTGCCTCGACGAAGGCGTGACCGTGCGTCGTTTCGGCCAGGAAGGCGTGCGCGTCAGCGTGGGCGAGACCGAGGGCTCGCTGCGCCTGCTCAGAGCCGTCGCGTCGATTCTTTGAGCGCGGCGGACGGGCGGCGTGCGGAAACAAGCGCTTACTAAGACGTTGAAGCGAGCGTTCTCAGAAAACGGAGGGCGCCAAGCATCGATCGAGCATTGGGGAAACGGCGGGCACGGAGAGCAGCAGGCTTCCAGCGCCGAAAGAGACCGAAGCGCTTAAAAGACGGTGAGCACGAAGGCCAGCGAGGTGAAGACTTCGCCGAAGCCGATGGCTTTGACGCTCACGGGCCTGCCCGCGCGTGCGAGGAGCGGCACGACGACGGCGCGGATCGCGATGGCGAGCCACACGGCTGCGTGAATCCAACCGACCTCCCCGCGCCATGCGAGAACGAACGCAGCCGCCGCCCACGAGGCGTGCCAGAGGATGGACGCGGCGAGGTAGACGTTCGAGCCGCGCTCGCGGATGTTCGTTTTGACATAGAAAAGCGTTCCGGCGAAATACCCGAAGAAGAGGGCGGTCAACAGCCAGGCTCGGGGCGAGGCGGCGAACCCGGGGGCGCCGTCGCCCGCAATGTCGAACATCACAGGGATCATGAGGCAGGCGGCAGCGATGGTGTCGAGGCCCGAAATCAGCGAACGCTCGTCGCGTTTCCACGCCTCCCACGCCGCAATGGCCACCAGCGGCGAAAAGACGAGCGCCCACCGCCACAAATAGGGTGCGCCGACGAGCGAGGCCAAGCCCAAAGCCGCAACGATCAGCCCGTAGAGCCGCACCGGCGGGAAGTAGCGTTTCTTGCACCTGGATTTGAGCCACACCGTGGCGCTGTAAAAAAGGAAGTATCCGACGAACCACAGCGCGAAGACCACGATCTCGACAGGCCGAAAGCCGCCCTCGACTACGCCGACCAAAGGGGGAATCGTCACCATCGCCCACGCGCCATGGTATTGCGGAATCCACAGCCTCGCGTTACGCCGCTTCCTGCGCTTATTGCGCGAAGCCCCGGGCGAGGATTTGCCGACGGTTGTGGAAGTCATGGTCCAAGTCTACCGTCCGAGACACAAAGAAGGTAAGGGGAGCCTAATTCTCCGAGTTCGGGAGGGTGGTCGCCCGGCTCGTAAGGGCGGCTGCGACACCGCAATAAGGTTGACGGGCCGTATGCGGTTTCCCGGCTCGCAAGGGCGGCTAGGGACAGGAAGAGCCGGTCAGAAAGCCGGACGCGGCTTCGAAGGGCCCGTCAGAAGGCTAAAAGTGGCGGAAGGGCCGATCGGATAACCCCTCAGAAAAGCCGGGCCGCGGCTCGCTTGAGCTGGAATCCTTTGCCGGAGAGCTCGCTGGTGCAGGTGATCCCCTGCTCCTGGGAAATGGAACACCAAATTCCATTGTGGGAGACGGTTGAGCCGTAGGCGACCTGGATGGAGGAGTTGAGCGCCGAATTGCAGTCGGCCGTCGCCTCCTTTGCCTGGCTCAAATGGTATGTGGCCGTTTTGTTCTCGCAGCCGTCGGGAGAGGGGTAGTCGTAGATGTAGATTGAGCAGGAGACGCTCTCATCGTCGTCGTCGAACTTGCAGCGGATGTTGTGCTTTCCGGTGGTGAACTCGGTTACGTCTTTGGCGCCGCTGGGGGCGGGGCTCGCGAGGTGCCACCACGAGCGGTCCGAGACGAGGTCGGAGACTTCAGATGTGCTCTTCTTCATCTGCTTCGTCAGGTCGACCGTGTACTCGGCGCCGCAGTTCTTCGACAGCGCAGCCAGCGTGGACGTGGCGAGCTTCCGTTCCTTGTTGAGCTTGTCTTCCTTCTTCGCCGCCTGGATGAAGACGGTCAGGCTCTTGGCGTCGTCTTTGGCCGTGCACGAGCTCTTTTCCTTGAGCTGCGAGACGGCCTCGCGGGCCTCCTCCAGCGAGCCGTTGGCGTTGAGCGTGGTCGTCTTCGCGGTCGACGGTGCGTCTGCGGTGGTCGACGTCGCCTTCGGATCTTTGTCGGGGTCGGCGGCGTCGCGCCCGTCGCGTATGACCTTGATGTAAAAGACGGCCATCAATGTGAGGAGCAATACTCCTGCTGCGAAAACGAGGAAGTAAAGGGGGCGGCGGGACTCGGGGGGCTGCTCCGGCCATTGCGAAGAGCCTTGATCGAGCCACGGATTGTCAGGCGCAGAGCTCATTTGCCTGATCACCGTCCTTTCAGATCGCCTGCCTAACATTCCAAAAGTAACCTACCGAGCGCCCTTCTTGCTAGTTCTGTCCACTGTGAGACGCGGCTTCCGTTTTCGGACGCCGTTTCTCACGAGGAGGTTAGATCTGAAAGAATCTCCCGGGGCGGACTGCGGCTCCTGAGCCTTCTGCCTAGGGCCCCGTCCCTGTCGGCGGTCGCTGCTATTGTAGAGTGTGCGTGCGCCAGGTTAGAGTGTGCAGGCGCCCAATTGACGAGTCTGGAAGGCATGGCAATGAAAGAAATGGCGTCCGGCGACATCAGCGCCGCGGACTTGGCGCGCAGCGCCGATTTGCTTGAGAGGATCCACGGGACCTTCAGGGGCCGCGTCGTGGGGCAGGACGCGCTGTACACGGCCCTCGTCACGTCCCTGCTCGCCAGGGGGCACGTGTTGCTTGAGTCTGTGCCGGGCTTGGCCAAGACCACTGCCGCCACGACGATCGCCTCCGCGATGTCGGGGACCTTCTCGCGAATCCAGTGCACGCCGGACCTTATGCCCAACGACATCGTCGGCACGCAGATGTACTCATATGAGACCGGCACCTTCACGACGCAGCTCGGGCCGGTGCACGCCAACGTCGTCCTCCTCGACGAAATCAATCGCTCCTCCGCGAAAACGCAGTCCGCGATGCTCGAAGCGATGCAAGAAGGCCAAACGTCTATCGGAGGGGCCGTTTACGAGCTCCCGCGCCCCTTCACCGTCATGGCCACGCAGAACCCAATCGAAGAGGAAGGCACGTACGTCCTCCCCGAAGCCCAAATGGACAGGTTCCTCATGAAGGAGGTCTTGACCTATCCGAAGCCCGCCGAAGAGGTCGAGATTCTGACGAGGACGGCGACGGGCACGTTCAACCGAAGAAGGGGCGAGAATCCGGTCACTACGGAGGACGTTCTGTTCCTTCAGAACACGGTCCAGCGGGTCTACGTCGACGACGCCATCAAGAAGTACATCGTCGCGATCGTCAACACCACCCGCGGCGGCGGGCCGAGGCCGATCCAGGGGCTCATGGAGAACATCCGGGTGGGAGCCTCCCCGCGCGGCGGCCTCTCGCTCATGCAGGTGGGCCAGGCCCTGGCGCTTCAGGCGGGGCGCAACTACGTCATTCCCGACGACGTCAAACAGCTGCGGCACGCCGTGCTGCGCCACCGCCTGGTTCGGACGTTCGACGCGCTGGCCAACGACGTCACGCCTGAGGCGCTCATCGACATGGTCTTCAACGCGGTGCCGACGCCATGACGCGCACGACAGCAGGCCAGAGGATGGCGCTCATACGCGCCCGCCTGTCGCTCCCGCAGGTCAGGCGGGCGGCCGGCCTCTTCGAGGGCTCGCACACCTCGATCCTCACAGGCAAGGGAAACGACTTCGAGGACCTCACCGACTACCAGCCGGGGGACGAGGTCCGGGACATCGACTGGAAGGTCTCCGCGCGCGCCGGAAAGCCCATCATCCGGCGGTTTGAGCGCGACACCGACGTCTTCACCCAGCTGCTCATGGACACGAGCCTCGAAATGCGGGCGCTGGCGCCGTCGGGCGAGGAGAAATCGGCGATCGCCCTCGCGACGGCGGAGACCCTGGCCTATCTCGCCTCGTACCGCGGCGACAGAGTGGGCCTCGTCTACGGCAACTCCGCGGGGGCGATGCGCCTACCTGCCCGCCACGGTTTGAGCCATCTCGATTTCCTGCTCGATCGCACCGAGCACGCCTTCGAGCAGGCGCAGGCGGAGACGAATGTCACCGCCGTCGTCGATTACCTGTTGAAGACGACGAGGGAGCGCTCGCTCGTCATTCTCGTCACCGACCAGTTCTGGCCGGCTCCCGCGGAGGAATTCACCCTTCGCCGGATCCGCGAACGCCACGAGCTCATGGTGGTCCGCATCGAGGACATGCCCCTGACCGCCGAGGGCATCGCCGCAATGGCCGACATAGAGGAAAACCTCTTCCTTCCCGAGTACGTGCGGGAGGACGTCGAATTGCAGCGCGAGGTCCAGGCGGAGCGCGCGATGCGCGAATGGGGCGCGTCCGAGCTGCTCGCCCGCTACGGCGTGCTCAATGCGTCGTTGGCTTCGTCCGCGGACATCCTGCCCGTCGTCGTCGGCCTGCTGAAGAGGCAACATCATGCAAAGTAACGAGCTGTTCCGGCCGGAGCCGGGCGCCGGGGTCGTCACGTTGACGGCCGGCCTCGCCGCGCTCGCAGCGATCTTGTGGTTTGTGGGCTGGCATTACGCCTACGCCAAGCGGCGCGGGCTGCAGATCGAGCTCGCCCCGGTCGTTCAAACACAGCGCGAACGTTGGATTTCCACGCTCCAATCGATTCGAGCGGAGGACTTGCGCGAGCTTCATCAGCTTCTTTCGCGGACCATGCGTGAGATTCTGGGCGAAAGGGCGGGGCGGGATCTGAGCACGTGGACCGTCGCCGATCTCAGGGCGAGCGGAAAGTTCACTTCGGTGTGCGGGCTGCTCGAGTCGTGGGAACAGCCGGCTTTCGGCCCCGTGAGCCAGGCCGACGCCGAAGAGTCCGTCCGGCGCGCAGTTGAGGAGGTTTCATCGTGGTAGTGCCCTGGGCGATTCCCCTGATCTGCTTTGCTGCCGCGGCCATAGGGCTCGCCGCGTGGTTCCTCGGCAAGGACCGGCGCGCCTGGAGCGTCTCCTATGTTGCGCACACCCGCTTCCTGCGCCGGGGCGCGAGGTATCGCAGCCGCATGACGAGGCTGCGGCTGGCGGCTGCGGTTCTGGTCGCCGCCATGGGGGCGGCTGTCGTTTCCTCGGCGGTCATCGCGGCGCGGCCGTCCGAGTTGAGGACCCATTCATCCAAATTGGCTTCGCGCGACCTTATCCTCTGCCTTGACGTCTCGGGGTCCGTCGAGGCGTTCGACGCTCAGGTCCTCAAGACGTTCGCGGAGATGGTCGATCAGTTCCACGGCGAGCGGGTCGCCCTCGTCGTGTGGAACCGGTCCTCGACGGTCGTGTTCCCCCTTTCCGACGATTACGCGATGGTTAAGGAAGAGCTGGGCCGCGTCAGGAAGGTCCTCCAGGGAGGCCGGGACGTCGACGACCTGTACACGAGGACTTCCGCGGGAGACCGGTTCACAGGCGCCTCGCTCATCGGCGACGGGCTGGTCAGCTGCACGCAAAGCTTTGACTACGCAGACAAGGACCGCTCCCGCACGATTCTCTTCGCCACAGACAATTGGCTTGAAGGCAGCCCGGCCTTCGAGCTGAAGGAGGCCGCGAGCATAGCCCAGAAGCGCAAGATTCGCGTTCTGGGGCTGCTCATCAGCGGATACCCGCAGGGCCGAGACGAGTTCCGTTCGACGATTCAGGGGATAGGCGGGAAGGTGTACGACGCTCGAGGCGCCCGGGCTGGCGATCAGATCGTCAAGGAAGTTCAAGCCCAAGACAAGAAGGAGCTGGCCGGCGCCGCGGATGTCAGCGTCGTGGACACGCCGGGCCGTTGGCCCGCTCTTGCGGGAATCGCCGTCGTTCTAATCATCGGATTGGCGTGGAGGTACCGGCTGTGATGATGTGGATATGGCCCGTCTGGCTCGTCGCCTTATTTCTCATTCTCGGGCTGGGGGCGTGCTTCTTTTGCTGGAACCGCGAAAAAGCCTCGCGCAAGGGCTCCTGGAAGGATTGGACGAGGCGGGGTCTCATGGTTGTGGCGGTCGCCTCCATCGGCGCGGCCCCGAGCGTGGCTCTCCCCCGGGAAAAGACGGTGCGAGGGGCGAATGTCTTCTTCGTCGTCGACACAACCGGCTCGATGAACGCGGAGGACTACGACGGCAAGAAACCTCGCCTGGAAGGCGTGCGGGCGGACATTCGCCAGATAGTCTCCCGGATCCCCAACGCCAGGTACTCGATCATCTCGTTCAACTCCGGGGCCACCAGAGAGCTTCCGATCACCACCGACGTCGCCGCCGTCGAATCCTGGGTCCAAACGGTCAAACCCGAGCAGTCGGGCTATTCGAACGGGTCCTCGGTGTACCGCCCGGTCAAGGTCCTCAAGCGCGAGCTCGGGCGTTCCCGCCGCAGCCACCCCCAGTCGGTGCAGCTCGTCTATGTATTCAGCGACGGCGAGCCGCGCGGCGACAAAGGGCAGCAGAAAACTTACGACCAGATTCGCAACCTCGTTGACGACGGAGGCGTCCTCGGATACGGAACGGCGGCCGGCGGCCCGATGAAGGAAACCACCTTCTCCGGGACGGGCTCTGGGACGGGCAGTTACATTGAGGACCCGCAAACCCGGCAAACGGCCATTTCGAAAATTGATGAGAAGGAACTCAAAGCAGCGGCGGGCCAGCTGAAGGTCAATTACATGCATCGCACGGCGCCGGGCCAGACGATCGACGTGCCCGATGTGTCCAAAGTGGAGCAGCGCACCAGCGACGGCCGTGAGGAACGCAGCCCGGTGCTATGGCCCGCCGGCATCGCGCTTGCGGTGCTCGCGGCTTGGGAGATCGCCGTGACGATGCCGCGCATCCGATTGAGAGTGGGGCGAAAGTGAGCGAGAACGAGACGGCGGCGTACGAAGGCTGGCCCGGCCAGGGCCAGGCGGGGCCGAGCGCGGGCGAGAACCCGCTTGCTGCCGGCGGCGACGGGTCGGCGACGGACGACGTCGGCCTGATGCTGAGCGAAGGCGTCAACCTGGCGGAAGGCGACATCGCGCCCACAACCCTGCGCAGAATGAGAGCGTGGAAGTGGGGCGGCGGCGCGGTGGTCATTCTGCTGACGCTGTGGTGCACGGCCATGTTCCTGCTCCCGCGCTGGGCCCGTATGGCCTATGACTCCGATCCTGAGGCGTCCGCGGGGCGCTACCGCTTGGCGATGAACATCACGCCGAGCTTCCTGCAGGGCTGGGAGACGCGTTTCAATCTTGGCACCGCCTTGGCCAAGGGCAAGAAATACTCGGAAGCCATCGGCAGCCTCTCGATCGCTTTGGACAGGGCTCCGAAGTCCAAGAGGTCCGGCAAGCAAATCGCCGAGACGGACGGGCCCGAATGCAAAGTCAGGCGAAATCTCTCTCTCGCCTACGAAAAACGCGGAGACCAGTCCAAGTCCGCCGGCCGCAAGGGGGCCGCAAAAAAGGACTTCGCGCAGGCCTCCTCGACGATGGCCCCTTGCTCAAAGAACAACAAGAACAAACAGTCCAAGGACCGCCAGGACAAGAAGGCGAACCCGCCCTCGCCGAGTCCTACTCAGAATCCGAGCCAGAATCCGAGTCAAAACCCGAGCCAGAATCCGAGTCAAGGCCCCAGTCAGAATCCGAGCCAGAATCCCAATCAAGGCCCCAGTCAAAACCCGAGCCAGAATCCGAGTCAGGATCCCAATCAAAGCCCGAGTCAGAATCCGAGCCAGAGCCCGTCGCAATCGCCGGGTTCCGATCCGAGTGACCCGGGCCAGGATCCCAAGCCCGGGGGCGCTTCCCCCACGCCCGCACCGCCGTCGAACGATCCGAAGACGGACGAAAAGGAGAACAAGCTCAAAGAGAGGAACCGTGAAGGCGACGAGGAGGCGCGCAGAAAGAGAAACGGCGGAGGCTACAAAGTCAACTGGTAAACGCTGCAAGAGGCCGGAGCGTGAACGGAAGGTCGCCGTCCGCCATCGGACCGAAAGCGGCTCGCGCCTGAGGCTGTCGGGCTCAGGGCGGGGCGAGACGCATCAGGGGCTGAGCGAGGCGAGGTCGTCCGGCACGGAGGCTCCGACCGAACGCAGCACGAAGCGATCGGTTGCGTCGAGGAAAGCGGAGCGAGCGGGCTCGTCCTCGGGTACACGGCGGCCAGTCAGCGCCCCTTGGAGGAGCTGGACGGTGACGTCGAGGTTCTGATCGGGGATGACGCCCGCTTCGATGCATTCGTCGAGTATTCGGCGAAACAGCCTTCCCGTGACGGAAGCGTGCTCGCGCAAAGCCACGGCGGTTTCCTTCGAGACGACGTCGCGCAGAGGAGCCCCCGGCGAAAAGAAATAGCCGCGCTTGGCCAGCATCTGCTCGCGCGCATAGACACGCAACCTGTTCAGGGGCGAGTCTGTCCGCGCCAGCTTGGAGTTGATGCGATCCATGTAGGCGTTCACTTCGAACTCAATGTAAGCCAGAAGCAGCTCTTCTTTGTCGGAAAAATGGTTGTATATCGCCGTTCTGCCGATGCCGGACTCGTTTGCCAAATCGCTCATGCTTATCGCGTCGAAGCCCTTTGCGGCCATGAGGCCGGAAAGGGCGGCAAAGAGCGCTTCGCGTGTGCGCTCGCGATGTTCGGAAAGGTTCTTCCCCGATATTTTCGGCATGGCGAAAGGATACGTCAGCGGTCTGGTGACTTTATGCCAATTTGCTGTGCCCGCGGGTTTGCCCTCGGTTGCTCGCTTTGCCTGTTCACTGTGCCCGTCAGTTTGCTGTGCCCGTCAGTTTGCTGTGTGCGTCAGTTTGCTGTGTGCGTCTGCTCGCGGTGTGTGCTTCTGGGGCGCCCGCCGCCGTGCGTCACGGCCGCCCGAGTGAGCGCATGAGCCGGGCAAGCGGCGAAAGAATCTGCAGATCGCCCTCGAGCCAAGGGACCGATTCCAGGTCGCTTTCGCCGAGCCACCGCAGCGCCGTATGGCTCTGGCCAAGGCGCGGCTCGCCTTTCGCATACGCCGCCCACAGCCGCATTCGGCGTTCGCCGGGAAGGGTCCAGTCGCCGTCGGGCCCCGCGACGACGCCGACGCCGGCCGCGATAGACACCTCGATCCCGAGCTCCTCGCGCAATTCGCGGCGCAGAGCGCTTTCGGGATCCTCTCCGGGCTCGACTTTGCCGCCGGGAAACTCCCACAAGCCGGCGAGCTCTTGCGGATACGAGCGTTGGGCGGCCAAAACGCGAAGCCCGCGCGGAGAGTGCGCGAAGATCGCTGCGGCGACGATGAGTGCTGACATCCCGTTTACGATGTCAGAGGAGAGGTCGCCGTGCACGACGCCGCGCCGCCGAGGATTGTCAGGAGGCACGATGCCGGGGACTGACAAGGGACGCACGATGCCCGAACCCTGGCTGGACGGGCATGAGCCGCCAGCCTGCGGCCGAGCGGTCAGAGCCCCGACCGGTTGCTCCGGCCGGGCGCCGAACAGCCCGCCCGAGCGAATAAGGCGGCTGACGGGGCCGCCCCATGGAACAACTGCGGCTGTCTTGTGAAACACTGGAGTGCATGTTGTACGAGCACGGACTTCGCCAGATCAACTGGGTGGCACAGCACGCGTGCCTGTGGACGTGGACGGTGCAGGAGCGGTTTTTCCGATGGTTGAAGGAAAATTACGGGGAAAACTACAGGATGGGACTCGATCGAAAGACGAACCGGGTGACCGTCGAGTCTTCCCGCGGATTGCTCGTGATGCGCGGCGCCATAGTCGCGTCGGTCGCGTCCCTGCCGACCACGCTGATGTGGGGATGGTGCCCCCGGTTCAACGAGGAGACGGTCGCTCATCCGATCGCCCTCGCCATGAAGGAATACGGCGAGAAGCAGGGGTTCAGCGAGTTTGCGACGGAGGAGGTCGAGTACCGATCTGACTCCGGCCCGTTCGGCGTCGTCTCAAAGTTGGCGGAAGACGTGGCGTGCTGCGTGAGCGACCTCTTCGGGCCCGACTATCGGTTTTACATGCCTTCGATGAATGTGTTCGGAAATCGGGTGACGATCGCGATATGGGACATTCCGCGCGAGGCGTTGTCGGTGGACTTCCTCGAAGCCATGGGCAGGGTGCCTCATATGCTGCGGAACGTCGCGGATCCGGCGTGGTCTCTTGACGGTTTCGCACGCCTCATGCGCGCCCAGCTCATGGAGGTGGGCCTCGACTGGTGGCGTTTGACCAAGGACGACGAAGCGGTGGAGGTCGCAGTCAAGCGCAATCGCTCCGGCTCCATTTGCGACGTCGCGATGCGCAGGCTTTCCGTCGACGTCGCGAAAGACCCGGAGATCGATCCCGGCGGTTTTCCCTGGTGAGGGCGCGGCTGTCCCGTCAGCCGACGTCGAGGCCGGCCTGTTCGTCGCGTTCCCATCCCGACAACGGATCCATCCACCCGAGCTGGTAGGCGATCATCTGGCGCGGCCCCGGCCGCGACCCGCCCCTCGAATCCGAAGCGGGCAAATGCAGAAAATGGAGCGGGCGACGGGAGTCGAACCCGCCTCTGAAGCTTGGGAAGCTTCCATTCTACCGATGAACTACGCCCGCATGACGCGAATGAGATTGTATCAGATGGATCGGGAGGTCGCGCCACCCGAAGCCCGCCTTCCGCGCCGCCTGTACCGAACCGGACTGTACCGAACCGGAGCCCGCGGTGCGCCGAGGCTTCGGCGCACCGGCTCTTTAGATACCCTTGAACCGTGCTTCTCTCCGACCGCGACATTCGCTCCTGCGTCGATTCCGGCCGAGTCCGCCTGGAACCGTGGGACCCGCAGATGATCCAGCCGTCGAGCATCGACGTCCACCTCGACCGTTTCTTCAGGCTCTTCAACAACCACAAGTATTCGGTCATCGATCCCGCGGCGGACCAGCCGGAGCTCACGCGCCTCGTCGACGTCTCCGCCGAGGGGTCCCTGATTCTTCACCCGGGAGAGTTCGTCCTCGGCTCGACCTACGAGAAGGTGACGCTCGCCGACGACGTCGCCGCACGCCTCGAAGGCAAGTCGAGCCTGGGGCGGCTGGGGCTGCTCACACACTCGACCGCCGGATTCATCGATCCGGGGTTCTCGGGCCACGTGACCCTCGAGCTGTCGAACACGGCGACGCTGCCGATCGCCCTCTACCCGGGGATGAAAGTGGGGCAGCTGTGCTTCTTCCAGTTGTCCTCTGCGGCTGAGAAGCCCTACGGCTCGGGGGCCAGCGGGTCGAGGTATCAGGGGCAGCGCGGCCCCACGGCTTCGCGCTCCCATCTCAACTTCCACAGGATCGACGTCGGCGAGGCGCCCGCCGAATGATCGACGTCGCGCGGCGTTCCCATTCACGCGATAATATGACCAGCGACAAGAAGGGAGTCCCTATGGACATCGGTTGGAAGCTCGTTAGCGCGGGCGCGGGCATCGTTTCCGGAATCATTGCGAACAAGGCCGTCGACGTCGTGTGGAAGTCTGTATCCGGGCGTGCTCGCCCGGAGGAGGACGACTTCTCCGAGCCTTTGCGCACGGCCCTGGTCTTTTCGGTGGTCTCGGCCGCCGTGGGCGCGGTCGTCAACGAGCTCGTCATGCGCCGGGCTGCGCGCTGGTACGGGCTGGGCGACGCGGCCGGCAAGGGCGTTGCGGAAGGCTTGAAGAAAGGCTCTTCGGCCTCGAAGTGACCTTGCTTCGGAGCGACTTTGCTTCGAAGCGGCCTGGCTCGTAGGCGCCGCGACGTCGTTCTTCGCCGGTTGCAAGCGCGGCACCGCGCAGAAGCTGCCCGGCTTCGAGTCGCCTCGAAGTCCGGGTCGTGCCTTGAGGTCGAAACAAGGCCATGTGATCAAGCTCGGCCGTGCATTCGGATGGCTTTTGATCGTCCAGGGCGCTCTTGTAGCATTGATTGCGCGACAGGGGAGCGCCACAAGGGCGCTGAGAGTGCGAAAGCAGACCCTCGAACCTGATCCGGTTAGCACCGGCGAAGGAAGTCGAGCTCTCCCCGCCGAAGGCGGCGGGCCCTCCTGAAATGGAGGAAGCAATGACACGCAACAGACTTCGCTCCGTCGCCTGCCTCGTCGCGGCGCTCGCGATGGCAGGATGCTCGGGTGAATCGACCGATTCGAAAGGCGGCGGGGACTCTAAAACGGTCACCGTGCTCACGCACGACTCGTTCAACCTACCCAAGGAACTCGTCAAGGAGTTCGAGTCGAAGACGGGATACAAGCTCGTCACGACGCCCGCGGGCGACGCCGGCGTCGCCAACCAGCTGGTCCTCACGAAGAAATCGCCGAAGTACGACGCCGTCTACGGAATCGACAGCTACACGGCCGGGATTCCCGCCGGCGAGGGGCTGCTCGTCGACTACGCCTCGCCGGCTCTGCCGCAATCGGCCAAGGAGTATGAGATCAAGGGGGTCAAAGGGCTGACGCCCGTCGACCGCGGCGACGTGTGCATCAACGTGGACCACAAATGGTTCAAAGAGAAAGGCGTCAAAGAGCCGACGGGCGTGGACGATCTCGCGAAGCCCGAGTACTCCAAGCTCCTCTCGATCATCGATCCGAACGCTTCGACCACCGGCTTCGCCTACCTTGCGGGCGTGAGAACTGTGAAGGGCGAGGACGCGAAGGGGTACCTGAGCCGGATGGCGGCGGGCGGCGTCCACGTCGCATCCGACTGGACGAACGCCTACAACGTCGATTTTTCGGCTGGAGAGGGCAAAGGCAACTATCCTCTCGTTCTGTCCTACGCCTCGTCGCCCGCGTTCGCGAAGGACACCGGCGTGATCGAGTCGACGTGCGTGCGCCAGATCGAGTACGCAGGAGTGGTCAAGGGAACCGACAACGAGAAGGGCGCGAAGGCCTTCGTCGATTTCATGGTTTCGAAGAAGGTTCAAAGCGCGATTCCGACGTCGATGTACATGTATCCGGTGGATTCCAGCGTGCAGCTGCCCGCCGAATGGGCCGCCAAAGCCAAGCTGGCGAAGAATCCGATCGTGCCCGATCCGGGCAAGGCGGCGGCAAACCGCGACAAATGGCTCGAGGATTGGGCGGCGATCGCGAAATGACGGATCGTAGAAGGACGCTGCCATTCTGAGGGCGAGAGCCGCCGCGGCCCGTCCCCGGGGCGCGCGTCCTCGCGCCTCGGGGACGGGCATCGCCACAGCGGCCTCCGTGGGGATTCCAATGGCGCTCCTGGCGGTCTTCTTCGCATGGCCGGTCGGGGCGATGCTGGCCCGTGGCCTCGCGCCTCGCGCCCTTGAAACGCTCGGTTCGCCGCGCACGTGGGATCTCGTTGCGACGACGTTGCGGATGGCCGCCGCCGGAACGCTCGGCTCCGTGATCCTCGGGATCCCCGGGGCCTACGCCCTTTATGTGTGCCGCTTTCCCGGGCAGCGGGCCCTGCGCGCTGTGGCGAGCGTGCCTTTCGTCCTTCCAACCGTCGTCGTCGGCGTGGCCTTTCGCTCCCTGCTCGGCAAGGACGGCGCCTACTCTTTTCTGGAGCTTGACGGGACCGAGACGGCAGTGGTCGCCGCGATGGCGTTCTTCAATTTTTCCGTGGTCGTGCGGACGGTCGGCACGATGTGGGCGGGCCTCGATCCGCGCTCGGCGGACGCCGCGCGGATGCTCGGCGCCGGGCCCGTCCGGGTCTTCCGCACGGTGACGCTGCCAGCCATCGCGCCCGCGATCGCGGGCGCGGCGAGCCTCGTCTTCCTTTTCTGCTCCACCGCCTACGGGATAGTGATGACTCTGGGCGGGGTGTCCACTTTGGAGTCGGAGATATGGGCGCGCACCAACCGGCTCAACTTCGACGTCGCCGCCGGCCTCTCGCTCGTGCAATTCGTCATCGTTGCGCTCGCCCTCATCGTCTCTTCGCGCTTCTCCCGCTCTGCGGCCCTGGCCATGGCGCGGCGCAAGAGAAGGCTGCGCCTGGCGGACGCGCCCGCCGTCGCGCTCACAGCCGTCGTCATTCTGGCGCTGATTCTCGCCCCCATGGCCTCGCTCATCGCCCGTTCGCTCGTTCACGCGGATGCCTGGAGCCTCGAGAACTACCGGCAGTTGGCGACGTCCGGATCGGGCTTCACCGGCGGTGTGACCGTGATCGAGGCCCTTGGCAACTCGTTGCGCGCCGCCGCGTACGCGACGCTCGTAGCCTTGGCCGTCGGCGTCCCGTTGGCTTTCGCGCTTTCGCGGCCTGCCAGAACCAGGCGGGCGCGCATCGGCCAGTCCCTCGCGGAGGCTTTCGCCATGGCGCCGCTGGGAGTCTCGTCTGTGACGGTCGGATTCGGCTTTCTCATTGCGCTTCGAGGCCCGCCGCTGGAACTGGGAAGCGAGGCCGTGCCCTTCGCTCAAGCGATCGTGGCCGTGCCGATGGCGCTGCGCGCCCTCCTGCCGGTGCTGCGTGCGATCGATCCGCGCCTGCGCGAAGCCGCCGCGACGCTCGGCGCGGGTCCCGCGCGCATTCTGCGGACCGTCGATCTTCCCCTCGCCGCCAAGGGCTTGATGCTCGCCGCAGGCTTCGCCCTTGCGATCAGCCTGGGTGAGTTCGGCGCCTCGAGCTTCCTGGTCAGCGGCGAGAACGACACCCTTCCCGTTCTCATCTCGCGTCTGCTCAACCGGCCGGGCGCCGCCAACTATGGGATGGCGCTCGCTGCCAGTGTGATTCTGGGGCTTCTGACAGCGCTCGTCATGTTCCTCTGCGAGCTGCCGGCAGGGCCCGATGCGAGGATGCCCGGAGCCGAAAAGGCTGCAGAGGCCGCGTCGACAGAGAAGAGATCAGCCGAATCAAGGGTCGAGGAATCGAAGACAATGGCAAGAATCGAGGAATTGAAGTGAGCGAGGCCAATGCGCCGCTTCTGCAGGTCGCCGATTTCAGCGTCGTCTATCCCGACGGGCACGTCGCCGTCGACGGCGTCGACCTGACCGTGGCCGAGGGCGAGATCGTCGCCTTGCTCGGTGCGTCGGGCTCCGGAAAATCCAGTCTTTTGCGCGGAATCGCGGGGCTGGAGTCCGCTCGCGGCGAGGTGCGCATCCGAGGGGTCGACGTCTCGCGGCTGCCTCCGCACAGGAGAGACTGCGGAATGGTCTTCCAGGATGGCTTGCTTTTCCCGCATAGGAACGTGGCCAGAAACGTCGCCTACGGAATCGAGAGCCGCGGGCGCGGCCGGCGGATTGACGGCCGCGGGCGCGGCCTGCCAATCGAGGGCCTGCGCGCGGTCCGGGACCGCAAGCGCGCCAGACGCCAAAAGGTTGCCGAGCTCCTCGAACTGGTTGGGCTTCCCGGATATGAAAAGCGCGAGGTCACAACGCTTTCGGGGGGCCAGGCGCAGCGGGTCGCTCTGGCGAGGTCTCTTGCGCGATCGCCTGCGCTCATGCTTCTGGACGAGCCCCTTTCGGCCTTGGACCGCGACCTTCGCGAGGCGCTCTCGCTTGAGCTGCGGAGGATTCTGACCGGAACCGGAGCTCTGACGGGGGCGGACTCCTTGACGGGGGCGGGCGTTTCGGCCGGGGCGGACTCCTTGACGGAGACGGACGCTTTGGCCGGGGCGGGCAATTCGACGGGAATCGGCGCCTTGTACGTGACGCACGACCACGAGGAGGCCCGGAGGGTCGCCGACCGCGTCGTCGTCATGAAAGACGGGCGCTTCGTGTCGAAATGACCGCGCTGGTATCGGAATGACCGATCGTGCGGGCGGTTCGCGGACGGCCAAGGAAAGGACGACGAAGCAACGGCGGTCGAAGATGGGGCCGCCCGACGATGCAGCCGGCAGGCGCTGGGAAAAGATGAGTCTTACCCGCCCCATTCGCACATGCTCCCACAATCGACGAGGATATAGGTCCCACGTCCTAGCGGCAATAGAATTGGCGGTATGCGCATCGCCGAGATTGCCCCCGCCGACGTGGGGTCGTGGTTGCCGCGCGCAGTCGAGCACATGGCTCGGGTGCGCGTGGCTAGCGGCGCGCTGCGCGAAGGGCATCTCGCCGAGTACAAAATGAGGAAGGCGGCTATGTTTCGCGTCGGGGTGCCGCGCGATTCCCGCATTTTCACCTCGGAGGCGGGAGAATGGATGTGGCTGCGCCTGGGCGACGAACCGGAGGTTGTGGCCTCGCGCATAACCGGTGACCCCGCACCGTGGGTGCGCAAGATCTTTGCAACGTGTGACGACAGGCCGGTGGCGATGAAGGTCTTCCCAGGGGAGCGCGGCCTCGCCGAGCTTCCCTCGCGTGAGATATCGGAGAGGCTTGCCGTGCCCATCTCCGACGTCCACCTGACCAGCACGTACGACGACATCCACGTCCGATCGATGACGGCAGCCGAGCTCGACACGTTCCTGGAGCGAACCATGCGTTCGGCGGACCGTCATCTCGCTCTGGCGTCCGGCTCGTGCCCGATGCGCGGCTCGTGGGACGTTTTGATGAAAGCAAGGGAGCGGCTTTCCGACGGTGTGGCCACCCCAGGGCACGCCCTCATGGCGATCTGCGTCGATTCGACGACGATAGGCGGAATGTGGGTGGAAATCGACGGCAAGGACGCTCGCATCTGGGACCTTCACGTCTACGAGGGATACCGCGGGCACGGCCACTCGAAAGCAGCGTTGCTCGCGATGGCAGAGGGGCTCAAACGCGAGGGCGTCCACTACCTCAATGTCACGGTCATAGCCCCGAACACCGGCGCAATCGACATCTACGAATCCGTCGGTTTTCGAGTGACGGCGCGGCACGTCGTGCTGGAGCTGCCCACATTGGCGGGCCTCATCGAGCTGTAGCCGGCGGCCCTGGCTTAGGCTGTGGTTGCGCCCTGTCGCCTGGGCTTGCGCCCTTGCGGCCTGGTTGAGCCGCGCACCTAGGCCCTGGACTGAGCTGCGGTCTCGACTTCGCGCCGAGCGCGACGACGCGGCGGGCCGACGTCGGACCTCGCCCGTGGGGAAGGGTCCACGCCAAGCGGGCTGAATCTTGCACTGCGGTCCACATACACTTGCGACTGTCAGCCGGCGCTCGCATACGCGGGCCTCATGAACGAATGTCTTGCCATGGTCCCGCGGTTCTTCTTCAGGGGGCCGGCGCGCTGATTCATCGGACCGCAGTCAGAGGTTAGGAAATGATGAGTTTCAATGTGCTTGCGAGCATTGCCGCGAACGACGCCGCCAGCAACGCGTCGTCGTCCGGCACCCCGATCGGGGTCAAGATCCTGATAGGAGCCTTCGTCGTCGTAATAATGCTCGTGGGAGCGTGGCTTGCAGTTCTGCAGCAGATGCGGCGCCAAAAGTGGGCCGAATCCCACGGATTCCGCTACATCAAGGCGGACGCGAACTTGGGGAAGGCCACTCGCCACGTCTTCGGGCTCGCCGGGAGGAGGCACGTCGCCCGCGACGTCGTCGTCATCCCCGCGGCGGCTGGAACCGCCCTCTATTACGAAGTCACATGGGTTGAAAGGCACGGCGAGGACGAGGAAAAGAAAAGGTGCACGTTCTTGCGTTACTCTCTGCCTGGGCCGCTGCCGCGCATGCACATCAAGCCGGAGGGGTTCTTCGGCTTAGCGAACAACGACATCAACACGGAGTGGCAGGCGTTCAACAAGGAGTTCGACGTCAAATCCGAGGATGAGCAGGCTACCCACGCGTTGTTGACCGGGCCGATGCAGGAGTTCCTCATGGCTCGGATGCGGAAGATGCACATGGAGATCGCGGGAGGGGAAGCTTTTCTTCGCCTTTCCAACTACAAATCAGAGGATTCCATTGCGTACGCAAGCCTCATGGACGAATGGCTCGCGAGGGTTCCCGGGTTCTTCTTCGGCCGGAGGTAGAGGCGCCTAGGCGCTTTTCGCCGGTCCGACGAGCCGCCGCCCGGCTCATTGCCGCGCATACGCATCAAAAGCCGGCGCCCGCTGCGCTGATCTCGACCGCACGCCAATGTGCAAGGGGAGATCTCCACGCTCGGAGGTCTGGTGTGGCTGCCGGCGCCTGCCTAGAATCGGAATCAGTGACTTTCGCGCGGTCGGCGTCGAACCCTCCGGGCCTGCGGGTGGAAGGGCTTGCGGTCGAATCACTGCACTGACACTTGCTGCGTTATATCTCGACCGCTTCGAACGCGAACAGACTGCGCTTGGGCGGCCCCGTAGTTAGGGACAAAATGACTGCTGCAATCACCGAAGTTGACGATCCAGTGAACAAAACGCTGGCCATTGGACTGTTCACGTTTATATTCGTTTCTGTAGGCCTGTATGCCGTCTATTTCTTTATCATCTCGCGTTATCTGAGAGGAAGATGGGCGCGCAACAACGGAGTGCAGCTCATCAAGTCCTACAGGGACTTGGGAAGGCAGACCCGGGATGTGTTCGACCTCGCCGGCTGGGATCATTGTGCTTACGACGTTCTGATCATTCCGACGAACGCAGGGAATGCGAAATACTACGAGGTAAGATGGTTTACCAGGGACTCGCAGGGTTCATTGGGAAGTTCAGAAGGAAGGAAAGTGCAGCATTCAAAGGCTTACTTTTACTATCCGCTTCCTGGCTTTCTGCCTTATATCACGATCGAGCCTGAACGGCGGTTCGGACGTGCCAACGACGACATCAACACGGAGTGGCAGGCGTTCAACAAGGCCTTCGACGTCAGGTCGAGCGACGAACAGACGGCGCACGCTCTTCTAGCAGGCCCCGTCCAAGAGTTCCTCATGGATCGCATGCGCGACTATCGCTTGACGTTTACGGATGACGAGCTCTATCTTTCAGTCGGTCGCTACAAGGCCAAGCGCTCTCTTGCCTACGGTCCGGTCCTGGACGAGTTCGTGTCCCGAGTGCCCGCATTCGTCTTCAGCCAAGAATAGGAGTCCGATTAAGAAGGGAGCGGACCAAGAGGAGCAGTTCGACGAAGGCGAGGAGGACTGACGTTTACAAGCGGTCCGACGCACTCCGGATTGTGTGTTACGTTCATTCTAGAGTGAAAGTAGTCTGGAGGCGGGGTTTGAAATAAAACGCGACAGAGTGGCGTTTACGTGCGAGCGAGGGCTTGTTCGTTCGCGAGCGCGCCTCTTCTTTTAGAAAATGACGACAGGGGAGATGTATTGTGAATCTCGCATCCGAACGTGAAATGAGTGAGACCATGCCCATCGTGATCGTGATGATCGCCCTGGTCGTACTCTTCGGTGCCCTTGGATTGGCGTATGAGCGGCAAAAACGCGACGAGCGGCGGCAGTGGGCGAAGAGCCGGGGATTCGGTTTTACGGAATCCGACAGGGACCTGGGCCGGCAGACGGGTCGGCTGTTCAGGATCGGCGGGGCGACGGCTCGCGATGTTCTGCGCATCCCAGTGCGTGCGGGTGAGGCGCTCTATTACGAGCTCGTATGGACGGAAAGCACCGGTGAGGACTATTGGTCGGAAGCGTGCGCCATTCTGCGTTATCCGCTTCCCGGGCCGCTTCCTCTCATGCGCATCAAGCCTGAGGGCCTCTTCGGTTTGGCTGACAACGACATCACTGCCGAGTGGCGGGAATTCAACCGAGATTTCGACGTCAAAGTGGACGACGAACGCGTGGGCCGGGCCGTTTTGACCAAGCCAGTGCAGGAGTTCCTTATGGATCGTCTGCGCGGCGAGCACTTGGCCCTCGACGGCGACGGCGTCTTCCTTCGGATTGACCGGTACGACGTCGAAGAAGCGGCTCGGTGCGTCAAACTCATGGAGGAACTGGCGGCTCTCATCCCTGCGGCCGCCTACGAGTGAGAGCGGCCGCAGGCTTTACCGGTGGCGCAGGTAAGGGTTGTACTTGAGCGAGTTGAGGCGGCAGGAGCATTCGGTGGCGATGCTGATGCCCGAAGCGAGCTTGCCCTCGGCGCGCAGATCGAGCAGTCGGGGCACCACCTTGTCTCTGAGCGTCCAAGGATCGACGGTGTTGACGTAGATCTTCGTGCCGCCCTCGAAGCCCGCGAGTGTGGAGACCCGCCACTTGAGGAGGATGCGCCAAGGCATCGCCACGTCGGTGTCGATGGGAGCGCAGTACCATTCTTCGTTTGTGGGGATTCCACCGCCTGTTGCGGCGTGCATCGCGTGAACCAGATCGGACATGTGGCGCACCTCGCCGGGAGTGTGCTCCCAGGGTTGGATCGCCGAAGACCGGCTCCACACTTCGAGCGTGGGGTAGCGGTGGCCGAAGCCGACGATCGCAACGGCGCCGTCGTTCTCAGCGATGACGAGGTTGTGCTTGGCGGCGTAATCCACCCCGGACTCATTGTAGAGGTTGGGGTTCGCGCGCACGCGTTCGATCTCCACGGTCTGATTGACCGTTCGCTCGTCGATGGAGACGAGCTGCTTGTGAAGATGGTCGAAGGACGCGCCCGCGGGTTTGAGCCAGTTCTGAAAGACCTGCACGTACGCAACGTAGCGGTTCTGCTGGTAAAGGTCTTGCATGGCGTCGATCGTGAGCGTCCAATAGCGGGAATGCTCCTCGGGAGTGAGCGAGCCTGCCCAGGCCAGCTGGGACTTGTCGGTGGCGCCGTCGAGATAGTGGCGCCGCCCGAGGATGAGGTCGTGCCCCCCTCCGAAGAAAGCGGGGGCGCGCTCGGCCATGGCGTCTTCGTTCATGCCCGACCCTCGGAGAACCGCTTGGATATGGGCGCGTCCGGCGGGGTCCGCCATGTAGCGCTCCATGCGCTCGCGGGCCGGCCCCGGCATCTGATAGTCGTAATTCTTCTCCCAGTAGGCGTAGGAGACGATCTCGAAAAGGTTGGGGACCCTGCGGAACTCCCAAGGGTCCGCCAAGCCGTCGACCGGCATCCCTCTGACGATCTCCCCGCTGGAAAGGATGCGCGACTTCTCCGGCGGGGTCTCGAGGACGCGGGATTCACAGAAGGTGCACGTGTATCCGAAGTCAGTTATCGGCCCGGAGTCGGGGGCGGAGGAGGGGAGCGGCCGGTTGCCGCGTCCGGGAACCGTCCAGACGACCGTGCCGGTGAATGGGTTGCGTTGCTTGAGGGTTCCGTCTGCCATCCGGGTGAGGATGTCTGCCATTTAGCGCCTCGCTAAGTCTGCGGCACCGATGATGCCGGCGTTGTTTCCGAGTGTGGCGAGCTTGACGAGGGGAGCGGGGCGGAATTCCTTCGCGGTCAGCGACTTCTCGAAGGAGGTGCGCGCGGGAACGGCGAGAAGGTCCCCCGATTCGCTGACGCCGCCCGCGAGGACGAAGACCTCCGGGTCGATCGCCGCGCTGAGGGTGGCCATTCCGATTCCGATCCATTCGGCTATCTCGGCGAAGCACTCCAGCGCCGCCGGGTCGTCCGCCTGTGCTGCGCGAGTGACGTCCAGCCCCGTGATCTCGCGGTCGCCCGCCAGTTTGAGCATGCGTGCGCCGTATACGGGTGAATCCGCGGCCAACTGGCGCGCTATGCGAACCAGCGCCGTGCCGGAGGCCTGCGCCTCCCAACATCCGAGAACGCCGCAGCCGCACCGCTGGCCTCCCGGATTGACCACGATATGTCCGATTTCTCCCGCAAATCCTCCGGCCCCGCGCAGGAGGGCGCCGTCGACGATTATCCCGCCGCCGATCCCCGTTCCCACAGTGACGACAACGGCCGACGAGTGCTCGCTTGCCGCGCCGAACTTGAACTCTCCCCATGCGGCTGCGTTCGCGTCGTTCTCGACGACGACGCGGTACCCGGTGGCTTGCGAGACCTTCTCGGCCAGCGGCTCGTTGCGCCACGCCAGATTCGGAGCAAAAACCACGGTTGTGCGCTCGCGGTCGACAAAGCCGGCGGCCCCGATGCCTATGGCTTCGACGTCGTACGACCCGGCCAATTCCTTCACGCACTCGCCGATTGTGTCCGCCACTGCATTCGAGCTCGACGCGGGCGTCGGCTTCCGCACGAGGGCAAGTATCTCTCCATTGTCGTCAACGGCTCCCGCGGCAATCTTCGTGCCGCCGACGTCCACGCCGATGTTCACACGCATAACTTTAGTTTAGCCGATTCTGGGGCCTCGGAAACGCCGCGATGTGGTTGAAATTCCAACGGCTGCCCCAGGTCGGTTCCTGTCTTAGGCCGACGGCTGCTCGAGCTGATGGCTGCCTCGGCTCGCCGGCTGAATGCGGAACTTGGCCCCGCGCCGGATCGGGATCCGGAGGCCGCCGACGCATCTGTCCATCCCGTGACGGGGCCGATGTGCTGCGATGCGCCCGGGCCTGCAATGTGAACGGCACTCGCTGTAGACGAGCGGGTTTCCTGCTTGTCTACGGACGATTCGGTTCGCCCTCAAGCCTTCATTGATTCTTTAGGGTCATTAGCTCCTGAAAAGTCAATGGGCACCATTGCCCATAGTGTCGGTTTCGTAGGCGGAGTAGTTTCTTCAGCAATTCGGAGTCCGGCGGATCCTCGCGGTTCGGCGGGCGGCCACCGAGTCTATCGTGAAAGGGAGTGCATCATGGTGGCGAAGGACTTTTCGTCGTTGGCGGCGGCGTTGGCGACGGTTGACGGGCAGGTGGCCCAAGCTCAGGAGGACTTAACGCGGGCGCGCGCACTGCGGGGCGCCGTGGAGCGTTTGCGCGGGCACGGCAAGAGCGCTGGCGGCGAGGTGACGGCGACGGTCAATCAAGCGGGGGCGTTGACGGCGATTCAGTTCTCGACCGGGGCCTCCGGCGTGTCATTGGACAGGTTGGCCGAGTTGGTCGTGGAGGCGTCGCGCCAGGCCCATCGGGATGCGGCGAATCGATACGCGCGCTTGATGCATGAGACTTTCGGGGCAGATTCGGCCACGGCTGCGGCGGCGTTGGCCGAGGCGGGTCGCCTGCTCAATGCCGGTCGAGGTTCAAGCGAAGCGCTCGAGGTCTCTACCCGACAGTCGGGTGTGTGGCATCCGAGCGCTCCGAAAGAGCCGACGGAAAGGCCTGCCGACGCCGAGCCCCGGGCGGCTGGCGCCAAGGAATCGGGGAAGCCGAGGCGTTTGGGGCAACCGGGCGGCGGACTGGCGGGCCTGACCGGACGGTCGGGGAGCGCCGGCGGGCGGGCCTTTCGCCGCAGCGGAGAGGACGATGACGAGGGCGGTCAGTCGTGAAGAATCTCAATGTCAACCCGCAGGGGCTGCGTGATCATTCGCGGGCGGTGGACGACGTCGTCGGCGGGGTGTCTAGCGCCCGCAAGGCCTCGGGAGCCACTTTGTCTTCCGGCGCTTTTGGGATCATGTGTCAGTTCTTCGTCCCTCCATTGACAATTGTGAAGACCGTGGCCGACGCGGCGATTGAGGCTGTGGGCGAGTCTCTGGAGGAGACGGCGGCCGGGCTGCGGGCCGCAGCCGACGATTTCGAGTCTTCCGACGCCGAGCAGGCTGCCCATATACGCACCGTCGAGACGGGGCTGGCGTGAAGGGGGCGTCGTTCGCCGAACGCCGGCCGTTACTGGCCGACGCGAGCAAGAAGTTCTTATAGGAGGCAAGGCGATCATGGCTGTTTATGCGAAGGCTGCTCGGGGCGAGGACGAGCCGTCGGCCCTGGCGGGGCTGGGGCTGATCGAGGACGGGGAAGGCCTGACCCAGGCGTTGCAGGCGAAGTCCTGGCTCGCAGGCTCTCTCGCCGGGTTGGGCGGAGCGCTCGACATGGCCGACCTCGCCCGCGACCCTTTCGGCAAGCTGTTGTCGTGGGGGTTGGCGTGGGTGATCGAGCATTTCTCGCCTTTGAAGGACTGGCTCAACGATCTGACGGGCAATCCCGGCGAGGTCCGCGCCTTTTCCCAGACGTGGTCCTCGATCGGGGGCAGCCTGAATGAGAACTCGGCCGTCCTCGCCCGCGCCGTCAACGAGGACATGGACGGCGCCGAGGGCGTCACGATCGCCGCCTACAGGTCTCATCAAACGGACATGTCCCGGCATATCGGCATGGTCGGAGGCTTGTCCGAGGGCATGGCGACGTCGTTGTTGGGGGTCTCGGTGGCGGTGCAGGTCGTCCACGACCTCGTGCGCGACCGCATCAGCGACACGGTCTCCTCCCTGGCGAAGTACACAGTCATGGAATTCCTGTCCCTCGGCGCCCTGACGCCGTTTATCATCGAGGACGTCGCGAGCCAGGTTCTCCATTCGGCCACTGTGCTGCGCGGGCACATCAAGGATCTGTTCCATTCCGGCCACGCCCTCGGGCAGCTGGCCGACGGGGCGAAGAACGTGCTCACCAAGTTCAAGAACGCTTTGGCCAACCACTCGGGCGCAGGCGTGCGCAAGGCCGCAGGGCAGGCCGACGACGCAGCCCCCGCCCTCGCCAACGCCCTCGGCCGAGGCAAATCTTTCAACCCGCCGCCGCCCAAGCCGCTGGTTCCCGGCGGCAGCGTCGAACGCCGGGCTCTTCACAACGGAGGCAGGCGCGGCAATGGCGCGTATGCGGATTATCATTTTGACAGGAAAGGCAACTTCTTGGGCGTGGAGACGGTTCACAGCGGCCGAAACGTCGCCCGCCGCCGCCTGGGAGGAAGCGCCGACGTCGCCGAGCGCAAACTCTATCGGGACATGAACAAGGGCTCTGTCAGTCCGCTCAAAGATCCCGTCACCGGCCAGATTTATCACTACCAGGCAGGCCACAGGGTCAACTCTCACCTGATTGACCCCGCCCGCCACCGGATCCTCAACAGCGAGTACGACCCGGCGACCGTCTTCGGCGGCAAACACTCCGACGCCGCCCCTCACGTCGAACAGATGCGTCAATCCATCGCCGACCCGTCCAACCCGGCCCACAACTGGGAAAGCGCATACGAACAACTTGGTCCAGATGGAAGGAAGATGATCGACAAGCTGGAGGTAGAGGAGACGAACCTTAATCTCACCAGCCACGAGAGACATATGAACTACCCGGAGCTTTACTACAAATATGAGCGTTCGATCACCAGTGATCTGCCCAAAGACTCCTGGGTCCACACTCACATGCAAGAAACCGGCTCTATTCATGGGCGACCCGAGTCGATTACTACGCGGGTTGATTCGATCACCGCAGACGCGGTGCACGAGCATCGTCCTTTGCGTTACTTCTCAAACGCGAGTCCCAACTTGGAAGCTCTCGGATAGTGAATCTTGGGCAGGGTCGCTATTAGCTTAGCTTCGCTATCATAAATACTAGAACTACTTAAGAATGAGGAAGGATATGACTCATAAGCAACTGCCCCCATCCCATGAGATCGACGCCCGCTACACGGGTCGCGTCTTCCAAATCATGGAGGACTGCGCCGACGACCGGGCCGAGAGCTGGACGAAACTTGGCATGATCGTCAACCAAGCCACTGATGGTCCGGGAGCATTCACTTACATTTCAGTGGAATGGAAGGGGAAAAAGTACGATAACTGGTTTCCCGAAGCTTCCTTAAGAGCGTTGACCAATATTCTTGATGATTGGCAGCAAGAGCTGACCGCTGACGGGTTCCAAAACTGGACTTCTATGTTTTTCGGCGCTGTCCCTCAAGCTGACGGGAACATTCGTACCATTTGGCTTCCGGAGTACGCTCCTGACGGCGGAAGGTGGAAGTTCGTTCCCGGCGTGCCGAACTGGCCAAAGGTCGAAGCCGAGCTGGATAGGCTCGTCGCCAGAGCGCAAGGGTAACGTTCAGACCTAGACCCGCACCTTCACTCAAGGAGACTGACACATGCCAAACCTTCCCCCATCCCATGAGATCGACGCCCGCTACACGGGTCGCGTCTTCCAAATCATGGAAGAGTGCGCGGCCACGCAAGCCGGCGGCTGGACGAAACTCGGTCTGATCGTCAACCAGTCCCCTGACGATCCGAGCGTACTCACATACATCCCCGTCGTTTGGAAGGGAGAGAAGTATGACAAGTGGTTTCCAGATCTTGCCTTGGTGGAGTTATCCAACGTTTTCTATGACTGGCAGCAAGAATTAATTGCTGACGGTTTTCCCAATTGGACAGCCATGTTTTTCGGCGCTGTTCCGCAGGGCGAAGAGGATATTCGCACCATTTGGCTCCCTGAATACGCCGACGACAAAGGAAAGTGGAAGATCGTCCCGGGCGTGGCAAATTGGCCAAAGGTGGACGCCGAGCTCGACAAACTAGCCGCCAGGGCGTGACGACAGACTCGGACGTCTAATCTGAATACCCGCACAAGAAAAGGACAAACACATGCCAAACCTCCCTCCTTCCCATGAAATTGATACTCGCTACATGGGCCACCTCCTGACCGTCCTTGAGGACATGGCCGACGACGTCGCTGAAGGCTGGACTGAATTCGGCGCAATCATCAACCAACACGAGGACCGCCCAGGAGTGCGAACCTATATCCCTTTGGTGTGGGAAGACGAGATATATGATCGGTGGTTTCCGGGTGGTGCAGTCCATGCTTTTGTTGAGATTCTTGCCGATTGGCAACAAGAACTGACGGATAACAATTTCCCTAACTGGACAGGGATGTTTCTAGGTGCCGTCGTTCAATCTGACGGGAATATTCGCACTATTTGGCTCCCGGAGTACGCTAGTGGCGGCGGGAGATGGAGGATCATTCCCGGTGTGGCGAACTGGCCAAAGGTTGAGGCTGAGCTTCGCAAGCTCGCTGACAGGGAAGGAAAGCCTCTGTCGGATGATGCGGCGTCTGGACGGGGAGACGCACATCTGATTGACTCGGCTCGCCGTCGCATTCTCGGCAATGATTACGAGCCGGCGGTCGCCTTCGGCGGCAAGTACGCCGACGCCGCGCCGTATGTCGAGCACATGCGCGAGTCTATTGCCGATCCGTCTAACCGGGCCCACGACTGGCAAAGCGCATACAGGCAACTTGACCCTGACGGCAAGGAGTTCGTCAATCAACTGGAGATAGAGGAAGCCGACGTTCGTGACCCCTCTCGCCGCAAGCCTCGTATGAGCCGGCCCGAGTTTTACTGTGATTTTGAACGCCCTGTCGTTCGCGAAGTTCTCGACAGCCCTCGGGATGCGAATACGGATGGGCTTCGTTTTGTTCATGGTGTGCCCGAGAACGTCATTTCCCACATTGATCCGATAACTTCTGAAGAAGTGTATAGAATCTACCCTCCGCATTCCTTCCAAGGCGCCGGCCCCGGTGCGGGGCCTTTGGGTTAGGCCGTGGAAGGCCTTTCGAGTGCGGTTTTGGGCAATGGAAAATCCGCATTGAGCGGACGAACAGGCCTGTGGTGGAAGAGGCGTTGCGGGGGCTTTGACCTCTGTCGTTATGGGAACATCCGCACTCTCTGGCTCCCGAATTATGCCGAAGATTACGGCAAGTGGAAGATCACTCTCGATGTTCCAAACTGGCCGAAAGTCGAGGCTGAACTCAACATACTTGCTGGCGGGTCTCGGGGGACGAGACGGTCAGCCGCGCAATCGCGTACTGTGCGCGAAAGCGGTTCGCGGTGACGCGTTTTCATAGTCGGCAGCCTCTGAATCTTCATGGACTCTACACCGAGGAGGTTGGCAACATTCTCGAAGCAGCCGCAGATGCGGTTGCTCCTTACTGGTCCAAAGCGGGAATCTTTGTCAATCAAGTCGTTGATGAGGCCGACAAGGGCAAACTGGTGGGTGTTCATGTGTACGCAGCCCTCATTCGAGACAGTCAATTATTTGAAAATTGGATGCCAATTGAGGCTCAGGATGACCTGAACAATGTTCTATATGCTTGGCAACACGATTTAATCTATTACGGCATCGAAAACTGGATGTCAATGTTTATTGGTGTCGCAGATCATGACGGCCAAAGACATTCTGTATGGATTCCTGACTACACTGACACATACGGTCCTTGGAAGATCGAAGTTACAGCCTCCGCGAACAGGCTGAAGATTGAAGGGGCCCTCGCGGAAGTTTAATTCATTATACTTGTTTTAGTTAGGTCTACATGCTTTTCGACCTCTCGAAAGTTTGTATTACTCTAAAATGAGTTTAACAATCTGATTAGTAAATATTAACTATGAAAGGGTTATTCATTTCTAGTTCGTCTCAAGAGATTGACACCCGCTATGCGGGGTATGTCTTACAGATTATCGAAGATTGCGCGGACGATCGCGCTGACGGGTGGACTAGACTCGGCTTTCTAGTCAACCAGATCCTCGATAGGCCTGGTGTAACAATGTATGCGACCGTTGTCTGGAATGGTCAGAAGTAAGACGAGTGGTTCCCCGAGTTAGCTGCAAAGGCGCTTGTCGAAATTTTCGCGGATTGACAGGATAAGTTGATTGCCAGTGGTCTTTCAAATTGGACTTCTATGTTTTTCGGCGCTGTTCCGCTAGCTGATGGGAACATCCGCACTCTCTGGCTCCCGAATTATGCCGAAGATTACGACAAGTGGAAGATTGCTCTCGATGCTCCAAGCTGGCCGAGGGTTGAGGTCGAGCTCAACAGGCTGGCGGCCAGAGTGCAGGTGTAAAGTCTCTGGTCCATCTGCCCGAGTTTCCCGACAGCGGGTAGGTAGATAGGTGAACACAGTGCCTTCAGTTTCGTCCGAGCACTGCGGAGGGAAGCAGCAGATGCACTGACGCCAGCAGTGTCGCAAACAGCAAAGCCCCGGCTATAAGAAAGGCCGGGGCTCGCGTAAGGCCGTTAGGCTCTGCGGAGACGGCGGGATTTGAACCCGCGAGGGGCTTTGAACCCCTACCTTCTTAGCAGGAAGGCGCACTCGACCGGACTATGCGACGTCTCCAGTACCATCAAGGATAGCGTGTTTGTTGCACTCGATCTACCGGGTCTGTTGCCCATTGACTTGTGGAGTTAGCCTGCCGAGCCTGCCCGCGCCGGTGAGCGTGAGCCTGTCCGCCGCCGACGAATGCGGCCTCGAAACTGCGCTTCGCGGTGGCGGCGTACCTGCGGGCTGGATCGGCGAGCGCCGTTTAGCGGGGTGCTCTAACCCCGCGGCTCAGCGAGATTTGAGAGGAGGAAGCGGATTCCGAGGGAAGGCGGAGCCGCCCCTCAGATTCGCGCGACCAAAGAGAAGGAAGGGGCTGGAAAGGGAAGGGGTCGGAAAGAGACGCCTGAACTCAGCTCCGCCTGGGAGGGGCGAGGAGGACTGGCGGGACAAGGCCCGTGAGCGTTCAGCTCCGTGCGACCTGGGAGAAGGCCATGACGAGCCGGCATGAGACGGCCCGCGAGCTGTTGGGCACCTTGAGGTCGGTCGATTCGGTCGTCAGATCGAGTCGCGTGACGGCCTGCGAGGCGGGGTCGTACTCGATCGTGGCCTCGCGCACGCGGAATGTGCCGTCTTGGGCGCATGGCGCGAAGCCCGCCTGCCGCTCCTGCGCAAGCGGCGCGTTCACCCGCCCAACTGAGAAGACCGTCTTCTCGGCCTGCACAGTTTCGCGTTCCGCGTGCCGCAAGAGGTAGGCGAACTTCCCCTTCCAGAACAAATGCCCGACGTCGGCTTTGGGATCCGAGGGCGAAACCGACGCCGCCTCGTTCCCGCTCCATGTCACGTCATAGACCCCGCCGAAGTCCTTATTCGTGGGGTTCGCGTTGGCGGCGTCGTTCGAGAAGACCTGCATTGTCACACGCGCGGACGCCATCGACTTGACAGACGCCAGAACCGAGGCCTTGCTCGCCCTGCCGACGCTGCTCGCCGGCGAAGGCTTCGGGTTCCGCCGGTTGCTCGGGGAGCCGCCGTCCGAGGAGCCCGACGACGCCGAAGCGCCGCCCGCCCCCGGCGTTTTGGAGTTGACGCTCGACGTCGCGGAGTCGGCCCCCGATAAGGCTGAACCGCCGTTTGACGCGGCGGTGGCTGCGACATTGGAGGCGTTGTGCGTTGCGGGGGCGGAATCCGAGCCGCACGATGAGAGCAGGAGACAGAGGCAGGCCGCGCTCGCGGCAAAAGCCGAGTTCTTCATCGAAGCCCTTTCGAAATGGGTGAGTCACTTCGTTCAAAGTGTGGTGAGCTACTTCATCGTACACCGAGCATCCCCGCCGGCGAGGGCATTTGGCCCGCCGTGTTGACTGCGGTTTCTGCAGCGCGCTTCGTATCTCCGGATTCGTTGCTCTACGCGGCTTTGCCTTCGGCATGGCGTTCTCTTCGCAAACCTCCTGCGCTGTTTTGCCTCCGGTTTTGCCTTCAATTCGCCGGCCTCGCCTACTTTGTCCGCCTCAGTCGGCTTGGGCGATCGTCGAACGTCCGTGCTAGAATTGACGCTTAGGGATCAAGTCTGAAAAGGACCGAACGAGGAAAGAGGAAAGCGATACCGAAGATGGAAGCAAGGCGAGTGGCGGTGAAGCGCCGCGGCATTCAAATGGTCAACGCCCTGGCAATCGTCCTTCTGGGAGTGACGGGTGTCTACGTGCAGATGTATCCGTTCAAATGGTTTCAGTTTACCTATTACACGGTGATATCGAATTCTTTGGTGGTGCTTTTCTTTGGCCTGCATTTGGTTTTGCTTGCAGCCAACTGCACAGGGGTCCTCAGGTCGAAGGGGTACCTTCGCGTGAAGGCGGCGGTGACCACCGCCATTCTCATGACCTTCTTCACCTTCGGAATTCTGCTGTTGCCGAAGACCGACCCTTCCGAGGTGCTGGCCTACGACAATTTGACGGTCCACTTCATCGTCCCGATCCTCGTGGCCGCAGACTGGCTGTTCTTCGACCCGCGTGGCTCTTACCGCCGGACCGAGCCCCTGCTGTGGCCGGCCCTTCCCCTTGCCTACCTCTTCTACGCCTTGGTTCGGGGGATCGTTTTCAACGTCCCAATTCCCGAGAACGAAGACAGCCCCTTCCCGTACTTTTTCCTTAACGGACGCCAGATTGGCTGGGGTGCCGTAACCCTCTACTGTGTGGTGATGCTGGTCCTATTCGTGCTTCTCGGCTACGCAATGTACTGGGTCAAACGCAGCAAGAAGAAGCGGATGTAGACGGACGCCGCGAAGGCCGGCTGGGCAGCGGGAGAAGGCCTCTTAAGGCAGCGCGATGTAGACGGTGCAGGTGGTCTTCCCGCTCTCGATCTCGCTCAGCTCGTAATCCACGGTGAATGCGCGCTTGAGCTCGCCGGATTGCGTGTCGTTCCACACCCGCTGCCAGGCGAGCTCGGTGGCGGCTGCGACGTCGCCGTCGTCGGTCTCCCCGCGGTAGACGCGGAAACGCCCCTTCTTCGCTTCGGCCTCCAGCTGTTCGACGAAATCCTTCTTCACGGCCATGACGCTCAGGTCGTAGTTGCCGGATTCGTCGCTTTCATAATTGGAGTAACGGGAGATGATCGTCCCATTCGGGGGGAGGTCCAGATTGAACTTGCCATTCATGATGTCCGTCCACAGATTGCCTATCTGCGTCATGCCCTCCAGGGAGTTGTTGGTTCGAATGGTGACCGCTCGCAGTTGGTAGTTCATGTCTCTCCCTCGGTTGCGTGAATGTCCCTTTGTCCGCGGAAGGTAAGGGATTCGAACCCTTGGTGCGGGGTCGCCGCACAACGGTTTTCAAGACCGTCACATTCGGCCGCTCTGTCAACCTTCCATTGTTTGATAGGCACGTCGATTCTAGCGCATACCTTCCGAACGCGCACAGGGAGCGGATCCTCCTCCCCATTGACGACGTCGGACATGCGACGATAGCGGAGCGCCAGTGACTGTCACGCTTCGGCCGGTTCGTTTCCTCCGACTTCGCGTCTTCCGCCTTCCCGGTCCTTGACCGCGGCGACGGCGATGCCGGGTATGACGAGTATCGCCGCCATGCCCGGCAGGACGATGCCGGAGTCGTTGAGCCCGAAAGCGAGCGCCATGCACACGCCCAACGAGATGAGGCCAAGGCGAAGACCTTCGAACGTCCGGCCTTCCAGCGGCCGGAGAGACCAGCTCTCCTCCGCCCGGATCCTCGTCCGCCGTGCCCATTCCCGCAGGCGAAGCCAGACAAGCTCCGCCCACATGTGGCACCACGCGATCGCGCGCCGTAACTTCGACCTTCCTTCGATGGCGTCCTCTCCCAATGCCTCCTCTCCCGATGCGCCCGTTTCCGTGCGCTCTGTGCGGCCTCCCTCTTGCGCTGTTCCGGTCCATTCGGGCTGGGCGGCGACGGCGGTTTCGACCCTGACGGCCGTGCCTGCGTCCGCTTCTGCGCGGTCCGTAGCGCTTGAGAGGGCGTCGCCTGCAGGAGAGGAAACGTCGCCTGCGGGAGAGGGAACGCCGCCTGCGCGAGAGGGAGCGTCGCTTACGCGGGAGAGGGTGCCGCCTGCTCGTGGGAGGGCGCCGCCTGCGCCGTCGGGATTCTTGGGGACGCGCACGAGGTGAACGAGGCAGAGGAAGAAGAGAAGCAGCGCGGCCAGCACCACCCACCGGTGCGTCGACGCTGAGAGCAGCCGAATGTTCGTGCTGAGTTTGCGGCCGACGACGGCGAGCAGGTCCCCGTCGACCACCGACTGGACGAATCGTCCAAGGTGGGTGCGCGCCTCGGCCGGGCGCATCCAATCGACGACGGCGATCGCGACGGCGGCGCCCATCGTCACCGTTCCGACCACAAGGAGCCGTCGCCACGACAGTCGCAGCTTGGCGACCATCAGGACGAGGAGGCCGAGCGCGGGGACGAAGGAAAGGACGCCGCCGAAATCGGCGCCCATGGAGGGCAGGGCGTCGATCGCGCCGATCGCGAGGCCGATGAAGAGAACGACGCCGCCCGCTGCGAACCTGCCCCACCTTCGCAGCCACACGCCCAGGAAGGCCAGCCCGATGAGGGCCCCGGATGCGAGGAGGGCATACGCTTCGTTGCCTATGCCGTAGAACCGGGCGGCGGTCAGGAGGTTGAATCCGACGGGGGAGTCGGCCATGAGCTCGGATCCGGTCGCGGCGTCGATCGCCACGAGCGCCGCCGTCGAGCAGGAGACGACCGTCAGCGGCGCGAGCGAATGCAGCCGCGCGAGAGGGAGGACGGCGGCGGCGACGGCGGCCGCCCCGATCCAGCTGCCGCCGAAAAGGGCGACGTACGGCCTGGAAGCGGACCACCAGCCGAAGTAGTTGGCGACGAGGCTCGCCAGCGGCAGCGCCGAGAGAGTCAGCCCCAGCCACTGCCACAGCTTGGCGTAGGCGCGCCTTCGCCCCAGGGTGGAGGCGTAGAAGCGCCGCGCGAAGAAGAAGAGCGACAAGAGGAAGTATCCGATGGCGGCCCAGGTCATGTACTGGATGAATTCGCCCCGGAAGGTGCGCATCTTGTTCGCGTGCAGGGATTGGTCCGCGAGCTCGTCCACGCGGTTCGTGTAGCAGGGCTGGGATTGCTCGCAGGCGTCGGCGGTTCTCGCCACCGATATGGGAGATCCGGCGATTCCCGTGCGGTCCGCGCCGGCCCATTCGAACAGCGTGGGCACGACGTCGAGCATCTGGATGAGCCCCTCGTGGCGAACCGAGTCGCTGCCGGCCAACCCGACGGGGATGATCCGGCCTTTAGTGGAGACGTCGGCCATGACGAACAGCTGCATGTAGGAGTATGTGTCGATGTCCACGGCGGACATGATGACGACCCGCGTTCCTGCCGGCACCCGTTCGAGGATCGACTCGACCCGCAGCGTGTTGATGGCCGAAAAGGCCCGGCGGTCGGGCTGGAGGGTGGAGCCGTCCACGGTGTCGGGCGGCGTGGGGTTCTCCGGGCCGATGCCGTCCGTCGGCGTCGGGGTGGGCTGTTGGTCGTTCTCCAGCTCCTTGCGCTGCTCTTGGAAGAGTTGGCGCGCCGCGTCGCGTTCCTGGTCCGAGGCGTAGCTTTCGGCGTCGGCGTCGACGATCGTGAGGTCGTACTTGGCCGCGCTCCTGGCCGTTTCTTCGCCGAGCTCTTTGACGGTGAGCGGGTTCGGCGTGTGGTTGGCAGGAACGTCTCCGGAGCCGTTTGCCAGCACGTAGGCGCCGCCGTCGCCGATGCTGTGCGTGGTGACTCCCGCTTTGTGGAGGGACTCGGCGAAGCGGCCGAGCCTGGCCTTCTGGTCGGTGGCCGCGAGCGCGCGCGTGTAGCGGTCCCAGTTGGGGAGGACGTCGCCGGCGGCCACGGGCGGCTGGGCGCACGTGGGTGTGGTGGATATCGCGCGTTCGGAGATCTGGCGTCCGGCGGAGAACGCGAGCCAGGTGTCGACGGGGCAGGGGGCCCCGCGAGTGGCGAGCGGGACGAGGTTGGCCATCGCGCCCGACGCCCCGAGCTGGGCCAGGTTGGGGGCCCTGGCGTGGTCGAGTTGATCCCAGCGCACGCCGCCGGTTACGACGACGACGGTGCGGCGCTTGCCGCCCTTCGCCGCGGATTGTGCCGTGGAAGCCGGCGCGGCGCCGCGCGAACCCGCTGCGGCTCGATTGGCCGACGGCGCGCCGTTTGCTGCTCCCGCAGAGTGCTCTCTCTCCGCCTGCTTTTGCGCCAGCTGACGCGAGGATGCGCCAGCGGCGTTTGCGCCCTTTGCGGCCTGGGCAGAGCGGGGGGCGACGGCGAATACGGTCAGCGCAAACAGGAAGAGAACCGCCCAGGCACCGAAGCGCCGCGCATGCGCTGCCATAGAATTCCTTTCGCCGTCGGAACTATCCTATCGCCGAGCGGTCGGTTTGCGCGGCTCATTGCGAAGATAGGCGCGCGAGCCCCGGCGGCGGCATCGGGAAGGAGGCCGACGGGCCTGCCGACCGTTGCGGATGGCCGGCTGCTGCGGAGGACCGACCAAAGCGGTCCGCAAAGCGCCGTATGGTTGGCCGAAGCGGATGGCCGGCCGAAGCGCGTGCAATTCGCCGTTTGGCGTGCCTCATGGTTGCAACCGCCTTCTGGCCTTTCGCGCCGGCCGCTCTTCACGGCCCCTTTGGCTCGATCGGGTTTGGTTCAGCCGCGCTTGGCTCGATTGAGGCCCTGCCCGATTGAGTCCGGTCCGTTCGAGCCTGGTCCGTTAAAGGTCCAACCCGATTGAGTCTGCTCTTCACATGCCTTTCGCTTCAGCTGCGCTTCACGGGTTCTCCGCGGTCGGGTCCGCCCCGATCGGGTCCGGCTGTATCGGGCGGCCGGCGTTGAATTCAGCAAGGGCGTGGGCCGCGACGGCCTTGAGGTCGCCGTCGGGCCCCGCGGCCGCGCGCAGCCTGTCCGCTGCGGGTGAGGCGATCAGTTCGGGCACCGCGGCCAGGTCCTCCGCGCAGCCGAGGAACTCGGCGGCGGGCTCGATCCACGCGAGCAGGTCGGGAAGGGTTTCGGCGAGCGGCGCGCATTCGCCGTCGGCGGACTCGACGAGCTCGGCGTGGGCCCCGTAGCGGGCCCCCCTCCACTTGTTGGTTTCGAGGAGGTGGAAGGGCAGGGAGAGAAGCGGGCGCCCGGCGTCGAGCTCGCGCGAAGCCGTCTCGACCAGGGCGTGAACGAAAGCTGCTATGGCGCGGATTTCCGCGAGGTTCGTGGCGGAGTCGCAGGCGCGCACCTCGATCGTGCCGAAGCCGGGGGAGGGCCGGATGTCCCAGCGGATTTCGTTGTATTCGCGGATGGCACCGACGCGGACGAGGTCCCCGGCGATCCTTTCAAGGTTGCTCCACGAGTTCAGGTGCATCGGCAGGCCGGCCGTCGGCAGCTGCTGGAACATCATCGCCCGGTTGTCGGCGTATCCGGTGTCGACGCCGTCCCAGTAGGGGGAGGCCGCCGATATCCCCAGCAGATGGCCGATTTTGGCGCTGAGGAAGTTGTGGATGGGAGCGACCTTCCGGCGGTCCTCGACGCCGACGTGCACGTGCGTGCCGAAGATCACCATCTGCCGACCCCAGTAGCGGGTGCGTTCTACAAGCTCCCTGTAGCGCGCGGTCTCGGAGACCGGCTGGTCGCTCGGGTGCGCGAAGGGGTGCGAGCCTCCGCCGGAAAGCCCTACGCCGAGCTCCTCTGCGTAGGGCATCGCGGCGTCGATCGCCTCCTCCATGTCGGCCGCGCATTCGGCCACGCTCACACGTTTGCGGGAGACGAACTCGAGCATATTCTGGTGCATCTCGCCTTTGACGAGCCAGCAGTCGCTTGTGTAGTGGACGTCCACCAGGATTCTGGCGGCTTTTTGTTTTAACTCCAAGGTTTTCGGATCGACGATCTGGACTTCCCATTCGAGCCCGATCGTCGAGCGCTCGGAGTCGCGAAAAGCAATGGACATGCGATCACCGCCTGTATCTGGCTACGAACTTCGTGATCAATCGGTTGGATTCGTCAACCTCGGCGGCGTCGCAGCGGGCGATGACCGCCGCTCTCTCATCCGCCGGGTAGTAGGTGTCGCCGTAGGTGTTGATGCGGATGCGCATCCCTTCGCGGGTGATCTCGGGATGGAACTGGGTCCCGTAGACGTTCTGGCCCCAGCGCACCATTTGGACGCGACAATAGTCGCCCGTGGCGAGCACGACGCCGCCGCCCGGCACGTCGCCCACCGCCTCGGCGTGGCCCGTGTACCCGTAGAAGACCTGGGGCATGTCGGCGGTCAGGGGGTCGCAGGCGGCCTCCGGCGTGAGGGTCATGCGCGGGGCCTGAAGGTCCTCGCCGTATCCCTCGACGAGCTCGCCGCCGAGCGCTTTGACGATCGCCTGGAGGCCGAAGCAGATCCCGAGGGTCGGGACGTCCTCTTCCACGAGACGTTTGCTGAGCGCGAGGATGCGGTGTTCCATGACCTGGTGTTCGCGGCTCTTGCGGTTCTCGTCCTGCCCGAACCCAAAGGGAGAACCGGTGATGATCACTCCGGAATACCGCGAGAGATCGAGACTCGCGGGGTCGACGGCGTCTTCGTCGACGAGGGAGATCGCTTCGATGCCGCTGTTCGGGTCGAGACGGCCCCAGTCGATGACGGTTTCAAGCTCGTCGTCCGCGATGGCGCCGGGCATTCGACAGACCGCCAGCAGGAAGGGCTGCGCGGTCTGGACAATGCTCGGCTTATTGGTCATTCCGCTAGTTTAAACGGCCGACGCCGAAACGGGGAAAAGCGTCCGAAGTGAAAGAAAGTATTTAACATCTGTCGATGAACGTCAGGATCATTTAAGCATGGAAAAACTAAATGAATATAAGGTTACGGTAAGTTTCCTTCTTACAAATAAAAAAGACGCTAGTCGGGCATTGTGGAAATCGCCAGAATGACGCGCTATGGTATATGATCAAAAGCAAACGTAATAACGCGGGAAGACGAGCGGCACTGTCGCGGACTTTTTGCGTTTGTAGTTCGAAGCGCCATCCGACGGCGCAAACGATAAAAGGAGTAAACGCAATGGATAGCGGAGATGCATTCGAAGCCGAGCTCGGAGAAAAGCTTGGAGCCCTCAAGCGGGCAGCGATTGACGCTGCTATGGCTGGAGGGGACCGTCCGTACTCGCTCCAGGAAGATTCTTACACAATGAGCGCCATGAATGGCACGACTACTTTTAACTATAAAGTAACTCGTCCCGACTCGAATGGATTAGGTGGGGGAGATCTCACCATATCGGAATCGAGTTCTTCAGGTGGGGGACAACGAGGCGGCTCTGCCTATGACTCTATGGCGAAGAAGCAGAGCGAAAAAATTAAGAAAAGTTTCGATTCTGTGCGTTCGGATATAGACGGGTTGTTTAAGCCGTGGAAAACCTTGCCTGACCCATCGCTTATCTCGAATAACTCCGATTATTACGCAGCTAATGTGACAGCTAAGTTGGCTTCGGCGTCAGATCAAATTAAAATTCCGGACGCTCAAACGCTTCCTGAGCCAGCTGGCGACGATTCGTCGAATGGTGCAACTTCTACGGTCGACACGTCTTCTGCGACTTATAGACCACATGGTCCGATGGGGACCCGTCTCGAAATTGGTCGTTATATGAACGAGCTTAGAGGAGACGCTATGGATACTTTTAGTCAAATCTACGAGGATAAGCTTCCTTTAATAGTTAAAGACTTGTGTTACCTGTCGAATATACATTGCTGCACCCTTCTCGCGGAGTATGGGTTCTTTAAGAAGGCGAGAGCCAAAGTAATTGAGATAGCCGAGCAGGCCACTGCTCGTTTTAATGATATCGCTAATAAGCAAGCGCCGAGTTCCAAAATGGCATTGAATGCCATCGGATGGGGGTTAAGCCTTCTCTCCCTCCCAACGGGTGGTGGTAGTGAACTAGCTCTTGCTGCAGGAAAACTTGCTCTGACAGTTGTTAAGGATGTCACTTCAGAAGGTGATAGAGAGGCTACAGTCAAGACTTACGAGGACATGAAGAATGAGCTTAGTCAAACTTTGGAATCTTTGAAAAAGGAGTTGGAGAAGGGAGAAGGCGCAGTTAAGAATACATTGACAAACAACCACAATAACGCAAAAACAGATAAGGATGCAGACTTTGAGAGTGCTTCGTTGCATTTGGTTCCCTCCCCTATCGTGAGTGGTGCCAACGAGATGCAAATGGACGATGAGAATGTGAATAAGGTGTCAAGCAGACTTTTAAGTGTCGGTGATTTGCTGGAGGAGGCCGCCGGAAATATAGCAAAAGCTCCGATGTTGGTACGCCGCGATGGATCGATTGGCATAGGTGAGAATGGGCCAAGTTCTGAATATAATTCGCTTGGGCAGATGCTCTATGAGCTCCTTCTTGATCTGAAATGGCAGATTGAGGAAGGGGTGATAAATCTAAAGCTGGCTCTGAACGACTTTACAGAGCAAGATGAGAGTTCAGCAGCTGCACTTCGGTCGAACGCTTCAGATATGAATGCCGGAAGCGGCATGAACCCGTGGGATAACAATAAACAAACAGATAAGGATCTACGTAGAGACCCTTATTTTTCCTCTCATGATGATCACAATCCTCAAACCCCTACTCAAGATCCATCTAGGCAAGAGCTTGCTCAAGAGAAGAGCCAAGGTGCAGGGGCGCAGGATGGATGATGCTTTCTTTCTTATGGCGGCAGTTCTTCATAACCGCATCCCCAGTCTCTAGTTATTGGGTTTATCCTCTATCGGCGGTTCACTTCTAAAACAATAGCTAATTTCGATGATAAAACGATTGGATTTCAGTCTAGGTTACAGAGGAGTTCGAGGACAACGGGCGAGGCCGTCGGCGCCTTTGGTGACGGCGTCGGCGGCCCGCTTGACCGACGGGCCAGCGTCGCCCGCTGCCCCACGCCGAAGCCGGCCCAGCCGAGCATTTCGACGGCGCGGTGCCGCAGCTTTGCCTGACGTCCTCCAATGCGGCGGCCTTTGAGACGCCCCTTACAAGTGAAACCAGTTACAAGTGAAACAAGTAAGTTAATACAACCGAAACCCAAAAGTACCTTATATACTTTCCTGCGTGGGATGTAGTCTGCATGCGAGACTGCCGGTTTGCAGGTTGCGTTAGAGAGTCCCATTACCTCGGGCCAAGGCTAGATCGTTCTCGCCCGCCAACTTCACGCTTGCAGCAATGGCGTCGAGCAACTCTTTTAACTTCTCCAGTTCGGCAGATTTCTTCAGCTACCGGGTGTTTCCAGCAAAACCGGAACAGAAGGAACCATACAGTCATAAAGCATTGTCATGTACTTCCATAAAATCAGGACCAAAACATAAACAATATGACGCTCATGCGGAAACATCTCATGCTCTATATGATTTACAGGCATCGCTCGTGAGCTTTAACGATTCTACCCCATCTATGTAAAGAGTGTACCTCCATAGGATTCTGAGTGTTCCGCTTACAATATTTGCAGCAGGCAAGATGTACATCTCCCCAATGAATCAAACAATTCGGCCTGTTCTTTGAATTTCAAAAGGTGTAATGTATGAATTGTCCTAGAAAAACACAAATTTTTCACAGAAAAGAAGCAGCATATGCTACTTGGCGGTTCATGCAAACATGTCGGTGGCCTTTCTAAGGAGCCTAACTACAATAGTCTTTCCACCTTTGTTGGCCATCTTAAAAAGGCTGCAATAGACGCTTACATGAGAAGCCTGGGTTTTAATTTAGTTGATGGATACTATGCGCTGCAGGTGCATATGAGTTCCGATTATGGCACACCGGATTCACAAAAGTACCAATATATTGTTCCTCCTGATGAAGCAGGCAGCAATGGAGGAGAGGACAGGAACGTTCATGCTCACAGCCGGTTTGTCGATGAGTTTGAAAACATCCGTAAATTTATTGACGGTAAGTTGGAAATGTGGTTTGGTCTCCCGGACCCTTATGGTTTCGATGAGTGCATTTCAGCGTATAAAGACGCGATCGGAAAAATCTGCAGTGATGACAACGGTGCGGTCGATACGGACGGTAACGGCGCTAGCATTGGCGGAGGTCAGCTCAAGATACTTGATGGTGTTTCTCCGGGCCTTATCGGAATCAATCTTCAGGGGTTGGTTCACAGTGCGTCTTCAATGAAAGGCAAAGCAATGAATGCTTTTCGTTCTCAATTTGCATTGACATTACCCCGCGTGCTTAAAAATCTCTATTTAGCCATGAACGTTCATTACTCGACCCTTGCCGCGGAACAGGCCGTCATAGAGGAGTCCAGGAAAAAGATAACCCGTTTAGTTGTTGATACGACAGTAGCGTTCAATGCTGTTGCGCAAAACAGGGGCGTATCAAGTAACTTTTTCTGGGATATAGCTGGAGTCGCTCTTGAAGTAGCGATGCTTCCTTTTGGCGGTGGAGCTGCTTCGTTGGCGCTTGCAGGTGCGTCGGCTTCCTTGAGCCTATTGGGAGCTTTTAAGAGTGAAACGGAGAAGCAGCACGAACTGGGTTCGCAGACGTATGAAGGTGTCCGGGATAACTTTGGGGCTATTGTGGATGTTCTTGCGTCGGAAGTGCGAGACTGCGAGAGGGCCATTGATGATAACTTGATACACAATATGGGAGTTATTCAGGGGGATGTTTGTGACGCAGGGCAGTCGCAAGAGGGAGGGCGGTGCGAAACGTATGATACGGTTCGCTTCCACTTGCTTCCCGCGTCTATCCACAACATAGAAGAAGATGAGAATGTGGATGTAGATGAGAATGAGGTCGGCTTGATGACGACCGAAAGTAGGGACGGGGGTTATATGCCGAAGATTTACAGTGAAGTTGTCGAGTCGGCAAACAAGCTGAACGGTGTGACCATGTCTACGCCAGCCAGACGTGCTTCCGGCGACTTCGGCATAGGTGAAGTGGGGCCTGGGGGTTCGTTTGATTGTCTTAAACAGGTGATACATGAATTGTTGTTGGATCTGTCGTGGCGCGTCGAGATGGGCATAGTGAACTTGCGGGCTGCCGTGAACGACATAGCTCAGCAAGACGAGGAATCGGCGAGACAGCTCGAGGGCGTTGCCGCCTTGGTGGACGGAGGGAGCGGCATCAATCCTTGGGATCAGGAATCGCAAGGAAGTGCGGATCTTAAGGCCCCGCCGGACGACATTGACTCGGATACGCTTTCGGGAATTGAAAGTTTAATGAAACCCAGTTAGGCCGAAGCGGGGTATTTCTAGATGTTTTGGCAAGCAGCCCGTTTTCTAGGTAACTGAATTGGCGGCATTGGATATAGAGGTTTTATTCGGATTCTTTTAAGCAGGATCCACATACAGTTTCCAGGCGGCCCGCTCGCTCTCTGAAACTTAATAAATAGAACCACTTCCATATAAAAGTAAGTGTTCTGTGGTGAAAGCTGTAAGAATGCGTAGCCAGCCGCTTCTACAGCAGCAGTTCGAGGACGAGGGCGAGGCCGTCGGCGTCGACGCCTATGGTGACGGCGTCGGCGGCCTGCTTGACCGACGGGCCGGCGTCGCCCATTGCGACGCCGAGGCCTGCCCAGCCGAGCATCTCGACGTCGTTGCCGCCGTCGCCTACCGCAAGCGTGGAAGACGGCGCGGCGCCGCAGCTCTGCCTGACATCCTCCAACGCGGCAGCCTTCGAGACGCCCTCGGGGGAGACGTCAAGCCAGGCCGTCCAGCCGATCGCGTACTCGACGCCGCGCAAACCCGCCGCGTGCACCGCGTCCATGAGCTCGCCCGCGCCCATGCCCGGGTAGCGAACCGTCAAGCGGGTAGCGTCGGGGACCGCCAGTTCATCGATCGGCACGACGACGGACGGCCCCGTCAGCTCGCCGTCCGGGAAATGCGCGGTCAAGCGCCGCGGCTCGTCGAGCGACTCCACCGCGTACAACGCCTCGGGAAGCTCGGCGTGCAAAGCCGCGACCTGCCGCGAAGGATCGAAAGTATGGACGTTGAACGCCTCATCCCGCGCCAAATCCAGCGTGATCGCGCCGTTCGAACACACGGCCAGCCCGTCGGCAATGCCGACCTTGTCCAAAGCCTCGCGAGTGCCGTAGATGCCCCTGCCGGTGGCCAGGCAAATCCGCGTCCCCGCCCTCATATGCGCCGCGATCGCCTCGCCCACACGCGGCGAAAGCGTGTTGTTGTGCCGAAGAACCGTGCCGTCGATGTCGAGGGCCACAAACAGATCCGGCCCCGCCCCGGGCAGGCCGGACTCCTCGACCGCCTCGGCCAGAGACTTCATGGCTGCAGCGGCCCGCGGTTTTGCCGACCCCTCGGCCAAAGGTTTCGGAGTCGCGAGTCCGCGCGAAACCTCAGAAGCGAGGAAAGGGTCTTCGCGCTCGGCCGACGAATTGCCGCGGTTGCAGAAGGAACCGGAGGCTTCCGAAGGCAAACGGTGGCCGACGGTTTCAGAGCCGTGAGGAGAGCCGGAACCGCCCGGCGTGCCGGGATCCGTCGGACGGCCTGCTCGGCTTCGGCGAGCGGCGGAAGGCTGCTCGCCGAATGGCGAGGTCGAGCGTTTCTCGGAACCTAAGCGCTCGTCAGGCAACGGGCTCGAAGCTCTCGCGCCCGCCAAGGTATGGCCGCAGCGCCTCGGGGATGTACAGCGAGCCGTCGGGGCGCTGATGGTTTTCGAACAGGGCGACCAGCCAACGAGTGGTCGCGAGGGTCCCGTTCAGCGTGGCCGCCGTGCGGGTCTCGCCGTCGAACCGCTCCCGGATGCCGAGCCGCCGCGCCTGGAAGGTGGTGCAATTCGACGTCGACGTGACCTCCATAAAGCGGTTCTGAGTGGGGAGCCAGGCCTCGCAGTCGAACTTCTGCGCGGCCGAGGAGCCCAGGTCGCCGGCGGCGGTGTTGATGACGCGGTAGGGCAATTCGACCTTCGCAAGCATCTCCTCCTCCCACGCGAGGAAGCGACGGTGCTCCTCCTCGGCCTCCTCGACGCGGCAGTAAGAGAACATCTCCACCTTGTTGAACTGGTGGACGCGGATGATGCCGCGAGTGTCCTTGCCGTAGGAGCCGGCCTCGCGGCGATAGCAGGAGGACCACCCGGCGTAGCGCAGCGGGCCGTTCGAAAGGTCGACGATCTCGTCCTTGTGGTATCCGGCCAGGGCCACCTCGGAGGTGCCGACCAAGTACTGGTCGTCCGCGGGAAGGTAGTAGATCTCGTCCGAGTGCGCGCCCAGGAAGCCGGTTCCGGCCATGATGTCAGGGTTGACGAGGGTCGGCGTGGTCATCATCGTGAAGCCGGCGGCCTCCGCCTGATCGACGGCCATCGTCAGCAGCGCGAGCTCGAGCCGCGCGCCCACGCCCTTGAGGTAGTAGAAGCGCGAGCCGGAGACCTTCGTGCCGCGCGCCATGTCGATCGCGTCGAGCGCCTCGGCGACGTCGAGGTGGTCCTTCGGCTCGAAGTCGAAGACGCGAGGCTCGCCAACGTGCTTGAGGACCTCGTAATCCTCCTCGCCGCCGGCCGGAACGCCCTCCAGCACGATGTTCTGGATCGCGGCATTGGCCTGAAGATATTCCTGCTCGGCCCCGTTCGCCGCGGCCTCCAGCTCCTTGACGCGCTCGGCCAGCGCCTTCGCTTCGGCGAGGACGGCAGGGCGCTCCTCGGGGCTGGCCTTTCCGATCGAACGTGAGAGCTCCTTCTGCGAGGCCCTGGCAGTCTCGAAGGCCTGAAGGGCCGACCTGCGGGCCTCGTCGGCGGCCAGCAGCGCATCCACCGAGGCCTCGTCGTTGCCGCGGCGGCGCTGGGACTCGCGCACCGCATCGGGATTCTCACGTACAAAGCGGATGTCGATCATGGGGACAATTCTACGTCGTTGCCCCCAGTGCTCGCAGATGACTCCTCTTACTCTTCGATCGCATTAACCTTGGAGCATGACATGGCATTGGTGGCTGATACTCGCGCTGGCTCTCGCGGCTCTCGGCCTCTCGCTGCACAATCGCGCCTCGATCGGAGCCCTGAGGAGCCGACTCGTCCACGCCAACGCGGCGGCGACCGGGATCCTGCCGCAGAAAAACGCCGAGACGGGCGAGAGAACGGTGGCCGTCGTCGTCAATCCCACGAAGATCGGGGACATGAGGGACCTTAGGGCGGTGGTCGAACAGGCCGCGGCCGACGCCGGATACTCCGCGACCCGCTGGTACGGCACAACCCCCGACGATCCGGGAGCGGGCCAAACCCGCGCCGCCTTGGCGGAGGGGCCCGCCGTGGTGATTGCCGCGGGCGGGGACGGGACGGTGCGCACCGTCGCCGGGCAGCTTGCCGGAACCGACGTTCCGCTCGGCATCCTTCCGCTCGGAACGGGAAATCTGCTGGCCCGCAACCTCAACCTGCCGCTCGGCTCCTCGCTGAGCAACCTCGCCATGGTGGCCTTGACCGGAAGGCCGCAGCGGATCGACGTCGGCAGAATCGGAGCCCCGGAGCCGACGGAGGGTGAACTTGCGCAGATCGCCGACATGGGGCCGGATGCGCGGCCCTTCGTCGGGCGCGAGCCGTTCCTGGTGATCGCAGGAATGGGCTTCGACGCCGATGTCATGAACGACGCCGACCACGGGCTCAAGCACGCCATGGGCTGGGGCGCCTACCTCGTCTCCGGCTTCAAATTCATGCGGCGTTCGCGCGTGAACGCGACGGTGGTGGCCGGCGACGGCTCGAACAGCTTCCGGGTCGAGGCCAGGTCGATCCTCTTCGCCAATTGCGCGCGGCTTCCCGCGGGCTTCGTGCTCGCGCCGGACGCCCGCATCGACGACGGCTGGCTCGACCTCGTGCTTGTGGACACCAAGGGCTGGATCTTCGGCTGGGGCGACGTCATGCGGCGGATGGGCCTGCAGGGAATCGGCGTGCGCCGGACGATTCTGCCCTCGGCGGGCACAATCGACCTGCGGCGCATGCGCTCGGCGACGGTCACCGCCGACCGGCCCGAGTTGGTCGAGGCCGACGGCGACGCCCTCGGATACGCCACGAAAGTCACAGCAGAAATCGACCCGCTGGCGCTCACCGTCCACGTGCTGTGAGCGCGCGGCCTTCCGGCGGCTCCGCCTTGCCTTCGCCGCCGTTCCTCGTTTAGGTCGTGCAATCCTGCCTCTGCGGGCCGCTAAAAGGCGGCTGCGCAGGCTTGGAGGCGCCTTCTTACGACAGAGGCGCCTTCTTACGCCGGGGTGCCTTCTTACGCCGGAGGCGCTTTCTTACTCCCGCCCGGCCAGCAGCCTCTCGACGAATTCGCGCCCTGCCCGGAAGTCGGCGTCGGACGTTCCGGGGCGCGGCCTGATCCTCTCGCCGCTGGCCGAAGGGTAGGAGCCGAGGAAGACGACCTGCGGGCACACGCGGTGCAAGCCTATGAGAACGGCCTGGATGCGCTCGTCGCGCAGGTGGCCCTCGGCGTCGATCGAGAAGGCGTAGCGGCCCAGCGAATCGCCGATAGGCCGCGACTCGATCCGCGAGAGGTTGATGCCGCGGGCGCTGAACTGCTCGAGCATGCTCAGCAGCGCGCCGGCCTCGTCGTGCGGGAGCTGGACCAGCAGAGTGGTTTTGTCCGCGCCCGTCCTTTCGGGCTGCGGCCCGGGAAGGCCCACCATGATGAACCGGGTGACGGCGCCGGGGTTGTCGGCGACGTCGTCGGAAAGCGACTCGAGGCCCATGAGCTTGACGGTGGCGGGCGGGCACAGGGCCGCCTCGAAGCCGGGGCTGTCCGATTCGGCGAGGGTTTTCGCGCCGGCGGCGGTCGACGTCGCCGGCACGTGGACGACCGGGCCGAGGCGCTCGGCGATCCATCCGCGGCATTGCGCCCACGCGTGCGAGTGGGTCGATATGGCGCGGATGTCCTCGCGGCGCGTGCCCGGCCTGACCGCGAGCGAGAACGCGATCGGCACGAGCATCTCCGCCTTGATCTGCAGGGCGGAGCCGTCCGTCAGCGCGTCGAGGGTTGCGTTGACCCCGCCCTCGACGGAGTTTTCGATCGGGACGACGGCGTAGTCCGCCTCGCCCGAGCGCACGAGCCTGAGCGCCATCGGAACGTCGAGCGCCGGAATCTCGACCGAATCGGGCGGGGCCACCTGTTTCAACGCCGCGTACGTGAACGTTCCCGCCGGTCCCAGGAACGAAAAGCGCAGGGGGGCCTGCTTTGTCGCGCTCATTGGTCTCCTTCCGCCCGCTTTCTTCTCGCTCGCGCGCCTTCTTCTCGCTCGCACACTTTACCTGCCGGTTTCCGCGAGGACGGGCCAACCCTCCGAAATGTGGGCGACGCCTTGGCCTGGCCGCGGACCGCCGCATGCGGTCTTCCCCGATTTCACGCATCCGCAGGGCGTTTTCGCGTTGGCAGGGCTCTCACGCATCCGCAGGACTTTCGCTCGGCAGCCTCGACGGCGTCGACGCTTGGGCGATTTCGCCGGTCCGTAACACGCTCTGAGACTGAGCGCAAACCGCAGGATTCGCCGGGCGATTTCGGGGATTTGCGGGGCACGCGCGCTTGGCCGCGGTGCATGCCGTCTGCGCCGCTTCCGATAGGCTGGTCTCATGGTCCTTCGCTCTGCCCGCCAAACGATCCTCGTCGTAGTGGCATTGCTCGCGGTTCTCGCCGGGGTGTGCGCGCCAGCCCGTGCGGGGACGGGGGGAGCGGCCCGTGCGGGAAAGCCCATGGCCGAGGGCGGCGGGAAGGGGCCCGTCGTCGTCGTCGGTTTTTCGGGGGTCAGCTGGACGGACGTGACCCGGAAGGCCGCCCCTCACCTGTACGAATTCGGCAAGAAAGCGGCGGTTTCGAACATCGTGGTGCGCACGGTCCACGAGACCGCGTGCCCGGTCGAAGGCTGGACGGCCCTTGGAGCCGGGCAGCGCACGATCGACGACGGCTGCCGCCTGCCGGCCGTTGCGGGCAAGGCCCCGGCCCGGTGGGCCCGTCTGAAGGAGGCCAATTCCTCCAGCAGTTACAAGGCAAAGATCGGCGCGCTCGGCGAGGCTCTCAAAGGGCACAGCGCCCTCGCCGTCGGCCCGGGCGCGGCCCTCGCCCTCGCCAAGCCGAACGGCCGCCTTGTCGGCGGCTATGCCGCCCTCGCCCCGCTGCCGGTTTCGGGGGAGGACGGCGACGTCGGCGGCGCGGCGCGAGCCTACGCCAGGTCCGACGCGGACGTCACGATGATCGACCTCGGCGCCGTCCGCTATCCCGGCAACGAACTGAGCGAGAACCATCCCGTCGAGGCCCCGGGAATTGCTCAGCGCCTGCGCGAGTACTTCACGCCCGAGGGGGCGGCGCCCGAAGCGGTGAGGCAGCAGATCTCCTACATCGACGCGCGATTCGGGCTGCTTGTCAAGCAGATTCGCAAGAAGACGCCCAACGCCACCGTTCTCGTGGCGAACGTCGCCGACGCCGAGTCCTCGCGGCCGCATTTGGGCTATTTCGCCGCCGCCGGGCCTCGCATGGGCGGGCCGGCGCTCGCGACGTCGGATTCGACGCGGCAGCCGGGGCTCGTCCAGGTCACGGACATCATGCCCACGCTGGTCGGTTGGCTCGGCGCAGGGCCGCAAGCCCGTGGCAATGCCATAGGCTCGGCGATCACGACCGCCAAGGCCTCCGACGGGGAGGCGAACATCGCCCGGCTTGACGCCGAACACACCCGCGCGCAGGTGACCCGCTCGCTTTCCGGCTCCTTCTACGTCCTGCTCGCCGCGCTGTCCGCGGCGATCCTCCTCATGTGGGCCAGGCGGAACTCGTACAGGTGGACCGAGACCAATGAGCGCTTCTTCCTGCAATTGAGCGCCCTTACGGCCGCGCTTCCCGTCTCGACGCTGCTCGTCAACCTCATCCCCTGGTGGAGGATGTCGAATCCCCTCGTGAGCCTGCTCATGGGGGTTGTGCTCATTGCGGCCGTTCTCGCTCTCATCGCTTTGCACGGGAAGTCGCCCTTCGCCCCGTTCGCCGTCATAGGCGGCGTCACCGTCGCAACCTTGGCCCTCGACGTGCTCCTTGACGGCATATGGCACGGATACCCCCTCCAGCTGGCCGCCCTTCTGGGCATGCAGCCGCTCGTGGGCTGGCGTTTCTACGGCTTCTCGAACAACGCCGTCGCCATGTTCGTCGCCGGGCTCGTGCTGGTGCTCGCCTGGCATTCTTCGCGGACGGCGCGCAAAAAGTCCGTCGCGGTCATCCTGGGCGCGGGCGCGCTCGCCGTGCTCCTCGACGGTTCGGCGCAGTTCGGCGCAGACTTCGGCGGGCCGCCGGTCATCGTCGTCGGCCTCGGCGTCCTCGCCACGATGGTCGCCGGAAAGCGCCTCACCTGGCTTCGCTTCGGCGCCGTTCTGGCCTCCGCCGTCGCCGTTTCTTTCGTGTTTGCCCTCTTCGACTACCTTCAGCCGGCCTCCAGGCGCTCTCACCTCGGCAAGTTCGTGGGATCCTTCTTCGACGGCGGCGGCCTTGGCATCATCTGGCGCAAGTTCACCCAGATATTCGGGGGAAATGCGATTTTCATCCCCGTCGCCCTCGCGGTCGCCGCGGCGATTTGCGCAGTCGCTTGGCTGCTGGCCAAGCGCGGACGCTTCGCAAGGTTCCGGATCGAGGACGAAATTGTGAGGCGGTCGGTGGTTTCGCTCGTCTCGGCGCTCGTGGTCGCTGCGCTGCTCAACGACTCGGGCGTCACGATGCCTGCCGTCGGGCTGATCGTCGCGGCTCCGCTGTGGTTCGTCGCCACTCTGCGCCGCGGGGAAGGGGCGACTGCCGGTCAGGGGGACGCCGCCGTGCAGGAAGACGCGGCCGCTGCGCAGGAAGAGGAGAGCGTTACTCAGGAATCCGCTGCTCAAGAAGCGGGGCGGACCGCGACGCCGCGGTAAACGAGGCAGGCGCGGCCAGTTGGACCCCGAGCACCGCATGCGCGGGGGCCGTGCAGAATGCTGAGTCGATTCGGGATCATCCCCGAGCGAGCGCCTGCGCGGGGGCGGGTGCGCGGATCGGTCTTTGCGGCGGGAAGGACCTCGATTAAACGCATACCGCTGGGTCGATGTTGGAAAGCCAGGTATATCATTCTAATGTATTCGAGTCCTTCATGGAGCTCTGCAGCGTATGTTGCTCGCCACAAAGAGTGCGTATCATTCCGCGTGGCGTCGTGCCCTTCATAGCGCAGCGCCTTTCCTTTGTCCTTTTGGTCGGTTTGTCGGGACTTCGCACCCAATCTCGAAGCGCCTGCCGCGAACTTGCAGATCTGCCTGCGGCCTTTTCGCCGTGCAAGGCCGCACGATCGATTTGCCTCGGAATGCCGCAGCTCCCTTCGGATGTGAACAGACGTGCGCGGCGTCGAAACGCCTGCCATTTCAAGGAAAAGTCGGCTTCTTCTCCTTCTTCGGCACGCGAATCGCGCTTATTGGAGGAGATATGGTTTTCTTCTGGTCGAGCAATCCTTTAAGCTACTTTGGACCGCTTAAGAGCGGCGTCGTGCGAGGAATCCGGCCAGCCGTGCCTGTCCGAATGGCGACGTCGTATCGAACGTCTAAGAACTTGAAGGGAGTTTCGCGCATGGGACCAGGTGGGGCGGACACGCTGTCTGCGGATCCGAAGGAGCTGGCGACTGAGGCCGGCAACGCACAGGACTGCGCCGCCAAAAGCCAGCGAATGCGGACGGAAAATACAGCCGGCAGCATCTCGGGGAAGATTTCAGGAGGCAAGGCGGCATCGACCGTCAAGACGACGTCCGAGCACCTTTCGAACGAGCTCAAAGACATCGAGCATCAGCTGAGCGACTACTCAGACGATCTTGTGGCGACCATGAGGACGATCGAGCAAACCGATCAGGACGAGGCGGGGATGTATCGGGGCATGGTTCCCCCCGGGGATGCTGGCGGCTTAGCCGAGGGGATAGGCGCCGGAGCAGGAGCCGGCGCCGTAGACGGCGGCGCCGCAGGCGGGAGCGGCGCTGCAATTGGCGGCGGACACTCGTACGGATCGGCCGGCGGCGCGTCTGGCGGCTCAGCCGGGGGCGGACACTCGTACGGATCGGCCGATGGCGCGTCTGGCGGCTCAGCCGGGGGCGGCCACTCGTATGGCTCCGCCAACGGCGGCGCCGGCCAGCTTTTCGGCTCCCCCGGCGCCAGCGGCATGAGTTCGCTGCTGGACGGAGCCGGCGGCGGCTCGGTTGTAGGCGGCCACTCGTACGGTTCGACCGAGAGCGGCCAGATCGTCGGCTCGCACGGCGGGCATAACTCGACGGGCGCTCTGGGCGGTATCCACAGTTTGATGAGCGGCGATTCCGATTCCTTCTCGTCTCATGCGGGAGGATCTCACCCCGCGCCCATGCCCCGCGTCGAAGGCTCGGGCGATCCCGTGCCCATGCCGCATGCGGAGACCTCCGGAAACGCCGCGCCGATGCCGCACGTCGAAAGCCAAGATGGAAAGATCCTCCCTTCCGTTGAGCAGGGGCACAGTTACGGGTCCCAGCTTTCCGGCAGCGGGAGCTCTCACGGAGGCTCCTTGGGCCCGGCGCCCATGCCGCAGGTTGAGACTCCGGGCGATCCCGCGCCCATGCCGAATGCAGGAGGTACGGGGAATCCGGTTCCCATGCCCACATCGGAAGACTCGGGCAACCCCGTCTTCACGTCCCACGGAAGCGTCCATTCGGTGACAAACTCCTCCGGTTCGTTCGCCCCGACGCCGATGCCGCACGCGGCGCCTTCCGGCGACCCCGTTGCGATGCCCCACGCCGAGACACCCGGAAATCCGGCCCCAATGCCGCGAATCGAGCCTTCCGACCCGCCGGTCTTCACCCGCGGGGGAGGGGCGGACTACGGCCCGCGGATTCCCGGCGTCGGCGCCGACGGCGGCTCTTTTGCTCCGTCCCCCATGCCGCACGTTGAGAATCCGGGCAACGCCGTTCCGCTTCCCAGCACGCAGGGTTCGGACGCTCCGGCTCCTATGCCCCGCGTGCACGGCTCCGGCGGTTCGTCGTCGGCCGCGACCGCGTGAGGCTCGAATCACGCAACCGTGAAGTGCGCAAACCGACAGCGCATCAGAGCTCAATTGCCGACGTTTCGGCGCTAAGAAAGGACTTTCTCCATGAAATGGAGCGACATCACCGACTGGGAAGAGTCGACCCTCGAAACCGAGTATCAACAACTGTGCATTCGAGAGAAGGAGGCGGAAGACTGGGGTCGCGAGATTCTCGAGCTCAACAAGTCGACGAGCTGGCAGGGCGACGCCCGCAAAGCGGCGGACAAGAGGGTCGAAGAGATCGACCAGGACGTCGCCCAGTTCATCGTGAATCTGCGGGCGATGAAAACCGCGACGTCCACGATGCAGCAGGGCATGGGCGCCGTGCAGGGCCTCGTGAGGGACGCGAAGGCGCACGCCGAGGGCTCCGGTTTGACCATCTACTCGGACGGCACTGTGGAAGACACGAGCGGAACCGATTGGGGCGACGTGGCTCTCAGCACCGTAATGAACCCGTTGAGCTACGCGCTTCCGGGAGCGGGCACCCTCATTTCGGCCGGGACTTCCTACGAGATGAACAAAGCCGCCAGGCAAAAGGCGGTCGACGAGTGTGCAGACCGCGTCGATCAGGCCGTCAAGAAAGCCAACGAGATAGACGAGGCGTACTCGCAAGCTCTCAGCGACATCGAAGAAGGCAAGGTCAAGCCCGAAGGCTCCCTCAAGCACACCGTGGACGGGCCCCTTCCCATGCCTCAGGACACCAGCGACACCCGCGCCGTGGCCGAATGGTGGGACTCGCTGAGCCGCGAGGAGCAGGAAAGGCTCGCCGACGAAGAACCGGATCGCATCGGCAACCTCGACGGCGTCGATGCCTGGGCTCGAGACAGGGCCAATCGCCATCGGTTGGACAGGGATTACGAGGATCTGAACAGCAGGAAAGAGTCCAACGAGAAGAAAGTCGCCGACTATGAAAAGTGGAAGGCCTCTGCCGCAATAGGGGTGCCTGCGCCCTGCAGCGCCGATGAATACAACCGTGCGAAGAGCGAACTCGACAGGCAGGCGGAACTCGACAAGCTCAAGACTGCTCTTAAGCAGGGCGCCCAATACAACGGCACGTCGCAGCTCCTTCTTTACGACCCCGTCGAACCCGGCGAGAATCAAGACCAGCTCCATGCGGCTGTGACGGTAGGCGACGTCGATAAGGCAGACAACGTTGCGGTTCACGTGGGCGGGTTGACGACGAGCGTGGACAACAACGTCGTCGGGTACACCGCCGAAATGGCCAATGTGGCCGGCACGGCCGGAGGAAACACGGCCTCGGTCATGTGGTTCGGATACGATCCTCCGCAGGCGGGAGCGGGCTCGAACGGCCTCTTCACCGTGTCCGAAACCGAGCGCGCAGCCGCCGGAGGAGCGGACTTGTCCCACTTCCTCGAGGGGCTGCACGATTCGCGGCAGGGCAGCGGAGAGGGCGGCGATCCGAGAATCACCGCCCTAGGCCACTCCTACGGTTCGACGACCCTGGGATACGCCCTGACGCAGGTGCGCGACGGCGTCGTCGACGCCGGAGTCTTCTACGGGCCGCCGGGAGTCCCGGCCAAGGACGTCTCCGATTTCAACGTGCCGTCGGACAGCGTCTACGTCATGAAGAACGACCAGGACATCATCGGCGCAGTGCCGAACAAGGGACCGATGGGCATGGCTCCCGGTTCCGACATGACGCAGCTCAGCGATCCCACGGAAGTGCCCGGCATTCAACACATCGAAGGGAACCACGGGATCGACCCCGGCACGGGTTTGGTCACGGGAATCCTCGGGCCCATCGCGGGCGCTGGTTACGAGGGCTACCAAGACCACGTCAATTACTTTGACAGCACCAATTACCAGGATGCAGACACGCAGAAAGAGATCCATAAGTATCTGCGTCAACAGGGGCTGCCTGAGACCGATGAGAACGTCCGGGCCGAAATCCAGCGCCGCCAGCAAGAGAACGCGACCTCCCAGCAAAGGGAAGTGTCCAAGGTCGTCAACGGAACCAAGTAGGCGTCGGCGCGGACCTGAGTAGGTGCCGGCGCGGAGCCGAGTAGACCCCGAAACCAAGCAAGCGCTGAAACGAACCGAGCGCCGAGACGGAAGTAGGCAGGCGCCGAGACGGAACCAAGTAGGCGTCGGCGCGGAACCGCGTAGGCGCCGACGGCGCGGTGCGAACGGGTCGTCGAAGCGAGGCTTGCCGGGCTGGCCGTGCTTTGCGCGCAAGCCGCCGGGCGTCGAAAGGCGGCGGGCATTCCGGAGGAGCGATACGGCTCTTCCGGGGTGCCCGCCGTCGCGCGCTTCAAGTTGCCGATTGTGGAGAGTGAAATGCAGCCCGTTGCGGACGGCCGCCGTCAAGCCGAGGGCAAGGCCGCTGCGGACGGCCGCCGCCCGAAGGAAACGCAGCCCGCCGCGAAGGGAAAAGCGCTCCCTCGGCTGCCGCGCCGTCAGCCTTTGTAGGCGTTGTACGGCTCGTAGGGCTTGGAGGCAGAGTTCCTCTTGCCGTGCGGCACGTGGATTCGGCGCAGGCGCCGCGCCAGCACGGCCTTGGCCACGCCCTTGTACTGGTCGGCCCGGTGCAGCTGACCGGCGAAGTTGTTGCCCGACGCGCGATGTTTGAGGTCGCAGACGACTTCCTGGACGGTGAACCCCGCCACGAGCAGGTCGATCGTCATTCCGGTTTCCACGCCCCAGCCGCTCGCCAGCGGCAGCGCAGCCATGAAGGCCTCGCGCGTCATGCACCGCTGCCCGGAAATCGGTTGGCGCGGCTCCCATCCCGTTGTCCGCTTGATTGCCTTGAAGGCGGCCCCGGTGACGAGGCCGAAGCCGCCCGCCCCTTCCTGAGGAGGCAGCGCGGCGACGGTGAAATCGGCTTTGCCTTCGAGCACAGGCGCAACCAGCGGCGAGGCCTCGACGGCGGTGTCGCCGAGGTCGGCGTCGAGAAAGAGCAAAAGGCGCGGTGGGCGGCCCTCCGTGTCGCGCATGGCCGCCACCTGCGCCCCGGTCTCCATTGCGGAGGCCTTGCCGCGGTTGATCGAATGGCGCACGACGGTCGCTCCGGCGTCGCGGGCGGCCTTCTGGGTGTCGTCCTCGGAGCCGTCGTCGACCACGACGACCAGGTCGACGTGCGGGATGGCGCGGGCGGCACGGATCGTCGCGGCGATCCTGTCTTGCTCGTCCTTAGCCGGTATGACTACTGCTACGCGCTGCTCGGAGGTTGTCACACTTCTAGCCTAGCCTTCAATGTTGAGATACAAGTGCTTCGACGGTCGGATGTTCATCGCAGCGTCACTTGACGGGAAACGATACCCGCCCGCGCGCGTTTCTCTTCGGGTGTGAGCGGATCCGACGCTGCGATGGCAGCGTCGAGTTTCGGTGCGAATTCGGCCATCGGGGCGGCGAGTTCGTCGGCCTCGGCACCTTTTGGCAGTTCCCACACCGGGATGATGAGCCCTAACGCCCTGAAAGCGCCGACAAAACGGGAATCGTCGAAGGAGAAGTCGTCGGCCGCGCGAAGCCTTGCCAGCCCGTCGAGAACCGCGTCGCGGGGCTCGGGCCTGACCCACCTGACGAACTCGCGGCTCATGCGGCACCAGAATGCGCCGCGGACGCCGTCGACGGCCCTCATCGGGATAAGCTGGGATCGCGAATCCTCGAGCGCCTCCTTGTTCTCCGGTTTGGCGGCGTCCTCTTCCGTCATCCAGAACGATGGAATCTCGTGCAATTCAAGTTCGCCGAAGCTCGCGACGACGTCCTGGAGGCGAGGGCCGGGCTCGGGCAAGTCCGAAACCTGGAGCGCCTGGCCGTCGGGAAGCTCGATCCCGTCGATGATCCGCGCGGCGATGTCACGCGAGGCGTCCCCGGAGCTCATGACCGTCTGCGCGGCGACCAAAAGCACGCCGTCGGCCCGGCGCAGCGCGCCCGCCATCGAGGGAAGGATCGTCGTCAGGACGACGTCGGCCGAACCGTACTCCTCCGTTGTGGTTGCCGGGAGCGTTGCCAACGGCAGAATTTCGCGCATGGCGACGAGCTCGGCCTCCGCGGAAAGGCCTTCGAATGGGCGCTCGACGAAAGCCACGGCCGCTCTGGGCTTCTTCGGCGCGGTCGATGGCCGAGACTGTGCGGACTGCGCCGACTGTGCGGGCTGGGCCGACCCGGCCGGGGCCGCTGCCCGCCTCTTGGACGCCGCTCGGCGGCTCTTCTTCGACATGCTGTCCTGCTTGTCCTTTCGGTCGGTGGGCGCCGCGCCCGGTGTGCGCGGCCTGGAAAACCGCGCGGGGACTCGTTCAGTCTCCGATTGTATGCGCTCGCCGCAGCTTGCGGCCGGATATGTGCCGCACGAGTCGAGTTGCGGAATTCACGCGGTGGGATGCGCGACGTCGGGAAGGCAACGGGGCGCGACGAGCGAGCGAATGGCTCGGCGCGCAAGCGCTGAGCGTCAAAGGCGCCGGTTGGACGCCGTCTCGGAGCGAATGGCCCGGCTCGCAATCGCGGCGCCGGAGGAGCCGGGCGGCCTTATTCGTCCCAGAAATGCTCGACGTCGATGACGCCTCCGGCCTCCTCGAAGTCGCGGCGCACGGCGGCGCGGAATTCGGCGTCGTGAAGGTAGTCGAGGGCCACCGAGGCGAGGCCGTAGGCCCCGTCCGTCGCCGCGGCGTCGCCCGAGGGGGCGCCGGCGGCCGCGGCCATCTCGCGCGTGTGGAGGGCGACGTCGGAATCGGCGACCTTGATGAGCGGGTGGATGCCGGGAATGCGAACCGACACGTTGCCGAAGTCGGTGCCGGCCGCGATCGTTTCTGTCACGACTCCGGCGGGCAGAGGGTCGCGCCCGCGTTCGCGCTGGGACCTGACCCAGGCGCGGGTGAGCGGGCCGTTTGTGCGGACTGGCATCTCGTTCGTGGTCTCGGAGGTGACGATTTCCAAGCCCGTCCCGGTCATGAGGGCGGCCCCGCGCAGGACGTCCTCGACTCGCGCGACCAGGTCCTTGAGCGTCTCGGGGTACTTCGACCGCGCCAACAGGCTGATTTCGGTTCTTTCCGGGACGATGTTCGGCACGTCGCCTCCGTCGACGACGATCGCGTGGAGCCTGTCCATCGGCAGTATCTGCTGGCGCAGCAGGCCGAAGCCGGTGAGCGCGAGGGTGGCGGCGTCCAGCGCGTTGCGTCCCATGAAGGGCTGGGAGGCCGCGTGGGCGGGCACGCCGGTGAAGATCGCTCGTATGCGCCGCACGCCGAGCCACGTCTGGTGCGTGAGGTCGTAGGAGTAGGAGTGGGTCTGGACGGCGGCGTCGATGCCGTCGAGCATCCCGCGAACCGCAAGGACTTCCTTGGCGGTGGAGCACTCCTCGGCGGGCGTCGTCTGGAGGACGACGCGGCCCGGAACCGACCCGGGGCGCCGGCGTTCGAGCTCGTGGAGGGCGAGGAAGGCGCCGACGGAATTGCCGGCCATGACGTTGTGCCCGCAGCCGTGGCCGATGCCCGGGAGCGCGTCGTATTCGGCGAGGATGGCGATCGCCGGGGCGGGCGAATCAGCGTTGCCTGCGCTGCCGGAGGCGCCGGTGCTGTTCGCGTTGCCCGCGCTGTCGGCGTTGCCGGTGCTGTTCGTGTTTCCGGCAGCGCCGGTGAACTCGGCGCGCAGGGCGGTCTCCATCCCGTAAACGCCCACCTCGGGTTCGATGCCGTGGGCGCGCAGCAGGTCGGCGACGGCGGAGACGGCGAAGCGCTCCTCGTATCCGACCTCGGGGTTGTCGTGGACGGCGTGTGAAAGCGCGACGATTTCGCCCGCGAGCCCCTCGACGGCTGCGGCGAGGGCTTCTCGCAGCTCGGCGGGGGAGCCTTCGCCGTCGGCGAGCGAGGCTGCGGGTCCGGCTGCGGCCTTCCGCGCCTGCGTCTCTTCGGCGAAACGGCGTTGGATGGCATCGGATGGAACTGTGGGCTTCGACAAATCGCGCATGGTTCGATGGTACTCCGATGCGGGAGGGTCGGCGCCGCGAGCCCGGCTTCGTCTCAAGCAGGGATCCGCTTCGCGCGCGGGACGCCGTCGACCCGGCGCCGCCCGCGGCCCTGAGGTCACAGGCCGAGCGTCTTGCGCACCCAATCGACGACGCCGCGGGTGTACGCCTCCCGGGCCGGCTTGGCCGACAGCGCGAGATCGTGGCGGCCTCCCGGGATTTCGAGCATGTCGACGCGTTCGGACAGCAGCGGCGCCAGCCGTTTCATGTCCTCGACCCCCAGCACCGCGTCGCGCACGGCGACGTCGTCCCGGCTGGGAAAGCGAGGGCGGCGAGAGGAGGCGTCGGAATGGGCGACGAGCAGCGGGACGTCGATTTTCACGTCGCCCGCGGCGATGCGCGCCTGCGCGCGGCGGACGGTTCGGATGAACCCCATGCGCGCGACGGCCCGGCGGAGCGGCTTGTGGCGAGGGTCAAAGGAGAACTCGCCGCCGAAATCCGTGTGGAGCGCGCGGGCGTAGCGAAGGAAGAGCGGGCTGAAGACGAGCCGGGGGCGGCGGGCCCCGACGCGGTCGATGAACCGCGTGAGCGGTCCGCGCTCGAAGGCGCCGCCGTTGTGGTCGAGCCACGGCGAGTTGAGGACGACGGCGTCGACCGTCCCGGGATTGTCCGCAGCCCAGAGCGCCGCCTGAAGGCCGCCCGTCGAATGCCCGATCAAGGCGATCCGCCCGGCGCCGAGGGAACGCAGGCGCCCGATTGCCAGGCCGATCTCTTCCTCCCGCACGTAAATGTCGCGCAGATCGTCGCGGGAGGCGTTTGAGCGCACGGACCTGCCGCACCGGCGCATGTCGAGGCCTGCCAGCGGGATTCCGGCCTCGCGGAAGGCGGCTGCCTGCTCGACGTGGAAAAACGAATCGAGGAAGCCCGGCAGGTACAGGGCCGCTGCGCCGGATTTTTGGGCGAGGTCGCCGGCGTCGGCCTCGTGGACGAGCACCGCGACGTCGGGGCGTCCAAGCGGGGATCCGCCGTCATCCTCGGAAAGGGCGAAGGACGTGGCGACCCACGTCGGCCCCAGGCAATCCGTGCGAATCGAAAGGATGTCGGAAGGGGAAGGAGGCCGCACGGATGCGGGCGCGGGAGGAATCTCAGCGGTCATGTGCCGAAGGGGGCTCGTTTGAGGCGCGCTCACCGAAGCGAGCTCAGTCGACGATGCCGTAGAGCCGGTCGCCGGCGTCGCCCAGTCCCGGGACGATGTAGCCGTTTTCGTTGAGGCGCTCGTCGAGCGCGGCCGAGACGATCGTGACGTCGGCCCGATCGCCGACGGCCTCCTCCAGGTTCCGCAGGCCCTCGGGGGCGGCCAGAAGGCACACGCAGGTGACGTCGCGCGCGCCGCGCTCCAGCAGGTAGTTGACGGCGTCGATGAGCGTGTGGCCGGTGGCGAGCATCGGGTCCACCACGTAGCACTGACGGCCCGAAAGGTCGTCTGGCAGGCGGTTGGCGTACGTGTGTGCCTCGAGCGTGGTCTCGTCGCGTTTCATTCCGAGGAAGCCGATTTCGGCGGTCGGCAGGAGCTTCGACATTCCCTCGAGCATCCCCAGGCCCGCGCGGAGGATGGGAACGAGGATGGGGCGCGGATAGGCCAAGGACAGGCCCTTCGTCGGCGCGACGGGCGTGACGACGTCGATCTCGCGGACGGCGACGTCGCGCGTGGCCTCATACGCCAAAAGGGTGACAAGCTCGTCGACGAGCTGCCTGAAGACGGGCGAGGGCGTGTTCCGATCGCGCAGAAGGGTGAGTTTGTGAGCCACCAGAGGATGCTCGATGATCTGAGTACGCATGCGTTGACTATATCAGCGCGATCCGACATATTTGGGGCGCTTCGAGATCGTTGGGCCGCCTCAAAGCGTTGCCCTCGGACGCCCGCCGAACCGCGCGTGCGGCGCAGGGCGGACTGCACCATGAAGGCAGGCCCAAATGCGGTGCGCCAAACCGCGTGCGGCGCAGGGCGTGCCCGGGCACAATGGGGGCGTGCATGAAATCGAGCGGGAGTGGATCGGCCGGGCCATGGAGCTGGCCGACCGCGCGGCGCTCGCGGGCGACGTCCCCGTGGGCGCGCTTGTGGTGCGCGGGTCGGCTGTGCTCGGCGTCGGCTGGAACACGCGCGAGGCGCGCAACGATCCCGCCGGCCACGCCGAGATCGCGGCGCTGAGGGAGGCTGCGCAGGCCGTGGGGGACTGGCGGTTGGAGGGATGCGACCTGTACGTCACCCTCGAGCCGTGCACGATGTGCGCGGGGGCGATCGTCGCCTCTCGCGTGGCCAGGGTGGTGTTCGGGGCGTGGGATCCGAAGGCTGGGGCGGCCGGCAGCGTTCGCGACGTTCTGCGCGACGCGCGGCTCAACCACAGGGTCGAGGTTGTGGGCGGCGTCCGCGAAGACGAATGCTCGCGCCAGCTTCGCGCCTTCTTCGGGAGGTGACGGCGGCCGAGCCCGCATCCGCTTTCGCCGCGCCGCCTTCTTTTCCTCGCCTTCCTCATTTCCGCGCCGCCTTCACTTCTTTGCCTCCGGGTCTTCCGCGGCTGCGGCGGCGTCGATGACTCCCTGCAAAAGGTCCCCGTAGACGCGGATGGCCTGCTCGCGTGTGAGGGAAGTTGCGGGCTCGAGTTCGAGCAGATACTTGCTGGTGACGACGCCGGCGACGACGGCGATCGCCTGCGCCAGGCTTTCCTCGCGCACGATTCCATGGGGGAAGCCTAGGATGTCGGCCGCGCGGCGCCACTGCTCGACGATGACCCCGGCGTACTGGCGCGCGAGGGCGGGATTCTCCCGCGCGGACTCCACGACGAACTGCGCGACCTCCGATTCCCAGAGGTCGGTGAGGAAGGCCATGAGCCGTCGGCCGAGGCCGCGCCTGCCCGGCGTGATGACCTCGGCCAGGACTCGCTCGGGGTTGATGCCGATTCCGACAGACTGCGTGTAGAGCTGGACCTTCGAGTCGAAATAGTAGTGGACGAGGGCCGGATCGACGTTCGCCGTCCGCGCGACGGCGCGCAGCGACGCCGCCCGGAAGCCCCGTTCGTCGAAGACCTTCCGGGCGGCGTCGAGGATCTGCTCCCGCGTTGCGGGGGAGCCCCTGCGGCGTCCGCGAGTCACTCCGTCCTCCGCCTCAGGGTGAGCGAAGCCAAGCTGAGCGCGGCGGCTGCGAATGCCGCGACGATGGCCAGACTGGTCCAGTAATGGCTCGTCAGATCGGGGAACTCCGCCACCTCTTGCAACGCCTCGACCGCCCAGGTGAGCGGCATTGCGTTCGACAGGCCCTCTAGCCACCCGGCCATGTCTTCGCGAGGCCCGAGGAGCCCGCACAGAAGCACCTGCGGCACCACGACGATCGGCATGAACTGGACGGCCTGGAACTCGCTGCGGGAAACCGCCGACGCGAGCAGCCCGAGGGCGATTCCCAGCATCGCCGTCGTCAGGGAGACGAGCAGCATCCACGCGATGCCGCCCTTCAGCTGCATGTCTAGCCCCCAGTAGCAGACGGCCGTCAGCAGCGAGGACTGCCCGACGGCCAGCACGCCGTAGGCCAAGGCGTACCCTCCGATGACGTCCATTTTGCGGATCGGGGCCGCCATGAGGCGTTCAAGGGTTCCGCCGGAGCGCTCGCGCACCGTGGCCACGGCTGTGAGCAGGAACATGAGGAGCAGGGGGAACATTGCGAGCAACGTCATCTCGACTTGCGAGGAGATCGGCTCTTCGCCGTCGAAAATCTGATGGACCAGCCACGCCAGAATCGACGGGACGAAGGTGACGAGGGCGAGAGTGCGCGGGTCGTGGCGCAGCTGGCGCGCGACGCGCGCGGCGATTGCGAGAGTCATTCTGCCTGCTCCTTCGCTAGGGCGAGGAAGGCGGCGTCCATGGACGACGTCGCCGTCTCCTCAAGGATGTCGTCGGCCGTCCCCGTCGCCAGGATGCTGCCTTCGCGGATGAAGACGAGGCTGTCGCAGCGCTGGGCCTCGTCCATGACGTGCGAGGAGACGAGCACCGTTGTGCCGGCGGCCGCGCGCTTGCGGATGAGATCCCAGATTTCCTCGCGAAGCACAGGGTCGAGGCCCACTGTGGGTTCGTCGAGAAGCAGCACCGGCGGGTCGCCGACCATCGTGCACGCGAGGGACAGCCGGGAGGCTTGGCCGCCGGAGATGTCGGCGGCGAGGGCGTGTGCGCGGTCCGTCAGCCGAAGCTGCGAAATCATCTCGTCGGCCGCCGACGCCGGAGCCCGTGCTATTCGCGCCCAATGGGCGACGTTCTCGCGCACAGTGAGGTCTTTGTATGCGGCCGAGGCCTGGGTCATGTAGCCGAGCGAGGCGCGGGCGGCGAAGCTTCCCGCGGGCCTGCCGAGAACCGTGACCGTTCCCGACTCGACTTTCTGCACGCCCGCTATTGACCGGATGAGCGTGGATTTTCCTGAACCCGACGGTCCCAACAGCCCGGTGATCGAGCCTTTCTCAAGGGAAATGCTCACTCCCTTGAGAACGCGCCGCGAGCCTCGCGTCACTTTGAGATCGTCGATGACGATTGCTTCGTTCATGGTTTCAGGCTAATGAAACGCCATGCCCCGCCTCAATAGACGATGAATTAATTTGAGGCGTTGTGAGGACGGTTGTTTTTGGCTGAAACAGGCGTATTAGGTCTGTGTGGACGACGACGTCGAAACAGAATCTCTTCTAGATGATGAAATATTGTCTCTCCTGGGTGGGTGTCTCTCCTGGGTGGATGTCGCTGTCGGCCGGGAGGAGGGGGCGACGTCGGCAGACGCTTTCAGGCGCGGTCTGCGTTTCAGCGGGCGTTCGTGTCGGTCTGCTCGCGGGACGGCTCTGCGTGCGCGGGGCGCCGTTTCGCCTGAAGATGATCCAGGTCTATTCGGAGGGGACGGCTCTGCGTGCGCGGGGCGCCGACGGCGTGGAGAGGCCCGAAAGGCGGGTACGACGTCGGCGGCGTGCAGCGAATATCCGGCGTGACGGCTTGACGCGCGCTTCGGTCGCGCGGAACCAGGCATTGGCTCCGTAATCGACGTGCAATCCGGCGATGTGTCCCGGCCTACAGGTCGCCGAGTGGCGCTGTGGGGGTTATGCCGCTACGATAGTCGGCGGTAGCGTGTCCGAGCGGCCGAAGGTGCAGCACTCGAAATGCTGTGTGGTTAATAGCCACCGCGGGTTCAAATCCCGCCGCTACCGCCACAATCGTCTTATGCGAACCCTGGTCATGGAGTGACCAGGGTTCGTTTGTTGTGGGGACATTTGGGACGGCGGGAATGCGAGGGGCTGAACATCCGCCTTTGACGCAGCTTGTTGCCTATGGCAGATCTAAATGTCTTGCGAACTTTCGCTCTCTTCGAGGCCGAATGCCGATGTTCCGAAGCGGTCCCCTTTTCGAGAAGTCGGAAATGTAACGTAAATCCAAACGTAAGGGAAAATAGCTAAAGCAGCTCTTTAACTGCAAACAAATATTTTCTACACGCCATTGAAAACTACTATGCGGTTAGCAAGTGTGAAAGGCCACGTTCCCCCTTTGCGTCTATCCAATCCAATGTAAAGGCATACAATAGAAGGCATACAATAAAAATGCAGCCGAACCAAATATTCTACCCCAGGGAAGTGATTTCAGTGGCTGATGTTAAAGTTGACTTGGATTCTCTAGGCTATCTTTCGGGAAGCTATCGCGGGCTTTCCGATACAGTGTCGAGTGCGCAAACCTACCAGAGTACCCACATCAACCTCAATGCCAGTGGGAAGGTTTCGGGCGTGTCCACTGCGGTCTTGGATCAAGCGAAAAAGGTCGAGGACGCTCTAACCACGTGGCTAAGCGACACTGAGAAGGCAACGTCCGGATCCGCGGACTGCGTGGACGATTGTGTCCGCAGTTATCAAGAAAACGAGCGTGTTTCGGCCGAGCTTTTCGATGGACACTACACGCCAGCCGACGTTGCATCGGCTCGGTCCGGGGCCTCGTCGACGGCTTCGGGCAAGCTGACTACGCCGGCGGCCCAAAAGACTTTCGCGACGGTGTTCAACGCTTTGGGCATGGTCGGAAATTCAATTTCCCCTTCGTATTGGTTAGGCACTGCGGCCGACGCCGTTCTGGACCTTATTCTGGGTCAGGGCGAGCACGACCCCTTTGCCGCCATAGGCAACACGATCGCGGGAGATTGGGAGCCGTTCTCGGTGGCTTCTGACGCCTTGTCAAAGATGTCGGATTACTTCAAGGAGCTTGGCACTGAGACCAAGAACTACTGGAACAACGTGGATCCCGATTGGGATGGAGGCGCCTCTGACGCGGCTAGTGACGCTTTGGGGAAGATGGGAACATCTTTCGATGACGCCTCGGAACGTTTAACTAAGTTTTCCAGTTCGTATAACGCTGTCGCGGTTGGCGTTTACGACACCGCTGACACTTTGGCGGGACTTCTGCGAACTCTCGCGGATTGGGGGATCGCCGCCGTCGCCTCCGCCGCTGCAGGAACGGCGACGTTCGAAACGGTAGTTGGCCCCATCGTTGGGTACGTGGCGGCGGGCGCTGCGGTGCTCAAAGTGCTCAGCACGGTACGAGAAATTTTTGATGTGCTCGGGAAAGTCTGGGACTTTGTCACGCTATTTACAGGCCAGTGCTCCCTGTGGCTTGGTCTGGTCCATGGATCGGGCGACCCTTTGACCATCTACAAACCCAGTTTCTCAGAGCAGTAGGATGATGTTGCGATGACAAATCAAGACAATCTCAAACCCGTCCTACCGTCGATCCCGGCAGGATCGCCTATGGACGACGCGCTTCGCGGTTCGCTCAGGAAGATGAAGAATGACGCTGATCCGCAGATCAGAAGGCTCATCGACGACATTCTTGCCGGTAAGCGAACAATGCGCGACCTGGCGGCAACGGAGTGGTTTGGAAGGCGAGTCCGCGAGGCCCGTCCGAATCTCGAGGCGATTCGAAAAGAAGTCGAGAAACTTGAGAAGGAACCGGGCGCGGCCGACAGGATTACGGAAAAGCCTGAATGAATGCTGAGAGCGGCGCAAGATACGCGAGGCCTCACGGCGAGGACGATCGTGAGGCCTTGAAAACCGGGGTTTCGGGAACCGAGGCCCCAGAAACCGGATCATCGGAAACCGGGGTCTCGGAAACCGCTCCCTCGTCTCAAAGGGCAGGCTGGCCCCGCTTGGTCTTGTCCATTGTCGCCGCCGTAGTCGGCATCCCCGGATTCGTGGCCGCGGGTTTCGGATTCCCCGGCGTCGATGCCGTTGCCTTCGGGGCGACGTCGCTCATCATCGCTTCCGTCATAGGCTGTTTTGCCCTGGTGTGGAACGCGAATCGTCGCGATGCCATCATGTCGGCAATGCTGTTGGCAGGAGCCCTCGGGCTCGCTTTCATTGCCGTTTACGCTGCCATTCACTATCGGGAGATACACGAGATCTCGATTCGCGGCGATTCGAGTCCCAGTGCCCGCGGGCAGGCTCTTGCTCTCATATGCGGCCCCGTCATGGTCGGCCTGTGGTTTCTTCTTCTCGGCTTGGGAGCTATGCGAAACGCGCGAAAAAAGGGCGGCGGAGACAAAAGAGAGTCTGAGGCGAGAGAGCGCCAGAGGCAAGAACAAGGGACTGAGGGGAACAGCCGACAAAGCTAGGACCGTTTGGGCGGCAAACACCTGGCCTGGGCGCCGCTTTCCTCGGCCCGGCCTGGACCTGAGGAACTCAGCTTCCCCTGGCGCGCGGTCGTCCCGTTATGCGTCTTCGTCCCGTTATGCGTCTTCGTGCCTTTGCGTGCTTTCTTGCCGTTGCGCGCGTTCTTGCCTCAGCGCCTCGCGTTCGATCCTGCGCTGCGCGGCCGCAGCATCGCGCTCGGCCTTCGGCATCCAGTAGGCAGGATGGCCGGGCGTGAACCACCACAGGAGCTCGATCGCGACGGCGCCGCATCCGCCGACAGCCGCAGCAAGGGCCATGACCCCGAGATTTGACGAGTCGAGCATGAAGGTTTTCTGGAGGGCGGAAACGCTGAAAATGAGGCCATATCCAACGAGCGGCAAGACGATCAGGGCGATCTTCCACCACTCGTAGGGGCGCGCGACGATCGCCAGGACCCACGTCGAGGAGACGATGAGGGCCAAAAGCGCCGCCGTGGAGGCCTGAGCCTGCGTCGCCGAACGCAATGCGATCGTATACGTGATAAAGGAAGGGATTGCGACCAGCGCGCCGGCGGGGAAGCCGAAGCCGAGCACTCGCCGCACAAAGCCTGGCCGAGCGCGCTCGTTGTTGGGCGGCAGGGACAGGATGAAGGCGGGGACGCCGATGGTGAACCAGCCCGTGATGGTGACGTGGATCGGCTGGAAGGGGGCTTTGACGGCGAAGATCACCGTCAGCATGGCGATGATGGCCGAATAAACCGTCTTCGTCAGGAAGAGATTCGCCACGCGCTCGATGTTGCCGAGCACGCGCCGGCCCTCCCGGACCACGTAGGGGAGCGTCGCGAACTTGTCATCGAGCAGAACGATCTTCGCGACCGAACGGGTTGCAGCGGTGCCCGATCCCATCGCCACCCCGAGGTCGGCGTCCTTAAGGGCGAGGACGTCGTTGACGCCGTCGCCCGTCATCGCCACTGTGTGCCCGGCGCTCTGAAGCGCTGAAACCATCGCACGCTTCTGCTGGGGCGTCACCCGTCCAAACACCTGGCGTTCGTTGACGACTTTGTTGAAATCGGCCTCGAGGATCGTCCGCGCGTCGACGGGCTGGCCGGAGTCCATGCCGAGAGAACGGGTGACTGCGCCCACCGAGTCGGCGTTGTCTCCGGAGATGACCTTCACCTGAACGCCCTGGCTGTGGAAAAACTCCAAGGTGTCGGCGGCGTCCGGGCGGACTTTCTGCTCGAGGACGACGAGGGCCAAGGGATCGACCTCTCCGGGGGCGTCGTGGGCCGTCACGTTCGTCTGCGCATAGCCCAAAAGCAACACCCGCAGGCCGGTCGAGGCAATCTCCTGGGCGCGGGCGACGTCGGGGGCGAGAATGTCCGGCGCCCCCAGCACGACGTTGCGGGCTGCAGAGCCCTCGCCCGCGGCAAAACTGATCCCCGACCATTTCTTCGCGCTTGTGAACGGCTGGCGCTCGGAAACCTCCCAGGCGGCTTGGGGGCGGCCGACGCCCTCGATGATCGCCGTCATGGAGGAGTTGGGCGAGTCGTCCGCCGCGCCGAGCTGTCGAAGGGCCTCCAAAGCCTCGTCTTGCGAATGCGAGCCGATCGTCTCGACCCTGCCGAACGACATGGCGTTCTCCGTCAGGGTGCCGGTTTTGTCCGCGCACACGACGTCGACCCTCGCCAGGCCTTCGATGGCCGGAAGCTCGTTGACCAGGCATTTGCGCATGCCCAGCCGCACGACGCCGAGGGCGAAGGCCACCGACGTCGTGAGAATGAGGCCCTCGGGAATCATGGGGACGAGAGCGCCGGTAACCTTGATGACGACCTGGCGCCAATCGTTCTGCTCGATGCGCGTTTGGCTGATGACGGTCAGAATCCCCAGAGGGACAAGGACCCACGTGATCGCCTTGAGGATCTTGTCGATGCCCGACTGCAGCTCGGAGTGCACGAGGGAAAACTTGGCCGCCTCGGCTGTGAGCTTGGCCGCGTAGGAGTCGGCGCCGACCTTCGTCGCGCGGTAGGCGCCGGTTCCCGACGCCACGAAAGAACCGGACATGATTTCGTCGCCCGGCTTCTTGGCGATGGGGTCGGATTCTCCGGTCAGCAGCGATTCGTCGACCTCCAGATAGGCTGATTCGACCACGGCGCCGTCGACCACGATCTGCTCGCCCGGGCCCACGACGACGACGTCGTCCTCCACGACCTCGTCGCGCTCAATCTGGGTCTCTTTCCCGTTTCGACGGACCGTGGGGTGGGCCTCGCCGACGACGGCGAGCGAATCGAGGGTGTGCTTGGCCCGCAGCTCCTGGACGATGCCGACGGCGGAGTTGGCGATGATGAGGAGGCCGAACGCGCCGTTCACCCACGAGCCGGTGGTCATGACCAGCACGAAGAGCACTCCCAGCAGGGCGTTGACGCGCGTGAAGACGTTGGCGCGGACGATGTCGAGGGCGGAGCGGCCCGACCGAGGGGGAAGCGTGTTGACCTTGCCCTGTTGGATGCGTTGGGCGACTTCGCTGCCGGTGAGGCCTTGCACCCTTGGGGGCTCCTTCACATCGGTGAGGCTCTGTGCACTAGTCATGGCGACAAGCCTACCAATGCGGGCCGACGGTTTATCTCCCGGGCGGATGCAGGCGGGGCGACGTCCCCTCGTTCGCCGGGGCCGAGCGCTCCGAAATGCCCGCCGTGCACGGCCCGGCGGCGAACCGAAAGTCTGCCTGCGAGTCTGGCTCCCAGCCTGGCGGCTATCTGCGAGCGGTGTCCGTGCGCATGCGGCGAACCGAGACGATCCCGAATACGACGGTCCACGCGGCCACGCCCGCGGCCCACGTCCATTCGAACGTGCCCTGCAGCAGCGGCCACCGGGCGATCATCGTTATCCCGTACAACGGCGTGAAGGGCGCGACGTCGCGGAAGAAAGACGGCATGGAATCCAGGGGTATGAAGTTGTCGCCGAAGAAGGCCAGGATGGCGAAGCCTCCCAGGATCACCCCGTATGCGCCGTCACTGCGCAGAAGGCAGCCGACCATGATGCCCATCGCGGCCGTCGAAAGCGACCCAAGCAAAGTCAGGATGGGGGAGAGCGCCCACATCCTCGTCGGCCCCTCCGCGGTGGTCGCGCACCCGACGGCCAGAACGGCCAGGATGCTGAAAAGCGCTGAGGTTATGGACAGAAGGAGCTTGTTGACGAAGTTCGTGACGGGCTCGACGGGCGTCAGGGCGAGCTGGCGCGTCCAGCCCTGGGCGCGCTCGACTCCCACCTGCGCGCCGATCGTCGCCGAGGCCATTCCGGCGCCGTAGACGCACATGCCGATCATGGCCTTGGCCGCATAGTTGCCGTCGCCGGCGGGATTGTCCGAATACTCCTGGAAGGCGCCGAACATGAAAAAGAGCATGATCGGCAGGAACATCGTGAAGACGAGGATCGGAAGGTAGAAGACGGTGGTGCTCAGCTGCCGTCTGTAAAGAGACCAAAGGGCTTTGAGTTGCATGTTCATTCTCCCGTGAGCTCCTCGAAGGCCTCTTCGAGCGAGACGTCGGTGACGGATATTCCGATGATCTCCGGAAGGTCGAGCATCGCCCGGTTGAGAGCGAGGACGTCGGGTCCGGTCACGGAGACGCTGGTCTCCTCGAGCCTGCCCCCGATTGACGCCTGAGCCGCTTTCGCCGCCTCCTTCGTCGGGAATCTGCCCGTGACGGTCTGCGCCCCGAAGCTTCCGCGTATCTCGTTGGTGGGCCCGTCGGCCACGATCTTGCCGCGGTTCATGATGACGGTCCGTTCGGCGTACATCTCGGCTTCGGCCAAGTAGTGCGTGGCGAAGACGATCGTCTTGCCGCGTTCGGCCTCGGCGTGCATCGAGTCCCAGAATCGGCGTCGGGCGGTCACGTCCATTCCCGTGGTCGGCTCGTCCAGGACGATCAGGCTCGGGTCAGGCAAAAGCGCCAAGGCCATGCGCACGCGCTGCTGCTCCCCGCCCGAGCACTTGCGCACGCGCCGCTTTGCGATCTCGTTCAGATTCGTCCTGTCCATGACCTCGCGCCAGGGAAGCGGGTTGGGGAAAGTGTCGGCCACCATTCGCACAAGGTTCTCGACCGTGTGGTCGAGGAGGAGGCCGCCCGTTTGCAGCACAGCGGAGACCCTGCCCGCCTTTATTGCGCGGCGGGGCGCAGCTCCGAAAAGGGCCACGGCGCCCGACGTCGGCTTCGACAGGCCGAGGACTATGTCCAGAGTCGTCGTCTTGCCCGCCCCGTTGGGGCCTAGAAAGGCGACGACCTCGCCCGGAGATATCGAGAGGGACACGCCGCGAACGGCTTCGACGTCGCCGAAAGCCTTGACGAGGTTGTCAATGGACAAAGTTGGAGCGCTCACGATCCACCATTTAACCATCGCCCGCTGGGCGCCGCAATTGGCTTTCAGGCTGAGTTTCGGGGATTTTGGCGTTCTTCAGCCGTTTGCCCGTCGGGCGGCCGCTCGTCGGCCGGCGGGCCGCCGGTGCGTCGCCTTTCGCCGTGGCCGGTTCCAATCCGCGGCCCGTTTCTCCGTCGTGGCCAGGGGCTCGGCGCGGCTCGTTTCCCCTGCGACTTGGCCCCTGATGACGGTCGCTGCGCCCCCGCGGCCGTCGCTGCGCCCCGTCTCACAGCCAGCCGTTGTCGCGGGCGATCACCACCGCCTCCGCGCGGGTGCGGGCCCCGGTTTTGTGGATCGCCGAGGAGAGGTAGTTGCGCACGGTCCCTTGCGAGAGGAAAAGCGAGCGGGAGACGTCGGCGGTGGTCCCTCCGCCGGACGTCGCCCGAAGGACGTCCTGTTCACGCTCGGTCAGCGGGTTGCTGGAGGCGGCCAGGGACTCGGCGGCGAGGTCTGGGTCGACGACGCGCTGACCCGCCATCACTTTGCGCACGGCCGACGCGAGCGAGTCGGAAGGCGCGTCCTTGACCACGAAGCCGCTGGCCCCGGCCTCCATCGCGCGGCGCAGGTAGCCAGGCCGCCCGAAGGTCGTGACCATGAGGATCTTGACGTCCGGGTGTTCTTTGCGGATGCGGGACGCTGCCGCGATCCCGTCCATGACGGGCATCTCGACGTCGGCCAGGACGACGTCGACGTCGCCGCATGCAACCGCCTCGATCGCTTCGCGCCCGTTGCCCGCCTGCGCGACGACCTCAATGTCCTCTTCGAGATCGAGCATCATGGCGATGGCGCCGCGAACCAGGGCTTGGTCGTCCGCCACGACTATCCGTATCGTCATGCGTCCAGTCTATTGGCTCACGATCTGCTCTTCCTCGGCCGGATGCGTGGCAGACTCCCCGGCGTCAAGGCTCTCCGGCGGCGTCAAGGCTCCCCGCCGTCGAATCTTGCCTCCACGGCCCATCCCCGTTTGAGCCGCCCGTAGGAAAGGACGCCTCCTGCCTCCCTCACCCTCTGGTCAAGGCCTGCGAGCCCGCTCGCAAGCGCCTTCACCGTGGGCTTCGGGGCGTCGTCGGGGAGCCGTACGCCGTCGTCCTCGATCCTCACCCCCGAAGCCCATGTGGCGATGACGCACCGGGTGGCCGCCGCGTGATGAACGACGTTGGCCACCGCCTCCCGAACGACGTGGGCGACGACGCGCTCGGCCTGCTCGCTCACTTCGACCGGCTCGCCGCGGATCACGGGCGTGATTCCCGCTGCGCAGAGAAGCTCGCGCGCCGCCAAAATCTCTTCGTCCGGGCGCAGCCTCCTCGCGTCGCGAACGACGGCCCGCACGTCGGCCAAGGCCTGATGCGACAGCGCCGCCGCCTGCAGCAGCTCGCGGCGCGTGCGCTCGCGCTGATCCGGCATGTCCAAAAGGCGCGCCGAAAGTTGCGTCTTCAACGCGATGGCGGTGAGCGTCTGCCCAAGGATGTCGTGCAGGTCCGATCCGATGCGCTCGCGTTCGGCTTCCTGAGCCAGCTGCTCGATCCTCTTGTTCTTGATCTCGAGTTCTTTCTGGAACGCGATGGTGCCTCCGATGGCGTAGAACGTGATCGTCAGAACGCACAGAAGGGCGAAGGACGTGACTCCTTCCTGCAGGCTCGTCTTGCCGAGGCGGACGAGCAAAGTCGTCTGCAGCGCGCCGAGGACGAGCAGTCCCGCGAGGGCCAGAGCCCTCGCCCGCCCCGACGTCGTGTAAGCGATGACGGAAGAGACGAAAATGAGCAGCTGAACGTTCCCGCCGTCGGCGAAGAAGGCCGCCATGGTCTCCAGCGCGATCAAGGCCGCAATCGTGCCCAAAAGGCCCGGAGAAAATCCGCGCTCCGACGTTGGAACGCTGGGATAGACCAACCACACTCGAAAATAGACGATGTCGAAGGTTGCTATCAGCGTCAAAAACAGATATTTTTTGACGCCGTTTTCCGCAAGCAGCCCCTGAATGATCGGAATGAGCGTGAAAAGCAGCCACACGTTCGCATACACCATCGTCAAGCCCTTCGGATGGGCTCGCGCCCAGTCCGCGAGCTTTTTCCTTGAGGCGTTCGCATCGTTCGCCGACAACGCATTGCGGGGTTCGTTCGAGCTTCGGGGTGCGTCGGCTGCCGCTTCGCCGTCGGTCGTGCGGGTGCTCGCGTCTATGCGAGTGTCGCCGATTGCATGCGCGTCGGCTTTACGCTTGCCGTCGACCTCCTGGGCTTCCATCAGTCCCCCTTCCGGGCGTCGTTTGCGTTCTTGCCGCCGCGGCGCGACGGCGAAAGGCCCGGCCCGCCCCATGCGGGCGCCTCCGAATTCTTGCGATGCCGTTCCGCTCCGACAACACTACCCGCCGCCGGCGTGCCCCCGGGCGCAGGCCATGATCGCGTCAAGGAAACTGACGGCCGCTTTCTCCGCCGGCGTGCCCCCGGGCGCAGGGCTTCACCGAGCCCGCGGCGCCGGAGGCGATTGTCACTGCCTGACCCATCGTCGCCGTATGCGTCGAAGTGGCGCCGAGATGCGTCGAAGTGGCGCCCGAGCGGGCCGCCCGCGTCCGGGGAAAACGCCGGATTGCCCCCTATCGCGCCGTGTCCTTGCGAATCCTGCGAATCGCGATGGCCGCGAAGAACGCCGTCCACACTGCGATGTTTACGATCCACGCCCAGTTGAACGGAGCGTCCTTGAGGGGCCATTGGCTGAAATGGAAAAGGCCGTACATCGGCGTGTATGGGGCGAAGTCGCGGAAGAACTCGGGCATGTTGTCGAGCGGCACCCACACGCCCGCGAGGAATGCGAAGATCGCGCTGCCGCCGCCGATGATCGCGTATGCGGCGTCGGATCGGAAAAGATAGCCAAGGGCAAGCCCCATGTTCGCCGTGACGAGGCTGCCGAAGATGATGAGGCCGGGAACCGCGACCCACATCGGGCCTTCCGCCTTCGCGCCGCAAAGGAATCCCACGGCCATCAAGCCGAGGAGCGACAGGAGAGCCGAGGCGAGCGCCAAAAGGATCTTGTTGACGAGGTAGGTGGCGGACGTCGTCGGGGTGAGCGCCAGCTGCCTGCTCCACCCCGACGCGCGCTCGATTCCGACTCCGGCGGCTATGCTGGCTGCCGCCATCGTCGCGCCATAGGCGCCCATGGAAAACATGACCTGTGCCGAGACGTTGCTGTGTCCGCGCCAGGCAGAGGAGTAGCTCTGGAAGGCCCCGAACATGAAGTACATGATGACGGGCAGCAAAAGCGCGAAGCCCAGGTTCGACGGGTAGAGGACGGTGTGCCGGAACTGGTGTCGCAGGAGCGGCCAGAGGCCGTGGAGAGGGCGGCGCGACGGCGCGGGGCGGGCGGCTCGAATCGGCTGGCCCGTCGTCGTCCCCGGGTGGGCCGCGCTCGCCTCTTGGCTGGGTTTCGTTGCTGACATGTCAAGACTCCTTAGGGGAAACGGCGGCTTCGTCGCCGACGTCGGTCAGCTGCTCGAACGCTTCCTCGAGCGACTGATCGGTGATCGAAATGGACGAGATTCCGGGGAAGGCAATGACTTCCCGTACGAGGGCGACGGTGTCCGGCCCGGAAATGGAGAGGGTCTCGGTCGATCGCGACACCGTTGCGCGACGGGCCATGTGGGCGCTCGCGGCGGAGAGGTTCTCCTGCGTGTCGAAGGTCAGGTTGATGTGCTGCGTTCCGAAATTGTGGCGTATCTGGGCGGTGCCGCCGTCGGCGACGATCTTTCCCCTGTTCATGATGATCGTCCGGGGGGCGAAGGCCTCGGCCTCGGCGAGGTAGTGGGTGGCGAAGATGATGGTCGTGCCGCCCTCGGCCTCGGCGTGCATCGCCTCCCAAAAGTGGCGGCGGGCGTTGACGTCCATGCCGGCGGTCGGCTCGTCGAGGATGATGAACTCGGGGTTGGAGAGCAAGGCCAGGGCGAATCGCACCCGCTGCTGCTCGCCGCCCGAGCACTTGCCGATCTGGCGTTTGGCGATTTCCGTGAGATTCGTGCGCTCCAAGATTTCGCCGATCGGGCGGCTCGCCGTCAGCATGCCGGAGACCATGGCGACGATTTCGTAAACCGTGTACTCGCGAAGGAGGCCGCCGCTTTGCAAAAGGGCCGACAGCCTGCCGTCGTCTATGGCCTTGCGCGGATTCCCGCCGAAAACGGAGATCGACCCGGCGTCGGGCCGCGAGAGGTCGAGGACCATGTCGAGCGTCGTGGTCTTGCCCGCGCCGTTGGGGCCAAGGAGCGCCACGATCTCGCCGCGGGCGACGGTGAAAGACACGCCGTCGACCGCTCGGACCTTGCCGAAAGACTTGTGAACGTCCTCGACGACGAGGGCGGGTTCGACGCCGGAAGCGTGATCGCGCGACGTTCGTCGCGCGGGCGATGATGCTGTACTCATGCTTCTATTTTCGCGACGATGAAATCCGCGCGAAACCATCGGCAGTCACGAGCTGCCGATGACAAGTGTCACGGGCCACTTTTGGGCTCTGCCGGGCGTAAAAGCAAGGGTGAGGCCGGACGCGACTGCTCGCGGCGCCCTCGGTCGATCGATGCGAGGCCGAAAGGGCTTGCCGCGCAAACGCCCGACGTAGACTTGTGTTCATGGAGAACACGGAGTTTCGCGTCGAGTTGGTGCGTTTGGTCGATGAGTCGTATCCCGTCGTCGTCGGACGGGGCCTCGAGGGGAGCGTCGCGGAATTCCTCGCGGACAAGCACCCCGACCGGCGGGCGGCTGTGATCACCGACTCGAACGTCGCATCCCTGGCCGCCGAGGGTTTGCTCTCTTCATTCGGCTCGAGGCCCGCAGACCTCGTCGTCTTCCCCGCCGGGGAGGCCTCGAAAACCCGCGAGGTCAAGGAACGCGTCGAGGACGAGCTCATCGCCAGAGGATTCGGGCGCGACACCGTGATCGTCGCTCTCGGAGGCGGCGTCGTCACCGACCTCGCCGGCTTCGTGGCCGCGACGTTCACTCGGGGGGTCCCTTACGTCAGCCTGACGACGACGCTGCTGGGCGCGGCGGACGCCGCGATCGGAGGGAAGACGGCGGTCGACACCCCAGCGGCCACCAATCTCATCGGCGCATTCCACCAGCCGGCCGCGGTGTTCATCGACCTCGACAGGTGGCTCACGCTGTCCGATCGGCAGATTCGCGAGGGGCTCGGAGAGACCGTCAAGCACGCCTGCATCGCCGACGCGGTTTTCTTCGAGGCCCTCGAGGACGCGTTCGTCGAGCGGGGGCTCAGCCCCGCCGAGTTCGTCCGCGACGACGCCTTGGCCGAGCTCACGGCAAGGCGCAACTGCGAGATCAAACGCGATTTCGTGACCTCGGACGTCCACGAGGGCAACAGGCGCATGGGATTGAACCTCGGCCACACGATCGGCCGGGCGTTGGAGACTGCCGCCGGGTACACCCTCAATCACGGCGAGTGCGTGGCGATCGGCCTGGCCCTTCAGTCCCGCCTCGGCGAGCGCCTGGGATACTGCAGCCCCTCCGACGTCGCGAGGATCGAGGCGCTCCTGAGGGCGATAGGCCTTCCCACGAAAATTCCCGAGGAAGTGCCGGTCGATCGGATCATGGAGGCCATGGCGCACGACAAGAAGGGCAAAGCCGGCGCCATCCGCTTCGTCTTCCAGGACGGCGTCGGGCGCCTTGTCGTGCACGACGGCGGATCCTATGCTCGGCCCGTCGCGGCGGAGGATGTGCGCGCCTTCCTGCAGTCGCAGGTGTGAGAGCGGCAATCGCAGGAACGGCCGCTTCACCCGATCTCGACGCTGTAGGACGAGCCTTCCCCGAATTCGGGTCCGCGAGGCGCAGGGGCCGCGGCGTCGGCGGACGGGCCGTAGCCAACCGTGTTCGCGGAGCCGCCAGCCTGCTCGCCGCCGTCCGCTCTTCTGTCGCTTTCGTCGAAGATCGAGCTGAAGCGGGCGTAGGCGAGCGAAAGGCCGAAGCACACGAGGCCCGCCACGAGGAGGGAGACGATCCGCACGAGCGAGTTCTGGCCGGCCATGTCCACGATCGCGAATCGCAAGACCATGACCATGATCAGCCCGAGCCCGTAGATTCGAAGGGTCTTGCCGCGCGCAATGAAGCCGATGAGCACGCTCACGATTCCCGCGGTCAGGAAGGCGATCGTCCCAAACACGGAGGACCCGCCGGAGACCCCGCCGAAGAGGAAGAAGCCGCCGACGACGCCGATGGTCGTGTTCGCGGCGACGACGGCCGACCCGACGACGTTCCCCGCTGCGGGCCACGCCATCCAGGTCAGCGCCATGTTCAACGCCAGGAGCGTGGCGAGGAAGACGGCCTTCGCCGGAGGGCTCGCTGCGTCGCGGACGAGGAGGACTGCGAGGCACTCGTAGCAGAGCACGCCGAAGCAGATGCACACCGGAGTCAGGAGCAGCACCGTCGTGGGTTTGACGACGACCTTCGGGTTGCTCCGGTCGACGGTCTGCATCACGACCACGCGCGTGAAGGGCGGGCGTTCGCCCCGGCCCTTTCCGCAGAGAAGCTCCGTGGGCGTGAACTTGCTCGTCGGCAGGCCCGCGTAGATGAGAAGGGCGACGGCCAGGTTGACCAGTGCAATGTGGAGGACCAGCCGCCATTCGTCCTGCAATCCGGCGGCGGACGCCAGGCGCAGCAAATGCACGGGCACGGCGCCGACGACGGCGACTGCGAGCGCCCAGCTCGAGGCGATGAGGACCGGGCGGTTTGAGGCGCGGCTGCTGACGACGAGCACGACGCCTACGGTGATTGCAGCTGCGAGGAGCGAAAGGAACTCGCGCGCCGTCCCGCCGGGCCGCTGGATCTCGAAGAGAAGCAGAGTCGCGGGCATGATTACAGCGTGCTCTGCGGAACGGCGTCTGACGGTGGGAACGGCGCTCAGCGCCACGGCCCCGACCACGATGAGCTGAAGAGCGGGGTGCACGTCCCTTTCGAGCGAACTTCCGCGGACGATGAAAAGGTCGGCGACGCCCAAAGTGACCGCGGTTGCGCTCGCGCTCAGGCCCGCGTACGCGCCCGATCGCGCGTTCAGGGGAAGGAAGGAGACGACGAGGGTTGCGGCGACGACGGCGCCGAGCAAGGCGAGGAGCGCCCACGGCTCGTCGTCGTCGATCGGAAGGGGCGCGTTGCGCATGGCGGAGAAGACTTGCGCGGCCGCGAGGCAGCCGGCGAACCACCCGCCGCACAGCGCGTCCGAATACACAGGCCACGCCGCGATCGCCCAGTGGGAGACCATGGCGTACACGCCCAGGGTCCAAGCCAGCGTGGCCAAAAGCGCGGCCGAGGAGGAGACGGGCGAAACGGTCGCGGCGACGACGTAGGGGGTGGCTGCAAGCCCCGCCGCCGTGACGGCCAGGGCGATGGCCGCGTATGCGGTTCGAAGCTTGTATGAGGCCTCTTTGCGCGCGACGAAGCCGCATACGAGCGTGAGGCTTGCGACGTAGAGGAAGATCGCCCAAGTGGCCTTCGGGGCTTGGGCGAGGTTGTCGTAGGCGAATGTCCTGGCCAAGATGACCGTCACTATTCCGCCGGCGCCGACGATGAACGCAGCGAAGAACGTGCGCGCTTTGCCCGCGAGGAGAATGAGGACGATGGACCATGCGGTCAGCAGAAGTATGGCCGCCTCGGGCGGGATCGTGCCGCCAAGCAGCACGCCGCCGATGATCGCCACGAATCCGAGGCCGCCGCCCGTTCCCATGACCGTCGCGGCGGCCACCTTGTTGCTTCCCGGGCGCAGGGACAGCCAGGTGCCGACGCCGGTGAGCGCCGCCGCGACGACGCCGATGATGAGAATCTTCACGTAGTGCGGAACTGCGTTCCACAGCAAGGCGACGAGGCTTGCCGCCGCCATGAGGATGAGGAGCGAGGCTGCGAGGGACAGGAGGTAGCGGCCCAGTTGCTTTTCCCCGCCGATCCGCTTCCACAGGGACTGTTTGGCGGGCGGGGCTTCGAACGCCGGCCTCTCGATTGGCCCAGCGGGCGGGGCTTCGAACGCCGGCCCCTCGTTCCCGAAAGGCGGCGCTGCCGCCTCGCCCACGGACCCGCCGCGGTAGTTCGCCCACTTGTCGAATGGGCCGTCGACGCCCCACCCGGAGATCCCGCCTTCGGCCGGCTCGACGCGGCCTTCGCCCGTTTGGCCGGCGTCGATAGGCTCGCCGCCCGCAGCTTGAACGTCGACCGGCTCGCCGCCAGCCGTTTCAACGGCGGGCGCATCGTCTGGGAATTCGCCGCTCTCGTTGGCAGACGCCGCGGAAACGGCAGAGCCAGAGGCAGCCGACGCCGATGCGGCAGAAGCCGCCGACGCCGCGGAGCCTTCGAGGTACGGATCGTGAGGAGTCTCCACGACGTAGCGAGCTGTGATCGCATCCGGCCTCGCATGGCTTCCGGGAACCGCCACGTAGGCCGTCGTCTCGGGAAAGGAAAGCCCGCCGATCTTCGCATCCGCGGAAGTGCGGTCGCCCTCCCGATCTTTGCCGCCCGCCTGGTCGGCGTCGCCTGGCCGACTTGCGCCGTCCGGCAGCCTCGTGTCGCCCGGTCTGCCCGCGCCCTGTTCCGGGCCCGTGCGGTCCGCCGTCTCTTCAAAAGCCGCGGCCTCGGGAGGCGCTGCCTCAAGAGACGCCCGGTCATGGGATGCCGCGTCGTCCCGCGCCTCCGTCGGCCCGACGCCAACGAGAGGGGGAGCCGGCACAACGGCGTCCTCAATGCGGGCCATGCTTGAAGATATCGAGTCGAGTTTTCCGAGGAGAAGGTCGAAACGCGCGACGAGGGCCTCGATTGCGCCGTCCGCGTCTTGACCCTGCTTATGCGGTGTATCCATGCGGAGCCTTTCACTCTCAGCCTCTGAAAATGTTTAGCTATGGCACGATAGTAGTTCTAAATACGACCCGACGCTAGGTGTTTCCAATAGGTAAAACTAGATGCAAGATAATTTAAAACATTGTGCATATCGGCGGTCTTCTGCCGTTTCACGCCATACGGACAAGCTTCATCCGGCCTCCCGTGGAGCTTTCCCTAACCGAGTTGCGCCGCCCTTTCGAACTGGACGGCAAACTTGCGCTGCCCTCCCGAGTTGGACGGCAAACTTGCGCTGCCCTCTCGAGTCGGACCAAACTCGCACCGTCCTCCCGAGTCGGACCAGACTCGCACCGTCCTCCCAAGTTGGACCAAACTTGTGCTGTCCTCTCGAGTCGGACCAGACTCATGCCGTCCTCCCAAATCAACCCGTGCGTTTTTGCGGTCGCCTCGATCCAAACGGGCGGTCGTCTAGAACCGGCCTACGTCAGACCTTTCGGGCCGGTCCATGCCGAACCTTCCCGGGCCGCCCCGCAGGCCGACCGGCATTTGGTCCGGTCAAGGCTACTCCGACCAAGCCGCCAGTTCGTTTCCCGCGGGGTCTTTGAAGTGGAACCTCCGGCCCCCGGGAAAACTGAAGATGTCCCGCACAATGACGCCGCCGTTTCGCTCGACTTCCTTCCGCGTGTGTTCCAGGTCGACGACGTAGACGACGGCGAGGGGCGCCGACGTCGGCTCGTCGGAAGCGAGGCCGCTGCCGACGCCGCTGTCCGCGGTGTCGATGTAGTCTTCGCCCCATTTCTGGTATTTCCACCCGAATGTGCGGGTGTAGAACTCCTGGGCTTGGCGCAGCGCCTCGCGGTCCGGCGCGGGAAACTCGACGAAGTCAATCCGATTGTGTGCAGCCTTCGCGAGCTCCAGCGCGTCTTGGCCTTGTCCGCTCTGGCCTTGTCCGTCTTGATCCCGAGTGCGTTCGGCTTCGCTCATGCGGTTCTCCTTCTGTGCTCCTTTGAATGATGGCCCTAGCACAACAGTCCCTTAGAAAAGGGGACGGCAACTAGACGCTGCCCCAGCAGGGGCGGCGAAGCTCTCGTGAGACCGGCGAAGCGCTTGTTGGGTCGGTGGCCGGTGCGCCGCCGGCGCTGTTGGACGCGACTCGTTGGCGAGCGGCCGCGTCCAACGGCGTCAGAGACTGTGCCTCCCCTTCGGGACGAAGGGTCTGCCGCCGTCGTCGTCGGGATCGAGGGTGCCTCTGTCCGTTTCGGCGTCGGGCCCTGCCTCGCTGTCGAGGCTCCCGAGGCTCTGCCTTCCGGCATCGATGCCTTCCCTCATGCTTTGTCCGCCTCCAAGGCCTCCGGACCCGCTTTCCGCGGCGTTGTCAGAGGCGCCGGAGGCACCCGCCTCTTCGGCGGCGGGCGCGTTCTCTTGCTCGGCAGACTCGCCGATACTCACGCGATCGGAGGAATGCGGCGACGAATCCGAACTCGGATCGTTGTTGTTTCCTCCGTTTACGCTCGCCATTGCGGTGTGCAGACGCTTGAAGAGGTCCTCGGTCTCCTTCGTCATTTTTGCGAGTTCCTGCGTGGAATTGAGCAGATCGTCGAGGTTCCGCCGCATTTTGTTCGCCCACTCGAGTGAAAGGGAGGAGACCTCAGTGATGACCTTGGGCATTGTCGTTTGAAGCGACACCGCGAATTCGTCAGAACGGTCGACCACGGAGGAAACGATCTCGCCGATCGCTTCGCTGATTGTGTTGTGGACGGTCACGACGAGGTTTGAAGCCACGGTGAGCCCCGTCGACAGTGCGTGCGAGCAGGTTCCCGCCAAGTCTACGTGCTTTGCGACGTCGCTCTGCAGATCGGAGTAGGTAGAGACAGTCGTTCCGTCCAGGGGGGAGACGTCCGCGTGGATGGAACGAAGCAGGTCGTCGGCGTTGCTCTGAAGCGAGTCCGCCACGGAGTTCCACGCTTGCGCGAAATTCTCCGTCTGCGTCGGGTCGCTGGCGAGTTGGTCAAGCCAGTCCTTGAGCGGCGACAGGTGGTCCAAAAGCCACGAGGCTCCGAGAGAGGAGAGCAACTCGACCGGCCCCATCGAGAAGGATCCGGAACCTCCGCCGGGGCTGAGGCTGTTGAGCGAGGGGCTGACCCAGGATTGGCCCTCAATGCGCTCGGCCAGTGCCTGCCCTTCCTGGATGAGGCCCAGCCCTGAAAACGGGGTGGGGGAATCGTTGTTTGCTTCTTTAGACATTCGTGCCTCCCAGGATCTCTCCTAGCTTGCGGAAGCCTCGCGTGGATTCCGAATCCGCGGTCTCATAGGAATTCGCCGTCGTGCGCAGGTCGGAAACGGTCACATCGATGGCCGCCGCCGACGCCGTGATGACTGCGTCCGCCTCCTTTTTCGCCAATTCAAAGGGCGAAACGAGGAACGAGCACAGGTCGCCGAAGGCTTGCCCCGTCAGACTCGTGGATGTCAGAGCGGAGGTTGAGCCGCCCACGCTCGTGCTGATTTCAGCTATCTTTGCCGCATGCCCGCTCAGCGCGGAGGGATCTACTTGCATTCCGTCTTTCACCGACGCCTCCAGAGGTTGGATACTGCTTTCTTGTTGTCGTCTTCGTCGGCGACGTCGGTTGTGACGCGTCCCCACGCTTCGTCCGCTGCGGCTCTGGCGGTGGGCGAGTCTTTGCCGAATTCGTCGTTGACGATGTCCACGTAGCTCTCGGTGACCTTGCGATGGGCCTTGTGGAAGGTCTCGAGGATGAGACCGGCAAGGTCCGAGGCCGTCATGGCGGTGGCGGCGTCGTTGAGCTTGAGGTCGCTCAGGCCTCCCGAGCTGTCGACCGTGACGCTGACTTCGCCGCGACGGCTGGAGGCGCTTCCCTTGAGGTTCCGCACCTTCGTTTCGAGTTCTTTGGCACGCTGGAGCTTCGCCTCGGCTGCCGCTATCTGCGCGTCGAGGTGACGCCGTGCCGAATCGGCACCGGAGAAATCTTCAAACACTATATGTATCTCCCGAAAGTCATGATTGTGTCGGGGTGAACAGCTATATCTTAACGCTACCGGAGGGTTAAAAGAAGGGGAAGATCGTTTTACTTCTCCCCGCCGCCGTGCCTGCGCTAAGAAAAACCGCGTCACGGCAGGGTTTGCATCCCTCTAGGGACTCTGTACCCATCCTCTTTCACCGACGCCTCCAGAGGTTGGATACTGCTTTCTTGTTGTCGTCTTCGTCGGCGACGTCGGTTGTGACGCGTCCCCACGCTTCGTCCGCTGCGGCTCTGGCGGTGGGCGAGTCTTTGCCGAATTCGTCGTTGACGATGTCCACGTAGCTCTCGGTGACCTTGCGATGGGCCTTGTGGAAGGTCTCGAGGATGAGACCGGCAAGGTCCGAGGCCGTCATGGCGGTGGCGGCGTCGTTGAGCTTGAGGTCGCTCAGGCCTCCCGAGCTGTCGACCGTGACGCTGACTTCGCCGCGACGGCTGGAGGCGCTTCCCTTGAGGTTCCGCACCTTCGTTTCGAGTTCTTTGGCACGCTGGAGCTTCGCCTCGGCTGCCGCTATCTGCGCGTCGAGGTGACGCCGTGCCGAATCGGCACCGTTCATGGGAGTGTCGTTGAACATCGCTTCAGTCCCCGGGGAGTGAGTGCCGTCGGTTTGCGGTGGTGCAATTTAGCATGACGTACTTCCCTCCAAAGGTACGGTAAAGCTCATTTTATACAACTTTCTACTAAAATTGCAGTGACAATGACATTCTAGTCGAGGTTACGCAAATAAAAAGCAGGTTTCTCGATTTTGAGATGCATGTCGTGAACAAGACCGCACGGAAACGGAACTCCAAGGGTGAGAGCGGTCAAGACCCGCATCAAGGCGCCTGGACAAGCGGTTGTTGAATCGCGGGGATGAGCTGACCGATTGGCTGTGAAACCGGCTGGCTGTGAAACCGGCGCGAAAGAGTCGGCCTCAAAGTTCACCGTCGGGGTAGCGGGATTTGAACCCACGGCCTCTTCGTCCCGAACGAAGCGCGCTACCAAGCTGCGCCATACCCCGGTGCGGCATTTCTGCAACCCGTTAATGATAGCCGAGTCGGCAGCTCAATGTGAAACGTCGGCTTCGAGACGGCTGGCACACTTGCGGGCGCAGGCGGCCCGCGATCAGGGGAAGACGACGTCAAGCACAATCGCCTCCGGTCTGCATGCCAGGCGGACGGGAGCGAAAGGCGAGGCGCCGAGGCCCGCCGAGACGTTGACCCATGCGCCGGGGTGCGCGGCGACGGCGGCGCCGTCGCGGCGTATGACCTCGCCGGCGTCGGGCCATCTGTACAGGCCCGCCACGAGGGGCGTGGGAAGGTCGCAGTTGGTGACCAGCGCGCCCTTTCCGGGGACGCACACCTGGCCGCCGTGCGTGTGCCCCGCAAAGACGAGCGAGCATCCGTCATCGACCATGGCGTCGAGGGCGCGCGCGTAAGGGGCGTGGGCCAAGCCGATCGTGATTCGGGGTTTCGAATCGGGCGGCCGGGTGCGGACGGCGGGGAACTTGTCGAGCCCGATGTGGGGGTCATCGACCCCGACGGCGTCGACGTCGATTCCGTTGACCGTGAGGGCGGTGCGCCGATTGTTGAGATCGATCCATCCGAAGCTCTCAAAGCCGGCTCGCATCTCCGGCCAGGGGAGCTCGCGCGTTTCTCTCCCGTGGGAACGCGAGGAGGGCGCTTTGAAATATGTGAAGGGATTCTTGGGTCGGGGAGGGTAGTAGTCGTTCGAGCCGAAGACGAACAGTCCAGGCAGCCCGGCGAAGACGGAGAGCGTGCGAAGCAGCGGTGCGACAGCGGCCGAGTGTGCGATGGAGTCTCCTGTGAGGATGAGGAGGTCGGGGTCCTCTCCGGCCAGCTTCTCGATCCAGGCCAGCTTTCGCCGTTGCCAGGCGAGCAGGTGGATGTCCGACAGGTGCAGGATCCTCAGACGCCGGGGGTCGCCGTCGTCTAGGGAAACTGCGTCCTGCGCAGCGGGAGAGAAAGGCCGGTCCGACGCGTCGCCTTGCCTGACAACGGGGGCCTTCGGCGTCGAGGACGTTGAGCCCGCCGCGGCAGCCTGCTCGCCCAAGACGCGAGCTGAAGACGATCTCGGATCCAAAACGAGAGTGCGGCGGCGCAACGCAAACGCCTGAGCCTCGACCAGACTCCACAATCCGGCTGCAAACCCGGCGGCGGTTCCGGCTGCCGCGATTCGGGCGGCCGCCTTGCCCAAGCTCACGGCTTAAGTCCGCGTCGAAGAGGGTAGCTCAGCTTCATCGCGGCTCAGTCGTTTCCGTCGTCGCCTTCGCCGCCGCCGTTGTCGTCATCCTCGTCGTCGTTCTTGTGCTTGGACTGGTCTTCGGAGGGCGTTTGGATCGTTTCGGAGCTGCCGGAACTCTCGCTCGGGGAAACGGAAGACGGGGTGGGGCTGGGCGACTTGCTGCTTGGGCTACTCGAAGGCTGGCTGGACTGCTTGCCGTCGTTGAGGTGCTTGTTGGGCTGGCCTTCGAGGGCAGCCTTTGTGTACGTCGAGAAGATCGTCGCGGGGAAAAGGCCGCCGTAGACCTCTCCGTACCGCTTTCCTTTGATGACGGCGTTGAACATCGTTTTCGTCCCGGACATGTGGCCCTGCCACACGGCGCTGGCCAACTGGGGGGTGTAGCCCATGAACCAGGCATTCGTGTCGTCGTTCGCCGTGCCCGTCTTCCCTGCGATTTCGCGTCCGGGCACCTGGGCCTTCTCGCCCGTCGCTCCGGGCGCAACGACCTGCCTGAGAACGGAGGTCGTCTTGCGGGCGATTTCCTTGTCGAGAACCTGATCGCAATCCGGGTCCTTCGAGGCGAGGACGTTGCCGTCCGAATCGGAGACCTTCGTGAAGGATTGAGGCTTGCAGTGAAGGCCTTCAGCGCCCAAGGTCGAGACGGCGGTCGCCATCGACAGGGGGGTGACTTCGTTGGCGCCAAGGACCATCGACGGGAAGTACTTCCACTTGCCGCCGTCGCCTCGCTCGACGCCCATGTTCTTAGCCGTGTCCGCGATGTCGCACAGGTTCAGCTTGTTTGCCATGCGGACGAAGGAGCCGTTGACGGATTGGCGGGTGGACTCGAGCACCGACATCATGCCGCCGCCCACGGCTTCGAGGTTGCCGAACTTGTAGTTGTCGCGGGCTTTGGGCGCGCAGGGGATGTTCCAGGAATTGCGCGGGAGGGTCCCTCCGTTCGAATTGATGATGTCGTACTGCGAGCGGCCGCTCTTCAGCCATTCGATGAGGGTGAAGACTTTGAACGTCGAACCGGACTGGAAGCCGCTTCCTCCGCCCATGCTCCGGCTGACGTTGAGATTGACCTTGGTGGCCCGGGGGTCGGTCTCGGTGGCGTTGCCGTAGTTTGTGTTCTGTGCCATCGCGACGACGTGGCCGGTTCCCGGCTCAATGCTCGACATCGCGGTTTGAATGCCGGAGGCGTCGTCGGTCGGGATGTTGTTGACGAGGGCGTCGTGGGCTTCCTTCTGCTTCTTCGGGTCCAGCGTGGTCTGGATCGTCAGGCCGCCGTGGTAGAGCTTGGCGATCCTGTCGTTGCGATTCTTTCCCCAGCTTTCATCGTTCAGCAGATCGTTGCGAACGTACTCGCAGAAGTAGGCCGCGCTCCCCGCCGCCGCGCATCCCGTAGGCTTCTCCGAAATGTGGAGCATGTCGGCGATCGGGACGTTCTGGGAGGAGGTCATCTCCTCCTTCGTGATGTAGCCGTTGCGGTACATTTCGCGGATCACCGTGTCCCGCCTGGTCTTGGCCTCTTCGGGGTGCTTGACCGGGTTCCAGCGCGCCGGAGACTGCGTGATTCCTGCGAGCATCGCCGACTCGGGGATGTTCAAGTCCTTAGCGGACTTGGAAAAGAAGTACTGGGCGGAGGCCTCGACCCCGTAGCGGTTGGGGCCGAATTGGGCGAGGTTGAGGTATCCGGCGAGGATCTCGTCCTTCGACATCTTCCGTTCGACGGCGATCGCGAGCCGCGCCTCGTTGATCTTTCTGGCGATCGTGCGCTCGGTGGCCTGCTCAATGAGGTTGTGGTCGTTGTTCACGCGCCCCTGTTCGATGAGGGCGTTCTTGACGTACTGCTGCGTGATGGACGAGCCGCCGGCGGTGTTGCCTCCCGTGAGGTTGTTGACGAACGCTCCCGCCAGGCCCTGGACGTCGATGCCGTGGTGCTCGTAAAAGCGCCTGTCCTCGATCGAGACGGCGGCGTTCTTCATGTGCTTGGAGATCTTGTTCGACGCGACGACGATCCTGTTTTCGGTGTAGAAGGTCGCGATCTGGCTCCCGTCGGAGGCCAGAAGCACCGATTGCTCCGAGGGTTGGACGAATCCGAGGTCGTCGGGGCTTTCCTCGAACATGGCGGTCACCGCATTGGCTCCGGTGCCGGAGGTCGTAGCTATCGGCATGATGAGGCCTGCGAGAAGGGTCCCGCCGATGAGGCACATGCCCAAGATGGCTCCGACGAGTGTGAAGATCTGACGCATGGTTGCGCCGTCTCGGCTCGTATTCGACATAGTGCCAGGATACGTGGTGAACCTTGGGATGTCCTCCCGGCAAAGCAGATCCGGCCGTGATATGCGCCCCGTACGGGCGGAGCGATCGCCGTGGAGCCGGAGAGGGCCGGCGGCCCCGCCGTCGAATCGTTTCCGACCTGCGGGCCGTCGCCGTCGAACCGCTTCCGACCTGCGGGCCTTCGCCGTCGAACCGCTTCCGACCTGCGGGTCTTCGCCGTCGAACCGGCCGCTTGCCCGAGACCGTCCCAACACCGGAACCGTCCCGACACCGGAACCGTCCCGACGAGGGGCTTGCGGCTTCCGGTGGCGTGAAAACGCGACGCGCCGGGAAAGAAACTCCGAGGGGGTTAAATTCTGGAAGGGGCAAGATGCTGCGGAAAGCTGCGGAACGCGACGTTGGACGGGGATTTGGGGTCTTGTGAGGGTCCCCCTTCGTCATGTATAAGGGCTGGGTACGAAGAGTTTAAGGGAAAGCAACAACGACGACGTTGTTAGGAGGCAAATATGCCTGCAGGACCTTTGGATCCGCGATGGGCGGACAATGCGAACTGTGGGAGCTGCGACGCCGAGGCTTTGTTCTCCACTTCGTCAGAGCAAAGGGAGATGAGGGACATCTGCCGCAACTGCTCGGTTCGCCTCATGTGCCTCGCCGACGCCCTTCAATCGAATATGCGCTACGGTCTGTGGGGCGGATTGACCGAGCGCGAGCGGCGCCAGCTTCTGCGCGCCGTCCCCGAACAGGCGGATTGGTACGAGTCCATCACGTCCTCTCCCGATCCCGTTTTCGTCGCGATCCGCGAAGGCAAGCCGCTGCGCCTTTCGCGTCGGAACGCTCAGAAGAAAGAGGGGGAACGCAAGGGCGACGAGGACGACGAGTGACGCGCGCTGCGGCTGGGAGTAAGCTTGTCTCCATGCAGAAATGGGAGTACGCGACAATTCCGTTGATCATTCACAGTACAAAGGCAATACTCGACACCTGGGGCGACGACGGGTGGGAGCTCGTCGCCGTCATCCCCGGCCCCGACGGGCAAAACCTGGTGGCTTATCTCAAGCGGCCGAAGGACTGACGGATGGGCTTCTCAGATCGCCTCGCCGAGCTCGGGATTGAGCTTCCGCCGGTCGCCGCGCCCGTCGCCGCATACGTTCCGGCGACCCGCTTTGGCGACGTCATCCGCACGTCTGGCCAGCTTCCGCTCATCGACGGCGCCTTGCCCGCCAAGGGAAAAGTCGGCTCGGACGTCCCCGCCGAGGACGCGAAGGGCCTCGCCCGCGTGGCCGCCCTCAACGCGTTGGCCGCGGCTGCGGCGCTGGCGGGCGGGCTGGACGGCCTGTCTCGGGTCGTGCACGTGACCGTTTTCGTCTCTTCTGCGCCTGACTTCACGGGGCAGGCCGCAGTGGCCAACGGCGCGTCCGAAGTTCTCGGGGAAATCTTCGGCGAAGCGGGAAGGCACTCGCGCTCGGCCGTGGGCGTAGCCGTCCTCCCCTTGGACACCCCGGTTGAAGTCGAGGTCCAGTTCGCGACCGTGTGAGAGCTCCAGCTCCGCGAGGGTCGCGTGGATGGCTCAACCGTGTGAATGCCGCAACCGAGCAAGCGTCGCGAGGGTCGTGTGAAAGCCTCAACCGTGCGTACGTTGCAAGGCGCCGGCGGCCGGAAGCGGCGAAACTTCCAACCGCCGGGCGGGCCGTCAGTGAGCGCGACGCTGGAGGCGTCCGATCTCAATGAGGAGCACCGCTCTTCCCTCGAGTCGGATCCAGCCGCGCGAAACGAAGTCGGCAAGCGACTTGTTGACCGTTTCGCGGGAAGCGCCCACGAGGTGGGCAAGCTCTTCCTGGGTGAGGTCGTGGGCAACGTAGATGCCTTCGGGGGTCCGCTCTCCGAAGCGATTGGCCAGATCGATCAGTGCCTTGGCAACGCGGCCGGGGACGTCGGAAAAGACCAGATCGGCCATCTGCTCGTTCGTGTTGCGCAAACGACGGGCCAGCTCTCGAAGCATGGTTATGGCCATGTCGGGATGCTGGTTGATGAAGTTCATCATGTCTTTATGGGCCAAAGAGATCAGGCGGGTGGGCGCGATCGCGGTGACCGTCGAGGAACGGGCGCCGAGGTCGAACAGCGAGAGTTCGCCGATGATCTCACCCGGGCCGAGAACGGCGATGAGATTCTCGCGGCCGTCGTCGGACGAGTGGCTGAGCTTGACTTTGCCGTCGGTGACTATGTACAGGCGGTCGCCCTCGTCACCTTCGCGGAAAAGCGAATCGCCTCGTTTGAGAGACGTTTCGCTCATCAGCTGGCTGAGAGCCTCAAGGTCCTCCGCGTCGATGTCCTTGAAGAGCGGAACCGCCTTGAGAACGCTAATGTCCATCTGTTCCCTTTCCGTCGTTCAATCCTTTGTAGTGGATCACACTAAACTCTAACATTGCAATTTACCTCACAGTCGATCATATTTCGAGTTTTCCGAGCGAGTTACGCTTGAGGCATGCCTTCACGTGCCTCTTTGCCACAGCGTCCACGGTCCCTTTCGGCGCGCAGGGACGCAGCTTTTGAGATAAACCGCCGCCTGACGGCGCTCTATCCCGACGCCGCGTGTGCGTTGGATTACTCGAACCCCTTCGAGCTGTTGGTGGCCACCGTTCTCTCGGCGCAGACCACGGACGCGCGAGTCAACACCGTCACCCCGCGTCTTTTCGAAGCCTATCCCGGGCCGGAGGCCCTCGCCGGCGCGGACCGCCTCGAGCTCGAAGACATTCTCCATCCCCTCGGTTTCTACAGGGCCAAGGCGGCCTCCTGCATTGGCCTTGCCGCCTCTCTGTGCGCGAACCACGGCGGAGAGGTGCCGCGGACCCTGGAAGAGCTCGTCAAGCTTCCCGGCGTCGGGAGGAAGACGGCGAACGTCGTCCTCGGAAACGCCTTTGGCGTGCCCGGAATCACCGTCGACACCCACGTCGGCCGCCTCGCGCGGCGCTGGGCGTGGACCAGAAGCGAGGATCCCGTCAAGGTCGAGGCGGACATCGCGCGCCTCATTCCCGAAAGCGAGTGGACGCAGGCATGCCACCGGATTATATTTCACGGGCGTCAAGTATGCCGCGCGCGAAAGCCCGCGTGCGGGGCGTGCGCACTGGCGGACGTCTGTCCCTCCTACCCGCTTCTTGCCGGGCGGGCTTGAGCCTCAGATTCATTGTCGGGCGGGCTTGAGCCTCAGACCTGGGCCAGAAACTCCAAGACGATGTCGGTGACGCGGCTGGGCTGCTCTTCTTGGACGAAGTGCCCGGCGTCGGGAACCTCAATGAAGCGATAGTTGCCCCTGGCGAACTCGAGGTCCTTTCGCCAGGCCCGCGCAGGCAGGAGCGGGTCGCGTTCGCCGCGCACCGCCCACACGGTCGCGTTCACGAAGCGGCGGGTGAGGGCCATGTGTTCGCGTCCGTTGATCTTCGACGTCGAAAGGTAAGACCAGCGAAGTTGTTCGAGCGAGATCGACGCGGCCTCGGGCAGCCGGAGCGCCGCGGTGTAGTTGGCGGCCTCCCCGGAGGCGCCGGCGTTCCCCGGCGCCGACCAGTCTGTCAGGAGCCTTTTGAGGACTTCCTCGTCTGTCAGGCGCTTCGCCGCGTAATGCGGGATGAGCGTTTTGAGCACCTGGCGCCAGGTCTTGAGCGTCAGGTGCGTGCCGAGCCTTTGGAGGGTGCGCGGATGTGGCGCTGAGACGGTCATGATGCCTTCGACGACGTCGGGCTCGAGGGCCGCGACCGACCATGCGAGGAAGCCTCCGCGACCCTGGCCTATGACGACGGCCCTTGACGTTCCGAGGCTGCGGACGATGGCCGCGAGGTCCTGGGTGAGAAGCATGCCGTCCGCTGAGTCCGGAGTTTTGTCTGACCCGCCTATGCCCCGCTGATCGATGGCCGCCACCTCATAGCCGGCGAGAGCGACGGCTTCGATCTGGTGGCGCCACGTCCACCAGTATTCCGGGAATCCGTGGACGAGGAGAACGAGCGGGCGATCGTTGCGGTGCTCGCCCATGTAGGCGATGTGGAATTGGCATCCGTTGGCGTTGATGAGCCGGTGCTGCCAAGGGCCGGGCAGAAAGACCGCCGAGTTGTCTGCGGGAGCGCTCATCGCCTCGTCCTAAGTGTCGTTTGTGTCTGTTGACTCCGCACGCCGAGCCCGCGATGTGGGTACGTACACGTTCTCGTACTCCTGTAACGATTCGAGTGCGAGCGTGCGGCGCGCAATGAGTACACCATACTTGTGTCCGCGGCGGCGGGCCCAATGTGAAACCGCGCCGGTGAGAATGAGCACCCCTCCGAAAACGAATATCAGGCCGGTCAGCATGTCGTACGCCAGCAGATTGGCGACGTTGCGGGTGAAGCCGTTCCCCGCGAGCCGCTGGGAGATTGGGTCGAGAATCGATCGTTCGGTCCAGCGCGGCAAAGCCACCCCTAGCGCCCCGAAAATCGCGACGATCCAGCCGGTGAAGGTCGCTCCCAAAGACGACGCCCGGGCGAGGAACCAGATGAGGGCGAGGATTGCCAGCCCTCCGACGAGTTCGCCGGCGCCCGCGAAATCGACCGACGAGCCCTTGTAGGCGGCGACGAGACGCGCGTGCGCGTCGGATAGCACGTACCAGGCCGGGGGAACGAGCAGGATCGTGGCGAAAAGCACTCCGACGTGCGCGGGCGCTCGCTTCTTCGGTGCGGCGGGAACGTCCGATTCCGGGCTGTTGTCGAGGGCCGCCCGTTGAGATTCGGCGTGTGCGGCGCGGCGACGCGAGGGCGCCGACGAGGCTTGCCTGGAGTCGGTCTCATCTGACTCTTCTGAGGCGGGGGAGGGGGATGGGTCGGGGAAAGCCTCCGATGCGAGGGCGCCGCCGGCGGCTTCCGTGTCGAAGGCCGAGTCCGTTCTGAACGTCGCGCCCTCGCCAAAGGCCGAGGGGTCCGCGAACGACGTCGCGCTTTCATATGTGCCGCCGATGTCCCGAGACGTTTCGAACGTCGTCGTGGCGACGTCGTCGCTGAAGATGCTGGAGACGCCGCCGGTCGCGGGAACCCCGTCTGCGTCGACGTCGGCGAGGGCGCGCCTGAGGCTTGTGCGGATGGGATGCCTGTTGTCCGACGGCGAGGCTGCCGAGACGACGGCAGACTGAACGGAAAGCGAATGCGCGGGCGAGCGTCGGCCCGCGGCGGAATGCCCGGGAGCTTGCGAATAAGCCGACGTTTGGGAGCGTGAGCGCCTCGCTGGCGAGGGGCGAGAGGCCGCCGGAGAGTCCGCGGACCCAGGCGGCTGGTCGGCTGCGCGGGGGCTCGAAAAGGAACCGAGGCCCGCGGCGGCGGCCAAGGACTCACGTATCGCGGCGGGAGATTCGCCGGGTTCGCTTCTTCCGGAAAAGCTCGAAGGGTCCCGCGACGCCGAATGCCCGAAGGCGGCCGGGGCCGTTTCCTTCGGGTCCTCAGGCGTGATCGACGGCGTCGGCGCGGTGGACAGGAGGCCCCCCGACGGCATGGGAGGAGTGGGCGCCGTGGCGCTTTGGCTGGGTGTGGCGCTTTCGGCTGGCGCCGCGCTCGGGCTGAATGCGGTGCTCGGGCCGGATGCGGCGCTTTGGCTGGATGCGGCGCTTTGGCTGGGTGTGGCGCTTTCGGCGGGCGTGACGCTTGGGCTGGGGACGGTTCCCTCGGTCGAGGCACGGTAAGGCGACGCCGCCTGAGGCGGTTCGGGAGAGCTTGCGGACGGATAGGCCGCGGCAGAGGAAGCCGCCGGTGTAGGCGAGGCCGCCGTCGAGTGAGGAATCGACGTCGTCGCCGGAGAAGCGGTCGACGCGGAGTCAGCGTTCCAAGCCGAAGGCGTCTCCGGGGCGGCGCGGAAAAGGGGCGTGGCAAGGGTGCGAGGGCGAGTGTCGTCTAGGTTGGGTTCGGACGGCACCTGCGTCGCTCGGGTGAACACGATGCCCGACGGCGCCGGGCCTCGGTTCCCGGACGCCCCGTTGCCGCCGGATCCCCTTTTCTCGTTGGACTCTTCGCTCGCCTCGGGTCGTTCATTCGCGCCCGCCCCCTCGCTCGCGTCGGCTCGTCCCTCTGCGTCGGGTTCTTGCGCGTCGGGCTCTCTTGTCGACGAATGCCCGAAATCCGCCGCTTTTGGCTTCTCTTCATAGAGAGGCTTGAGAATGTGGCCCTCGTCGAACGGTCTGCGCTGAGGCGAGTTATAGGGGTCCGTGGGGATCGTCATGGTTCCTCCTCTTCGAAAAGCGTACGACAGGCGTGGCCGATCGGAAGGGAAGCTCGAAGTCTGGCGAGGCGGGCCTCGGCCGTTGAAGAGCGGCTTCTTTCCAGGCCAGCGGACTTCAACTCTTTGAGAGGGGGACAGATTCCGCGTCGCAATGCAACGCGGGGAACGCGGCATAGGGCGAAATGCGGCATGTGGGCGGTCCAAAGGCCGCCCACATGCCGGTGCTCACTTCAGAGCGTGAGGGATCACTTCGCCTGCATAAGTTCCTTGCGGAACTTCGTCGCGCACTCCCTCGCCGCGCTGCTGAGAGCTTCCTTGTCCTTCTGGAACTGCTTCTCCTTGCCTTGCCTGACCATTGTCTTTTCTTTGCCGTCGGCGATGGCCTTCAGGTTTTCCTCGCTCATCTTGTCGTAAATCTTGTCCGCGGTGCAGGAGGACAACTTCTCGACGACGTTCGACGGCGCTTTGCGCATGATGGGCTGGGAGGAAAGAATCTTCGTCAGGCCCTTGCTGACGTCTTCTTTCGAAGGCTTTCCGTCGTTTCCGCAAGCTGCGAGGGAAAAAGCGAGTGTGGGTATCGCGACGAAAGCTGCGATTTTCTTGCGTAGCATTGTGTTCCTTACTGTTGATGAGACTGCGCTGCGAAAGGATAGCTTTATTTCCAGGAAGCTACCGAATCGACCGGTTTTAAACCGTCCATCTGCGTCTAACTGGCCATCGGCGTGAACGATGCGTCCCGCATGGATATGGAAGCGTTGAATTCTCCACTTTTCTGAGAAGTGCCGAATCGCCGACTGGAACTCGCAAGGGCGAGGCAAGCGAGCAGGTCGAAAAGGCGGCCAAGTTTGTTCTCGGCATAGCACTCCTTTCTTGTGGACGGCAGACGTTTGACGGCATGAACCGCTCTACCGTTCAAGTTACATTACACGGGTGTGAGCCATGTAAGCGAATCGAGGGGACGGCTCCCCGCTGATGCGACTCCCGTTTGTTGGCTGCAAAATGTTGCAGTTTCACGCCGAAGCAGTGCATTGCGTGACGAAAACCTTGGGCTTGGGGGAAATGACTCTGTGGGAGCATGCTCGTGCTGGGACAAGCTGGTTACAAGGTTTTTTGGCGTCGTTTGAAGGCATTGCACGTCGCCTGTCGGCGTGGACTGGGGCACTTGGGCAGGGCACTTAGAAAACGGGCGGGGCTGCGACGTCGTACTCCGCCCGAACGCCTCCGGTTCGTTTGAGTGCGGTTGAGAATAGGCGTGAGCGGAACTGACTGAGTTTGAGGACGGCCACAGCCTCGCCGCTCGGTCACTGATTGCCGGCGCCGCCCCCCATCTGCTGCTTGAGCTGGTTGACGCACTGCAGCGTGGAGCTTTTAATAAGGGCACTGTCGGAGCGCGAAAGGGGCGCGGTGGTCTTGCCTGTTGCGAGGCCGTTGAGGGTCACGGGCGTTGCCTTGTCGTAGATCTTGTCCACTATGCACGTGGACAGGTTCTGGAGGACCTGCTCGGGCACCTTGAGGTTCTTGAGCTGGGGCAACTCCTTGACCATCTTTGACATGCCGGCCACGGCAGCCTCCTTGGAGGGTTTCTGGGCATTGTTCCCAGACCCTTCGTTGCCCGAGTTTGAGTCGGCAGACGAGCTGTCGTCCGACTGCGATGCCGAACTCGAACCGGTCGCGGAGGACGGGTCTGCTGAAGGCTGATTTGTGGAAGCGGTGGCTGTCTTGCCTCCGCCCGACGTTTCTTTCGACTCTCCCTTTGAGTCGCTCCCGCAGGAAGCCAGCGAAAGGGCCAATGCGGGAATGGACAGAAGGGCGGATAATTTCTTTAGGCGCATGATACCTCCGTATGGTTAAGTTCGAGAGCGGCTGCTGCCTTGCAACCGCTCCCATCAGCCTACAAGGGTACCCTGTGTGACCTCCACTCTCTGCATTGGCCTGACTTATCGCTGTGTTTACCCTGTTGTTAATTTGCCTGTTGCTGTGTGTGTCCTGCCGTTCTGCTCTCTTTGGAGCGTTCATTGTTGTTAAAGGGAGCATTCATTGCCGAGAGGAGTTGGAGCCTTGATTCGGGCCGTCGGTCGATGACGGGTTTGTGCTCTTGTCTGGATCGGTGCCCTTGTTCGGGCTTGTGCTCTTGTCTGGATCGGCGTTCTTGTCCGGGTCCGCGATCTGGGCGGACGCTTGGCCTGCGCATTCGGTCGCGGCCTTCTCCAGAATCTGTCGGTCCTTCACCGCGATTTGAAAGTCTTGTTTGCCGCTGGCAAGGCCGTTGAGCGTGAAGGCGGTCGCCTGATCGTAGAGCCGTCCCGTCATGCACTCTCCCATCTTTCGGTACTGATTGTCGGAAAGGTCGAGGGACTCGAAGCTCCCCGACTCCTTCAGAATCTTCGTCGTTCCCGCCTCCACGCGCCCACGCGGAGGCTTTCGCTGGAGTCTCTCGTTCGCTCCCGAAGCCCCTGTCGACGTCGATTTCGCGTCGAGGCTGCACGCGGAAAGGGCGAAGGGCAAGAAAGGGACGACGGCGAAGACTATGAATTTAGTTGCGCGCATTTTTCCTCCGAAGTTCGCGTGGGCCGCATGCGGGTCGTGCGAGAGGCTCGTGCGAAAGGGTCGTTCGTGAAAGGAGTCTATAAGGAGACTGCCCCCAAAGAATACATGTTCAACGGCGGGCGGAATTGGGCGTGGGGCGAGCTCCACATGCCCGACGCCGCCCGGATGTCCGGTGCGGCCCGGATGCTTGACGTCGCTCGGACCGTGTGCGGATGGCGGGTGTGCGGACGACGTCCGACATGGGAGTCCGCCCGGTGCTTTGCCGTGTGCGAACGATGGGCGTGCGGACGACGATCCTTGGCGGCCCGGCGCTTGGCTTTTTCGCGAGTGAATGAGAGGTAAGTTCGCGCTTCAACGGCGTGCAGGCGTCGAGTTTTCGCCACATGGTCCACAAATTTTTTTGCGTATCCCCAATCCACAATTGGCATTCGGCCGGACGCCAAGCGAAAGCCAACGGAGTTTAATGCCGTTTATGATTACTAAAAATGTAGATAAGGCACGCACCCGCGTTAAGCAGAAAACAGAGGGTGCGGACGGACGACGACAGGCCCTGGGGACGCACTCGGGCGTTCGCGGCGGAGGCTCGCGAAGACGGGCGTCGCCCGACGGGAGCCTTCCCGTAGTCGCATTGTCCAGCTCCAGCGCCGCGGTCAGATCGGAAGTCGATCGAATCGCCGCGTTGGGAGGCATCGACGTCGAGCATGTGGCGGACGGCGGCACGGGCGACGCGGCCGTCCTCAATCTGAGCGAGGTGAGGGCGTCGGCGGTGAAGGTCCGCGCGTGTTTTCATCCGGCGTACGCCCCGTACTTCGCTTGGGGGTCGCTCGAGCTCACCCTGCCCGACGAGGCTGAGGACCTCCTCGAGTTGCTTCTCGCGGCGGGGACGACCAGGCGCGGGCAGATCGTCGGCGTCGTCGGAGTTCACGGCGGCGCCGGCGCTTCAACCGTCGCCGCGTGGCTTGCGCGCACATTGGAAGGCAGGTTCCGGGTGGCCCTCGTCGACGCCGATCAGTGTTCGGCGGGGGCCGACCGGCTGCTGGCCCTCGACGGGCAGGCCGGCGTCAGATGGGCCGATCTGCGGTCGGATTCGGGCGTGCTCGTCCCGGGGAGGCTGCTCAACTCGCTTCCTTCCGAGCGGGGGCTTGCGGTGCTCAGCGCCGACGATCGGGGCGCGATGCCTTCGGGCGAGGCGGGGGAGGCCGCGGTGGCGGCCTTGTCGCAGGTGCGCGACCTGTGCGTCATCGACTTGCCCGGAGAGGCTTTGATCGAAGGGAGCGCCGCCCACCGGCTGCTCGGATGGCTCGACGTCGTCGTGCTCGTGGCGCGCGGCGGGAGCGGTCCGGCGCGGCAACTCGCGCGGGCTGTGGCGAATGTGCCCGCGGGCGTGGGGATTCTGGTGGCAGCCCTCGGCGTCAGAGGCGGCGAGGCGGCCGTTTGGGAGAGGGACCTCGGCATCGATTCCGTTTATCCCGTCCGGCTCCTTTCCGGCCTGGCCGGCGACGTCGAACACGGCGTGGGCGTCGGCGAGCGAAAGAGGTCCGCGACCGCCCGCGATCTTGCGGTCCTCGCGCGGGCGTGCGGAGGTCCGCAATGACGTCGGCCTTCGAGCGCGCCGGCCGAGGAAGGGCCTCCGAGGACGAAGGAACCGAGGCCGAGGCGATGCGGCGGGTGCGGGCCAGCCTGGCGAGGGGAGGCAGCCACGGCGGAGCGATCGCCATGCTTGACCCCGCCGCCGTCTCCGCGCGCGACGTCGTGGGGCTCGGACGGCGGCTTCGCCAGGCGATCGCCGGGGCGGGGCCTCTGCTCGACCCGCTGCTGAGCGATCGGTCGGTCACCGACGTCCTCGTCAACGGCGGACGCGGCGTGTGGGTCGATCGCGGAAACGGGATGGAACGCGACGAACGCGCCAGCCGCGGTCTGAGCGACGATTCGTCGGTGCGAGCGCTCGCGGTGCGGCTCGCGGCCGCCTGCGGCCAGAGGCTCGACGATTCGTCTCCGATCGTGGACGGAACGTTTCCCGACGGGTTGAGGCTCCATGCCGTGCTGCCGCCGCTCGCCGCCGAGGGGACCCTCATCTCCATGCGGGCGCACAGGCCCGTCTCCTTCACTTTGGCAGAGCTCGCGGAGGGCGGGATGTTCGACCGCTTCGCCCTTCAGTTGCTGCTGGCCCTCGTCGCGCATCGGGCGAACGTCATCGTCTCGGGCGCCACGGGATCTGGGAAAACGACCTTGCTCGCCGCGGTCCTGGGAGAGGTCCCGAGCGACGAGCGAATCCTTGTGATCGAAGAATCCGCGGAATTACGGCCCTCGCATCCCCATGTCGTTCATTTGCAAGTGCGAAGGGCGAATGTGCAGGGGGCAGGCGAGGTGGCCTTGAGCGAACTGGTCCGGGCCGCGATGCGGATGCGGCCGGACAGAATCGTTCTCGGCGAGTGCCGGGGCGCAGAGGTGCGGGAGGTTCTGACGGCGCTCAACACCGGACACGAGGGCGGATGGGCGACGATTCACGCCAACTCTGCCGCAGACGTTCCCGCGCGGCTCACGGCGCTTGACGCCCTGGCGGGGATGAGCGAGGACGTGGTCGCGGCCCAGGCCGCAAGTGCGCTGGACGCCGTCGTCCACATTGAGCGCCGCGACGGGGTTCGCGTTCTCACGCAGGTCGCCGTTTTGGAAAGGCGCCGCGGCGAGCTGACCGCGTCCGTGGCGTTGGAATTCGACGGAAAGGCGGTTGCTCAAGGCCCTGCCTGGCCGAGGCTGGCCGCGCGAGTGGGAATGAATGCGCGAACCGGGGCGGAGGCCGGTGCCGCGTCGGACGCCCGCATTGGAGCGGAAGTCGACGTCGGGGTGGGCGCCGGCACAGGGACTGACGTTGGAATTGGATCGGCCGCCTCCATCGGGGCGGACGCCGCCGGAGGAATGGACGGGTGGACACGAACGGGCCCGCGAAGCGGCGTCCACTGGCGAAGCGGCGTCGGACGAAACGACATGGGCGCACGAAAACGAGACGAAAGGAGTCCGATGTGAAGAAGCAGAAAAGGCGGCTGGGACACGTCGACGTCGGGATGCTCGTCGCGGAGACCGCAACCCGCATGAGAGCCGGAGCGTCGACTGAGAAAGCCTGGGGGCAGACGTGTGCCAGGGCGGGATTCGAAGACGGAGACGCGGTTGACGACGTCGGCGTGCCCGCAGCTTTGCGGCGGATGTGGGCCTCGCGAGGGCGGAAGTCCGCCGACGACGTGCGGCTGGGCGTTCCCCCGGCGGTTGCCGTATGCAGGCTGACTCGGGCAACCGGCGCCCCCGCGGCCGACGTCCTGGATGCGTGCGCCGCCGGAATCACGGATGCCGCCGAATCGGCCGCAGCGCGCCGCGCCGCACTCGCCGGTCCCAAGGCGAGCGCGCGCATGTTGGCCTGGCTTCCGCTCCTCGGGCTGTTTCTGGGGTCGCTGATGGGAACGGACACGCTCGACTTTCTTTTGTCCGCCGGCCTGGGGCGGACGCTGTTGGCCCTTGGGCTTGCCTTTGAGGCCTTAGGCATTTTCTGGGTGCGTCGCCTCGTTCGACGCGCGGAAAGGGAGGGGTAGCGATGTGGTTTCTCGGGCTCTCCGCTGTCCTTTTCGTCGTCGCGGCAGCGTGGTCCTCGGAGTTCTTCGCCTCCGACGCTCGGGATGGCGACGCGCTGGGTGCGCGGGCGTCTCTCCCACCGGTGGACCAGGCCATGGTCGCAGACCTGGCGGTGGCGGCAATAAGTGCCGGGTGCTCGGTGCCCGCGCTCCTGGTCGCCCTTGATTCGGCATTGGCCGAGGAAGAGGAACCGCCCTGCCTTGAGTGCGTGGCGAAGTCTTTGACGATGGGCGGGACGTGGGAGGAGGCGTGGCAGAGCGCGCCGAGCCGTTTTGATCCGTTGCGCAACGCGCTCGAGCCCTCGTGGGTTGACGGCGCGGCTGCGGTCCCGCTGCTGGAGAGAACGGCTGCGAGTCTGAGAGCCGGGCGCGTGCGGCGCGCGCGGGAATCAGCGGCGCAGCTGGGCGCCAAGCTTGTTCTTCCGCTGGGTCTGTGTTTTCTCCCCGCCTTCATCCTGCTCGGCGTCGTTCCCATCGTCGTTTCGGCGGGCGTGGCGATCCTGAGGTGATCGTGCGACGCCGGTCTGAGGTGGTTGCGCGGCCTCGAAGAGCCGGAACGGGATCGAATGGCCCGGGCAACGTCGAGGGGTCCGGGCGGCGTCGACGGGACCGGCTGATGCGGCCGGTTTGCGGGTCGAGACGAGGAGACATGCGGATCTGGGCTGGGCCTGCGTCGAGGGGACCCGGTCGATGCAGATCTTGCCCGATTGGTGGAGATCTAGGCCCGGCCGGTGTGGATTTGAGCAAAGACGACGCCTGGGCCTGAACGCGTGGATCTGAGTGCAGTTGGCGCGTCGCGTCCCCGCGGTCGTGTGGCGCCCGCAGGACGTGTCTGGTCTTCCGCCCGCGGGACACAGGGGATGGAAGCGACCGTGGACAACTGGAAGGTGGCCTCTCCCTCTTCCGTCCGTGGGGCACAGGGGATGGAAAGTTCCTAGGAACAAGAAAAGGACTGCGGCGAAGGGTGCGTTGGTGCGAAAAGTCCCTTCTTTCGCCATAAAGACAATTTTGGAACTGGTAATGCATGTATATCATTTTCATGATAATAATTTGTGTTTATATATTTTCATTGTGTTATATCTTAAATGTTGCCTTGGTCTCTGTTTAAGCTGACCATTCTATATATTTAGAAATTGGCGTGCGATTTCGACGTCGCCTTTGCTTCGTGAGCGCGTGCGACCGGACTCGCTCGTGTTGGCGTCGACGCCGGCTGACCTCGCTCACGGGAAGAAGCCGTTCCGGGTTCGGCTTCGGCCCCGGCTGTGCCGGCTGACCACACGGGTTTATTGAGCAACGCCGAATGCATGGCGTGGCTTCTCGGCTGCGTCGGCCTACCTCGTTTGCGGGGGGAGGCGGGTGCCCGAAACGGTTGGTTTGCGTGACGAATCGGTCCGCGTGAAAAGAAGGCGGCCGCGCGCCAAGATCGTCTAGAGGGTTTCCCGAGGAATCGGTCGCATCGGGTAGCCGATCGGTCGCGTCAAGCAGTCAATCGGTCACGTTAAGTAATTGCGGTCGGTCCACAGGGCGAAACGACGTCGTGGAGGTTCGCAGCCTCGGGAATCCTTCATCAATCGAATGCTGTGTTTTGAAAGAGTCAGTCATCGGCGACGAAACGCGTTGCCGATAGACAGGAGACGACAATGACAACGAGCAAAAGCTTCGTCGACATCGACAAGACGTCAGGCGAGGCGGGAATGGCCACGGCCGAGTACGCGATAGGAACGGTGACCGCGACGGGCGTCGCAGGCGTTCTGTGGTGGCTTGTCAATCAGGACTGGTTCCGCAACGGGATGAAGGCCCTGCTGAGCAAGATCTTCTCCGTTCCGGGAATGTGATGCGACGATCGGGCGGAGCGCGCACTCTGCCCGATCACATCGCGGCCGTCCCAAAATTCTGGCGATGCAAATTGCCATGAAACGCCCTGTTCAAGAGTCCACAAGAAAACCCAAAGCGGCGGGAGGTTGGTAAAGCGATGATTAAGCCGAAAAGCCGCGGAAAGGTTGGAAATCTATGAAATACTCAACGGCTGGAAAAAGACCTCCCGCGAATAGCCCCGGCGGGCATTCGGAATCGGGAATGGTGACGGGGGAAGTCGCCATCGGCTCTCTCGTTCTGGCGCTCGTCACGGCCTTTGCCCTTGCGCTTGGGCATATCGCCGTCGCATATCTCGAAGCCAATGACGCGGCGCGAATGGCGGCTCGCATGGCCGCGCTGGGAGAAGGGAACGGCGCGATCAAGGCCGCCGTCGAGCGTTCTCTTCCCGGTGCGTCGGTGAGCGTCGTCAGCGGCGCCGACACCGTCGAGGCCGTGGTGCACGCGCCGCGAAAGGGGTTCAGCGGAAGGCTGGGCATCGACGTTCACGCGTCCGTCACGGCAGCGGTCGAGCCTGGGGTCGGCGGCGAGGCCGAGGCGGGACGCGACGCGGGAACGGGGAGCGGCGCCAAGGCGGGCGGCGACGTCGGGACGGGCGGCGAAGCACCGTGAACGCCTCGACAGATCCGCCCGGCGGCAGGGAGATAAGAGGGAAGAACTGGCAGGGGCGAGGCGTCGAGCAGAGGAGACGGTCCTCTCGGCTGTACCGGTGCTCGTGGCAGCCGGATCGCCGTTTTCGACGACGGCGTCGCCGTCGGCGCCTTTATCTGCATCCAAACCTTCGCGGGCCGAACGAATCGCGTCGGGAAGCCGAGCGCGAGTCTGAACGCGGCGCGGGCACCGTTCTGACGGTCGGCTTCCTTTTCGTGATCTGTACTTTCACGGTTGTGCTGCTGATGGTCGCTTCGACGTGCGCGAGCATCGCAAAAGCCCAAAATGCCGCCGACATGGTGGCCTTGGCCTCCGCCCAGAGAAACGCCGCGGGGCTCGGCGGGTGCCCGTCGTCGGCATACGTCGAACGCACGTACGGCGCCTCGCTTGTGGCCTGCGACGTCGACGGCGCACTCGCGAAGGTGAAGGTGTCCAAGAATCTGACCTACATGGGGGTGACGTATGTGGCCGAGGCGTGGGCCGGGCCTGCCTACTCGGCCGGTGAAACGAGGTGACGGTGGGCGAGACGGGCGAAGGCGCCGAGGCGGACGAAGACGTCGAGACGGGCGAAGGTGCCGAGGCGGCCGGGCTGTGGGCGGCAAGGCTCCGCGGCCGCCTCCGCAGCCAAGGGTTCAGGGAGGCGTGCCGATCAAAGCTCCGTAAAGCGCGCCGATTGGGGATTCCGTGAAGCGTGCCGATTTGGGGGCTTCGTGAAGCCCGCCGATCAGGCCTGTGCGCGGCGCAACCCGTCGGCCACGATGCGCAGGAGCTTCGTCGCTCCGCCCTTCGAAAGGGGTTCGTTGTTGTTGCCGCATTTCGGGGACTGAACGCAGCGCGGGCACCCTCCCGTGCACGGGCAGCTTTCCAAAGCGGCGAGCGTGGCCTCCATCCAGATTCGTCCGTGTTCGAAGCCGTGAAGGGAGCAGCCTGAACCGCCGGGGACGGCGTCGTGGACGATGACGGTCGTCGCTTGCGTGTCTGCGTGCCAAACGGTCGATAGGCCGCCCAGATCCCAACGGTCGCAGGTCGCCAACAGGGGGAGGATGCCGATCGAGGTGTGCTCTGCCGCGTGGAGAGCGCCCGGAAGGTCGGACGCCGGCACGCCCGCTCGTTCCAGTGCTTTCGCGTCGAGGGTCCACCACGTTCCCGAGGTGCGCAGCTCTCGGACCGGCATGTCGAGCGGGACGCGGCCCAGGTAGAGGCCGTCCTCGCTTCTTCGGACGTCGTAACCGGTCACCTGAGACGTCACGAGAACCTCTCCGCGGGCCCAGACTCCGAAATCCGCATGCGCAAGCTCTTCGACGTCCACGATGCGCACCGACGTCGATTGTGCCGCATAGGTTCGGATTTCCTCGTCGCGATGGCGATGGACGACGGCGGCGTCTTCGTCGAGGCTCTCGACCATGTAAGGCACGCCTTGGTGAAGATAGACCGCGCCGGGGAAGACGGTTGCGTCCGCACGAGCAGAATCCACTGTTCCGAGCAGGACGCCGGATTCGCCGTCGACGATGGACACCGTGCCGCCCTCGCCGCGGAGGCTGACCATGTCGTGGGCGTCTGCCCCCAGCGAAGCGTTCCAAAACCAGCCGTTTGGGCGCCTTCGCAGCAGGCCGTCGGACGCGAGGTCGTCGAAGAGGGCCGTGCTGTCAAGCCCGAAGACCTCGGCGTCGGCCTCCGTGAGGGGGAGCTCGGCCGCGGCGGCGCAAACGTGGGGGAGGAGGACGTGCGGATTGGCCGGGTCGAAGACGTTCGTCTCCGCCGGCGACTGTGTGAACGCCTCGGGATGCGAGAGGAGGTACTGGTCCAGCGGGTCGTCCCGCCCGATGAACACTGCGACGCCGGGTTTGCCCGCGCGACCCGCTCGTCCGATCTGCTGGGCGAAAGAGGCGTGCGTGCCCGGCCACCCCGTGACGACGACGGCGTCCAGCCCCGAGACGTCGATCCCGAGTTCGAGGGCGTTCGTCGTAGCCAGCGCGCGCAGCTGCCCCGACCTGAGAGAGCCTTCGAGGGCCCTTCTGTCTTCGGGAAGGTAGCCGCCGCGGTATGCCGCGATCTCGGGGTCGAAGCCCGAGGCGTTCGCCGCCGACCAGTCGCGGGCGATCTCCGCGACCCGCTCGGCTCCGGCGCGCGAACGGACGAATGTGAGCGTTTGCGCGCCCGCCGCGGCAAGCACGCCCGTGAGTTCGCCTGCCTCGGTGTTCGCAGCGCGCCGCGGCCCGCCTGGGAGGTCGGCTCCGGCGTCGTGCCCGGTTTTGGGATTGCCCCCGGTCCCGGTGCGATTTTGGACTTCGGCATGTCTCGCGGTTCCGGCGTCGCTCCGCGGCTTGAGGCCTGTGCCCTCCGCGCGCGGGACGCTTTCTCCTTTCGCGCGCTGCTCGCTTTCGACCTCGCGGCACCGCCACAGGACCAGGCGCTTCGGTCCGCGCGGCGATCCGTCGCGCTCGACGGCCTGGACCGGGCCGAAGGAGTCCCCGAGGAAACGACGCGCGGTTTCGGCAGGGTCTCCGCTGGTCGCCGAGAGGAAGGCCACGGCCGGACAGGCCCCGTAATGGCCTGCGAGGCGCAGGAGGCGGCGCACCGTCGCCGCCACGTTCGCGCCGAAAACGCCTCGGTAGGAATGGAATTCGTCCATCACCACCATCGCCAGGCCCCGCCACAGCCTGGCCCAACGCTCGTGGGAGGCGAGCATGGCGTGCTGGAGGAAGTCCGGGTTCGAAAGGACGACGTCGGCGTATTCGCGGGCCCACCGCTTGACGGAGGCTTCGGCGTCGCCGTCGGCCGCCGCGACGCCGATCCGCGGATCGACCTCGCGCGCGAGTCGAGCCAAACCGACCAATTGGTCGGCGGCCAGGGCCTTCGTCGGCGCGAGATAGAGAACGGACGGCCTGTAGCGGATGTTCGCGAGGCCGCTCCGGCCCCGCCCCCGCCGGCTCAGGAGGTCCAAGGCCGGAATCCAGGCGGCAAGCGACTTTCCCGAGCCGGTCCCGGTTGCGACGACCGTGTGCGTGCCGCCGTGCAGCAGCTCCGCCGCCTCCGCCTGGTGCGACCACAGCTCGCAGATTCCACGATTTGCGAGGGCATCCTTGACTTCGGGCGCCACCCATTCGGGCCACGGCGCCCCGGCGCTCGCACGCGCCGGCATTTCGACGACGGCGGCGACTTGGCCCGGCGTCGCATGGGCGAGAACATGCGAAAGGAAATCAGGGACGCGATCCGACACCACTTAAGTGTGCATCATCGGCTAGACGAGCGTGCGTCGTCAGTCGGATAAGCGTGCGCCGTCAACCGGATAAATGTGCGCCATCGGTCCGATGAATGTGCGCCATCAGCCGGATAAATGTGCGCCGTGCGCCGTCGACCGGACGAATGTGCGTCGAACCTCGAATTTACTGCAGTTTTGGCCGGTGTGCGCCTTCGCCGCCGTTTCAAGGGCGGCCCCCGCAAACATCTCACTTGAAACAATCAATATATTGTGTGCTGGCGGCGTGTCACCCACTAGATGTAGTATTTGAGGTAGTAAAGTCGATTGCGCTTCCCGAAGGCCGGGCGCGCCAGCCGCTTCGGGGAACTCCCACGACCCAGGAGAGGAACATGGCAATCATCGAGAACCAAGTGACCGCAGAGAACCCAACGACGTCGGCGGCGAAGCGCCCCAGGCACCTCGATCGGCAGTCCGAAGCGGCGATCCAGCCGAGCGGAGTTCCGGCCCGGCCGGGCGAGGCGACGACGTCGGCGAACGCCGGCGCGGCCCCGCATCGCCCGAATGACCCGCAAACCCCGCATGACCCGCAGCGATCGGACTCGCGGCAGTCGGCTCAGCAGGCGCCGGCTTCGCAATCGTTGACTTCGCAGGCGCCGGCTCCGCGACCGTTGACTTCGCAGGCGCCGGCTCTGCACGCATCCGCCAAGTCTCCGGCCTCCCAGCGCGACGGTTCTCGCCCGGCGTCGGGGCTCCCCATAATAGACGCGGTTTCCACCGTGGACGAGTACCTCGAGCGTTCGGACTGGAGGGTCAACGCCAACGCGAATCAGGGGTACTCGCTGGGCGGCCTCATCCTCAACGCGGCGGGGAAGACCATCGCGAACTACTGGCTGTCCACCGTCTACAGCGAGGAGGAGGCCCTCGCCCACCGCGAAGGCGACTACCACATCCACGACCTCGACATGCTGGCCGGCTACTGCGCGGGGTGGTCGCTGCGCCGTCTGCTCGAAGAGGGCTTCAACGGGATTCCCGGTGCGATTTCCTCGGGCCCGCCGAAGCACCTTTCCGCGGCGTGCGGGCAGGTCGTCAATTTCCTGGGGACGCTGCAGAACGAATGGGCCGGCGCCCAGGCGTTCTCCTCGTTCGACACCTACATGGCGCCGTTCGTGCGGCTCGACAAAATGACCTACGGTCAAGTTAAACAGTGCATCCAGGAGCTCATCTTCAACCTCAACGTGCCCTCGCGCTGGGGGAGTCAGTGCCCGTTCACCAACCTCACGTTCGACTGGACGTGCCCGGCCGACATCGCCGAGGACCACCCCTACGTCGGCGAGGAGGTCTGCGATTTCACGTACGGCGAGTTGCAGGCCGAGATGGACATGATCAACCGCGCCTACATCGAGGTGATGACCGAGGGCGACGCCGACGGCCGTGTCTTCACCTTCCCGATCCCGACGTACAACATGACGAAGGACTTCGACTGGGATTCGCCGAACGCCCAGCTGATGTTCGAGATGACGGCCAAATACGGCCTGCCGTATTTCCAGAACTTCATCAACTCCGAGCTGGACCCGGGCATGATCCGTTCGATGTGCTGCCGCCTCCAGCTGGATCTGCGCGAGCTGCTCGCCCGCGGCAACGGCCTCTTCGGCTCGGCCGAGCTGACCGGCTCGATCGGCGTCGTCACGATCAACCTGGCGAGGCTCGGATATGTGTACGCGGGCGACGAAGAAGGGCTTTTCGCGCGCCTGGACCACCTGGCGGACCTCGCGTCCTCGACCCTCGAAAAGAAGCGGGCGAAGGTCCAAGAGCTCATGGACGCCGGCCTGTACCCCTACAGCCTGCGCTACTTGGGGCACCTGAACAACCACTTCTCGACGATCGGCGTCAACGGGATGAACGAGATGATCCGCAACTTCACGGGCGATCGCTGCGACATCGCCGACGAGTGGGGCCACGCCTTCGCCCTGCGCGTGCTCGAGCGCGTCCGCGACCGCCTCGTCTCCTACCAGGAGGCGACGGGGAATCTGTACAACCTCGAAGCCACTCCGGCAGAGGGCACCACGTACCGTTTCGCGAAAGAAGACCGCAAGCGCTTTCCCGGCATTCTCCAGGCGGGGACGGACGCCCAGCCGTACTACACGAATTCCTCGCAGCTTCCCGTCGCCTACACGGAAGACGCCTTCGAGGCGCTTGAGATGCAGGCCGATCTTCAGTCGATGTACACGGGAGGGACGGTCCTGCACCTGTACATGAACGAGCGGATGAGCTCCGGCCAGGCGTGCAAGGAGCTCGTGCGCCGGGCGCTGACGAACTTCCACCTTCCGTACATCACGATCACCCCCACATTCTCGATCTGCCCGGTCCACGGCTACCTCGCCGGCGAGCACAAGCTCTGCGAACGCTGCGCCGCCGAAAACCCCGACGCCGAGCCGCAGGAATGCGAGGTGTGGACGCGCGTCATGGGCTACTTCCGCCCGGTGGCCTCCTTCAACATCGGGAAGAAAGGCGAGTACAACGAGCGCACGCCCTTCACCGAGAGGGCCTCGCGGCTGCCCAAGATCAGCGCCGACGTGCGCGGAAAGGTCGACGCCGAAGGCCTGATCGGCGCGGCGGGCCCGACGGTTGGCGTCGGAGCCTCGACCGACGCCGCGGCCGATGCGGAGCGCGTTGGCGGCGCTGTCGGCGCGGGGGCCTCGATCAGCGACGGCGGAGCGGCGAATGCCGCTGCGGCAGACGAGGCGAGCGCGCCCGGAGGAGCCGGGGCACCGCGGCCGTGACTGTGGCAGAGAAGCCGGCTGCGGGGGCGTCGGGGGGGGGGGGGGGGCCCCCCCCCCCCCCCCCCCCCCCCCCCCCCCC